>Ga0335078_10000123_pt1 | contig 132415 bp, 115 predicted proteins | sample Lox_Sample_32_FD_206711 | JGI IMG/M metagenome (GOLD analysis project Ga0335078, IMG submission 206711) | Soil microbial communities from Loxahatchee National Wildlife Refuge, Florida, United States - Lox_Sample_3.2 | ecosystem: Environmental > Terrestrial > Soil > Wetlands | place: USA... | reverse complement strand
AAAAACGGCTGATCCCGGTCCACCCGCCGGTAACCCTCCGCCATGCGAAAATCATCCCAAACCATCACCTACCCATACAAATGACACGCCGCACGGCAGCAGCCGATTCTGCAACAGCCCGCCCGCGGGGCACAACTCACCACGCCGATGCCATGTGCTTGGGTCAGGAGGTGACCCCTGCCGATCTCGTCCTGCTCGTCGTGGCCGGGATTGCCGCGGGCATCGTCAGCACGGTGGCCGCCCTGGCCTCCCTGGTGTCCTACCCGGTGCTGCTCGCGCTCGGGCTGCCGCCGCTGGCCGCCAACGTGACCAACACCGTGTCGCTGTCCTTCACCGCGGTCGGCGCGGCGGCCGGGTCGCGCCCGGAACTGGCCGGCCAGGGGGCCCGGCTGCGCCGGCTGGGCCTGGTCACCGCGCTGGGCGGCGCCGCGGGCGCGGCCATCCTGCTGCTGACCCCGGCCCGGACGTTCGAGGCGGCCGCCCCGGTGCTGATCGGCGGGGCGTCACTGGTGCTGCTGCTTCAGCCGGCGCCGCCGGCCGGGCCCGCGGGCACCCCGGCGGCACCAGACGCCTCCGGCGCACCAGACGCTGCTGGCGCAGTGGACGGGCCCCGCGCAGCGGACGGGCCCGGCGCACCGCCGGCCGCTGGCGCGGACGGGCCCGGCGCGCCGCAGGCCGCTGGCCCACCGGCCCGGCCTGGCGCCGCTGGCCGGGCAGCCCGGCGCCGGCCATGGCGGGTTTCCCGGCCGCGGCCGGGAAACCCGGATCGCGAGCAGAGCCGGGCCCGGCTCGCGATGCTGTTCTGCGTAGCCATCTACGTGGGGTACTTCGGCGCGGCGGGCGGGATTCTGATGCTGGCCGTGCTGATCCCTATGCTCAGCCAGCCGCTGGCCCGGACGAACGCGGTCAAGAACGTGATCAATGGGCTGGCCAACGGCGTCGCGGCCGTCGGTTTCGCCGCGTTCGGCCCGGTGCGCTGGGCGGCCGTGCTCCCGCTCGGCGCGGGCTTCCTGATCGGCGGGTGGACCGGGCCGGCCCTGGTCCGCCGGATCCCGGCCCGGCTGCTGCAGATCCTGATCGCGCTGGGCGGGATCGGCCTGGCGGTCAAACTGGGCCTGAGCGCCTACCACTAGCGGCCTGAGCGGCTCAGCCCGCGTCGGGGACGAGCCAGAGCACGCCCAGCGGCGGCAGCGTGAGGACGGCCGACGCGGGCTGGCCGTGCCACGGCTCGGGCACCGCCTCGACCACACCCAGGTTGCCCACCCCGCTGCCGCCGTAGTCGGCCGCGTCGGTGTTCACCAGCTCCTGCCAGCGGCCGGCCTGGGGCAGCCCGAGCCGGTACTGGGCGTGCGGGCCGCCGGAGAAGTTGGCCACGCACACCAGCACCCCGGGCCGGCCCGGTTCGGCCCGGCCGCCGGCCAGCCGCATGAACGACAGCACGTTGCCGGCCGCGTCGTTGGCGTCGATCCAGCGGAACCCGGCCGGTGAGTTGTCCAGCGCCCACAGCGCCGGGGCGCCGCGGTACCCGCGGTTCAGGTCGGCGACCAGCTTCTGGGCGCCGGCGTGGTACTCGTACTGGAGCACCCACCAGTCCAGGCCGCGCTCGGCCGACCACTCGCTGCCCTGGCCCCACTCCGACCCCATGAACAGCAGTTGCTTGCCCGGATGGGCCCACATGTAGGCGAGCATGGCGCGCAGCCCGGCGAACCGGTTCCACTCGTCGCCGGGCATCTTGCCCAGCAGCGATCCCTTGCCGTGCACCACCTCGTCGTGGGACAGCGGCAGCACGAAGTTCTCGCTGAACGCGTACATCAGCGAGAAGGTGATCTCGTTGTGGTGGTACTGCCGGTATACGGGGTTCAGCGACAGGTAGCTGAGCGTGTCGTGCATCCAGCCGAGGTTCCACTTGTAACCGAAGCCCAGCCCGCCCAGGTGCACTGGCCGGGTCACCCCCGGCCAGGCGGTGGACTCCTCGGCGATCATCATGGTGCCCGGCACCCGGCGGTAGCAGGCCGAGTTGACCTCCTGCAGGAACGACACCGCGTCGGTGTTCTCCCGGCCGCCCTGGGCGTTCGGCGCCCACTCGCCCTCGCGCCGCGAATAGTCCAGGTAGAGCATGGACGCCACCGCGTCCACCCGGAGCCCGTCGGCGTGGAACTCCTCCAGCCAGTACAGCGCGTTGGCGACCAGGAAGTTGCGCACCTCGGTGCGCCCGTAGTCGAAGATCAGCGTGCCCCAGTCCGGGTGCTCGCCGCGGCGCGGGTCCGGGTGCTCATACAGTGGCGTGCCGTCGAACCGGGCCAGCGCCCACTCGTCGCGCGGGAAGTGGGCGGGAACCCAGTCCAGGATGACCCCGATGCCAGCCTGGTGCAGCCGGTCCACCAGGTGGCGGAACTCGTCCGGGCCGCCGAACCGTGCCGTCGGCGCGAAGTACGAGGTGACCTGGTAGCCCCAGGACCCGCCGAACGGGTGCTCGGCCACCGGCAGGAACTCCACGTGGGTGAAGCCCATATTGGTCACGTACTCGGTCAGCTCGTCGGCGAGCTGGGCGTAGCTCAGCCCGGGCCGCCAGGAGCCGAGGTGCACCTCGTACACGCTCATCGGCCCGTTGACCGTCTGGCGCTGCTCGCGGGAACTCAGCCACTCGGCGTCGCCCCATTCGTAGCGCGAGGTGTAGATGACCGAGGCGGTGGCCGGCGGCCGCTCGGCCAGGCTGGCCATCGGGTCGGCCTTACGGTGCCACCGGCCGTCCGGCCCGCAGATCTCGAACTTGTAGTGGGCGCCGTCGCCCACCTCGGGCAGGAAGATCTCCCACACCCCGGCGCCGCCCAGCGAGCGCATCGGGTGCCCGCGGCCGTCCCAGTGGTTGAAGTCGCCGATGGCCCGGACGCCGCGGGCGTTCGGCGCCCACACCGCCAACGCGGTGCCGGCCACCGGGCCGTACTGCCGCACGTGCGCGCCCAGCACCTGCCACAGATTCTCGTGCCGCCCCTCACTGATCAGGTGCAGGTCCACCTCACCCAGGGTGGGCAGGAAGCGGTACGGGTCGTCGGCGACCAGTTCGGGCAGCGCGCCGCCATCGCCGTCCGGGTAACTCACCGCGACCCGGTAGTCGGGCACGTCGCCCAGCGGCAGGGTAGCTGCGAACACGCCCTCGTGCACGTGCTCGGCCGGGAAGCGGCGGCCGTCGGGCAGCACCACCGTGACCGTCTTGGCCAGCGGCCGGAGCACCCGGACGGTCACCCCGCCCGGCCCGGGATGCGCGCCCAGGATGGAGTGCGGGTCGTGGTGCGTACCCGCTACCACACGGTCGATTTCCCCCAAGCTGACCCCAGCCTGGTCACGCTGAGTAAACATGATTTGGCGTCCTTAACCGCTCAATCGTCGGCGATCGAGCCGAGGGGGATGGCGATCCAGCCCGGCCGGTGCCTGGCCTCGTACATCACCTCGTAGACCGCCTTATCCAGGACGAAGGCGCGCAGCAGGGTGGCGTGCGTGCCGGGATCGGTACCGCCCGCCGCGGCGTACCCGGCGCAGAACGCGTCCTGGTTACGCCGGACCCAGTCCACGGCGGCGGCGTGCAGCCAGTCTTCCTCACGGTGCGCCAGCAGCTGGTGGCGGGCCGCGTAGTCGAAGGACCGCAGCATACCGGCCACGTCGCGGAGCGCGGAGGCCGGCGCGCGGCGCTGCGCCAGCGGGGTGGCGGGCTCGCCCTCGAAGTCGAGCACCACCCACCCGGTCTGGGTGCGCAGCACCTGTCCCAGGTGGTAGTCCCCGTGCACCCGCTGCACGGCCAGTGAGACGTCCAGCAGCTTGGCCAGATCGGAAAAGGCGGCCCCGAGCAGATCCGCATGCTGGCCCAGTTCGGGTACGGCGGCGATGGCCTCGTCCAGCCGGTGAAACATGTCATCGGCCACCCGGCTGATCGCCTCCGCGGGCAGTTCATCGGTGCCGAACGCCCGGGCCAGGTCGCGGTGCACCTCGGCGGTGGCCTCGCCGAGCCGGTACGACTCGCCGGCGAAGTCCCCGCCGGCGTCCGCCGCGGCCTCGGTCTCGCTGGCATACAGGTCGCGGACGCTGGTCGCGGCCAGTGTCCAGCCGTCTGTCGCGGCGCGCAGGTAAGCGGACAGGATGCCCAGCACGACCGGCGCGCCGCCCAGCGTGGCCTCGATCCAGCCCAGTGGCTGGGCGATGTGCGAGGAGCCGAGGCGGTGCAGCGCCCGGTTCACCTCCAGGTCGGGGTTGATCCCGGCGGCGGGCCGCCGGAACACCTTGAGGATGCTCTCCTCACCAAAGATCAGGCTGGTGTTGCTCTGCTCACCGGTCAGCACCAGGCTGTCCAGGTCGGTGTCCAGCCTGGTCCCCGGCTCACGGCGGAACCGGACCGGGCCCACCTCGGCCCCCTCCGCGATGGCCCGCAGCAGCAGCCTGGTCAGCCCGGGGTCGTGCAGTGCGTCATACGCCTGCCGGCCGTCCGGGGCCGGCCCGATCAGCACGTGCCGGAGCTCATCCGGGAGCCGGCTGCGCAGGCCGAGGAAAAGCTGGTAGGAGTCCACCCGGCCGCTCTGGGTGACGGCCACGATGAGATGACGCAGGCCGGGCTCGCCGCTGGCCAGCTCGGTGTCAGACACGATCGCCACATCGAGGATCCTGGCACCCTTGCCGGCGAACCAGCGCTGCGACGGGATCCACTCCGCCAGCGTTTCCTCAAATGTCATATTTCCGGTCTACCCCGTCCCCGGGGAACATGCAGCATCATGTCGATCATCATCTCGCTGGTTACTCTTAGTAACCAGCGCGGCTGGGGCGCCCGGGCCGCTATCACCGCGGGTGCTCTCCCCGCGGCCCGGGCAGGATAAACCAGTAAAAACCGTGACCAGGCAGGGTAAGCAGGTAGCTGAGGTCGCCGATCGGCGGGAACGTGACCCCGCCCATGCACTCGACCGGGGTGACGCCCTTGAACCGGCGCAGGTCAAGCTCGACCGGCTGCGGGAACCGGGACAGGTTGTTGACGCACAGGATGCGGTCGGTGGCCTCGGCCCCGCCCGGCGTGTACTCGCGGACGAACGCCAGCACGCTCGGGTTGGACGAGCTGAGCTCCTCGTAGACACCTAGCCCGAATACCGGGTGCCGCTTGCGGATCTCGATCATCCGCTTGGTCCAGTGCAGGAACGAGCCCGAGTTCTTCTGCTGCGCTTCGACGTTGAGCGCCTGGTAGCCGTAGATCGGGTCCATCAGCAGCGGCAGGTAGAGCCGGGCCGGGTCACAGGTGGAGAAGCCGGCGTTGCGGTCCGGGGTCCACTGCATGGGGGTGCGGACGCCGTCCCGGTCGCCGAGCCAGATGTTGTCCCCCATCCCGATCTCGTCGCCGTAGTACAGCACCGGCGAGCCGGGCAGCGACAGCAGCAGCGCGGTGAACAGCTCAAGCTGGTTCCGGTCGTTCTCCAGCAGCGGGGCCAGCCGCCGCCGGATCCCGATGTTGGCCTTCATCCGTGGGTCCTTGGCGTACTCCGCGTACATGTAGTCGCGCTCGTCGTCGGTGACCATTTCCAGCGTCAGCTCGTCATGGTTGCGCAGGAAGATGCCCCATTGGCAGTTGGCCGGAATGGGCGGCGTCTGGGCCAGGATCTCCGAGATCGGGTAGCGCTGCTCACGCCGGACGGCCATGAAGATGCGCGGCATCAGCGGGAAATGGAATGCCATATGGCATTCGTCCCCGCCGGCTTCCGCGTCGCCGAAGTACTCGACCACGTCGGCCGGCCATTGGTTGGCCTCGGCCAGCAGCACCCGGTCGGGGTACAGCCGGTCCACCTCGGTGCGGACCCGCTTGAGGTACTCGTGCGTTTCCTTGAGGTTCTCGCAGTTGGTGCCCTCGCGCTCGTAAAGGTAGGGCACCGCGTCCAGCCGGAAACCGTCGATACCCAGATCCAGCCAGAACCGCAGCACTTCCAGCATGGCGTCCTGAACCCTGGGGTTCTCGTAGTTCAGGTCCGGCTGGTGCGAGAAGAAACGGTGCCAGTAGTACTGGCCGCGGACCGGGTCATAGGTCCAGTTCGAGTGCTCGGCGTCGACGAAGATAACGCGTGCCTCCGGGAAGCGGTCATCCGTATCGGCCCATACGTAAAATTCACCGTATGGGCCGTCCGGATCGGCGCGGGAGGCCTGGAACCACGGATGCGAATCACTTGTGTGATTCATCACCAGGTCGGCGATGACCCGGATACCGCGAGCATGTGCCTGGTCGACCAGGTCCACGAAGTCCCCGATGTGGCCAAAATCTGGCAGCACCGAGGTGAAATCCGAGATGTCGTAGCCGCCGTCGCGCAGCGGCGAGGCGTAGATAGGCAGCAGCCAGATACAGTCGATGCCCAGCCACTGCAGGTAGTCCAGCCGTGAGGTCAGGCCGCGCAGATCACCCGTGCCGTCGGAGTTGGAGTCGTGGAACCCGCGGACCAGCACCTCGTAGAACACCGCGTGCTTGTACCAGTGCGGGTCGCGCGGCCGGTCGAACGAAAACGGGTCCGGTATCGGCTCACCGGGTGGGGCCGAGAAACTGGGCAAGGGCTCCGGGAGCGGGAGGCCGGGAGGGGCTGGACGGCCCGGCTCAGGCTCTGTGACCACTGTGGCTCCTGCGGAGGTATCGGGCTAATTCAGGCAGACGGGGACGTCTTCACCTGAAAGATGTGGGCTGGCTCGTCCGCCGGGTCGAGGCGCACGTAATTGGCCTGCCCCCACCGGTACGACTGGCCGGAAAGCTCGTCGACCACAACGAAGTCCGCGGAGCTTTCCATTCCGAGCGCAGGCAGGTCAAGCCAGACAGTGGCCTCTCGCGGCTGGTGTGGATCAAGGTTCACGACGACCAGGACGGTGTCCTCAGCCTCGGCCAGGCGCTTGGAGAAGCAGATCAGCTCCGGCTGGTCAGCGTGATGGAACCGTAGATTACGCAACCAGTGCAGGGCCGGGTGGGCTTTTCTGATCGCGTTGAGCCGGGCGATATACGGTGCTATGCCGGCCGGCCCCTGGTCGGCCAGGGCCCAGTCCCGCGGCCGGTACTGGTACTTCTCGGAGTCCAGGTACTCCTCGCTGCCCGGCCGGACCGGGACGTTCTCGGACAGCTCGTAGCCGGAGTAGATGCCCCAGGACGGGGACAGCATGGACGCCAGCACGGCGCGGATCTTGAACGCGGGCGGGCCGCCGTGCTGCAGGTACTCGTGCAGGATGTCCGGCGTGTTGGCGAAGAAGTTAGGCCGCATGTAGGCGGCCGCCGGGCCGGCCAGCGCGCGCGCGTAGTCGGTGATCTCGGCGGCCGTGTTGCGCCAGGTGAAGTACGTGTAGGACTGGTGGAACCCGATCTTGGCCAGGGTGTGCATCATGGCCGGCCGGGTGAACGCCTCGGCCAGGAACAGCACGTCCGGGTCGGTGCGCGCGATCTCGGCCAGCAGCCGCTCCCAGAACGGCAGCGGCTTCGTGTGCGGGTTGTCCACCCGGAAGATGCGCACGCCGTGCGACATCCACAGCCGGACCACCCGGAGCACCTCGGCGTAGATGCCCTCCGGGTCGTGGTCGAAGTTGAGCGGGAAGATGTCCTGGTACTTCTTGGGCGGGTTCTCCGCGTAGGCGATCCGGCCGTCAGCCCGCTTGGAGAACCACTCCGGGTGCTCGGCCACCCACGGGTGATCGGGCGAGGTCTGCAGGGCCAGGTCGATGGCGACCTCCATGCCCAGCACCCGGGTCTGGGCCACGAAGTTGTCGAAGTCCGCGAACGTGCCCAGATCCGGGTGCACCGTGTCGTGCCCGCCCTCCGGGGAGCCGATCGCCCACGGCGAGCCCGGGTCGCCCGGCCCGGCCTGCAGCACGTTGTTCGCCCCCTTCCGCGCGGTCGTCCCGATTGGGTGCACCGGCGGCAGGTAGACGACGTCGAACCCCATGTCAGCAATATCGTCCAGGCGGCCCGCGGCGTTGCGCAGCGTGCCGCTCCGTGGCTCCCGGTAACCCATCGGGTCGACGTCGACCCCCTCGCTGCGCGGGAAGAACTCATACCAGGCCCCGTACAGTGCCCGCTGCCTTTGCACGATGAGCGGGCACCGGGCCGACCGGGTGATCAGGTCGCGCAGCGGGTAGGCGGCCAGGATGGCCAGCACCTGGCTGGACGACGCGGCGGCCAGCCGGTCCCACGGGGGCACGGCCGGGTCGCGGAGCAGCGCGGCCACCTCGCGGAGCACCACCCGCGCGGCCCGCGCTTCCTGCGCCGCCACCGCCGACCGGTGCCATCGCCCGCCATCCGGTTCCTCGCCGGCGGGGCGGGGCGCGCCGAAGGCGTGTTCCCGCCGATCCGGCGACTCGCGGGGGGATCCGGGGGGCCGCCCCCCTGGGCTAGCACTAGGTCGCCCCCCCGGGATAACACTGCGAACACTGCGCGCGGCCCGCTCCAGCAGCAGCGCGCCCTCGGTGAGCATGAGCTCGGTCTCCAGGCCGCGCGGCACCTTGATCCCGGCATCGTGCCGCCAGTGCGCGATCGGATCGCCCCAGGCCTCCACCTGAAACTGCCACAGCCCTTCGGCGCCCACCGTCACCTCGGCGCCGTACCGGTCGGTGCCCGGCACGAGCTCGCGCATCGGGGCTAGTGCGGACCGCTCCCCGCCCGGGCCGCGCAGTACCACGCCTGCCCCGAGCATCTCGTGTCCCTCGCGGAACACAGTGGCGGTCACTTCGAAGGTCTCGCCGGTCACCGCCTTAGCCGGGCGGCGGCCGCAGTCCAGGACGGGCTCGATGTCCAGGATGGGAATGCGTCCGATCACCAGGGAACGTTACCCAGTCTGACGGCTGGCATGCGCACCGGGCCGCCCGTTAGCCGGAGAGTTTTTCTCAGCCCCCGGCGGCCGCGGGCCGGCCGGGGCCAGCAGCGCTGTTTGGGCGTCCGGTATAAGTTTTGCGTGGCGGTAATGAAGCCGTCCTGGTCCGGTGCGGCGGTCCGGAATTCACCAACCGGGTTCGCGGCATTCACTCATCACGATTAGGGTCACTGCCCGTGAGAGCCATCCGCCGGTTCACTGTCCGAGCCGCACTGCCCGACTCGCTGGCCCCGCTCCGCGAGCTAACTCTCAACCTGCGCTGGTCCTGGCACGCCGAGACGCGCGACCTGTTCGCGTCGATCGACCCGGCGGGCTGGGATGCGTCCGGGCACGACCCGGTCGCGCTGCTCGGCGAGGTGCCGCCCGCCCAGCTGGACAGCCTGGGCGCGGACCCGGCGTTCCTGCGCCGGCTGGACGAGGCCGTCGGCGAGCTGCACCAGTACCTGTCCGGGCCGCGCTGGTACCAGCTGAGCGCCGGCCCGGGCGCGCCCGCCGCGATCGCCTACTTCTCCCCGGAGTACGGGATCACCGAGGCGCTGCCGCAGTATTCCGGCGGCCTGGGCATCCTGGCCGGCGACCATCTCAAGGCCGGCAGCGACCTGGGCGTGCCACTGATCGGCGTGGGCCTGCTGTACCGGCACGGCTACTTCACCCAGTCGCTGTCCCGGGAGGGCTGGCAGGCCGAGCGGTACCCGGCCAGCGACCCGAACGGGCTGCCGCTTACCCTGCTCCGCGACGGCACCGGGACCCCGGTCCGGGTCAGCGTCGCGCTGGCCCAGGACAAGACGCTGGCCGCGCAGATCTGGGTGGCCCAGGTGGGCCGGGTCCCGCTGCTGCTGCTGGACTCCTACGTGGAGGACAACGAGCCGACGCTGCGTGAGGTCACCGACCGGCTGTACGGCGGCGGCAGTGATCACCGGCTCCGCCAGGAGCTGCTGCTCGGCATCGGCGGCGTGCGCGCGCTGCGCGTATTCTGCGCACTGACCGGGCACGCCGAGCCGGAGGTGTTCCACACCAACGAGGGGCACGCCGGGTTCCTCGGGCTGGAGCGGATCAGGGAGTACGCCGAACTCGGCCTCAGCTTCGAGGATGCCCAGGAGCTGTGCCGGGCGGGCACCGTGTTCACCACGCACACCCCGGTGCCGGCCGGCATCGACCGGTTCAGCCGCGAGCTGGTGGAACGGCACTTCAGCGGGTCGGCGGCCGACCCGGCGCTGCCGCTGGACCGGGTGCTGGCGCTGGGTGCCGAGACGTTCCCGGGCGGTGATCCGGCGGTCTTCAACATGGCGGTGATGGGCATGCGGCTGGCCCAGCGGGTGAACGGGGTCAGCCAGCTGCACGGCGAGGTCAGCCGGGAGATGTTCGCCGGGCTGTGGCCCGGGTTCGACATCGCGGAGGTGCCGATCGGCTCGATCACCAATGGGGTGCACGCACCCACCTGGGTGTCCGCCGAGATGCTGGACCTGGCGGGCGCCCCAGCCGAGGACGCCGCCGAGGCCCAGCTGCTGGAGGACGGGCACGCCTGGGAGCGGGTCGCGCACACCGCCCCGGCCCGGCTCTGGGAGATCCGCCGCACGCTGCGCGGGCGGCTGGTCACGCTGGCCCGGCACCGGCTGCGCGCCTCGTGGCGGCAGCGCGGGGCCAGCGACGCCGAGCTGGCCTGGACGGACGAGGTGCTCGACGACGGCGTGCTGACCGTCGGCTTCGCCCGCCGGGTGCCGTCCTACAAGCGGCTGACGCTGATGCTGCACGACCCGGCCAAGCTGACCGCGCTGCTGCTCGACCCGGACCGGCCCATCCAGCTGGTCATCGCGGGCAAGGCGCACCCGGCCGACGACGGCGGCAAGCGGCTGATCCAGCAGATGGTCCAGTTCGCCGACGACCCGGCCGTGCGGCACCGCATCGTGTTCCTGCCCGACTACGACATGGCCATGGCCCGGGCCCTGGTCCAGGGCTGCGACGTGTGGCTGAACAACCCGCTCCGCCCGCTCGAGGCGTGCGGCACGTCCGGGATGAAGTCGGCCCTGAACGGCGGGCTCAACCTGTCCATCCGGGACGGCTGGTGGGACGAGTGGTACGACGGTGCGGACGGCTGGGCCATCCCGTCCGCAGACGGGATGGCGGGCCCGGAGCGCCGCGACGAGCTGGAGTCGAACGCGCTGTACGAGCTGCTGGCGCACACCGTGGCGCCCCGGTTCTACGACACCGGCCCGGACGGGCTGCCGCGGCGCTGGCTGGAGATGGTCGGGCACACGCTGCGCGCGCTCGGTCCCCGGGTCCAGGCGTCCCGGATGGTGCGCGACTATGTCCAGCGCCTGTACGTACCCGCCGCGGGCGCGTGCCGCGCGCGGGGTGACGGGGCGGACGCACTCGGCCAGCCGGTGCCGTTCGCGGCCGCCCGGGACCTGGCCGCCTGGAAGCGCCGGGTGATCCGGGCCTGGGGCGGCATCCGGATCGAGCACGTCGAGGGCGAGGACGGCGACCAGGGGCCGGGCAGCAGCCTGGTGGTGCGGGCCACGGTGGCCCTCGGTGAGCTGTCCCCGGAGGACGTGAACGTCGAGGCGGTGTATGGCCGGGTGGGCGACGCGGACGAGATCATCGACCCGGCGGTCAGCTCGCTGGCCCTGGAGGCCGGGCCGGAGGACGGGGTGGCGCGGTTCGTGGGCAAGGCCGAGCTGGGCCGCCCGGGCCCGTTCGGCTACACGCTGCGCGTCGTGCCCCGGCACCCGCTGCTGGCGTCCGACGCCGAGTTGGGCCTGGTCACGCTGCCCGAGGCGCCAGCCGGCATGACCACCGGGGACTTGCGGTAGTCCGCGATGTTCATCCTGGACCCGAAGCTGCTGATCGTAGTCGGCAAATTACGTTCCGCACGTAAACCGCTGTGCGTGGCAGTGCGTCTACTTTTTGCAACGTGCTCGCGAGCTCTTCTGGAACCTGCTCTGCGGGCGCATGATGGAGGGGTTGGTTCAGGCACTGCAGCAGCAAAGCCCGGGGGGGCCATGAGAATCCGCTACACGTTATGGCAGCTGCATGACGCTGTCGTGTCTCCTCCCGTGGACACTGGCGCTCCCACCACGTGAGAGGACACACACCCGTCATGAAGCAAGACACGCAAGCCGAGAACAAGCTCCTGACGCCTTCCGAGGTGGCCGCCTTGTTCCGGGTTGATCCGAAAACGGTGACCCGGTGGGCGCAGCAGGGCAAGCTCCACTCGATCAGGACGCTCGGCGGCCACCGCCGCTACAGCGAGGCCGAGATCCACGCCTTCCTCGAAGAGTCACAGGGGGTGCCGCAGCCCCGCGCCGCCGGGGAGTAGCCTCCACCTGGGCCCTGGGCGGGTGGCGCGATGCCCGTCCCGCTGGACACTGGCCCGGCCGGAGGTGCGTCATGGGTGAGTTCGTCACGGTCGAGATCGATCAGGCCATCGCCACGATCCGGCTGGACAGGCCGCCGATGAACGCGCTGAACGCCCAGGTCCAGGACGAGATCGTGGCCGCCGCCGGTGAGGTGTCCGCGGATCCGGCGTGCCGCGCGGTGGTGCTCTACGGCGGCCCCAAGGTGTTCGCCGCGGGCGCCGACATCAAGGAGATGGCCCAGGCCAGCTACCCGCACATGGCGGCGCACTCGCGGCGGCTCCAGGCGTCGTTCACCGCCGTAGCCAAGATCCCCAAGCCGGTGGTGGCGGTCATCACCGGGTACGCGCTGGGTGGCGGCCTCGAGCTGGCGCTGTGCGCCGACTTCCGGGTGGCCGGCCAGGGCGCCCGGCTGGGCCAGCCGGAGATCCTGCTCGGCGTGATCCCAGGCGCGGGCGGCACCCAGCGGCTGCCCCGGCTGATCGGCCCGGCCCGGGCCAAGGACATCGTGTTCACCGGGCGGTTCGTCGAGGCGGCCGAGGCGCTCGACATCGGCCTGGTGGACCGGGTGGTCCCCGATGCCGAGGTCTACGACGTGGCCCGCTCGCTGATGGCCAGGTACGCGACCGGGCCCGCGCTCGCGCTGCGGGCGGCCAAGCAGGCCATCGACGACGGCCTGGAGACCGACCTGGCCACCGGGCTGGAGATCGAGCGGCTCCAGTTCGCCGGCCTGTTCACCACCGAGGATCAGCGCACCGGGATGCACAGCTTCATCGAGAATGGTCCTGGGCAGGCCACCTTCGCCGGGCGGTGACACTGGGGGAGGCGAACCCGCAGGCCAACCATCCCGAGGAGCAGCCATGACTGAGCCGGTCCCCAGTCCCGACCTGGACCTGGTCACCGCGGCGCTGCGCGCGGACAGTGCCGACGCGGCAATTTACGCGCAGGTGCTGACCGAATCCCTCGGGGACTCGCTGCCCCCCGGATGTGTGACCATAGAGCGGGACCGTTCCGTATCCGACCGGATGCACGGGCGGCCCGGCAAGGTATCCAAGATCACTGTCCGGCTGGGGGAGCAGGTCATGACGCTGGCGGTCCGCGCCGGGCAGCCGGCCGCGGAGGTGTGCCGGGAAGTGCGCGGGGTGGTGCTGTCCCGGCAGCCGGTGCCGGTGCACGAATGGGCGGCCGAGCTGGCCCGCGCACTCGTCGGCTACGCCGAGCAGAATGCCCGGACGGCCGAGGCGCTGCGCAGGCTGGTCACCGGTACCTAGGCCATGCCGGCCATGCCCGCGCACTGCCCGTTACCGGTGCTCCGGCACCGCTTCTACCTGCGTTCTGTCCCATCCCCATGGGGCAGCGCGAGGGTACTTCGTAGGCTGGGGGGGCGATGACAACAGCGGACCACATGCCGGACCGGCTCGGCCCCTACCGCCTGCTCGACCGCATCGGCGAGGGCGGCATGGGAGTCGTGTACCTCGGCCGTGACGCCGAGCAGCGCTCGGTCGCGATCAAGGTGCTCCGCCCCGAGGTGGCTGGCGACCCGAACGCCCGGCGCCGGCTGGCCCGTGAGGTCGAGACCATGCGCCGGGTGCGAAGCCCGTTCGTAGCCGAGGTGCTCGACACCGACGTGACCGGGGATACCCCGTACATCGTGACCCGCTACGTGCCCGGCCGCACCCTGGACGACGTGGTGACCCAGGACGGCCCGCTGACCGGGGCCCGGCTGGCCCGGCTGGCCAGCGGGCTGGCCGAGGCGCTGGCCGCCATCCATGCGGCCGGGGTGGTGCACCGTGATCTCAAGCCGGGCAACGTGATGCTGGTCAACAGCGATCCGGTGCTGATCGACTTCGGGATCGCGCAGGCGCTGGACTCCACCCGGCTGACCCAGACCGGCATGTTCATGGGCACCCCGGGTTACCTGGCCCCGGAGGTGATCGAGGGCCAGCCCGCCGCGGCCGCCGCGGACGTGCACGCGTGGGGCGGCACGGTCGCGTTCGCGGCCACCGGCCGGCCGCCGTTCGGCACCGGCTCGTACGAGACGATCTTCTACCGGATCGTGAACGGCCAGCCCGACCTGGCCGGGGTGCCTGCGCCCATGGCCGGGCTGCTGGGTGCCGCGCTGCGCCGCAACCCGGCGGCCCGGCCCGCGGCCAGCCAGCTGTGCGCCGCGTCCGCCGCGCTGGACGTGGCCGCGCTGCGGCTGGCGCCGGTGCCTGGCGGCCCGGCCGCCGGGCGGCTGGACCCGGGCACCCGGGCCGATGCCCCGGTGCGCTACCCGACCGAGGACGCGTTCGCCGCCGGGCGCGCCGCCGGCGGGCCGGCCGCCAGCGTGCTGCCTGGTGCGGCGGCCGGGGCAGGCCGCCCGCGCACCCAGCCGATGGGCGCCGCCGGCCCGCTGCGCCCCGACGATTTCGCCGACGTGCTGCCCCCGGTCAACTACCAGCCGGTGGGGGCCAATGGCTACCCGGCCGCGGCCGGGGACACGTTCGCCGGCCGTCGGCCGCCCGCCGCCGCGGCCCGCCCGGCCGGGCCCGTCACCGCGGGCCGGGACCAGGACTGGGCTGCGCCGCGGCGGCAGCCGCTGCTGGTCCTGGCCACCATGGTGGTCGCGGTGTGCGTGGCCATCGTGCTGCCGGTGGCCGGCACGCTGCTCGCGCTGGCCATGCTGACCCTGCTCCGGGCGGGTGATCTGGCTCACCGCGGCTCGGACCAGCGGGGCGCGGTGATGAACGTGGCCGCGTTCCCGTTGTTCGTGGCCCGGTCCCTGGTCGGCACGCTGCTCCAGGCGCCGCTCGCCCTGATCGCCGGGGTGGCCGCGGCCGGCCTGACCTACCTGACCGTGCCCGGCTCGTCGCTGGCCCACGCGATGGCCTACGCGGCGGGCGCGCTGGTCGGGTGTTACGCGTACGGCCCGGGATCGGCCAAGGCCCGCCGGCAGCTCAACCGGGCGTTCTCGGCCATGGCCAGCAGCCCCGGCGTGCGGGCGGTGGCCCTGCTCGTGCTGGGGGCGCTGGCCGTCGCGGCCGTCGCCACCGCGATGACCTCGCCGGCCACGTTCTGGCCGCTCGGCGCGCCCAGCGGGACGCTGGTGCACCTGCCCGCGTTCCCCGGCGTGGGCCGTCTCCCGGGCGTGTTCGGGCATCTGCCGCGGCATTTCCTGCGCGTCCATCTGTAGCCAGCCGCCGAAGCCCGCCGGGCGGCCGCGGCCGCCCAGCCGGCCGGTGCTGGGTCAGCTGGCCCGCCGCTCAGGCAGGTTCCCGTCCGCTACGGCCCGCCCTGCCCCGGCGGCTGCTGGGGGGCCCGGTGATCTCCCCGATGCCGGGCGGGTGGGCTGCGGGACCTTGTCCCGGCCGGTCGGCGGCAGCGGCCGGACGAGCCCCAGCGAGACAACCTCGTTGGCCAGCCGGACCCGGCGGTTGCTGCCCTCAGGAATGCGGAACTTCTGGTACAGCCGGAGCAGGTGCTGCTTCACCGCCGCCTCCGTAACCACCAGGTCCGCGGCGATCTCGCGGGCGGTGGCCGGGGCCACGAATGCCTCGTCGGACAGGGCTGGGCGGCACAGCGAGGTCAGCACGTCCAGTTCGCGCCGGGTCAGCTCCGGGCTCGGCGGCCGGCGCAGGTCTACTTCGGCGGTCAGGTCCTCGGTGGGCAGGCCACCGACCCGGCAGCGGGCGTTGCCGAACGTGAGCACGTCGCCGTCCTCCAGGACGCGGCGCGCCACCAGCCGCCCGTTGACCCGGGTGCCGTTACGCGATAACCCCAGATCCGTGACGTAGGCGTAAGGACCGCGGCGGACGATCTCCGCGTGCAGCCGGGACACGCTTGGGTCGCTGAGCCGGATGTCCACGCCGGCGCCGCGCCCGATCGTGGTCACGGCTTCGCGCAGCGCGATAACATCCCCGCTGTCCTCGATGCGAATATAGGGGCCGTCCACAACAGTTCCTCTCGCTTGCCCGACTGGTCACAGATCCCTCTCCGTCCAGTTACCCTTCCCGGGCCGTTCCGTACCCAATTTCCCAGCGCCCGTTTTGGCCGCCCGGCCGCCCGCGGCGCCCGGCGTGGCCCGCTGCTGACCAGCCGGCCGGCCCGGGCCCGGGGGGCGGCCGGAAGTACACTGCCGAGCGAGCCATCGGGAGGTAGCCAGCATGGTGACCAAGCCGTCCAAGGGCCTGGCTGACGTCGTCGCCGCGTCGACCGCGCTGAGCGACATTGATGGCCAGGCGGGGCGGCTTTTCTACCGGGGCTACGACATCCATCAGCTGGCCGGGGCCGCGACGTTCGAGGAGATCGCCTACCTGCTGCAGCGCGGCGCCCCGCCGAGCCGCGCCGGCCTGGACGGCTACCAGGCCGAACTGGTCAGCGGGCGGACCCTGGGCACGCTGGCCAGCTCGGCGCTGAACGAGGTCGCCGCCGCGCAGGGCCCGATGGAGGCGCTGCGCAGCCTGGTCTCGCTGGCCAGCGCGGACGACCCGGACAAGGACTCCAACGCCCCGGCGGCCAACGCGCGGAAGGCGGCCCGGCTCACCGCCCAGCAGCCAATCCTGGTCGCCGCGTACCACGCCGCGCGGCAGGGCCGGGAGTGCCCGCGCGCCGACCCGGGCCTCAGCCTGGCCGCCAACTTCCTGCTCCAGCTGCGCGGCAGCGCCCCGGCCGGGCGGGACGCCGAGATCCTGGACACCTGCCTGGTGCTGCACGCCGACCACACCATGAACGCGTCCACGTTCGCGGCCCGGGTGTGCGCGGCCACGCTGTCGGACATGCACTCCGCCGTGGTGGCGGCGCTGGGCACGCTCAAGGGCCCGCTGCACGGCGGAGCCAACGAGCATGTGATGCGCGGGCTGGAGGCTATCCGGGCCGAGGCCGGCGGCGACCCGGTGGCCGCGGTGGGCCCGGCCGCCCGCGGCCGGCTGGCGGCGGGCGGGAAGATCATGGGGTTCGGGCACCGGGTCTACAAGACGGAAGACCCACGGGCCACCCATCTGCGTGAGATGTCCGCGGAACTGGCCACCCGGTCCGGTGACGACACGTACTACCGGATGTCCCGGGTCATGGAGGAGACCGTGTTCGCGGAGAAGGGCCTCTACCCCAACGTGGACTTCTACGCCGCCACCGTCTACCACTACCTGGGCATCCCCACTGACCTGTTCACCCCGGTGTTCTCGGTCAGCCGGATGGCCGGCTGGACCGCGCACGTGATGGAGCAGCATGCGGACAACCGGCTGATCCGCCCGGACAGCGAGTACATCGGTGAGGTCAACCTCACCTGGGTGCCGCTGGGCGAGCGGTGAGTGAGCAGCCAGCGGGGCTGCCAATGGCGGGGCCATGCTGCAAATGGAGACACCCCGGCCGGGGTGAGCAGGCGGCCGGACGTGCCCCGCGCGCGGTAGCGTCAGGGGTGCAGCACGGCGCGGGCGGTGCGGGACAGGAAAGGGAGCGGCGCGAGCGGTGAGCGACGCGGAGACAGGCGCGGCGGCGTCCCTGGACGCCACCGGGCCGGTGGCGTCCGCGCTGGCCGGTATGGCCGGGCCGCCTGACCAGGCTGGCCCGTGGCCAGCACGGCCCGGCCCGCGGGCCGGGCCGGCCGGGGGTCCCGGCCGGGCCGGCCGCCGTGGCCCGGCCGGCCCGCCCGCCGGTCAGGCCCGCCCGGCCCGCGCCCGGCGCCGGGCCCGGCCGGCGGCCCCACCTGGCCGCGTCGCGGCCCAGCTGCCCTACCTGGTCGTGCTGTGCGGCGTGGCGGCCGGCCTGGCGCTGATCTGGCAGGGCGCGCACTACGTCCGGCCAGGTACGTTGACAGTGGCGGGTGCGTTTTTCGCCGCTGCGCTGGCCAGGCTGACGCTGCCGGAGCAGCGGGCGGGCATGCTCGCCAGCAGGCGGCGCTATATCGACGTGACGGCGCTGACCATCCTGGCCGTCGGCCTGCTGGTCGCTGGCCTCGTGCTGCCCATCCCGTGGTAACAGGCGGAGCGGCACAGCAGCGTCAGCGGGCAGTACACCGCCAGCGGATCACGCAGCGGGATAACAGTGCCCGGCGGGATAACAGCCCGCGGGCGGCGGCGCGGTAAGGAAGGAAGTCGGCGGTATGCCCAAGATCAAGGTAATGAATCCCGTCGTCGAGATCGACGGCGACGAGATGACGCGGATCATCTGGCAGTTCATCAAGGACCAGCTGATCCTGCCCTACCTGGATATCGCGCTCGAGTATTACGACCTGTCCGTGCAGAACCGGGACGCCACCGACGACCAGGTGACCGTGGACGCGGCGAACGCCATCCTGCGGCACGGGGTCGGTGTGAAGTGCGCCACGATCACCCCCGACGAGGCCCGGGTCAGCGAGTTCGGGCTGAAGAGGATGTGGCGCTCGCCCAACGGCACGATCCGCAACATCCTCGGCGGCGTGGTGTTCCGTGAGCCCATCGTGATGTCCACCATCCCGCGGTTCGTGCCCGGCTGGACCAAGCCGATCATCATCGGCCGGCACGCGCACGGCGACCAGTACCGGGCCACCGACTTCGTGGTGCCCGGGCCTGGCTCGGTGCACATCACCTACCAGCCGGACCGCGCCGACGGGCATCCGCTGTACCTGGAGGTGGCCCGGTTCGCCAGTGGCGGGGTGGCGATGGGCATGTACAACTTCGACGACTCGATCCGGGACTTCGCCCGGGCCACCATGCAGTACGCGCTGTCCCGCGGCTACCCGCTGTACCTGTCCACCAAGAACACCATCCTCAAGGCGTACGACGGCCGGTTCAAGGACATCTTCCAGGACATCTACGAGGCCGAGTTCAAGGCCAAGTTCGAGGCCGCGGGCATCAGCTACGAGCACCGGCTGATCGACGACATGGTGGCCCAGGTGATCAAGGGTGACGGTGGCATCGTCTGGGCGTGCAAGAACTACGACGGTGACGTCGAGTCCGACATCGTGGCCCAGGGCTTCGGCTCGCTGGGCCTGATGACCAGCGTGCTGCTGACCCCGGACGGCCAGACCATGGAGGCCGAAGCGGCGCATGGCACGGTGACCCGGCACTACCGGCAGCACCAGCAGGGCAAGGCGACCTCGACCAACCCGATCGCGTCCATCTTCGCCTGGACCCGTGGCCTGGCGCACCGCGGCAAGCTGGACGGCACCCCCGAGGTGACCCGGTTCGCCGAAACGCTGGAGCAGGTGTGCGTGCACACTGTGGAAAGCGGAAAGATGACGAAGGATCTGGCGCTGCTCGTGGGCCCGGGCACGCCGTTCCTGACCACCGAGGAATTCCTGAAGGTGCTGAGCGAGAACCTCGCCGAGGCGATGTCCGCTCAGCAGCACTAAGCCAGAACGGAGATCGCTGGAAATGACCCGCAGGGGCAAGGTAACCGTGGTCGGGGCCGGGTTCTACGGCTCGACCACCGCGCAGCGGCTGGCTGAGTACGACATCTTCGACGAGGTCGTGCTCACCGACATCGTCGACGGCAGGCCCGAGGGGCTGGCCCTGGACATGAACCAGTCGCGGCCGATCGAGGGGTTCGAGACGCGGGTGACCGGGCAGACCACCGGGCCCGCCGGTGAGGGCTACGAGGCCATCGCCGGATCCAGCGTCGTGATCATCACGGCCGGCCTGCCGCGCAAGCCGGGGATGAGCCGGATGGACCTGATCGGGGTCAACGCCAAGATCGTCCGACAGGTGGTGGAGAACGTGATCAAGCACGCGCCGGACGCCGTGCTGATCGTGGTGTCCAACCCGCTGGACGAGATGACCGCGCTGGCCGCCAAGGCGTCCCGTTTCCCGCCGCACCGGGTGCTCGGCCAGGCCGGGATGCTGGACACCGCCCGGTTCAGCTACTTCGTGGCCGAGAAGCTGGGTGTGCCGGTCGGCTCGGTGCGGACGCTCACCCTGGGCTCGCACGGGGACACCATGGTCCCGGTCCCGTCCGCCTGCACGGTGGATGGCAAGCCGCTGGCCAGCCTGCTCAGCCAGCCGGACATCGACCAGCTGGTGGAGCGCACCCGGGCCGGCGGGGCGGAGATCGTCGGGCTGCTCAAGACCGGCTCGGCGTACTACGCCCCGTCCGCCGCCGCGGCCCGGATGGCCCGCGCCGTGGCTGAGGACTCAGGTCAGGTGCAGCCGGTGTGCGCCTGGGTGGACGGCGAGTACGGCATCTCCGGGGTCTACCTGGGTGTGGAGGCCGAGCTCGGGGCCACCGGGGTGCGCCGCGTCGTGCAGCGCGACCTGACCGAGCCGGAACTGGCCGCCCTGCGCGAGGCCGCGCAGGCGGTCCGGGCCAAGCAGGCCGACGTAGCCAGCCTCTAGCCGGCTGGTTCCTCCGCCGCCAGCCGGCGCAGGGCCAGCTCGGCCAGCAGCGTGGTGCCGTCGGCCAGCACCGAATCGTCGAAGACCGCGTCGGCGGCGTGGTTGAACGGGGCGGTGGCCGGGTCGGCGCCCGCCGGGGTGGCGCCCAGCATGACGAACGCCCCGGGCACCTGCTCCAGCACGAACGAGAAGTCCTCGGCCCCGGGCAGCGGGTTGGGCTGGGCCAGCACCCGGCCGGCCCCGAACAGCGCGGCCGCCTGCTGCCCGGCGAACGCCGCCTCCGCGGCGTCATTGACCGTGACCGGGTACTCGTCCAGGTACTCCGCGCTGGCCTGCAGGCCGTGCGCGCCGGCGATCTCGGTCACCAGCCGCACGCTGGCGGCACGCACCCGGTCCCGGGCCGCGCGGGAGAACGAGCGCACCGTGGCCAGGAAGTGCGCCTCATCCGGGATGACGTTGTCGGTGGTCCCGGCGTGGAAGCTGCCGACCGTGATCACGACCGGGTCGAACACGTCGAACCGCCTGGTCACCAGGGCCTGCAGCGCGGTGACCATCTCGCACGCGGCCGGGATCGGGTCGGCGCTGAGGTGCGGCTGCGACGCGTGCCCGCCGTGCCCGCGCACGGTTACGTCGAGGACGTCGGCGGCGGCCATCATCGAGCCCGCCCGGGTGGCGAACAGGCCGTGGCCGAGCTGGGCCGACGCGACATGCAGCGCGTACGCGGCCACCGGCCGGCCGCCCGCCGCGTCCAGCACCCCCTCGTTGATCATGTGCCGGGCGCCCGCGTGCCCTTCCTCGCCGGGCTGGAACATGAAGATCACGTTTCCGGCCAGGTCGCGCCGCCGGGCGGACAGGATCCGCGCCGCCCCGGCCAGCATGGCCGTGTGCAGGTCGTGGCCGCAGGCGTGCATCACGCCGGTTACCGCCGACGTGTAGGCCAGGCCGGTCCGCTCGGTGATGGGCAGCGCGTCCATGTCGCCGCGGAGCAGCACGGTGGGCCCGGGCTGTGCGCCGCGCAGGACCGCGGTCACCGAGCTGAGCGCGCTGCCCAGGCTGACCTCGAGCGGCAGGCCGTCCAGCGCGCCCAGCACCTGCTGCTGGGTTTGCGGCAGGTGCAGGCCGATCTCCGGCTCGCGGTGGATACGGTGCCGGAGCTCGGCCAGGTCGGCCGCGATCGCGGCCGCGTCGGCACGTACCGAGCCGCCCGGGAGCGCGCCCATGCCGGTCACCACAGCCGCTGGGCGCTGGCGGAGGGGGGTGCGTCCAGGAAGCCCGGCTCGGGCCAGCCCCGTCCGGCGAACGCCGACCGCAGCGCGTCACGTACCGCCGCCGAGTCGGCCGGGACCAGGGCGATCACCGAGCCGCCGAAACCGCCGCCCATCATCCGGGCGCCCAGCGCCCCCGCGCCCAGCGCGGTGTCCACGGTCACATCCGCCTCCGGCCAGGAGATCTCGAAGTCGTCGCGCAGCGAGGCATGCGATTCATTCAGCAGCCGCCCGGTACCGGCCACCTGACCGTGCCGCAGCAGCGCGGCCATGGCCAGCACCCGCTGATTCTCGGTCACCACGTGCCGGGCCCGGCGGTGCAGCACCGGGTCGGCCAGCCCGGCCAGCCCGCTGGGGTCCTGGATGTCCCGCAGCGACGGCACGCCGAGCGCACGGGCCGCTTCCTCGCACTCGATGTGCCGGGCCGCGTAACCGCTCTCGGTCAGCCGGTGCCGGGCCCGGGTGTCGATGATCAGCAGGGCCAGTCCCGCGGCCGCCGGGTCGAGCGGCACGCTGTCCGACTCCCCGCTGCAGCAGTCCAGCAGCAGGGCGTGGCCGGCCTGGCCGAGCAGTACGGCCGACTGGTCCATGATCCCGGTCGGCACGCCGACGAAGTCGTTCTCGGCCCGGCGGGCGATCGCGGCCAGCTCCGGCCGGGGCACGGACAGCCCGGCCAGCTGGGTCAGCGCGAGCGCGACCGCGCATTCCAGCGAGGCCGACGAGGACAGCCCGGCGCCCTGCGGCAGATCGGCGTCGATGGCTACCCGGGCCCCCGGCAGCCGGTAGCCGGCTTCGGCCAGTGCCCACACCACCCCGGCCGGGTAGGCGGTCCAGCCGTCGGCCGTCCCGGGCGCCAGCCCGGCCAGCGGGATCACCGCCGTGCCGCTGCCCCCCTGCCGGGAGATCAGCTCCAGCACGCCGTGGCCGGCCGGCGCGGCCGCCGCCAGGGTGCCCCGGTCCAGCGCATACGGGAGCACGAACCCGTCGTTGTAGTCGGTGTGCTCGCCGATCAGGTTGGCCCGGCCGGGTGCCCGCCACACCCCGGCCGGCGGGAGGCCGAACTCGGTGCGGAACCACTGCGCGACCTGCTCGGCACTGGCCAGCCCGGTCACCGGAGCTGGCCCGCTTCGGCCCTCGCCCGGGTGAACGTCCAGGCGTCGCTGACCATGGCGTGCAGGTCGCGCTCGGGCTGCCAGCCGAGCTCGGTTCTGATCCGCTCCGAGGACGCCACCAGCACGGCCGGGTCGCCGGCCCGGCGCGGGGCCATCCGGACCGGGATGTCCACCCCGGTCACCCGCTCGCACTCGGCCAGCACGGCCCGGTTGGAGAAGCCCGACTCGCTGCCCAGGTTGTACACCCGGTGCGTGCCGGGCTGGCAGGCCCGCACCGCCAGCAGGTGGGCCCAGGCCAGGTCGGCCACGTGGATGTAGTCCCGGATACACGTGCCGTCCGGGGTGGGGTAGTCGTCACCGAACAGATCCAGCTGGCCACCCGCGCCCGTGGCCACGGCGGTGGCCACGGCCAGCACGTTCGGGATCAGGTGGGTCTCCGGGTGGTGCCGCTCACCCAGCCAGCTCCCGGCGGCCTGCGGGTGCGCCCCGGCCACGTTGAAGTAGCGCAGGCTGACCGCGCCGATGCCGTACAGCCGGCTGTACTCGGCCAGGGCGGTGTCCACGGCCAGTTTGGACGCGCCGTACGGGCTGGTCGGGCGGGTCGGGTCGGTCTCGGCCACCGGGACCCGTTCCGGTTCCCCGTAGACCGCGGCGGTCGAGGAGAACACGATCCGGCCGGTCCCGGCTGCGCGCATCGCCTCCAGCAGGGCCAGCGTCCCGCCCAGGTTGTTCTCCCAGTACAGGGCGGGCTTGGCCACGGACTCGCCGACCAGCGACCTGGCCGCGAAATGCAGCACCACGTCCACGCCCCCGGCCAGCACCGGCCCGGCACCGTCCCGTACGCTGCCGCGGACAAAGGCCGCACCGGCCGGCACCGCGTCCTGGTGCCCGGTGGACAGATCATCCAGCACCGTGACCTGATGGCCCTCGGCCACCAGCAGGGCACCGACCACGCTGCCGATATAGCCGGCCCCGCCGGTCACGAGCAGTTTCACCTGGCCTCCCGGAGCCGCCGCGCCGTGTCCCCGGGCTGGATGCCGCCGATCCGCACTCCCATGCCTGACTCCGTTCCAGCGAGGTACTTCAGCTTGCCAGGTGCCCGGCGCACTGACAGTACCGGCAGGTGCAGACCGAACTCAGCCGCGCCGGGCACGTGCCGGGCGGGCGCCTGGTGCCAGGCCGCGATGTCCGGCGGTGGCGGGCCGGGCAGCGCGTCCCAGCGCGGCTGGCCGGTGCTTTTCCGTACCCCGGGTCTCACGGGACCCATACGTTACCTGGCCCGGTCCGGTTTCCCATCCGATCCCCCCGGGTAATGCCGGGTGACCGGGCCGGGTACGGCCGTCCGCCGGCAGGCCCGGTTAAGGTCAAGGCTGAGTGGTCAGTTAGCCCGCCCGGGGTCAAGGGACTGCTTAGACTGTCCGGACACGGAGGTCAGGGGTCAGCACGTGAGTGCGGTTGGCTGGGACATAGTCATCGTCCTGCTCATCGTGCTCGTCAACGGGGTGTTCGCGGGCGCCGAGATGGCCCTGGTCTCGCTGCGGGAGGGCCAGATCCGGGCCCTCACCCACCGCGGCCGGCGGGGCCAGCGGGCGGCCAAGCTGGCCCAGGACCCGAACCGGTTCCTGTCCGCGGTGCAGATCGGGGTGACGCTGGCCACCCTGCTGTCCGGCGCGTTCGGTGAGGCTACGCTGTCCGGGCACCTGAAATCGGCCCTGATCGAGCACAACGTGGCGTCCGGGGTGGCGTCCGTGGTGTCGCTGATCGTGGTCACCGTGGTCATCTCCTACTTCACGCTGGTGCTCGGCGAGCTGGCCCCCAAGCGGCTCGCGCTGCAGCGGACCCAGTCGGTGGCACTGGTCGTCGCGCCCACCCTGGACCGGTTCTCCATGCTGGCCCGCCCGCTGGTCTGGCTGCTGTCCCGGTCCACCAACCTGGTCGTCCGGCTGCTCGGCGGCGACCCGCGGCAGGGCCGCGGGGTGATGACCGAGGAGGAACTGCGCGACCTGGTGGCGGGCACCCAGGCGATCAGCGCCGACGAGCGGCGCATCGTGGGCGACGTGTTCGAGGCGGGCAAGCGGCAGATCCGTGAGGTGCTGGTGCCGCGGACCGAGGTGGAGTTCCTGCCCACCGACATGCCGCTGCGCGAGGCCGCGGCCGTGGTGGCCAAGGAGCCATACTCGCGGTTCCCGGTCTACCAGGAGTCCTACGACGACGTGATCGGCTTCATCCACGTCCGGGACCTGATCGATCCGGAGGTGACCAGCCGGCCGCTGACCGTGGGGGAGATCTCCCGGCCGGTGAAGCTGCTGCCGATCAGCAAGACCGTGCTGTCCGCGCTGTCCGAGATGCGCCGCGACCGGGCCCACCTGGCCATCGTGATGGACGAGTACGGCGGGACGGCCGGCATCGTCACGCTGGAGGACCTGGTCGAGGAGCTGATCGGGGACATCCAGGACGAATACGACGTGGATCAGGGCCAGCCCAAGCAGCTACGCGGCGGCGCCATCGAGGTGGACGGCCTGCTGAACCTGGATGACTTCGCCGAGCAGACCGGCATCGAGCTGCCCGAGGGACCTTACGAGACGGTGGCCGGCTACGTGCTGGCCACGCTCGGCCAGCTGCCCACCGACCACGAGAAGGTGGAGGTCAGCGGGCACGTGCTGACCGTGCTGCAGATGGACGGCCGCCGCATCGCCCGGGTCCGGGTCGACCCGTTGGGCCAGCCCGCCGAGCCCGCGCCGCCCGCGGCCCCGGCCGGGCCGCCCCCGGCCACTCCGGCGGCGCCGGCCACCGCGGCGGAGAAATCCCAGGCCGGCGGCCACTAGACTGGCGGTTTCCCGGGGTACGCAGGAAGGGGGAACGGTGCCGCCCAGTACGGACTTCGACACCGTCCTCGTGGTTGACTTCGGCGCCCAGTACGCGCAGCTGATCGCGCGCCGGGTGCGGGAGTGCCAGGTCTACTCCGAGATCGTGCCGAGCACCATGCCCGCCGCCGAGATCCTGGCCAGGAAGCCGGCCGCGATCATCCTGTCCGGCGGGCCGGCCTCCGTGTACGCGCCCGGCGCGCCGCCGCTGCCCGGCGGGGCCGACCTGCTCCGGGCCGGCGTCCCGGTGCTTGGTATCTGCTACGGATTCCAGCTCATGGTGGCGGCCCTGGGCGGCGTGGTGGCGCACACCGGGTCGGGCGAGTACGGCGCTACCCAGCTCGACCCGCTGCCCGCCCCCACGGCGGCCGGCCCGGGCCAGCCCGGCGGGCAGCTGCTCACGGTGCTGGCCGGGCGGCAGCAGGTCTGGATGTCGCACGGTGACACCGCGACCGGGGCCCCGCCCGGCTTCGCGGTCACCGCGCGCACCGCGGCCACCCCGGCCGCGGCCGTGGAAGACCCGAGCCGCCGGCTGTACGGCGTCCAGTTCCACCCCGAGGTTCTGCACACCGAGCACGGCACGGCGCTGATCCGCCGGTTCCTCGAGCTGGCCGGCTGCCGCCCGGCCTGGACCATGGGCAGCATCATCGACGAGCAGGTGGAGCGGATCCGGGCCCAGGTCGGCCCGGCCGGGGCGATCTGCGGGCTGTCCGGCGGGGTCGACTCGGCGGTCGCCGCGGCGATCGTGCAGCGGGCCATCGGCTCCCGGCTGACCTGCGTGTTCGTGGACCATGGGCTGCTCCGCCGGGGCGAGGCGGAGCAGGTCGAGAAGGACTTCGTGGCCGCCACCGGGGTCGACCTCAAGGTGGTGGACGCGGGCCCCACGTTCCTGGCCGCGCTGGCCGGGGTGACCGACCCGGAAGAGAAACGCAAGATCATCGGGCGGGAGTTCATCCGGGCGTTCGAGCGGGCCGCCCGGGAGATCACCGCGGCCGCGGGCAGCCACGGCACATCGGTTGACTTCCTGGTCCAGGGCACCCTGTACCCGGACGTGGTCGAGTCGGGCGGCGGCACCGGCGCGGCCAACATCAAGTCGCACCACAATGTCGGCGGGCTGCCCAGCGACCTGAGCTTCCAGCTCGTGGAGCCGCTGCGCGCGCTGTTCAAGGACGAGGTCCGCCGGGTGGGCGAGACGCTCGGCCTGCCGCCGGAGATCGTCTGGCGCCAGCCGTTTCCCGGGCCGGGGCTGGCCATCCGCATCGTCGGCGAGGTCACCGCGGAGCGGCTGCGCATCGTGTCGGCGGCGGACGCCATCGTCCGCGAGGAACTGTCCGCGGCCGGCCTGGACCGCGAGATCTGGCAGTGCCCGGTGGTGCTGCTGGCCGACGTGCGCTCGGTCGGCGTCCAGGGCGACGGGCGCAGCTACGGATATCCGGTCGTGCTCCGCCCGGTGACCAGCGAGGACGCCATGACCGCGGACTGGGCCCGGCTGCCCGGCCCGCTGCTGGCCCGGATCTCCAACCGGATCACCAACGCGGTGCCGGAAATCAACCGGGTGGTGCTCGACATCACCAGCAAGCCCCCCGGCACCATCGAATGGGAATAGCTTCCTAACGCCCGTGCCCGCCACTGCGGGCTGGCCGCGCACGGTCGGTGAATCGTGTTCGAGCTGCGCGGTGGGCGGTCGGAGCAGATCGCGCACGTAAGCGGAGACGAGGCATTCGCTGCTGAACGGCCCTTCCGGGCTGAGGTCGTCTCGTCCAGGCTCGTGGCCGGGCTCAGGTGACTTCGGCCGGTTCGGCGGGCAGGCCGGCGTAGGTCTCGTTCTCGATGATCTGGCGGAGGAGGTCCAGCGCGTCCCAGACGTCGGTGAAGCGGGTGTAGATGGGGGCCGGGCCGAGCCGGAGCCGGTCCGGGACCCGGTAGTCGGCTATCACCCCGGCCCGGATCAGGGCCTGGCTGATCCGCCACGCCTCGGGGTGGCGCAGGCTGACATGAGATCCCCGGCGGAGCGGATCCCGCGGCGTGGCCAGCGCGCAGCCGAGCGGGGCCAGCCAGTTGTCGGCCAGCGCAATCAGGTAGCTGGTCAGCAGGATCCCCTTGTCCCGGAGGGCCTGGATGCCGGCTTCGCCGAGCAGCCGGGTGCCCTCCTCGACGGCCACCGTGCCCAGGATGTTCGGGGTGCCGGTAGTGAACCGGGCCATGGTGGGCAGCGGGTCGTAGACCGGCCCCATCTCGAACTGGCCGCGCTGGCCGAACCAGCCCTGGATCGGCTGGCGCAGCCGGCGGCGCAGGTCGCCCCGCACGTACAGGAACGCGGGCGCGCCCGGGCCCGCGTTCAGGTACTTGTACGTGCATCCCACGGCCAGGTCGGCGTGGCAGGCGTCCAGGCCGACCGGGACCGCGCCGGCCGCGTGGCACAGATCCCAGAGCACCAGCGCGCCCGCCTCGTGCACCAGCGCGGTGAGGCCCGCCATATCGGCCAGCGCACCGCTCCGGTAGGCCACGTGCGACAGGCTGACCAGCGCGGTGTCCGGGCCAACCGCGCCGGCCACCGCGGCCGGGCTGATCCCGGCGTCCAGGTCGGTGTGGATGATCCGCAGCTCGGCCCCGAACTGCGCGGCCACCCCGTCCAGCACGTACCTGTCGGTCGGGAAGTTGTCGTCGTCGGTCACGATGACCCGGCGGCCCGGCTGGGCGTGCAGCGCCGCGCAGGCCAGCTTGTACAGGTTGACCGTGGTCGAGTCGGTCACCACGACCTGCCCCGGCGCCGCGCCGAGCAGCACGCCGCCGAGCAGGTCACCGGCCCGCTGCGGCAGGCTCACCCAGTCGGCCCAGGACCGGACCAGGCCGCCGCCCCACTGCTCGGCCACCACCTCGCCGATGCGCTGCGCGGTAACCCGGGGCAGCATGCCGAGCGAGTTGCCGTCCAGGTAGATCAGGCCCGGCTCAGGGCACACGAACCGGTCCCGCAGGTCGGCCAGCGGGTCAGCGGCGTCCAGATCCCCGGCCAGCCGGCGGCCGGTGGAGAAGCCCTCGGCGGAGCCAGCCGGGAAGACCGTCACGGGGCCGCCTGGACCGGGTTAGCCGCGCGCCCGGCGCCGGCGCCGGCGCAGCAGGCTGAACAGGACCGCACCGAACACGGCCACGCCGACGGCGGGCAGGATCCGCTTGAGTACCGGCAGGCCCGCCACGCTGAGCAGGTCGAGCGCGTCCTCGTCCGGTGGCCGGACACCCTGCGGCGGCAGCAGGCCGTTCGAGGCGGCCAGGTCCCGGTCGCCCGCCGGCCCGGTAAGCGGGCCCGGCCCGTCCGCCCGGCCCGGCTGCGCGGACGGGCCCGGCCCCGCGGACGGGCCCGGCCCCGCGGACGGGCCCGGCCCGGCGGGCTCGGCGAGCTGCGTGGCCGTGGCGGCGGGGGCCGCCACCGTGGCGCCCGCCGCACGGCTGGCCTCGGCCAGTTCGGCTGCGCCCAGGCTGAGGCCGCGGTCGGCCAGCCGCTGCCGGATCTCCTTAACCGACGCCGGGCCGAGCCCGTCGATGGCCAGCAGATCCTGCTCGCTCAGCGCGGTCAGCCCGCCGATCGTGTGCACTCCCCGACGGCGCAGGCTGTTGAACGACCGCAGCGGCAGGTTCAGCTCCTCGATCGGCAGCGTGGCCTGGTCTGAGCCGGGGCGGCCGGCCGCGCTGGCGGTCGGGCGTTCGGCGGCCGCAGGACCCGCACCTGGTGCGGACGCGGCCGCGGCGCCCGGAGCGGCACCACCGGAGAGCTGGGCGGCCAGGTTGCCGGCGAACCGCTCGATGACCCTCCCGCCCACCTCAGCGATCACGCCCCGGCCGAACTGGGCCGGGCGCCCGGTCACGGTCATCGCGGTGTGCACCACCACGCGGGTCTGGCCGGCGTCGTCGCTCAGCGTGGACGTGATGGTGGCGGCGGCCGTGCCGCTGCCCCGGGTCTCCTTGCCGGACGCGTGCAGGACGACCGACTTGGCCTGCTCGTCCTTTTCGGTGAACCGGGCCGTGCCCGCGTAGGTCAGCGCGACCGGCCCGACCTTGACCTTGATCCGGCCCTTGATCTCGTCGCCGTCCACCGAATCGACGGTGGCGCCCGGCATGCAGGGCGCCACCTTCTCGACGTCGAGCAGGACCTCCCAGGCCCGCTCCGGCGGGACCGGGATGGTGAACGAGTGCTCCAGTTCCATCTGTCAGACTCCAGCTGCCACCGCCAGCGCCCTAGCGGTCAGCACCCGCGCCAGGTGGCGCCGGTAGTCGGGCGCGCCGTGCAGGTCTGACGGCGGCTGCGATTCTTCGTCGGCATGCGCTGCGGCCGCCCGCAGGGCGCTGCGGTTAGCCTCGGCCCCAGCGGCCGCCTCCTCCGCCGCCCGGGCCCGGACCGGAACGGGTCCCATGTTGGTGAGCCCGATCCGGGCCTCGGCCACGTGCCCGTTGGATCGCCGGGCCACGGCCGCCACACCCACGATCGCCCACGCCTGGGCCGTCCGGTGGAACTTCTCATAACGATAGCCCCAAGCCGCGCCGAGTTTGGGCACTCGGACCCCGGTAAGGATCTCGTCCTGGCCCAGCGTGGTGGTCAGGTAGTCGTCGAAGAAGCCGGCCGCGGCGATATCCCGGCTGCCACCCGGGCCGGCCGCGGTCATGGTGGCGTCCAGGGCCAGCGCCACGGCGGGCAGGTCCCCGGCCGGGTCGGCGTGCGACAGCGAGCCGCCGATCGTGCCGCGGTGCCGGACCGCCGGGTCAGCCACCGCGCCGGTGGCCTCGGACAGCAGCCCGCAGTGCTCGCGCACCAGCGGGTCGCGGACCACCTCGGCGTGCGTGGTGAGGGCGCCGATCCACAGGCTGCCGCCCTCGTCCCGGACGCCGCGCAGCTCGCTGAGATCGCCGATGTCCACCAGCAGGTCGGGGAAGGCGAGCCGGAGCCGGAGCAGCGGCAGCAGGCTCTGCCCGCCCGCGATCACCTTGGCGTCCTCGCCGCCGTCGGCCAGCGCCTGGACCGCCTCGCCCACCGAGCCGGGCCGGGTGTACTCAAATGCCGCCGGGATCATTCCGCACCTCCGTGTGCCGCGGCGGCATCGTCGCCGCTGATGTGCCCGATCGTGCCGTGAGCCTGGGTGTCGGAGTCGCCGGTCACCTGGGTGCCGGCCCTGCTGTCCTGCGCGGTCGTGATGGCCCGCCAGACCCGTTCCGGCGTGCACGGCATGACGATGTCCCGGATGCCGAGCGGCCGGACCGCGTCCACGATCGCGTTGACCACGGCCGGCGTGGAGGCGATGGTGCCGGCCTCGCCGACCCCCTTGACGCCGAGCGGGTTGGTCTGCGCCGGGGTCTGCGTCCGGTCGGTGGTGAACGAGGGCAGGTCGGTGGCGGACGGCAGCAGGTAGTCGGCCATCGTGGTGGTAACCAGGTTGCCTTCCTCGTCGTAGATGGCCTCCTCGAACAGTGCCTGCGCGATGCCCTGGGCCAGCCCGCCGTGCACCTGGCCGTTCACGATGAGCGGGTTGACCACGTTGCCCACGTCGTCCACCGCGACGTAGCTGCGGATGGTGACCTGGCCGGTCTCGGTGTCCACCTCGGCCGCGCACAGATGGGTGCCGTGCGGGTAGGAGAAGTTGTCCGGGTCGTACGTGCTGTCCGAGTCCAGCGACGGCTCCACGCCGTCGGGCAGCGCGTGTGCCGCGAACGTGGCCAGCGCGATCTCCTGGATCGTCTTGGTCACGTAGCTGCCCCGGGCCCGGAACTGCCCGTTCTCGAAGTCGATCTCCTCGGGCGGCGCCTCGAGCAGCGCCGAGGCGATCACCTTGGCCTTTTCGATGACCTTGTCGCACGCGCCGGCCACGGCCACCCCGCCCACGGTCAGCGACCGGGAGCCGTAGGTGTCCATGCCCTTGGGGGAGACCTGGGTGTCACCGTGCAGCACCCGGATGTCCTCGAACGGCACGCCCAGCTTGTCCGCCACGATCTGGGCCCACGCGGTCTCGTGGCCCTGGCCGTGCGCGCTGGACCCGGTGACCACCTCCACCTTGCCGGTGGGCAGCATGCGCACCGAGGCGTGCTCCCAGCCGCCCGCGCCGTAGGCCAGCGAGCCGAGCACCCGGGATGGGGCCAGCCCGCACATCTCGGTGTAGGTGGACACGCCGATGCCCAGCTGCACCGGGTCGTTGCTCTCCCGCCGCTTGGCCTGCTCGGCGCGCAGCGCGTCGTAGCCGAACAGTTCCCTGGCCCGGGCCGTGGCGGCCTCGTAGTTGCCGCTGTCGTAAGTCAGCCCGGCGATCGTGGTGTACGGGAACTCCTCGTGCTTGATCCAGTTCCGCTCGCGCACCGCCAGCGGGTCCAGGCCCAGCTCGGCGGCCAGCTCGTCCATGATCCGCTCGATGGCGAACGTGGCCTCCGGGCGCCCCGCGCCGCGGTAGGCGTCGGTCGGCATCTTCGTGGTGAACACCCCGGTGCAGCGGAACGAGTACGCATCCATCTTGTAGATCGCGTTGAACATGAACGCGCCGAGCAGCGGCACACCCGGGGTGACCAGCATCAGGTAGGCGCCCATGTCGGCGAGCAGGTCCACGGACAGGCCGCGCAGCTTGCCGTCCTGATCGGCGGCGATCCTGATCCGCTGCCACTGGTCGCGGCCGTGGTGCACGGTCAGGTTGCCCTCGCTGCGCGACTCGGTCCACTTGACCGGACGGCCGACCTTGCGGGCGATCAGCAGGGCCAGCACCTCCTCGGCGGTCACCTGTAGCTTGGAGCCGAAGCCGCCGCCCACGTCCGGCGCGATGACCCGGATGTTCTGCTCCGGGATCCCGGTCACCAGGGCCAGCATGACCCGCAGCACGTGCGGGATCTGGGTCGCCGACCACAGGGTGAACTCGCCGCCCACGCAGGAGCAGACCACCGCGCGGGGTTCCATCGCGCTGGGGATGAGCCGCTGCTGCCGGTAGTTGCGCTCGATGACCACCGGCGCGTCCTGGAAGGCCGCGTCCAGGTCGCCGTTGGCGAACACCCACTCGAAGCTCTTGTTGCCCGCTTCGTGCACCTTGGGCGAATCCTCATTGAGCGCGGTGCGCATGTCCAGCACCGGCGGCAGCGGCTCGTAGTTGACGTCCACCGCGGCCAGCGCGTCCGCCGCCGTGTACCGGTCCCGGGCGATGACGCAGGCCACCGCCTCGCCCACGTAGCGCACCTCGTCCACCGCCATCGGCGGGTGGGCCGGGATCACGATGTCCGGGGTGACCGGCCAGGCACAGGGCAGCGAGCCCTGCTCTTCGGCGAAGTCCGCGCCGGAGAACGCGGCCAGCACGCCGGGTACCTGGAGCGCGCCGCTGACGTCCACCGACGTGATCCGGGCGTGTGCGTACGGGCTGCGGACGAAGTTGATGTGCAGCATCCCGGGCAGGGTGATGTTGTCCGTCCAGGTGGTCTGCCCGGTGACCAGGCGCGCGTCTTCCTTGCGCGGCCGGGCGCGGCCGACCTCGGTGACCGGCTCTTCTGTGGCGGTCATGACGTCACCCCTGACTCCGCCGCGCGGCGTACCGCGCGGACGATGTTCTCGTAACCGGTGCACCGGCACAGGTTGCCTTCCAGGCCGTCGCGGATTTCCTGGTCACTGGGGTGCGGGTTGTCCCGGAGCAGGTCGGCCGCGGCCATGATCATGCCCGGCGTGCAGTAGCCGCACTGCAGGGCGTGCTCGCTGTGGAATGCCTGCTGCAGCGGGTGCCACTCGCCGTTGGCCATGCCCTCGATGGTGGTGATCTCACCGCCATCGGCCTGGACGGCCAGCACAGAACAGCTTTTAACCGACATTCCGTTCAGGTGCACGGTACACGCGCCGCAGTTGGAGGTGTCGCACCCGACCGGAGTACCGGTCTTGCCGAGACGCTCCCGCAGGTAGTGCACGAGTAGCAGGCGGGGTTCGACGTCGTCCAGGTAGCTGACGCCATCGACCATGACGCTGATCCTTGTCATCCGGGCTCCTCCTCAGGAGACAGCTGTGGCTCCTGGTGCCCAACCTAGGACGGCGGTCCGCGCGGCACCAGCCCTTATGCTCGCTCACCTGGGTATTTCGTGGCAGGCTGGCCCCGTGGACGCCGCTGATATGGCCCGCGCGCTGTACACCGCCTACCAGGCCCGGGACTGGGCCCGGGCGGAGACGCTGCTGCATCCGGGCGCGGTGCTGGACATGCCGGCCACCCGGGAGCAGCTGGCGGGCCGGGACCAGGTGCTGCGGTTCCAGCGGGAGTACCCCGAGCCGTGGGGTGACCTCACCGTGCTCCGCGTGCTGGGTGACGCCCAGTCGGCCGCCGCCGAGGTGGAGATCCGGGCGCCGGGCGGCGACGTGTTCCGGATGGCCGCGATCTGGGTGCTGCGGGATGGGCTGCTGGCCAGTGGCACCGAGTACTGGGTGGATCCGGGGGGCAGCCCGCCGCCGGGCCGGACCGCCTACCCGGCCCGGGACTGAGCTCCCGCGGGCGGCGGGTTCCGGCCGCATGGGGGCTCTCAGGCCGCAGGGGCGGGCTCAGGCCGCGTTGAGGACCTGGAACGCCTCGGCCAGGTGACCGGCCGGGAACCCGGCCTGCTCGGCCGTGCGGGCCAGCCGGGCGCGCAGGAATTCCTCCAGGCCGTCCCGGTGCCCGGTCTGGCTCTCGTGCGCCCGCAGCGCGGCCAGCTTCCGGCTGAACGTGTCCGTGATGTCCACGAAGTGATCCGCGGCCGGCGCGGCGGAGACCCACACCTCGCGCACCGTCCACGGCTCCAGGCCCTCCGCCAGGCGCAGCTCCGGGAACGCGTACGGGTTGCGCGCGTCCGGGTAGACGGCGTCCAGCGCGGCCGAGCCGACCGCCCGGTGATCCGGGTGGCTGATGCCCATCCGCTGGTAGTTGCGTTCCGGCGACGGGCAGATTACCCGGTCCGGCCGGACCTGCCGGATCACCCGGGCGAGATCTTTGCGCAACGCCAGGCTGGGCTCCAGCCGGCCGTCCGGGTAGCCGAGGAAGGTGAGGTCATGCACCCCCACGCAGGCGGCCGCCGCGGTCTGCTCCTTCCGGCGCAGCGGCCCCATCTCGGCCCGGGGCACTGAGTCGTCGAAACCACCCGCGTCACCGTCGGTGGCCAGGCAGTAGCAGACCTCGATCCCGGCGTCCGTCCAGTGCGCCACCGTGCCCGCGGCGCTGAAATCGATGTCGTCCGGATGTGCGGCGATGACCAGCGCGCGCTGAACTTCGGAGTCACTGAGCATGATCCCGATCCTATGAACCCCCGGGGCCGGCCTGGACAAGCGCGGGCGGCCCGGCCAGCGCCGCTGGCGCTGGCGCTGGGCCGGGCCGCGGTCCCGCACCCGCCGCTAGTCGAGCGCGGACATCACATGCTTGATGCGGGTGTAGTCCTCGAACCCGTACATGGACAGGTCCTTGCCGTAGCCGGAGTGCTTGAACCCGCCGTGCGGCATCTCGGCGACCAGCGGGATGTGCGTGTTGATCCACACGCAGCCGAAGTCCAGCCCGCGGGCCATCCGCATGGCCCGCCCGTGGTCGCGCGTCCAGACCGACGACGCCAGCCCGTACTCGGTGCCGTTGGCCCAGGCCAGCGCCTCGGACTCGTCGCTGAACTCCTGCACGGTGACGACCGGGCCGAACACCTCCTGCTGGATGATCTCGTCCTCCTGGCGCAGCCCGGTGACCACGCTGGGCTCGAAGAAGTAGCCCTGGCCCGCGATCCGGTTGCCGCCGGTGCGCACCTCGGCGTGGGTGGGCAGCCGGTCGATGAACCCGCTCACCCGCTCCAGCTGGCTGGCGTTGTTGAGCGGGCCGAAGTCCGCGTCCGGCACATCCGGGCCGGCCACCGTCTGCCCCCGGGCCATCTCGACCAGCGCGTCGGCCAGGTCGGCCGCGATCCGCGGGCCGGCCAGCACCCGGGTCGCGGCGGTGCAGTCCTGCCCGGCGTTGAAGTAGCCGGCGATGGCTATCGCCTCGGCGGTCTTGGCCGGGTCGGCGTCGTCGAACACGATCACCGGAGCCTTGCCGCCCAGTTCCAGATGCACCTTCTTCAGGTCGGCCGCGGCCGTGGTGGCCACCTCCCGGCCGGCCCGCACGCTGCCGGTGATCGAGACCATCTGCGGCGTCTGGTGCGAGACCAGCGCCCGCCCGGTGTCCCGGTCGCCGCAGATCACGTTGAACACGCCCGGCGGCAGGAACTCACTCATCAGCTCGGCCAGCAGCAGGGTGGACACCGGGGTGGTGTCCGACGGCTTGAGCACCATGGTGTTCCCGGCCGCCAGCGCGGGCCCGAACTTCCACACCGCCATCATCATCGGGTAGTTCCACGGGGTCACCGCGGCGCACACCCCGATCGGCTCGCGCCGGATGAACGACGTGAAACCGGACATGTACTCGGCTGCCGAACGTCCTTCCAGCATCCGCGCCGCCCCAGCGAAGAACCGGATCTGGTCCACCATCGGGGGGATCTCCTCCGACAGGGTCAGCGCGATCGGCTTGCCGGTGTTCTGGCTCTCCGCCTTGACGAACTCGTCAGCGCGGCGCTCCAGCGCGTCGGCGATCCGGAGCAGGGCCAGGCTGCGCTCCGCGGGCGTGCTGTCCCGCCAGCCCGGGAAGGCATCGGAGGCCGACGCGAACGCCGCGTCCACCTCGGTCTCGCTGGAAATCGGCGCGGTGGCGAAAACCTCACCGGTGCTCGGGTCGACGAGCTCGGCCCGGCGGTCGTAACTCGTGTCCGTCCACCGGCCGCCGATGAAGTTGCGCAGTTCTTCCACCACGAGCCCTCCGTTCAGAATTTCAGGGGCGGTTTAGTTGTGCGGGTCCCGCTCTTCGCAGGCCCAGGGCGATCCGTAGTCGTTGAGCAGGTCGAGGAACGGCCTGGCCGGCAGCGCCTCGGGACCGAGCACCCCGGCGCCCGACCAGGCGCCCGAGTCCATCAGCTCCAGGGCCACAACCGGGTTGACGGCGGTCTGCCAGACCACCGCCTGGGAGCCATACTCCGCCATAGACCAGGCGTTATCCACCACATGGTGCAGATAGACCTCGCGTGGTGCGCCGTCCTTACCGGTTCCGGTCACCCAGGTGCCCGCACAGGTCACCCCGGTCATCCTGTCCCCGAGCTGGGCTGGGTCGGGCAGGCAGGCAGCCACCACGTCGCGCGGCGAGACGGCGGCCCCGGCCACCTGGACCGGGTCGGTGCGGTCCAGCCCCAGCTTGTGCAGCGTCTCCAGCACGCCGATGAACTCGGCGCCCAGCCCGTACTTGAACGTCACCCGCCGGGCCTGCACCCAGCGCGGCATCAGCAGCACTTCCTCGTGCTCCACGTTCACGCACTCCACCGGCCCGATGCCGGCCGGGAACGTGAATACCTCCGGCTCGCTGAACGGCGGCGTGGTGAACCAGCCCCGGTCCGCTTCGTAGACGACCGGGGGGTTCAGGCACTCCTCGATCGTGGTCCAGATGGAGAACGTGGGCGCGAAGTCGTAGCCGTCCACCTCCAGGTTGGCGCCGTCCCGCACGCCCAGCTCGCCGATCTCGCCGAACAGCTCATCCGCCGCGTACCTGGCGAACACATCCGACAATCCGGGCTCAACGCCCATCCCGACCAGGGCGAGCCGGCCGGCCTGCTGCCACTGCACGTCGAGCGCGAACTGGTCGTCGCCCAGTTTGATGCCGGTCTGCTGGTATGGCTGCTCGGCGTGCGGGTGGGACAGTGACATGGCCATGTCCAGGTAGTGCACCCGGGCCCGGAGCGCCGCGCGGAACAGCGGCATCACGAACCGCGGGTCGGTGGCGTTCATCAGTACGTCGCAGGAGTTCTCGGTGAGCAGTGCCGCGGTGGCGGCCTCGTCCCGGGCGTCCAGCTGGACGGCGCGGTAGCCGTCCCGGGCCGCCGCCGCGTGCTCGGCCCGGGCCAGGTCGTAGTCGGCCACGATCAGCTCGGCAAACGGACGGCGGGCCGCGATGCGGGCGAACGCGGTGCCTACCCCGCCGGCCCCGACAAGGAGAATGCGCATACCGGCGATCCTAGCCTTCTTAGTACCGCTGGGCCACGGGACCAGTCGTGATACCTACCCGTTACGACTGAAATCGTTGCCGGGAGAGCACATACATGCTAGAACCGTGGCAACTGGATAGGTGTCTATAGTTGGCCTATTCCGCACGCACCGGATCAGTCGGGCCCTGGCCGGCCCAGCACAGCCGTAACCGAACAACCTGACCGACCGGCTCAGGTAGCTGCCAGGAGGGGGAGCCATGGCGACCGCTACGCCGGAGCTTCAGCCAGTTGAAGAGTCCGTGGACAAGGGGCTGAAAAGCGGCGCCCTGGGCCTGGTGTCCAGTGTCGTGATGGGGGTCGCCTCGACCGCCCCCGCCTACAGCCTGGCCGCCACGCTGTTCTTCGTGGTGGCCGTGGTCGGCCTGAAGTCGCCGTCGGTCGCCGTGCTGGCGTTCATCCCCATGCTGCTCTGCTCGATCGGCTACAGCGAGATGAACAAGGCCGACCCGGACTGCGGGACCACGTTCACCTGGGGCACCCGGGCGTTCGGGCCGGTCACCGGGTGGTTCGGCGGCTGGGCCATCGTGGCCGCCGACGTCCTGGTCATGGCCAGCCTGGCCCAGGTGGCCGGGCAGTACGTGTTCTTCCTGTTCCAGGGGCCGAACAGCTCGATCGGCGCCAACGCGTCCGGTGGCTGGGTGCTGCTGGTCGGCATCATCTGGATCATCGCGATGTGCTACATCTGCTACCGCGGTATCGAGGTCTCGGCCTGGTTCCAGAAGATCCTGCTCAGCGTGGAAGTCGCCATGCTGCTGATCCTGTCGATCACCGCGCTGGTCAAAGTGGGCACCAGCCACCCGGCGGGCTCGGTTAACCCCAGCATCTCCTGGCTGTGGCCGAGCGGCCTCTCGCTGTCCGCGTTCATCAGCGGCATCATCCTGATGCTGTTCATCTACTGGGGCTGGGACACCGCGGTGTCGGTCAACGAGGAGACCAAGGACAAGAACAAGACCCCCGGCCGGGCCGCGATCATCTCCACCGTGCTGCTGCTGGTCACGTACGCGATCGTGATCTTCTCGGTGCAGTCGTTCGCCGGCGTCGGGTCCAAGGGGATTGGCCTGACCAACCCCGCGCACCAGTTCGACGTGCTGTCGGTGACCGGCGGTGCCATCTTCGGCACCTCCGGGTTCGGTACGTTCCTGTCCCGGCTGCTCATCCTGATGGTGCTCAGTTCCGCGGCCGCGTCCACTCAGACCACGATCCTGCCGACCGCCCGGACGACGCTGTCCATGGCCGCTTACCGGGCCATCCCGGCATCGTTCGCCAAGATCCACCCGAAGAACCTGACCCCGACCGTGTCCACCATCGTGATGGGCCTGATCTCGATCATCCTGTACATCCCGCTGAACTACATCTCGGGCGGCAACCCGATCGGCGACGCGGTCACCGCCATCGGGCTGTACATCGCGTTCTACTACGGGCTCACCGCGGCGTCCTGCGTCTGGTACTACCGGGCCACGCTGACCAGCAGCGCCCGGAACCTGTGGATGCGCGGCATCCTGCCCGGGCTGGGTGCGCTGATCATGTGGGCCGCCGGGATCTACAGCCTGCAGACCGACTGGACCGCGAGCAGCGGCTACACGTCCTGGACCGTCCCCGGGCTGCACTGGGAGATCGGCGGCATCTTCATCATCGCGTTCCTGGCCGCGCTGGCTGGTGTGATCGGCTTCATCTACATGCGGGTCTCGGCGCCGGCGTTCTTCCGCGGGGAGACGCTGACCAGGGCCACGCCCACCCTGGTGCCCGACCCGGACGCGACGCCCCCGGCGGCTGGAGCGGGCGCGGCCTGAGCGGGCGCGGCGATCCGGCTGCGCTGTCGGCCCCACCGCCTAGGCTTGACGGGTGACCGCCGCAGCTGCTGACGCCCTGCTGGATGACCTGAACCCGCAGCAGCGGGCCGCCGTGGTACACCGGGGCGGCCCGCTGCTGATCGTGGCCGGGGCCGGCTCGGGCAAGACCAGGGTGCTGACCCGCCGGATCGCCTTCCTGCTGGCCGAGCGCGACGTGAGCCCGGGCGAGATCCTGGCCATTACGTTCACCAACAAGGCGGCGGGCGAGATGGCCGCCCGGGTGGCCGGGCTCACCGGCTGGCGGTCCCGGGCCATGTGGGTGATGACGTTCCACTCCGCCTGCGTGCGGATCCTGCGCCGGGAGGCGGCCAGGTTCGGCTACCCGTCGTCGTTCTCCATCTACGACCAGGCCGACTCGCAGCGGCTGATGGCGCTGGTCTGCCGCGAGCTCGACCTGGACCCCAAGCACCACTCGCCCAAGGCCATGCTGGCCCAGGTGTCCAACCTGAAGAACGAGCTCATCGATTACGAGACGTTCACCGCGCGCGCCGAGGGCTACCGGGAGAGGGCGCTGGCCGAGGCGTACGCCGAGTACCAGCGCCGCCTGGTGGCGTCCGGGGCGATGGACTTCGACGACCTGATCATGGTCACGGTCAACCTGCTGCAGGCCGTCCCCGAGGTGGCCGAAACGTACCGGCGGCGCTTCCGGCATGTCCTGGTGGACGAGTACCAGGACACCAACCATGCGCAGTACATGCTGGTCCGGGAGCTGGTCTCGGCCCCGGCCTGGCAGGCAGGTGGCGACGACGCGGGCCCGCTGCCCCCGGCCGAGCTGTGCGTGGTCGGTGACGCCGATCAGTCGATCTACGCGTTCCGCGGGGCCACCATCCGCAACATCGAGGAGTTCACCCGGGACTTCGCCGATGCGAGCGTGATCATGCTGGAGCAGAACTACCGGTCCACCCAGAACATCCTGGCCGCGGCCAACGCGGTGGTCTCCCGCAATAGCGGCCGGGTGCCCAAGAACCTGTGGTCGGACGCCGGGGACGGCCCGCCGATCGTCGGCTACGTGGCGGACAGCGAGCATGACGAGGCCGCGTTCGTGGCCGAGGAGGTGGACCGGCTCACCGACGCGGGAGAGGCGGTCCCCGGGCAGGTCGCCGTGTTCTACCGGACCAACGCGCAGTCCCGGGCATTCGAGGAAGTGTTCATCCGCGCCGGGCTGCCCTACAAGGTGGTCGGCGGCGTCCGGTTCTACGAGCGTCGCGAGGTCCGCGACCTGCTGGCCTACCTGCGGCTGACCGCGAACGCGGAAGACGAGGTGTCGCTCCGCCGGGTGCTCAACGTGCCCCGCCGCGGGATCGGCGAGCGGGCTGAGGCGTGCGTGGCCGCGCTGGCCCAGCGGGACCGGATCAGCTTTGCGGCCGCGCTGGCCCGGCCCGACGAGGCGCCCGGGATGGCGGCCCGGTCGGCCCGGGCCATCGCCTCGTTCAACGAGCTGATGAGCGGGCTGCGGGCGGAGGCCGCGGCCGGGCTGCCGGTAGCCGACCTGGCCGAGATGGTCCTGGACCGGTCCGGGTACCTGGCCGAGCTGGAGGCGTCCACCGACCTGCAGGACGCCAGCCGGATCGAGAACCTGAACGAGCTGGTCTCGGTGGCCCGGGAGTTCGACGCGCAGCGCCCGGACGGGACGCTGGCTGACTTCCTGGAGCAGGTGTCCCTGGTCGCCGACGCCGACGAGATCCCGGACGGCGCGGAGCACGGCGGGCAGGTCACGCTGATGACGCTGCACACCGCCAAGGGGCTGGAGTTCCCGGTGGTGTTCCTCACCGGGATGGAAGAGCACGTGTTCCCGCATCAGCGGTCGATGACCGACGACAAGGAACTTGAGGAGGAACGCCGCCTAGCCTACGTCGGGATCACCCGGGCCGAGCGCCGGCTGTACCTCACCCGGGCGGTGGCCCGGGCCTGGTGGGGCCGGCCGGAGTACCACAAGCAATCCAGGTTCCTCGACGAGATCCCGGCTCAGCTCGTGCAGTGGCGGCGCGACGAGCGGACCGCGGTTGCGCCGGCCGGGGAGCGGCTGGCCCAGCGGCCGGGCGTGCACAGCCCGGGCAACCGGCGGGTGCCCTCGCTCAGCCCGGGCGACAAGGTGACCCACGACGCCTACGGGCTGGGCACCGTGCTGTCGGTCGAGGGCCGCGGCGACGACCCCGAGGCCAAGATCGACTTCGGTGGCGACTACGGGATCAAGCACCTGGTGCTGCGCTACGCCCCCATCGAGAAGCTGTAGCCAGCCGTTATCCCACCTGCTCCATGATCACCTGGGCCACCAGGCCGGGCGCGCGCAGCGGGATCAGGTGGTCGGCCCCGGGCACGCGGACCCGGCGGCAGCCGGGAATGCGGTCCGCCACAATGTCCGCGCAGCGGGCCACCATCAGGTACTCCAGGTCGCCTAGCATGACCACGGCGGGTGCGCTGATCTCGGCCAGCCGGGCGTAGGCGGGCGGGTCGGGCTGCTCGAAGTCGCGCTGTGCGAGCATGCCGGCCACCGCACTCTCGATCTGGGCCCGGGCCGCGGCATCCGGGTCCGCCGCGGCCCAGGTGCGCAGGCCCAGGACGGCCAGCCCGGCGCGGTCATCCTTGGTGGCCAGGGCCATGAACTCGGCGTTGTACGGATCATCCGCCGGCCACGGATAGTCCGGGACGCCGGGCGCCAGCAGCACCAGCGAGGAAACCCGGTCCGGGTCGGCCAGCGCGAGGCCGAGCACGGTGCCGCCACCGCCGCTGTGCCCGACCAGGGCGGCCCGCGGCAGACCGAAGTGGTCGAGCACCGTGAGCAGGTCACCGAGCTGGGTGTACGGCGCGCGCGGGGGCGGGGACGCACCGAAGCCGCGGGTGTCGTAGCAGATGATCCGGTACCGGCCGGCCAGCCGGCCCGCGACGCCGGCCCAGCTGCTGCGGTCGGTCCACCCGGCGTGCACCAGCACCACGGGCAGGCCAGCACCGCCGCTGTCGCCGGCGGCGAGCACCCCGCCCCCGACCGGGATGGTCACGTCCATGGGAGAAGTGTCCCAGGGGCGGCAACCCGATTAGCGCCCGGCCGCGGGCGACGGCTGGCCCGCGCGGCCGGGACCGATGGCCATGCCGCCGGCCGGGTGCGCCGCGTTACGCTGCCAGGGAGAGGGCAAGCACCGGGCCAGGAGGCGCGCATGGGAACGATCCGGGTGGTCATCGCCAAGCCCGGCTTGGATGGTCACGACCGGGGCGCCAAAGTGGTGGCCCGCGCATTGCGGGACGCGGGCGTAGAAGTGATCTACACCGGCCTGCACCAGACGCCCGAGCAGATCGTGACCGCCGCCATCCAGGAGGACGCGGGCGCGGTCGGGCTGTCCATCCTGTCCGGTGCGCACATGACCCAGTTCGCCGCGGTGCTCGACCTGCTGGCCGAACGCGGCGCCAGCGACATCGTGGTGTTCGGTGGCGGGATCGTGCCCGAGGCCGACATCACTGAGCTGGAGCGGATGGGGGTAGCGAAGATCTTCACGCCCGGCGCCTCTACCTACGAGATCGTGGACTGGGTCCGCTCGACGCTGGGCGGCCAGTCCTCGCCCGAGCCCGCCCAGCAAGGCACGTAACCGCCGCGCCCTGGCCCAGCCCGCGCCCTGGCCCAGCCCCGGCCTGGCCCAGCCCCCGGCCCGGCTGGGTCCCGGCCCGGCGCGGTCCCCGGCCCGGCCCGGTCCCCGGCCCGGCCCGGTCCCCGGCCCGGCCCGGCTCAGTCCCGGCTCAGCTCGGTCCCCGGCCCGGCTCGGGTCCCCCGCTCAGCTCGCGGCCGGCCGCGCGGACACGGCCAGCGCCGGCCGCAGCCGGCCCGCCCGCACGGCGGACCTGATATCCGCGGCCACCCGGACCGGGTCGGTGCGGATCTGGCCAGGCGTGAAATGCAGCACGATGATCCCGCACGCGCCCATCCGCGCGTGCCGGGCCAGGGTCTGCTCCCAGTCGGCCGGCGACAGGTGCCACTCACGGGAGTCCACCTCGGCGGCCACTCCCGCCTCCGGCCACCATGCGTCGGCCACGGCCAGCAGCTGCCGCCCGGCGAAGAGCCGGGCGTTGAACATGGGTGCGGGCAGGCCGGACTGGATGATCAGGTCGCGCAGATCTCCCTCGGCCACCGACCGGACCCCGTCCGCCACCTCAGCCAGCGCCCGGCGCAGCCACCCGGAGTGCCGGACCGGCCCGTGGGCCAGCTCCGCGCTGAGCTCCGCTAACCGGCACCGGCGCCGCTGTACGGCGCTGGCCGTGACCGCCCGCACCTCGCGGAACGACGTGAGCTCGCGGGACGCATCGGCCACCGCCCGGGCGGCCAGCGTGAACCGGACCGCGCCATCCGCCATCACGAACTCCGGCATCCGCGTGGTCGGCCACACCCTGACCAGCGGCCGGTCCCGCCGCACCCGGGCGCCCGGGATCAGCACGGTGACCGCCCGGCTCTCTGGCACCCGCACCCCATGCCGGCGTAACGCCGCGGTGCCGGTCAGCACGGCGCCGCGCCCGGCGTAGCGCAGCGCGGCCAGCTCCGTCTGGGCCCGGGTAGGGATGCCGGTCGCGGCCAGATAGACGCCCGGCAGCAGGCGCTGCCACGGCCCACCTGGCCGGATGCGGTGCCGCACCTGGTCGGGAGACATGCCGCAGCTGAGGGCCTGCGCTCGGGAAATGACTAGCTCCTGGTCACGCAGCACGCGCCCTAATGCGGCGGCGCTGAGTTTGCGAGTCGGTGGCACGGGATCAGCTTCGCGCCCGGCTCTGACACTTCCCCTTCCTGATCGTGATCATGACATTGGTGGGGGTCTATTACCACCTAGGCCATGATCACGAATTTGGGCTGGGGTGTGTGGGACGGAGAGGGCCTGAGGGGCGGGTGGGGCCACGGCGCGGGAGTGCTGCGGGGGGCGGGGGAGGGCGGTCCGCGTCACGGTAGGCTGCGAGCGGAATCCTGCTCACCCGTAGGCCAGCTGAGGACGGACGCTAGTGGACCTGTTTGAGTATCAGGCGAAGGAACTGTTCGCCGAGTACGGGGTACCCGTGCAGCGCGGCCGGGTCGCGGCCACCCCGGCCGAGGCCCGCGAGATCGCGGCGGGCTTCGCCGCCGAGGGGTCGCCCCTCGCGGTCGTGAAGGCCCAGGTGAAGACCGGTGGCCGGGGGAAGGCGGGCGGCGTCAAGCTGGCCAACGGCCCGGACGAGACCGAGGCCAAGGCGGGCCAGATCCTCGGCATGGACATCAAGGGCCATACCGTGCACCAGGTCCTGATCGCCGAGGCGGTGGACATCGCCCAGGAGTACTACCTGTCCTACCTGCTGGACCGGGCGGCCCGGACGTTCGTGGCCATCTGCTCGGTGCAGGGCGGCATGGAGATCGAAGAGGTCGCGCACAGCAACCCGGAGGCGGTGGCCCGGGTCCCCATCGACCCGCTGCGGGGCGTGGACGCGGCCAAGGCGCAGGAGATCATCCAGGCGGGCCGGATCCCAGCCGAGGCGGCCAGGCAGGCGGCCGCTCTCGCCGAGCGGCTCTGGTCGGTGTTCGCCGACGAGGATGCCACCCTGGTCGAGGTGAACCCGATGGCCCTGACCGACCAGGGTGACGTGCTCGCCGTGGACGGGAAGGTCAGCCTGGACGAGAACGCGGCCTACCGGCAGGACCACGAGAAGTTCGCCGACGCCGGGGCGGCCGACCCGCTGGAGGCCCGGGCCAAGGCCAAGCACCTGAACTACGTCAAGCTCGACGGCCAGGTCGGCATCATCGGCAACGGGGCCGGGCTGGTCATGTCCACGCTGGACGTGGTGGCCCTGGCCGGCGAGTCGTTCGGCGGGATCCGGCCGGCGAACTTCCTGGACATCGGCGGCGGCGCGTCCGCCGAGGTGATGGCCGACGGCCTGGAGATCGTGCTGTCCGACCGGTCGGTCCGCAGCGTGCTGGTCAACGTGTTCGGCGGGATCACTTCCTGTGACGCGGTGGCCAACGGGATCGTCTCCGCCATCGGCATGCTGGCCAGCCAGGGCCACGCGGTCCGGCACCCGATCGTGGTCCGGCTGGACGGGAACAATGCCGAAGAGGGCCGGCGCATCCTGGCCGAGGCCGCCCTGCCCACGGTCGAGCAGGTGGCCACCATGGACGACGCAGCCCGGCGGGCCGCCGAACTCGCGGCCACCGCCCCCGCGACAGGAGCATGAGATGGCGATTTTCCTGACCAGCGACAGCCGGGTCATGATCCAGGGCGTCACGGGCTCGGAAGGCAGGAAGCACGGCCGCCGGATGCTGGACGCCGGGACCGCCGTGGTGGGCGGCACCAACCCGAGGAAGCCCGGGCAGACCGTGGACCTCGGTGGCACGGACGTCCCGGTGTTCGGCACGGTGGCCGACACGATGGCGGAAACCGGCGCGGACGTCTCGGTGGTGTTCGTGCCGCCGGCCGGCACCAAAGCCGCGGTGATCGAGGCCATCGACGCCGGGATCCCGCTGGCCGTCGTGATCACCGAGGGCATCCCGGTGCACGACACCGCGGAGTTCTGGGCCTACGCCACGGCCAACGGGAACCGGACCCGGATCGTCGGCCCGAACTGCCCGGGCGTGGCCTCGCCGGGCAAGTCGAACGCGGGCATCATCCCGGCCGACATCACCACCGAAGGCCGGATCGGGCTGGTCTCCAAGTCAGGCACGCTGACCTACCAGATGATGTACGAGCTGCGCGACATCGGCTTCTCCACCGCGGTCGGGATCGGCGGCGACCCGATCATCGGCACCACGCACATCGATTGCCTGGCTGCGTTCGAGGATGACCCGGAGACCGACGCCATCGTGATGATCGGCGAGATCGGCGGCGACGCCGAGGAACGGGCCGCCGCGTACGTGGAGGCCCGGGTGACCAAGCCGGTGGTGGCCTACGTGGCCGGCTTCACCGCCCCGGAGGGCAAGACCATGGGACACGCGGGGGCGATTATCTCCGGGTCGGCGGGCACCGCGCAGGCCAAGAAGGAAGCCCTGGAAAAGGTCGGCGTGCGGGTCGGCCGCACCCCCAGCGAGACGGCCCGCCTGGTCCGGGGCGTGATGCAGGCGCGCGGCTGACCCGCATCCCGCGGCTGCCGCCGCCACCCGAGACTGGCCCGCGCGGCTGAGCTGCGGCGCGCCTCCGGGGCCAGCCGCCGGCTGGTTGCCAGGATGGGTGTTTGTGACCGCTTCTGCCCCGCCGTCCGCGCGCGCGGGCCACGGTGCCGGGGCGCCCGCGCCCGGCCCGGCCCGGCCGCTGGTGATCACGGGTGCGATGGCGGCCTGCGCGGCGGCGGGCACGGGGCTGGTCTCCATCACCCTGCTGGTGCTGGCCGGGTGGATCGCTGCGCCGCACGCTGGGGTGGGCCTGCCCGGTGTGCTGCGCACCGCCGCCGACCTCTGGCTGGTCGGGCACCATGTCGGCTTCGTGCTGCACCCTACGGGCCACATTGGGGGTGGCAGCCTCGGCACCGGGCGGGCGGCGGGCGGCCGGATCGGCCTGCTCCCGCTCGGCCTGGTGCTGCTGCCCGGCGCCCTGCTCTGGCTCGCGGGCCGGTGGGTGGTGAAGAAGGGCGAGGTTTCCCGGCTCCCTGAGGTGGGTTACGCGGCGCTGGCCCTCGCGGTGCCGTACGCGCTGCTGGCCGGCGCGCTGGCGCTGCTCGGCGAGTCGTCGCTGGCTACCCCGTCGCTCGCCCAGGCCGTGCTGTCCGGTTTCCTGCTCGCCCTGGTCGCAGGCGGGCTGGGCGGCGCGCGGGCGCTGGCCCCCTGGTGGCATCTGGTTCATCTGCTGCCGCCCAGGTCGAGGTCGGTGCTCCTGGGCGCGCTCGGCGCGCTCACCGTGCTGACCGGGACCGGCGCGATCCTGGCCGGGGTCTCCCTCGGCACCAGCCTGCACGGCTTCCGCGCGGCGGACGCGGCCCTCGCACCCGGACTGGTCGGCGGCGCACTGCTGCTGCTGATCCAGATCGCCTACGTGCCTAACGCGGTCGTGTGGTCGATCTGCTACACGCTCGGCCCGGGCTTTGCGTTCGGAACCGGCACGGTGGTCGCTCCCACCGGCTCGGCGCTCGGTTCGCTGCCGCTGCTGCCCATGCTGGCCGCGCTGCCCACCGGCGCCCACTCGGCCGTGCCGGGCTGGGCGTCCGTCCTCATGCTCGCCGTGCCGTATCTGGCCGGCGCGTTCGGCGGCCTGCTGACCGCCCGGGCAGCGCCGACCCCCGCGGTGGAACTGGCCCCGCTGTGGGGCTTCGCGTGCGGGGTGGCCACGGCCGGGGCGGCCGGCCTGCTGGCCGCGTTCGCCGGCGGCCCGCTGGGCAACGGCCGGCTGGCCGCGGTCGGGCCGTCCGGCTGGCAGACCGCGGTGGTGTCCGCGCTGGAGATCGGTGTGGCGGCCGCGGTGACCGCGGGGGTGGCCAACTGGCTGCGGATGCGCCGGTCGCCGGCCCGGGCGGCCGGGGCCGGGGGGGCGGCCCGGGTCCTGGCCGGCCGGGTCCCGGCCGGCCAGGACCCGGGCCGCGAGGGAAATCCGCACCGCATCTTCGTCGACCCGTGGGGCCAGGACGAGGACGGTGCGGAACCGTCCGGCCGGGCTGGCCCGCCCGGCCCGGCGGCGCTGCCCTGAACCGGCCCTGGCCGTGCGGCTAGGGACTGGCCTGCTCGACGGAGTGGATGAACTGGTTCTGGCAGGCCTGCTGCGCGGCCACCGTGTTGGCCCCGCTCAGACACCGGGAGAACGCAGCGGCCTGCTTCCCGAACAGCACGAAGCCGAGCAGCAGGGTGCCGCTGAGCAGCGCCCCGATCCCGCCGATCACGATGGCGGTGACCGAGCCCCGCGGCCCGGCCGTGCCGGCCCGCCTGGTCCGGGCCAGCGCGGTGGCCGCGAACCAGATGGCCAGGGCGCCCGCCACCAGGGCGAAGGCCACGATGTACACGCCGCGCTGGAAGTTGCTCACGCCGAGCAGGCCGAACAGGCTGAGCACGGCCAGCAGCAGCGCGGCGACCGACCGCTGCTGGTGGGCGGGGGCGGCCCGGACCGCCCGCCGGGGCTGCGCCTGCGTCGGCTGTGCCTGCTCACGGCGGGGCGGCGGGGGAACGCTGGGGGCCATCGGCGGGGAGCTCCAGGGGTCGCGGGCGGGACAGGGGTCGCGGGCGGGACTCGGGCCAGCCATGTACAGGGCGCGGCCTCCCATTCTGCCTCCTGCCGGCCAGTGGGCGAGCCCATCCCCTGGGTGCGGTTATCGTGGCCGCATGCAGGCACGCCTGGTCGTTCTGGCTTCTGGCGCCGGGACCAACCTCCAGGCGCTGCTGGACGCGTGCGCCGATCCGGGGTACGGCGCCCAGGTGGTGGCGGTCGGCGCGGATCGGGCCGGGGTGCCAGCTCTGCACCGGGCCGAGCGGGCCGGGGTGCCCACGTTCGTGCACCGGGTCGCGGACTACCCGGACCGCGCGGACTGGGACCGGGCCCTCACCGCGTCCTGCGCTGCCGCCCGGCCCGACCTGATCGTGCTGGCGGGGTTCATGAAGCTGGTCGGCAAGTACTTCCTGGATGCGTTCGGCGGCCAGGTGATCAACACGCACCCGGCCCTGCTGCCCGCCTTCCCCGGGATGCACGGGGTACGCGATGCGCTGGCGCATGGGGTGAAGCTCACCGGGTGCACCGTGTTCCTGGTCGACGCGGGCACCGACACCGGCCCGGTGCTGGCCCAGGCCGCGGTCCCGGTACGGGACGATGACGACGAGGCCACCCTGCACGAGCGGGTCAAGGTCACCGAACGCCGGCTGCTCGTGGAGACTGTGGGCCGGATGGTGCGTGACGGGTGGGCCGTCACCGGCAGGAAGGTAAGGATCGGCAGTTGACGACAGTAGCCATCAGGCGCGCGCTGATCAGCGTCTACGACAAGACCGGGCTGGCTGACCTGGCCCGTGCGCTGCACAAGAGCGGCGTGGAGATCGTCAGCACCGGCAGCACGGCCGCCGCCATCGCCGAGGCCGGGGTGCCGGTGACCCCGGTGGAGGACGTCACCGGCTTCCCCGAGTGCCTGGACGGCCGGGTCAAGACGCTGCACCCGGCGGTGCACGCGGGGCTGCTGGCCGACCTGGGCCGGCCCGAGCACGAGGCCCGGCTGGCCGAGCTGGGCATCGCGCCGTTCGGCCTGCTGGTGTCCAATCTGTACCCGTTCGAGGCTGCGGTCAGCTCCGGCGCGCCGCCCGCGGAGTGCGTGGAACAGATCGACATCGGCGGCCCGGCCATGGTCCGGGCCGCGGCCAAGAACCACCAGCACGTGGCGGTGATCACCGACCGGGCGCAGTACCCGGACGTGGCCGGGGCGGTGGCCGCGGGCGGGTTCACGCTGGAGCAGCGGCGGCGGCTGGCCGCGCAGGCCTACGCGCACACGGCCCGTTATGAAGTCGCGGTCGCGTCCTGGTTCGCGTCCAGCTACGCCCCGGACGAGACGGCCCGGGAAACCGGGTGGCCGGACGTGACCGGGGCGGTGTGGTCCCGGCGCGAGGTGCTCCGCTACGGGGAGAACCCGCACCAGCAGGCCGCCCTGTACACCGGGGCCGGCCGGCCCGGCATTGCGGCGGCCGCGCAGCTGCACGGCAAGGCGATGTCCTACAACAACTACGTGGACGCGGCCGCCGCCTGGCGGGCCGCGTTCGACTTCGCCCAGCCGTGCGTGGCCATCATCAAGCACGCCAACCCGTGCGGCATCGCCCTCGGCGCGGACCTGGCCGAGGCACACCGCAAGGCCAACGCGTGCGACCCGGACTCCGCGTTCGGCGGGGTGATCGCGGCCAACGGGGTGGTCACCGCGGCCATGGCCGAACAGGTCAAGGACATCTTCACCGAGGTAGTCATCGCGCCCGGGTTCGAGCAGCAGGCACTGGACATCCTCAGCGGCAGCAAGAACGTGCGGCTGCTCCGCTGCGAACCGCCCAGCCGCGGCCGGGTGCCGGAGTGGCGGCAGGTGGACGGCGGCCTGCTGCTGCAGACCCCGGACGGGATCGACGCGCCCGGCGACGACCCGGGCCGCTGGGAGCTGAAGACCGGCCAGCCCGCGTCCGCCGGCACGCTGGCCGACCTGGCCTTTGCCTGGCGGGCCATCCGCAGCGTCAAGTCCAACGCCATCCTGCTCGCGTCCGGGCTGGCCACGGTGGGCGTGGGCATGGGCCAGGTCAACCGGGTGGACGCGGCCCGGCTGGCGGTGGCCCGCGCGGGTGACCGTGCGGCCGGCTCGGTGGCGGCCAGCGACGCCTACTTCCCGTTCCCGGATGGCCTGGAGGTGCTGATCCGGGCCGGGGTGCGGGCCGTGGTCCAGCCGGGCGGGTCGATCCGGGACAAGCTGTCCATCGAGGCCGCCGAGCGGGCCGGGGTCACCATGTACGTCACCGGCGTGCGGCATTTCTTTCACTGACTCTCATACGGCCCGGAGCTGATAACACGATGAGCGCGCAGATTATGGACGGCAAGGCCGCTGCGGCCGGGATCAAGGCCGAGCTGGCGGGCCGGGTCACCGCGCTGGCCGGGCGGGGCATCGTCCCGGGCCTGGGCACCGTGCTGGTCGGGGACGATCCGGGCAGCCGGGCCTACGTCAACGGCAAGCACCGGGACTGCGCCGAGGTCGGTATGGCCAGCATCCGCCGCGAGCTGCCCGCGGAGGCCAGCCAGCAGCAGGTCGAGGCGGTGGTCGACGAGCTGAACGCCGATCCGGCCTGCACCGGGTACCTGGTCCAGCTGCCGCTACCCGCGGGCATCGACCCGAACGCCGTCCTGAGCCGGATCGACCCGGCCAAGGATGCGGACGGGCTGCACCCGCTCAACCTGGGCCGGCTGGTACTCGGCCAGCCGGGCCCGCTGCCGTGCACCCCGCGTGGCATCGTGGCGTTGCTCCGCCGGTATGAGGTGCCCATCGCCGGGGCCGATGTCACCGTGATCGGGCGCGGTATCACGGTCGGCCGGGCCCTGGGCCTGCTGCTGACCCGTCGCAGCGAGAACGCGACCGTGACGCTGTGCCACACCGGCACCAAGGACCTGGCCGCGCACACCCGGGCCGCGGACATCGTGGTCGTGGCGGCCGGGCGGCCCGGCCTGCTCACGGCCGATATGGTCCGGCCCGGGGCGGCGGTGCTCGATGTCGGCATCACCCGGACCGACGCGGGCCTGGTCGGGGACGTGGCTCCCGGGGTCCGCGACGTGGCGGGTTACCTGGCCCCGATGCCGGGCGGGGTCGGCCCGATGACCAGGGCCATGTTGCTGGCCAACGTCGTGGACGCAGCCGAGGCAGGAGTAAGCTACCACCAAGTAACATAGCTCGGGACGACCCCCGGGCGGAGAACCGGGTTACTGGTTTGGCACCCTTGAGGTGCCCAGCTGGGCGGAATGAGACAGGAGGTCGGCTACCGGCATGAACATCGTTGTCTTGGTGAAGCAGGTGCCAGACACCTGGGCCGAGCGGACCCTGCGGCCCGATGACTCGACGCTGGACCGGGCCTCGGTCGACGGGGTCATCAACGAGCTTGACGAATACGCGATCGAGGAAGGGCTGCGCCTGGCCGAGGCGCACGGGGGCGAGGTCACCATCTTGACCATGGGCCCGGACAAAGCCAGTGAGTCGATCCGCAAGGCGCTGTCCATGGGGGCGGATAAGGCGATCCACGTCATCGACGATGGGCTGGCCGGCTCGGACGCGCTGGCGACCTCGGCTGTGCTGGCCGCGGTGCTCGGCCGGGCCGGGTTCGACCTGGTCATCGCGGGCGCCGAGTCGACCGACGCGCGGATGGGGGTGATGGCGGCCATGCTGGCCGAGCGGCTCGGCGTGCCGCAGGTGTCACTGGCCAGCAAGGTCGACGTGGACGGCGGCTCGCTGACTGTGCACCGGCAGACCGATTACGGCTACGACAAGGTCGAGGCCAGCCTGCCCGCGGTGATCAGCGTGGTGGAGAAGATCAACGAGCCGCGTTACCCGTCGTTCAAGGGGATCATGGCGGCCAAGAAGAAGCCGGTGGAAGTGCTCAGCCTGGCCGAGGCGGGGGTCGACCCCAGCCAGGCCGGCCTGGCCGCCGCGGCCACCGAGGTGATCAGCTTCGCGAAACGCCCGCCGCGGCAGGCTGGCACGGTCGTCAAGGACGAGGGCGACGGTGGCGGCAAGGCCGCTGAGTTCCTCGCCGCGCAGAAGTTCATCTGAGCACGGAGGACGTCATGGCTGAGGTTCTGGTTCTCGCCGAGCACGACGGTGAGACGGTCAAGAAGGTCACCGGCGAACTGCTCACCCTGGCCCGCCAGTTCGGCGAGCCGTCGGCGGTGTGGATCGGCGACGGCGCCCAGGGCGGCCGGGAGCGGCTGGCCGAGTTCGGTGCGGCCAAGGTCTACCTGGCCGACGGCAGCGATCTCACCGACGGCGTGGTCGCCCCGGTGGCCGAGGTACTGGCGGCCCTGGTGGAGCGGACCAGCCCGGCCGCGGTGCTGCTGGCCGCGACCGGCGAGGGCAAGGAGGTGGCTGGCCGGCTGGCCGTCAAGACCGGCTCGGGGGTGATCACCGACGCGACCGGCCTGACCGCCGGGGACGGCGGGATCGTCGCGGAGCAGTCCATCTTCGGCGGCGCGATCATCGTGCAGTCGAGGGTGCGCACCGGCACGCCGGTCATCGCGGTCCGGCCCAACTCCACGGCCGCTGAGCCGGCCCCGGCGGCGGCCGCCATCGAGCCGGCCGGGGTGGAGCTGAGCGACGCAGCCAGGGCGGCCCGGGTCACCGAGCGGGTGGTGGCCGAGCGCGGCGAGCGGCCGGAGCTGACCGAGGCGGCCATCGTGGTGTCCGGTGGCCGCGGCGTGGGCAACGCGGAGAACTTCGCCCTGATCGAGAAGCTGGCCGACGCGCTCGGCGCCGCGGTGGGCGCGTCCCGGGCGGCCACCGACGCGGGCTGGTACCCGCACCAGTTCCAGGTCGGCCAGACCGGGAAGACGGTGTCCCCGCAGCTGTATGTGGCGGTGGGCATTTCCGGCGCGATCCAGCACCGGGCGGGCATGCAGACGGCCAAGACCATCATGGTGATCAACAAGGATCCCGAGGCGCCGATCTTTGAACTGGCCGATTTCGGCGTGGTCGGCGACCTGTTCCAGGTCGTGCCCCAGCTCACCGGGCAGATCGAGCAGCGCTCGGCGAACTAGGACGCCCGGGTGGGCATCCTGGACCGGGAACGTGCCCCCAGTCCAGGACGCCCACTAGGCTGAAGTCCGTCATGGGGTACATGGACAGCGCGGGCAGGCGCCCGGGGCAGGGACCGGACCGTGTGGTGTACCTGGACCACGCGGCGACTACGCCGCTGCTTCCCGAGGCGCTCAGCGCCATGACCGAGGAACTCGGCCAGCTTGGCAACCCATCCTCGCTGCATAACGCCGGGCGCCGGGCCCGCCGGGTCGTGGAGGAGTCGCGGGAGCAGATCGCGGACGTCTTTGACGCCCGGCCCAGCGAGGTGATCTTCACGGCGGGCGGCACCGAAGCGGACAACCTGGCCGTCAAGGGGCTGTACTGGGCCCGGCAGGGCGGGCGCCAGGGCGGCCCGGGAAAGCGGCGCCGGGTGCTGACCACCCCGGTGGAGCATCACGCCGTGCTGGACTCGGTGCACTGGCTCACCGAGCACGAGGCCGCCGAGCAGTCGCTGCTGCCAGTCGACCCGGCTGGGGCGCTGCGCCCCGGCACGCTGGCCGGGGCCATCGAAGCCAGCCCGGGCTCGGTCGCACTGGTCACCGTGATGTGGGCGAACAACGAAGTGGGCACGGTCCAGCCGGTGGCCGAGCTGGCCGGGATCGCGCACGAGCACGGCATCCCGTTCCACACCGACGCGGTGCAGGCGGCCGGCCAGCTGCCGGTCAGTTTCGCAGCCAGCGGCGCCGACGCCATGACCATCACCGCACACAAGTTCGGCGGCCCGGTCGGCGCGGGAGCGCTGCTGCTGGCCCGGGGGGTGCAGCCGGTCCCGGTGCTGCACGGCGGCGGGCAGGAGAGTGAGGTCCGCTCGGGCACCCTGGACGCGCCCGCCATCCGCGCCTTCGCGGTGGCGGCGACGGTGATGGCCGGACGCCGCCAGCAGGAGGCGGCCCGGCTGGCCGGCCTGCGCGATGACCTCATCGCCCAGGTGCGGGCCGCGGTGCCGGACGCCGTCCTGAACGGGCCGCCCGCTGGGCCGGGCCGGCTGCCCGGCAACGTGCACTTCTCGTTCCCCGGCTGCGAGGGTGACGCCCTGCTGATGCTGCTCGACGCCAAGGGCATCGCCTGCTCCACCGGCTCGGCGTGCACCGCCGGGGTGGCCCAGCCCAGCCACGTGCTGCTGGCCATGGGCGCGGACGAGGCGCGGGCCCGCGGCTCACTGCGGTTCTCGCTCGGCCACACCACCACCCAGCAGGATGTGGACGCGCTCGGCGCGGTGATCGGCGAGGTCGTGCAGCGCGCCCGGCGGGCGCTGTAGTTCCGGGGGCCGTCCCCCCGGGCCAGCACTGCAGATACCCTCGGTAGAGCAATGGAGCGTCTTCGTGTGCTGGCCGCCATGTCCGGCGGCGTCGACTCCGCCGTGGCCGCCGCCCGGGCCGCGGATGCCGGGCACGAGGTGACCGGGGTGCACCTCGCGCTGTCCGCGAACCCGCAGCCGCACCGGACCGGGGCGCGTGGCTGCTGCACGGTGGAGGACGCCCGGGACGCGCGCCGGGCCGCGGACGTGATCGGCATCCCGTTCTACGTCTGGGACATGGCGGAGCGGTTCAGCCGGGACGTGGTGGACGACTTCGTAGCCGAGTACGCCCGGGGCCGCACCCCCAACCCGTGCCTGCGCTGCAACGAGAAGATCAAGTTCGCGGCGGTGCTGGACCGTGCGGTCGCGCTGGGCTTCGACGCGGTCTGCACCGGGCACCATGCCCGGCTGGACGGTGGCCGCCTGCGGCGCAGCGTGGACGGCGGCAAGGACCAGTCCTACGTGCTGGCCGTGCTGACCCGGCGGCAGCTGGACCGGGCCATGTTCCCGCTCGGCTCCTCGACCAAGGCGCAGGTGCGGGCCGAGGCCGCCGCACGCGGGATGGCCGTGGCGGCCAAGCCCGACAGTCACGACGTGTGCTTCATCCCGGACGGGGACACCCGGGCGTTCCTGGCCAGCCGGCTGGGCGACGCGCCGGGCCGGATCGTGACCCAGGACGGTGCGCTGATCGGGCAGCACGAGGGGGCGTACGCGTTCACCGTCGGCCAGCGCAAGGGCCTGCGGGTCGGCGCGCCGGCCAGCGACGGTAAGCCGCGCTACGTGCTGGACATCGAGCCGGCCAGCCGGACCGTCACGGTGGGCCCACGGGAAGCGCTGGACACCCGCGAGATCGTGGCCGAGCGGGCGGTGTGGACCGGGTGCGAGCCGCTGGCCGGGCCCCGGCACTGCCTGGTCCAGCTGCGCGCGCACGGTGAGGTGCATCCGGCTACCGCGGAACTGGACGGTGAGCTGCTCCGGATCCGGCTGCACGAGCCGGCCCGTGGCGTAGCCCGGGGCCAGGCCGCCGTGCTGTATGACGGCGACACCGTGCTAGGCAGCGGGACCATCGCGGCGACCGGCTGAGGCCGGCCGGCCAGCGCGCGGCGCAGCACGTCTGGGGCTGCGAATCTGGGCCTGGCAGCTGCGTTTAACCGCGGCTGGCCCGGACATATGACCGGTTCACGTAGGCAGCGACTACGGCAGCAAGAGGGCACAAACCGCGTCACGATTTGTGCACGGTGTGGCGCGCGGGCTAGTAAAAGTTTCCGTAAAGTGCATCCCTTGTTGCACGTAGGGAAAGCCTTTAGCGTGGCAGGCAACAGCAGGGGTGACAGGTGCGACGACGCACCCGGTCGCGGGAGGCGCCATGATTGGTGGCAGTGATCGCAGGCCCAGCTCCGGAAGACGCGCCCGGGCATGGATGCCGGGACAGCGCGGCCGGCCCCGGCTCCGCCTGCTGATCGCCGCCGTGGGCGCTGGCATCCTGGTCTCCGCCCTGCTGGCCGCGTGCGGCACCAGCAGCGCCAGCACCGGGCCGGTGACGCTGAACTTCTACCTGTACCCGGACGTCTCCGGCGCCACCCAGCAGGCCATCAGCAACTGCGACAAGCAGAGCGGTGGCAAGTACACCATCTCCTACCAGCAGCTGCCCACGGGCTCCGATGGCCAGCGGCAGCAGATGGTCCGCCGGCTGGCCGCGCACGACAGCTCGATGGACATCCTCGGCCTCGACGTGACGTGGGAAGCCGAGTTCGCCCAGGCCGGTTTCATCGAGCCGTGGACCGGGGCGGACAAGACACAGGCGGAAGCCGGCACGCTGCCCGCCGCACTCGACACGGCCCTGTGGAAAGGGAAGCTGTACGCGGTGCCGGACAACAGCAACACCCAGCTGCTGTGGTACAACTCCGCGCTGGTCAAGACGCCGCCCAAGACGTGGGCCCAGATGCTGGCCGACGCCGCGCAGCTGAAGAAGGAAGGCAAGCCGCACTACATCGAGATCCAGGGCGCCCAGTACGAGGGCGTCACGGTCTGGTTCAACACCATGGTGGCCAGCGCAGGCGGCAGCATCCTCAACCCGGCCGCGACCAAGGTGACGCTCGGCGCCCCGGCCATCAAGGCGCTGACGATCATGCACGAGCTGGCTACCGGCCCGGGCGCCGACCCGTCGCTCGGGGTCCAGATGGAGAACGACAACCGGCTGGCCATGGAGGGCGGTACGGCGGCGTTCCAGCTGAACTACCCGTTCGTGTATCCGGCCATGAAGGCGGACAACCCCAAGCTGTTCAAGACGTTCAAGTGGGCGCTGTACCCGGAGGTCATCCCGGGCCAGCCGGCCAAGGTTACGATCGGCGGCATCGACCTCGCGGTCAGCGCCTTCTCACAGCACAAGGCGCTGGCGTTCCAGGCCGCGCTGTGCCTGCGGGACAAGCAGAACCAGATCATCGGGGCCAACGTGGGCGGCGTGCCGCCCACGCTCACCGCGCTGTACAGCGACCCGGCGCTGTTCAAGAACTACCCGTTCCACGCCGACATCCTGAATGCGCTGGAGCACGCCAGCGTCCGGCCCAAGACGCCGGTCTACCAGGTGGTGTCGATCGACATCTCGCACCTGGTCTCGCCACCCGGCGGGATCAGCCCAACGGGCACCGAGGCGACCATGCGGAGCCAGCTCAACGACGCGCTGCAATCGAAGGGGCTGGTCCCGTGAGGCGGCCGGGAGCCCAGCCCGGCCGGCGGGCAGCGAGCGGCAGCCAGACCGCGACGGAAGGGAGGGTCCGATGACCACCAGCACGCAGGTGGCGGGAGGCACCGAGGCGGTCCAGGAGACCACGCGCAGGCGGCGGGCGCCGCTGTCCGAGGGCGCGAAGGCGGAACGCCGGCTGGGCTGGCTGCTGTGCGCCCCCGCGGTCATCGTGATGGTCGCGGTCACCGCCTACCCGGTCGGTTACGCGATCTTCCTGTCCCTGGAGCGGTACAACCTCGAGCTGCCGCAGGACATCAAGTTCGTCGGCTTCGCCAACTACGGGGCCGTGCTGAGCTCGCCGTACTGGTGGCACGCGCTGTGGGTGACCGTGCTCATCACGGTTGTCTCGGTGTCCATCACGCTGGTGCTGGGCATGCTGCTGGCCCTGGTGCTGTACCGGACGATCTTCTTCCGGGGCGGGGTGCGCACCGCCGCGCTGATCCCGTACGGGATCGTCACCGTGGCCGCCGCCTATGGCTGGTACTACGCCTGGACACCAGGCCAGGGCTACCTGTCCGCGGTGTTCAACGACAGCGCGCCGCTCACCGCCACCTACAAAGCCATCGCGGTCATCATCCTGGCCGAGATCTGGAAGACCACCCCGTTCATGGCCCTGCTGCTGATGGCCGGGCTGTCCCTGGTCCCGGAGGACCTGCAGAAGGCGGCCATGGTGGACGGGGCCACCGCCTGGCAGCGGTTCTGGCGGATCACCGTGCCGCTGATGAAGCCGGCCATCCTGGTCGCGCTGCTGTTCCGGACGCTGGACTCGTTCCGGATCTTCGACAACATCTACATATTGACCGCCGGGGCCAATGGCACCGGATCGGTGTCCATCCTGGGCTACGACAACCTGTTCAACGCGCTCAACCTGGGCATCGGATCGGCGATTTCCATCCTGATCTTCATCTGCGTGGTAATCATCGCCTTCATCTTCATCAAGGGGTTCGGCACCGCCGCGCCGGGCTCCAGCGTAGGGACGAGGTGACCTGCTGATGGCTGCTGTCAACGCGGGCCGGCAGAGGTTCGGCTGGGGGTTCACTAACCTGGTCGTGATCGTGCTGGCCCTGATCCCGGTGCTGTGGCTGGTCTCGCTGTCGTTCAAGACCCCGGCCGCGGTGCTGGACCCGTCGTTCATCCCGGCCCAGTGGACGTGGGGGAACTACCACCAGATCCTGAGCACGTCGCAGTTCATCCGGCCGCTGATCAACTCGATCGGCATCGGGCTCATCTCCACGTTCATCGCCGTGCTGCTGGCCTCGATGGCCGCCTACGCGGTGGCCCGGCTGCGCTTTCCGGGCAAAGGCGTGCTCATCGGGATGGCCCTGCTGATCGCGATGTTCCCGGCCATCTCGCTGGTCACCCCGATGTTCACCATCCTGCGGGCGATCGGCCTGTTCAACACGTGGCCCGGGCTGATCATCCCGTACGTGGCGTTCGGCCTGCCGCTCGGCATCTACACGCTGTCCGCGTTCTTCCGGGAGATCCCGTGGGAGCTGGAGAAGGCGGCCAAGGTGGACGGGGCCACCCCGTTCCAGGCGTTCGTCAGGGTCATCGCGCCGCTGGCCGCGCCGGGCATGGTCACCACGGCCATCCTGGTCTTCCTGTTCTGCTGGAACGAGTTCCTGTTCGCGATCTCGTTCACGTCCACGCTGGCCGCCCGGACCGCGCCCGCGTCGCTGGCCTACTTCAGCGGCGGGTCCCAGTTCACCGTGCCGACCGGCCCGATCGCCGCCGCCGCGGTGGTCATCACCATCCCGATCATCATCTTCGTGCTGTTCTTCCAGCGCCGCATCGTGGCCGGGCTGACGTCCGGCGCGGTCAAGGGCTAGCGGATTCTAGGAGAGACAAGTGGCTGAAATCATTCTGGACCACGTCTACAAGCGCTACCCGGACGGTGCGCTGGCCGTCAGCGACTTCAACCTGGACATCGCCGACGGCGAGTTCGTCATCCTGGTCGGGCCGTCGGGCTGCGGCAAGTCGACCACGCTCAATATGATCGCCGGCCTGGAGGACATCAGCGAAGGCCAGCTGAAGATCGGCGGCGCGGTGGTGAACAATAAGTCGCCCAAGGACCGGGACATCGCCATGGTGTTCCAGAGCTATGCCCTGTACCCGCACATGACCGTGCGGGAGAACATGGGGTTCGCGCTCAAGCTGGCTAAGACGCCCCGGGACGTGATCAACCAGAAGGTCGAGGAGGCGGCGCGGATCCTGGACCTGACCCAGCACCTGGACCGCAAGCCGGCCAACCTGTCTGGCGGGCAGCGGCAGCGGGTGGCTATGGGGCGGGCCATCGTCCGCGACCCGGCCGCGTTCCTGATGGACGAGCCGCTGTCCAACCTGGACGCCAAGCTGCGGGTGCAGATGCGCACCGAGGTGTCCCGGATCCAGCGCCGGCTGGGTACGACCATGGTGTACGTGACCCACGACCAGACCGAGGCCATGACGCTGGGCGACCGGGTGGCGGTCATGCGCAACGGGATCCTGCAGCAGGTGGCCTCGCCCCAGGAACTGTATGACCGGCCGGCCAACCTGTTCGTGGCCGGTTTCATCGGATCCCCGGCGATGAACTTCATGTCCGGCACCCTGGAAGAGGGCAAGCTGCGCACGGCGCTGGGTGACATCTCGCTCAGCGGCCGGCTGCAGCAGGCGCTGAGCGGCTCGTCGGCGGGCCGGGACGTGATCGTGGGCGTCCGCCCGGAAAGCTTCGAGGACGCGGCAATGGTACCCAGCGAGAACCGGCACAACGGGATCACGTTCCCGGCCACCATCGACGTGATCGAGTCGCTCGGCTCGGAGAAATACGTCTACTTCAGCCAGGACCTGGGCAAGGTGGAGACGGCCGAGCTGGCCGAGCTGGCCCGGGACTCCGGCCGGGCGGACACCGGGGACTCCACCGAGACCGTGGTGGCCCGGTTCGACCCGGCCACCCGGGTGGCCGAGGGGCAGAAGGCCGACATCTGGGTCGATGTCCGGGCGGTGCACGTGTTCGACCCGGCCAGCGGCGAGAACCTCACGCTGGGAGACTCGGGAGCGCCGGCCAGCGCCACCGGGGGAGCCGGCGGGGGAGCACCAGCCCAGGCCGAGGCCGGGACCGCGACGGAGGCCGGCCCGGCCGGGCAGGACTCCGGCTCAGCGGCCGCGCCGCCGCGGTGAGCGGAGCTGCCGCTGTAGTTCCTCGATGACCTCATCCGTCCACTGGTGGGTGCGGATCAGCCGGTAGCGCTCGGTGGCGATGATGAGGTACGCCTCGGCGTCCGTATTCGAGCCGATCAGGTCGGCGGACCGCAGGATGCGGACGACCGGGGTGAACTCGTCGGTGAACCAGCGGCGGGACACCTCCGCGCGGTCGTAATACCTGTGCTCGTGCTGCATGAGCCTAAATCCCCACGCCTCCACGGCCTCACCCAGCTCGGCGTAGGACCACGGGTCGGTGACCTTGATCTTGGCGTACGCCTCCGGGGGAAGCTTGACCCGGGACCGGAACAGCAGTTCGTAGCTCTTGAACAGCAGGTCGCCGCGGCGCTGGATACCCCGGGCGGGCAGCTTGGTCAGGATCTCGGTCACGTACGCGTCGATCGTCGTCTGCCCGGTGGCCAGCGCGATGGACACCCGGTGATGCCCGTCCTCCACGAAGTACATGTCGCCCACCTGGTACACGTCGATGGGCGGGACGGACTCGCCGCGCCGCTGGGCCAGCGCCAGCCGCTCCCAGCGTTCCCGGACCCGGTTCGAGGTGGGCCGGAACCGGCGGTCGAAGTCCCGGGTGGAGTCCACCGTGCCCACGACCCGGTCGAGCCGGATGGTGCGCAGCCCCAGTCGCCGCTCGCCGGCCCGGCCCAGCGCGGCGACGACCTCGTCGAACGGCAGGATCAGGTTGACGTCGTCCGGTTCCCGGCGCAGCCGCCGGGCCAGCCGGGCCAGCACCTGGCGGCGCCGGACGCGCAGGAAGTCGTTGTCCACGTCCGCGCGCGGGAACCCTGTGTCAGTGGGCATGGTGGGGTTCCGCCTGGTCCGTGCTGGCCGGCGTGGGGCCAGTCACCGGCTCGATGCCCATGACCTGCCAGCCGGTCACGTTGCGCACGATCGTCCCGCCAAGCCAGTGGTCGCGCCGGCCGGCCGGCTCGGGATCCACGTGGCCGTGCAGCAGCAGGGCCGGGCGCAGCCACCCGGCCAGGGCGTTGAGCGCAGGAAATCCCTGGTGCGGCGGGTCAGCGCCGTCCCCTACGCCACGCGGTGGGGCGTGCGTGAGCAGGACGTCCACCGTACGCGGCGCGCCGCGCGGGCGGCGCAGCCGGGCCCGGGCGGCCAGCCGGCGGGCCCGGCGGGCCTGCTGCCGGTCGGTGTACTGGTTGGGGCCTGGGCTGTACCGGCGGCACCCGCCCAGGCCAGCGATGCGCAGGCCCGCGACGTCCACCACCCGGCCGTCCGCGTTGACCGCGCCGTCCGGCCACGGTGGCCGGGCCGGCAGGCCGGCCCGCAGCGTCAGGCCGGCCCGGGACAGCCGGTAGCCGGACACGTCGGGATCGTGGTTGCCGGGCACGAAGACGAGCGGCACGTCGAGCCGGTTCATCAGGCGGCCCAGGTAGTCGAACGGCAGGTCACCGCAGGCCATGATCAGCTCGGCGTCGCGGACCCCGGCCACGTCTGCGCACAGCACCTCGTCGACGACGTCAGAGACGGCCAGCACGCGGACCATGATCAGCGCGTGGCGGGTGCGCGGACGTCCAGCCCGCGCTGGCGCAGGCCAGCCTCAGCGCGGTAGATCTCGGCCTGCGGGACATGGTCGCCCGGCGGCAGCGGGCTGACCTCGAGCCGCTGGCAGGCGGTGCGCAGCAGGTCGAGATAGGCGCCGCGGAGCGCGCGCAGCCGGGCCCCCTTGACCGGGATGTCGCTGCGGTTCTCCAGGTCCTCCAGTTCGGCGCGGAGCCGGCTCAGCCGGGCGCCCAGCCGGTCGATCGGCTCCGTGGGCACCGGGTTGGTGATGACCCGTTCCACCGGCCGCCGCCGGGCGGCCCAGCGGGCCAGCCGTATGCTGCCCAGGATCGCGTAGCCGATCGCGGTCGGCAGCAACACTATGCCGATCAGTTCGATGGCCGGGCTCATCTCCCTAGTTTCCGCCTGACATCCTGGGCAAGGCAAGTCACCAGGCATAGCAGCTCATTTACCCGCAGGAGAATGATGGATACGCCAGGAACCAGGTCAAGCTGGTGGTTCGGGGCCACTCTCTACCAGGTGTACGTCCGGTCGTTCCGGGACACCAACGCCGACGGGTATGGCGACCTGCCCGGGGTGACCGCCCAGCTGGACTACCTGTCCTGGCTCGGCGTGGACGGCATCTGGCTGTCGCCCACCATGCCCTCGCCGGATGACGACTGGGGTTACGACGTGTCCGACTACCTGGGCGTGCACCCCGAGCTGGGCACCCTGGCCGACCTGGACGAGCTGATCGCCGAGGCCGGGCGGCGGGACCTGCGGGTGCTGCTCGACCTGGTGCCGAACCACACCAGCAGTGCCCACCCCTGGTTCGTCGAGGCGGTCAGTGACCCGGCCGGGCCGTACCGCGGCTACTACGTGTGGGCCGACCCGGCCCCGGACGGCGGGCCGCCGAACAACTGGATCGCCGCCACCGGCGAGTCCGCGTGGACCCTGAACCAGGCCAGCGGGCAGTACTACCTGCACAACTTCCTGCCCAGCCAGCCCGACCTGAACTGGTGGGAGCCGGCCGTGCACGAGGAGTTCCGGGACATCCTCCGGTTCTGGTTCGGCCGCGGGGTAGCCGGCTTCCGCATCGACGTGGCCCACGGGCTGTACAAGGACGCGCAGCTCCGCGACGACCCGCCGGCGCCCGAGGGTGAGGTGATCCGCAGCCGGTTCGGGCTGGCCCAGGTGTACAGCGCCAACCGGGCCGAGTCGCACAGCGTGTTCCGGGACTGGCGGAAGATCGCGGACAGTTACCCGGTGCCGCGGCTGCTGCTCGGCGAGACATGGGTCGGCGACCTCAGCTCGCTGGCCGCGTTCCACGGCCGCGGCGACGAGCTGCAGCTCGCGTTCAACTTCCCGTTCATCTTCACCGGCTTCACGGCCGAGGGGCTGGCCGCGGTGGTGGCCGGGACGCTGGCCGAGCTGCCTGCCGGGGAATGCCCGGTGTGGACCGCGTCCAACCACGACATCAGCCGCTTCCCGACCCGGTGGTGCGGCGGGGACGAGCGTAAGGCCCGGCTGGCGCTGCTGGTGCTGGCCACGCTGCCCGGCACCGTGGTGCTCTACTACGGTGACGAGATCGCGATGACCGATGTGGACGTCCCGGCCGCGCTGATCCGGGACAAGATGCGGGCCGAGGCGGGAAGAAAGGAGAGCCGGGACCGGTCCCGGACCCCGATGCCCTGGGACAGCTCACCGTCGGCCGGGTTCACCGCCGCCGGGGTGACGCCCTGGCTGCCCTATGGCGAGCACGCCACCCGGAACGTGGCCGCGGAGCGCGCGGACCCGGCCGCCACACTGCACCTGTGCCGGGACCTGCTGGCGCTGCGCCGCGCCGAGTTCGGCGGCCAGCTGGCCAGCTACACGCAGCTGCCCAGCCCGCCCGGGCTGTGGCTGTACCAGACCGGCGGGCTGACCACGGCGACCAACTTCACCGGGGCGCCGGTGCGGCTGGCTGGGCCGCTGGCCGGGCTGGGCGAGGTGCTGATCAGCTCGGATCCGGCCCGGGACGGGACTGACGGTGTGCTCGCGCCGTGGTCCGGGATCGTGGCCCGGACCGGGCCCACGGCGTGATCGCGGCCCGGACCGGGCCCACGGATCACGCCCGTGCTGCGGCCGCCCGCGCGTTACCGCGGCGGGGTGGCGGCGGGGGACGGGGTCTGCACGGCGGCCGAGGACGGCATGATGACCGGGCTCAGCGCGGCCTGGTCGGCCAGGGCGATGGCCAGCTGGCCCTCGGCCGTGGGGTGGAACGGCGCCGGATCGCCCAGGCCCTGCACGTAGGGCTGCGGCGTGCACAGCTGGTGGCCGGTGAAATCGGGCTTGACCGAGGTGAAGCCGAACTCGGCCGCGCCCTTGGCCAGTACGGCGTTCAGCGTGCTCAGCCGGGAGTTCAGGGTGCGCAGCTTGGTCGTGGTCAGGCCGACCTTGCTCAGGCAGTTCAGCTGCAGGTCGAACGGGTCGTAATACCGGTTGATGATCACTTGCGGATGGCTGGGCAGGTCGGCCAGCTGGCTGAGCAGCTGGAAGTAGTCCTTGCTGAGCGTGGCCAGCTGCTGCTGGAAATAGGCCGTGGTGGCCTTGTCGTTGCACGCCCTGGCGACCGCGCAGAGCCGGAGCATGGCGGCCCAGCCCAGGTCGTCCGCGCCCACGCTGACGATGACCGCCTGCGCCCTGGTGGCCTGCTCCGCGATGCCGATCTGGGCGGGCACCAGCTCCCCACCGCGGCCTTCCGGGCCGAGCAGCCCCTGGCCGATGGTGGCGCTGTTGCAGGCCAGGTTCATCACCTGCCAGCCGTTGGACCGGGCCAGGTCCTCGGCGTAGGAGTCCGCGCTGCGGCCGCACATCTGGTCGGTGCGGGAGGCGTCCCGGACCCAGGGCAGCCCGGCGCCGGCCGCGGTCGAGTCGCCCATCACCACCACCCGCACGCCGGGCGGCACCGGCACGGTCTTCTTGCTGTCCGGGTACTGCGGCTCGCTGCCGACCAGCTGGCTCAGCGAGCGGACCTGGCGCAGCGTGCCAGGCGCGGTGTAGGCGGTCAGCATGATCGCGCCGAGGTTGATCGCCTCGGCGGCGACCAGCCCGCCGGCTAGCAACTTCACCGTGGTCCGGTGCGGCAGCCGGCGCCAGCCCGCCAGCGCCCCGAGCAGCAGCAGCACGCCCGCCGCGGTGATCGCGATCTCCCAGCCGAAGTAGTGCATCCAGCCGCTGGCCAGCGCGTTGCCCAGGATGCGTTCTGCGCCGGCGGGCCCGGCGCCCTGGACGAAGTTGGTCAGCTGGCTGTTGATGGTGATCTGGGTCAGGGTCAGGCTGGGCCGGACCGGGCCGAGGAACTGGACCTGGGTGGGCAGGCTCTGGCCGAACAGGTCGACCTCGCCGGGGCCGGACACGCTGAGGCTGGGCGCGGTGGTGCCCACCTTGATGACCTGGCCGGCCACGGTGACGGTCTGCTGCGGGGTCGTGCGCAGCGCGACCGCGATGGCGATGGCCGCGGTCAGCAGGACCACGGCCAGCCAGATCAGCCGCCGGGTGACGGTGCGGCGGCGGCGCTTCGCCCGCTCGGCCCGGTCGGCGCGCTGCCGTGCCGCGCCGAGCAGGGTCCGGTAGTGGTCGCGCCCAGGCCTGGCTTCGGCGCCAGGCCGCCCGGCCGCACCGTCGGGGTGCGGCGGCGCGGGAGGAGGGGGCGCACCGGCCGTGCCCTGCTGCGGCCGGGTCATCCGGCGCCGGTATGGCGTCGCGGCCCCTGGCCGGCCTGGTAACGACCAGGCCCGCCCACGTCCCGGCTGGGACCCGGGCCACCGCGCACGCCACCGGCCATCGCCATAACTTCCCCGAAGGTACCCACTGCGCCGCCGTGCGACACGCCACAGGGGGCGGCGACGTGTGCGAGGCAGGGACGCCGCCGCCTTCGTTGCGGGAGGCGGTTGGACAGCATGACCACGCGCAGAGCCGTCGCGGGCACAGCACGTACCAGCGGCTGCGGGCACAACGGATAAGCCGGGAAACAGGTGAGGTACTGGAACGGAACAGTTTAGGTTCCGCGATCAAACGACGAGGGCTGCGTCAGATGGCGGGCCACCTGGTCTGGCCGCTGCCCCGGCTGGGCCAGCCGGGACAGCCAGAAGCAGTTGTCGATCAGGCACCGGGGTATGGGTCGTAGTGCTCGTACCGGTAGTGCGGTGATGGGCGACCGTGCCGCTTGGCCATCGAAACTCCTAGTCCTCTGACCGCAGTCTGACGGACGGTGATGGCCCGTTCGCCAGGGCATCCGCTCTGATCAGTACGACGCCCTTGTCGTTGCTGTCAATGCCCGGTCGCCATCAAGTATGGCATAGCACAGCAACGAATTACTTTCTTGATCTTCCGGTGGCATAAGCACGAGCTGTTGACCTGGGGGTACTCAAGGTACCCAGATCAGTATGCAGCTGGCCCGGGAAGCGCTCTTCTGGTGGCCTTTGCAGCAGCGCTGGTTGCGGTTGCGGCTGCGGGGAGTGACGGCCTACCCACCGTCGCGGGACGCTGCCGCGGGCCCGCGGCGGTGGCTGCGCCGCGTACCCGTATGGCGATTCGCTGAACCATGCCGCTGCCGTGGCGGCGATGCTGGCGGTCGGTTTCTGGAACAGAGCGGCGGACGGATACTTCGCGCGGTGCGCGGACTGGCGGACACCGCGCGGCTGGAAGCCCCTCTTTTCGTAATAGTTGTGCAAGGCAGAATTGGTTGTCCACACATCAATCCTGACCCATTTGGCTCTCCAGTCCCGGCGGCCACGTAGCCCGGCCCAGTCGACCAGGGCCTCCCCGATGCCCAGGCCCGCACAGTCGCGCCTGACGATGAGCCGGGACAGATACACAGCGGGCTGGCGGCGCTCTAGGAATCTCCACAGCTTCCGGTTGCCGCGCTTGCGGAAGGTCACCGTGGCGATGGGTGCCCCGTCCCTCTCGACTATCCAGGTGTCGCCGTTGCGCAAGCCGTTCAGAATGCGGCGGTCCCGGCTCTCCCGGTCCGGCCAGGGGCGGGCCCACTGATCGGTGCGTTTGCCGGCCAGCCAGACGGCGGCTTCGTCGATCAGATCGAGGATGGACGGCATGTCGTCCACCACGGCGGGGCGGACCTTCAGGCTGTCTCTCATGGCTCCGTGGTCTGCGGTAGCCCCTCGTGCCATCTGCCGGACGGCCGGTCAGCGGCGGCACAGACGAGGGAAGCGGGCAATTGACTGGTTACCTGGTGGCCTGGGTTTCGGCAGGCGCCGTGCAGTGAGTTACCCGCTGGGCTCTGGGACGGAATTGGCTGACGCTTCTGCCGTGGCGGTTGTGCCGCTCTTGGCCGGCTGTGGATCCTTGATTTCGCGCGGCACCTTGCCGATGTCGAGAGCGAACTGGTTGCGGTCGGCGGGGTAGACGCTGACCGTCAGCCGGACCGGTGTGCCCGCATCGTCGTAGGCGGTCCGGCGAGTCTCGATCACCGAGACCCGGCCGTCGTCGGGCAGCCGGAAGAAGCGAGTTTCGACCTGGTCCGGCGCCCGTACGATGATCTTGTCGCGGTAGCCAGCCTGCTTGATGCCCAGCGACTCGCGGAGGTAGTCCACGGTGCCCTCCTCGATGTTCCCGGCCTGGATGAGCCGGGTGGCGCCCTGCTCGACGAACCGCATCGGGTAGTAAGAGGTCTGCAGCGACCAGGGCGTGCCATCGATAAACCGCTGCTGGTGCCGGCTCACGATCGTGGCACTGTCCCCGAGTTGCAGCTCCACGCCCACCCCGACGATGCCGGCGATCTTGACTCCCACGTCCGGATCGGTGTCATTGGGGCTCCGGAGCCGGGCCTGTACTTCCTGGCTGTAGGTCCTGCCTTCACCGCCGGAGGCAGTCTCTGGGTCCCCGGTCAGGGTGGTCACGAACGGGCTGATCCGCTCGACGACGAACGTGCCCTGACCTGGCCTGGTCTCGACCAGGCCCCGGGTGGTCAGGACCTTGATCGCGTCACGGATGGTGTTGCGCGAGGCGTTGTGCTCCTCCCTGAGCTCGATCTCGGTCGGCAGCTGGCTGCCGGGCGGGAGTTTCCCGGCCTCGATCTGGCGGCGCAGATCGCCGGCGATCTGCCGGTACATGGGATCAGTCATGGCGCCTCCTGGACAATCCCAACCAACCCAATGAGCCAAGTGGGATGGACCATCCTTCTCATCTGCGTCATCCAAATATTTCTCATGATCCCGGTTTAGTTCCCGCTAGCCGCCGGTATAACCCCGATGAGACCAGAGGTTGGGATGACTGGTATGAGACTGATCATGAGACTGAGTCTAGCAGTACGACTCTCTAGATTGATCCAAACAGCCCAGATCATTCCCAACATTCTTGTCACCCCGGCCACCCATACCGGGAGATGAGGGCCAAGCGGGTGGCGAGCACCCTCGCCGTCCCGCCGGAAGGAAAGGGGATCCTCCATGGCCGCCACAGTCATCGTCACCGCACTAGTGATCTTCGCTGCCGGTGCCGCCGCCGGAATTATCCTGCTGGTCAGCTGGGGAATCCACCGGGAAGAGCGGGATTTTACGCTGACCCGCCGGGCTCCGGGCACCATGAGTCAGGGAACTCGCCTGGTGACCGGGCTCTACGTCCGCCAGCGGAGTGACGCCGGCCCGGTCCCGTCCGGCCGCCACGACATGCTCGTCTAGCCAGCCCCGCCGGGCCAGCCCTGATGTCCGGAGCTGGCCCGGCTCATCCGGGACACTGCGCCGCACCATCGCCGGGGCATGGTGCGGCGCAGTGCTGTCCGCGTCCCGGCCACGTCGTGGCGGCTAGCCGCCGGTTTCCTGGCCGGGAGCTGACGACGCCGGATCTTCGGCGTCAGCGGGGATGTCACCGACATTGACCGCGAACTCGTTCCGGTCCGCCGGGTAGACGCTGACCGTGAGCCGTATCCGCCGTCCTTGCCGGTCGAAGGCCGTCCGGCGGGTCTCGATCACGGATACCCGCCCGTAGTCTGGCAGCCCGAAGAACCTCGCCTCGTCACTGTCTGGCATGCGCACGGTCAGTGTGTCACGCCAGCCGGCCTGCTCGGCGCCGATGGCCGTCTTGAGGTAGTCGACCGTGCCTTGCTCGATATTGGAGGCCTGGATGAGCCGGGCCGCTCCCTGCTCGATGATCCACATCGGGTAGAAAGAGGTCTGCAGGGACCAGGCCTTCTCATCGATGTACCGCCGCTGGTGCCGGCTGACGACCGTGTCCTCGACGTTGAGCTGCAGTTCTCTGGCTATCCGGTGGTCGACCCGGCGGATCTCGACCCGGACGTCGCTGGCGCGCGGGAGGCGGCGCTTGGCCACGACTTCCTGGATGTAGGGGCTGCCTTCCCCGCTGCCATCGCTCCCGACCACCTGGGTCAGCGTGGTCACGAATGGGCTTATCCGCTCCACGACGAACGTGCCCTGGCCCGGTCTGGTCTCGACCAGGCCCTGCGTGGTCAGTACCTTGATCGCGTCGCGGATGGTGTGGCGCGAGGCGTCATAGGTTTCCCGCAGCTCGATCTCGGTCGGCAGCCGTGCCCCCGGGGGCAGCTGGCCGACTTCGATCTGCGCCCGCAGATCCTCGGCGATCTGCCGGTACATCGGATCAGGCACTGGTCCCCCTCGACATCCGGCGGGCCTGGTCAGGCAGGCCCCAGCACCGTACCGGAATCCCCCGCCAATTCCCAGTGCCCGCCGCCGCGCTCACCCAGCCCGGGTGCCCGGAAAGGCGCCCAGATGATTTCCAGGCAGCATTCTGCGCTAGCTGAGCTGCCGCCTGATAGCCTGGCGATCAGGAATTAAAGATTGTCGCGGGGGCTATTCTCGCGGTCCGGCTGGCCGTGCGGTCCCTGCGATCCCAGCCGCCGGGCTGGCCTGGATGCCCGGGACCAGGGGTTCCGGGCGGGCGCGCAGGCCGGATCCGGCTGCGGGGCCGCCAAAAGGCCATTGCCATGGTGCGCGCCGGGATGCTATAAGTTATTAACTCCTGACGGGGCAGAAAGTGCGGATAGGGGCCATTGTTCAAACGTTTGGGAATAGCCAGCCCGGCTGACTCATTCCCAACATCCCCCTCACCCCTACGGGGGAAATGGGGTAGCTGAGCGGAGCCGCGGCGGACCGCCGCGAGCCAGGGAGCAGGGGGGCCAGCCATGGTCGCCATCGTCGTCCTCGCCCTAGTGGTGGTGTTCGCCGCCGGGGCCGTCGTAGCTGTCACCGCGATGGTGTGTTACGGAATCCGGCGCGAGGAGCGCAACTTCTCGCTCACCCAGCGGGCACCGGGCCGGCTGTCCGCGGGAGCCCGCACGGTCACCGGCCTGTACGTCCGGCAGCGGGCCGACTGCGGCCCGGCGGTGACCCGGAAGACGGACAGTTACGCCTGAGGCCGGCCCGGCGGGTTAGGGCGAGCCGCGAGACACGCCCTAAGCTCGGCTGCGTGCCTGATGAGCCCGTGCCTGATGAGCCCAGCCCGGCCAGTTACCCCTGGCCCGCGCAGAGCGCGACCGGGGTCGGCTCGATGCCGGGGACCGATCCGCTGGAGACGATGCGGCTGATCTTCGGCGAGGTGCCCGGCCTGCCGTTCCTGGCCGAGCTGCCCGGCCGCGGCCCCGGGGCCGACGTGACCGGCCGCACCGCGGCCCTGCTGGTCGAACTGCCCGCCGAGACGACGTCCCGCGGCTGGCGGCTGGCCGGCCGGCCCGGACGTGATCTGCGCCGCGCGCAGTCGATGCTGGCCCAGGACCTCGATGCGCTGGAGGAGGTGGCCGACGGCTACCCGGGCGTTCTGAAGATAAGTGCGTGCGGGCCGTGGACGCTGGCGGCCACGCTGGAGCTGAACCGCAGCCAGGAGCCCGCCCTGGCCGACCGCGGCGCGGTCAGCGACCTGACCGCGTCGCTGGCCGAGGGACTGGCCCGGTACGTGGCCGACGTGGCCGCGCGGGTGCCCGGCGCCCGGGTGCTGCTCCAGCTGGACGAGCCGGCCCTGCCCGCGGTGCTGGCCGGCACGGTGCCGAGCGCCAGCGGGCTGAACCGGGTCCGCGCCGTCGAGGAGCCCGACGCGCGGGCCGGGCTGCGCGCGGTGCTGGCCGCGGCCCAGGTGCCAGGCCTGGTGCACTGCTGCGCGATGTCGGCACCCGTTGACATGATCAGGAATGCGGGCGCGGCGGCCGCCGGGATCGACCTCGGCCAGCTGCGCCGGGGAGAGGAAGACGTGCTGGCCGCGGCGGTGGAGGCAGGCCTGGGGATCTTCGCCGGCGCGGTGCCGGCCATGCCCCCGCCGGCCGGCGCCCGGGCCGCCGCGCCCGGGGCGGGCAACGGCCAGGGCCCCGCCGAAGCCGCCGAACGCCCCGCTGGCCACCTGCCCACGGCCGCCGGCGCAGCCAGCCGGGTGGCCGAACTCTGGCGGCGGATGGGCTGGCCGGCGGCCCGGCGCCCGGGCGGGACGAGCGGGGTGGCGGAGAGCGTGGCCGCCCAGGTAGTGATCACCCCAGGCTGCGGGCTGGCCGGCGCACCGCCCGGCTACGCGCGGGGTGCGCTGGCCCGGTGCCGGGAAGCCGCCCGGATGCTGCCCGAACTGATCGAGGAGGAGGCCCGGTGAGCGCCGTCCGGTACCGGCTGGCGAGGGTGGGCCGTCAGGCCCGGCCGAGTGGCCGGTGGATGGTTTTCCGGACGGCACGAACGTGTGAGGAGGCACCGTGAGCCAGCCCGATGAGGCCGGGGGGATCCCGGGCTCGGCGGTGGACGCGGCGGCGCGGCACCGGCATGCCGAGCTGAGCGCGGAGGTCACCGAGGCGAACCACCGGTACTACGTGCTGGACTCACCCACGTTGTCCGACGCTGAGTACGACGCGGACATGCGGGAGCTGCGCGAGCTGGAGTACCGCTACCCGGAGCTGCGCACCCCGGACTCCCCGACGCAGCGGGTGGGCGGCGCGGTGTCCACCGAGTTCACCCCAGTCGAGCACCTGGAGCGGCTGCTCAGCCTGGACAACGCGTTCTCCGCCGAGGAGCTGGACGCCTGGGCGGCCCGCGCGCAGCGGCTCGGCGGGACCGGGCCGTATCTGTGCGAGGTCAAGATCGACGGGCTGGCCGTGGACCTGGTCTACCGGGGCGGCGCGCTGGTCCGGGCGGCGACCCGCGGCGACGGGGTCACCGGGGAGGACGTCACGCCCAACATCCGGACCATCTCGTCGGTGCCGCTGCGGCTGTCCGGGGCCGGCGTGCCGGAGCTGCTCGAGGTCCGGGGCGAGGTGTTCCTCCCGGTCGCGGCGTTCCACGAGCTGAACGAGCGGCTGACCGAGGCGGGCCGGCCACCGTTCGCCAACCCGCGCAACTCGGCCGCCGGCTCGCTGCGCCAGAAGGATCCGCGGGTCACCGCGACCCGGCCACTGTCGCTCATCCTGCACGGTGTGGGGGCCGCCTCCGGGGCCGCGCCGGGCACCCACTCGGGCTGGTACGAGCGGCTGCGCGGCTGGGGCCTGCCGGTGAGCGAGCTGTTCCGGGTCACCGGCGAGCTGGCCGGGGTGCGCGACTACATCACCTACTACGGCGAGCACCGGCACGACCCGCCGTACGAGATCGACGGGGTCGTGGTCAAGATCGATCGGCTGGACCTGCAGCGCCAGCTCGGCGCGACCAGCCGGGCGCCGCGCTGGGCGATCGCGTACAAGTACCCGCCCGAGGAGGTCAACACCCGGCTGCTGGACATCCAGGTCAACGTGGGCCGGACCGGCCGGGTGACCCCGTTCGCGGTCATGCAGCCGGTGGTGGTGAGCGGCTCCACGGTGGACCGGGCCACCTTGCACAACGCGGACGAGGTGGCCCGCAAGGGTGTGCTGATCGGCGACATGGTGGTACTGCGCAAGGCGGGCGACGTGATCCCCGAAGTGGTCGGGCCGGTCGCCGACCTGCGGACCGGCGCCGAGCGCGGGTTCGAGTTCCCGGCTGTGTGCCCGGCCTGCGGCACCCCGCTGGTCCGCGAGGACGGTGGCGTGGACTGGCGCTGCCCGAACACCCGGGCCTGCCCGGCCCAGCTCCGCGAGCGGCTGTTCCACCTGGCCGGCCGGGGCGCGCTGGACATCGAGGTGCTGGGCTACGAGGCGGTGGTCGCGCTGCTCGACTCGGGCCTGGTCAGCGACGAGGGCGACATCTTCGGGCTGACCGCCGAGTCGCTGGCCACGGTGCCGTTCTTCACTAACAAGCAGGGCGGGCTGACCGTCAATGCGGCCAAGCTGCTGGGCAAGCTGGACGAGGCGCGGACCCGGCCGCTGTGGCGGGTGCTGGTGGCGCTGTCCATCCGGCACGCCGGCCCGACCGCGGCCCGGGTGCTGGCCGCCCAGTTCGGCTCGCTGGACGCGATCGCGGCCGCGTCGGCTGAGGAACTGGCCGCCGCCGAAGGGGTCGGCCCGAAGATCGCGGCTTCGATCATCGAATGGTTCGGCGTGGACTGGCACGTGGCCATCGTGGACAAATGGCGGGCCGCCGGGGTGCGGCTGGCCATCCCGGGCTGGGTGCCGCCGCCCGCGCCAGCCGCTGACCCGGGCGCGGCCGCGCTGGCTGACCCGGACCAGCCGCTGGCCGGGCTGACCGTGGTCATCACCGGCACGCTGGCCGAGCTCAGCCGGGACGCGGCGGCCGAGGCGGTGCAGGCGCGGGGCGGCAAGGTGTCCTCCTCAGTGTCCAAGAAGACCAGCTTCGTGGTGGCCGGGGACAAGCCCGGGTCGAAGCACGACAAGGCGCTCTCGCTCGGGGTGCCGGTGCTGGACGAGGCGGGTTTGCGGGTGCTGCTCGAAGACGGCCCGGTCGCCGCGGCCGGGGCGGCGGAGACCGGGACGGCGGGGACGGAGACTGGGACGGCCGGGGCTGCTGCGCCGGATGGGAATGACACAGCATCCTGAGCCGGAATTGACTCAAGATGGCGGCACCCCCCTGACCTGCGGCAATTGAATTGCGGATCAATATGTCGTAACAGATAGTGTGCGATTGGCTTCACGAAGTACGTTTTCGCCGTACTCTGCTGGAAGCGAAGGTGCATCCGGCCGGCTGGCTGCAGCCACGAGGACGCCATGAAGGACCCCAGCGACACCAGGGACATCGGCCCGCGGATCGGTTCTCCACTCTGGACCTTTTTCACCGTGGTCACGGTGGCCGGCCTTGGTGTCCTGCTGGCGGCGCTGCACGGGCTGCTGGCGGCCGGTGCCGGCGGGCTGGCCAGCCACGGGCTGCTCTGGGTGCTGGCCGCATTGTGCCTGCTGGGCGAGCTCAAGCCGATCGTCACCCCGGGCAAGTCCGTCCCGGACGCTGGCGTGGCCTCGGTCACGTTCTGTTTCGCCGCGCTGCTGTACTGGGGGTTCCCGGTCGCCGCAGCGCTGGGTGCGGTGGTCACGCTCATCGTCGCGCTGTCCGGCCGCGAGGCGCTGTTCCGGTGCGCGTTCAACGTGGCCCAGGCCACGCTCAGCCTGGCCCTGGCCGGGGCGGTGCTGGCCGCCTGCCACATCCATCCGTCGCCACGGCGGCCGTGGCTGCCGGCCGGGGGCGAGCTCGGCCCGGTCGGGCTGGCCGCGCTGGCCTACTTCGCGGTCAACTTCGTGCTGGTCGGCGTGGCCGTGGCGTTGCACGAGCGCACCCCGGTACTGGCCACCCTGCGCCAGGCGCTGCCCTACCAGGCCTTTGTCAACCTGGCCCTGCTGTCCGCCGCGCCCCTGGTGGCCGTGGTCATGGGCCGGTCCACGGCGCTCGTGCTGCTCTTCCTGCTGCCGCTGATCGCGATCTACGTCAACGCGGCGGTCGCCGTGCAGCGCGAGCACCAGGCCCTGCACGACCAGCTGACCGGCCTGCCCAACCGGGCACTGCTGCTGCGCCGGGCCGGCCAGGCGCTGGCCGAGGCGGCCCGGACCAGGCGCAAGGCCGGTTTCCTGCTCCTTGACCTGGACCGGTTCAAGGAGGTCAACGACACCCTCGGTCATCCGCTGGGGGACGGGCTGCTGCAGTCGGTCGCGCACCGGCTGGCCCGCAGCGTGCGGCCGGGCGACGTGGTAGCCCGGCTGGGCGGCGACGAGTTCGCCGTGCTGCTGCCCGCGGTGCGTACCGCGGGTGCGGCCCGGGAGGTTGCGGCCCGGCTGCGCGCCGCGCTGGCCGAGCCGGTCCGGCTCGAGGGCATGTCGTTCGAGATCAAGGCCAGCGTGGGCATCGCGCTGTACCCCGACGACGCCGGCACCGTGGCCGGGCTGCTGCAGAGCGCCGATGTGGCCATGTACCTGGCCAAGGAGCGGCGCACCGGGGTGGAGCGCTACGAGCCCTGCGCGGCCCGGCCCGGCCCGGCCCGGCTGTCGCTGCTCGGCGACCTGCGCCGGGGCATCGACCGCGGCGAGTTCGAGCTGCACTACCAGCCCACCGTGTTCCTGGCCGGCGGGCGCACGGCCGGGATGGAGGCGCTGCTCCGCTGGCAGCACCCGACCCGCGGGCTGATCGGGCCGGCCGAGTTCATCCCGCTGGCCGAGCAATCGTTCATCATGCGGGAACTCACCGGGCACGTGCTGCGGACCGCGCTGCGCCAGGCTTCGGACTGGCGGCTGGGTGGCTACCCGGTGCGGCTGTCGGTGAACGTCTCGGTGCGCGACCTGCTCGACACCGGGCTGGCCGGCACCGTCGAGCACGAGCTGGCCGCGCTCAGCCTGCCGCCCGAGGTGCTCCTGGTCGAGGTCAGCGAGCGGGCGCTGAGCCGCGAGACGATCGACATCGCGGCCGGGGTGGCCGCGCTGCGCAGGCTCGGCGTCCGGCTCAGCCTGGACGACTTCGGCACCGGGTACTCCTCGCTCGGCCGGCTCAGCCGGCTGCCGGTGGCGGAGGTGAAGCTCGACCCGTCGTTCGTGACCGGCCTGCCCAGCAGCCCGGACCGCCAGCTCATCGTGCGCTCGCTGGTGGACCTGGCGCGCGGGCTGGGCATCCGCTCGGTGGCCGAGGGCGTGGAGACCACGGAGGTGGCCGCGGCGCTGCTGGCCATGGGGTGTGACGCCGCGCAGGGGCATGTGTTCAGCCGGCCGCTGAACGCCGCCGCGGCCACGGCGTGGCTGGCTGACGACCGGGCCGCCCATCCAGCCCCGCTGACCTCGGCGGCCGCCCCGGAGGCGCCGGCCGGATAATGCCGTCGGCCGGCCCCGGGGGCGGCCCTAGGATGGCAGGCATGTCCATTGCGCGTGCGGAAGTGGCTCATCTGGCCCAGCTGTCCCGGCTGGCTCTCGGCGACGAGGAACTCGATCACCTCGCCGGCCAGCTGGACCAGATCATCTCGGCGGTGGCCCGCGTCCAGGAGGTCGCCGCCGACCAGATCCCGCCGACCACCCATGCCGTGCCGATGATCAACGTGTTCCGAGATGACGTCGAGCAGCCCTGCCTCGAGCCCGGCCAGGCGCTGGCCCAGGCGCCCGCGGTGGAGCAGCAGCGGTTCCGGGTACCGCGCATCCTGGCGGAGGACTGAGCCATGGATCGTGAACTGACCCGGCTGACCGCGGCGCAGCTTTCCGCGGCCATGGCCGAAGGCGAGGTGTCCGCGGTCGAGGTCGCCGACGCGCACCTGGCCCGCATCGCCGCGGTGGAGGACCGGCTGCACGCGTTCCTGCACGTGGCCGCGGACCGGGCCCGCGCGGTGGCGCGCCGGGTGGACGACCGGCGCTGGGACGTGTTCACCACCACGGACATGCCGACCACGTGCGGGTCCCGGATCCTGGACGGCTGGCAGCCGCCCTACGACGCGACGGTGACCCGGCGGCTGCGCCAGGCCGGCGTGGTCGTGCTGGGCAAGTCCAACATGGACGAGTTCGCGATGGGCTCGTCCACCGAGAACTCCGCGTTCGGGCCCAGCCGCAACCCGTGGGACCTGCGCCGGGTGCCGGGCGGCTCGTCCGGCGGCTCGGCGGCGGCGGTGGCCGGCTTCGAGGCGCCGCTCGGTATCGGCACCGACACCGGTGGCTCCATCCGGCAGCCCGCCGCGGTGTGCGGCCTGGTCGGGGTCAAGCCCACCTACGGCGGCTCGTCCCGGTACGGGCTGGTCGCGTTCGCGTCGTCACTGGACATGCCGGGCCCGCCGGCCCGCACCGTGCTCGACGCGGCGCTGCTGCACGAGGCCATCTCCGGGCACGACCCGTGCGACTCCACCTCGGTAGACGCCCCGGTGCCCCCGGTAGTGGCCGCCGCCCGGCAGGCCGACGTGAGCGGGCTGCGCATCGGCGTGGTGCCGGAACTGTCCGGCGAGGGCTACCAGCCCGGCGTGCTGGCCCGGTTCAGCGAGGCGGTCGAGCTGCTGGAATCACTCGGGGCCAAGGTCGTCGAGGTGCCCTGCCCGCACTTCGGCTACGCGCTGCCCGCCTACTACCTCATCGCGCCCAGCGAGTGCTCGTCCAACCTGGCCCGCTTCGACGGCATGCGGTACGGGCTGCGGGTCGGCGACGACGGCACGCGCAGTGCCGAGGAGGTCATGTCGCTGACCCGGGAGGCGGGCTTCGGCCCCGAAGTCAAGCGCCGGATCATGCTCGGCACCTACGCGCTGTCCAGCGGTTACTACGACGCCTACTACGGCCAGGCACAGCAGGTGCGGACGCTCATCAGCCGGGATTTCGAGGCGGCGTTCGAGCAGGTGGACGTGCTGGTCTCGCCGACCACGCCGACCACCGCGTTCCCCATCGGTGAGCGGGCCGACGACCCGATGGCGATGTACCTGGCCGACCTGTGCACGATCCCGTCCAACCTGGCCGGCAACGCAGCGCTGTCGGTGCCGTGCGGCCTGGCCCCGGAGGACGGCCTGCCGGTCGGCTTGCAGATCATGGCGCCGGTGCTGGCCGACGACCGGGTGTACCGGGTGGCGGCAGCGGTGGAGGCCGCGCTCGACTCGCGGCGCGGCGGGCCGCTGCTCGACAGCGCGCACGGCCTGGACACGGGAGAGGCGTGATGACCGTACCGACCATGCCGGGCGTGGTGCCGTTCAGCGACGCGGTGGCCCGCTTCGACCCGGTCATTGGCCTGGAGACCCACGTCGAGCTGGGCACCAGGACCAAGATGTTCTGTGGCTGCCCGAACCGGTTCGGCGGCGAGCCCAACTCGCTGGTCTGCCCGGTCTGCCTGGGCCTGCCCGGGTCGCTGCCGGTGATCAACCGGTCGGCGATCGAGTACACCATCCGGATCGGGCTGGCGCTGAACTGCTCGATCGCCAGCTGGTGCCGGTTCGCCCGGAAGAACTACTTCTACCCGGACATGCCGAAGAACTACCAGATCTCGCAGTACGACGAGCCGCTGTGCACCGGCGGCTGGCTGGATGTGACCGTGCACGACACCCCGGACGGCCAGCCGAGGTCGGTCCGGGTGGAGATCGAGCGGGTGCACCTGGAGGAGGACACCGGGAAGTCGCTGCACATGGGCGGCTCGACCGGCCGGATCCACGGCGCGGACTACTCGCTGGTCGACTACAACCGGGCCGGCATCCCGCTGGTGGAGGTCGTCACCAAGCCGGTGACCGGCACCGGGGAACTGGCCCCGGCCGCGGCCCGTGCCTACGTGGCCGAACTGCGTGACCTGCTGCGCACGCTCGGCGTGTCCGATGTGCGGATGGAGGAGGGTTCGCTGCGCTGCGACGTGAACACGTCGATCGCGCCCCGGGGCGCCGCGCAGTGGGGCACCCGGAGCGAGACCAAGAACGTGAACTCGCTGCGCGCGGTGGAGCGTGCGGTCCGCTACGAGATCGAGCGGCAGGCCGCGGTGCTGGACGCCGGGCAGCGGGTGGTCCAGGAGACCCGGCACTTCCAGGAGTCCACCGGCACCACGTCGGCGGGGCGGAGCAAGGAAGAAGCCCAGGACTACCGGTACTTTCCCGAGCCGGACCTGGTGCCGCTGGCCCCGCCGGCCGACTGGGTCGAGGAGATCCGGTCCCGGCTGCCGGAGCTGCCCAGCGCCCGGCGGGCCCGGCTGCAGGCCGAGTGGGGCCTGTCCGACAAGGACATGTCCGCGCTGCACAACGCGGGCGCGCTGAACTTGGTGGCCGAGACGGTGTCGGCGGGCGCCTCGCCGGCTGATGCGCGCAAGTGGTGGCTCGGCGAGCTGGCCCGGGCGGCCAACGACTCGGGGGCGGAACTGGCCAGCCTGCCCATCACCCCGGCCGACGTGGCCCGGGTGAGCACCCTGGTCGGGTCGGGGTCGCTGACCGACCGGCTGGCCCGGCAGGTGATCGAGGGCGTGCTGGCCGGCGAGGGCACCCCGGACGAGGTGGTGGCCCGCCGCGGCCTGGCCGTGGTGAGCGACGACGCGGCGCTGTCCACCGCGGTGGACGAGGCCATCGCGGCCCAGCCCGACGTGGCTGAGAAGATCCGCGGCGGCAAGGTGGCCGCGGCGGGCGCGCTGGTCGGCGCGGTGATGAAGGCCACCCAGGGCCAGGCCGACGCGGCCCGGGTCAAGGAGCTCATCCTGGGCCGGCTCGGCCAGCGGTGAGCATCGCCCGCGGGACCTGATGGCCCGGCTGAAGCTGTCCATTGGCCACCATCCCGGTGTCCGGGCGCGGAGGTATGCCCGGATTGCGGTCGGTTGCGTCCCGGTAGATGACGCCCGGAGGACGCCCTTCCTCAATCGAAGTGTGATCTAAGGGCCCTAAAATGAGCAGCATCGTGCAGTGACGATGACCGCGACCAGCCCATTCGCGGCTCCCGCAGCGCACCCTGTGGGCGTCCAGTTTTGCCCTGGTGACCGCTCGCCCTAGCTCGGTTGCCCAGGAAGGCCATCCCCGGGCTCACAAGGCCCGCTGGCCTGTCATCGGCGGCGGACGCGGCGGAAGGAGACTCGGTGCCCCGGCAAGCATCGGGTGGCCTGCCATGAGCCTGGTCACACAGGCGGTTACCGCGGCGGTAGCGCTGACTGCGGCGGCCAGCGCGGCCAGCCTCTGGCGCGGGGCCAGCCGGCACGCAGGCCCGGCCCGGCACGGGTACTGGCTGCTGGCCGTGGCCGCGCTGCTGGCCGGCCTGGGCGCGGTCGGGCAGCAGGCGCTGGCCAACGCCACCGCGGGTGCGGCGCTCCCGCTCACCCCCGCCGACCTGCCCGGGCTGCTCGCGCTGCCCACGCTGGTCGCGGGGGTGGTCAGCCTGCGGGCGCGGCGGGAAGCGCACCGGCACCCGCTGGCCCAGCGACGCGGCCGGGCCGGCACCGCGCTGGCGTACTGCGCCGACGGCTACGTGCTGGCCTGCGCGCTGTTCATCATCTGCTGGATCACGATGTTCAGCGCCGCCTACGCTCATTCGGGTGACGACCCGGCCACATTCGCCGGCCAGCTCATCCGCCCGCTGGCCGACCTGCTCGTGCTCGGCGGCATCCTGCCGCTCGCGGTCGCGGCCGGGCGGCGCGGGGCAGCCGCCCTGGCCGCGCTGCTGCTGATCACGCTGAGCGACGCGCTGGCGGTGGCGGCCCGGGTCAGCAACGGGCACCCTGGCCTCGCGGCCCAGCTGCTGCTGATCGCCGGGCTTGGCCTGCTGGGCGCCGCGCCGTGGCTGGACAGCACGGACGCCGGGCACCCGGACGCCGGCCAGTTCCCCGCGGCCGGGCGGCACGCCAGCACCGCGATCGCCACCATGGCCGCTGCGCTGGCCGCGCTGGTGGTGGCCGGCGCGGCGCTGGCCGGCGGCCTGGTGGCGCACCCGGTGCTGGCCGTGGCGGGCGGCACTCTCATCCTCGCGCTGGCCGGCCGGATCATCCTCCTGGTGCACCGGGACAGCGTGCGGGCCAGGCTGTGGCAGGAGTCCGGCCAGCAGTTCCGCGAGCTGGCCGACCGGACCAGCGATGTGGTTCTGGTCTGCGGCTACTCCGGCCAGATCAGCTACGCCAGCCCCGCGGTGCGCGACTACGGGTACGCGCCGGACAGCCTGGAAGGCAGGGTGCTGACCGACCTGGTGCACCCGGAGGACCAGCCGGACGGGCTGCGCGCGGTCCGCGAGGCGGCCGGCCAGCCGGCCGCCCAGATCCGGTACTCGTGCCGGGTCCGGGCGGCCGATGGCACCTGGCGGTATGTGGAAGCCACCATCTCCCGGCACCGCAGCCAGGGCACGCCGGACCGGCTGCTGGTCACCGCGCGCGACGTGAGCGACCTGGTCGCGCTGCGCCGGCAGATCGCGCAGCTCACCTACCACGACGGGCTGACCGGGCTGCCGAACCGCGCCTACCTGGAGGACCGGGCCCGGGAAGCACTCAGCCTGGGCCAGCCGGGCACGGCCCAGGCCAGCGGCGCGGAGCCAGGGCTGGCCGGGGTGATCCTGGTCGATGTGGACGGCTTCACCGGCGTGAACGACATCGCCGGGCCGAGCGCCGGTGATCTGGTGCTGGCCCAGGTGGCCCGCAGGCTGCGGGCGGTGGTACCGCCGCAGGGCACGGTGGCCCGCTGGGGCGGGGACGAGTTCGCGGTCCTGATCACCGGCGCGGCCAGCGCCCAGGACATTACCGAGCTGGGCGGCCGCATCCTGGCCAGCGTGGCCGCCGAACCGTACCGCGCCGCCGACCGGGCCGTTCCGCTGACCGCCAGCGTCGGGGTAGCGCTGGCCGATGGCAGCCCGGCCGGCTACGTGTGGCGCAACGCCGACGCCGCGGTGTCCAAAGCCAAGGAGGCCGGCGGCGGCCGGCTGGAGGTGTTCGCCGCGCTCCCGCAGGCCGACGTCCGCCGCCGCCTGCAGCTGGCCTCCCAGCTGAGCCGGGCCGTGGCCGGCGGTGAGCTGGAGCTGGAGTACCTGCCCCTGGCCGACCTGGCCACGTCGCGCATAGTCGGGGTGACTGCGCTGCCGCGCTGGCGGCTCGACGGGGCCGACGTGCCGCACGCCGAGTTCCTGGACATCGCGGAGACCTCCGGGGTGATCGTCGAGCTGGGCGACTGGATGCTGCGCGAGTCGTGTGCCCGGGTGGCCGGCTGGTGGCGCAGCGGCTGGGAGGCGAGCGTCTGGCTGCGCTGCTCACCCCGGCAGATCCGGGCGCCCCGGTTTCCCGAGTCGGTACTGGAGGCAGCGTCGGCCAGCGGGCTGGCGCCGCACGCGCTGATCCTGGAGGCCGGCCAGCCGGGGCTGGCCGAGGACGGCGACACGGCCGCGCACCGGCTCGGCGAGCTGCGCGAGCGCGGCGTCCGGCTGGCCATGGACGCGTCCAGCGCCGACATCGCCACGCTGGCCCGGCTCAGCCAGCACCGGGTGGACCTGATCCGGGTCGGGCCCGGGCTGGTAGCCGGCCTGGGCACCCGGGCCGCGGCCGAGACGCTGATCCGGGCCATCGCCCGGGTCGGCCGGGACCTGGGCATCGAGGTGGTGGCGGACGGGATCGAACGGGCCGAGCAGCGCGATCTGCTCATCGCGATCGGGTGTACGACCGGCATGGGCGCTTTTCTGGGCGGGCCGCTGCCAGCGGGCAGCGTGCCGAGCCTGGCCATGGGCAGCGGCCGGACCGGGAGGGAGCCCCCTTTCGGCGGCGCGATCTCGCCAGCTGAGACGAACGTGCTCTCAAGTTGACGTCCGGCCCGGTCTGGGCCAGAGTGATAACCGTGTCTGTGACCACGACTCTGGTACTCAGCAGGCGCGCGAGTAGCTGACCAAGCCGGCTGCCAGCGCGCTACCCTCGTCCGCCGTACGGCGTCGAGGGTTTTTTGTTGCCCGGCCCCTACCACCGCAGACGAGGAAACTTGCGATGACCGACCAGACGACCGCGGCTACCCCGGGCCCCGGACTGGCAGGCCCGTCCCGGAAGGGCGGTGGACCGTCACCGCGTGACCTGGCCGCCCGGGCCGCGTCCCGGGAGGCCGCGGCTCACCAGGGGACAGCGGTCCCTTCCGCGCCGAGCCCGGCTCCGCCGGACCCGGCGCAGAGCGCCGATCGGGGGGCTACCGGGAGCCGGCCCCCCGGGCCAGCACAGGGCGATCAGGGGGGCCCGGGGGGCCGCCCCGCCGGGGCAGCACAGCCGGCCGAGCCGGCGGCCAGGCCCGGTGACCCGGGCCTGGCCGCCGGGACCCGGATGACCGGGGCGTCCGCCCTGGTGGCCGCCCTGGAGCGGCTCGGCGTGGATGTCGTGTTCGGCATCCCGGGCGGCGCCATCCTGCCGCTGTACGACCCGCTGTTCGACTCGCCCAGCGTCCGGCACATCCTGGTCCGGCACGAGCAGGGCGCCGGCCACGCAGCCGCCGGGTACGCCCAGGTCACCGGGCGGCCCGGGGTGTGCATGGCCACCTCGGGCCCGGGCGCCACCAACCTGGTCACGCCGCTGGCCGACGCGTACATGGACTCGGTTCCCGTCGTCGCCATCACCGGCCAGGTGCCGAGCAGCCTGATCGGCACGGACGGGTTCCAGGAAGCCGACATCTCCGGGATCACGCTGCCGGTGACCAAGCACAACTTCCTGGTCACCGACGCGGGCGACATCGCCCGCACGGTCGCCGAGGCGTTCCACGTGGCGTCTACCGGGCGGCCTGGGCCGGTGCTGGTGGACGTGGCCAAGGATGCGCTCCAGGCGACCACCGAGTTCCGCTGGCCACCCACGTTCGACCTGCCCGGCTACCACCCGGTGACCAGGCCGCACTCCCGGCAGGTGCGGGAGGCGGCCCGGCTGATCGCCGAGGCCAGCCGCCCGGTGCTGTACGTGGGGGGCGGCGTGCTCAAGGCCGGGGCCAGCCCGGCCCTGCTGGACCTGGCCGAGCTGACCGGTATCCCGGTCGTCACCACGCTGATGGCCCGGGGCGGCTTCCCGAGCAGCCACCGGCAGAACCTGGGCATGCCGGGCATGCACGGCACGGTGGCCGCGGTCGGCGCGCTGCAGAAGTCGGACCTGATCGTGGCGCTCGGGGCCCGCTTCGACGACCGGGTGACCGGGAAGCTGGACAGCTTCGCGCCCGGCGCCGCGGTGGTGCACGCGGACATCGACCCGGCGGAGATTTCCAAGAACCGGCGTGCGGACGTGCCCATCGTCGGTGACTGCCGTGAGGTGATCACGGAGCTGATCGCCGCGATCAGCGCCGAGTACCAGGCCGGCCAGCGCCCCGACCTGGCCGCCTGGTGGTCCCAGCTGGACGCCTGGCGGAGCACGTACCCGCTCGGCTACGACCAGCCCGCGGACGGGTCACTGGCCCCGCAGTACGTGATCGAGCGGATCGGTGAGATCGCCGGGCCGGACGGTGTCTACGTGGCCGGGGTGGGCCAGCACCAGATGTGGGCGGCCCAGTTCATCGGGCACGAGCGGCCCGGCCACTGGCTCAACTCCGGCGGCCTCGGCACGATGGGCTACGCGGTGCCCGCGGCCATGGGAGCCAAGGTGGGCAGCCCCGCGGCGTGCGTCTGGGCCATCGACGGTGACGGCTGCTTCCAGATGACCAACCAGGAACTGGCCACCTGCGCGGTGGAGGGGATCCCGGTCAAGATCGCCATTATCAACAACGGCAACCTCGGCATGGTCCGCCAGTGGCAGACTCTGTTCTACAACGAGCGGTACTCCAACACTGACCTCGACAAGGTGGCCCAGACCTATGACGAGGCGCTGAGCAGGGAGCACGCGCCACGCCGGGACCCGGCCGCGGGCGGCGGGACCCGCATCCCGGACTTCGTCAAGCTGGCCGAGGCGTACGGCTGCGCCGGGCTGCGCTGCGAGGACACGGCCAGCGTGGACGCGGTGATCGGGGAAGCCATGAAGATCAACGACCGGCCGGTGGTGGTCGACTTCATCGTGCACCGCGACGCCATGGTGTGGCCGATGGTGGCCGCCGGGACCAGCAACGACGACATCGTCGTCGCGCGGAACATGGCGCCGGACTGGGATGTGACCGAATGAGCCAGGGGCTGGCCCGGCTACGCGATCAGGAGCCGACTATGAACAGGCATACGCTGTCCGTGCTGGTGGAGAACAAGCCGGGCGTGCTGGTCCGGATCGCCGGCTTGTTCTCCCGCCGCGGGTTCAACATCGGCTCGCTGGCGGTCGGGCCCACCGAGCATCCGGAGATCTCCCGGATGACCATCGTGGTGGACTGCGCGGATCACCCCCTGGAGCAGGTGACCAAGCAGCTGAACAAGCTGATCAACGTACTCAAGATCGTTGAGCTCGAGCCGGCCGCGTCGGTGCAGCGTGAGCTGCTGCTCATCAAGGTGCGTGCCGACCTGGAGAGCAGGTCGCGCGTGCTGGAGACCGTGACGCTGTTCCGGGCCAAGGTGGTCGACGTGGCCCAGGACGCGGTGACCGTCGAGGCCACCGGCAACCGGGACAAGCTGGACGCCCTGATCCGGGTGCTCGAGCCGTTCGGGATCAAGGAGCTCGTCCAGTCCGGCATGGTCGCGCTCGGCCGGGGCGGCCGGTCGATCACTGACCGGGCGCTGCGCCCGGTGGACCGCGCGGCCCAGTAGCCGGCACCGTAACGCCCGGCCCGGACCGGGCCGGGCGCCAGCAAACCGTGAACAGAAGGCAGGCAATGGCAGACATCTTCTACGACGATGGTGCTGACCTCAGTGTCATCCAGGGCAGGCACGTGGCCATCCTGGGCTACGGCAGCCAGGGGCACGCGCACGCGCTGTCGCTGCGCGACTCGGGCGTGGACGTCCGGGTCGGGCTGCCCGAGGGCTCGCGCAGCCGGGAGAGCGCGGCCAGCGAGGGGCTGCGCGTACTCACCCCGCAGGACGCCTGCGAGGAAGCGGACCTGATCATGGTCCTGGCGCCGGACCACGTGCAGCGGGCGCTGTACGCCGAGGCCATCGAGCCCAGCCTGGTGGACGGCGACGCGCTGTTCTTCGCGCACGGGCTGAACATCCGCTACCAGCTCATCCGGCCGCCCGCCGGGGTGGACGTGTGCATGGTGGCCCCCAAGGGGCCCGGCCACCTGGTGCGCCGCCAGTTCGCCGAGGGGCGCGGCGTGCCGGTCCTGGTCGCGGTGGCGCAGGACGCGACCGGCAACGCGTGGCCGCTCACCCTGGCCTACGCCAAGGCCATCGGCGGCACCCGGGCCGGCGCGCTGGTCACCACGTTCGCCGAGGAGACCGAGACCGACCTGTTCGGCGAGCAGGCCGTGCTCTGCGGCGGCGTGTCCGAGCTGATCAAGGCGGGGTTCGACACGCTGGTCGAGGCGGGCTACCAGCCCGAGATCGCCTATTTCGAGTGCCTGCACGAGATGAAGCTCATCGTTGACCTGATGTACGAGGGCGGCATCTCCAAGATGTACTGGTCGGTGTCGGACACCGCGGAGTTCGGCGGCTACACCCGGGGCCCGCGGCTGGTCGACGAGCGGACCCGGGAGGGGATGCGGCGGATTCTCGCCGAGGTCCGCGACGGCACGTTCACCCGGGAGCTCATCGAGGAGTTCGACTCCGGCCGGCCGAACTTCCTCAAGCGCCGCGAGGCGTCCCGTGCGGACCAGATCGAGCAGGTCGGGGCCCAGTTGCGGCCGCTGATGAGCTGGCTCGACCCGGCCGATGACGCGGGCGGTTCCTGAGCTCGCCGTCGGGGGCGCTGGCGCCAGCCCCGGGCCCGCCCGTGGGCTGGCGCCAGCCCGTGCTGCCCGCCGGGTGACCGGGGAGCGCACAGGTGTACGGTTCGTGAATACTTTCACAAGCTTCGCTACACTGGAGCTCCGCTGACCGATACGAGGGGCCAACGCCGTGCCTGCACCTGTCGTCCTCATCGCTGAGGAACTCTCGCCAGCCGCCATCACCCAGCTCGAAGCCGACTTCGACGTCCGTCAGGTCGACGGTGCCGACCGCCCGGCGCTGCTGGCCGCGCTGGCCGGTGCGGACGCCATTATCGTGCGCAGCGCGACCCAGGTCGATGCCGAGGCGCTGGCGCACGGCCCCGGGCTCCGGGTGATCGCCCGGGCCGGGGTGGGCCTGGACAACGTGGACGTCGAGGCGGCCACCCGGGCCGGTGTGATGGTGGTGAACGCGCCCACCTCGAACGTCGTGAGCGCGGCCGAGCATGCGGTCGGGCTGCTGCTCGCGGTGGCCAGGAACGTGCCGCAGGCGGCGGCCGCACTGCGCGGCGGCCAGTGGCGGCGGTCGGCCTTCACCGGCGTGGAACTCGACGGCAAGGTGGTCGGCATCCTCGGCCTGGGCCGGATCGGGGTGCTGGTCGCGGAGCGGCTGCACGCGTTCGGCATGCGGGTGATCGCTTATGACCCGTACGTGCCCGCCACCCGGGCCGCCCAGGCCGGTGTGCGGCTGACCAGCCTGGACGAACTGCTCGCCGAGGCCGACTTCATCACCGTGCACCTGCCCAGGAATGCGGAGACGACCGGCCTGATCGGGGACCGGGAGCTGCACCTGGTCAAGCCGGCCGTGCGGATCGTGAACGCGGCCCGCGGTGGCATCGTGGACGAGCACGCGCTGGGGCTGGCGCTGAAGGAGGGCCGGGTGGCCGGGGCCGGCATCGACGTGTTCGCCGCCGAGCCCGCCACCGGCCACCCGCTGCTGGAGTTCCCGTCCGTGGTCGCCACCCCGCACCTGGGGGCCAGCACGGCCGAGGCGCAGGAGAAGGCCGGCACCCAGGTGGCCAGGTCGGTGCGGCTCGCCCTGGCCGGTGAGTTCGTCCCGGACGCGGTCAACGTGCAGGGCGGCGTGGTGCATGAGGATGTCCGGCCGGGCCTGCCGCTGGCCGAGAAGCTGGGCCGGATCTTCACCGCGCTGGCCCGCGGGATGGCGGCGCGGATCGACGTGGAGGTGCGCGGCGAGATCGCCAGCCAGGACGTCCGGGTGCTTCAGCTGGCCGCGCTCAAGGGGGTCTTCGCCGACGTGGTCGAGGACCCGGTGACGTACGTGAACGCGCCGCTGCTGGCGGCGGACCGGGGGGTCGAGGTCAGCCTGGTCACCGACGCGGACAGCCCGGACTGGCGCAACCTGGTCACGTTGCGCGGCATTATGCCGGACGGCCAGGTGGTGTCGGTCGGCGGCACGCTCAGCGGGCGGCGGCAGCTGGAGAAGCTGGTCGAGGTCAACGGCTTCGACATGGAGATCGCGCCCGCCGAGCACATGGTGTTCCTGACCTACACCGACCGGCCCGGCGTGGTGGGCACGGTGGGCCAGATCCTGGGCAGCGAGGGCATCAACATCGCCGGGATGCAGGTATGCCGGGATGCCCGCGGCGGGCACGCGCTGATTGTGCTGACCGTCGACTCGGCCATCCCGGCGGTCGTGCTGGACGACATCTCGTCCACCATCGGCGCGGTGGTGGGGCGGACCGTGGACCTGGACGAGCGTTAGCGGCGTCACCCCGGGCGGGCGAATCTGTCTCAGCATGAGAGACAGGACCGCGGTACAGGCGACACTGTGGCGGCCAGGTACTAGGATGACCAACAATATGCGGCGCCTCGTATCCATCTTGAGCGGCCGTAGCGGAGCCTGACAGGGCAGGCCGGCCACCCGCTGCGGGTTGTGGTGCTGGCCGTAAGTCCGCCCTGGAATCTCCCCCGGTACGCGTGCCCGTCTGGGCCGCCGGGGTGAGCAGCCAGCTTCGTCAGGAGACCCAGTCGTGTATGACATGTATCCGTGGAACCGGCCCGGCGGCCACCAGGGGCAGCGCCGCCGGGCATCCCGCCCGGCCGCGCGCCGGGCGGCCACCGCGGGCCGCCGGGCGCCGGCCGGGCCCGCCACCCGGGCCCTGCAGGTTGCCCTGGACCGGCGGGACAACGGAGGAGCGTCACCGGCCACCGGCGACCAGTAAGGTACGCGCATGGCATCTTCTGCGATCAAGCTCGCGGTGGTCGGCGGTGACGGAATCGGCCCTGAGGTCGTGGCCGAGGCGCTCAAGGTCCTGCAGGCCGCCAGCATCTCCATCGACGCGACCAGCTACGATCTGGGCGCGCAGCGCTGGCACCGGACCGGGGAGACGCTGCCCGATTCCGTGCTGGAGGAAATCAGGGCCCAGGACGCCATCCTGCTCGGCGCGGTCGGCGACCCCACCGTGCCCAGCGGCGTGCTCGAGCGCGGGCTGCTGCTCCGGCTCCGGTTCGAGCTCGACCATTACGTCAACCTGCGCCCGGTCCGGCTCTATCCCGGGGTGCTGACCCCGCTGGCCGACGTCCGGCCCGAGGCGGTCAACATGCTGGTCGTCCGGGAGGGCACCGAAGGCCCATACGCCGGGGCGGGGGGCGTGCTGCGCAAGGGCACCCCGGAGGAAGTGGCCACCCAGGAGAGCCTGAACACCGCGTTCGGTGTCCGGCGGGTGGTCAGGTACGCGTTCGAGCGGGCCGCGGAGCGGCCGCGGCGGCGGCTCACCCTGGTGCACAAGACCAACGTGCTGGCCTACGCCGGGGACCTGTGGCAGCGCACGGTGGACGCTATGGCCGGGGAGTTCGGCGCGATCGGCGTGGACTACTGCCATGTGGACGCGGCGTCGATGTTCTTCGTGACCCAGCCGGAGCGCTTCGACGTGGTGGTGACCGACAACCTGTTCGGCGACATCCTGACCGACCTGGGGGCCGCGGTGGCCGGCGGCATCGGGCTGGCCGCCAGCGGGAACATCAACCCCGAGCGGACCGCACCGAGCATGTTCGAGCCGGTACATGGCAGTGCACCGGACATCGCTGGCAAGCAGAAGGCCGACCCCACGGCGGCCATCCTGTCCGCGGCCATGCTGTGCGAGCACCTCGGCCGGTCGGCCGAGGCGGCGCGCATCGAGCAGGCCGTGGCCGACGACATGGTCGAACGGCAGGGCGCCTGGGCGGCCCGGGTCACCCCGGAGATCGGCGACGACATCGCCGCCCGGGTGGCCGGATAGGCGCGTAACAGCGGCCGGGCGACGGCGCCCGGCCGCGGCAGCCCGGCCCGGCCGGGCAGGAAGAAGGACCTGTGAAGACGCCAAGCCCGAGCACCGAGATCGCTTTTGACGTCCGCGCCAGCACCGATCCCGTCCCCGCCGTGGACCGTGACCGGATCCTGGCCAGCCCGGGTTTCGGCGAGGTATTCACCGATCACATGGTCACCCTGCGCTGGACGGCGGGCCAGGGCTGGCACGACGGCGTGGTCCAGCCTTACGGGCCGCTCGTGCTGGAGCCGGCCACCGCGGTGTTCCACTACGCGCAGGAGATCTTCGAAGGGCTGAAGGCCTACCGGCAGGGCGCCGGGCCCATCGTGGCGTTCCGGCCGCAGGCCAACGCGGCCCGGTTCAACCGCTCCGCGGCCCGGCTGGCCATGCCGGAACTGCCCGAGGCGGCCTTCCTGCGGTCCATCGAGCTGCTGGTCAGCCAGGACCGCGACTGGGTCCCGGCGGCTGAGGGGCACAGCCTCTACGTGCGGCCGTTCATGATCGCGACGCAGCGCGGGCTGGGCGTGAACCGGCCGTCCCAGGAGTACCTGTACACGGTCATCGCGTCACCGGCGGCGGCCTACTTCACCGGCGGCGTCCGGCCGGTCTCGGTGTGGCTGTCGCACAACTACACCCGCGCGGCACCCGGGGGTACCGGTGAGGCCAAGTGCGGCGGCAACTACGCGGCCGCGTTCGCCGGGCAGCTCCAGGCCACCAGCTCGGGCTGTGACCAGGTGGTCTGGCTGGACGCGGTGGAGCGCCGCTGGGTGGAGGAAATGGGCGGGATGAACCTGTTCTTCGTCTACGGCACCGGGCCGCAGGCCCGGATCATGACGCCGGCGCTGACCGGGACCATGCTGCCCGGGATCACCCGGGACTCGCTGCTCAAGCTCGGGCCCGATCTCGGCTTCCGGACCGAGGAAGGCAAGATCTCGGTCGACCAGTGGGCGGCGGAGTGCGCGTCCGGCGAGCTGACCGAGGTGTTCGCCTGCGGGACGGCGGCGGTCATCACCCCGGTCGGCACGGTCCGCAGCGCCAACGGGGAGTGGACGATCGGGGATGGGAACCCGGGGCCGGTGACCATGCGGCTGCGCGAGGAACTGGTTGGGATCCAGTACGGGCAGCGTCCTGACCCGCACGGCTGGGTCTACAAGATCTGCTGACGCCCTTGCTGGCTCGTGATCATGACTTGAGTGGGCCCAGATTCCCACTCAAGTCATGATCACGTCAGTTGGTGTGGCAGACTAGGGCCATGACATCCGGCCGGATCATTATCGGCAGGCGCGCCAGCTAACAGCAGCACAGCCGGCGCGCAGACCTCTCGCATCCCGCGGGGGGTCTTTTGTTTTGTGCCTATACCCACGACAGAGACGGACCAGGTCAATGCCTGACGACGAGTTCCACGTCTACGACACCACGCTGCGGGACGGTGCCCAGCAGGAGGGACTGAGCCTCACCGTGGCCGACAAGCTGGCCGTCGCCCGGCGGCTGGACGAGTTCGGCGTCGGCTTCATCGAGGGCGGCTGGCCGGGTGCGATCCCCAAGGACACCGAGTTCTTCCAGCGGGCCCGCACCGAACTGGACCTGAGACACGCGCAGCTCGCCGCGTTCGGCGCGACCCGCCGGCCCGGTGTGCAGGCGGCCGACGACCCCCAGGTCGCCGCTCTGCGCGAGTCCGGGGCGCCGGTCGTGACTCTTGTCGCCAAGAGTCACGACCGGCACGTCCGGCTGGCCCTGCGGACCACGCTGGAGGAGAACCTGGCCATGATCCGCGACACGGTCAGCCACCTGCGGGCCGGGGGCCAGCGGGTGTTCCTGGACGCGGAGCACTTCTTCGACGGGTACCGGTCGGATCCGGCTTACGCCCTCGAGGTGGTGCGGGCCGCGACCGAGGCCGGGGCGGACGTGGTCGCGCTGTGCGACACCAACGGCGGGATGCTGCCCGGCGAGCTCGGCGACGTGGTCAGCGCGGTCGCGGCAGCCACCGGTGCGCGGCTGGGCATCCACTGCCACGACGACACCGCGTGCGCGGTGGCCAACAGCCTGGTCGCGGTGGACGCCGGGGTCAGCCACGTGCAGGGCTGCGCCAACGGGTACGGGGAGCGGGCGGGCAACGCCAACCTGTTCAGCGTGGTGGCCGGGCTGCAGCTGAAGCAGGGCCGCGTGGTGCTGCCCGAGGGCTGCCTGGCCGAGATGAGCCGGGTGGCCCACGCGATCAGCGAGGTCACCAACGTCACGCCGAGCACCCACCAGCCCTACGTCGGCTTCTCGGCCTTCGCGCACAAGGCCGGGCTGCACGCCTCGGCGGTCAAGGTGGACCCGATGCTGTACCAGCACATCGACCCGGTACTGGTCGGCAACGACATGCGGATGCTGGTGTCCGACATGGCCGGCCGCGCCTCGGTGGAGATCAAGGGCCAGCAGCTCGGCTACGACCTGTCCGGCGACCGGGCCACGGTCGGCCGGGTGGTCGACCGGGTGAAGGACATGGAAGCCCGCGGGTACACCTTCGAGGCGGCCGACGCCTCGTTCGAGCTGCTGCTGCGCGACGAGCTGGCCGGCGCGCCGCTGCGCCATTTCCAGGTGGAATCGTGGCGGGTCATCGTCGAGCAGCGGCCAGGCAGCGAGGTGGTCAGCGAGGCCACGGTCAAGCTGCGGGCCAAGGGCGAGCGGATCGTGGCCACCGGCGAGGGCAACGGGCCGGTCAACTCGCTCGACAAAGCACTGCGGCAGGCCCTGGAACGGCTCTATCCCGAGCTGGCCAGGCTGGAACTGGCCGACTACAAGGTGCGCATCGTGGAAGGTTCGCACGGGACTGGGGCGGTCACCCGGGTGCTCATCGAGTCCAGCGACGGCACCGGGGCGGCCGACGGGACGTGGAGCACGGTGGGGGTGGATGAAAACATCATCGCCGCGTCCTGGCACGCTCTGGAAGAAGCGGTCAGCTATGCCCTGCTCCGGGCCGGCTATCAGCCGGACGCAGCCAACCCCGGCCAGCCAGCACCGCCGGCCTGAGCACGTGGCGGGTGCCCCGGGACACGGCCGGGGCACCCGTTCCGGGCCGGCCTGGGACTTATGGCCCCTGCCGGGCCATGTCACCGGTCGGTATGGTGCGGGCATCGGTTCGGGAACGGAAAAAATGCGCCAGGCCCCGGGCACCTCGACCGCCAGCACCCAACCCGCAGCCACTGGTCAGGCCGGCACCGGGGCCACACTGGCCAGATCCGGCCTGGCAGCGGACGCTGGCCGGCTGCGCAGCGCCCGGGTGGCGGTACTGGCCCACTTCTTCATCCTCGGCCTGGCCGAGGGCATCTGGATCGCCCGCATCCCCGCGCTCAGGGAGCGGCTGCGGCTCAGCGACGGCCTGCTCGGCCTGTCCATGCTCGTCGGCCCGGCCGGGCTGGTGCTGGTGATGCCGCTGGCCGGGCGGCTGGCCGACCGGTTCGGCAGCGCCCGGCTGATCCGGCCCGCCGGGCTGGCCGTGGCCGTCCTCCCCCTCGCGCTGTGCACAGCCGAGACGCTGCCCGAGGTCATCGGCGCCCTGCTGGCGTTCGGAATCGCGGGTGGCGCGCTGAGCGTGGCGGTGAGCGCGGAGGGGGTCCGGGTGGAGCGGGGCTACGGGCGGCCGCTGATGGCCTCGTTCTTCGCGTCGTACAGCGCAGGTGGGCTGGCCGGGGCGGTGTTAGGCGGGCTGCTGGCCTGGCAGCGCGCCGCGCCGGTCACCGTGCTGGGCGCCACCGTGCTGGCTTGCGTGACCGTCGCGGTCATCGCCGGCCGCCGGCTGCTGCCCGAGCCACCCCGGCCCGGCTGGCCACAGCGGCCTGGCTGGCCACAGCGGCCTGGCTGGACGGCCTGGGCCAGCCGCCGGGGGCCTGGTTCCGCGCCGCCCCGGCTGCTGGCCCTCGGCCTGCTGGCGCTGTGCTGCGTGATCACGGAAGGCGCGGTGGGCACCTGGAGCGGCGTCTACCTGCGCGACGTGGTGCGCACCCCGGGCTGGTTCGCGGTCGCCGGGTTCGCCGGATTCTCGCTGGCCATGGCGGCGGGACGGCTGGTGGGCGACCGGCTGGCCGCCCGGTACGGCCCGGCCGGGCTGGTCCGGCGGTGCGGCCTGCTGGCCGTGCTGGGGCTGGCCGGCGCGCTGTGCACGCGCCAGGCGGGGGTCGCGGTGGCCGGGTTCGCGGCCTGCGGTGGCGGGCTGTCCTGCACCGTCCCGCAGCTGTTCTCCGCGGCCGGGAACACCGACCCGGACCGCCCGGGCCGCGCGGTCGGCTGGGTCGGCGCTCTCGGCTACCTGGGCCTGGTCGGCGGCCCCGCGCTGATCGGCGGGTGCGCCACGCTGGCCGGCCTGACCACCGCGCTGTACATCCCGGTCGGGCTCGGGCTGTGCGTGGCCGGCTTCGCGTTCCTGCTGGACCGGCCCGGCACCGGGGCCGCACCGCCGGTCCGGGTGGCCCCGGTGCTCAGCGGAACGGGTCCTGGCCGGCCGGCCGGATCACGATCTCGCTGACGTCCACGCCAGCGGGCTGGCCGACCGCGTACAGCACGGCCCGGGCGACATCGCCGGGGGCCAGCTTCGGATCGGCTTCCCGGCCCGGGCTCACCGCGCCGGTGCCGGTCAGCCCGGGCTGGATCAGGGTGACCCGTACCCCGGTCCCGACGCATTCGGCCCGGATGCTCGCGGCCAGCGCGGTCACCGCCCACTTGGTGGCCGAGTACAGACTGCCCGGGCGCAGCACCCGGCCGGCCACCGAGCCGGTCAGCAGCAGGTGCCCGCCCGTCTCGGCCAGCAGCGGCAGCGCGGCCCGCGCGGTGAGCGCGGGGCCCAGCACGTTGGTCAGCACCAGCCCCGCCCACTGGCCAGGCGGCGCGCCGGCCGGGCCGAGGAAGGACGTCGGCACCGAGGCGCCCGCGTTGGCGAACGCCACGTCCAGCCGGCCCAGCGTGCGGTGCAGCTCGGCGACCAGGTTCCCGACCTGGGTCCAGTCGGTGACGTCGCAGGTCAGCGGCAGCGCGCGGGGCGGGCCGCCGAGTTCGGCGGCCAGCTGCGCCAGCGGGCCGGGGCGGCGCGCGGCGAGCACCACCCGGTACCCGGCGCCGGCCGCGGCGCGGGCGGTGGCCGCGCCGATGCCGCTGGACGCACCCGTGATCAGGAAGACGGGATCGGGCACCAGCCAAGCGTAGCTGGCTGGCTGGGACCCAGGGTCCGCGGAACCGCCCCGCCCCCGTACCGTTGACCCATGAGCGACAAGGAAATCCTCGGCCACATCGACGAGCTGATCCAGACCGAGCATGAGCTCCGGGCCAAGGTCGCCGACGGGTCGCTGTCCAGCGACGAGGAGCGGGCGCAGCTGCGTTCCGTGGAGGAGGCGCTGGACCAGTGCTGGGACCTGCTGCGCCAGCGCCGGGCCCGCCGCGATTTCGGCGAGGACCCCGGGGACGCCGCGGCACGCCCGGCGGCCGAGGTCGAAGGCTACCTGCAGTAGCCGGACCGGTGCGCCGGTGGACCAGGCTCAGTAGGCTCGGGTGGGATGCCGTGGCGGCCTGGTCCCAGTCCGGGCCGGGCAGGACTCTCAACGGTGAGGTTTGAGCGGTGCGCATCGCGAGATTCGCCAAGGGTGGCGACGTCGCCTACGGCGTGGTGGGGGAGACGCGGACGGACGGGGCCGCGGCTGGCCAGCCTGCTACCCGGCCGGGCGGCCTGGCTGTCATCGCCGAGCTGCGCGGGCACCCGTTCGGCCCGGGCAAGGGTGGTGTCCAGTTCACCGGTGACACCTACCCGCTGGCCGAGGTGCGCCTGCTGGCCCCGGTGCTGCCCAGTAAGGTCGTGGCGGTAGCCCGGAACTACGCCGGGAACGGCCGGGAGACAGGTGACGAGCCAGGCCCCAGCTCGGCCGGGGAGCCGGTGCTGTTCCTCAAGCCGTCCACCGCGGTCGTGGGCGATGGCGATCAGATCGCCTACCCGGTCAAGCTCACCCAGCGGGTGGACTACCGGGGCGAGCTGGCGGTGATCATCGGGCGGCTGTGCCGCGAGGTGCCCGCCGCCCAGGCGGCCGGCGTCATCTTCGGCTACACCTGCGCCAACGACGTGACCGCACGGGACCTGCAGGCCCGGGACGGGCAGTGGACCCGGGCCAAGGGGTTCGACACGTTCTGCCCGCTGGGGCCCTGGATAGAGACCGACGCCGACCCGGCCGACCTGGAGCTCAGCACCACGGTGAACGGCGAGGCCCGGCAGCGGGCGCGCACCTCGCAGCTGCTCTACGACGTCCCGGCGCTGGTGGAATACATCAGCACCGTGATGACGCTGCTGCCGGGCGACGTGCTGCTGACCGGAACGCCAGCCGGGGTGGGGCCGCTGGAGGATGGAGACGAGGTATCCGTGACCATCGAGAACATCGGGTCGCTGACCAACACGGTGGTCGGCCGTGACTGAGCCGCCCGCGGGCCGGAAGGCCACGGCGGTGCGCGTCCGGTTCGCGCCGTCGCCCAGTGGTGACCTGCACGTGGGCAACATCCGCACCGCGCTCTACGACTGGGCGTTCGCCCGGCGCACCGGCGGCACGTTCGTGCTGCGCATCGAGGACACCGACCAGACCCGGGTCACCCCGGAGTACATCGCGTCCGCGCTGGACACCCTGCGCTGGCTCGGCCTGCAGTGGGACGAGGGTCCTGAGGTCGGCGGCCGGTATGGGCCGTACCTGCAGAGCGAGCGGCTGAGCATCTACGCCGAGTGGCTCGACCACCTGCTGCGGACCGGGCACGCGTACTACTGCTACTGCACCCCGGAAGCGCTGGCCGAGCGCCGGGCCGCGGCCCGGTCCGGTGGCGGCCCGAGCGGCTACGACGGGCACTGCCGGGTGCTCACCGCCGAGCAGGTCGCGCGGTACCGGGCCGACGGGCGCAAGCCGGTGGTCCGGTTCCGGATGCCGGAGGGATCGACCACGTTCACCGACCTGGTCCGGGGGGAGGTCACGTTCGACCACGCGCACGTGCCGGACTTCGTGCTGGCCCGGGGCGACGGCTCGCCGCTGTACACGCTGGCCGTCGCGGTGGACGACGTGCTGATGAAGATCACCCATGTGGTGCGCGGCGAGGACCTGCTGTCGTCCACCCCGCGGCAGATCGCGGTGTACCGGGCCATGGGCGTGGCCGAGGACGACTTCCCGGTGTTCGCGCACCTGCCCTACGTGCTGGGCAAGGACGGCCAGCGGCTGTCCAAGCGGAACGGTGTGGTGTCCGTCAACTGGTACCGGCAGGAAGGCTTCCTGCCCGAGGCGGTCGACAACTACCTGGCCCTGCTCGGCTGGTCCCCCGGGGACAACCGGGAGGAGTTCAGCCTGGCCGACCTGGCCGCCGAGTTCGACCTGGCCCGGGTGAACAAGAACCCGGCCCAGTTCGACGTGCAGAAGCTGGAGGCGATCAACGGGGACAAGATCCGGGCCCTGGACCCGGCCGATTTCGTGGCCCGGATCACCCCGTTCCTGGAGCGTTCCGAGCTGGTGTGCACCCCGCCCAGCCCAGCCGAGGCGGCGCTGATCGAGGCGGCGGCGCCGCTGATCCAAACCCGGATCAGCCGGCTCACCGAGGCCGTGGGCATGCTCAGCTTCCTGTTCGCCGGCGATCCGGGTGGGTTCAAGGTGGAGCCCGAGGATGCCGAGCGGGTGCTGACCCCGGAGGCGCTGCCGGCCCTCCAGGCGGCCGAGGCGGCGCTGGCTGCGGTCGAGCCGTGGACGCACGAGGCCATCGAGGAGGAGCTTAAGGCCGCCCTGGTCGATGGCCTGGGACTTAGGCCGCGGCAGGCGTTCGCGCCGGTCCGGGTGGCGGTGACCGGGAAGCGGGTCTCCCCGCCGCTGTACGAGTCGATCGAGCTGCTGGGCCGGGACCGGGCCCTGCACCGGCTGGCCGCCGCGATCAAGTCCATCGGCTGACCGGGCGGCACCAGCCAGCCGGGCGGCACCGGCCACCTGCTGGCGTTAGGCAGGCTGGCTGGGCAGGTGGGTGCGCAGGTGGCGGAGCTGGCGCTCCAGGTGGGCGGGTGGCACGGCGTGCACGCCGAAACTGAACACCGCGATGTCCTTCGGCGCGGTGATCTCGTTGTACGCCGCGAACACCGTGGACGGCGGGCAGATCGTGTCCATCAGGCCGACACTGAGCAGGCACTGGGCGGTGATCCGGCGGGCCAGCAGCGCGCAGTCCACGTAGCGCAGCGTGTTCAGGGCGGTGGCTTCGTAGCCCACCTGCTGGGCCAGGAACTCGGCCACCTCGGTGTAGGGCATGTCCGGCGCGGTGGTCACGCCGCGCTGGATGTCGCACAGGAACGGCACGTCAGCGTGGCACACCGCGACCGCGTCGGCGAGCAGCCCGGCCGTGGCCAGGGCCAGGCCACCGCCCTGGCTGACACCGGTCACCGCGACCGGTGACCGGCCGGCCAGTCCGGCGGCCGTCTCGGCCGCGCGCACCGCGTCGGTGAACAGCCGGGTGTAGTAGTAGCTCTCCGGGTTGCCCAGCCCGCGCGTCATGACCGAGGAGTATTCGGGCCCGCCGCCGGGCGGGTCACCGGTCGCCCCGATGGTCCACCGGCCGCCCTGACCGCGGCTGTCCATCACGAAAACCGGATAGCCGACGGCGGGCAGCAGCATGTGGTCGGCGGGCAGCCCGCGCCCGCCGCCGTAGCCGATGAACTTGACCACCACCGGAAGGGCACCGTTCAGGCTGGCTGGCGGGCGGATGTACCAGGCCCGGATCCGGTCCCCCCGGGCGCCGGAGAACTCCACGTCGTACACCTCGGCCGGCCCGTATCCGTCGGCCTCGTACCTGGTCACCGTGGGGGCGCTGGCCAGGGCCCGGGCCTGGCCGAGCCGCTCCCGCCACCATTGGTCCAGCCCGGGTGGCTCCTCGGTCGCGGTGTGGTAGGCGTGCAGGTCGGGCAGCGGCAGGTCGAACCAGGGCATGGGTGCTCCGCGGGGACGTCGGCTGGGACGGATGTCACTGACCGGCTCGGCGCTCCCGATGCGGACTACACCGAACCCGGACGGGGGCAGGATAGTAGCCGGTGCAGCCCGTCGGCCGGTGCAGCCCATCTGGCCGTTGACCTGTTTCGCGGGGGGCTCCCGGTTTCGGCTACACTGCACAGGCGCGGGCGGGCGTCGCAGCGTTCACCGCGGTGGGGTATGGGGTAATTGGCAGCCCGACGGGTTCTGGCCCCGTTAGTCTAGGTTCGAGTCCTGGTACCCCAGCAGCGGGAAACCGGCAGGTCAGCGGCCTGCCGGTTTTTTCGTGGCCGGACGCCGGCCAGGCTCAGCGCAGCTCGAAGTCGGCGAAATCGAAGCCCGGCGTGACCAGGCAGGCGACGAGCGACCACTGGCTAGCGCCAGGCGTGTCCGGCGGGCTGGGGGTGGCCGGCGGGCTGGGGGTGGCCGACTGCCAGGCTCCTGCCGGGACCAGGACCTGGGGCTCCTGCCTGGCCGCCGGGTCCGGCCCGACCAGCCGCGTCTCGGCTGTGATGTGCAGCTCCATGGCCGCCCCGCCCTGCCACAACCACAGCTCATCACCGCGCACCCGGTGCCACGCTGACCGGGTCCCGGCCGGCAGCAGGAACAGGATCGCGGTGGCCAGCGCGCGCTCGCCCGGCCAGCCCGGCGGGACCGTGCTCAGCGCGGACCGGTAGGTCTCGCGGAAGAACCCGCCTTCGGGATGCGGTTCCAGCCGCCACTGCCGGACCGCCGTGGCAACATCCATATCCTGCTGAACGCCCGCTGGTGGCCGGTCCATCCCGCCCTGCGCGGCCCGTCGCAGCGGGGTCAGGCCGCTGGGCGGCTGGGGGTGGTGCGCGGCTGGGGCTGGTGCGCGGCTGGGGGTGGTGCGCGGCCGCCTGGGGATGGTGTGTGGCTCCGGAGGGGTGGTGCCTGGCCGCTGGCGGGCGGCCAGGCACCCGGCGGAGGTCAGATCCAGCGGCGCCGGCGGCCGGCCCGGTAGCCGCTGCGGCGGTGGCCCCGCTCGTGGCCAGACAGCCGGTAGAGGATCAGCAGGATCACCGCGCCGATGACCGACCCGATGAGGCCGGCCAGGTGGATCGAGTGGGTGAAAACCTTGTGGTACTCGACCAGGTTCAGCACGATCCCGCCGAGGAAGGATCCCAGCACGCCCAGGACGATGGTCCCGAGCAGCCCGATGGGGTCGCGGCCGGGAACCAGCAGGCGGGCCAGCGCCCCGGCGATCAGTCCCACGATCAGCAGAACGACGATGAATGCCAACATGGCCCGCCAAGTACCCGCGTAACCGGGCTACATGCGGTCCGACGTCCGGGTTCCAGATTCCTGGAAGCCAGCACCGGCCCGGCCCGGCGTCCGGTTTGGCGTCACTGTTCGCGGTGCCCTACCATGCAGTGTCTGGCAACACACCTGGCCCCGTCGTCTAGCGGCCCAGGACGCCGCCCTCTCAAGGCGGTAGCGCCGGTTCAAATCCGGTCGGGGCTACTCAGGAAGTAGCAGGTCACGGGCCCGGTTCCCGCGCAGCGGGAGCCTGGCCTTGATCATCCGTCCGTCGTTCGTCCGTGGACTCCGCCGGTACAGGCCGCACTCCGCGCTCCCGACCGGGACAGATTGGCAGAGAGCGGACTCTCCGGCCAGCTTCGATGGCTCATCCGGGCACGTTGCAAGGTCGGGTGGTGGCCTACTGTGCAAGCATCGCCGGTCTGGCTGAGCTCGGCGTGGACCTGTTGCGGATGGCGGTGGCACAGGTGACGAGGCCCCGCGCCCGGTTGGAAAGGCGTGGTACCCCTAGTTGCAGGGCCTCGGCAAAGTCCCTGGCAGTTCATGATCGTTTGTAGTGGGCGGTCCGAGCGGCGGGCGTGGTGGCGGAGGGCGGCGGCGATGCTGGCATGGCCGGCCAGCCGCAGGATGGCGATGGCCGGGTTTCCTGTTGACCATGACCCGTGGGGCGCTGGCGGTGCGGACCAGGGAGCGGTCTTCGTCGTAGTCCATGTCGCGGACCCAGTGCAGGCGGTCCTCGATGACCCAGTGGCCGCGGATGATGGCCGCCAGTGCGGCGGGGCTGGCCTGGGTGGCGGTCAGCGAGGTGACCGCATAGACGGTCTCGCGGACCGTTTCTTCTTCTGGCTGAGCCGGCGCCGCCGCACGATATGGATGGCCTGGGCGGCGTACGGGAAGGCCAGCCCGGCGGTCACGGCGGTGACCTTAAGGATGCGCCGCTCAGCCCGCCCGTGTCCCCGCTCACGGGCGTCATGGGCGACCGGGACCTGCCGCCAGGGCAGGGCCGCGAGCTGGGCGAACAGGCCAGGCTGGTTGCGCTTGACGGTGAGCAGGAAATGCGCGCCGCGGCCGGCCAGATAGGTGGCGTGGCCACGCTGGGCGTGCATCGCACCGGCGGTGATCACCGCGCCGGTGATGTCCATGCGTCCCAGCAGGACAGGGAACACTGGGACTTCGCTGGTCTTCGCCCCCAGCTCCACCTGGCCCAGGACGGCGCCATGAGCATGATCGAGGGCAGCCAGCAGATGATCGCCGCTGGCCGGGCCGCGTAAGGTCTTGCCGTCTACCTCGATGACCCGCCGGGCTTTCGGCCCCGGCATCGTGGCCTGCTGCGCCCGGGCGCCCGCCAGGGCATCGAAGGCGTCCGCGTCCAGGCGCTGCAAGGTCCGCCGGAACGCCGACTTCGAGGGCACCACACCCGAGACCCCCAGCGTGCGCAGGGTCTGCTCGTCCGCATCCGCCGCCCATTCCGCGATCGCGGTGAATGAGCGTGCCCCAGCCACCACCGCGCACAACGCCAGGCCCAAGATCCCGTCAGCCGGTGGCGCACACCCCGGCGATGCCGCGGATCAGCGACCCCGGCCAGCATCCCCAGTAACCCTGGCCGCTGTCTGGCAGCGTCACCGGCCAGTTCAACCAGGTGGCCCAGAGCAGGGTCAACCGGTGATGATGGCGGCGCAGGCATGGCCCCTCTGCGGTGAACCTGGCTGGCGCAGGAACCGCCATGATCACCACAAGGGCCATGCCTGCACCGCTACCCGCCTATCAGCGGCGTGTCACCCCCAGACCACCATCAAGAATGACTTTGCCGACCCCCCGCCCCTAGTTGCCGTGCTGCGGGTTACTTAGCGCGTGTGTGATTAATCGGGGGTTTGGGCGAGGCGCTGGGTCGTGTTGGCGATCATGGCCCACAAGACCATGGCTTCGTGGCTGGCGGGCAGGCAGCCACGGGGTGCTCACCGTGACCCAGGACCAGCAGCACCCGGCGGTCGGCTACCTGGCCTGGGCCGCAGCTGCTGCGGTGGGGAACGGCCAAGAGGAGGCCAGCGGCTGCGGCCGGCTGCCCGTGGCGGCGGCCAGCTGGCCGCGGGACGTTCGGCCCTGGTGCGTTGCTGACCTTCGCGCCACCGTCAGGGGTATCAGAGGTAGTGGCGCCGGGATTCTCCAGGGATCAACGATCGTGCTGGGGCAGGGCCGGGATACGGGGTCATGCGGAAACGACTGCCCCGCCTTGCCGGCCGCTGCCAGTAACGGCTGGTTCCCAGCGCATGTGGTGAGCACGAGGGAACCATGGCTGCGACCCTCAGGCGGCTGCCGGCGTTGGCCGGGCTGGCTGTCTTGGCCGGGACCGGCGCAGAGTTCGCCGGGCACCACGCGTTTGCCCGCCAGGTCCGGCGAGACGTCCAGGCGCTGCGTGCCGGGGCGTCCCCGGGCCGGGCCGGGGTGGTCACCGAGGAGATGCTCGCCGAGCTGCCCGAACCGGTCCGCCGCTACCTGCGCTACACCGGGGTGGTGGGCAAGCCATTCCCCGGGACCGTCCAGCTCCGCCAGAAGGGCCAGATGCGGCTCGGGCCGGGTCAGCGGTGGGTGCCCCTGGACGCCGAAGAGCATTACCCGGTGCAGCCGCCTGGTTTTGTCTGGGCCGGCACGGCGCGCATGGGCCCGTTCCCGGTGGCCCGGGCCCGCGACATGTATGCCGAGGGCAGGGGGCGGCTGCCGGCCAAGGTGGCCTCGCTGTGGCCGGTGGCCGACGCCAGCGGCGAGCAGATGGACCAGGCCGGGATGCTGCGCTACCTGAGCGAGATGATCTGGTTCCCCGCCGCGTTCCTGGCCGGCAACATCTCCTTCGAGGCGGCCGATGACTCCTCCGCCCGGGTCACCCTCACCGGTCATGGCCGGACCGCCACCACGACCTTGTTTTCCGGCACCCAGGGGCGGCTCACCGACTTCGTGGCCCACCGCTACCGGACCCCTACCAGCAGCGACCCGTGGTCCACCCCGGTCACCGGCTACGGCGAATTCGAAGGGCTGCGGCTGCCCGCAAGCGCCACGGCGACCTGGAAGCTTCCCGACGGGGACCTTGAATACATCAACCTCACCCTCACCGGCCTGCACTACGACACCGGCCCGGCTGACAGGGCCTCCGCTCCGCCGCCAGAGGGGAGCGGCAGATGAAGGTGCTGGTCTGCGCGGCGAGCAAGTACGGGGCGACCAGCCAGATCGCCCAGGCGGTCGCGGACGTGCTGGCCGAACGCGGCTGCGAGGTCACCGTGCTCCCGCCGCAGGAGGTGGGCGCGGTCGAGAGGTTCGACGCCGTGGTACTGGGCAGCGCGGTCTACATGGGCCAGTGGATGAAACCCGCCCGCGAACTGGCAGAGCGCTCGGCCGCCGCGCTGGCCACCCGGCCGGTCTGGCTGTTTTCCAGCGGCCCGGTCGGCGAACCGGCCAAGCCCGCCGACAACCCCGTCGACGTCACCAAAATCCTCCAGGCCACCAACGCCCGCGGCCACCAGATCTTCACCGGCAAGCTGGCTAGGAAACACCTCAGCTTCCCCGACCGCGCCATGGTCTCAGCCATCCGCGCCCAAGAGGGCGACTTCCGCAACTGGGCCCAGATCAGAGCATGGGCAGCGAGCGTCGCCGACACCCTGCTCACCTGACTTCGGCCCACGGCGCCCGCGGCATCAGCTGGCCGCCGCCCGCCGCCGAACGTCCAGACGGCCTCCGAACTCGTCATACCTGAATACGACCCAAGAGGCAGGTAGGTCTTGCCGGGCAGCGGTGGTGGGTGATCACGCAGTCCCCGGCGGCGAACACGTCGGGCAGCCCGGTGCGCATCCCCCGGTCCACGACGATTGCGCCCCTGTGGCTCAGGTCGGCGCCGGCCTGGGCCGCCAGCTCGCTGTCTGGGCGGACCCCGACGACAACCAGGACCACGTCGGCTGTGCGGGTGACGGGTGACCCGTCGGTTCCTGTGGCTTCCACCTGCAGGCGGCACCACCGCGCACAAACAGGGCCGGGTCGCCGGGGAAAACGCCCTCGGCGGGTACCGCCAGTTCGCCGGCAGCGCCCGGCCGCCCCAGAGTCGGCGCGGCTGATCTGGTTGACGGTGGTACCGCTGAGGACCTCGACGCCGTGCCCGGTGAGCTGCGCATGCACCTGCGCGCCGAGCGCCGGGTCGACGGTGGGCAGCACCTCAGGCAATTGCTCCATCTGGATGACGCGCAGGCCGCGAGTGGTGAGCGCGTCGGCCATTTGCAGGGCCGATGTACCCGGCGCCGACGATCACCGCCGACTCGGGTGCGGCTTCTTCGAGGGTGCGCATGACCGCGAACGTGTCGCCCATCGAGGGCAGCAGGTGCACGCCCTCCGCCGGGCCAATCTGGTTGAGGCCGGTGATCGGCGGCCGGACCGGAAGCGCACCGGTGCCGATCACCAGCTTGTCGTAGCTGAGCAGTTCCTTGGTCGCCTCCGGCGACGGCGGAGAGGCGTGCGTCTGCGACCTCACGGATGCATTCGACCTGTCCCAGCCGACCATCAGCCATCACCTCAAGGTGCTGCACGACGCCGGGCTGCTGGACCGGGAGAAGCGCGGCGTCTGGGTCTACTACCGGGCCCGCTCCGACGCGCTGGCCAGCCTCGGCCTCCTGATCGGGTCCCCGCCCCGGTAACCCGCCCTCCTAGTCGGCTTGGGGTTGTCGTCCCATCAATCGCCTATCGTCGATCAACGACGGATCATGTGAAGCCGCTCGATCGTGAGGTCGCCGACACCTACGCGGCGTGGTTCAAGGCGCTGGCCGACGGGACGCGCGTGCAGATCGTCTCGCTGCTGGCCCGCTGGGGAAGCCAATGACGGTGCGGGAGATCTTCGCGGCCGTGCCGGTAGGCCAGTCCACCGTGGCCAGCCAGAGGGCCGCTGGCTGGGCCATTAATCCCCGGCGGGTTGGCGCATGATGACAAACATGCGGTTGTAGGCGTTGATGAGGGCGATGACCGCCACCAGCGCGATGAGTTGGTCGTCGCTGCAGTGCTCGGCCGCGTTCGCCCAGGCCTCATCGGTGACATCACCGGCGTCGGCGATGCGGGTGCCCTGCTCGGCGAGTTCCAGCGCGGCCCGTTCGGCCTCGGTGAAGATCCTGGCCTCCCGCCATACCGCGACCAGGTTCAGCCGCCGCTGGTTTTCCCCCGCGTGCAGGGCTTCCTTGATGTGCATGTCGGTGCAGAAGCCGCAACCGTTGATCTGGCTGGCCCGGATCTTCACCAGCTCCTGCGTCGTGGCCGGCAGGGCCGAATCACGCAGAATGGCCCATGCCGAGTTGATGTGCTTGACCAGCTTCAGCGCCAGGGGGCTGCTGAGGTAATCGATACGGGTGTCCATCGTCATTGCCTTGCCGTTCAGCCCGATGCTGTTTTCTGCAGGGGCGGCCTGGCCAGTGTGCCTGGCCGGGTCATGCGGGGGAGGGGTCATGTTCGTCACTCCTTGCCGATGATCGGTTAATGAGTGTGGGCCGTTGTGCGGTGGCTGGCTGCGCGGCGGGCGGGAACGACGCTGAGAGCCGCACCTCCGGCCAGTACGAGGACGCCGCCGGCCAGCAGCCCGGCTGCGATCCAGCCCAGGGACGGCAGCGACGCGGCGACGCTGATGCGCACCGCGACCGGCCGGGACCGGTCGGCGTTCATGGCGGCCACAGTCCAGCTGCCGCTACGGTCAGGCCAGGTCAGGGTCTGGGTGCCTGGCCCGGCGGTGCGGGCGGCCCAGATGCCGGCCCGGGCGGGCGCGGTCGCGGGGGCGCCCCCGGTGTGCCGGGTGTAGACCGGGTGGTAGTGGGTGATGCCGCGGACGGTGTCGTAGCCAACCTGGGCCAGGTAGTGGCTGGCCGCGGCCGACGGGGCGATCCCGGCGAACACCGGGCCGGCGCCGGGAGCCGGTGTGACGCTGATCCTTACGGTGCCGAGCAGCGACTGCGGCGCCGGCAGGCCACCGGTCGCCCCGTACAGGCCCGCCGTGGTGCTGACGAGGGCATAACCCGTGCTGCGGTAACTCCACGTGCCGAGGTCAATGTCGCCGCCGTGCCGCTGGGTCGTGCTGGCCCGCAGCGCCACGCCGCCCGCGCCTAGGAGCCCGAGGGAGCACAGGGCGAGCAGCAGGCCGATGGCCATGGAGATCATCCGGGCTGGGGTCCACCCGGCCCGCCCGGTGGGGCCCGTCCGGGAGTTACGAGTTCTGAGGGTAGTCATTGCCGGTCCTCCAGCAGGGTGGGCAGGTCTTTCACCGACACGCTAGGAACGGGCCCTGGCCGGGACGTCACCCGAAAGTGCACACGCGGTGGAATCTTCGGCCCGTGCCCGGGTACCCCCCCGCCTCGGAGCGCGGGCTATGCCGAGGTGGTCGGGGACCGGCAGAGGCGCGCCGCTATTGGTTGAGGGCTAGCTGGCGTGCCCGGGCGGCGGCCTCTGCGCGGCCGGCCGCACGGCGCAGGGACGGCGGACATGACAGCACCCAACCTTGCGCAAGGTGGTCGCGAAGGCGTCCGGCTCGCCCGTGCCGCTGTGTTCGCCGTCGGGGAATCCGTGCTGGCCGCCCGGGAAGGTGACCGGCCACCAGACATAGGTGAGATCTGACGATATGGGTGTGTTCGTGCGGGCTGAGCTTCACCTGTTCTCTTGATGCACCGGCTGAGTGAGGCGAGCTGAGAGGTCCCACAGCCGCCGTGCGAGATCCGCGTCCCTCGCCCTTTCCGACGGTGTACCGATCTCGGGGTACCCGCGGAGATGGGCGAAGCCGTCCGGTCCGATATAGCAGCCCCCCGGCACGTCCTGGGTGGCCGCGTACAACGTCGGCAGGGCTCCGCGCTCCGCGTTGTTGAACAGATGCTTGAAGGCCCGGCCAAGCTTGCCGCGGACGCCGCCGATGTGGCTGGTCAGGCTGGTAGTGGCGATGCCAGGGTGCGCGGCCACGGCCCGGAGACCGCTGCCGGCCTCAGCGAGCCGACGTTGCAGTTCGAGCGTGAACAGGAGGTTGGCCAGCTTGGAGTCGCAGTAAGCCTGCAGCGACCGGTAGCGGCGGCGCTGCCAGTTCAGGTCATCCAGGTCGAGGCGCCCGCGGCGGTGCAGTTGGGAGGAGACGGTGACAACGCGGCTGGTGATATGCGGCAGCAACTGGTTGGTCAACGCAAACGGGCCAAGGTGGTTGGTGCCGATCTGCAGTTCGAAGCCGTCACGGGTGCGGCCCGGTGGCACGCGCATGATCCCGGCATTGTTGATCAGGACATCCAGCGGTTCGGTCCACCCGGCGGCGAAGGCACGCACGGAGGCCAGGTCGGCCAGGTCGAGCCGGCGGACCTCGGTGTGCCCGGCCATGGCGGCAGCAGCGCGCTCGCCTTTGGCCGGGTCGCGGACGGCGAGCACGACCCGGGCGCCGACACGGGCCAGCTCGCGGGCGGTGACCAGACCGAGTCCGCTGGTGGCACCGGTGACGATCACGGTCCGTCCTGACTGATCGGTAAGATTGGCAGCCGTCCATCTCGTGCTCATCGCTTAGCGCCTTCCCTAGCATTCGGGCCCGGGCCAGCCTGCCCACAGATGTCACCCAGGCATGTTCTTGCTGGTGGGGAACTGGTACCCGGCCGGGATCGGCCCGGCTAGGTGGCGGTGCAGCGCCGAAGCACCAGCAGTCATTGCCATCCCTCCAGCAACAGTCAGCGTGTCTTTCACGGGTAACGCTAGGAGCGCCCCCCGGCTGTGCCGTCACCCGAAAGTGCATATTGGGGTGGAATGCTCCGGGGCGGCTAGGCGCACGTACCCAACACCAGCGGCGGGCGGGCAGAGTGGCCGTGCGGTGCGGTTGTCTCCAGCGCCTGCTGCTAGGTGGCGAGCACCGCTGCTGATCCTTCGGTGTGACTGAGCTGGGCAGGTAACGGCTGCCGGGGCCGGCCGCGGGGCGGCGCTACCCGGGCAGCTATCTGCAGGAGTTCTACAATTGACGCACCACTCGGACGAGGCATCGCTGGATAGCTGAGGGCTTGGGTTACCGATGGCTGAGCTGCGCGCAGGGACCGCCGCGAGGGTGGATGCCGGCGGGGCGGATAGGCTGCTGGCCACCAAGTTGTACATGCCTCGCCTGCAGGCGGGCTTCGTGCCCCGCCGCCGACTAGTGAGCTGGGTCGGGGAAGGGCTGTCCCGGGGGCTGCTGCTGGTGTGCGCGCCGGCGGGGTTCGGCAAGACCAGCCTGCTGGCCGACTGGGCTCGGGGTGGGCAGCGACCGGTTGCCTGGCTGTCGCTGGATGCGGGTGACAATGACCCGGCGCGGTTTTGGCGGCACGTGGTCGCCGCGCTGGACCGGGTTGAGCCGGAGGTAGCCGGGCGACTGGTGCCCCTGCTGGGCCCGCCGGCCCCCCGCTCCTTTGACGGGCTGATCACGGCTTTGATCAACGAGCTAGATGCTCAGCCAGGCGAGCGTGAGGTGGCGCTCGTTCTCGACGACTACCACCTGATCGAGGCCCAGCCGGTGCATGGATCACTGGCGTTCTTGCTGGAGCACCGGCCGCCGAGGCTGCAGATCTTGCTGGCGAGCCGGGCCGACCCGCCACTGCCCCTGGCGCGGCTGCGGGCCCGCGGCCAGCTGGCCGAGTTGCGTGCCGCCGAGCTGCGGTTCACCTGCGAGGAGGCTGCGGCGGTGCTGCGTGAGGCGGCCGGGCCGGACCTGCCGCTGCCGGAAGCGGCCGTGGCCGCGCTGGCGGCGCGGACCGAGGGCTGGGTGGCTGGGCTGCAGCTGGCCGGGCTGTCGCTGCGCGGACAGCCCGATGTGGGCAGCTTCGTGGCGTCGTTTTCTGGCAGCCACCGCTACGTTCTGGACTTCCTGACCGAGGAGGTACTGGACCGCCAGCCGGATGAGGTGCGTGCCTTCCTGCTGGGCACCTCGGTGCTGGAGCGGCTGTCCGGGGAGCTGTGCGATGCGGTGGCCGGGCGTGCCGGTAGCCAGCGCCTGCTGGAGCAGGTGGAGCGGGCCAATCTGTTCTTGATCCCGCTAGACGAAGTGCGCGGCTGGTGGCGCTACCATCACCTGTTCGCCGACCTGCTCCAGGCCCGCCTCCGGCAGGAACAGCCGGATCAGGCTGCGCAACTGCACCGCAACGCGGCGGCCTGGTACGAGCGGCACGGGCTGGCCGATGACGCGATCCGGCACGCGCTGGCCGGCGAGGAGAAGGTCTGGGCCGCCCGGCTGATAGAGCGTCATTTCGACGAGCTCTTTTACCTGCGGGGTGAGGGAGTGACGATTCAGCGGTGGCTTGCGGCGCTTCCGGCCGAGGTGACCGGCTCGCGTCCGCGGCTGCTGCTGGCCCAGGCGCTCTTGGCCCTCGCCAGCGGCCGCGTGGGGGAGGTCGATGCGCCGCTCGACGCCGCCGAGCGCGCATTGGGGGAGGCGGCCGATGAGCCCTTCGAATCGACTGCCGGCCGGGGAAGCTGGCTGTTGAACGTCCCCGCGACGGTTACGACCCAGCGTGCTTACCTAGCCGCGCTCCGCGGCGACGCCGAGGAGGCGGCATCGTTTGCGTCGCGGGCTCTGGCCGAGATAGGCGAAGACGAGTGGATGCTGGAGTCTATAGCCCGGTGGAATCTAGCCCTGGCCGAGTGGCTGCGCGGACGGCTGGCCGAGGCCGAGCGGGGGCTCTCCTGGACCATCTCCCGGTGGCCGGCAGTCGGCGAGCGCGGCCTGGGCGCGGTGATGCGCGATCACCTCGGCCAGGTTCAGCTCGCCCAGGGCCGCCTGGACGCGGCGCACAGCACCTACCAGCGGACGCTGGCGATCGCTACGCCAGCGGGCGGCCCGGTCATGCCCGCCGCGGGCGTCGGGCACGTGGGCCTCGCCGCGGTGGCCTACCAGCGGGGCGAGTTCGACACGGCTGTGCAGCATCTCACTGAAGGCATCCCACTGTGCCGTCAGTTCGTCTACAGCCCGCCGCTGGCTACGGGCCTGGCCATCATGGCCTGGATCCGGCAGATCAGGGGTGATTCGAGCGGGGCACGGGAAGCGATCGGACAGGCCGAGGCGGCCGCGCCGGGCTCAGGCGTGACCGTTCCGCTCAACCCCGTCCCCGTGCTGCGGGCACGGCTGCAGCTTTTCCAGGGTGACCTCGCCGCGGCCGCCCGATGGACGACGGAGCGCGGCCTCAGCCCTGGCCAGGAACCTGAGTACCCGCACGAGCAGGAGTACCTGGTACTGGCACGCGTGCTGCTCGCCCGGGACCAGCCACGTCAGGTGCTCCCGTTGTTGCGGCGGCTTCACGCGGCCGCGGTCACCCAGGGCCGTACTGGCAGCGTTATCGAGATTCAGATGCTGCTGGCGCTCGCACAAGCGGCCAGCGGCGACGGGTCCAGTGCCGTGGCCACCCTGGCCGATGCGCTCACCATGGCCTGCCCCCAGGGCTATGTGCGGGTGTTCACCGACGAAGGCGCACCGATGGCCGTCCTGTTCGGTCGGCTGATCGCGGCCCAGCGAGCACACCAGGGGCCCGCCCGCAGCGTCCCGCTCGGCTATCTGGGCCGGCTGGCGCGCTCCTTCGAAGACGCCACCGCGGCTACTCCACCCAACACAGCCAAGGCCAAACCCGTAGTTTCCCGCCTGGTCGACCCGCTGACCGAACGCGAACAGCAGGTGCTGCGGTTGCTAGCCGTCGGCGAGCCTAACCAGCAGATAGCCAAAGAGCTAGTGGTCAGCCTCGACACCGTCAAGAAGCACGTCAGCCACATCCTGGGCAAACTCGGCGCGGGCAGCCGCACCGAGGCCACCGCTCGGGCCCGTGAACTGGGCTTGCTCCCGTAGTCAGGAGGCAAGCGAGCCGGGCGCCGGAAGCCGGAAGACCCGCCGGCGAGCCGTGTCCAGGGCGGGTGCCGGCAGCAGGCTGAGAATAGCCAGCCGCCGTGCGTCCTTCCCGGTCAGGTAGACACTGCGAGGGTGGGAGCTGGTCAGTGCCTGGGTTATGGTGGCAGCCACGACGTCGGGCCGACTGCCGTTGCCTTCGCGGCGCTGCATGACGGCAATCATCTTGGCGAACGTGCCCTCGTACAGAGCGCGGCCTTGGGCCGGGGCCGCGGCCATGGCGGCGGCGGCATCGCGGGCGACCTTGTCGGCGGCACCGCTATTGATACTGGCCGGTTGGATGAGCACGACCCGCATGTCCCAAGGAGCCAGCTCCTGGCGCAGCGCGTCCGCGAGAGCGGTGAGCGCGGCCTTGGCGGCGTCGAGCGCACTGGCGAACGGCGGGTTGAAGCGGACCCCGATCGTGCTGATGATCACGATGCGGCCGCGGGCGCGGCGCAGCGACGGCAGCAGTGCCTGAGTGACGGCGAGCTGGCCCACCACGTTGATCTCAAGCAGTCGGCGGAACGTGTCAAGCGGCAGGAGTTCCGCGGGACATGCAAGCCCGATCCCGGCGTTGTTGACCAGGCCGTCCAGGCCCGAGGCACCGGTGTGCCCGGCCACGGCGCCGGCCGCGGCTGCAATGTGGCCAGCGTCGGTGACGTCGAGGATGAGCGGGGTGAGTTCGCCCCCCGTCGCGGAGCGGGCGAGCTTTTCGCCATCGGTAGGATTCCGGACTCCGGCATAGACGTGCTGGCCGTCGGCGGCGAGGCGCAGCGCGGTGGCGCGGCCGATACCGGAGGACGCTCCGGTGACGAGGGTATGTTTGCGCGTGCAGCTCATGGTTCCTCCAGTTGGATGATCTCCGGACGAAGGCGATGACCTGAGCGGTGTAGCATGCCGCCCGGGCTGTGCCGCCGCCTGAGTTCTGGTCATGCACGCGACGTTATGAGCCGTCGTCGGGGCTGGCGTCACTCCAAGGTGCCATTCCGGTGCCATCTTCCCGGCCGCCGGTGGAACACCCGGGCCCTCTCCAGCCATGACGGATGCCGGAGCACGGATGTGACAGTGACATCCCCACGCAGCCGTTCGGGAGGAAGAACGACGCACCATTGATCCGAACGACTGACGCGATCACGCACCCGGTTAACCGCCGCACGCAGCGGCCGTGGCCCAGCGGGGTAACCAGGCCGGCCTGATGTTGCGCCCGACCCATCGGCAGGCCGCGCAGGTACCAGCTGAGCGTCACTCACCTAACCGCCCACCAGCGGTTGACTCCGCGCAATCCCGCCGCCACGCTAGGGTTCTGCGGGTGGGGGTGGTATCGGTGACGGCAGGGCCAGGAGATGAGAAAGCGGCGAACGCGGTGGGCCATAGTCACCTGCGGGCGTCGCACGCCGACCGCGAGCAGGTGATCGGCACCCTTAAGGCTGCGTTCGTGCAGGGCATGCTGACCAAGGACGAGTTTGACCTGCGGGTGGGCCAGGCGCTCGCGTCGCGGACCTACGCGGAGCTGGCCGCGCTCACCGCTGACATCCCCGCCGGGGTGGCCGTAGCCCAGCCACCACCGACCTCCGCCCAGGCGGGTGCCCAGGTGCCGGGGAAAGCGGCCAAGGCGGCGATCTGTGTAGGCCTGGCACTGGCCCTGCTGGCGGTCGCTGCTTTCCTGGACCCGGAAATGGCCCTGAACGATTGATCGCATTGGCGGTGTTTTTCCTCCCTGTATGCGGCTTGTCGACGGGTGGGCTCTTGCTGCTCCACTCGTGGCTTGAGAAGCGCTCTCCCGGGCAGCTGCCGCAAGGGCCGCCTTCCGGCACGGGTGCTCAGGGATCCCCGCGCGCGGCCTCGGTCACCGGGCCTGGGCCGCCGCCACAAATCGGCCAGACGGCACCGCCTACGGCCGATGCCGCACAGCGCCGTATTCCCCGCGCCGGCCCGGCGATGATCTGATCCTCTGCCAGGCCAACAGCCACCGAACTAGCCGGGCACGTGGGGTGGCTCGGCGCAGCGCGAGGGAGGTACGTGGCGGACGCCACGACGGCCCTTGACCGGGCTCGCTTGGCGGCCCAGGGTTCGGGTGATCCGTTGCGCACTGACCGTGGATTGGCACTACTCGGGAGCAGGCTCACGGTGACATGCCGAATTCGGCGGCGATGGATTCGTTGACCGGATCAGAGTCCCAGTCTGGCGCTTCCGCTGGTGGTGGAGGCCGCCTTTTGATGTGCCACCGGAGCAGACGTGCCACCGAGGGCAATGCGTGCTCCTGCGCTACGCGCTCTCTCTAGGCGGTAGCGCCGGTTCAAATCCGGTCGGGGCTACGAACGGAGTAGCAGGTCACAGGCCCGGCGCGCGCATGCCGCTATCAGGACGCCCATGGTCCGGTGCCGCGAGCGCGTCAGGGGCCCGGCAGCCGGACCAGCGTGCTGCCCGCCGAGGTGACGGCGAAGCCCCGGACGGCTGATTCGGGGAAGGACGTGGAGGCCGGATACCGTGCCCAGGCCTGGTCGCCCGCCACGGTCCAGCCGCCCGCCGGGACCAGTTGCCCGCCGGCGGTCTCGATCTCCAGCGCGCACCGCGTCCCGGCCGGGATATGCCTCGTCTGGACCTGCAGCTGAAGCCCCCAGGGCCGCGGCAGATACCGCACGGTGGCCGCCGCGCCCGAGGCGGGGTCATGGCCGTGCAGCTTCCCCGCCCAGTGCAGTACCGCCGCCGGCGGCGCGGCCGGTGCGGACCGGGTGTGCGAGGCCGCAGCCGCGCCGCCGGCCGCGATGATGGACACAGCCGCGGCTACGGCCAGCCGGCGCCGCATCAGGTGCCGGCGCAGCCGGGTGGCCCGGGTGAGCAGCGGCTGTAGCGGCATCTCGGGGGTCGGCTCATCAGGGGCATCCAGCCCGGTACCGGCCCAAGTCAGCCTGGCCACATCCGCGGCCGGAATGCTGCCCAGCAGGCCGGGCAGGCCCGCCAGGCTGACCAGTTCGGCCCGGCAGCCGGTGCACCAGGCCAGGTGAGCATCCGCGGCGGCGCGTTCGGGAGGGCTGAGTGCGCCGAGCAAGTACGCGCCCAGCGCCTGGCGGAACCCGTCGTACGCGCCCGGCGTGGTCATGATGCACATCCGCGGATCCGTCGGGCCAGCCCGCGGGTTCCCGCATCAAGCAGGCTGTTCCCCATACCGTCCAGCACGTCCCAACCAGGTCAAACGTTCACGAACGGGCCTAGAACAACGGCCGCGGTGAATCGTTCCGGGCCTGTTCGCGTAACCGGTAAGGGGGCCGTCGCGCCCTCGGTGACGGCCAGCGCTCCCGGGAGGCTGGTGTGCGGGGATCACGCGGATCGATCAGGACTTTCGTGATGGCCGGAGCGGTGCTCACCGCCGCCATCGGGTCAACCGCGGCCGCGAGCGCGGCCCTGGCTCTGCCGGCGATGGACACCTCGAACTTTGCCGGCAGCGGCAGCGTCTGCCAGGTGGGGCCGGGCAATGTGGGGGTGGCGTTCGCGGCCGGGCTGAACGTGACCGGGGACGGGGTGTCCGGGAAGTTCGCCGGTGATGACTTCACCATGAAGATCATCAGCGGGAGCCTGCTGCCCGGGCTGCAACTGGGGCTGCCATCGAGCGAGTGGACGGTCACCGGCACCCCGGCCAGGACCGGGACATATCCGTTCACCGTCCAGTTCGCCCCGACCCAGGACATCGCCCCGAACGGGGGCCGTCCGGGACCAGCAGCGCTCCGGACGGATGCCTGCCCAGGGTGTGGCTGGTACTCCTGGTCAGGTGACGGCGGGTGCTGGCGTTACGTCGAGTTCCGCGTGAGGCCGGCCGGGATGGCGGTAATGACGTAGGCCTCGCCGAAGGAGCCGGGGCTGCTGGAAGTCACCACGCCGGTGGAGTGAGCAAAGTACAGGACGTAGTCGCTGGACGAGCCGCCGGCCGGCAGGCCGGACGCGCCGGAGGTCAGCGGGGTAGACCAGCTCCCGTTCAGGTTGAGCTCGAGATATTCCGATCCGCCGCCGGCGGTGAAGCAGGCCGGGCTGGGTGAAAGGCGGGAGCGTACCTGGTGCGTCGCGCATCCAGCCAGGCATGCCGCAACACCCGGCTCAGCGATCAGCTGAGTGCGTGCGGCGCGTGCGCCCGCACCACGCCGAGCAGCTGTCGCTTCGACGGGTTCACCAGCGCCCGGCCCGCCACCACCACGGTCGGCACGGTTTCGTTCCCGTCCGCTACCGAGCGGAGGAACGCCCTCGCACCGGGGTCCCTCCGGATGTCGACCTTGCGGTAGCGCAGCCGGGTGAACTTCAAGCGCAGCAGCAGGTCAAGGCAGAACACGCAGTCCGGCCGCCAGTAGATGACGATCTCATCCTGCTTCTGGTCCACGGCGCTTCTCCCAGAACTGGCCCGCCGATCCGGATATCACCCAGTGAATCAGGCGGCGGCCGGTGCAGTTGACACCTGCCGGCCGGCTACGGTACTAATCACCACTTAGTAAGTGGTACTGCTGGCGGGGTGGGCATGCACGGGAAGTTCGATGATCTGGGCCGGTTCGCCGACCCGTCGCTGCTGATCTTGACCAGCCTGGCCGGCGGGCCCAAGCACGGCTACGCGATCATGACCGATGTGGCCGCGTTCAGTGCCATCCGGCTGGAGCCGGGCACGCTGTACGGGGCGCTGTCGCGGCTGGAACGCCGCGGCTGGGTCCGGCCGCTGGCCGCCGCCGGGCGCCGCCGCCCGTATGAGATCACCGCGGCCGGGCAGGAGATCCTGGCCGGGCAGGTCACCACGATGCAGCAGATCGTGCGCGTGGCCCGGCTGCGCACCGCCACCGCGTGGGGCACGCGATGAGGCCCGGGCTGGCCGGCCGGCTGTCGCGGGTGCTGGCCGGCTGTTACCCGCGCCGCTGGCGGGAGCGCTACGGCGAGGAGATGCTCGACGTCCTGGACCAGCACCACCCGACCACGCGGACGGTGGCCAGCCTGGCCGCCGGAGCGCTCAGCGCACACCTGGACCCGGCTTACCGGATGCAGGGGCCATCGCTGGCCCGGCTGCGCCGGGCCGCCCTGATATCAGCCGCGATAGTTGGCCCGCTGGTGCTGGTCTTCGGCTCGTTCCTCGGCTACGGGATATGGCAGAACGGGCACTGGCAGGTGGGCTCGGGGGGCGGCGTGACGGCCATGGCGTTCAGCTCCGCGGATCAGCACATCCTGGTCACCGCCACCTCCGGGTCCCAGGATGGCCTGGACACTCTGTGGGATGTCGCCAGCCCGGCCCGGCCGAGGCGGCTGGCCAGCTTCGAAGGCGGAGCGCCCACGGTGTTCGCGCCGGACGGGCGCACGGTGGCGACCGTCGCGTTCAGCGGTCAGCCGGCCCTATGGAACGTGGCCGACCTCCGTAAGCCGGCCAGGATAGCGACGTTGCGCACCGTTGACAGCGGCCCGCTGTGGGGGGAGGCGTTCTCGCCGGGCGGCCGGATTCTGGCCACTGCCTACTACGACCGGATCTTCTTGTGGAACGTGACCAACCCGGCCCGGCCCCGCCTGCTGCGCACCCTGGCCGCCCCGGTGGCGCCGCCGTGGCGAGCCCTATTCACCCAGGGCGACATCGCGTTCTCCCCCGACGGGCACCTGCTGGCCAGCACCACCGGGCACAACCAGGTCGCCTTGTGGAACGTGGCCGACCCGGCTCACGCCACCCGCATCGCCACCGTGCCCGGTGAGTCTGGCTTTATCAACGCCCTCGCCTTCTCTCCCCGCGGCAACCTCCTCGCTGGCGTCAGCTACGGCGGCACCGTCACACTGCTCAGCCTGGCCAACCCCGCCCGCCCCGCCCGCGCCGCGACCATGCAGACGGTGACGGCCAGGCAGATAGCGGCCAGCATTTGCAGTGGAGGCTGCGGGCCGATGTACACGCTTGAATTCGCGCCCGGCGGGCAGACGCTCACCGCCGTCGCGGACCTCAGCCCGCCAGCACAGGACGCCTTCTCCGCCCTCTCCGCGAATGCGCCGCAGCCGTCTCAGGTGGCCCGGAACTACGCCTTCCGCTGGAACGTGGCCAACCCGCGGTCGGTCAGCCGGATGGCTGCCCTCAGCCACGCCGTCACCATCTCCGGTGGCAGCAGCCTGCCGCTCCTGGCCCCCGGTGGGCACACTGTAGTGACCGGGGCGTCCTCCGGTTTCGCGGTCACACTGTGGGCGCTGCCCTGACCAGAGCTTCCCGATCCCGGCCGGCCCGCCCGGCCAGCGAATCCCAGGCGGGCCCGGGTGTTACTGGCCGGGCAGGAGCACGCTCAGGCAGGTGACGCAGCCTTCGAGTTTCTCGAATTCGCTGATGTCAGCGACGACGGGGGTGAAGCCCAGGTCGTCCAGGAGCTCGGCGGTGCGGGGGGCGGACGCGGCGATCAGCACCCGGTCGGCGCCCAGCGGGACGACATGGCAGCCGGCTTCTTCCGCCACGGGGCGGACCGCTGGGAACAGCCCGGCTGGCACCAGCTGGGGTAGCAGCAGGAACGTGCCGTCGGGCAGTGCGGTCACGGCGGACTTGAGGTGCAGTACGTTGCTCAGCGGGACGGCGATCACGGTCCGGCCCAGCGGGGCCAGCAGGGCGCGCAGCTGGCGGATGCCCGCGCCGTTGGTCCGCCCGCCGCGTCCCACGTACACGGTGTGGCCGGCCTGCAGCACATCGCCGCCGTCGAGAGTGGCTGGCTCGTGGATCGCGGCGGTGCGTAGGCCCAGCGAGGTGAGGGTCCGGGCGACGTCGGCTACTTCGGCCCGGCGGGCCAGCGCGCCTGGGCGCGCCAGCACCGCCAGGTCCTCGCAGACCACCACCGTGTCTTCGATGAAGACCGAGTCCGGGCAGTCCTCAGCGGCCGGCGCCTGCACGATCCTCCAGTCACAGGCCGCCAGCGCATCGGCGTACGCCGCGTGCTGGGCCCGGGCCAGGGCCACATCCACCGGGGTCCGCCTGATGTGGGTGACGATGCCCTCGGCCAGCCTGTTGCTGGGTGCGGACCAGCACCGTGCCGTTCACCGGCCACTCCCTTACCTGACCAGGCGGACGCGGGCAACCCGCCACCCGGCGCCCGCGCCGGGCCCGTACCTCATCCCGCCATCCGCCACCGCGGGCCGCTCTCGCCGAAACTGTCTCACTGCGCGGCGACGATGAGCAACACTCCGCCGCGCGCCGGCGCGATGACCGCGGCCATGGTTCTGCGCACCGTGGCTGGCCGGCCGCCGTAGCATCCTGGTATGACGGCCCAGGGGGATTTGGACCGCGGCAGGATCGGTGAGCTGCGCGCGCAGGAACTGGATCGCTTCCGGGCGGCCCGGCCGCGGACGCTGGCCATGGTCGGCCGTGCCCGCGCGCACATGCCCGACGGCATGCCGATGGCATGGATGGCTTCCGGTAACGACCAGCCGGTCTATGTCGCTTATGGCAGCGGCCCGGGTTTCACTGACCTCGACGGGTTCGGCTACGTCGACTTCAACGCCTCGGACATGGCCATGTTCTGCGGTCATGCCAACGCTGAGATCGTGGCCGCGGTTACCGCGCAGGTGGCGCGGTCCACGCAATTCCTGCTGCCGACCGAGGATTCGGTGGTGGTGGCTGAGGAACTGGCGCGCCGCTACCCGGCCAGGCAGTGGCAGTTCACGTTGTCGGCCACCCAGGCCAACACCGAGGCGATCCGGCTGGCCCGGGCCGTCACCGGCCGCGACGTGATCGTGTTGTTCCAGGGGCACTACCACGGCCACTTTGACGACGGCCTGGTGGACCTCGAGGACGGTCAGGCCAGGCCGGTGCAGCGCGGGTTGCCCAAGGGCGTTACCGGCCGGGTCCGGATCGCCCAGTTCAACGACGTCGGCACGCTGCGCGGGGCGCTCGAGCCTGGCGACGTCGCCCTGGTGCTGACCGAGCCGGCGATGACGAACTCCGTGCACATGCTGCTGCCCCAGCCTGGCTGGCACGCCAGCCTGCGCGCACTGACCCGCGACTACGGCACCCTGCTGGGTATCGACGAGACACACACTCACGTGGTGGGGCCCGGCGGGGCAACCGCACTATGGCAGCTGCAGCCCGACATCATCACCATCGGCAAGGCGGTCGCCGGTGGCCTGCCGATGGGTGCCTACGGCGTCACCGATGCCCTTGGCGAGGAACTGGGCGCGGCCGCCAACGTGGCGACTGGCGGCACGCTGTTCGGGAACCCGCTGTCCGCGGCAGCCGCGAAAGCGGCGCTTACCCGCGTGCTCGTCCCCGGCGCGTACGCGCATACCACGGCCCTGGGCACCGAGCTCGCCGACGGGATCCAGGTCGCCATCAGCTCAGCTGGCCTGCCCTGGACGGCGATCCGGCTCGGGCCCCGCTCAGGCCAGTGGTACGGACCCGAACCACACACCGGCGTCGAGGCATATGCGCTCACCGACGACGAGCTCACCCGGCTCATCCGCATCTGGCTCGCCAACCGCGGGATCTGGGAAGCCCTCCCCGGAGCAGGCCCCACAGTCCCCATCCCCGCCACCCGGGCCGATGTCGACCGCTACCTCCAGGCCTACACAGAACTACTCACCGCCCTGCACTAACCCCGGCCCACCCCGGAACCATCCGCGGCTAAACCGGTTTCCTCCGCCTTAGGCTGGTGCGCCAAGTGCTTCCGCCCTGGTGAAGTCAACACAATCGATCATCTTGCCCATCCAGCACACACGACTCTTATCGCCGCGAGGGGCCGACGCCCAGCCGACCCAGCTCACCTCACACCCCGGGCAAGTCAGCTGCCACCCGCCGGCGTAGGTTCCCGGCTGGCCGCAATTCCAGCACCGGCCCAGATAGCACTTTTGCCGGCTTCCGCTCATTGGTTTCCACCATCCCCCGCGTTCGCCCCCGTCCGCGCCTACTTGGCGGGGGGCCAGCCGCCGCCCCTGATACATCCCGGCGGGGTGCATGAGGGCAGGCCGTGCGGGGATCGGCCGGCTGTGAGCGATGGCCTCTAGGCTCGTGGTATGGCCAAGTACTTCGACATCCATCCGGCCAACCCGCAACCCCGCTCGATCGTCCAGATCGCCGATATCATCCGGGCCGGCGGCGTGATCGCCTACCCGACGGACTCCTGCTACGCGCTCGGCTGCCAGCTTGGCAACAGGGATGGCATGACGAGGATCAGGTCGATCCGCCACCTCGACGAGCGGCACCACCTCACGCTGGTGTGCCAGGACTTCGCTCAGCTCGGCCAGTTCGTGTACGTCGACAACCGGGTGTTCCGGGCCATCAAGGCGGCCACCCCGGGTCCGTATACCTTCATCCTGCCCGCGACCAAGGAGGTACCGCGCAGGTTGCAGCATCCGGGAAAGAAGACGGTCGGGGTGCGGATCCCCCGGCACGTGGTGGCCCAGACGCTGGTGGCCGAACTTGGTGAGCCACTCGTTTCGAGCACCCTGCTGCTGCCGGGGCAGGACGAGCCCATGACTCAGGGGTGGGAGATCGACGGACAGCTGGGCCACGCCGTGGATGCTGTGATCGACTCCGGCGACTGCGGGACCGAGCCGACAACGGTCATCGACTTCTCCCAGGGCACGCCCGAGATCCTGCGGCGCGGAGCGGGCGGCACGTCCGGGTTTGAGTGAATCATGGCCCGCGGCTGCCCTCTCGTCGGCCAGGGCTCCAGCGAACCGCTCGGCCGGCGGCGACGGGCGTGTCCCCGTGCGGCGCACACCCTGGGAAGCCTGATGTAGCAGGATGAGCACATGCTGGTCGTACATGTTCATGTGCGTGTCCACCCGGGACGAGAGCAGGATTTCCTGGCGGCCACACTGGTAAATGCCCGGGCCTCGCTGACCGAGCCGGGTGTGCTGCGCTTTGATGTCATCCAGGATCAGGCGGATCCGGCGCACCTGATCCTGGTCGAGGTTTACCGCGGCGAGGATGCCTCAGCTGCGCATAAGCTGACCCCGCACTATGCGGTATGGCGGGATCGTGTGACGGAGATGATGGCCGAGCCGCGGGCGTCAACGAGGTTTTCCGTCATATTCCCGGCGGGCAGCGAGAACTGGGCCACCGGCCAGGAAGCACCCGAACCATAGTCGCGGCAGCCAGTATCCCCGATGTCCGGTGCGGCGGCGGTGGGGCTAACGCATGGCCTGTCCCGGCAGGGTGTAGCCGGGAAGATCATGGGCGCGGGCTGGCGGCCCTCGGCGGGGCTTCTTCGGCACGGTCGGCGGAAGGGACCGGGGCATGACAGCTGATGTGCCTGTGCACGAAGGCGGTTCGCAGCCACACGGGATCGCACCGGGTACGGGCGGCGTGAGCGGCGCACCGGCGCACCGGCTCGACCCGGCGCTGGAGACGGCGTTCCCGCGCACGCATCACGTGCTGATGCTTGAGTTCGGGGACCGTAGAGACTTCGATAATCCGCGCCGGGAATGGCGGCGGCTGTTCTCGGAGTTGCTGGGCACCTTCGCGCTGGTCCTGGCCGCCGCGGGCGGAGGGCTCCTGCACGGGAAGGGGCAGATCAGCCTCGCGGCGGCGGTCGTCGCCCCGGGCCTGATGGTGACGGCCATCATCTTGTTCATGGGCGCGGTCTCCGGCGCGCACCTGAACCCGGCCGTGTCGCTGGCGTTCGCGCTGCGCGGGGACTTCCCGTGGAAGCGGGTCCCCGGCTACATCGTCATCCAGCTCGCTGGGGCGACGCTGGCCTGCCTGTTTTTGCGCTGGGTGTTCGGGAACGTCGGGCATCTGGGGGCGACGCTGCCGGGCCCCGGGTACAAGCCCTGGCAGGCCCTGCTGATGGAGATCGTGCTCACGGCCCTGCTGGTCAGCGTGATCCTCGGGACCGCATCGGCGGCGCAGAACGTCGGCGCGATCGCCGCGCTCGGCGTCGGCGGCTACATCGCCCTGGCCGGCCTGTGGGCAGCTCCAGTCAGCGGCGCCTCCATGAACCCGGCCCGCTCCTTCGGCCCCGCCCTGGTCAGCGGTGACTGGACGAGCTACTGGGTGTACCTCGCCGGGCCAGTCGCTGGCGCGCTGATCGCCGTCGGCTGCGCGCTGGTGCTGCGCGGCCGTGGGGGTGACGTCATCTCCCGTGCGGCGGGCTCTGGCGTGCTGGACCAGGGGGCTCTGGCCGCCAGGTCCAAACTGTCCGAGGACATCGAGCAGGGCAAGGTCGTCCCCCCAGGTATCGCCGACACCGATACTCCGCGGGCCGGGCGGTAACCGGTCCCGCGCCCATGGGCTGCAGCGATGGCCGGCCAGGAACGAGGGTAGCTATGGCAAAGTCGACGTCGTTCACGATTGGGGCCGATGCCAGCTGTAGCGATGGGGTCTGCGGCGAGGTGACCCGCGTGGTCGTTGACCCGGTCGCTCGGGCGGTCACCCACCTCGTGGTTGAGCCGGGGCACTGGCACGGCCCCGGCCGGCTTGTGCCGGTCAGCCTGGCCGACGCCACGGCGGGCGGCATCCGGCTCCGCTGCACCCTGGCGGAGTTCGGGGAACTCCAGCCCGCCGAAGAGACGCGGTTCCTGCCTGGCACCCCCGGATACCCGGGCTATGACCCGGAACAGGTGCTCTCCTGGCCCTACTACGACCTGGGTATCGGCCCGGGCCTGGCGGGCGGCATGGCCGCTGTCCCGCAGCCTGTCACTTACGACACCGTCCCGCTGGGCGAGGTGGAGGTGCGCCGCGGCGAGCACGTCCATGCCACCGACGGCACCATCGGCAGAGTCCAGGGGCTGGTTGTCGACCGCCGCAGCCACCACGTGAGCCACGTGCTGCTCCAGGAGGGGCACCTATGGGGCCGCAAGGAAGTGGCTATCCCGATCGGTGCCGTGACCGGGATCGACGACGGTATCCGCCTCAACATCACCAGGCAGCAGGTGCAGGATCTGCCACCCGTGGACATCGGTCATCCGGCCGGGTAGACCCGCTGGCGGCGCCTGCTGCCCGCCGTGGTGCCCTCATGGGCCAGCAGTCAGCCGGTTCCCGTTGTAGAAGTGCGCGCCTTTGAATTACCCGAGGATGTCTGAATCTGACTGATCAGGTCGTGCAGCGGCTTGGTCCCGGCCCCCACGACCAGCCCAGTCGCGAGCAGATCCAGCAGACGATTGGGGTTTTTGGCTGGCCCCGGGACTGAGCTGGACGCGGTTCTCCCCTTTGCTGTACTTGGCGTCTCCACCGAACGCAACAAGAAGATGCCGAGTGCAGCGCAGGCCAGCATGGCCAAAACCGCTGCGGTTGCCCACATCAGAACCGCCCGGATGCCCTGCGACCGGTGAAAATCTTTCTGGGCGGCCGCAGCCTCCTGCTGGGCTTGAACCGCAGTCCCCTCGTGGGTCGAATTGGTGGCCGCAATTGCCTGTGTGTGTCTGGCATGGGTCGTCGTAACATCGCTCTTTATCTTCTTCTGTTTTGTCTGCGGCAGGAACAATCCCGAGAACGGTTCGAGAATGCGTTCTATAGCCAGCGCCATGACGAACAAGCCAGCATATACCGCGTAGCTGGAAGAAGGCATAAAATCGGTTGGCTTGACCAACCGCCAGACCAGGTAGGAGAGGGCCGTGCCCACGGCCAGGATTACGAATGCAAGCAAGATCCACCATCCGGTGACCGGATCCGCATTGAGGATACTCTGCACCACGTCGGGCACATCGTCTTGCTGCTGCGTCCCCGTAGCTGACGTCGCCGGGGTGCCTGATGGCTGATCCGGATGGTTGGACATCGTCCTCCCCTCGGCACCGGCAAGCATCGCCGGTGTCACTATGCAGAACGCGCAGAAAAGCCTTAATGAGAACAGTTGCGGCGAAGACCCCGCAGCGTGACGGTCTCACGGCCGATACACCCAGTCAAGGATGGTCTCCAGCGACGAGCGTTCGGTGTCGCGGGGGAAGTACCCAGAAGGGGATCAAGTACCAAAATTCCGATAGCGGGCACGCTCGGCGAGGAGAAGTGCGCGTCCGCTCTCGGCGGCTAATCCGGCTGTCCCCGGTGCAGGGTTCGGTCATCGGGTCCCATACCTGGATCGAAACGCGGTCGCCGTTCGAGGTGAGCCAGAGCCTGACCGTGGGGACGCTGATTGGGCCCGGGTGTTTGCCCAGTGCACCGCGGTGGGCGGGGCCGCGAGTTCCCGGTAGCTGCACCGTGGCCAGTGCGCTGAGCTGGGCAGGCATCCCTGATCTGGCTGGTCGGAGCGGCGGTTTGGCTGGTCACCCCGCTGGGGTGATTTGGGCCGCCGGGCGCGGGGGGATGGTGAATAGGCACGGTGTGACTACCGGCCGGGGGATTGGCATGGTGACGGGTATCCGGTTTGGCAGATTGCAGTTCAGCGGCCAGGCTGGTCGGTGGGCCCAGCGGGGTCCGCGCCCCAGGCTGTGGGTGGCGGTGTGCGCGGCTGCGGTGGCGCTGCTGCTGACGGCCTGCGGTTCGTCGTCGAGCGGTAACTCGGCCGCTGGGAAACCCTCGGGCAAGCTCGTCGTATTCGCGGCTACCTCGCTGAACAAGGCCTTCGACAAGATCGGGGCCCAGTTCGAGAAGGCCAACCCGGGTGTGACGCTGAAGTTCAACTACAACGGCAGCTCCTCGCTCGCGACTTCGCTGAAGCAGGGCGCGCCTGCCGACGTCTTCGCGTCGGCCAATACCGCCAACATGAAGATCGTGACCGCCGACAAGCTGGCGTCGGGCTCGCCGGAGGTGTTCGCGCGCAACGAGGCCGAGATCATGGTCGAGGCGGGCAATCCGAAGAAGATCAAGTCCGTCAGCAACCTGGCCAATCCAGACGTCAAGGTGGTGGTCTGCGCCCCGGAGGTTCCGTGCGGCTCGCTGGCCAAGAAGGTGTTCCAGAACGCGGGCGTCACCGTCAAGCCGGTCAGCGAGGAGACCAATGTCAGCGGGGTGGTGACCAAGATCTCACTGGGCGAGGCAGACGCGGGCATCGTCTACGTGACCGATGTCAGGGCGGGCGGGAGCAAGATCGCCGGAGTGCCCATCCCGGCCGGCCAGAACGAAGTCGCCGACTACCCGATCGTGCAGCTCATGGACGCGCCGAACACCAGCGCGGCGGCCGCGTTCATCAAGTATGTGCTCGGCCCGGACGGCCAGAAAGTGCTGGCCAGTTTCGGCTTCCTGCCCCCTGGGTCATAACGGATGGAGCAGGAGAAACAGGGGTTCAACCCGCTGCTGGCCTGCCTCGCCGCGCTGGCCGCGCTGTTCTTCGTGTTCCCGCTGATCGGGCTCATCACCGGGGCTCCGTGGGGCCGGATGGCCAGCGTAATCACGACCAGGTCCTCGGTCGACGCGCTGCAGCTGTCGCTCATCGCCTCGCTGTCCAGCACGGCTATCGCGCTGCTGTTTGGCTTCCCGCTGGCCTGGCTGCTAGCGCGCGGCCGGTTCCGCGGCAAGGGGCTGCTGCGCGGGCTGACCACCCTGCCGATGGTGCTGCCGCCGGTGGTCGGCGGCATCGCCCTGCTGCTTGCCTACGGCCGCCGCGGGATCATCGGCGAGCCGCTGAACAAGGCGACCGGGCTCTCGCTGCCGTTCACCCTGGCCGGGGTCATCGTGGCCGAGTCCTTCGTCGCCATGCCGTTCTTCGTGATCACAGTGGAGTCCGGGCTGCGCTCGATGAACCGGCGGCTCGAAGACGCCGCCCGCAGCCTCGGGGCGGGACGCTTGACCGTCTTCCGCCGGGTGACGCTGCCGCTCATCTGGCCCTCGCTCGCCGCCGGCACGGTGCTGACCTGGGCCCGGGCACTTGGCGAGTTCGGGGCCACCATCACATTCGCCGGGAACCTTCCTGGGACCACCCAGACCATGCCGCTGGCTATCTACATCAGCCAGAGCTCGAACCGGATGGATGAGGCGATAGCGCTGAGCCTGATCCTGGTCCTGGTCAGCCTTGTGGTCATGGTCTTCCGGCGTGAACGATCCAGCGGGGACTGATCACCTCATGCTCGACGCGGATATCCAGCTCCGGCTGTCCAGGCTCAACCTGGACGCGGCGTTCACGGTGGCCGGGGGCGAAGTGGTGGCCCTGCTGGGCCCGAACGGCTCCGGGAAATCAACCATCCTGCGGGCCCTGACCGGGCTGCTCCCACTCGCCGGCGGACGGGTGGTACTCGACGGGATGGTCCTGGAAGACCCCGCCCGGCGCGTTAAGGTGCCGCCCGAGAAGCGGCCCATTGGGCTGATGTTCCAGGACTACCTGCTGTTCCCGCACCTGACCGCGCTGGAGAATGTGGCGTTCGGATTGCGGGCCCGGGGTACGGACAAGAAGGCTGCGCGGGAGAAAGCGGCCGGGACGCTGGCCCGGCTGGACCTGGACAGCCGCCTGGCCGCGGCCCGCCCGGGCGCCATGTCCGGCGGCCAGCAGCAGCGTGTGGCCATGGCCCGCGCCCTGGTGACCGAGCCGAAACTGCTGTTGCTCGATGAGCCGCTGGCCGCGCTCGATGTGTCGACGAAAACGGATGTGCGCCGCGTCCTGCGCGGTACCTTGCGCCAGTCCCAGGCGGCGAACATCCTGGTCACGCACGACCTGCTGGATGCGGTGGCGCTCGGCGACCGGATGGTCGTGATCGAGAACGGCGGGATCGTGCAGACCGGTACGCCCGTGGAGGTGACGGCGTACCCGCGCTCCCACTACGTCGCTGACCTGGTCGGCGTCAACCTGCTGCGGGGCACGGCCGACGGCACGGTGCTGGTCCTCGACGGCGGTGGGCAGCTCGTCACCAGCGGCCGGGCGGCCGGGCCGGTGCTCGCCGCCGTCGCCCCAGCCAGCGTGTCGGTTTCCCGGCAGCGGCCCGAAGGGAAGGAAAAGAACGTCTGGCCAGGGCAGGTGAGCGCGGTCGACCTCATGGGTGACCGCGTCCGGGTGCGCATCACCGGGACGCCTGACATTACCGCCGAGGTGCTGCCCAGCGCGGTCGATGAACTAAAGCTCGATGACGGGGGCGAGCTGTGGGCCTCCGTCAGCCCGTCCGCTGTCTCGGTATACCCACCATGATCACCAACGAGAGGAACGCCATGAAACTCAGCGCCCGCAACCAGATCCCGGCCCGGGTCACCGGAATCACGGCCGGCGAAGCAATCGCCAATGTCGAGCTCGACGCCAACGGGACCCGCCTGGTGGCGTCGATTACCGTGGAGGCGGTCCGGCAGCTCGGCCTGAAGGAGGGCAGCGACGTCACCGCGGTGATCAAGGCATCAGAAGTGATCCTGGCCACCGGCGACTGACACAGGCGGCAGGGCCGGCGGCTGGCCGGCCGGCTGCATCGGGTAGCTGCCTTTCACCGGCGCGCGTGGACGGCCCGCGACAGCCGGCTGACCGGAGGCTCAGCCGCTGAGGCGGCTCATTGCAGCCTGGCCCGGCACCAGCCAGGATGACTGTTGTGGCCACAGCTGACCTGCCTGACCTCCTGACGGTCTATGCGTCCGCTCAGCCTGGCAAGCCAGCCGTCGTCGATGACCGGGCCGGCGCTGGTGTCGTCACGTGGACCTACGCCGAGCTGGAGGCAGCGGCCAACCGGCTGGCTAACGCGCTGGCCACGCTCGGCGTGACCAGGGGCGACAAAGTGATCTGGTGCGGGCCTAATTCGCCGCACGTCGTGGCGGTCATCAACGCGACCAGGAAGCTCGGCGCGGTCGCAGTGCCGTTGAACTACCGCCTGACGGCCGAGGAAGCCCGCTATATCGTGGCCCATTCCGACGCGTGCGCCGCCTATGTTGATGCCGAGTATGCGCACCTGATCCCAGCTCCGCGGGGCGGGCACCTGGCTGGCCTGCGCCATGTGCTCGGCTACGGCGGGGCCGTCCCGGCTGGGCTGCTCAGCGAGGACGTCGTCGCCCGGGCATCGGCTGAGCCACCGGCCGCAGCGGCTGGGGAATCCGGCGCGACGATGATCTACACGTCGGGAACGACCGGCAAACCGAAGGGCGCGTACCGCAAGCTGACCGACCAGAGCACGGCCATTGCCCTGCTCGGCTTGATTGGCTATACGCCGGACGACATCTATCTCACATCTGGGCCGCTGTATCACAGCGGCCCGCTGGCGTTTATGAGTGCCGGGCTGCTGCTCGGCCAGACGATCGTTGTGCAGCGGAAGTTCGAGCCGGCGGACTGGCTGCGGCTGGTGGACAAGTACAAGGTCACGTCCACGTTCTCCGCACCGCCGCCGATCCGGCTGGTGTGTGCGCTGCCCGCCGAGGTCAAGGCCCGCTATGACCGGTCTTCGCTGCGCATCATGCTGGCCAACGCGGCGCCGTGGAGCATGGCCCTCAAGCAGTCCTACCTGGCCGACTTCCCGCCCGGCTCGCTCTGGGAGATCTACGGATCGACCGAACTCGGCGTGAACTGCGTTCTCGAGCCCAACGACCAGCTGCGCAAGCCGGGCTCATGTGGCAAGCCGGCGCCCGGTGTGGAGATCCGGCTGCTCGACCCGGCAGGCGGCCAGGTAACGGGAACCGGGCCCGGGCATTCCGGCCAGCTCTACGTCCGGTCCGCCGGGGTCTTCAACGAGTACTACAAGCAGCCGGAAAGTTATCAGGCCGCGACGCACGGCGATTTTCACACCGTGGGTGACATCGCCTACCGGGACGATGAGGGCTACTACTACATCTGCGACCGCAAGAACGACATGATCATCTCCGGTGGTATGAACGTCTACCCGGCCGAGATCGAGGCCGCCCTGGAAGAGCATCCAGGCATTTTCGATGTCGCGGTCTTCGGTATCCCCTCGGCGGAATGGGGCGAGCAGGTGCATGCCGCCGTGGTGCTCGCACCCGGACTCTCGCTATCCGAGGCAGACGTGATCGCGCACGCCCATGTCCACCTGGCCGGGTACAAGTGCCCCCGCTCGGTGTCCTTCCTCGCAGAACTGCCCCGTACCGGCTCGGGCAAGTTGCTGAAGCGCGAACTCCGGGCACCGTTCTGGGCCGGCCATACCAGCCAGGTCAGGTAACATCGCCAGGCCCGGCTGGCCAGTAAGCACCTCCCGCACGCCACACCGGTCTGGCCAGGAGCGGAAGGCTGGCTGTCAGCCCGGCTTGTGCGGCCATAGTTCTGTTAGTTGTGCGGGGCTGATATTGCCGCCGCTGCAGACAATCGTCACCTTCCGCCCCGCGAACCGCTGGGGAGCGGCCAGCACCGCCGCCAGGGCGGCCGCGCCGGCCGGCTCGACGAGGTTGCGCGTCTTCTCGATCATCAACCGCGTCGCGGCCTTCAGCGCATCCTCAGCGACCAGCACGAAGTCGTCCAGCAGATCGCGCATGATCCGCTGCGGCAGTTCGAACGCGGTTCTGGTGGCCAGCCCTTCCGCGAACGTGCTGGTGACATCCTCGACAAGCGTGCCCGCCAGCCAGGAGCGGTAGGCGGCCGGCGCCGCCTCGGACTGCACGCCGATCACCTCGATCGACGGGCGCACGGCCTTGGCCACGATGCAGGCCCCCGCCGCCCCGCTGCCGCCGCCGACCGGCACGACGATTACCTCGGTGTCGGGCTGGGCCTGGAGGATCTCCACCGTGCCGGTGGCCACGCCGGCGATGAGCGACGGCTCGTTCCCGGAGTGGATGTACCGGTAACCATGCGCGGTGGCCTGTTTCTCACAGTGCTCGCGGGCCTCGTCGAAATCGGCGCCATGGAAGACCACCTCAGCGCCCAGGGCCCGCATCGACTCGACCTTCACCGGATTGGCCTGCTCGGGCATGCAGATCACCGCCCGGACACCGAACAAGTCCGCTGCATAGGCAACCGACTGGCCATGATTGCCGGTCGAGGCGGTGATGACCCCCCGCTGCCGCTCATCCGCGCCCAGCTGGCTGACCAGGTTCACCCCGCCGCGAACCTTGAACGCGCCGACCGGCTGATGGTTCTCGTGCTTGACCCACACCTGGGCCCCGGTCATGGCATCCAGCGCCGGGTAACGGTACAGCGCCGTCGCCCGCAGGTAGGGCGCGATGCGCCGGCGCGCCGCGAGGACATCACCAAGGTCTGGCACCCGGGAGGCGGTCATGTCACGTGTCTACCACGGCACACCCGAACCGAGCCCACGCAGCAGCAGTGGGGCCAGGGCATCATCGGCTTCGGGTGTCATCCTGAGCTGGGCTACGCCCACATCAAATGCCGTCCCGACTGGCTTGCCGGCCGCCAGAGCCTGGTAGAAGCCGATGCTGAACCGGATCGCCGACCGGTCACCCACGGGCTGGCGCATGCCGATCACGCAGGGAACTACCGCCGTCAGGGCCTGGGCGAGACGTTCCGTACTGCATGCGTTGACAATGACGCACCGGACGTCACCACCAACGGCTCTAAACGCCTGGACCAGCCCATCCACCGGGATCACATGCGCATACCCGATATCATCTTCGGCGGCGAAGCTTCCCTCCGGCCACCACCGTGCCCGGCGAAGTGAACGACGTGCGGCTGGAAATCGATCAGCGCCTGAGTAATGTCGCGGGGACGGACCGCCCACTCAGTTCGGACCGAGATGCTGTCTCGTTCCCGGCCCTGCTTTATGGTTTGCTGGATCTCGCGTATTTCCTCATCGACACGGAGCTGTGGCGTGCCCCAAGGATTGGCTCCGAAGAAGAGTATCCTGACCAGCGGGTAAGGCTCCCCGGCCGGCCTAAACGTGGCCGCCGGGTTATTGCTCACGCGAACAGTCCCGGTCGTGGTGCTGCGGTGGCGCCGTTGCGGTCCGCTGTGGCTGAGATCCAAGTGGATGGGCACCTGAGCGCCTGCCTCCTGGGCACGTACAAAAAAAGGCGCATCGGCCGAGGCGCCGGCCGGCAACTGCGCCAGTGTGAAAGTCTTGCTGCGAGCCTCGATATCGACGTGCCCAGACAGGGTCATCATCAGTTCTGAGACGTCGATACCACCGGCATTGGCGATCCGGCTGTGCAGGGTGCTCCATTCACCAAGAGGCAGTTCAGCGGTCTTCAAGTCGGCCGTGATCACCGGCTCAGGCGGTGGACCCGGTTCTGGGTCCACCATGATCTCAGCCGTGAAGCCGGTTTCCCGGCGGGCATGGCCGGTGTGGTCCCGGTAGGAAAAGTTCGGGCTGGTCAGCTCGTAACGCCCAGGACCTTCCGCCCGGACGCGAAGCGGCGATGTGAACGAGTGGCCGGGAGAGAGCTTCGGCAGGCTGCAGCGGCACCGGCAGGCCCATGCGTACCTGGGCTGAGGTCCGCCGGACCCCGCAGATATGCCCAGGTCGCTGACATCCCGCCGGCCAGCAGGAGAATCAGGCCCGCGATCGGGCTCAGCGAGACGGTAATGGCGCCGATCACCGCAAGGCTGCCGCCAGCCACCACGGCCACCAGCCACCAAGGTCTGGTCCCCGCCGTCCCAGCCCGGATGTGGGCGCAGTCGCGGCAATGTCTGGGCCGGACGTTCTGCAGGCCTGGGCCGCCGCCGTCGCGGCCGAATAGCTTCTCCACCCACCGGGGGGAAGCCAGGACGTGCTTGGCGCAGCCGGGCCGCCAGCAATGGTGGCAGAGCGCGACGACCCGCGACGAGCCACACTTGTAACAGCGGGCCACCGGGGCCCACGGCTCAACAGTGACCTCCATGTGATCGCCCCGCTCAACGTCCAGCTGGCAGGCGGTCGAATCGCTCGCGGAGCGCTCGCCGCAATGCATTGATCTCGCGGACGACCGGCTTGCTCTCCGCACGCAGGAAGCAATACACGTAGATCCGCAAGTCGCCGCTTTCGACCGACGTCCGGTCCGTCATACCGCCCGGGACGCTGCGCTCGCGCCGGGCTTTGTACCGCTCACCCTTGATATACAGCGCGAGCCGTAGCTGGTCCGGCCCGTGCACGCGATACGCGATGATCCAGCAGTTCTCCGGATCGGCGCCCTCTAGCGAGACCGACCTGAACCGGCTCTTCGAACTTGAGCGGGGTGGCGCTGTCGTCTGGTGACCGGCCGTGATCAGCTTGCTGTTACGGCTGACTGCCGCTTAGCGGGCGCTGCCTGGCAGGTCGCGGCGCGTCGGTCCGTCAG
>Ga0335078_10000122_pt1 | contig 132864 bp, 124 predicted proteins | sample Lox_Sample_32_FD_206711 | JGI IMG/M metagenome (GOLD analysis project Ga0335078, IMG submission 206711) | Soil microbial communities from Loxahatchee National Wildlife Refuge, Florida, United States - Lox_Sample_3.2 | ecosystem: Environmental > Terrestrial > Soil > Wetlands | place: USA... | reverse complement strand
CTGGAGACCGCCGCCGAACACCACCCTGCCGGTTCCCACGAACCCAAGGGTCAGAACAGCCCATAGAGCGTGAAGACCCCTCAGTTCCTGCTGAGGATCCTTCAGTTCACGCGAACTCTGGGCAAAGAGCTAGCCTCTACCTGAACCCGACTTGGGCGGGGCGCGGACATCTAGCACATCGGGCCCGTGGTGCGAGGGTTCGGTGAGAATGGCCGGATGGCCTTTGAACTGCCTGTGGTCGATGCGGCGAGCCTGGCCACGTGGTGCGAGCTGCATGTAGGCAGCCCGGCGGAAAGCGAGCTGTTCCGGACGGGGCACCTTACCTGCGTGATCGGAACACGGCTAGCCGACGGGCGTGAGGTGGTGGTGCGGGTCCGCCCCGCTGCGCCGCGGCTGACTGCGTGCACCGAGGTGCAGCGCCACCTGTTCGGTTGCGGGTATCCCTGCCCGCAGCCGCTGGCTGGCCCGGCACCGCTCGGTGAGCATGCTGCCAGCGCCGAAAGCTACCTCCCGGGCGGGACCGGGCTGCCCGGCTCCGGCCGCACCGCCCGGCCCTTTGCCGTAGCGCTCGCGCACCTGGTGCAGCTGGCTCCCCGGCCTGACCAGGTGCCCTCGCTAGCGCCCGCGCCGCCGTGGGCAGCATGGAACCACAGCCAGGGCGGATTGTGGCCCTGGCCTGAGGACCTGGACGTGGACCTGAACCAGGTGGACGGGCCGGGCTGGATCGATGCGGCGGGTCAGGCCGCCCGGCAGAAGCTGCGCGAAGACCAGGACCAGGCCGTGATCGGGCACGGTGACTGGATAACGGACAACCTGCGCTGGCACGGCAACCGGCTGCTGGTGGCCTACGACTGGGACAGCCTGATCGCCGGCAGCGAAGCGGTCATCGCCGGACTGGCTGCGGCCATCTACCTGTACCCGGCGCTGCCCACCGTGACCGAGACCCGCGAGTTCCTCGACGCCTACGCCACCGCCCGCGGACGGCCTTTCAGCCCCGGCGAATTGCAGGCCTGCTGGGCCGCAGGCGTGTGGACGAGGGCCTTCGACGCCAAGCAGGAGCACGCCGCCGGACAGCCAGTTACCTGCCTAACCCAAGACGAAGCCCATGAACGCCTCCGCCGGGCTGCAATGCGCTGAACCGCCGGTACCGCACGGCGGGGCAGCGGCCACCGTCGGTGCAGGCTCCATCGCGACCGGAAACAAGCCACCCGCACTCGACCGCCGCCACCGGGCGCTGGGCGCGGGCCGGCCGGGCAGTAGGAAGGGCTGGCGGCATGATGACCCCCGCCTCACGGCGCTGCTAGGCGACATCTCTCGCCTCCTTCGCCGCGACCCTGCGGTCCTGGGCCGCCCACGCCTGCGGGCTGGAGCCTGGCCCAGACCAGCCCCGGCAGCTTCACCTGGACCACACCGGCCGGCCGCCGCCACCGCACCGGGGCCGCCAGGTAAGCCGGATGATCATGCGAAAGGGCGCTGAACCCACGTGATGGGTTCAGCGCCCGTTGCGCACGGTGGGTCAGCTGGGCGCCGGTCCGCGTACCACTGTGACTGGGCACGGCGCGTGGTGGACGGCCTGGGTGCTCACCGAGCCCAGCTGCAGGTGGCCGAAGCCACCGCTGCCCCGGGAGCCGACCACCAGCAGGTCGGCATTCTCGCCTGCCTTGACCAGTTCCTCGGCCGGCACGCCACTGATCGCCTGGACGGTGATGGCGGGACGCTCGCCGCCGATCTGGCTGGCCACCTTGTCCGCGCTCTCCTGAGCCGCCGTGCGGGCCCGGTCCACTTCCTGCTCATCCACCGGGTAAGTGATCGGGGCGCGGGTCCAGGCGCTCAACGCGACCGGGTGCACGGCCAAAACAGTGAGCGGAACGTGGCGCAGTTGTGCCTCTTTCATGGCCCATTCGAGTGACCGCTCGGAGTGCGCCGATCCGTCATATCCCACAACTATTCCAGGCATCGCTGTCTCCTGATGCAACATGGCCTGGCCGGGCGCCACGGCCCTGACATGTAGAACGGTAGGCTCCCGAGCCTGCTGTGACTAGAGGGCACTGCGCCCCGGCGTGTCGGGACGTCCCGACCTAGCCCGCCGGGCCGATGGTCCCGGCCGCCCCGCGCAGGTCAGGGCACCCGCCCTAGCCGAGCGCGCCGACCAGCTTACGTAGCGCATCCCGACCAGCGTCGCGCACGTGATGCGGGGCCACCGTGACCACTGGGCACGGTGCCGCGCGCAGGCAGGCCCGGGCTACCGGGCCGAGGTCAGTGGCTGGCCGGCCGTAGTGGTAGTCCTCGGCCTGGGTGCCGCCGAGCACCAGCAGGTCCGCGCCGGCCGCGCAGTGCAGCAGGACCTGCACGGGCGCTCCCTCGACCACCTCGAGCAGCGGTTCTCCTGTGTCCGGCAACCAGCCGCCCGGGCGGCCCGCTCCGTCCAGGGAACCCGCTCCGGCCAGGCGGCCCGGGGCAGCGCCGAGTCCCTCCTGGACCACGGCCCGCAGCAGCGTCCCGGCGGTCTTCCGCTCGTCGCTGCGATCCAGGCCGCGCAGGCCGGGTGCGTAGGGGGCCCGGCCCCGCACGGCCGGTTCCCAGGCGTGTACTGCGTGCAGCACGGCCCCGCGGAGCGCAGCTTCCCGGGCGGCCCAGGTCACCGCGGCCACTGAGGCCGCCGACCCGGCCACGCCAACCAGGATCCGCCGCGGCGCCGCGTCGGCGGCAGTGCGTCCCATCGTGCCATCCCTCCGGTATCTAGCCGGGCATTCGCTCCCCCCGCACAGCCTGTCTCAGCGCCCGCGGCGGGCGCTAGGAACAAAAGTCCTCTAATCGGTAAAAGAGTCGTAGCGGCCCGGGGATGGCAGCGGGACGAAAGGCCCGGCCGGGCTGGGACCTCGGACCGCTGCGGCCCGGGTCAGCCGCGGACCAGCATGAGAGGTGGCACAAGGCAAACCGCAGCCAGCCCATCGTGGCACCGGAGGTAGACCATGACCGCCAGGCAGCAGGCCGGAACCGGCCGGGTAGCAGCCCGGGTCAGGACACCCGGACCCGCGATGGCTGACCCGGGTGATCTCAGCACCCGGGTACGCCAGCGGCGCAGGGAGCTGAAGCTCACCCAGCAGGAGCTTGCGGCGCGGGCTGGGGTGAGCGTTCCGTACCTGGCCTATCTGGAGAACAATCCGGCCAGGCCGACGGAGGCTGCCCTGCGCCAGCTGGCTGCCGCCCTGGAAACCAGCACCGAATTCCTGCTCGGGGCGGGCACCGGGCGGCCGCCCGGGCCCGGCGTACCACGCCCGCAGCCGACGTTGCACGTCCTGTCCCCGGACGACTGCTATGACCTGATCGCGGGGGGCGGGATCGGCCGCGTGGTATTCGACACTGTCGACGGCCCGGTCGTATTCCCGGTCAACTACGCCATGAATGGGCAGGTGGTGGTGCTGCGCACCGGCGCGGACACCGAACTTGCGGCCCGGCTGGACTGCCCGGTCGGGTTCGAGGTGGACCGGCTCGACGAGGCGATGAGCCAGGGCTGGAGCGTGCTGCTGACCGGCCGTGCGGCCCGGGTCCGCACCGAGGAACAGGTGCGCCGGCTGGAGGCGCGAACCGGCCTGCAGCCGTGGGCCGGGGGCGCCCGCGACGTCTACGTGCAGATCACCCCGTACCGGATCAGCGGCCGCCGGATTTGCGGTTAGCCCGGGCCGGCCGGTTACGCACCTGCTCGCGGCGCGCGGGTGCCCGGCCGGCCGGTTGCGCGGGCCTGGCCCGGACCGGCAGGGCCGGGATCGGGCAGGTCCGGGCCGGGCCGCTGGCCACGCTGACCGTCTCGCCGTAGTGCTGGATATCGACCGGGGGGCCGGAGTCGTTCAGCCCGTAGCTGACCTGTTCCGGCGCAATGTCTACCCGTAGCCGGCGGTCGCGCAGGCAAATGGTGAAGCAGAGCCGGGTCAGCGCGGGTGGCAGCCGCGGCGCGAAGCTGGGCGGCTGCCCCCTCCGGTTGCGCATCCCGCCGAAGCCGGACACCAGCACCATCCACGCCCCGGCCAGGGCCGCGAGATGCAGCCCGTCCCGGGTGTTGTGCTCCAGGTCGGCCAGGTCCATCAGGGCCGTCTCGGCCAGGTAGTCGTAGGCCAGGTCGAGGTGGCCGGTCTCGGCGGCCATGACGGCCTGGGCCGACGCGGACAGCGAGGAGTCCCGGACGGTGAGCGCCTCGTAGTAGATGAAGTTGCGCACCTTCTGCTCGGCAGTGAACGCGTCCGGGCACAGCTGCATGGCCAGCACCAGGTCGGCCTGCTTGACCACCTGCTTGCGGTACAGGTCGAAGTAGGGATAGTGGCTGAGCAGCGGGTAGGCGTGCGCGGGGGTGCCGGCGAAGTCCCACACCTGGTGCTTGGTGAACGTCTCGGCCTGCGAGTGCACGCCCAGTTTCTCGTCGTAGGGCAGCAGCATGCCGTCCGCCGCGGTCCGCCAGGAGGCGATCTCGTCGGCTGACACCCGCAGGTGCGTGGCCCGCCGCGGGTACCGCTCGGCCAGGTCGGCGGCGGCACTGAGGTTCTGCTGCGCCATCAGGTTGGTGAACACGTTGTTGTCCGCGATCGCGCTGTACTCATCCGGGCCGGTAACGCCGTCGATCCGGAACGTGCCTGAGTCGTCCAGGTGGCCCAGGGAATGCCAGAGCCGCGCCGTCTCCACTACCAGGTCGTGCCCGGTGGTGGCGGCGAACTGCTCGTCGCCGGTGGCGTCGATGTAACGGATCACAGCCGCGGCGATATCCGCGTTGACGTGGAACGCCGCCGTGCCGGCTGGCCAGTATCCGGAGCATTCCTCCCCGGCGATGGTCCGCCACGGGAACGCGGCGCCGCTCAGGCCGAGCTGGCGGGCCCGCTCGGTCGCCCGGGGCAGCGTGCTGTGCCGCCAGCGCAGCTCGTGCGCGGCGGCACCCGGGGTGGTGTAGGTGAGTACCGGCAGCACGTACGTCTCGGAGTCCCAGAACGTGTGCCCGTCATAGCCGTTCCCGGACAGCCCCTTGGCCGGGATGGGGCGGCCCTCGGCCCGGGCCCCGGCCTGCAGCACGTGGAACATGCCGAACCGGACGGCCTGCTGGATCTCATCGTCGCCGTCCAGCTCCACGTCGGCGCGGCTCCAGAAGTCATCCAGGTAACTGCGCTGCTCGTCGCAGAGCGCGTCCCACCCTGATTCCGCCGCGACCAGGAGCGCCCCCTCGACCTGGTCCCGGAGCGCGGGCCGGGACCGGACCGCGGACCAGCCGTACCCGACGAACTTGTCCAGGCAGACCCGCTGGCCCTGGCCGAGCCGGCCGCCCACGGTCAGCCGGGCCAGGTCGCCCCTGGTCTCGATGGACTGGTACAGGCGGACGGCGCTGTCCACCCGGTGCGCCATGGTGGCGCACATGGTCAGGCCGCTGTTCCGGGTCTGGTGGATCAGCCCGGCCCGGAGGTCGGCCGAGTCGTGCTCGACCGCTTCCAGTGGCGCCTCGAGCACGGCCGCGACCCGGGGATCGCCGCTGATCGTGGGCAGCTGCTCGTTGGCCACCAGTTCGGACTGCAGCACCACCCGGGCCGGGCCGTCCAGCGACTCGACCTGGTAGCGGATGGCCGCGATCGACCGCTGGGTCAGCGAGACCAGCCGGACCGAGGTGACCCGGACCGGCCGCCCGGCCGGGGACGCCCACTCCACCACGCGGGTCAGGGTGCCGGCCCGGAAGTCCAGCGTCCGCTCGTGCCGCAGCAGTTCGCCGTAGCGCACGTCGAACGGCTCGTCGTCCACCAGCAGCCGGATCAGCTTGCCGTTGGTGACGTTGATCATCGTCTGGCCGGACTCGGGGTAACCGAACCCCCCTTCCGCGTACGGCAGCGGGCGCTGTTCGTAGACCCCGTTCAGGTACGACCCGGGCAGCCCGTGCGGTTCCCCCTCATCCAGGTTGCCCCGCCAGCCGATATGGCCGTTAGCCAGGGCGAACAGGGACTCCGTCTGGGCCAGCATGTTGCTGTGCAGTGTGGTCTCGCGCAGGCACCAGGGGTCGGCCGGGAAGGACGGGTGCTGGATCATCACTCCGCCAGCAGGTCGGCCAGGTCTTTGACGACGACATCGGCCCCCGCCGCGTGCAGCGCATCAGCCTGGCCGACCCGGTCCACACCCACCACGTAACCGAACTGTCCGGCCCGGCCGGCGGCCACCCCGGCCAGTGCGTCCTCGTACACCACCGCGTCGGCGGGCGGCACGCCGAGCATCCGGGCCCCGGCCAGGTAGGTGTCCGGTGCGGGCTTGCCCGCCAGGTGTTCCCGGGCCGCCACCAGCCTGTCCACCTCGGCGTCGAACTGGCCGGTGAGGCCGACCGCGGCCAGCACGCTGGCGCAGTTGGCACTGGACGTGACCACGGCCCGGTGCAGCCCGGCCGCTGCGACCGCGTGCAGGTAGCGCACCGAGCCCGGATAGACCTGCACCCCATCCTCGGCGATCCGGCGCAGCACGATGTCGTTCTTCAGGTTTCCCAGCCCCGCGATGGTGAACGTCCCCGGCGGGTCGGCTGCGCTGCCCTCGGGCAGATCGATCCCCCGGGACTTCAGGAACGAGCGGGTGCCGTCGGCCCGCGGCTTCCCGTCCACGTAGGTGTCGTAGTCGGCCACCGGATCGAACGGGGCCTCCGGCTGGCCGGTCCGCTCCGACCACTGACGCAGGAAGCCGTCGAACATCTCCTTCCAGGCCGCGGCGTGCACCACAGCCGTCTGGGTGAGTACGCCGTCCAGGTCGAACAGGCAGGCCCGGATGTTCTCCGGGATGCCAAGGTCACTTCTGCTGTGCACAGGCACGGCCTCAGCTTAGGGTCACGGACCCCAGGGGGCGAGAGCGGGTTGGTCCCGGGCTCCGCGGCGGCCAGGCCGTAGCGTGGCTGGCGTGACCGCGCCTGAGTATCCCGCTGACCCCGGGCCACCGCTCCCCGCCATCCCCGCCTCGGCGGGAGCGATGATCTTCGATCATGCGGGCCGGCTGCTCATCCTCAAGCCGGTCTACAAGTCGGGTTGGACCATCCCCGGCGGGGTGATGGAGGCGGACGGGGAGACTCCGTGGGCCGCCTGCCGCCGCGAGGTCCGCGAGGAATGCGGGCTGGACGTGCAGCGTGGCCGGCTGGCCTGCGTGGACTTCCGGCGGCCCCGGCCGGGGCGGCCGGGCGGCATGCGCTTCCTGTTCGACTGCGGGGCACTGCCCGACCGCGCCCTGGCCGCGATCGTGCTGCAGCCGGAGGAGATTTCCGAGTACCGGCTGCTCCGGATGCCCGCCGCCCTCGACCTGCTGCGCAAGCCGATCCGGCGCCGGGTCAGGGCCGCCCAGCGCGGCCCCGGCCCCCGCTATCTGGAAGATGGCCACCCGGTGCCCGGCGTTGGGCCCTGAGCGGCGGCGGACGCAGTGCACGTCCTGCCGCTGATGTCCTGGTCGTTCGGGAACAACGGCGACCGGTGCGGGACAGCCTGGCCGCCCGGTGGCCCTGAGCCGCCGGCGCTTACTCGCCCGGGACCGAGACCACCGGGCCGTGCGCGTGGCTGAGCACCGAGTGGGTGACCGAGCCGGCCCCCGGTCCCGACCCGTCCCCGCGCGCGTGCCGGCCCAGCACGACCAGGTCGGCCCGGGCCGACGCGCCGGACAGCACCCGCCCCGGATGCGCGTGCATGACCTCGGCGCTGGCCGTGACGTCCGGGTACTTCTCCCGCCAGCTGGCCAGCAGTGCCTCCAGTGCGTGCTGTTCTTCGTCCGGCGTCTCGTCATGCCTGCCGAACGCCGACCGCGACCACGCGTGCATGGCCACCAGCCGGGCCTCGCGCAGCGCGGCCTCCTCGAAGGCGAAGCTCAGGGCGGCCGCGGACTGGGCCGGATCCTGGACCCCGACCACGACCTCGCGATGCGCGGCCATGGTTTCTTCCCGCACCACCACCACCGGGCAGGGCGCGTGGGTGGCCGCATACCGGCTCACCGAGCCGAGGACCAGTGCGCTGAACCCGCCGGCCCCCCGTGACCCGAGCACCAGCATCAGGGCGTCCTTGCCGCTGTCCACCAGGGCCTGGGCCGGGGCCACCCCGTCCAGCAGCCTGGTTTCCACCGGCAGGTCCGGGGCATCATCGCTGGCCTCGCCGGCCGCGGCGGCCAGCGCCTGGTTCGTGGCCTGCTCGATGTGGCCGGCCACGGTGTCCGGGGTAGCCGGGTTCGGGCGCATCCGGGGCGGCATCGACGCGACGGCCACCAGGCGCAGCGTAGTGCCGCGCAGCACAGCCTCCCGGGCCGCCCATTCCACCGCCTGCACCGATTGCGGCGAGCCGTCCACCCCCGCGACCACTGGCTTCGCTGCCATGTCGTCCTCCTCAACCCCGGCGATTACTAACCCCGGCGATTACTGGTGTTGCTGATACCACCCTGGCACGTGATGCCGCGCGGGACGAGGGGCAAAACATCTCGGCCCCGACAGGACCAGGGTCCCACGGGCCCGGGCCGAACGGCCCTGCCCGCCCGTGGCGGCTGGGGAGCAGCCTAGATGTTGTGACACCCGCTGCGCGAGGTCACGGGCGGTGGCAGGCCTGTTGGGGGCCCGAGTGGTACGGCGGTCTCGTGGGACCGCAAGACCCACCGTCGCCAGGACGGAGAGCGCTCCCAGCGCCCCGCTAAACCCCGCGCGGCGGGTGCCTCGTATCCGGCTACGAGCGCGAGGGCAAGTACCGTCCGGAGTCCCGCTTACGGGAATTCTCCCGGCACCTGACGCTGCCCGCGACGGCCGATGACAACGACATCAAGGCCAGCCAGGGCAAGCGCGGGCGGCCGGCCTTCCCGGAAAGGCCGGCGCGCGCATGCCGGGCGGGTGTCAGGCCGCGGTGGGCTGGCCGTGCCCGGCGCACACGGCCAGCGGGCAGCGCACCCGGCTGAGGCAGGCCGCGACCACGCCGCCGCCGATCACGTCACCAGCTTCCGGGTCAGGCCACGCCCCGAGCACCAGCAGGCGCGCCCCGTCGGCCAGCCGGACCAGGACATCGGCCGGGCGGCCATGGTCGACCACGCAGTTCACCGGCACCCCCGGGCCGTGCGGGTACTCGTGGCTGAGCGTCCCGGCCAGCATCCGCAACCCGGCCGCATAAGCTTCCGGGCCGGCCGAAGCCGGGAGCACCAGCACGGCGTCCAGGGTGCCGCCCAGCCGCGCGGTCTCGGCCACGGCCCGGTGCAGCGCGGCGACCGAATTCGGTGACCCATCCAGGCCGAGGACCACCCGGCGTGGGTTCGCGGCTGCGTTCATGTCGCTCCTCCGTTCCCTGGCCAGTCCCCGGTTCCAGCTTCCCGCCGGGGTGCCGGGCGGGCATGGGCCGCAGGCCCCGGGAAACGGGACGTTCGGCCCACCCGTCCGGGACCCCGGCCGGGCGGGCCGGGACGGGCTCAGCCGGGCCCGGGACGGGTCAGGTCAGCCGAGCAGCGCGGCGCGGTGCGCCCAGGCCAGCCGGAGCAGCGCGGCCCCGGCGGTCTGCATGGGCTCGGCGCCGCCCGTGAACCGGGTCACGGTGGCCGCGGTGAACGGGATGGCGGCCGACCCGTTCTCGGTCACTACCTGGCCTTCGGCGTTCGCCGTGACCAGGTCACGGAACAGGTGGTCGAAGACCTCGCTGCCGAACACAGCCACGGTCAGGATGTCGGTGGCCAGGGTGAGCGGGTCCACGCCCAGGCCGACGCAGCGGACCCGCAGTGCGCCGGCCGCGCGGGCGGCGGCCAGTTCGCGGGCGAACGGCCACCGGGCATAGTCCAGCACCCCGCGGTGGGTCGGGTAGTCCTCCGGGCCGCCGAGGAGCTCCTCACTGAACTCCCGGGTCATGCACCGCCACAGGCTGAAGTCAGCCTGCCGGGCGGCCGGCTCGTCGGTCACCGGCTGGAAGATGCCGGCCGGCATCACCTGGTACACGCCGCCGGCGTGGTTCACCCGGGCCGGGTCACGCCAGTGCAGCAGGAACGACGCGGTGCCATCCGGGGCCTGGCGCAGGGTCAGCGTGGTCACGGCGGTGAGCACGGCGCGATGGCTGAGCTCGCACGGGTCGCCGAGCGCGGCGCGCAGCGGCAGGCCGGCCAGGCCGACCTGGCCGCCCGGGCTGGCCTGGCCGCCCGGGCTGGCCTGGCCGCCTGCCCGGTCCTGGGCGGCGGCGAGCTCGTGGGCCACGGCGTGGCCCAGGTTCATCGCGCCGAAGTACCGGGCCGAGGCCATGGTGAGCCGGGGGTGATCACCGAGGGTGGCGTCCAGCAGCCGGTAACAGATCCGGTCCTGGAACAGGGCGGGCGGGTCGACCGCCGCCACCGCCGCCGCATAGCTGCCGAACGGGCCACCCGGCCCGTGCTGCGGGAGCAGGTGCGCGGCCGCTGCCCCGGTGGCGTCGGTGCGCGGTGGCGGCGGGTCGCTGGCCCAGCGCAGGGCGATCTCGGCCAGGTCGAGCGGGGCGGCGGGCAGCCATTCCGGGCGGCACAGCAGATCGGTGCCGGCCACCCGGGGCGCGTCCGGGTACAGCCCCGCGGCCAGCCCGGCCAGGGCCAGCCGGTTCTCGTTGATCAGTCGCCGCACCTGGCGCCAGCGTTCCGCGGTCTCAGTCATCGAGGTGATACTCACACACCAGCCCGCCAGAACACGGTCCCGCACCACCCGGGCAACGAGAATCACGCTGCCGCCCGGAATACCCCGGCGGGTTCCAGCGCCAGGGCGGCGTGCTGGAACCCGCCCCTCATTCAGGAGTCGTCACCGTGCCCGGGCCGTGCTATGTCGGTGTTGGCCGGTGAAAAGGCCCGGCCCAGAGACCGTCCGCCGGGCCGGACCGTTTACCTGAGTGGCCGGTGTTACCAGAGGTGCTGGACCAGGGCCGGGTTAGGCCTGGCTCAGGCCGGAGTTGGGCCCCGGCCAGGCCGGGGTTGGGCCCGGGCCAGGCCAGGGTTGGGCCCGGGCCAGGCCAGGGTTGGGCCCGGGCCAGGCCAGGGTTGGCCCGGGCCAGGCCAGGGTTGGGCCCGGGCCAGGCCAGGGTTGGACCGGGCCAGGCCAGGGTTGGGCCCGGGCTAGGCCGGCCGGCCGTAGCCACCGCCGCCCGGGGTGTCCAGCACGAACACGTCCCCGGCCGCGACCTGGACGGTGTCACAGCCAGCCAGTTCGGTGACCCGCCCGTCCGCGTGCTCCACCCACTGCCGGCCGAGTGCCCCGGGCAGGCCGCCCGCCATGCCGTACGGCGGGACACGGCGGTGGCTGCTCAGCGTGCTCACCGTCATCGGCTCCAGGAAGCGGAGCCGCCGCCGGCCCCCATCACCGCCGCGCCACCGGCCCGCGCCACCGCTGCCGTGGCGGATGGCGTACGACTCCAGCTGGACCGGATAGCGCCATTCCAGCACTTCCGGGTCGGTAAGCCGGGAGTTGGTCATGTGCGTCTGCACCACCGCGGTCCCGTCGAAGCCGTCCCCGGCCCCGGACCCGCTGGACACCGTCTCGTAGTACTGCCGGCGGGCCGAACCGAACGTTACGTTGTTCATCGTGCCGGACCCCTCGGCCTGGACGCCCAGCGCGGCGTACAGCGCCCCGGTCACCGCCTGGGACGTCTCCACGTTCCCGGCCGCTACGGCCGCGGGGTACGACGGTGCCAGCAGGCAGCCCGGCGGGATGATCACGGTGACCGGCTTGAGGCAGCCCGAGTTCAGCGGGATCTCGTCGTCCACCAGGGTGCGCAGCACGTACAGCACGGCCGCCATGGCCACCGACGACGGGGCGTTGAAGTTGCCCGGCAGCTGCGCCGACGTGCCGGTGAAGTCGATCTCCGCTGCCCGCGCGGGCTGGTTCACCCGGACCGAGACCTGGATCACCGCCCCGCTGTCCAGCTCGTAGCGGTAGCTCCCGTTGCGCAGCCGGGCGATGACCCGGCGCACCGCTTCCTCGGCGTTGTCCTGCACGTGGCCCATGTACGCGGTCACCACGTCGAGGCCGAAGTCGGCCACGAGCTGGCCCAGCTCGGCGACCCCCTTCTCGTTCGCGGCCACCTGGGCGCGCAGGTCAGCCACGTTGGCCGCCGGGTCGCGCGATGGGTACTCGGCCGAGCTGAGCAGGGCCACGGTTTCCGCCTCGCGCAGCGAGCCGCCCGCCACCAGCCGCCAGTTGTCGATGAGCACGCCCTCCTCCTCGACCCGCTGGCTGAACGCCGGCATCGAGCCAGGCGTGATCCCGCCGATCTCGGCGTGATGGCCGCGGGAGGCGACGAAGAACAGGATCTGCCCCGCCCGCGGCCCGGCCCCGAATACCGGCGTGACCACGGTGATGTCGGGCAGATGGGTGCCGCCGTGGTACGGGTCGTTCAGGATGAAGATGTCGCCGGGCCGGATGGCCCCGGGGTTGCGGCTGATCACCATCTTGATGCTCTCGCCCATCGACCCCAGGTGCACCGGCATGTGCGGGGCGTTCGCGATGAGCTGGCCGGCCGCGTCGAACACGGCGCAGGAGAAATCCAGCCGTTCCTTGATGTTGACCGAGTGCGCGGTGCTGCGCAGCCGGACACCCATCTGCTCGGCGACCGACATGAACAGGTTGTTGAAGATCTCCAGCAGCACCGGGTCGGCGCCGGTCCCGGCGGCACGGCGGGCCGGGGCCGGGCCGGGCCGGGTGAGCAGCAGGTCACCCCGGCCGGTCAGCTCGGCCTGCCAGCCCGGTTCGACCACGGTGGTGGCGAAGTCCTCGGTGATGATGGCCGGCCCGGCCACCGCCGCGCCCGGGCCCAGCCCGCCGCGCGGCACCAGGTCCACCTCGGCCCAGCCGCCGCCGGTGAACATCGGCACCCGGGCCGCCGGGCTCCCGTCGCCCGCCGCGGGCAGGCTGGCCGCCGTATCGTCGGGGGCCGCGGTCAGCTCCACCGACACCGCCTCCAGCACGACCGGCTTGCCCGGCATCAGGAACGAGAACTGCTGCCGGTAGGCCGCCTCGAACGCGCGGACCAGGCCGGCCAGGCCGTCCGGGCCGGCCAGCGGGACGGTCAGCGCGGTATCGGTCCCCGCGTAGCGCAGGTGCGCCCGCCTGGTGGACCGGACATGATCCAGCTGAACGCCATCACGGGCGAGCTCATCGCGCGCCCCGGACTCGAGGCGCGCGGCCAGGTCGCCTGCGGCGGCGAGGGTGCCGGCGGACAGCTCGGCTTCCACCGCCGACTCGCGCATCGCGGTGACGTCGGCCAGGCCCATGCCGTAGGCGGACAGCACCCCGGCCAGCGGGTGGATCAGCACCCTCGTCATGCCGAGCTGGTCGGCCACCGCGCAGGCGTGCTGGCCGCCGGCCCCGCCGAACGTGGCCAGCGTGTACCGGGTGATGTCGTAGCCGCGCTGCACCGAGATGTTCTTGATCGCGTTGGCCATGTTGGCCACCGCGATCTCCAGGAAGCCGGCCGCTACCTCGGCGCTGCTCCGCGGCTGGCCGTCCGCCGCGCTGATCTGGGCCGCGAGTCCGGCGAAGCGCTCCGCGGTGACGGCCGCGTCCAGCGGCTGGTCGCCGCGCCGGCCGAACACCCGGGGGAAGTAGCCCGGCTGGATCCGGCCCAGCATCAGGTTGGCGTCGGTCACCGTGAGCGGGCCGCCGCGCCGGTAGCAGGCGGGCCCGGGAACGGCGCCCGCCGAGTCCGGCCCGACCCGCTGCCGGCTGCCGTCGAAGTGCAGCACCGACCCGCCGCCCGCCGCCACGGTGTGGATGCTCAGCATCGGGGCCCGCATCCGGACCCCGGCCACCTCGGTCTCGTACTGCCGTTCGAACTCGCCCGCGTAGTGCGACACGTCGGTAGACGTGCCGCCCATGTCGAAACCGATGACCCGGCCGAACCCGGCCGCGGCGCTGCTCCGGGCCATGCCCACGATGCCGCCGGCCGGGCCGGACAGGATGGAGTCCTTGCCGCGGAACCGCCGCGCGTCGGCCAGCCCGCCGTTGGACTGCATGAACAGCACCCGGACGCCGGGCAGCTCGGCGGCCACCTGGTCCACGTAGCGGGCCAGGATCGGGGACAGGTAGGCATCAACTACGGTGGTGTCGCCGCGTGACACCAGCTTCATCAGCGGGCTGGTCGCGGCCGACTCGGACACCTGGGTGAACCCGGCGGACCGGGCCAGCTCGCCGATCCGCGCCTCGTGCGCCGGGTACCGGTAGCCGTGCAGGCACACCACGGCCACGGCCCGGAAGCCGTCCGCATAGGCTGCGGCCAGGTCGGCGGCTACCGCGTCCGCATCCAGCGGGACCAGCACGTCGCCCTGCGCGCTGACCCGCTCGGTCACCTCGATGACCCGGTCGTACAGCAGCTCGGGAAGGATGATCCGGCGGTCGAAGATGCGCGGCCGGTTCTGGTAGCCGATGCGCAGCGCGTCGCCGAAACCGCGGGTGATGACCAGCACCGTGGGCTCGCCGCGGCGTTCCAGCAGCGCGTTGGTGGCTACCGTGGTGCCCAGCCGGACCGAGCCGATCTGGCCGCCCGGGATCGGGCCGCCCGGCGGCACGCCGAGCAGCTCCCGGATCCCGGCCAGCACCGCGTCCGGGTAGGCCTGCGGGTTGTCGGACAGCAGCTTGCGGACGGCCAGCGTGCCGCCGGGGCGCCGGGCCACGACATCGGTGAACGTGCCGCCCCGGTCGATCCAGAACTCCCAGCGCCCGCCCGTCACCCCCGCATCTTAGGCAGCGGCCTGCACGGCCGTCTTGCCCGCGGCCTCCCGGTCGAAGATCTCGGTGATCTCCTCCACCGACCGGCCCTTGGTCTCGGGCACGAACCGGTACACGAACCCGATGGCCAGCACGCACAGCCCGGCGAAGCAGATCAGCACCCAGCCCAGGCCGATGCCGGACTGCCACACCGGGAACACCTCGACCAGCGCGAAGTTGGCCAGCCAGTCCACGGTGGCCCCGGTGGACGCGGCCCGGCCGCGCACCGAGGTGGGGAACACCTCGCCCTGCAGCAGCCAGCCGGTGCCGCCCACGCCGACCGCGAACGAGGCGATGAACGCGGCGAGACCGATCATGACCACCACGATCCGGGACGTGCCGGTGAAGTATGTCAGCCCGGCCGCGGCCAGGATGGCGAACAGGCCCATCCCGGTGTAGCCGCCGATGGCCAGCTTGCGCCGCCCGATCCGGTCGATATAGCGGAACGCGAAGTACGTGGCGGCCACGTTGACCACCGTCAGCATCGCGGTGACCTCGACCCCGGAGATGGTCTTGTCCACCAGCGAGTTGCTGCCCTGGAACAGCGGGCCGAGCAGGTGCGGGCCGTAGTACAGCGGGATGTTGATCCCGGTGATCTGCTGGAAGATGAAGAACACGCAGACCACGAACAGGGCCCGGCGCACCCCGCGGGTCCAGTTGCGGCTCCGTTCCTGCCGCCGGTCGGCTTGTTCCAGCTGCCGGGCGGTGTATTCCACGTCCTCCTGGGACACGTCGGTGCCGAACGTGGCCAGGGCTTTCCGCACGCCCGCGTAGTCGCCGTGCCGCAGCAGCCAGCGGGGCGACTCTGGCATCTGGGTGCGCAGGGCCAGGCCAATCAGCGCCGGGACCGCGCCGAGCCCGAGGATCAGCCGCCAGTCGACGGTGCCCGCGCTGCCGGGAGCGATCTTGAGGATGACCAGGGCCACGATGTAAGCGATCAGGATACCGACGGTGATCATCCACTGCTGCAGCATGCTGAGCGCGCCCCGGCGGCCGCGCGGCGCGTACTCCGCGATGTACGCGGTGGCGATGGCCGAGTCGGCCCCGATGGCCAGCCCGATCAGCGTCCGCGCGATGAGCAGCACGGCCACGTCCGGGGTGACCGCGGCCAGGATCGAGCCCAGCGCGTAGATCAGCGCGTCGGCGATCAGCAGTGATTTCCGGCCGAACCGGTCGGCGATCGGCCCGGCGCAGATGGCGCCTGCCGCCGCGCCGAGCGAGGCCCCGGCGACCAGGTACCCGGTCCAGAACCCGTTGAGCGAGTAGGGCACGAAGTTCAGCGCGGAACCGATGTTCGAGGTGTCGTACCCGAACAGGAAGCCACCGAGGCAGGCGAGCAGGGTCAGCCGCCAGTAGAACGCGGTGGGCGGGCGCTGGTCGAGTTCGGCTAGGACGTTCCGTCCGCCGGCTTGGGTCTGAGTCATCCTTGACCACCCTTTACAGGGGAACGAGGATGCTCAACTAACCGCAAAGCGCCCGCTCAAACGGGCCCGGCGTTAGGGCACGGGATCCAGGACCACCACTGGGATCTGCCGGGTGGTGTTCCGCTCGTAGTCGGCGAAGCCGGGGTTGGCCTGCTTGTGCACGGTCCAGATCCGCGCCCGCTCGGCCCCCTCAGCCACCCGGGCGGTGAACCGCTCGGTCCTGGTGCCGATCTCGGCGCTGACCCCCGGGTTGGCCCGCAGGTTGTGGTACCAGTCGGGGTTGACCGGGGCACCCGCCTTGGACGCGAACACGGCGTAGCTGCCGTCGCCAAGGTCGCGGTACATCACCGGGTTGACCCGTTCCTGCCCGCTGCGGGCGCCCGTGGTGTGCAGCAGGAGCAGCGTGCTGCCCGCGAACGGGCCGCCGACCTGGCCCCCGTTGGCCCGGAACTCGGCGATTATCTTGCTATTCCAGTCATTGGCCTCGGCCACGGGTGACTCCTGACGCTACATAGGCCGGGTGGCCCGGACGACACTCCGATCATGGCATCGCGCCTGCCCGGCGCGGGAGCAATCCACCTGCCAAACTTACTGTTACTCTCGCCCCATGCTGAACAACGGGCCTGACCTGCCCGCTTACCGCAGCGCGGTAGCCGATCTGCTGCTGGAGATCGCCGGCTACACCGGCCCCGGGGACCTGGCCAAGGCAGAGAGAGTGCTGACCGACCGGATCCAGGACCGGGAGCTTGCCGCGGTGCTGTCGGCCACGCCGGGCGGCGGCGGCGCCGCGGCCGCGCGGCTGCTCCGCGAGGTCCGTTATTACCAGCCCAGCATCCGCAGTTCGGCCCGGGATCTGGCCGCCCATATCCGGATCCACCTGTTTGCCCTGATCGACATCATGTGGTGGGGCCGGACCCGGGCCTATGTCACCGATACCCAGCTGCTCGGGTCGGCCGAGCTGGTCGATCTCGAGCCGTTGCGGCGCGACGGCCGGCTGCTGTTCCAGTACCGCCGCCAGGCCCGCGGCCTGCCCGCCCGGGCCGTCCGCGCGGCGGGCCGGCGGCTGCGGACGGACGGCGCACCGCGGACCGCGGGACTCCGCTTCGCCCGGGGCCGCCCCGAGACGGTGCTGCTGCTGAACCAGCTGGCCGCCGGCCTGGCCGCCGAGGCCGGGCCGCGGGCGCCCGCGCTGTGGGTGACCAGCCTGGCCCGCAGCGTCGAGCACCAGCGCCGGCTGCGCGCGCTGGGCTACGCCGCGTCGCTGCCCAGCGCGCACTGCGTGGGCTACGCGATGGATATCGAGATGGCCTGGTTCGCCCAGTTCGGTGCGCGGCCCGCGCTGGAGCAGCTGCTGCTGGGCCGGCAGCGGGCGGGCCAGGTCAATGTCATCGACGAGGGGCAGGCCTGGCACGTCTGCCTCAGCCCGGAGTTCGCGGGCGGGCTGCGGGCCAGCACGGCCGGCGGCCACGTTCTGGGCGGCTGAGCGCGGTGTGCGGCATCGCCCTGATCCTCGGCCCGGCACCAGACCGGGCCGCGTTCCAGCGGATGCTCACGTCGCTGGCGCCGCGCGGTGAGGTGGAGGAGACCCTGCTCACCGACCGGCTGCTGGCCGGCACCCAGCGGCTGCGCATCGTGGACGCCGAGCACGCGGTCCAGCCGTGGCGGTCAGCCGACGGCCGCTGGGTGCTCTGCTACAACGGCGAGGTCTTCAACTACCGGGCCCTGCAGGCCGAACTGACCAGCCGGGGCCACCGGCTGCGCAGCGACAGCGACACCGAGGTGGTGCTGGAGGCGTTCGCCGAATGGGGCCCGGACGCGGTCCGGCGGCTGCGCGGCGAGTTCGCGTTCGCCCTGGTAGACACCGCCACCGGCCGCGTCTACCTGGCCCGGGACCCGCTCGGGGTGAAACCGCTGTACTGGTCCCGCCGGGGCGGCTGCCTGCACGTGGCGTCGGAGGTGAAGGCACTGACCGGGGTGGGCGCACCGGTCAGCGAGGTGCCGCCCGGGCACCACGGCTGGGCCGACGGGGGCTGGGCGGGGGCGGGCGGCCCAGGCGCGGCCGGGCCCGACCTGGCGCCCTACGTGGACCTGCTCCGGCTGGGCGAGGGCCAGCCGCTCATCGAGGACCCAGACGAGGCGGCCAAGCTGATCCGGGCCACGCTGGAGGACAGCATCCGGGTCCGGGTGGACACCGGGCTGACCGTCGGCGTCATCCTGTCCGGCGGCCTGGACAGCACGCTCACGCTGCTGCACGTGCGCGAGATGCACCCGGACTGTGTCGCGTTCACCATCGGCGCGCCGGGCAGCGAGGACCTGGCCTACGCCCGCCGGGTGACCGCCGACCTGGGCGTGCGGCACGAAGTCATCGAGGTGCGCCCGGGGGACATCCGGCTGGCCGACATCCGGGAGGCCGTCCGGCTGGGCGAGCTGACTGAGTACGGCGACATCATCAACGAGGTCGTGTCGGTGCCGCTGTTCCGCCGCATCCACCAGTGCGGGGTCAAGGTGGTGCTGTCCGGCGACGGCTCCGACGAGCTGTTCGGCGGCTACCCGATGTACTTCCGGACCGTCGAGGACCAGGCCCGGCGGCTGTTCCTGCACAAGATCCGCAACCTGGGCCGGACCGAGCTGCAGCGGCTGGACCGGGCCAGCATGGGGCACGGCACCGAACTGCGCGTCCCGTTCCTCGACCTGGCCCTGGTCGAGCTGGCCATGCGGCTGCCCCGCGATGTCAAGCAGCGCTACGGCCAGGACAAGTGGATCCTCCGGCACGCGTTCGCCGGCCTGCTGCCGGACTACATCCGGCGGCGGCCGAAGGACATGATGTCGTACTCGTCCGGGCTGCACGAGCGGGCCCGGCTGTTCAAGCCGCTGTTCCCGCGGATTCACCGCTCGTTCGGTTATGACCTGCTGGAGCCGGTGCGCCGCGACTTCGACACCGTGCTGGAACGGTACGGCCACGATCTGGACCTGGCCACCGCCGACAGCACCACCCGGCAGGACTACCGGCTCACCGAACGGGCCCGCGACCTGGCCGGCGCGGCCCGGTGGAACGCCACGGCGGCCGTCCGCGACCGGCTGCGCCGGTCATGACTGGGCGCCGCGGTCAGCGCACCGCGGCGACCAGCGCCCAGACCACCTTGACCGGCTGCATGCCGGCTCCGGCCGGGCCGGGCTCGGCGGCCGGGTAGTAGTAGCCCCACTGCCGGCTGACCTGCTGCACCATTAAGAGGCCGCGGCCGCTCTCGCTGTCCTGGCTGGCCGGCCCGGAGCCCTGCAGTGGCGGTGCCGGATTGCCGTCCCACACCTCGACCAGCACCTGCCGCCGGTCCGAGGCCAGCCGCAGCCCGATCGACGGCAGCCCGCCGGCCGGGCCGGCCAGGATGCCCTGGCCACCCGCCCAGCCGCGGCTGCCCGGGGCGGCGGCGCGCAGCGCGTTGGTCATCAGCTCCGAGACGACCAGTTCCACGCTGTCGGCCAGGCCGCCCTGGCCCCACTCGAACAGCACCAGCCTGGTATGCAGCCGCGCGCACGGCACCGCCCCGGGCAGCGCGCCAAACTCCAGCTCCGAGCGCAGCGGCCAGCCTACGACCGGGCTGGCCGGGCCGTGTTCCGGCGCGGCCAGCACAGGATACGGCCCGGTTCCGGACCGGTGCATCGCGGGGATCACCTCCCCGGTGTTCGGTTACCCCGCGCGTGCCGGTCGAGGATCCGGCAAATGCGGCGACGTATCATACGTCTCAGTATCGTGCGCGAGCTGTCCCGCGTCGTCAGCAACACGCACGCTGCCTAACGGCATTATGCGCCTTTTGCCCTGCTCCACTAGGGTCAGTGGTCCCGCATCGATGATCCGGAGACATGATGGCCGCGATCCCCAGCCCCACCGTCCGGCGCAGGCGTCTCGGCATCGAGCTTCGCCGGCTCCGCGAGCAGGCCCGGTTAACCTGCGAGAACGTCGGCCAGCGGCTGGACTGCTCGGGAACCCGGATCAGCCGGATGGAGACCGGCCGGATCAGCGCGCGGCCCGGCGACGTCCGGGAACTGCTGGAGATCTACGGCGTGACCGGGGACCGGGCTGACGCGCTCGTCGAGCTGGCCCGGGAAGCCCGGCGCAAGGGCTGGTGGCACCGGTTCGGCCCGGTCACGCCGAGCTGGCTGGAACCGTATCTCGCGCTGGAGGCCGAGGCGTCCCGGCTGCGCGACTTCCAGTCCATGGTGCTGCCCGGCCTGCTGCAGACGGAGGACTACGCACGGGCCATCCTGCGCACCGCGCCCGGCGCCGGGCCGGCCGGCGACATCGACCAGCGGGTGGCGTTGCGCATGCAAAGGCAGCAGGTGCTCGGCGGCAGCGCGCCGCCGGAGCTGGGCCTGGTGCTCAGCGAGGGCGTGCTCCGGGTCCAGGTCGGCGGGCCCACGGTGATGCGGGAGCAGCTGCGCGCGCTGGCCGGGGTGGCCGGCCGCGGGCATGTCACGCTGCAGGTGCTGCCGCTGGGTGCGGCGGGCCACGTGCACCCGATCAGCCCGTTCACCGTCCTGGATTTCGCCGATCCAGCCGACCCGGCCGTGGTGTACACCGAATACCTGACCGGCGGCCTGCTGCTGGACGATCCGGCCGATGTGCGCGCTTATACAGTGGTATTCGACCGGCTGCGCGCCGAGGCGCTGGACCCCGGGTCGTCACTCGGCCTGATCACGCAGCTGGCCAGCTGAACCAGGCCGACATCCACGGAGGTGCGGTGATCCCGCAGGGTGCCGACCTGTCCCGCGCGCACTGGCAGGCCAGCCGGCGCAGTGGCAGCAACGGCGGGCCGTGCGTCGAGGTGGCCCGTAACCTGCCCGGTGTGGTGACGGTGCGTGATTCCAGGGACCCGCACGGCGGGACGCTGCTGTTCAGCCACGCCCAGTGGGCCGCTTTCCTGGCCATGGTCACCGGTCAGTCTCCGGGCTGGTGGCAGACGGCCTCGACGTTGTTGCCGTCGGGGTCGCGGACGAACGCGCCGTAGTAGCTGGCGTGGTACTCCGGCCAGAGCCGTGGCTCGTACAGCACCTCGGCGCCGGTGCCCACGGCGGCCGCGAAGAAGTCCCGGACCGCCGCCCGGCTGGGGGCCTGGAACGCCAGGTGAGACTCCCGGAAACCGGTGCCGGTGCTGTGCGGGCCGATCCAGAAATCGGGTTTGCCGTCCGCCCCGTAGCCGACGACCGGGCCGAAGTCCATGACCCGGCCGCCGCCTACGGTGGGCAGCACGGCGTCGTAGAACGCGGCGCTGGCGGCCGGGTCGGCGCATTGGATGGAGACGTGATCGAGCATCTGGTTCCCCCCGTGCTAGCGGCTGGCGGCCGGGACTGAGTGGTCAGCGGGACTGAGTGGTCAGCGGCCGGGATCGAGCCGGGCCAGCACCCGGTCCTGCTCGGCCAGGTGGCGGCTCTGCTTGAGCTGGGTGTCGTGGATGACCCGCAGCGTGGCGATGATCCCGTCCAGCGCCTGGCTGTGCTCGGCCAGGCTATCCCGCTGGCCGGCCTGCTCGTCGCGCAGCGCCTGGATCAGCTTGCGCTGGGTGCCGAACGCCGTGCCCAGGTCGGCCATGTCCCGGTCCACCATGGCGAACAGGTCGGCGGCCCGGCGGCCCTGGCCGTGCGCCTCGGCCAGCGCGGCGACCTGGGTTTCCAGGACTTCCAGCCGCTTCAGGACCTCGTCCAGTTCAGTCACGCCCACCTCCGCCCGCGCTCCGGGATCTGAGCATAGGACGCTCAGCTGGGCCGTCCGGCCCGTTCGGGGTCATTGCCCCCGGTTCGCGCGCCACTGGCCGCGGAGCTGATCCAGGTCGGCCAGCGGGCCGAGGTGACGCAGCTTGCCCGGGCTGATGACCGAGCGGATCGCGTGCACCTGGCCGTCCGCGATCTCCAGCACGAACACGTTGACGATGCGGCCGCCGGAATCCAGGCCGAGCGCGCCCGGCTGCCCGTTGATCTCGGCCGGTCGGATCAGCACGCCGGCCTGCTGGATCTGCCGGGCCAGGCCGACCAGCAGCCGCCCGACGCGGTCCCGGCCGGTGATCGGGCGCGGCCAGCGCGGCTCAACCCCCGCGTTGTCGCCGACCACCACGACGTCCGCGGCCAGCATGCCGACCAGGCCGTCCAGGTCCCCGTCCCGCACCGCGCGGAAGAACGTGGCGGCCAGCTCGTCCCGCTTCCCGCGGGACGCCTCGAAGCGCGGCTTGCCCGCGGCGATGTGCCGCCGGGCCCGCAGCGCCAGCTGACGGCAGTTGTCCTCGCTCTTGCCCACGATCGACGCGACCTCGTCGTAGCCGTAGCTGAACACGTCGTGCAGCAGGAACGCCGCCCGCTCCACCGGGGACAGCCGCTCCAGCAGGAGCAGGAAGGCCATCGACAGCGTGTCCGCCTGCTCGGCCGCGGTGGCCGGGTCATCCGGCGGCGGCCCGGCCAGCACGGCCCCGCCGGTGAGCAGCGGCTCCGGCAGCCACTCCCCCGGATAGGCCTCCCGGCGGGCCCGGGCCGAGCGCAGCTCATCGATGCACAGCCGGGTGGTCACCGCGGACAGGAACGCCTTGGGCGATTCGATCCCGGTCCCCGTGGATTCGGCCCGGTGGTAGCGCAGGAATGCCTCCTGCACCACGTCCTCGGCCTCGCTGACGCTGCCCAGCATCCGGTAGGCGATGGCGAACATCAGCGGCCGGTACTGCTGGTAGGCGGGGCCGCTGGTCACCGCGGCACCAGCCGTCCGGCTAGGCATCCGCGGCGGTGGGCTGGGCCGGGGCGGCCCGCCCGCGGGTGAAACCCTGCCGCCAGCTCGCCCACTCGGGCTGCCAGCCGAGCTCCCGCTTGGCCCTGGCGTTCGCACATCCGCGGACCTGGGTCATCATCGAGATGCCGACCTCGCCCGCGGCCAGCCGCCCCAGCCACGCCGGGATATGGTACGGCGGCTTGGCCCCCAGTGCCCGGGCCAGGAACGGCAGCCATTCCGCCACCGTAGCTGGCTCGTCGTCGACCACGTTGTACACCCCCGGGCCGCCGTGCTGCACCGCGGCCGCGGTGGCCGAGGCGGCGTCGGCCACGTGCAGGAACGACCAGATGCCCGCGCCGCTGCCGATGACCGGCACCTTGCGCTGCCGGGCCAGCTCGAAGAACTCGTCGCTGGCCCCGTACCCATACAGCGATCCGTAGCGCAGCACCAGGCCGGCCAGCCCGGCCGCCGCCGGGACCACCTGCTCCAGGTGACGGATCGCGGCCATCGACTCGCGCTGGCCGGCCGGCGGGTCCGGGTCGAGCGGGTCCTGCTCGGTCTGCACCGGCGCGCCGTTCCGGTCCCCTGGCCAGCCCGCATAGCTCTGCGCGATGAACCGCCGGGCGCCGGCCGCCTGCGCCGCGGCCAGCAGATGGTCGGTGCCGGTGCTGCGCAGCCGGTTGGTCGCGGCGAACTCGCGGTCGAAGCGGCGCAGGTTAGCGAGGCTGGCCCCGGCCAGCGTGGTCATCTCGTGGATGACCACCTCCGGCTCGGCCCGGGCCACCGCCTCACCGACCGCCGTCCCGTCCCGGCCGTCCAGGATCACCGGGTCGGCGCCCAGCGCGCGCAGCCGGTCCAGCTTGGCCGGGCTCCGGGTGGTCCCGGTGACCTGGTGCCCGCGGGCCACCAGCTCGGGCAGCAGCTGCTGCCCGATGACGCCGGTCGCCCCGGCGACGAAGATACGCATACCGTGCTCCCTCCGTGACAACTGCCGCCCGGCCCGCCACCGGGCCGGGCAGTATCTGAGACGGGGCCGCCAGGCCGCCCGTGACACCCAGGCCGGCTCAGCTGAACACGGCTCAGCTGAACACGGGCAGCGACAGGCCGGCGGGGGGCACGCCGTCGTGCACGACCTCCAGGTCCACCGGGGCCAGCCGGGTCGTGGTAGCCCACGGCTCGCCGGTGCCGGCGTTGCGGGCGAACCGCGGGTGCGCGCCGCCGGATAGCTGCAGTCGCAGCCGGTGGCCGGCCCGGAACCGGTAGCCGGCCGCGCTCATCGGCACGGTGACCAGGTACCCGTCCCCGGCGGCCGCGGCCCGGCCGGCCGCCGGGACATGCCGGATCAGGCCGTCGCACACGTTTCGGGACCGGCCGCGGGGGTCCACGTCACACAGCCGGGCGAAGATGTCGAAGTGCGGGCCGCTGGCCCGCACCCGCAGCCGCGCGCTGACCGGGCCGATCACGTCCAGGTCCGCGGCCAGCGGCGCGCCGGTGAAGACCAGCACGTCCGGCCGGGCCTCCAGGGCCTGGTTGTCCACCGCCCCGGCCTTGGTGGTGAGCAGCTGGCCGCCTGCCGACGGGGTGGGCTCCGCCGGGTCGTAGCGCAGCGGCGACGTCCCCGGCCGGGCCGGCGGCGCGGTGCTCAGCGTGCCGTCCGCGGCCAGCCACCAGGTCTGGGCGGCCGACTGCGGCGGCGGCCAGTCCGGCAGGTCGCGCCACCCGCCACCGCCGCCGACGTGGACCCGGACTGGCGGCTGCGTCCACCCGGGCGGGTCCTGGCCGAGATGGGCGGCCAGCCAGCCGAGCGCCTCGCCGACCACGATGGGCAGGTCGTCGTTGAACGCTGAGGCATGCGTCCACGGGCCGATGACCAGCCGGGGCTGGTGCCCGGCCGCGCGCAGCCGCTGGTATTCGGCCAGCGTCTGGTCCAGGCAGATGTCCCACCAGCCGGTGAGCAGGCTGACCGGGACGGCCGGCGCCGGGGCGCCCGCCGCCGCGTCGAGCGAGGCCCAGTACGGGTCGTCCGCGGCCGGGTGCGTGAGCCAGTCCTCGAAATACCCGATCCGGCCGCCGGTGGCGGCCGGGTACGCGTCGATCAGCGGCAGCGTCCCGGTCGCCCGGCGGATCCGGGCCCGCAGCCGCAGCATGGCCCGGATTACGGCCCCCAGGCCGTGTTCCCAGCGGCGCATGGCCACGACCGCGACCAGCATGTTCTCCAGGGCGAACGCCCCGCCCGGGTAGAACAGCGGATACGGGGCGGACGCGCCCACCTGCACAATCATGGCCCGCAGCTCAGGCGGCGCGTCCGCGGCCAGCGCCCACTGCACGTAACCCAGGTAGCTCGGCCCGATCGTGGCCAGCTCGCCGGCGAACCAGTCCTGCTGCCGCAGCCAGGCCACGGCGGCCTGGCCGTCGGCCCGCTCGGCCTGCCACGGCTGGTACTGGCCACCCGACCCGCCGGTGCCGCGGCAGCTCTGGATCACGACATGGAAGCCGCGCTCGGCGAACACGCCGCCGAACAGGAAGGCCCACGGGAAGCCGCGGCCGTACGGGGTGCGGACCAGCAGCGTGGGCCGTGGCCCGGGAAGCTGCGGGATGTAGTGGTCGGTGCGCAGCGGCACCCCGTCGGCCGCGGGCACCTCGATCCCGGCGGCCACCCGCACCGCGCACACCGGCGGCGGCAGGCCCCGCCGGGACAGCCGGGTGAACAGCCGGACGGACCCGGGCAGCCGGTCCGCTCTGGCCATCATGGGCTCCTTCGACTACGTACGCTGTACGGTGTTGTTGCCTGCAGCATACTACGTACGGCGCACGCCGATAAACTCGGTCCGCGGGGAGGTGACATCGATGGCCAGGCCCAGCCCACGGCCGGTCCCGGACGCCAGCGTGCCGCAATCGAGCGTGCAGCCGTCGATATGGGAGCTGCCCGAGCAGGGTGAGCGCGGGCCCAGAGCGCGGTACAGCCGGGCCACGATCGCGGCCGCCGCGGTGGCGCTGGCCGACACCGCGGGCCTGGACGCGGTCACCATGCGGCGGATGGCGGCCGAACTGGGCCTGGGCACCATGTCGCTGTACAACTACGTGCCGACCAAGGATCACCTGGTCCAGCTGATGATCGATCAGGTGAGCGGGGAGTATCACTACCCGGCCGGGCCGCCCCCGGTCACCCAGCAGGCCATCGTGGACCTGGCCCGGCAGGGCCGGGACATCACCCAGCGCCATCCCTGGCTGCCCCGGGCGCTGAGCACCCGGCCGCCGGCCATGGGACCGGCCACGCTGCGCTATATCGACTACTTCCTCGGCCTGCTCAGCGGCACCAGCCTGGACACCGGGCGCAAGATGGAACTGCTGGCCCTGGTCAACGGGTTCGCGGTCAACTACGGGGGGATGCAGGCCAGGCTGGCCGAGGAGCGGGCCCGTACCGGCGTGACCGTGGAGCAGCAGGCCGCCGCGCAGGTCAGCCAGCTGGTCGCGGCCGCGGCCAGCGGCCGCTACCCCAGCCTGGCGGCCGCGCTGGCCGCGCCTGCCCCGCCGGACCGGGACGCGGACGAGATTTTCGACTCGTGTATCAGCCGGCTGATCGACGGGTATCTTTCCCCCTAAGCCGGTCATTCGGCATCTGGCTACTTTGGGTAGCGCCCACGCTGAGCTGGTCTTATAGTCAGGGCGGTAACAGAATTCTGGCCAAAAGGCCTGTCACAATGGCCTGGCGGCTCCGGTCCGGTCCTGACCCCCGAGATGGGGTCATGACGGGGCTGGGGTGGCCGGCTTAAGATCACGTCACGTAGGAAAAGGTCGAGGACGGGTATCTCCTGTTGCCCCTGTCGCCGGGAGGGGGGGTTCCGCGGTTAGGGGCGAGGGGGGAGATGCCCGTCCTCGACGGCTCGATAGTACAGGTCCAATTTAGTGGGCGCGGCCCGTCCAGCGCGAGCATACTTCTCCCGGGCCCGGCCCACATACTGCTTGGCGGTCTCTTCACTAATGCACATCCGCCGGGCGACCAGCTTCATCGGCATCCCGGTGGCGTAAAGCCGCAGCACCCGCGTTTCCTGCGCGCTTAGCGCCGGCCGGTCCGACTCGTCATCGGTAGCGAAGATGTAGGCGAGCCGGGGCGAGATCCAGTCCTTTCCCGCAGCCACCGCCTTAATGGCCGCGCGCACCTCGGACGTTTCCTCGTTCTTCAGCACGTAGCCGAGGGCCCCGGCCCGGATCGCGGCCCGGACGGCGGCCGGCCGGTCCGAGGCCGAGAGGACCAGAACGGCGGGGCCGGCCGTGCGGATCACGGCCACGTTCCGCTCCGCCGTGCTGCCGTCGCCGAGGTCGAGGTCGAGCAGCACCACGTGGGCCCGCCGCGCGGGCCCGGCCAGCAGGCCATCCACCGTGGCCGCCGTGCCGATGACCCGGATGCCGCTGCCCGCCGGGGCCACCCAGGCGGCCAGGCCGCCCAGGATGACCGGGTGGTCGTCCACCGCGGCCACGTCGATGACCCCCGCCACGCCCGTGTCCCCGGTCACCATGGCCCCTTCCGCCAGCTGACTTCGAGGCAGCCCGGGCCGGTGTCCCGGGCGTCCAGCGTGGCCCGCCACGCCGCGGCCGCCGGTACCGGCGGCCCCAGCCCGGCCAGGCCGCCGCAGGCCAGGACGCCGTGGCCCGGGCCCCGCCGGAACGTGAGGTACAGCTCGACGTCGTCCCCGGCACTCAGCACGGTGAGAATGACCGGCTGCGGCGGCAGGGCGCCGATCACGCGGTACACCACGGCCACGGTGGCCTGGGCCACCGCACGGCCCGGCGGACCGGGGTCCCCGACGACCTGGATCTGCACCGGCATGGCCCGGGCCCGGGCCGTGGCCAGCGCGGGTGCCAGCGTGGCCAGCACCTCACCAGCCTGGTCGGCCCGGTGCACCAGGGCCTGCCGCAACGTGGTGGCGTGCTCGGCACACTTACGCCGTACCGCCGGGTCGGCCGGGTCGAGTGAGCCGCCGGCGATGCCGCGCAGCAGCGGCAGCGCCTCCGCCTCCAGCAACGCCATCCGGCCGGCCCGGTCGGCGCGGATGGCGGCCACCGCGGCCCGTTCTGCGGCCGAGCGGCTGGCCAGCTCGGCCCGGCGCACGGCGATCTCGGAGTGGGTACGCAGCGTGGGCCGCAGCGCGGCGAAGACGGCCAGCACCACGCCCATGACGTAACCGCCCGCGGCCACCCGGGCCAGCCCGAGCGCGGTCGTGCCGAGCAGGCCGACCACGAAGAACGCGTGCGCGGCGAAAGCCAGCGCCGCGCCCGGCACCCACAGCCAGGCGGACCGGCTCAGGGCCACCATGGCGAGCAGCCAGACCGTGCCGAGAATGGCCCAGTCCAGCGAGCCGGCCGCCATGTGCACCCGCCGGTCCAGGCCGATCGCGGTCACCGCGGCGACGGCGACGGCGACCGCGATGATCGCCTCCGGCCGGCTGAGGCCCCGGGCCAGTGCCCGCGGCACCAGCCAGCCCGCGGCCAGCAGGATGCCGAGCCAGACCGCCACCGCGGCCAGTGGCTGCCGGTAGGACCCGGCGCTGGCCAGCACCTGAACGAGCATGCCGAGGGGCACGATCACGGCCAGCGCACCGAGGAAAAGTGGCGCGGCGGACTCGGTGCCGACCGCGACCGCGCCACCGGCCGTGGCGGCCCGGCTGGCCAGCACGGTCTCGTGCCGGGCCGGCCGGGCCCGGTCCCCGGTCAGCACGGGCCGGCCCGCTGCGCCGCCGGGGCGGGCTGCGGCACCGGTTCGGCCTGGGCAGGCCAGCACAGCCGGACCAGCGTGCCCGCCCCGGGGGCCGAGCGCACCGCCGCCGAGCCACCGCAGTCGGTGATCCGTTCGGTGATGGACCGCCGCACGCCCAGCCGGGCCGGGCCGAGCCGGTCTGGGTCGAACCCGGCCCCCTCATCGCGGACGGTCACTTCCACTCCCGCCCCGGCGCCGGGCGCCGGGGCCAGCGGGCGGACCGTGACCCAGGCTTCGCCGGTCCCGGCGTGCGCGGCCACGTTGGCCAGCGCCTCCCGGGCGGCCTGCGCCATGGCCGCGGCCACCGGGGCCGGCAGGCCCTGGTCCTGCCCGGCCGGCCCGGGCTCCGTCCGCAGCTGCACGGCCAGCCCGCGTGCCCGCATCTCGTCAGCCACCGCGTGCAGGCCGGCGGCCAGCCCGGCGACTGGACGGCGCCGCGCCCCGGCCGGGCCGGCCGGCTCGCTGAGTGCGCATTCCAGCCGGGCCAGGTCGTGCCGGCACCGGCTGATGATCCCGGCCACCGGGCCAGGCCGGGCCACCGCGGTCAGCGTGTTCAGCACGGTGTCGTGCAGCAGCCGGTCGTGCTCCCGGCGCTCGACGGTCCGGGACAGGATGACGAACTGGCCGCGGGCATCCTGATCGGCCGTGCCCAGTGCGCGGTCGGCCTGGCCGGCCCGGCCGTACAGCAGCTGCCGGCCGCACCAGTGCACGGCGACCACGGCAAACAGCAGGGCCACCGACGCGGCCCGGGCGCCGCGGGCGCTATGGCTGCCCGGGGCGAGCACGATGCCGCCCCAGAAGGCCAGCCCGGACGCCAGCGACAGCGGCATGAACAGCCGCGGCGGGCTGAACCAGACCTGCACGATGAGCCCGCTGGCCACCGCGACGAACAGCCACTCCGCGGCCTGGCCACGGATGGCCACCGGCACACAGCCGCCCGCGGCCAGCGCGAGCATGGCGTAGACCGCCCAGTCCAGGCTGGCCAGCGGCCACCGCGGGCGGCGCCTGCGCAGGTACCAGACGGCCGCCGCGGCCCAGCCGGCCGCGACCGCCGGGCCCCACAGCCGGACCGGGCTGGCCTGGTAGAACGCGTGCCAGATGGCCACCTGGAGCAGGACGTATATCGCGCCGGCGCCGCGCACGATGGCGGCGATCCTGAGCAGCAGCGCGGCCAGCACCGCCATCGCCGGGCCAGCCGGCGCCCCGCTGGCCCCCCGGGCCACGGGGTGCAGGGCTAACGACCGGGCCGACCGCATGGGCCCGATCATAGGCGTTCAGCCAGGCCCGGCTGCGTGCTTTAACGCACAATGTCTTATTCAAAAGTTGTGTTGCACAAATTCCTGGTCAGGCCGCCGCCTTGCGCCACCGGACGGCCAGGAAGCCCGCCCCGGCCGCACCGGTCTCCAGCGTGGCCTGCCAGCCCGCGGTGGCCGGCACCAGCCGCCGCAGCCCGGCCACGTCCACCGGGCCCGGCGGCGGCCGCTCGAACGTCAGGTAGAGCTCCACCTCGTCGCCGGTGGCCAGCACGGTGAGCAGCACCGGATGTGGTGGCAGCGCGCCGACCAGGTCGCTGACCGCGGCCCGGGTCGCCCCCACCACCTCGGGCGGCGGGATGCCGGGATCGCCGATCACCTGGACCGTGACCGGCAGGCCCCGCGCCTGGGCCGCGCTGAGGGCCGGCTGCAGCCCGGCCAGCAGGCCGCCGTCCGGCCGGGCCGGCTCGGCCAGGGACCGGCGCAGCGCCGCCGCGCGCTCGGCGCAGCGCCGCTGTACCGCGTGGTCGGCCGGGTCCAGCGTGCCGTCCGCGATGCCGCGCAGCAACGGCAGCACGTCCGCCTCCAGCACGTCCAGCCGCTGGCGCCGGTCCTGCTGGATGGCGTCGGCCGCGGCCCGCTCCGCTGCCGTCTGGCTGGCCAGGGCGGCCCGCCGGCCGGCCACCCGGGCCTGGGCACGGACCGCCGGGCGGAGCGCGGCGAACCCGGCCAGGATGACCAGCAGCGTGTAGCCGGTGGCCGCGAGCCGGGCCTGGCCGAGCGCGGTGCCGCCGAGTACCCGGTACGTCACGGCCGTGTGCGCGGCGAAGACGAGCAGCGCCCCGGTCATGCATTCCCAGGCCGGCCGGCACAGCGCGACCAGCGCCAGCAGCCAGCCGGTGCCCACCACCGACCAGTCGATGGTCCCGGTGGCGTGCAGCCGGCGCTCCCAGCCGACCAGCGCCACCGCGGCCACCGCCACGGCGATGGCCAGCGCGGCGTCCGGCCTGCCGAGCCGGCCGGCCCGGGCCCGGGGCAGCAGCCAGGCGGCGGCCGGGAGCAGGGCCAGCCAGACCAGCACCGGGACGGCCGGCTGGCGGAAGTCGTGCCGGTAGGCCAGCACCTGGATGAGGATGGCCAGCTGCCACATCAGGGCCAGGCCCGCGGCCATCCGGGGCAGCCCCCTGGCGTAGGTCTCCTGGACCAGGCCGTCGCTGTTCAGCACGGCAGGCCGCCCTGCCCGGCGGGCCACTCCAGGCACACCACGGTGCCCAGGCCGGCCGCGGACCGCACCGAGGCCCGGCCGCCGGCGTCCGCGACCCGCTCGATGATGGACCGGCGCAGCCCGAGCCGGGCCGGGCCGACCCGGGCCGGGTCGAAGCCCGGGCCCGCATCCCGCACCGTGACCCGCAGCCCGGCTGGCCGCGCACCCGAAGACCCGGGCCGCCCCGCGCCGGGCACGAGCGCGACGTTCACCCATGCCTCGCCGGTCCCGGCGTGGCTGAGCACGTTGGCCAGCGCCTCGCGCACCGCGTGGGTCAGGGCGGCGGACGCCGCCGGGGGCAGCGCCGGCCCAGCGCGGTCACTGGCCGCGTCGCCGACGTGCACCACCAGGCCGCGGCGGCGCATCTCGGTGGCCACCGCGGCCAGCCCGGCACGCAGCCCGCCCAGCGGCAGCTGGCCCGCGGCGGCGGGCGCGCCGGCCGCGCCCAGCACGTGCTCGACCAGCGCGACGTCATGCCGGCACCGGCCGGTCACGTCGCCGGCCGGGCCGCTGCCCAGCCGGGCCAGTGCGGTGAGCGTGTTCAGCACCGTGTCGTGCAGCAGCCGCTCGTGCTCACGGCGTTCGGCGCTGCGGGACAGCACCACATACTGCTCGCGGGATTCCCGGTCAGCCCGGGCCAGGGCGGCGTCGGCCCGTGCTGCCCGGCGCTGCAGCACCTGGTACCCCCACCACACCAGGACGGCCACGGTGAGCAGGAGTGCCGCCGCGGGCGCGGGCGACGTGCCGCCAGGCGGCCGGGTCAGCATCGACCCAGCCCAGAACGCCGCCGCCGAGGCCAGCGCGAGCGGCCCGGCCAGCCGGGGCGGCGTGAACCAGGCCGGTACCACCAGCTGGGCGGCCAGCGCGATGTACAGCCAGCTCGCCGTGTCACCGCGCATGGCGGGCGGCACACACCAGCCCGCGGCCAGCGCGAGCAGCACGCATACGGCCGAGTCGGCCCCGGCCAGCGGGGCGGTGGCCAGGCCGCGGCGCAGCAGGGCGGCCACCGCGGCGGCGCTGCCCGCCGCGGCCAGCGGGCCAGCCAGCCGCCCGGGCTGAGCCGCGAAGAACGTGTGCCAGATGGCCACCTGGGCGGCCACGTACCCGATGGCGATGCACCGGATCAGGACCGCGGTCCTGATGGCCACGGTGTGCAGGGTGGCCGCGGCCGGCCCGGGCGGGCCGGCCCGGGTGGCGGCGGCCGCGCCCGGATCCCGGCGCCGCGCTAAGTAACCGGGCGACGACATGGCTGCATGATAGGACCCGGCGGCGCAGGCCGGCGCCCATTGCCGGCGCCCCGTCCGCCAGGGCGTCAGGGGTGGCCCGGCGGGGAGTCACCGTGCCATAGTTTGACTCACTGTTCAGTCAACCTATCTGGGGGCAACCGTGGCGACCGACCCGCAGCTGCCGGACCGGGCGCAAGTGGTCATCGTGGGCGGCGGGGTGACCGGCTGCAGCATCGCCTATCACCTGGCCCATCTGGGCTGGACCGACGTGGTGCTGCTGGAGCAGCACCGGCTGACCGCCGGGACGACCTGGCACGCGGCCGGGCTGATCACCTCGGCCGGGATGACCGACGAAACGGCGCTGTTCTTCAGCCGGTACTCCCGGGACCTGTACACCAGGCTGGAGGCGGAGACCGGGCACTCCACCGGGTTCCGCCCGGTCGGGCACCTGTCCCTGGCCACCAGCCCGGAGCGGCAGGAGGCGCTGCGCCGGGAGGCGGCCTGGATGCACGGGTTCGGGGTGGACGACGCGGAGATCTCGGCCCGGGACGTCGCGGGCATGTGGCCGCTGGCCCGCACCGACGACGTGCTGTCCGCGTTCTACGTGGCCGACGAGGGACGGGCCGACCCGGTCGGCGTGGCCACCGCGCTGGCCAAGGGCGCCCGGCAGCTCGGCGTGCGGATCGTGGAGGGGGTGGCCGCGACCGGTGTGCAGACCCGCGGCCGCCGGGTCATGGCCGTGCTCACCGAGCAGGGCCGGATCGAGACCGAGGTCGTGGTGAACGCGGCGGGCGTGTGGGCCCGGCAGTTCGGCGCGCTGGCCGGGGTCAGTGTCCCGCTGCAGGCCGCCGAGCACTACTACCTGCTGACCGGCGCGGTGCCCGGGATGGACCCGGACCTGCCGGTCATCGAGGACCCGGACAACTACGGCTACTACCGGCCCGAAGGGGACGGCATGCTGGTCGGGTTGTTCGAGCCGGCCGGCGCGCCCTGGTCGCTGGCCGGGGTACCGCGCGGCTTCGCGTTCGGGAAGATAAGCCCAGACTGGGACCGGATGGAGCCGTTCCTCGGGCCCGCCCTGGCCCGGATCCCGGTGCTGGCCGAGACCGGGGTGCGGACGTTCTTCTGCGGCCCGGAGTCGTTCACCGCCGACGTCCGCCCGCTGCTCGGGCCCGCGCCCGAGCTGGACGGGTACTTCGTGGCCGCCGGGCTCAACTCGCTCGGCATCCTGTCCGGCGGCGGCGTGGGCAGCATGCTGGCGCACTGGATCGTGGACGGTGTGCCGCCAGTGGACGCCACCCCGGTGGCCATCGACCGGACCGCGCTGTACGAGTCCTCCCGCCGGTTCCGCGCCGAGCGGACTGTGGAGCAGCTGGGCGTGCTGTTCGGCGACGGGGTCTGGCCGTCCTGGAAGCCGGCCACCGGGCGCAACGTGCGCCGGTCGGTGCTGCACGACCGGCTGGCCGCCGCGGGCGCGCACTTCGCCGCCTCGGCGGGCTGGGAGTTCGCCGAGTGGTTCGACCCCGCGGGCGAGGCGCCGCCGGCCCGGCTGGGCTTCGGCCGCCCGGCCGCGCACGCCCTGGTCGGCCGGGAGCACGCCGCGGTCCGCGGGGCGGTCGGCGTGCTGGACATGAGCCTGATGGCCAAGCTGCTGGTCCAGGGGCCGGACGCGGGCGCGGTGCTCAGCCGACTGTCCGCGGGTGACGTGCTGCAGGGCGAGGGCCGGCTGGTGTACACGCAGTGGCTGAACGAGGCCGGCGGCATCGTGGCCGACGTCACGGTGACCTGCCTGGAGCCGGAAAAGTTCCTGGTCATCGCCAGCGATCTGATCCACCGCCGGATCGAGCCGCTGATCCGGCGGGCGCTGCGCCCGGGTGAGGTGGCCACCGTGGCCGACATCACGTCGGGCACCACCCTGCTGTCGGTGCAGGGCCCGGCGTCCCGGGAGCTGATCAGCCGGCTGACCGACGCCGACCTGTCCAACGCGGCGTTCCCGTACTTGTCGGCCCGGCCGGTCTACGCGGGGTACGCGCCGGTGCTGGCCGTCCGGGTCACCTATGTGGGCGAGCTGGGCTGGGAGCTGCACGTGCCGGCCGAGTACGCGGCCGGGGTGTTCGACGACCTGACGGCGGCGGGCGCGGACCTCGGGCTGCGGCTGGTTGGCCTGTCCGCCATGTCCAGCCTGCGGCTGGAAAAGGGCTACCGGGATATGGGCGTGGACATCGACAACACCGACAACCCGGTGCAGGCCGGTCTCGGCTTCGCGGTGGCCTGGGACAAGCCGGGCGGGTTCACCGGCCGGGACGCGCTGCTGGCCGCCCGGGCGGCCGGCCCGCCGCGGCACCGCGTGGTGAGCCTGATCGTGGACGACCCGGCGGTGGACCTGTTCGGCAACGAGCCGGTGTTCCTCGGCGGCGGGTGGGCCGGCTACGTGCGGGCCGCCGCCTACGGGTACACGGTGGGCGGCGCGGTCGGGCTGGCTCAGGTGCAGTGCCCGGGCGGGGTGACCGCGGAGTGGCTGAAGGCCGGCCGCTGGACGGTCCGCACCCCGGCCGCGGACGTGCCGGCCCGGCTGCAGTTCGCGCCGCTGTACGACCCGCAGCGCCTCCGCATCCTGGATCAGTAGCCCGTATCCCGCCCCGGCGGGCACGTCGTGATCATGACTTGAGTGGGACCCTATCCCCGCTCAAGTCATGATCACGGCCTGGCCGCCTTACCGGGCGCCGCGGACCATGGCCTTCCAGGTGGCCATGCCCACAATGCCGTCTGCCTTGAGCTTGTGGTTCCGCTGGAAACCCTGCACGGCAGTCATGGTTTTCCGGCCGAAATACCCGTCGACGGCCACGTTCTTGTGCCCGTAGGCGTAACGCAGCAGATACTGTGCGGCGCGCACCGCGTCGCCCCGGCCGGCCCGCTGCACGGTGACCACGAGCTTGGGCCAGGTGATGTTGCCGACGATCCCGGTCACCACGATCTTGTTCCGGCGCTGGAACGACATCACCGCCGCATCGGTGGCCGGGCCGAACAGGCCGTCCACCGTGAGCCGGTAGCCGCGCTGGTCCAGCAGGTACTGGATCGTCACGACGCGCTGGCCGGCCGCCCCCCGGCTGACGATGGGCCAGCCCACCGCGGTGTGCCGGGCCGACGCCGCGGCCGGGGACCGGGTGGCCGCGTCAGCGGCCCCCGCGGTGACACCAGCCGTCAGGGCGGCGATCATCCCGGCACCCAGGAAGCCGGCTGATATCCGGCGCATGGCATTTCGCATGAGTTTCCCTCCGCATTGTGCGCTCTTCTGCTGATACCAAGAAAGGCCTGGCCAGGCCATGGGCTCTTTCTAGCGCACAGCTTTTTAACGGCAGCGGAAGCGTGCGCGGCAATGCCTGCTTCTTTAGCGAACACACAGCGCGCATTTACCTGGTGTTATTAAGGACTTTTTAAGCCACATGTAGCGCGATGCGCCGGGCCGGGACGCCACCGCGGCTGGCCCGGTCAGCGCGCCGCGCTGCTGAACGCCGCGTCGAACGACGCCTGCGGCGGCTCGAAGCCGAAGCGGCGCAGGTAGCTGAGCGCCTCCGGCGCGCCAGCCAGCCGGTCCATCCCGGCATCCTCCCACTCGACCGATACCGGGCCGTCGTAGCCGATCGAGTTCAGCATCCGGAAGACGTCCTCCCAGCGGATGTCGCCGCGGCCCGCCGAGACGAAGTCCCAGCCCCGGCGCGGGTCGCCCCAGGGCAGGTGCGACCCCAGCCGGCCGTTGCGGCCGTCCAGCCGGGTGCGGGCCTCCTTGCAGTCCACGTGGTAGATCCGGTCCGGGTAGGCGGCCAGGAACGCCACCGGGTCCAGGTCCTGCCAGACGAAATGGCTGGGGTCGAAGTTCAGCCCGAACGCGGGCCGGTTCCCGACCGCGTCGAGGGCCCGCCGGGTGGTCCAGAAGTCATAGGCGATCTCGCTGGGGTGCACCTCGTGCGCGAACCGGACGCCCTCCGCGTCGAACGTGTCCAGGATCGGGTTCCACCGCCGGGCGAAGTCCGCGTAGCCCTGCTCGATCATCTCCGGCGGCACCGGCGGGAACATGGCCACGGTGTGCCAGATCGAGGAGCCGGTGAAGCCGACCACGGTCCGCACGCCGAACGCGGCCGCGGCCCGAGCGGTGTCGGCCAGTTCGGCCGCGGCCCGCTGCCGGACGGCCTCCGGCTCGCCGTCGCCCCAGATCCGGGCGGGCAGGATGCCCTGGTGCCGCTGGTCGATGGGGTGATCGCAGACCGCCTGGCCAACCAGGTGGTTGGAGATGGCCCAGCAGCGCAGCTCGTACCGGGCCAGCAGCGCGTGCCGCCCGGCCAGGTAGCCGTCCTCGCGCAGCGCCCGGTCCACCTCGAAGTGATCACCCCAGCAGGCCAGCTCGAGGCCGTCGTAGCCCCAGCCGCGGGCCAGCCGGCAGACCTCCTCCAGCGGCAGGTCAGCCCACTGGCCGGTAAACAACGTAAACGGTCGGGACATGATCGGCTCCTTACCCGGCGGCCCTGGTACCTGGCGTCACCCGGCCGCCGGGACCGGGGTCCACTCGCTGTCGCGGGCGGCGCTGCCGGCCACGGCGGCCAGCACCCGCTGCACCTGCAGGCCGTCGGCGAACGACGGCTCCGGGTCCGCCGCGCCGGCGATCGCGGTGACCAGGTCGGCGGCCTGGTGGACGAACGTGTGCTCCCAGCCCAGCACGTGCCCCGGCGGCCACCACGCGGACAGGTACGGGTGGCCTGGCTCGGTGACCAGCACGCGGCGGAACCCGGCCGTGCCGCTGTCCTCGGCGCGGTCGTAGAACTCCAGCTCGTTGAGCCGCCCCAGGTCGAACGCGAGGCTGCCCCGGTCCCCGTTCAGCTCGATGCGCAGCGCGTTCTTCCGGCCGGCCGCGAACCGGGTGGCCTCGAACGACGCCAGCGTCCCGGCGCCCAGCCGGGCGGTGAACACCACCGCGTCGTCCACCGTGACCGCCCCCATCCGGTCCGGCTGCGCACCGCCGGCCCCGGCGGGGGGCAGCGGGCGTTCGGTAATGAACGTCGTGGCCTGGGCGGAAACCCCCGTGATGAGCTGACCGGTCAGGTACTGGGCCAGGTCGACCAGGTGGCTGCCCAGGTCACCGAGGGCACCCGAGCCGGCCTGGTCGCGGCGCAGCCGCCAGGTCAGCGGGAAGGCCGGGTCGGTCAGCCAGTCCTGCAGGTAGCCGGCCCGGACGTGGCGGATGGCGCCGATCCGGCCGCCGCCGGCCAGCTGGCGGGCCAGCGCGATGGCCGGGACGCGCCGGTAGTTGAACCCGGTCATGGCGCGGATCCCGCGGGCCCGGGCCCGGCCAGCCGCCGCGGCCATCGCCTCCGCCTCGGCCACCGTGTTGGCCAGCGGCTTCTCGCAGAGCACGTGCTTGCCCGCGTCCAGCGCGGCGATGGCGATCTCGGCATGGCTGGCACCGGGCGTGCAGACGTCGATGAGGTGCACGTCGTCGCGGTCCAGCAGGGTGCGCCAGTCGGTCTCGGTGGAGTGGAAGCCGTAGCGCCGGGCGGCTGCCGCGGTGGCCGCCGGGTCCCGGCCGCACAGCGCGGTCAGCACCGGGCGGCACGGCAGGCTGAACACGTGCGGGGCGGTCCGCCAGGCCTGGGCATGGGCCGCGCCCATGAACGCGTACCCGGCCATGCCCACGCCCAGCACCGGCTGCGGCGGGCGCTCGCCCACGTGCCCTCCCAACGTCAGCCCAGCGTGGCGGCCCGTGGGTCCCAGCCCGCGGGCAGCACGTCAGGCACCGGGAACGTCGTGCACACCGGCTCGAACGTACCCCCGGCCACCGATCTGGTGATGGCCTCCATGGTGTCCAGCACGTGCAGGGCCAGCTCGCCCGAGGCCCGGTGCGGGACCCCGGCGCGCAGCCCGCGGGCCATGTCCAGCGCGCCGATGCCACGCCCGGCGGTGGACCCGGCGGCCGGGATTACGGACCACTCGTCGCGGCCCGCCGGGCGGATCCGGACCTCGCCATCGAACCGGTTCGGGTCCGGCATGGCCAGCGTGGCCTCGGTGCCGGTGATCTCCACGAAACCGTGCCGCCGCAGCGGCGAGTCGAAGCTGAGCAGCACGGTGGCGGCCGCGCCCCCCGCGTAGCCGAGCAGCGAAGCTACATGGGTGGGCACGCCGACCTGGAACCGCGTGCCGGCCCGCGGGCCGCGGCCGATGACCCGGCTGGGGCGGCTCTGGCGGCCGAGCGCCGCCACCGACGTGGCCGGGCCGAACAGGCTGGCCAGCGTGGTCAGGTAGTACGGCCCGATGTCGAACAGCGGGCCCGCGCCGCGCTGGAACAGGAACTCCGGGTCCGGGTGCCAGCGTTCCGGGCCCGGGTCCTGCATCAGGGCCAGCGCGGTCTGCGGCTCGCCGATGGCGCCCTCGCTGATCAGCCGGCGCGCCGTCTGCAGCCCGGCGCCCAGCACGGTGTCCGGCGCGCAGCCGATCCGCACCCCCGCCCGCGCGGCTTCCGCGAGCAGGTCCCGCCCCTCCTTCGCGTCCAGCGCGAGCGGCTTCTCGATCCACACGCTTTTGCCGAACGCCACCGCGTGCCGGGCGACGTCGGTGTGCGCGGCCGGGATGGTGAGGTTGACCACCAGTTCTACCCCGGGGTGGCTGATGGCGTGCGCGGTGCCGCCGGCCCCCGGTACCCCGTACCTGGCCGCCTGGGCCCGGGCCCGGTCCAGGTCGAGATCCGCGCAGCACAGCACCCGGACGTCCGGGAACGAGGTCAGGTGGGCCAGGTACGTGTCGCTGATCGTGCCGCAGCCGACCACGGCCACGCCCACCGGCTCACCGGTGGTCATCGCGTGCCAGCGGGTGGGCCAGCCCCTGGGCGGCCAGCCAGGCCAGGCTGTCGCCGACCGCCGTCATCATGTCGGTCGCGCACCGGTCCAGCTCCACCACGCGCCACTCGGCCGACCGGCCCGCGGCCAGGATGTCCGCGACCGGCATCTCGCCCGCGCCGACCGCGGTCATCGGGTCGTCCCTGCTCACCGGCCCGTCCTTGACGTGCAGGTAGCGGACCCGCTCGCCGAGCCGGCCGAGCAGCGCGGGCACGTCCTGGCCGCCGACCGCGGCCCAGTACGTGTCCACCTCGAGCAGCACGTCGCCGTCCAGCGCCCCGGCCAGCACCTCCAGCGCGGGCCGGCCGCCGATCAGCGAGGACAGCTCGAAGTCGTGGTTGTGGTAGCCGAGCCGGATCCCCTCGGCGGCCAGCCGGGCGGCCATCCCGTTGAGCTCGGCGGCCACCTCCCGCACGCTGGCCGCGTCGGCGAACCTGGCCGGCGGCAGGTAGGGCACGATGACGGTGTCCGTGCCCAGCACCCGGGCCGCCGCCACCACGGCGGCGGCCTGGCCATCGGTGGGGGTGGCGTGCACGCTGCACGTGGCCAGCCCGGCGGCGGCCAGGTCGGCGGCCAGCCCAGCCGGGTCGTCGAGCGCGTTGAACGCCTCCACCGCCCCGTAGCCGAACGCGGCCAGCTGGGCCAGGACACCGTGCCGGCCTGCGGCGAGCTGGTCGCGGACGGTGTACAGCTGGACGGCGGGCGGGTTGCTGGTGGTCACGCGAACCAGGGCTCCTCGGGCAGTGACCGCGCAGGCACCGCGCAGGCACCACGCAATCTTTTCGAAAGCTATTCGCTCGCTCTGTCAGGCTAGTTTCGCCACCCGGCCTGGTCAATAGCCGGATGTGGTTACCATGGGTGCTGGCCTGGGTGGTTTGCGCAGGCCAGCCCGATGCGATCTTTCGAAAAGTGGGGCCCGTCCGTGACCCGTGAAGCCGGCCGCAGCACCCTGGTCGACATCGCCGCCGCGGCGGGCGTCTCGGTCTCCGCGGTGTCCAAGGTGCTCAACGGGCGGACCGACGTGGCCGCGGCGACCCGGGCCCGGATCGCCGCGCTGCTCCGGGAGAACGGCTACCAGGTCGCGTCCCGGCTCGGCTTCGGGGTGGTGGACCTGCTCATCGCGGACCTGCACAGCCCGTGGGCCGAGGAACTGCTGCGCGGGACCGTGCAAGCGGCCGACGAGTCCGCGGCCAGCGTGGTGGTCGCCACGGTGGACTCGCCGGCCGGGTTCGCCCGGTGGCTGGACCGGGCCGCCGGCCGGGGCACCGACGGCGCGCTGTGCGTGCTGCACCTGCCGGACAGCAGCGAACTGCAGCGGCTGGCCGCGGCCCGGATCCCGCTGGTGGTGATCGACCCGGCCGAGGAGCCCGGGGCCGGCATCCGGTCGGTGGGCACCACCAACTGGCAGGGCGGGCTGACCGCCACCCGGCACCTGATCGAGCTGGGCCACCGCCGGATCGGCATCATCTGCGGCCCGGAACAGCTCTGGTCCAGCCGGGCCCGGCTGGCCGGGTACCGGGCCGCGCTGCAGGCGGCCGGGCTGCCCGCGCCCGCCGAGCTGGTCCGCCGGGACGACTTCTGCATCGGCGGCGGCCGCCGCCAGGGCGGTCACCTGCTCGATCTGGCTGCGCCGCCGACCGCGGTGGTGGCCGGCAACGACAGCCAGGCGTTCGGCGTGCTGCAGGCGCTGGCCGAGCGCGGGCTGCGGGCGCCCCGGGACCTCAGCGTGGTCGGCTTCGACGACGTGCCGGTTGCGTCCTGGGCTACGCCCGCGCTGACCACCATCCGGCAGCCGCTGGCCGCGATGGCCGCGGCCGCGTTCGGGATGCTGCGCGGCGGGCGGTCGGGCGGGCCGGGGGGCGGGACAGCCGAGCCGCAGCACGTCGAGCTGGCCACGTCCCTGGTGATCCGGGAGAGTACCGCGCCGCCCGGCCGTTAACCGGGCCGGCCAGCCCGCCGGGATCCGCCCGCCGGGACCTGCCCGCCGGGACCCTCCCGCCGGGACCTGCCCGCCGGGACCGGGCATTATTGCGCACGTGGCGCGGATTGGCCACGAACATGGCCGTATCGGTTGAGGCACCCCGGCCGATCGCCTAGTCTCGCCCTGTCACCTGCTGTTATCAGGGAGTCCCCCATGCCTCGTCTACCCAGGCGGTTCCGTGTCTTCGGCGTGGCCGCCGCGGCTGCGCTGCTCGCGGCCGGCTGCAGCGGCAGCGGCGGCGGCTCCGGCGCGGTAGGCGGCCTGGAGCAGACCAACCTGGTCGTCGCGGCGGTGCCCGCCATAGACTCGGCCGGGCTGTACATCGCCGAGCAGCGCGGGTTCTTCGCCCAGGAGGGCCTGCACGTCTCGATCGTCAGGGCCGCCAGCAGCTCCGACGTGATCAGCAAGCAGCTGGCGGGCCAGTACGCCATCACCGCGGGCGCGTACCCGTCCTACATCGCCGCCGACGTCAACAAGAACGCGGATTTCCGGGTCCTGGTGTCCGGGTCGCAGCTGGCGCCGTCCGTGCAGCAGATCGTGGTGCCCGCCAGGTCGAAGGTCACCAAGATGTCCCAGCTGGCCGGGCAGACGATCGGGGTCAATGCGCTCAACAACGTCGGCACGCTGCTGGTCACGTCGATGCTCAGCGACAACGCGATCGCGGCCAAGGCTGCCAACGGGCAGCCCAACTACAACTTCAAGGTCATCCAGTTCCCGGACATGGGCCAGGCCCTCAACAGCGGCCAGGTAGGGGCGGCCTGGCTGCCCGAGCCGTTCATCACCGAGGACGAGGAGACGTACGGGGTCCAGCCCCTGGCCGACGCCGACGAGGGCCAGGCCGAGAGCCTGCCCATCGAGGGCTACGTGGTGACCCAGTCCTGGCTGGACAAGAACCCGCACACCGCCGAGGCGTTCCGCATCGCGCTGGAAAAGGCCCAGGCCATCGCGGCGACCAACCAGGACGCGGTGCAGAGCGCGATGACCGCGTTCGCGGGCGTGCGGCCGATGGCCGCCGACGTGCTGGCCACGCCGGACTACCCGACCACCACCCAGGCTGGGCCGCTGCAGCGGGTCGTCTCGCTGATGGTGGGCGAGAACATGATCAAGCAGGGCTACAACGCCCGGAACTTGATCGCCAAGATCCCCAGCGGCTGAGCCGGGGCGGCCCGGCCCGTGAGCCGGCGGCTATTCTCAGCCGCGGCCGGTCACTGGCTGAACCCCGGGATGCCGGTGCCGCCGGCCGTGGTCCGCACGTAGAGGTAGACCGGGCCCGTCTTCCGGCAGGCCGGGAATGGGTACGGCAGCACGACCGGGCGGCGGTCGTTGGGCGGGTAGACGCGCAGCCCCAGCGCGGTCGCGGGACGGCAGGCGGCTGGCGGGAAGTTGCCCACGTCCACCAGCCTCAGCACCGCGTGCGCGGTCGCGCCGGGGCGCAGCGTGACCAGGCGGATGGGGTCGCTGTAGTCCCGGGACGCCGCGGTGCCCAGCTGGCGGCCGTCCGGGCCGGCCGCGGACACCCCCGGGAAGCCGTACAGCGTGCAGGTGCGTGCCGAGATGTTGGACAGCTCGAGCTGGTCGTACGTGCTCCCGGCGGTGCCGTTGCCCGGGACGCCCAGCCACACCCGGAGCGCGCCGCTGAAGCAGCGCGGGGCTACGGCCGCGGCGGGCCGGGCCGGGCCGGGGCGGCCCGCCCGCCGGGCGCGGCCAGGGCGGCGGTGGGGATCAGGATGGCCGTGCCGGTGAAGGCGAACGCGGCCAGGCCGCGCCGGGCCGCGCGCGTAGTGAGCTTCACTGGGGATCGCCTCCGGTCTGCGTTTCCGGCACTGGCCGCGCCGGGAATCAGCGGTTGCGTCCACTACGACGGCAATGCACCCGGAATGGTTGGGCCTGACCACGGCGAATGGCCCGGGAATGTTGGCGGCCGGCAGGCCAGACGTCGGCCAAGGTTCGCGCAGCTGTCACGCCGAGTTACGGAGCCAGGAATCTGTGCCGGTGATGATCAGGCCGTGCGGATAGTGCGGCTGGCCAACTACGTCGCGCCGGCTTCGGGCGGGCTGCGCACGGCGCTGCGTGAGCTGGGCGCCGGGTACCTCGCGGCCGGCCACGAGCCGGTCCTGGTCATCCCCGGGCCCCGGCCGGGCCGCGAGTACACCAGGCAGGGGCTGGTCATCACGGTGCCCGGGGTGATCGTGCCGGGTGCCGGCGGCTACCGGGCCATCGCCACCCGGCGGCCACTGCGGCGGCTGCTCGACGGCCTGGCCCCGGACCGGCTGGAGGTCTCCGACCGGACCACGCTGCGCTGGACCGGCCGCTGGGCCCGGGACCGCGGGGTGCGCTCGGTGATGGTCTCGCACGACAGCCTGGCCACCCTGGCGGGCATGTTCGCGCCACCCGGGCTGACCGGGCAGTGGCTGGCCGACCAGCTCAACGCGAGCACGGCGGCCTGCTATGACGTGGTCGTGTGCACCACCGGCTGGGCCGCGGCCGAGTTCCGCCGGCTGCCGGTGCGGAACCTGCGCCAGGTGCCGCTGGGCGTGGACCTGGACTGCTTCCAGCCCGGTCACCGCGACGCGGGGCTGCGCGCCCAGCTGGCCGGGCCGGGGCGGCCGCTGCTGGTGCACTGCAGCCGGCTGTCGCCGGAGAAGCGCCCGGAACGCGCCATCGGCGCACTGGCCGAGCTGCACCGGCGCGGAGTGCCCGCGGTGCTGGTGGTGGCGGGGGACGGGCCGCGGCTGCGCGGGCTGCGCGCCCAGGCGGGCGGCCTGCCGGTCCGCTTCCTCCGGCACGTTACCGACCGCACCGTGCTGGCCCGGCTGCTGGCCACGGCGGACGTGGCCATCGCGCCCGGGCCGGCCGAGACGTTCGGCCTGTCCGCACTGGAGGCGCTGGCCAGCGGCACGCCGGTGGTGGTCAGCGACCGGAGCGCGCTGCCCGAGGTGGCCGGCCCGGCCGGGCTGGCCGCCGCGGACCGCGACGCGGCGTTCGCGGACGCCATCCAGTGCGTGCTGGGCAGCGACGTTGCGGCGCGCCGGGCCCGGGCCCGGGCCCGGGCCGAGCGGTTCGGCTGGCCCGCCGCGGTACGGGGTTTCCTGGCCGCGCACGGGCTGGACCCCGGGCCGCCCGCTCCCCGGCTCGGCCCGGCCGCCGCGCTGCGGGCCGGTGGTGCGTGATGATGCCGGCCACCGCGGCCGCGCCCGGGCCGGGGCCGGCCCCATGCCCGGTCACCCGGTTCGCCGCCCTCGGTGACTCGGTCACGCTCGGCATGGGAGATCCCATGCCCCAGGGCGGCTGGCGGGGCTGGGCCGCGCTGCTGGCCGGGTCGCTGGCCCCGCCGGGCCAGGCCGAGCTGTGCAACCTGGCCCGGTCCGGGGCGCTGATCCGCGACGTAGCCGGCCAGCAGCTGGACCGGGCGGTGTCTTTGGCGCCCACCCACGCCTCGGTGCTGGTCGGGATGAACGACACGCTGCGCGGCACGTTCGATCTGACCGCCATCGCCGGTGACCTGGAACGGATCGTGGCCACGCTGGAGCGGGCCGGGGCCCTGGTGCTCACCGCCAGCCTGCCCGATCCCGGGCTGCTGCTGCGCATCCCCGGGTCGCTGCGCCGGCCGCTGGCCCGCCGGGCGCACGCCATCAACGGGGTGCTCGGCCGGCTGGCCGAGCGGTACCAGGTGGTGCACGTGGACGTGGCCGGGCACCCGGCCATCTACGACAAGCGGATGTGGGGCGTGGACCGGCTGCACCCCAGTGAGCGCGGGCACCGACTGCTGGCCCGGCTGTTCGCTGCGCGGCTGGCCGAGCTGGGCCTGCCGCACGCCATGCCCGACCCGGAGCCGGTCAACCCCGAGCCCAGCGCCTGGGCGCAGGCGCACTGGATGGCGACCAAGGGCACCGGCTGGATCGTCCGGCGGTCCCGGGACCTGGTGCCCCGGCTGCTCCAGCTGGCCGCCACCGAGTGGTGGCACGACCGGCGCGGCGGGCCGGGGTCAGGATGACCGGCACCACCCGCGCCGGGCGGGGCAGTGAGTACGCCGAGCTGTCCCGGCTGATCCGCCGGGACGGCCTGCCGAACCGGCGGCCCCGGTACTACGCGGTGAAGATCACCATCATGGCGGTGCTGTACGCGGCGGGCTGGGCCGCCGTGGCGGCGCTGGCCGGCTCCTGGTACCAGCTGCTGGCCGCGGGGTACCTGGCCGGCGTGTTCGGCCAGCTCGCTTTCCTCGGCCACGAAGCCGGGCACCGGCAGATCTTCCGGACCCGGCGGGCCAACGACGCCGCCGGGCTGGTGCTCGGCGACCTGCTGATCGGGCTGAGTTACGGCTGGTGGACCGGCAAGCACAATCGGCACCACGCGCATCCCAACCGGCTCGGCCGGGATCCCGATATCAGCCTGGCCGCCGTCGCGTTCACCCCTGGCCAGGCCGCGGGCCGCCACCGGCTGCACCGGGCGCTGGCCCGCTACCAGGCCTTCCTGTTCTTTCCCATGCTGCTGGCCGACGCGGTGAGCATGCACGTGATCAGCATCTGGGCCGTGCTGCACGGCGCTGTGCCGCACGGTACCGGCCGGCCGGCCCGGGCCCTGGAAGGCGGCCTGCTGCTGGTGCACTTCGCCGGGCACCTCGGCGCGGCCGCGCTGCTCATGCCGCCCGCCCAGGCCATCGCGTTCGTCGTGGTCCAGCAGGGCCTGTTCGGGGTGTACCTGGGCTGCGCGTTCGCGCCCAACCACAAGGGCATGCCGGTGCTCGGCGAGCAGGACAACCTGGACTTCTCAACTACCAGATCGAGCACCATCTGTTCCGTCCATGCCGCGGCCCGGCCTGCGCCGGTGCCGGGCCCTGGTCCGGGCGTGCTGCGCGCAGCATGGGCTGGACTACTGCGAGCTGAACCTGGTGGCCAGCTATGCGCAGGTGCTGCGCGCCCTGCACCCGGGTTAGCCGGGGGGACGGCCCCCCGGGCCCCGCGGTCGCCGCTCCGCGCCGGGCGGTGCCAAGCCACCGCGGGACTTAATCCAGCAGCCGGGCCCGGCAGGCCAGCTGCAGCGCCAGCCGCTGGTCGGAATCCTCCAGGTCGATGTCCAGCAGCTCGGTGATGGCGCGGATCCGGTTGGCCACCGCGTTGCGGTGCAGGTGCAGCTGCTGCGCGGTCTTGATGATGGATCCCTGCTGGTCCAGGTAGGCGGCCAGGGTGCGGATGGCGGTGTCGGCCCGGGCCTGGCCGAGTTTCTCCAGCGGCGCGAGCTGGTCGCGCACCGAGGCCCGCGCGGTGTCCGACGCGTACCACTCCATCAGCATCCGCTGCACACCCACCGCGTCGTGGGTGGTCACACCGGGCGGCTTGCGGGCGGCCCGGGCGGCGGAGAGCGCGGCCCGGGCCTCCGCCGCCGACGCGCGCAGCCCCATCGGCCCTTCGTGCGGTGCGCCCACGCCGGCCCGGAACGCGAGCGCGGGCACCCGGCCGGCGAGCGCCTGCAGGGCCCGCCCGGCCGACCGGGCGGCCTGCGCGCCGGCCTGCGGGCCTGGGTCGGAGGTGGTCACCCTGATCAGCACCAGGGCGTGCGCGACCCGGGACAGGTGCCAGGTGCCGCCGGCCGCCGCGGCCGCCTGCAGCGCGATCTGGCCGGCCGACTCGAGCAGCTCGAACCGGTGCACCTCGTCCCGGCCCGAGCCGCCCAGGTCGTCCGCCTCGATCCGGACCGCGACATGCCAGCCGCCCAGCGCGACGTTCAGCTGCCGGGCCCGTTCGAGCAGGTCCTCGTTGATGGCCGAGTCGGACATCAGCAGCTCGGCGAGCAGTTCACTGCGCGACCGGGCCGGGACCTCGCGAGCCTGCCGGGCCAGGTCAAGCAGCCGGCCAGCGGCCGCGGCCGCGTTGTGCAGCACCAGCCGGACCGCGATGGCCAGGTCACCGTGCGCCTCCGGCGCGGCGAAGTGGCCGATCAGCGTCTCCCCGACCAGCACCGGCACGCCGGCGTCGCCGGGCGGGCCCCCCGGGCCGGCCAGGGGCGCGCTCACCGTGGCCAGCACCGGGCTGCCGTCCGGCGTCAGGGCCAGGCCGTTGCCGGTGGGCCGGGGGCGGAACTCGACCGGCGTGCCCAGCGCGCGGCTGACCGCCTCGCGCAGCCCGTCCAGGCTGGCCCCGGCGGCCTCGGCGTGCAGCACCGCGTCCAGGCCCTGCTGAGCCCGGCCCAGCGCGAGGCCGGCGCCGCCGCTGATCTCCCTGAGCAGCGACTGGACCAGCCCGGCCAGGTCAGCGTGGGCCGGGATGGAGATCAGCGCGATGTCAGCGCGGCCAGCGATGTCCATCGCTGTCACCGTGGGCGCCCACTGCTCGGCGGCGAACGCGGCCACCGCGCTGACCCGGTTGACCGTGGCCCAGCGCAATGCCATGTCCAGCCGGTAGTCGGTGACCTCGGCCGACGCGGCCCGGGACAGCACGACCAGGCTGCCGGCGGGGGCGTCGTCCAGTTCGGCGAAACGCTCGGCCAGCCGGACCAGCGCCACCGGGCGGTCACCACCGCCCCGGCTGACCCGGTGCAGCCCGGCCAGCGGCGAGCTGGCCAGCATCTCGTCCACCGACGGCATCGGCCCCCCAATGGCGCGCACGGGTGCGTTGCGCACACTTCGGTCATCAGCACAGTGCATTCCGCCCATTCTCCCGGGATGCACCAGATGTAAGCATGGCATCGCATCCGGCTTTCCGCACCGGCCTGGCCGGGCCCGCGGCGGCTGGTGCTCCCAGGGAGAGCAGATGGACAACGAATCAGCGATCGATTTAGTGACGGCTGACACCGAGGCCCCGGACTGGTGGCCGTATGCCCATGAGTTCCCGTACTGGCACGTGTGGCGGGGGATTGCCGGGCTGCTCTATGCACGGCGGCTGATGTCCAGCCCGCCCCGCGTGGTGCGCAGCCAGGACCCGGCTGAGCTGCGCGAGCAGATCATGCAGGCGGAACTGCACCGGTAGCGGACCGTTCATCGGCAAAAAGATGCCGTTACCGGCTGGATCAGGAACTATATGCATAACGCCCCTGCATGCCCTGACCACCACCTGACGGCCGGACCGATGAAGCGACTGCTCGACCCTGACGCGCTGCGCGCTTTAGCGCGCGGCTGCGCGGTGCTGGGTGCGGGCGGGGGCGGTGACACGTACCTGGCGCTGCTGCAGGCCTTGCAGGCCACCGAGGATTACGGCCCAGCCCAGCTCGTGGACGTGGCCGAACTGCCGGACGACGCCCTGATCATGCCGTGCGGCGGGATAGGCGCGCCCACGGTCAGCATCGAGAAGATCGAGAACGGTGACGAGGGGGAACGGCTCCGCGACCATCTGCAGTTCCTGACCAGCCGCCCGGTGGCGGCGCTGATGTCCAGCGAGATTGGCGGCGGGAACGGCGTGCTGCCGGTCACCTGGGCCGCCCGGATGGGCCTGCCGCTGGTCGACGCGGATGGGATGGGCCGGGCGTTTCCCGAGGTTCCGCAGGTCACCATGCAGCTGGCCGGGATCTCGCCGAGCCCGGCGGTGATGACCGATGAGCGCGGCAACCTGGTCTTGTTCCAGGCCATTTCCGGGCACTGGATGGAGCGGCTGGAACGGGCGGCCGCGGTCGAGTTCGGCGGGGCCGCCTCGTCCACCGAATTCACCATGACTGCGGCGCAGGCGCGCACGGCCACGGTGCGCAACTCGGTGTCGCTGGCCATCCGGATCGGCGCGGCCGTGCTGACCGCCCCGGCCAGCCCGGTCGACGCGCTGATCACCGAGATCGGCGCGTTCCGGCTGGCCGGCGGCAAGATCTCGGACGTGGAGCGGCACACCACCAGCGGCTTCGTCCGCGGGTCAGTGGTCGTCGAAGGGCTCGGCGCGGACGCTGGCCGGCTCATCCGGCTGGAGCTGCAGAACGAGAACCTGGTCGCGCTGGAACGCGGCCACGTGCTGGCCTCAGTGCCCGATCTGATCTCGGTGCTGGACAGCGAGACGGCGGACGCCATCGCGACCGAGCGGCTCAGATATGGCCAGCGGGTGGTGGTGATCGCCTTCGGCTGCGACCCGGTGTGGCGGACCGAGCGGGGTATCGCGCTCACCGGCCCGCGGGCGTTCGGCTACGACTTCGACTACCGGCCCGTAGAGGAGCTTGCCGGTGCCCGCTCCTGACTGCCGTCTCGGCATCGACGTCGGTGGCACCAACACCGACGCGGTCATCATGGACGGCACGGACCGGGTCATCGCCAAGGCCAAGGTGCCTGGGACACCGGACATCACCGGCGGGATCGTGACCGCCATCGATACCGTGCTCCGCGCCCCGGGGGTGGCCCCGGAGCGGATCACCCACGTCATGCTGGGCACCACCCACGCCACCAACGCGGTGCTGGAGCGGCGCCACCTGCGCCGGGTGGCGGTGCTCCGGATCGGCGGGCCGGCCACGCACAGTATCCGGCCCATGTTCGGCTGGCCGGCCGACCTCACCGCGGCCATTTCGGCCGGTGCGGTGATCGTGGACGGCGGCATCGAGTTCGACGGCCGTGACCTGTCCCCGCTGGACACCGACGCCATCACCAGGTTCCTCGGCCAGGTGGCCGGGACCGCCGACGGTGTCGCCATCACCAGCGTGTTCGCCCCGGTCTCGGCGCGGCACGAGCTGGCCGCCGCGGAGATCGTCAAGCGCGAACTGGGTGAGGTGCAGCTGTCGCTGAGCCACGAGATCGGCTCGATCGGCCTGCTGGAACGGGAGAACGCCACGATCCTGAACGGGGCGCTGGCCGGGGTGGCCAACGACGTGGCCCTGTCCCTGGCCGAGGCGCTGGCCGCGCACCAGCTCCGGCCGGTCACGTTCTTCGCGCAGAACGACGGCACCCTGATGGCCCTCGACCAGGCGCTCCGCTACCCGGTGCTGACGATCGGCAGCGGGCCCGCGAACAGCGTCCGCGGCGCCGCGTTCCTGACCGAGACGGCCGACTCGCTGGTCATCGACGTCGGAGGCACGTCGACCGACGTGGGGGTGCTGGTCAACGGGTTCCCCCGGGAGTCGTCGTACGGGGTGGAGATCGGCGGCATCCGGACCAACTTCCGGATGCCCGACCTGGTCACGATCGCGCTGGGCGGCGGGACGGTGGTCGCCGCGGACGGGGCCGGGGTGCGCGTCGGGCCGCGCAGCGTCGGCTACCGGCTGGACCGGGACGCGCTGGTGTTCGGCGGGAGCACCGCCACGCTGACCGACAGCGCGGTCGCGGCCGGCCGGGCCGCGCTGGGCGACCCCGGGCTGGCCGGCGGCCAGCGGCCGCTGCTCACCGCGGCGCTGGCCCGGGCCGACGCCATGCTGGCCGACGCGATCGACCGGATGAAGACGTCCCGGGCGGACCGCCCGCTCATCGCGGTGGGCGGGGGCAGCATCCTGATCCCGGACCGGATCCCGGGCGTCAGCGAGGTCATCCGGCCCGAGCACTTCGACACGGCCAACGCCGTGGGGGCCGCGATCGCCTCGGTCAGCGGCCAGATCGACCGGATTTTCCACCTCGGCACCGGTGGCCGGGAGGCCGCGCTCGACGAGGCGTGCGGTGAGGCACGCGAGCGCGCGGTGGCCGCCGGGGCCGACCCCGGGACGGTGCGGATCGTCGAGATGGAGGAGATCCCGCTGGCGTATCTCACCTCGCCCGCGGTCCGCATCCGGGTCAAGGCGGCCGGCACGCTCGGCGGCCTGCCCGGCCAGCACCGTCCGCCAGCGCACGGAGCTCAGCCACGTCGAGAAGTTCGGAGGAATCCATGAAGGCCCACCGCGCCGGGCTGTCCGCAGCCGGCTGTGCGCTGCTGGTGGTGCTGGCCGCCTGCGGCGGCTCGTCCGCGCCAGCCACTCACCAGCCGGCCAGCAACCAGGTGTTCACGTACGACACCACCGCCCCGGTGATGGTCGACGGCTGGGACCCCGCGACCGAGTACTCCGACGGCATCATCGCGATGAGCGAGATGTATGAGACGCTCACCCGCTACGACAGCGTCACGCACACCGTCAAGCCGCTGCTGGCGACCAGCTGGTCGTCCTCGGCCAACGGCCTGACCTGGACGTTCCACCTGCGGCCCGGGGTGCATTTCCACACCGGCCGGCTGATGACGGCGCAGGCCGCGGCCGCGGCCATCCTGCGCACCCAGAAGCTGGGCGGCGGCGCCGCCTACGTCTGGGACGCGGTGAAGAGCATCACCACGCCGGGCACCTACACGATGGTGTTCCACCTGAAGTACCCGTCGCCGCTGGACCTGGAGGCGTCCGCGTCCTACTCGGCCTACATCTACGACACCCAGGCGGCCCCCAAGGGGGAGTCACTGACCACGTGGCTCAACGCGCCGCACGACGCGGGCACCGGCCCGTACGAGCTGCAGACCTGGAACAAGGGCCAGGAGTTCGAGGTCATCCTCAAGGCCTTCCCCGGGTACTGGGGCGGCTGGCACGGCCCGCACTACAAGAAGGTCGTGTTCCGGGTGGTGCCGCAGGACACCACGGCCGCCCAGCTGCTCCGCTCCGGCCAGGTCTCGTTCGTCGAGCAGATCAGCCCGTCGCTGTGGAAGTCATTCCAGGGCCAGCCGGGCATCCGGACCGAGAGCGTGCCGTCCTTCCAGAACCTGCTCGGCCAGCTCAACGCCAAGACGCTGAGCCTGCCCGAGCGGCAGGCCATCTCGTACGGGATCAACTACGCCGGGATCGTCGCCGCCTTGCAGGGCGCGGCCGTCCAGCCCAGCGGCCTGGTCCCGGCCGGCCTGCCGGGGCACTACACCAACCTGCCCAACTACCACTACGACCCGGCCAAGGCCATCCAGCTGCTGCACCAGGCCGGGTACGGGCCGGGCAAGAAGGCGCTCAACCTGAGCCTGACCTACACCCAGGGCGACTCCAACGAGCAGGTGGTGGCCACGCTGCTCAAGTCCAGCCTGGCCAGGCTGAACATCAGCCTGTCCACCCAGTCGCTGGCCTGGCCGACGCAGTGGGCCAAGGCCAAGTCCAGCGACGCGGCCAGCCACCAGAGCATCTTCCTGGAGTACTGGTGGCCCGACTACGCCGACCCGTACACCTGGTTCAACAACCTGCTGCTGACCGAGAAGCAGCCGTACTTCAACCTCTCGTACTACTCCAACCCGGCCCTGGACAAGCAGATCAACCACGTGGAGACGCTGCTCGCGACCAACCGCAGCGCCGGTGAGCAGCTGTACCGCACGATGCAGGTCGAGGTGCTGCAGCAGGCCCCGCTCGACGTGCTCTACAACATCAACTACCAGTACGCGATGCGCACGTCGTTCACCGGTTTCCAGCCTGACCCGGCCTACGCGAACGTGGTGTTCGTCTACGACCTCAAGCCGACTGGCAGTTGACCGTTTACGTCGCGCGCCGGGTCGCCCTGGCCGCGGTAGTGGTCGCGGGCGTCATCATCGCGACGTTCGTGATCGCCCGCGTGGTCCCCGGCGATCCGGCGGCGACCTGGGCCGGCCCGCACGCCTCGGCGGCCCAGGTCGCCGCGGCGCGGCGGTTCCTCGGCCTGGACCGGCCGCCCGCGGTCCAGCTGCTGGACTACTTCGGCGGGGTGCTCAGCGGGAACTGGGGACTGTCGGTGCACACCCACCAGCCCGTGCTGTCCGACATCGGCACCGCCGCGCCCGCCTCGCTGGAACTGGTCACCGCGGCACTGGTCATCGCGCTGGTGGTGGCGGTGCCGCTCGGGCTGGTGTCGGCCCGCTGGCCGGGCGGCGCGGCCGACCAGGCCATCCGGGCCGGCTCCATCCTGGGCGTGTCGATGCCGATCTTCTGGATGGCGCTCATCCTGCAGCTGGTGTTCTCCCAGCACCTGCACTGGCTGCCCGCGGCCGGTGAGTACTCGCCCGGCCTGCTGTTCACCAGCCCGCTGGCCCACATCACCGGGTTCAGCCTGATCGACGCGGCACTGACCGGGAACTGGCCCATGTTCGGCAGCATCCTGGTCCACCTGGTCCTGCCCGCCGTGGTGGTGGCCGCCTACCCGGCCGGGCTGATCGCCCGGATGGTCCGGGCCCAGGTGCTGGACACGGTGGGCGAGACGCACATCCAGATGCTGCGCGCGCTGGGCTTCCGCGAGCGCGCGGTGCTCGGCCGGTTCGCCATGAAGCTGGCCTGGAACCCGGTGGCCGCCGCGGTGGCCCTGGTCTTCGGCTACTCGCTGGTCAACACGTTCCTGGTCGAGGCGATCTTCGACTGGCCCGGGCTGGGCAGCTACGCGGCCGCCTCGGTCGCCACCCTGGACACCCCGGCCATCCTCGGGGTGACCCTGTTCATCGCCCTGGTGTACGTGGCCGCCAACCTGGTCGTGGACATCCTGCAGGCCGCCCTCGACCCGCGGATCCGGCTCCGATGATCGAAGCGCCCACCCCGGCCGATATCCCGGCCGCCGCGCTGCCCCGGGGCCAGGCGCTGCGCCGCGGGCTGCGCGCGAACCCGCTGCTGGTGGTGGGCGCGCTGGCCGCGCTGCTGATCGTGGTCATCGCGGTGGCGGCCCCGCTGCTGGCCCCGTTCCCGGCCGACGCGGGCACGGCCACGCACCCGTTCGCGGTGCTCAGGCCGCCGTCCGCGGCGCACTGGTTCGGCACCGACCAGGTCGGCCGGGACGTGCTGTCCCGGGTCATCTACGGAGCCCGGATCTCGCCGCTGGTCGCGGTCATCGTGCTGGCCATCGCGTGCCTGATCGGCGTCCCGCTGGGCGTCGCGGCCGGCTATTTCGGCGGCTGGGTCGACGAAGTGATCATGCGGGTGACCGACATCTTCCTGGCCTTCCCGTCGCTGCTGCTGGCACTGGCCCTGGCCGCCGTGCTGCCGACCAGCCTGACCAGCCTGACCATCGCCATCTCGGTCACCTGGTGGCCGTGGTACACCCGGCTGATCCGGGGCCAGGCCGCGTCGGTGGCGGGCCGCCCGTACATCGACAGCTGCCGGGCGCTGGGCATCCCGCACTGGCGGATCATCGTCCGGCACATCCTGCCCAACTCGGTCACCCCGCTGATCGTGCAGGTGTCGCTGGACGTGGGCGGGGTCATCCTGACCGCGTCCGCACTGTCCTTCCTCGGCCTGGGCGCCCAGGATCCCACTCCGGACTGGGGGCTGATGGTGGCCGAGGGGCAGAACTACTTCACCACCGCGTGGTGGGTGGTGACGTTCCCTGGCCTGGCCATCATGGTCACCGCGTTCGCGTTCAACCTGCTCGGCGACGGGCTGCGCGACCTGCTCGACCCCAGAAGGACGCTGCTGTCATGAGGCCCGCTCCGCCACGGCTGGCCATCCGGGATCTCCAGGTCCGGTTCGGCGGCCGGCCGGTGGTCGGCATCGCCGAGTTCGGGCTGGGCGAGGCCGAGATCGTCGGGCTGGCCGGGGAGAGCGGCTCCGGCAAGTCCATGACCACGCTGGCCGTGCTGGGCCTGGCGCCCACCGTAGGGGCCACGGTCCGGGGCAGCATCCAGCTGGACGGCCTGGAGCTGACCCGGCTGTCCCAGCGTGCGCTGCGGGATATCCGCGGACGGCGGATCGCGGCCATCTTCCAGAGTCCCGCCACGGCGTTCAGCCCGGTATTCAAGGTGGGCAGCGTGGTGCTGCGCGCGCTGCGCCTGCACGGGATGAGCCGGGCGGACGCGGCGGACGCGGCGGCGCGGGCGATGCGCCAGGTGCTGCTGGCGCCGGACCTGCTGGACCGGTACCCGATGCAGCTGTCCGGCGGCCAGCTGCAGCGGGTGGCGATCGCGCTCGCGCTGGCGCTGCGGGCCGAGGTGCTGCTGGCCGACGAGCCGACCAGTGCGCTGGACGTCACCGTGCAGGCCGAGGTGCTGGAGCTGCTCCGCGGGCTGCGCGAGCGCGAGGGCATGTCCGTGCTGCTGATCAGCCATGACCTGGCCGTGGTGGCGGAGCTGTGCGACCGGGTGGCCATCATGCGGGCCGGCCGGATCGTGGAGCAGGGGCCGGCCAGCCAGGTGCTGTCCGCGCCGCGGCACGAGTACACCGCCGAGTTGCTGGCCGCGGTGCCCCGGATCGGTGCCGGGCCGGGGGTGACCGGATGACCGCGCTGCTGGAGATCAGCGACCTGAGCGTGCGGTTCGGGCCGGTGCGGGCGGTGGACGGGGTGAGTCTCCAGGTCGCGGCCGGGCCGTTCGGGCTGGGCCTGGTCGGGGAGAGCGGCTCGGGCAAGTCCACCATCGGGCGGGCCGTGGTCCGGCTGCTGCCCGCGCTGAGCGGCGGGCAGATCCGGTTCGAGGGCGCCGACGTCATGGCGCTCCGCGGCCGGGCACTGCAGGACTACCGGCGCGCCGCGCAGATCGTGTTCCAGGACCCGGACAACAGCCTGGATCCGCGGATGCGGATCGGCACCTCGATCCGGGAGGCGCTGGCCGCGCACCGGCTGGCGCCGCGGCGGCAGGCCGCCGGGCGGGTCCGCGGCCTGCTGACCGAGGTCGGGCTGGACCCGGGGTTCGCGTCCCGGTACCCGCATCAGCTGTCCGGCGGGCAGCGCCAGCGGGTGGCCATCGCCCGGGCGCTCAGCGTGGCGCCCCGGCTGCTGGTGCTGGACGAGCCGACCAGCGCCCTTGACGTCCGGGCCCAGGCCCGGATCCTGGCCCTGATCGGCCGGCTGCGCACCGACCGGAAGCTCGGCTACATGCTGATCACGCACAACGTGGCCCTGGTGGGTGAGCTGTGCGAGCAGACCGCCGTGCTCTACCTGGGACGGGTGGCCGAGAGCGGCCCGACCGGCGAGCTGCTCCGCGCCCCGGCGCACCCGTATACCGTGGCGCTGCGGACCGCCGTGCCGGAGATCGACGCGCTGGCCCGCCGGTCCCGGCTGGTGCTGCCCGGCGAGCCACCCGACGCGGCCAGCCCGCCGCCCGGCTGCGTGTTCCACCCGCGGTGCCCGCTGGCCGTGCCGCGGTGCCGCACCGAGGTCCCCGCGCTGCGGCCAGCCGGCCCGCCGGGCCGGCTGGTGGCCTGCCACCGCGGCGAGGAGGTGCTGCGCGGCGCGCTGGGCCGTGCGTTATCACTGACCGCCCCGCAGACCGGGCAAGCGCTAGGCAGCGGGCTGCGATAATGAGCGGGTGAGCATCAGGAAAGCCCGGGGCTGCGCCGTGGTGGCCGCGGGCATGGCACCACCGCGGATCTGGGCCACGTTCCGGGCCGCGGAGCACGGCTCGGCCGACGGGATGTGGTCGCTGGACGTGCACAACGCGCTCGGCCCGGTGTCTGGGGTCGGCGCCCGGGCCGATGGGCCGTCCTCCGGGTTCGGCGGCGCGGACCAGGTCGCGCTGGCCAGCCAGACGACCAGGTTCACCCGGTGAAGCAGCGCGACCAGGTGGCCATGACCGGCGCGGAGATCGCCGCGCTGCTGGAGTCCGCGCGCAAGGTCCAGCTGGCCACCATCAACCGGGACGGCACGCCGCACCTGGTCACCATGTTCTACACGCTGATCGGCGGGCACATCGCGTTCTGGACCTACCGGACCTCGCAGAAGGCCCGCAACCTGGCCCGCGACCCCCGGCTGGCCTGCCTGGTCGAGGACGGCGAGGACTATTTCGGGCTGCGCGGCGTGCAGCTGACCGGCACGGCGCGCCGCGTCGAGGACCAGGCCGGGGTGCTCGACATCGGCCGCCGCATCGCCGGCGTCCCCCGCGGCGGGCCGGCCGGCGGCCCGCTGGACGAGTACGTCACCCGCACCGCCCGCAAACGGGTCGGCTTCATCGTGGACCCGGAGCGCGTCGTCTCCTGGGACCACCGCAAGCTGCTGCCCCCTACCTGACCAGCCGCCCGCCGCTTAGGGCAGCAACGCGGTGCATTTGCGGCACCGGCGTCGCGGCGCAATAACCCGGCCGTTTGCGTGCGATGACGCCGGTGTCTGGGCCAGGACCGGCCCTGGGTGATCCCCCTGGTGGCGCCACCGTGCCCAGCACCACCCCGCCAACCCCGGGGCTGGGCCTGTGTGGTGCATTTTTCCCATATGCGTGGATGTTCGCACCACATTGCGGCGGCCGCAGGTTCCTGGCCGTCACCTGAGTCACTTCAGTCCCGGCAACCGCAGGCAAAACAGCGTGCTGATCACCTCCGCGGCCGGGCGGCCACAAGTGCACCGCGCTGAGGGGGAAACGCCTCAGCCCGGCGCGTGCCTGGGCCTCGCGGGAGGCGGCCGGGCGGCGGACACGCTGATCAGGTGAGCCTGGATGCTGTCTTCGAGGCGGTCCGGCTCACCGACGTGGCGGCGGCCCGGCTGGCCATGTGGCAGGCCGCCGCGCCGCTGGCCACCAGGTCGCGCACACCGCGGTGCACCTGCACGCCGGGGCGGGCATCGAGGTGAGCTACCCGCTGCACCGCTAGTTCACCGCCGCCAAGCAGAACGAGGTCTACCCCGGGCGGGGCCAGCACCCGGCTGCGGCGCACCGGCGCGGCCCTGGCCCAGCCCGGCTGAACTGCTTATCACGCCAATCATGAACTGACGGGGCCGCCTATACGTGAAATGGGGGACGGGGAAATCCCCGCTATTCAGTAAGGGGGAGACCAATGAAATGCTCACAGTGTGGCAGCGACGCGGCCGGGGGTGCCGCGATCTGCCCGGCGTGCGGGGCAGCGCTGCCCACCGCGGCGGCGGCCACCATCGCGCGGCCCGGTCCGGCGCTGGCGTTCCGCTTCGACGCGGCGCGCTGGACGCTCGCGGACCGGATCACCGGCGGCGCCACTCTGGTCCTGCTCGTCAGCTTGTTCCTGCCCTGGTTCTCGGTCAGCGCGGGCTTCGGCAACTTCACCGCCAGTTCGTCGGTGGACGCGCTGACGGCGCACGGCTACCTGTACCTGGTACTGCTGCTGGCCCTGGCCATGCTGGGCTACCTGGTCCTGCCGGCCGGCCTGCGGGACCAGCCCGCCCTGCCGCTCAGCCACGAGCAGATCCTCGGCGCCGCGGCCGCCGTCAACCTGCTGCTGGTGCTGGCCGGCATGCTCCTGATGCCCGGGGGCGGCTCGTCCCTGGTCCGGGTCAGCTGGGACTTCGGCGCGTTCGCCGGGCTGGCCGCCGCGGTGGTGGCGGCCGTCCCACTGGCCCCCGCGCTGCTGCGCGCCCGGCCCGGCCGGGCCGCCTAGTTCACACCATTCCCCGGCTGCCCGGGGCCGGGGGAATGGTTGCATTACCTGGTGCCCCGCACTGGCCCATTCCAGCCAGTGGCAGCCGCGCTATACCGGTGAAAGCACGGCCGATCCCCCGCCCGCCGCCGCACCAGGGCGGCACGTTCAGGCTGCCTGGCTGGAGCGGTGCCATACTTGTCGGCTATGTCCATGTGGATCTTCAAAGAGGCCGGCCATGGCACTGGCCTCCGGGTCGGGGTCAAAGATCTCATCGACGTGGCCGGGCTGCCCACCACGGCGGGCTCGCGGGCCGTCGCGGACCGCGCCGAGCCCGCCGCCACCGACGCCGCCTGCCTGGCCGGGCTGCGCGCGGCCGCGGCCCGCGGCGGGGCCTGCCTGGCCGGCAAGACCAACCTGCACGAGCTGGCCTACGGGATCAGCGGGATCAACGGCGCGTTCGGCACGCCGGTCAACCCGCTCGACCCGGCCCGGGTCCCGGGTGGCTCGTCCAGCGGCTCGGCGGCCGCGGTGGCCAGCGGCGAAGCCGACGTGGCCTACGGGTCGGACACCGGCGGCTCTATCCGCATCCCGGCCGCGTGCTGCGGGGTGGCGGGCCTCAAGACGACGTGGGGCCGGATACCGCTGGCCGGGGTGTGGCCGCTCGCGCCCAGCCTGGACACGGTGGGGCCGATGGCCCGCGGCGTGGCCGGCCTGATGGCCGGGATGACGCTGCTCGAACCGGGGTTCACGGTAACTGCCGGGCCGCCACAGGTGGTCGGCCGGGTCGACGTCGGCGCGGATCCGGTCATCGACGCAGCGGTGGACGCGGCGCTGGCCGCTACCGGCTGGGCCGTGGTCCCGGTGGTGCTGGATGGCCTGGACGCGGCCACCGCGGCCGCCATGACCGTGCTCGACACCGAGGCGTGGGCGTCCGACGGCGCGCTGGCCCGGTCCGCACCAGACCAGATCGGCCGGGACGTGCTGGCCCGGCTGCAGCAGGCGGGCACCACCACCCAGGAAGCGCTCCGCGCGGCGTGGACCCAGGCCGCGGTCTGGCGGGCCGCGGTGGCCGCGCTATGGGACCGGGTCGACCTGCTCGCGCTGCCCACGCTGCTCGGTTTCCCGCCGACCCTGGACCACTCGCGGGACATGGCGCAGATCCGCGGGGTCACGTCGGCAGTGAACCTGGCCGGGGTGCCGGCGCTCGCGCTGCCGGTGCCGTCCGGCGGCCCGCTGCCCGCCAGCATCCAGCTGATCGGCCCGCCCCGGGGGGAGGACAAGCTGCTGGCCGCGGGAGCCGTCCTGGAGCAGGCGGTGCGCAGCTTACGCCGGGTTCCCGGCCGCGGCGGGCGGCGGATGCGCCGCCCCGGTCAGCACGACGGCCACGGCCACGCCCGCCGCGCCGGGCCCACCTCGATCAGGGTCGGCCGGCCGCCAGCCGCCTGGCGCCCCGCAACGGCCAGCCGGCGGCCCGCCCCGGCGGGCGGAGCCTCAGGCACGGCCGACTGGCTGCCCAGGGCGCGGGCCAGCCGGCTCGGCCGGGCCGGGCGGCGGCCCAGCGCAGCGGGCTCACCAGACGGCGGCGGAAGCTGGCTGCCGGTCACTGGCAGCCAGCCATGGCTGGCCGTCACCGGCACCGGCCCGGGCGCGGCGTACCGGCGGACCGTCTCGGCCACCGGGGCCGGCAGCCAGTCCCCGGCCCGCCCCGGCCGGGCCACGGCACCGAGTTCAGCCAGCAGGCCGGCCACGCTGGGCCGGGCCGCCGGGTCCTTGGCCAGGCAGCGCTCGACCAGCGCGCGCAGCGGCCGGGGCAGGTGCTCGGTGCTGGGCTGGCCGTACACCACCCGGTAGAGCAGAGCGGGCATCGACCCGGCGCCGAACGGGCCCTCCCCAGCCGCCGCGAAGGCCAGCAGCGTGCCCAGGCCGAACACGTCGCTGGCCGGGCCGACCGATGCCCCCTCGGCCTGCTCGGGGGCCATGAACCCAGGTGAGCCCATCACCATGCCGGCCTGGGTCAGCGCGCTGGCGCCCGCGGCGCGGGAAATGCCGAAGTCGATCACCCGCGGCCCGTCCCCGGCGACCAGCACGTTCGACGGCTTGAGGTCGCGGTGCACCAGGCCGGCCGCGTGGATCACGCCGAGCGCCGTGGCCAGCCCGGCCCCCAGCACCAGCACCGAGTGCAGCGGCAACGGGCCGTGCCTGCGGACCAGTTCGGCCAGCGGCGGCCCGGGCACGTAGCTGGTGGCCAGCCAGGGCTCCGGCCCGCTGGTGTCCGCGCCCGCCACCGCGGCGGTGAATGGCCCGCTCACGGCGTAGACGGCGGCCACTTCCTGGTCGAACCGGGCCCGGAATCCGGGATCCCCGGCCAGGTCGGCCCGGATCACCTTGACCGCGACCAGGTCTCCCGCGGCCGGCCGGCCCAGGAACACCGAGCCCATGCCCCCGCAGCCCAGCCGGCCGAGCAGCTGGTACGGCCCGACCTGCCGGGGATCGCCGGCCTGCAGTCCACTGATCATGCCCAGCCTCCCGCCCCGCCGTCCGCGGTCTCCGGTCTGGAGAACGGGCGGTGGGCGGGCCCGGTTCAGCGCCGCGAACCGGGCCCGCCGGGCATCCCGGCGGCGTCCCGGATCAGCGTCTCGACCAGCCCGGCCATTGGGCGGACCTCGTTCATCCAGCCCACGAGCTGGTCGGCGGCCGGCCGGCTCTGCTGGCCAGTTACGTGTGATGCAAGCCGTGGGCGGCCAAGACTGCACCGCGGATGGCCAGCGCGATCAGGGCAACCAGGAAGATCCGCAGTGCCATATCGCACGTGATGAATATGACGATAGGCCAGAGCCGGATTAAAGGCCCGCTCAGCTAGCTGAACGGGAACTGCGTCGAGGTAGGACCGTCGGAGGATGAGATCCGGATCCGCGATAGCAAGGATCCGGGGGCCCTGAGCTCCACTGCACGCCCGCCGAGCGGGATGCCTCCTGGGGCGGCGTCCGGAACGGCGAGTCCGACCGCCCGCCGGGCCAGGCCGCCTGGCGCTGGTCCAGATACCAGCTGACGGCCGCCTTGAACAAGGCGGCCGTCAGCCAGGGAACCACCCGTCTGCCTCCAGCCTGGGGCCGGTCAGCGGTAGCGGACCGGGAGCCGCTTGAGGCCGTTGAGCCAGCCGGAACGAAGCCGCTCCACCTCACCCGCCCTACTGATCCGCGGCATGCCGTCGGCGATCGCGCTGAACATGAGCTCGATCTCCAGCCGGGCCAGGTTCACGCCGATGCAATAGTGCGTCCCGGTGCCGCCGAAGCCCAGGTGCGGGTTGGGATGGCGCAGGATGTCGAAGGTCTCCGGGTGGCCGAACACGTCCTCGTCGAAGTTGGCCGACCGGTAGAACAGGCCGACCCGCTGGCCGGCCCGGATCGGCTGGCCGCCCAGCATGGTGTCGGCCAGCGCGGTGCGCTGGAACACGGTCACCGGGGTGGCCCACCGGACGATCTCGTCCACCGCGGTCCCCGGCCGCTCGTCCTGGAACAGCTGCCACTGCTCCGGGTGGTCCAGGAACGCCAGCATGCCGTGCGAGATCGCATTCCGGGTCGTCTCGTTGCCCGCCACCGAGAGCAGGATCATGAAGAAGCCGAACTCGTCCGGGGACAGCTCGCCGCCGTCCACCTGCGCGTGCACCAGCTTGGTCACGATGTCGTCCCGGGGACAGGCCCGGCGGTCCTCGGCCATGGCCATGCTGTACCCGACCAGCTCGGCCGCGGCCGCCTGCGGGTCGCCGTCGAACTCCGGGTCGTCGTAGCCGACCATCTCGTTGGACCACGCGAACACCTTGCGCCGGTCTTCCTGCGGTATCCCCAGCAGTTCGGCGATGGCCTGCAAGGGCAGCTCGCACGCCACGTCAGTCACGAAGTCACCTGAGCCGCCCGCCAGGGCGTTATGCACAATGCTCTCGGCCCGGGCGGCCAGCGCCGCGCGGAGGTCGCGGATCGCGCGGGGGGTGAAGCCGCGGGACACGATGCCGCGCAGCTTGGTGTGCTGCGGCGGGTCGACGTTGAGCAGGATGAGCTGCTGCATGGCCAGCGCCTCGTCAGTCACCGGCTGGCCGTGCCGGATGATCGCGGTGTTCCGCTGGCTGGAGTACACGTCGCTGGCCCGGGATACCTCGAGCACGTCCGCGTGCTTGGTGACCACCCAGTAGCCCTCGTCGTCGAAACCGGAGGCCCCGCGCGGCTGAGCGTTCCACCAGACCGGGGCGGTGCGGCGCAGCTCGGCCAGCTCGTCCGCGGGCACCCGGCTCACGTACAGGTCAGGGTCAGTGAAGTCGAAGCCTGGCGGGATGCTCGGCTCGGCCATTGCTGCCTCCGCAATAACGTGTCCCAGCTGGATTCAATCACCCAGGCCTCGCGCCGGCCGGCGTCGCGCGGCACGAACTGCCACGGCGGGACCTGAGTAGCGCACTGCTCATCATGTGCGCGGGCGGGGCCACGTCCACCGCGGCCATCATCGAGCGGCCCTGACCGGACTGCGATTACGGTGGGACGGTGCCACCGGCACGTCCTTGAGGTTCATGGCCGGACAGTGTAGGACGACCGGCTCCCGGCCGCCCGGGCCGGGCGTGATAGACAGGCGTGATGGCACCGATTTCCGTGTCGGCGGAGCGAACGGTGGGCGCACCCGCGCCGGTGGTCTACGGCTACATCGCCGACATGCGCCAGCATCATCCGCACTTCCTGCCGCCCGCGTTCACCGGCTTCCAGGTCGAATCGGGCGGGGTGGGCGCGGGCACCATCACGAAGTTCAACGTCACTGCGGGTGGCCGCACCCGGCATTACCGGATGCAGGTCGGCGAGCCCGAGCCAGGCCGGGTGCTGACCGAGTCCGATACCGGTTCCAGCCTGGTCAACACGTTCACCGTCAGCCCGCAGGGCGAAGATTGCCGGGTGCAGATCTCCACCACCTGGCAGGGCGCAGGCGGGATCGGCGGCGTGTTCGAGCGGCTGTTCGCGCCGCGGGCCGTGCGCGCCCTCTACCAGGACGAGCTGACCAGGCTCGACGCTTACGCCCGCGACCACGCCGGAGGCCAGCCACTCCCGCCCTGAGCGGTCAGGACCGGCGGCCAGGGCACGGGCCAGGGTCTGCCACGGGTGCGACGGGCCGGCCTCAACCAGCACCGTGGAGGCCAGGACCACCCGTAACGGGAGCAACCAAGATGGCGAAGCCGCAAGAGAAAGAGAAGTCACAGAAGAAGCACCGCGTGGTGATCGTGGGGGCCGGTTTCGCGGGCTTCCACGCCGCGCGGGAGCTGTCCGGGCTGATGGGTGCCACGACCGAGATCGTGGTGATCAACTCGACGGACTACTTCCTGTACCTGCCGCTGATGCCGCAGGTGGCAGGTGGGCTGGTCGAGCCGCGGCACATTTGCGTGTCGCTGCCCCGGCGGCTGCGCTCGGCCCGGTTCGTGCTCGGCACGGTGCAGCACGTCGACCCCCGGCAGAAGATGGTGAAGTGGGCCGGCCCGGAGGGCGCATCGGGTGAGACCGGCTATGACCGGCTCGTCCTGACCGCGGGCAGCGTGAACAAGCTGCTGCCGATCCCCGGTATCGCCAAGTATGCGCACGGATTCCGCAGCATCGCCGAGGCGATCTTCCTGTGCGATGAGATCACCCGGCAGCTCGAGCTGGCCGCCGTCGCTGCCGATCCGGCCGAGCGCGCGGCACGGTGTACATTCGTGGTGGTCGGGGCGGGCTACACCGGCACCGAAGTCGCGGCGCAGGGTCAGCTGCTGACCAGCCGGCTGGCCAAAAAGCTGACCGGCCTGGCCGGCCAGCAGATCCGGTGGATGCTGCTCGACACCGCCCCGAGGCTGCTGCCCGAGCTCGACCCGCACCTGTCGAAGACCGCTGACCGGGTGCTGCGGCGCCGCGGTGTCGAGGTCCGTACCGGCCAGTCGGTCGCCGAGGCCATGCCCGGCCACGTCATGCTGTCCACCGGGGAGAACGTGCCGACCCGCGCCCTGATCTGGTGCGTCGGGGTCCGCGCCGATCCGCTGGTGGATGGGCTGGACCTGAAGACCAGCCGGGGGCGGCTGGTGGTCGACGAGTACATGTCCGTGCCTGGCACCCCCGGCATCTACGCCTGCGGGGACTGCGCTGCGGTACCCGACGTGACCCGCCCCGGCCAGGTCTGCGGCATGACCGCCCAGCACGCCGTGCGGCAGGGCAGGCAGGTGGCCCGGAACGTTGCCGCCTCCCTCGGCACCGGGAAGGCCCGCCGGTACGAGCACCACGACGACGGCTTCCTGGTCGACCTGGGCGGAGTGGCCGGCGCCGCCAACCCGCTGCACATCCCGCTGTCCGGGCCGGCCGCCAGCGCGGTGACCCGCGGCTACCATCTGTCCGCCATGTCAGGCAACCGGATGCGGGTCCTGGCCGACTGGACCCTGAACGCGGCCACGCCCCCGGAAGCGACATCCTTCGGGGTGATCAGCGCGGAGTCCGTGCCGCTCGACGTGGACACTCCACGAGCCTGACCGGGCCCCAGCCGCCGACCGCGAATGCGACAGGAGCGCCGGGTCCCCGGCCCCGCGCGGGCCCGTGGCGCGCGTCGCGGCGGCGCTGCCCGGCTGACGCCCGCCGGTCAGCTGGCCTGGGCGGCGGGTGGCGCGCTGGTCGCCCAGCGGATGCCGTGGATGACCGCCTGCCCAGCCGGGCGGACCAGCGCGGCTTCGGTCAGCGGCAGCCGGGGCAGGTGCAGCGGGCGGCGGGCCCAGCCGGGCAGGAGTGAGGTGGCGGCCGCCGCGAGCACCCCGTACGGCGCCCGGGCGATGACCGGCACCGGCGGGCTGATCAGCAGGAACCGGGCCGCGGCCCGGGACTGCGCGGTGCCGCGCAGCTCGGGCCGGTACTGGCGGATCCGGTCGGCCAGTTCGGCCTCGGTGCGCGGCGGGTCGGGCACGCCCAGCTCGGCCGCGATCCGGGCCATGTCGGCCACGTACCCGTCCCGGCCGGCCTGGTCCAGCGGCCGCATGCCGAACCGCTGGTACGCGCGCAGGAAGCTGTCCGCCTCCGCGATGTGCACCCAGGTCAGCAACTGCGGGTCGGACGCCGCGTACGGGCGGCCGTCCGGCGCGGTGCCGGTCACCCGGCGGTGAATGGCCCTGACCCGGTCGATCGTGGCCAGCGCGTCGCTGGCGGCACCGAACGTGGTGACGGCCAGGAAGTAGCTGGTCCGCTGCAGCCGGCCCCAGGGGTCACCCTGGTACCCGGAATGCGCGGCGACCGCCGCCATGGCCAGCGGGTGCAGCGACTGGAGCAGCAGCGCGCGGATGCCGCCGACGAACATGGCCGAGTCGCCGTGCACCCGCCGGATCGGCCGGTCCGCGGCGAACCACCGTGCCCCGGGCGCCTGGTGGATCGCTTTCCGGTGTGCGGGGCCCTCGGCGCCCGCCACCCGCTCGAAGATGGACGCCCCGATCCGGCGCCGCACCACGCCGGCTGCGTCCTGTACCCTCACCACCCCAGTATCACCGGCCCGGGCCGCGCAGGGTCAGCGGTCGGTGTCGAGCGCTATCCGGAAGCGGGCCGCCACTTCTCACTTTGAGAGATTAAGTTTGTGATACACAGCTTCTGGATGCGCTGGTTCCCTTCTAGCTGGTCATGATGCGACAGCGTGTGACCATCGGAACCGGGGGCCGGATCGGATAGTCAGCCGGGAAGGGATGTCACATGCCTCGGTTCAGCGGACGCGAGATCGGCCGCATCGAGACCAGTTACACCAGCGACCTGGGGCACCTGTGCTGGACCTGGGTGGTGCGCACAGACGGCGCGGTGCTGTACCGGCTGAGTCACGTGGACGGCCGCCCGGAGCGCAACGACTGGCGGCTGGTGTGCCGGTTAACCCCCACCGGGCGCCATTCCATCGGCACGGACAGCGCCCGGGCCAACGACCTGCTGGCCCAGGTCGCCCTTGAGCGCGGGCACTACCCCACCGAAGCCCGCAGCTGAGTCCGGCGCTTCGGGGCGGGCGGCCCGGACCCGTTCGTAACCGGTCACGGCCGTCCCAGCCAGCACGCCAGAATCCGTGGCCCCCTCCCCTCCGCTGCGGCGGTTTCTCGCTGATCACGAGACCATGCCCGGCCCGCCTGCTGCCGCGCTGAGGGCAGCCGGCTTCTGGGCCCGCGCCCGGTTCAGCTGAACCCGGCAAAACGGACAGAAAGCGTCCCTTCCGCGTGCCAAGTGAAAGCTGTGACGGTTCTTGCGCACGCCGCGCGGGAATCATGGCCGGGCCCTGGCGTGAACGTGGTTTCATGAACTACTGTTCATGAAACCACGTTCACGCCAGGGAGGGGTGCGATGACGCAGGTTGAGGTGCACGGCCTGACCAAGAAGTTCGGCCGGGTCACCGCGGTACGGGACATGTCGTTCACGGCCCCGGCCGGGAAGGTCACCGCCTTCCTCGGGCCGAACGGGTCGGGCAAGACCACCACGCTGCGCATGATGCTCGGCCTGGTCCGGCCGACCGCCGGCCAGGCACTGATCGGCGGCGTCCCGTACCAGCGGCTGGCCCACCCGCGCCGCCAGGTGGGGGCGCTGCTGGAGGCGACCAGTTTCCATCCCGGCCGCCGGGCCCGCGACCATCTGCGGGTGCTGGCCGCAGCCGGGGGCATCGCCGGCTGCCGGGGGGACGAGGTGCTGGACCAGGTGGATCTGGCCGGGCACGCGGAGCGCCGGGTCCGCGGCTTCTCGCTGGGCATGCGGCAGCGGCTGGGCATCGCCGCGGCGCTGCTCGGCGACCCGGCCGTGCTGCTGCTTGACGAGCCGGCCAACGGCCTCGACCCGGCCGGGCATGCCTGGCTCCGCGCCCTGCTGCGCCGCCAGGCGGCCGAGGGCCACACCGTGCTGGTCGCTACGCACCTGCTTAGTGAGGTCGCCCAGACGGCCGACCACGTGCTCATCGTCAGTGCGGGGCAACTGCGTTTCGCCGGGCCGCTCCGCGAGATCGGGGCGGGCGACCAGGCCCTGGAGTCGGCGTTCCTGGCCCTGACCGGGGAGGCAAGCTATGCCAGCCGCGATACGGGCTGAAGTCCGCAAGCTGGCCACGGTGCGGGCACCGTGGCTGCTGCTGGCCGCGGGCCCGCTGGTCGTGCTGGCCGGCGTGACCGGGCTCGTGCAGTCGGGCGGGAACGTGCACCAGCCGGCCACTCAGGACACCGCGCTCGCCCATGTCGGGCTGGCCGCCGTGTTCACGCTGCTGTTCGGCATCCTCGCCGTGGCCGGCGAGTACCGGCACGGAACGATCACCGACACGTTCCTCAGCTTTCCTGGCCGGCGTGCGGTAGTGGCAGCCAAGCTGGCCGTGTACGGGCTGACCGGCGCGCTGGCCGGGGTGGTGTCGTCACTCGTCGCGGTGGCTGCCACCGCAGCGTGGTGGGCGGCCAGAGGTGGCAGCTTCCAGTTGTCCAGCACCGGGACCTGGCGGACCCTCGGCGGGGGCTTGGCCGTCAGCATCGCGTTCGCGCTGATCGGCGTGGGCGTCGGGGCGCTGATCCGCAACCTGGTCGCGGCGGTGGCCGCCACCCTGGCCTGGATCGCCCTGGTCGAGGGCATCGCCGGGCAGCTGCTCGGCTCGGGGCTGGCCCGCTGGCTGCCGCTGCACGCCAGCGAGTCGCTGGACCGGGCCACGCTGACCGCGCCGGCCGCCGGGCTGCTGCCGCAATGGGCCGGCGGGGTGCTGCTGCTCGGCTACGCCACCGCGTTCGCCGTGGCTGCCATGCTCACTACACTCAACCGCGATGTCACCTAGGAAGCCTGCCGTGCTCCGCGACCGCGACGGGGAGAACCTCCGCGAGCACCTGATCGCCACTGCCGCGCGGCTCATCGACCAGCGCGGCAGCGCCGGGCTGGCCGTGCGGGACATCGCCCGGGAAGCCCAGGTGGCGGACGGCGCACTGTACAACTACTTCGAGGACAAGGAAGACCTGCTGGCCCAGGCCCTGCTGGCGCACGTCGCCGCGGTGATGTCGGCGGCGCCCCGGCTGGTCCCGGAGGCGGGCACCGGCACCGTGCCGGAGAACCTGGCCCGGTTCATCGACGGCGGCCTGGGCGTGCTGCTCCGGGTGGTGCCGGCGTTCGCCGGGCTGCTGTCCCAGCCCAAGGTGCTCAGCCGGTTCCACGCCATGGTGGGCGGGGGCGCCGCATTCGGCACCCCCGACGCCGACCGGGACGGCACAGGCCGGGACGGCACAGGCCGGGACGGCGATAACCGGGACACGGGCGGCCCGGCGGCGCAGGCGCCTGGCGACGAACCGGGCCCAGCCGGGCTGCCGGATCTGCTCACCAGGTACCTGCGCGCCGAGCAGCGGCTGGGCCGGATCGGCCCGGACGCCGACGTTGAGGCGGCCAGCACGCTGATCGTCGGGGCCATCCACGGCCAGGTACTGCCCCGGGTGCTGTTCGCGCCGCCCGGCAGCCCGGTCAGCTTCCCGGCCGGGCTGCCTGCGCAGCTGGCCGGCGCGGCGGTACGCGGGCTGGGCCCACGGCCCAGGCCGGCCTAGCCGCGCCGGTCACAGGCCGCACGCGGCGGCCACCGCCTCGGCCGCCGCTTCCCGGGTGCCGTAGGCCGGGATGCCGGCCCGTTCGAAGTCGGTGACGTAGATGTCGGCGGCCTGGGCTGGGCTGCCCGCGGCGTTGAGGGTCGGGATGTACTGGGCCCAGATCTGGTTGAACGTCAGGATCGCGTTGAGCTGGGTCTGCAGGTCGGCGGTGGGGTTACCGGTGACGTAGCCGGCCGGCAGCGGAGTCCAGCCGATCAGCCCGCCGCCGCCGTCGCCGACCGACTCGGGGTTGCCGCCGGATTCCTGGTAGATGTTCCCGGCGATGCCGACCGCCGCGTTGGCGGAGTAGCCGTGCGCGGTGAGGAACGTGACGATGGCGCCGTAGTTCAGCGGCTTGAGCGTGCCGCCCGACCCGGTGCAGGCCACACCCCGCCCGCTGCTGGCCGTCACCACCGCGTGCTGCCCGCCCGGCGCTGCTGAACCGTTGCTGGCCGTGGCGGCCGGCCTGGCCGTCCGGGCGTGCCGCGGCCGGTAACTGCCGGTCAGCACGGAGGCAGGCGGGTCGGTGGGCACGCGGAGCACCTCACCCGTGTAGATCAGGTTCGGGTCACTGACCGTGCCGCGGTTGATCCGGTACAGGTACGGCCAGTCGTCGGCGTGACCGTAGAACCGCTGCGCGATGCCGGACAGCGTGTCCCCGGTGCGCACGGTGTAGGACCGGCCGTCCGCGGCCCGGTCCAGGCGGCTGGCCCCGGCACGGGCCAGCCTGGCCGGAGCCGCGGCTGACGCCCCGGCGTGGGCGGCCACCGGTGCCCGGGCGGCCAAGGACGCCTGGGTAGCCGCCGCGGCGGGGCCCGCGCCCGCAACGGCGGACGCACCGCCCACCACCAGCGCGCCGGCCACCGCAACCGCCGGGGCGGCCTGGCCGACCCGCTGGGCCGCCTGCTGGAACTGGGTGGGCGCCGCGTGCCGCCCGCCCCTCCTGATCTTCCTGCTGCTCTTGTGTGCTGTCGTCAACGGCCTGCCTTACCACGATGCGGCGCCCAGCTACGCAGCACGTCGTGCCTCTCGCCGGGCCGGACAAGTTCTCAGTCGGCATCATGACAGCACATACGACTCAATGAGGCTTAAATCAGACAAACAGTGCTATGTAGTCACAGATAGCTCAACAATGCCCAATACGTATTTTCGGCCATGTAGCGTGCCGGCCCTGGTCAGCCGGGAGCGGTCCTGGTCAGCCGGGGGCGGCCAGGGCGCGCCGCGCCCGGGCCAGCGTCTCGCGAAGGTTGGGCTCAGTGGTCAGCGCCTCGGCACCGGCCACCGACAGCCAGCGCAGCGGTGCGTCCGGCGTTTCGGCCACCACCGCCTCCGGGGTCCTTGTGGCCAGCAGGAACCGCACGTCCGCGTGCTCGTGCGCAGGCTCGCCCTGCCCCGCCGGGACAGCGACCACCGCGACGTGCCGGACCCGCGCGTCCGGCCAGGGCACCAGGTCGGTGAGGCCGGTCTCCTCCCCAGCCTCGCGCAGCGCGATGCCGAGCGGGTCGGTCTCGCCCGGGTCACCGTGCCCGCCGACCTGCAGCCAGGCCTGCTGCCGGGGATGCCAGCGGAGCAGCACCCGGCCGCTCTCCGGGTGCACGATCAGCGCGGACGCGGTCACGTGCAGCGGCAGCGTCCGCAGCCAGGGGTCGGCCACCGCGTCAGCCAGGGCCCGGGTGCGGGTCACGTCGGCGATCTCGGTCTCGCCCTCCGGGTGGTAGTCATCGAGCATGCCGAGCAGCGTACTGTCCCGGCAGGCCGGGGCCGCGCGCCGACGTGGGCCGGGTCTCGGTTACATCCAGTCGCCCAGTTCGGCCACCCGGGCCATCGGCAGTTAGCACCGGGTGGCGTTGGGCATCGGGGGCCTGAGTTGCCGGGGAGCGCGCGGCCGATGTCAACTTCTGGGGGTGCTTGTGCAAAATTCCTGGGTTCGTGCAGTGCTCAATTGCTAGCTCGCCGGACCCTGCGGTGGGACCCGCGTAGCCTCTAAGTGGTACTGCTGGACCGCCGGACGTGCACCGTCGGCGCCCGGGCCGCGTCTATCAGCCGTGGGGGCCGGAGAGGAGGCGTTCGTGCTGACCATCGCGACGCTGCGCCTATCCCGGAGTACGGCTGGCACCGGGCCGGCCCGGGCGAGGTGGGGACAGTGAACGGCGGCGTGGCTGACGACGCCCTGATGGGGTTCCTCGCGGCGCTGACCCTGCTGCTGGTCGTGTCGCTCCTCACGGTGATCCGGCAGCCGCCGTGGCTGCCGGCCGACGACACGCCCGGCCAGCCCGCGGGACCGGAGCCGACTGACCGCTGGGCCGCGTACCCGGAGCCCGCCGACCGCGGGCCCGCGCACCCGGAACCAGCGCACCCGCGGGCGGCGCACCCCGGGGCGGCGCACCCCGGGACGGCGCACGGGCGTCATTCGGCGGGGTCCCCAGCCGAACCTGAGCCGCCACCGCTGCCGGTCCGCCAGCCGGGCCAGTCCGGCTGGCCGCGCACACCGCCCGGCGGCCCGGCGGGAGCCACCGGTGGCCCGCCCCCGGTCTCAGGCGGGCCACCGTGGGGGCCGGCGTCCCGGCCTCCCGGCGTGGCACCCTAATCCCGCAGCCCGGCCGTCCGGCGGGGCACCCTAATCCCCGGCCCGGCCGTCCGGGCCGGCCCCGCAACGGCCTGGAGGAAGCGGGATGGCTGGACAGCGGCCGGTGGCCGTGGTGACCGGCGCCAACCGGGGTATCGGCCGCGAGGTCTGCCGTCAGCTGGCTGGCCATGGCTTCCTGGTCGCGGCCGGATCCCGCGACCTGGGCCGGGGCGAGCGGGCGGCCCGCGAGATCGACCCGGCCGGCCACGCGGTGACCGCGTGCCAGCTGGATGTGAGTGACCCGGCCAGCGCGGGTTCGGCCGCGGCGTGGGTGGGCGACCGGTTCGGCCGTGCCGACGTGCTGGTCAACAACGCCGCCATTCACTACGACACGTGGCAGCAGGCCCGGGACGCCGACCTCGGCGTGGTCGCCGAGGCGCTGGGCGTGAACCTGCTCGGCGCCTGGCGGGTCATCCTCGCCTTCCTGCCCCTGCTCCGGGCCAGCCCGCATCCGCGGATCGTCAACGTGAGCAGCGAAGCCGGGGCGATCTCTGAGATGACCGGCGGGACGCCGGCCTACAGCGTGTCCAAAGCGGCGCTGAACGCGCTGACCCGGCTGCTGGCCGGAGAGCTTCGCGCCGACCGGATTCTGGTCAACGCGATCTGCCCGGGCTGGACCGACACCGACATGGGCCAGGGCGGGCGGCCGGTGGCCGACGGGGCGGCCAGCGTGGTCTGGGCTGCGCTGCTGCCAGACCGCGGTCCGACCGGGGGCTTCTTCCGGGACGGCCAGCCGCTGCCCTGGCAGCGGGCCCCGCTGGTGAACCAGCCGGGCAAGCGCGCGGCGGGGCCGCGGAGGCACACTGGAGCGTGTGGCGTGACGCGCTCCGTGGCGCCCCGGGCGAGCGGGCCGGTTCCGGTGAGCCGGCCGGTTCTGCCGTGCGGGGCGGTTCCGCGCTGTGGGTCAAGCTGGCCGCCGTGGCGCTGTGCCTGCTCGCCGCCGGGGGCGCGGTCATTGTGGCGGTGGGCGCGAGCACGCTGCGCGGCCAGCTGATGCGCCAGGCGGACCAGCAGCTCCGGGCCTATGCGGTCCGGCTCACCAGCCAGCCGTTCCAGGCTCTCGGCATGTCCCGGGTGGCGCCGGCGGCGGCTGGCCTGAACACCACGACCGGGGCGTTCAGCATCGAGCTGCGCAGCGCCGGTGGCCAGCTGGTGCTCAGCGCCGGCCCGGGCACCCGGCCGACTCAGGCCGTTCCGGTCCCGTTCGCACGGGTGCCGGCCCGGGACGGTGTGCTGGTCACGGTTCCGGCGGCCGGCGGCGGCAGCTGCCTGGTGATCGCCGAGCCGGTGCGGTTCATGGCCCGCCGGCTGGTGTTCGGTTACGGTGCCGACGACTTCGCCGTGACCAGCCGGGCCCGGCACGGCACGGCCGGCATCCTGGTCGTCGGGCTGCACCTGGCCGGCATCGGCCGGGCCCTCGGCCGGCTCACCCTGCTCGGCGCGGCGGTCATCGCCGGTGTGATCCTGCTGGCCGCCGGCTCGCTGGCCGCCATGGTCCGGTTCAGCCTGCGGCCGCTGGCCCGGGCGGCGCAGACGGCCGATGCGGCGGCGGCCGGCCGCCTGTCGCGGCGGGTGCCCGGCTGGCCGGGCGGCCTGGCCGGATCACTGAACCGTGTGCTGGACCAGGCGGAAGCGCGGCTCACCGCGGCCGCCGCCGCGGAGGCAGCGGCCCGCACGGCCACCGACCAGATGGGCCGGGACATGGTGGCCGTGGCCCGGAAACTGGCCCGGCCGGTCAGCCTGCTGCACGGCCTGGCCGGCTCCTGGCTGCAGCACGGCCGGCGCGGGGCTGGTGATACCGGCCGCACCCTGAGTCAGGTAGCTGAACAGGCAGCTCGGGCCGAGGCACTACTCACCGAACTGGACGGCCACTCCCCACCGGGCCAGTGCCGCGCTGGCCCGGGCCGAGGATGAGGCCGCTGGTGGGCACGCCGGTGCCCGCCAGCCCGGCGTCGGACAGCGGCGGCCCGGTGGCCTGCACGGCCCGCTACTGCGCGGTGACGGCGGTCGGCGCCGTCCCCCGCTTCGCTCCCCGGACTCAAAATTAGAACACGTTATATCTATGCTGAGCCCAGCCCGGTGACCCGCCCCGGCCGCCCGTGGTTGATACGCTGGCCGGCAGAACAACCCTGCAGCCAGCCCGGTTTACCTGGTACGCCAGGGGCGGGGCCAGGGAATGACTTCTGGTCATGGGACAGGACGAGAGGGCCCCGATGGCGCCGCCGAGAACACGTAGCACCATCGCGCCGAGCGCACCGGCGGACGTGGAGCTGGGCTCGGCCGCGCAGCGCGCCCGGCGCACGCGGATCCTCGACGCCACGCTGGCCCTGGCGTCCAAGGGCGGCTACGAAGCGGTGCAGATGCGGGCCGTGGCCCAGCGGGCCGACGTGGCGCTGGGCACGCTGTACCGGTACTTCCCGTCCAAGATCCATCTGCTGGTATCCAGCCTGGCCCGGGAGCTCGAGCGCACGCAGGACAAGCTGAGCCGGACGCCCATCCCGGGTGACACTGCGGATGACCGGGTGCGCTACGTGCTGAGCCGGATGACCCGGGCCATGCAGCGCGAGCCGATGCTCACCGAGGCCATGACCCGGGCCTTCATGTTCGCCGACCCGAGCGCGGCGGCCGAGGTCAGCACCGTGGCCCGGCTGATGGAGCAGACCCTGACCCGGGCCATGCACGAGGGCCAGCCGTCCGAGGACGACCGGGCCATCGCCCGGGTGATCGGCGACGTGTGGCTGTCCAGCCTGGTCGCCTGGGTGACCCGGCGCGCGTCAGCCAACGACGTCAGCAACCACCTGGAACTGGCCGCCCACCTGCTGCTGCGCTGAGGCCGCCCAGCCGGACGGCGGTCCGGCCGGGCCTAGACCTTCATCATTCGCTCTCTTGAATGATTCGTGTTTAGGCCTGTAGGTTGGGCGTTATGACCGCATCCCAGACTCCTGCTCCCGCCGAGGAGTTGCGTGGGGCCGGCCTGCGGGTGACAGCCGCCCGTGTCGCGCTGCTGGAGACCGTCCGGGGCGGTGACCACCTCGGCGTCGAGGCGATCGCCGCTGGGGTGCGCGACCGCATCGGCCATGTCTCCGTGCAGGCCGTGTACGACGCCCTGCACGCGCTCACCGCGGCCGGGCTCGTACGCCGCATCGAGCCGGACGGCAGCCCGGCCCGGTTCGAGGGACGCGTCAGCGACAACCACCACCATGTCGTGTGCCGCTCGTGCGGTGCCGTCGCTGACGTCGATTGCGCGGTCGGCGACGCGCCCTGCCTGACCGCGTCCGACGACCACGGCTTCTCGATCGACGAAGCCCAGGTCATCTACTGGGGCCTGTGCCCTGACTGTTCCACCGCCACAGTTCCTGAGCACCCGTGATCCCGCCCAACTCCGGAAGGATTCCCGATGTCCGAGAACCATGATCCAGTAGTCGTCGAAGGCGCGACCCCGGAGAGCGGGGAGTGCCCGGTCGCGCCCGGCCGCGTCCACCCCACCATGGGTGACGCCAACACCGAGTGGTGGCCGAACCGGCTCAACCTGAGGATCCTGGCCAAGAACCCGGCCGTGGCCAACCCGCTCGGCGCGGACTTCAACTACGCCGACGCGTTCAGCAGTCTCGACCTCTCGGCCGTGAAGCGGGACATCGCCGAGGTCCTGACCACGTCGCAGGACTGGTGGCCGGCTGACTTCGGCCACTACGGCCCGCTGATGATCCGGATGGCGTGGCACAGCGCGGGCACCTACCGGATCAGCGACGGCCGCGGCGGCGCGGGCGGTGGCCAGCAGCGGTTCGCGCCGCTCAACAGCTGGCCGGACAACGTGAGCCTGGACAAGGCCCGGCGGCTGCTGTGGCCGGTCAAGAAGAAGTACGGCCAGAAGATCTCGTGGGCTGACCTGATCGTGCTCACCGGAAACGTGGCCCTGGAGTCGATGGGCTTCAAGACGTTCGGCTTCGGCGGCGGCCGGGTGGACGAGTGGGAGCCGGACGACGACGTGTACTGGGGCCCCGAGACCGACTGGCTCGGCGACCAGCGCTACACCGGCGACCGGCAGCTGGAGGAGCCTCTCGGAGCGGTGCAGATGGGCCTCATCTACGTCAATCCGGAGGGCCCCAACGGCACCCCGGACCCGCTCGCCGCGGCCCGCGACATCCGCGAGACGTTCCGCCGGATGGCGATGAACGACGAGGAGACGGTGGCGCTGATCGCGGGCGGCCACACGTTCGGCAAGACGCACGGCGCGGGCCCGGCCGAGAGCGTCGGCCCCGACCCGGAGGCCGCCCCGATCGAGCAGCAGGGCCTCGGCTGGAAGAGCAGCTACGGCACCGGCAAGGGCCGCGACGCGATCACCAGCGGGATCGAGGTCACCTGGACCGGGACGCCGACCAAGTGGGACAACAGCTTCCTGGAGACGCTGTACGGCTACGAGTGGGAGCTGACCAGGAGCCCAGCCGGCGCCTACCAGTGGCAGCCCAAGAACGGCGCCGGGGCGGGCACCGTCCCCGACCCGCAGGACCCCGCGAAGAGCCGTCCCCCGACGATGCTGACCACCGACCTCTCGCTCCGGGTGGACCCGGTCTACGAGCAGATCACGCGGCGTTTCCTGGCCAACCCGGCTGAGTTCGCTGACGCCTTCGCCCGGGCCTGGTTCAAGCTGACTCACCGGGACATGGGCCCGGTCGTGCGGTACCTGGGCCCCGAGGTCCCGGCCGAGACGCTGATCTGGCAGGATCCGGTCCCGGCGGTGACGCACGAGCTCATCGACGCGGCGGACGTGGCGTCCCTCAAGGCACAGGTCCTGGCGTCGGGCCTGTCGGTGCCCCAGCTCGTGTCCACCGCCTGGGCGGCGGCATCGTCCTTCCGCGGCAGCGACAAGCGGGGCGGCGCCAACGGCGGGCGTATCCGCCTCGAGCCGCAGAGCGGATGGGAGGTCAACGAGCCCGACCAGCTGGCCACGGTGCTGCGCACCCTGGAAGGCATCCAGCACGCCTTCAACGCCGGCCAGCCCGGCGGCAAGCAGGTCTCGCTGGCCGACCTGATCGTGCTGGCCGGCGGGGCGGCGGTGGAGAAGGCCGCCCAGGACGCCGGCTTCACCGTGCAGGTCCCGTTCACGCCAGGCCGTGCGGACGCGGCGCAGGAGCAGACGGATGTGGAGTCGTTCGCCGTGCTCGAGCCGAAGGCGGACGGGTTCCGTAATTACGTCGGGAAGGGCAACCGGCTGCCCGCCGAGTACCTGCTGCTCGACCGGGCCAACCTGCTGAACCTGAGCGCCCCCGAGATGACGGTCCTCATCGGTGGCCTGCGTGTGCTGGGCGCGAACTACCAGCAGTCGCCGCACGGCGTGTTCACCACCGTCCCCGGGTCGCTGACCAACGACTTCTTCGTCAACCTGCTCGACATGGGCACGACGTGGCAGCCGACGGCCCAGGACGCGAACACGTTCGAGGGCCGCGACGCGGCCACCGGCCAGATCAAGTGGACCGGCAGCCGGGTCGACCTCGTCTTCGGGGCGAACTCCGAACTGCGTGCGCTGGCCGAGGTCTACGCGAGCGACCACGCGAAGCAGAAGTTCGTCAGCGACTTCGTGGCGGCATGGCACAAGGTGATGAACCTGGACCGGTACGACCTCGCCTGATCATGACGTCCAGCGCGGCCGGCTGACGCATCAGCGCGGTGCATTGGTGGTCACGGATGACCCCCACCAATGCACCGCGCTGACGGGATTCACTCGGCGTGCAGCGCCGAGGCGGTGCGCATCCGGGCCGCCCAGCCGGCCGGCAGCAGCGCGCCCGCCGTGGCGATGACCACCCCGGCCAGGGCCAGCAGCGCCAGTTCCCAGCCGCGGTACACAGCCAGGTAACTGGCGGGCAGGCCGAGGTTGGCCGCGGACGCCATGGCCGGCAGCACGGCCCGGTGCAGCGCCATCCCGGCTGGCACCGCGATCACCCCGGCCAGCAGGCCAGTGCCGGCCACCCAGCAGATCACCATGGCGATGGTCTGCCGCGGCGTCATCCCGACCGCACGGAACACGCCCAGGTCATGGACCCGCTCCCGGGTGTGCAGCACGATCGTGTTGAGCACGCCCAGCCCGGCCACCAGGGCCAGCAGCAGGGTGAGCGTGCCGATCAGCCCCAGCATCAGGGAGACCACGACCGAGTTCCTCGCGTTCACCTGGGCCCCGTACCCGGTGCCGAGCCGCTGGCCGAGGGCCTGCGCGTAGCCGGCGGCCGAGACACCCGGGCGCAGCCCGACGTCGTACTGGTCCGGCTCGGACAGGCTGGCCGGGACGTGCGCGGCGGCCAGCGTCCGCCAGTCCGTGATCACCGACACCCCGCGGCCCTGGGAGTCGAAGTCCTCCCCGACGATCCGCACCCGCATCGGCGTGGTGCCCAGCACGATGGTCACGTCGTCGCCGATCTTCTTCCCGGTCAGGGTGAGGAATCCGGTGGACACCACGGCCTGGCCCGGCCCGGTGTACCAGTGCCCGCTGATCAGCGGGTAACCGGTCCAGGCGGACGGCCCGCGGAATGCGGTCAGCGGGTGCTGCCCGGTCAGCCCGGCCACGCTGATCGGGTTGTCGGTCTCCGCGGCGTAGTGCCGGGTGCCCGGCTGGGCGCGCAGCGCGGCCTGCACCGTGCGCTGCTGGGCGGCGTCGAAGGCGAACGCGTTCTGCGCGTTGAGGAACACCTGCACCGGCTCGGACGAGGCGAGGGACAGGCCGCCCACCACCTTGTTCAGCGACGTGCTCAGGCCGACCGCGAACGTCACCGCGGTCGCCCCGAGCAGCACGGCCACCAGGGTGATCATGGTGCGGGCCGGGCGGGCGAACGGCGCGGCCAGCCCGATCGTCACCGGCCGGGGCAGCCGCAGCCGGCCAAGCAGCCGGTGCGCGGCGTAGCCGTGGCCGGGCCGGGGCGCCCGGCCGGCCGCGATGGCCTGGACGGCGCTCAGCCGGCCGGCCCGGACCGACGGCAGCAGGGCCGCGATCCCGACCAGCGCCAGCATGCCCAGCGGCACGGCCACGTCCACCCACAGCGGGACGCTCAGCGTGCCGACCCCGTAAGCGCTGGCCGCCTGGTGCAGCAGCATCATAGCCAGCAGGTCACCGAGCACCAGGCCGCCCAGCACGCCGATCAGGGCAGACACGGTGACCTGGCCGGTATAGGCCGCCACCACCTGGCCCGGGGTGAAGCCGATGCTCTTCAGGATGCCGATCCGCCGGTAACCGGCCACCACCGCGCCGCTGACCACGTTGGCCACGATCAGCACCGACATGACCAGGCCGATCACCCCGAACGCGACCAGGAAGGGCACGAACGGGCCGATCCGTGACGTCTCCGACGCCTTGACGGTCAGGTAGGACTCGGTCGCCAGCACCGAGCCGGCCGGCAGCGCCCGGCTGACCGCCGCAGTGTCCGCGCCGATCTGCGCAGTGGTGCCGGCGCCGCGGAACCGGTACAGCATCTGCCCGGCCGCCGGTGCGCCCGGGGCCCGCAGCCGGGCCAGCTCACCCGGGGTCACCCAGCCCGATGCGGTGTTGGTGACCGAGGTGGCCAGGCCGACCACGGTCAGCACCGGATGGCCGGGGGCGCTGGTCACCACGAGCTTCTGGCCGAGCGGCAGCCCGAGCTGCATGTCGCTGGCCGGGTTGCTGGCCAGCACCATCTGACCGGGGCCCTGCGCCCAGTGCCCGGACTGCAGGGTGAGCTGATCGACCGGGCCGCCCGGCGAGGACCGGCCGGCCAGCGTCATCGGCGGCAGCGTGCCGCCCGGCCCGGACTGGCCCGGGAACTGCAACGCCACGGCGGCCTCAGCGAACGGCCCGGCGGCCCCTGTCACGCCGGGCAGCCTGCGCGTCGCGGCCAGGTCGGCCCGGGTGGCCCGGCCGGTGTCCACGACCATGGCCAGGTGCGCGCCGTGCTGCGCCGTGAACGACGTGTCGAACGGGGCACTGGAATCCACCACCAGGGCCAGGGCCAGCACGGACGCGCCGGTGGAGACCAGCAGCACCAGGCCGATCACGAACGTCTGCACGCGCCGCCGGGCCACCCCGCCGCGCACCGCGCGCAGGACCGGGCCGCCTTTCATCGCTGCACCAGCCCCAGCGGGGGCAGGCCCAGCCGGGCGCCGCTGTCGCTGACCGTCCGGCCGTCCACGATCTGCACCATCCGGCTGGCGTACTGTGCCGCCAGCTCCGGGTTGTGCGTGACCAGGACCAGGGTCTGCCCGGCCCGGTTCAGCTCGCGCAGCAGGGCGCCGATCTCCTCGCCGGTCGTGGTGTCCAGCGCCCCGGTCGGCTCGTCGGCCAGCAGCAGCACGGGCCGGTTGACCAGCGCCCGGGCGATGGCCACCCGCTGCCGCTCCCCACCGGACAGCCGCCCCGGGTAGGCATCCCGGTGCCCCGCAATGCCCAGGGTGTCGAGCAGCTCGACGGCGCGCGCCCGGGCCTGCCCCCGGGACAGCCCGGCCAGCTGGGCGGGCAGCAGCACGTTGTCCAGCACGGTCAGGTCGTCGAGCAGGTTGAAGAACTGGAAGATCATGCCGACCTGCTGGCGGCGGAACCGGGCCAGCGCGGTCTCGCTCAGCCGGTCGATGCGCTGGCCGGCCACGGTCACCGCGCCGGCCGTCGGCCGGTCCAGCCCGGCGATCAGGTTCAGCAGCGTGGACTTGCCGCTGCCGGACGGGCCCATCACCGCGACCGCCTCGCCCGGCGCCACCTCCAGGGTGACGCCATCCACCGCCGGATGGCCGTCGTTGTCGTAGCGCTTGGTTACATCGTTGACCTCGATAAGGGCTTCCATGGTGCCCCAGGGTCGCGGAGTTGGGCACTGAGTGACATCCGGCTGGCACCCTGCTTCGGGGTGGTGCTAGGTACCCTGCGGATGCGGGGCCCTGCGGGATAGCCGCCGCGCGACCAGTCCCCTACGGTCAGATGAAAGACCGCGCCTCGTTCCGGGGACATGGAAGGACCGGTGGAACTGATGGCCGAACGCGGGCCGGTGGCCACCATGCCGCTGGCCGCACCGCCGCGGCGCGGGCTGCTGCAGCGCGCCGTCCGGCCTATCTTCTCGGCCGAGACGTGGCTGGCCTTCATCCACCTGATGACCGGCACGGTGACCGGGTTGCTGGCCTTTGCCGTGGTGGTCAGCCTCACCGTGACCGGGATCCTGACGCTGTGGTTCTTCCTGGCCGGGCTCCCCGTGCTGGTCTCCATGTTCTGGCTGTGCCTGCAGTTCGGCCGGGCCGAGCGGGCCAGGTTCGCGGCCGTGCTCGGTGTGCGCCTGCCCGCGCCGCCGATCGACCTGAGCCGGGGGGCCAGCCTGTGGCAGCGCACCAAGCGGCTGATCGCTGCCCGGGGCACCCGCCGCCAGTTCGGCTACGCACTGGTCCGGCTCCCGCTCAGCCTGGCCGAGGCGGCCGTCGTCTTCGTGGTGTGGACGGCCGCGATAGCCCTGTTCGGGCTGCCGCTGTTCAGCTGGCTGATCTTCGAGCTGGAATGGCACATCGGAATCCGGCCGCCGCATCCGGGGGTGATGCTGGTCGCGATGCTGCTCGGGGTGATCCTGCTGCTCGCCGCGCCGCAGCTGACCCTGGGGATGGCCGCCGTGGATACGGCCGTGGCCCGCTACCTGATCGGCCCGGGCGGCAGCACCGACCAGACCGAGCGGATCAGTCAGCTCGAGCGCAGCCGGGCCCGGGTGGTGGACGCCGCCGAGGCCGAACGCCGCCGGATCGAGCGGGATCTGCACGACGGCGCGCAGCAGCGGCTGGTATCCCTGGCCATGAACCTGGGCCGGGCCAAGGCCCGGTTCGCCGACGACCCGGAAGCGGCCCGGGCCATCATCGACCAGGCCCACACCGAGGCCAAGGAGGCCCTGGCCGAGCTGCGCAACCTGGTCCGTGGCGTGCACCCGCCAGTGCTGGCCGACCGGGGCCTGGACGCCGCGATCTCCGGCCTGGCCGCGCTCTGCCCGGTGCCGGTCGCGGTGCGCGCCGACGCTGGCCCCCGGCCCACGGCGTCGGCCGAGGCTATCGCCTACTTCATCGTCGCCGAGGCGCTGACCAACGTGGCCAAGCACGCCCACGCGTCCCGCGCCGGCGTCTCGGTCACCCGGCACGGGGAGGTGCTGCGCGTGGTCATCAGGGATGACGGCGTGGGCGGCGCCGACCCGCGGGGACAGGGCCTGGCCGGCCTGGCCGACCGGCTCGCCGGGGTGGACGGGCGGCTGTCGGTGCACAGCCCGGCCGGCGGCCCGACCGTGATCGAAGCGGAGCTGCCATGCAGGTCGTGATCGCTGAGGACTCGGTCCTGCTGCGCGAGGGGCTGACCCGGCTGCTCGCCGAGGCCGGGCATGACGTCGTCGCGGCGGAGGGGGACGCCGAGGAGTTCCTCCGCGCCGTGGGCAAGTTCGAGCCGGCTGCGGTGGTGGTCGACGTGCGGATGCCGCCGACGTTCACCGACGAAGGGCTGCGGGCCGCCCTGGTGGTCCGGCGCCGCTGGCCCGCCGTGGGCGTGCTGGTGCTGTCCCAGTACGTCGAGGAGCGCTACGCCAGCGAGCTGATCTCCGACCAGCCGCACGGCGTCGGCTACCTGCTCAAGGACCGGGTGGCCGACGTGGGCGAGTTCCTGGACGCGCTGGACCGGGTGGCCGCGGGGGGCAGCGCGCTGGACCCCGAGGTGGTGGGCCAGCTGCTGGTCCGCAGCCGGCACCCGCTGGCCGGGCTGACCGCCCGGGAGCGCGAGGTGCTCGCGCTGATGGCCGAAGGCCGGTCCAACGCGGCCATCGCGGCCGCGCTGGTCGTCGGCGAGGGTGCGGTGGCCAAGCACATCAACAGCATCTTCGCCAAGCTCCAGCTGCCGCCGGCCGACCGCGACCACCGGCGGGTGCTGGCCGTGCTGCGCTACCTGGGGGTGGGCTGACCATGGCCGCGCCACTGCCGATGACCCCGGCCCGCCGGACCACCCTGCTCATCGGTGTGCCCGTGCTGCTGGCCCTGCTCGCGCTGGGCGTGCACACGTTCGTCAAGCGGACCCTGCTGTTCCTGGTCGACGGGAACCCGGTCAGCCGCTCGGTCGCGCTCAGCGCCCCGGTCACCGGTGGCCGGGTCCGGGTGACCAGCAACAACGGCAACCTGGTCTTCCGGGCCAGCCCGCGCACCAGCCAGATCCAGCTCCGCGGGCAGCTGAGCAGCACGTTCGCCCGGCCGGGATTCGCCCATCAGCTCACCGCGTCCGGGCTCAGCTTCGGACCGGTCTGCCGGATACCGGTCGGGAACTGCTCGGCCAGCTTCAGCGTGACCGCCCCAGCCGGGCTCCCGGTCAATGTCAGCACCGAGTTCGGCAACCTGATCACCAGCCAGCTGCTCGGCCCGATCACGCTGACCGGCAACTCTGGCGACGTCGACGCCTCCAGCCTGACCGGCCGGATTCAGGTCAGCGACCAGTTCGGCACCATCCACGCGGGCCGGCTGGCCGGCACCATCCGGGTGGCCAACAACTCCGGCGACATCGACATCTCCAGCCTGACCGGCCCGATCCAGCTCACCGACCAGTTCGGCAACATCCACGCTTCGGCGCTGACCGGGAGCATGCGACTGGTCAACAACTCCGGCGACATCGACGTGTCCGGGGCCACCGGGGACACCCAGCTCCAGGACGCGTTCGGCAACATCGACGTGACCGGCCTGTCCGCAGCCACCGTGGTGGCCGGCAACAACTCCGGGGACATCACGCTGCGCTTCAGCACCGTGCCGCGCCAGGTGACCGTCAACGACAGCTTCGGCAACGTCACGCTGGTCCTGCCTGCGGGCGCCGTGGCCTACCAGGTGCATACGCACAACTCGTCCGGCAGCACGAGCGTGTCCGTGCCGAACAGCCCGGCCGCGCGGGACGTGATCCGGGTGACCAACAACTCCGGCGACATCACGATCATCAACGGCCAGTCGCCTCCCGCGTCGCCCAGCGCCGCGCGGGCGCCCCGCACCCCGCGCCCGGCCCGGGCCGCCCGGCTCTGACCGGTTTCTGGAACACGTTCCAGTCCAGGCGGTGCCCACCCAGTCGTTCGCTGACGCGCTGCCCGGAGCCGGGGCGATCATCAGGGGCACCGCGCACCTCCGCTCCGGGCAGGATCCCCGCCGCGGCTGGCCCACCGGGTAATGGCCCTGCGGGCCGGGCTACGGCAGGCTGGCGTCATGAGCGTGCCGTTCCCTGAACCGACGGCCCCGGCCGCCACGCGCGCCGGGGTGTTCCTCGGCTACCTCGGCTACTTCCGTGACCGGCTGGTCAGCAAGCTGGCCGCGCTGCCCGAGGACGAACTGCGCCGCAGCCGGCTGCCGTCCGGCTGGACCCCCATCGAGCTGGCCAAGCACCTCCGGTACGTGGAGCTGCGCTGGCTGGAGTGGGGCTTCGCAGGCCGTGACGTGGGGGATCCGTGGGCCGACCGCCGGGACGGCCGCTGGTACGTCGCCCCGGACGAGACGCTGGCCAGCCTGGCCGCCGCGCTGAACGCGCAGGCCGAGCGCACCCGGGCCATCGTAGCTGCGCACGACCTGGCTGACCTGGGCCAGCCCGGCGAGCGCTGGGCGGGCGCCGCCCCCGCGTCGCTGGAGCGGGTGCTGTTCCACCTGGTCCAGGAGTACGCGCGGCACGTCGGCCACCTCGACGTCGTGACCGAACTGGCCACCGGCCAGACCGGCGAGTAGCCCGGCGGCCAGCACCGGTCATGAGCGGCCGGCCTGAAGGCCGGGGCCGGTGATCCTGCTGGCGGTCACCGGCCCCAGCGGATAGAGCCGGTGCGTTAATAGCTGTTCCGCCACGTGGTGGTGAACGCCTTGCCCCCGGTCAGGCCGGATACCGAGGCAATGTCGTACGAATCGGTAGCGTCTATGCAGGTAATTCTGTAATTGTCACCTGAATAGCCGGAAATGGTACTGGTCCGGCCTGCGGCTGTCTCGGAGGCAGCGCTGAACGGCACGGTCTTGAACTGCGCCTCAGGCACGATGCCGATCGGGTACGACGGCCGCTCTATGATCCATTCCGCGCTGGTGTCGAGGCAGGTGGCGGTGCCGCAGGTGGCGGTCCGGCTGAAGCTGTTGGCGGTGTGCGTCGAGTCGGTCAGGGCCAGGGTGTAGGACGAGCCAGTGCGCTTCACCGACGCACTGATCCGGTCGCCCGCCGCGACCGACTTGCCCACCTCGATCGTGTTGCCCGGGTACATCTCATACCAGCTGTAGTGCACGGCACGACCTTCGAAGCATTGGCTGGCCGTGCCATCCTGCTCGACGGTGCTATCGGAAAAACCGTCCAGGCCCACCCATTCCGAGGTGATCCTGTCCTCGGCGGTGCAGGTAACCCCGGGCACCGTCCATGACCCGCTGACCCTGGTGAACTTGCCCTTGGTGCTGGAGTAATCCGCATAGCCGGCCCAGTTGTACGTCGCGGCCGACACCGAATTCACCGTGCCGGGGCGGCCGGCCGGCGGTTTGTGCACCCACCATGCGGTCCCGTGGTTGCGGTTCAGGTCCTTGACCAGCGCCGCGCGCGCCTCGGCCAGGAACGCAGCCGTGAGGTGCGCGTGTGCCCTGGCCCGGTATCTGGCCGGGGTGGCGGTCGCTGATGCCGTGACGGCGGAAACCGCCAGGGTGCCGCCGAGGGCAGCCACTGAACCCACCACGAGCAGGCTGCGCAGTGCACGCATGAGACCCCCTTGGGAAGAGCTTTCTGTCCGGACAACATACGCCCGGATGCGCCATTCCACAATTGTTTTGCTGATCCAGCGGTCCCATTCATGGACAGACCGGAACGTTTAATCTGGCCCCAGATTCACATTCCCTGAAATGGTCTGTGAAATGCCCGCGATTCAGCTATCGCGGCTATTGCGGGTGACCGCGCATCAGCCCGCCCCCGCCGCGCCCAGCCCGGCCTCCTGCTGGAGCTGAACGGCGATCTCGATGATCAGGTCTTCCTGGCCGCCTAGGTAGCCGGCCTCGCCAGCCCGCTGCGGGATCTGGTGCGCGGTTACGCCGTAGCGTTCCGCTGCCTGCTCGGCGTGCAGCAGGAACGACCCGGACGCGCCCGCGTACCCCTGGACCAGCGCGTTGCGGTCCACCCAGGGCAGCCGGGGCAGGAACGGCCGGGCCACCTCCTCGGCCGCAGCCATCGCGCCGGTCACATCCACGCCGGTGCGGACGCCGAGCCGGTCGAACGTGGCCGCGAGCACCTCGGTGGCGGCGCTGCCCGCCCCCGCGCCCAGCGCGCACAGCGCCCGTCCACCTGGGTCGCGCCGGCCTGGGCAGCCAGCACCGAGTTCGCGATGCCGAGCGGCAGGCGTCCCGATCCGGGCTCACGCGTGCACCCCTGCCTGCTTGGCCATGGCCAGCCGCTCGCCCACCCGGGCCGCGGCGGCGGTCATGATGTCGAGGTTGCCGGCCCAGCCCGGCAGGTGGTCGCCGTTGCCCCGGACCTCCAGGAACACCGCCACCCGGGCCCAGCCGTCCCAGCCGGGCCGCGGGCCGTCGAACGGGGGGCCGGCGCGCAGCGCGTAGCCCGGGACGTACTGGGCCACCTCGGCGGCCATCGACACGACCGGCCCGGTGCTGGCGTCGCGGGCCGTGCCGGCCGGGATGGCGCAGAACACGGTGTCCCGCATCACCGGCGGGGCCGTGCTGGCCGCGCTGCCGCGGACCGGATGGAGCTCACGGCTCGACCTGGATCGGGTGGCACCCGCGGTGCGCACCGCCGCGCTGGCGCGGTCCCGTCAGCTCGGTCCGGCCGCCCAGCCACCGGTCAGTGACGCGTAGCCACCCCGGAAGACAGCAGTGGCCCGGCGCCGTCACCGCTGGCCTGCACGTCGCGGCCGGGGCGTCCAGTATCGATCCGCGAAGGCGCGAGCTGCAGGACATCCTCGTGGCCCGGGCGCGGGCCTACCCGGCTCACGGGCCGGCCCGCGACGTCAGGTAGCCGACCGGGTCGGCCGGGTGGCGAATTCCCGCATGATCTCCGGCCGGGTGCCGATTGCGGCCGGGCCGGGGCCGCGCACGGACAGCGCGGCCGCGATCGACGCCAGCCGGATGGCCTCCGGGACTGGGCGGCCCAGGAAGACCTCGACGGCCAGCGCGGCAGCGAAACAGTCACCCGCCCCGGTGGCGTCCACCACCGGGCTGGCCGGCTCAGCGGCGAATTCGGACCAGCCCTCCCTGGTCAGGGCCTCACAGCCGCGGCGGCCCCGGGTCACCACGGACAGCCCGCCGTGATTCGCCACCCCGGCCAGCAACTGGCCCAGGTAGGGGGCCTCCAGCTCGGACACCACCGCGATGTCAATCAGTGGCAGGACGGCCGGGGCGAAGCTGCGCGGCAGCAGCCCGACCAGGCCGCTGTCATTGTCCCAGCGCCGGATCAGGCCCTGCGGGGTCAGGCAGACCAGCCGGGTCAGGCACGCTACGGAAAGTCCTTCGACCGCGACTTCCTGTGCGACCGGCGCGATATGCAGGATATCGCTGTCCGGCAGATCGTGTGTATTAATTTCACCGGCCCACGCCGTCAGCCATTGTTCGCGCGCATCATCTTCTGACACATTACGGAAGGTTGTTGTCTCATCCGAGGGCTGCAGGAGCAGGTCCGCCTCGTTAGCGTAGGCCCGCCAGTACGGCGCCACGGCCGTCTCGTTTCCGCGTCCCACGGCTGCTGCCCGGAGCCCGAGCCTGGCCGCCTGCAATGCGGAGTAGACTGCCGTTCCGCCCAGTACCAGAGAACCCTCCTGCTGGACGTCGAGGGTTGGGTTACCCAAAGCAAGGTAGTCTAGCACCGCGATCCGCTCGTAGCACATAGCTGGGAGATTGGCACGATGGTACCCGTGCATGGTACATCAGCAGATAGCGGGCAACAACGCAAAGGCAGCCTTACCGAGCTGCCCGCTGAATTGCTTCCCGGGGCCACTGGGTGGCCCGGCGCCGCTGGGCGGGGCGGCCTGCTGATCGGGGTGGATGGGGGTGCCACTAAAACCATCGCAGCTACCTATAACCTTGATACTGGGCAGGCCAGCATCGCCGAGACCGGCCCCAGCAACCCGGAAGCCATTGGCCTCGAGGCCGCCGCGCGCTCGGTGAACAACGCCATTATGATGGCACTTGGCCCGCATGCCAACCTCCTGCAGGACGGTCAGCAGCAAGCTCCGGAAACGGCGATAGCAGCCGCCGTTCTGGGGATCGCCGGGATAAACAGCCACCAGGAAGGGCAGCGGTTTCTGTCCAAGGTGCCCAGCCTGCACAGCAAGATCGCTGTGGCGGTGAACGATGTCGTCGCCGCGTGGGCGTCGGGCCTGCTGGCATCGCCCGGAATTGCCGCCATTTCGGGAACCGGCAGTAATACGTTTGGCGTTAATTCCCGCGGTCAGGCCTGGCGGTGCGGCGGCTGGGGCCACATTCTGGGCGACGAGGGGTCCGGCTACCTGATCGCGCTGCGCGGAATCCAGCACGCCGTGGCCTGGCGGGACGGGCGGGGGCATTGGAGCAGCATGGTTCCCCGGCTGCTCGACTTTTATGAGCTGGCCGCTGTAGAAGACATTATGCCGGTCATATACCGGCCTTTTGACAAGGCCCGCATCGCCGCTTTTTCCGAGCAGGTGGCGGAGTCCGCCCGTGCGGGTGATGACGCTGCGATCCGCATATTCCGGCAGGCGGCCGCGGACCTGTCCCGGCAGGTCGCGGTCATCCATACCACCCTCCAGTTCGGGGGGCCGACGGATGTGACCCTGATCGGGGGTACCTTCCAGGCCGGCGAGGTCTTCCTCGGGCCGCTGCGGGAGCAGCTGCGGCCCGTGCTCGGCGACCGTGACTTCTCCATGCCACGGCTGCCGCCCGCGGGCGGCTCGCTCTGGCTGGCTTCCCGGGCTGCCGGGGCCGAAACGCGGCTGCGGGCGGATGATGTCGCGGCGGCGCTGCGGGCGGCGCTGCGCAGCCCGCTGCGGGCCAACGTCCCGGCCTAGCGCTCAGCCCGGCGGCCCGGCCGGGGCCACCACGTCCAGGCCGAGGTCCAGCGCGGGAGCGGAGTGGGTGAGCGCGCCCACCGCGAGGAAGTGCACGCCGGTGGCCGCCACCTCGGCCGCCTGGGCCAGCTGCAGGCCCCCGCTGGCCTCCAGCCGGGCCGCGGGGTAGCCGCGGGCCACCGCCGCTGCGGCGCGCAGTTCGGCCGGGCTCATGTTGTCCAGCAGGATCAGGCCGGCCCCGGCCGTCAGGGCCTCCCGGACCTGGGCCAGGTTGTCACACTCGACCTCAAGCGGCAGGCCGGGGGCGGCGCCACGCACCGCCCGGATAGCCGCGGTAATGCTGCCCGCCGCGGCCACGTGGTTGTCCTTGATCAGCGCAGCGTCACCCAGGCCCATCCGGTGATTGGCTCCCCCGCCGCAGCGAACCGCGTACTTCTCCAGCTGACGCAGGCCAGGGGTGGTCTTCCGGGTGTCGCGCAGCACCGCCCCGGTACCCGCCAGGGCGTCCGCCCAGGCCCGGGTGAGGGTGGCGATCCCGGACAGGTGGGTCAGCAGGTTGAGCATGGTCCGCTCGGCGCCCAGCAGCTCCCGCAGCGGGCCGCGGACCCGCAGCACGGCGGCGCCCGGGCCGACACGGTCGCCGTCGGCGCGCAGCGGCTCGGCCGCAGCCGGATCCAGCCCGGCCGCGGCCAGCACGGCCACGGTCACCGGCAGGCCGGCCAGCACTCCCGGCTGCCGGGCCACCACCTCAGCCACTACGGCCCGGCCCGGCGCGGCGGTCGCCGCCGAGGTGACGTCCGGGCCGTACCGGAAGTCCTCGTCCAGCGCGGTGCGGACGACCCGCTCGGTATCGGCCGGGTCCAGCCCGGCGGCGCGGAGGGCCGCGGTGACCCGCGTGCCCAGGCTCACGTGTTCCTCCCGCTGCTGAGGCTGGCTGGGGACCGGAGCACGGTGTGCCGGGCCGGGCCCGCGGAGACGGCCGGGATGTCCCGCCACCGGTGGCAGCCCCGGCTCTCCGCGCGGGCCAGCGCGGCCGTGACCACCAGCGTGGACACCGTGTGCAGGCTGGTCGCTTCGAGCACGGCCAGGTCCAGGCCGGGGCCGGCGGCCGGCGCCTGGTCCAGCATCCGGAGCAGCGACTCCAGGCCCGCCCGGTCGCGGAGCACGCCGGCCTGCCGGGACATTGCGGCGGCCAGCGGCGCCCGCGCGGCCGGGCTCATGCCCGGCCCGGCGGCCGGGGCGCGCAGCCGGGCCGGCCCTGGGCTGCCGCGGGACGGCCTGGGCCGGGCTGGTCCCGGCCGGGCTGGCCCACGCTGGGCCAAGCCGAGCAGGTCACCAGCCCGGCGGCCCGCGATCAGCGACTCGGTCAGCGAGTTGGAGGCGAGCCGGTTGGCGCCGTGCACCCCGGTCGAGGCCACCTCGCCCACCGCGTACAGCCCGCCAAGGCTGGTCCGCCCGTCCAGGTCGGCCAGGATGCCGCCGCACGCGTAGTGCGCGCCCGGCGCGACCGGGATGGGCTCGGCGGCCGGGTCGATCCCGCGGGCCCGGCACGCAGCGGTCACGGTGGGGAAGTCCCGCTCCAGCACGGCCCGGCCCAGCATGGTGGCATCCAGCCACAGGTGGTCGGCGGGCCCGTCGCCCTCCGCCATGCGCTGCTGCATGGCCGCCGACACCACGTCCCGGGGAGCCAGGTCACCGAGCGGGTGCCGGCCGGCCATCACCGGGTGCCCGGCCATGTCGACCAGGACCGCCCCCGCCCCGCGCAGCGCCTCGGTGATCAGCGGGCATTCCCCACGGGCGGCCCGCTGCCACAGTACGGTCGGGTGGAACTGGACGAACTCGATGTCCCGCAGCTCAGCCCCGGCCCGCGCGGCCAGGGCTAGCCCGTCCCCGGTCAGCCCGGCCGGGTTGGTGGTGGTGCCGAACGCCTGGCCGAAGCCACCAGTGGCCAGGACCACGGCCGGTGCGTACAGCACGCCGAGACGCAGCGCGCCGCCGGCCCCGGCCAGCCCGGCCAGCAGCGCGCACACCTGGCCATCTGGGCTGGTCAGCACGTCTACGGCGGTGCACTGGGTGAGCGTCTGGACCGGGCTGGACAGCAGGCTGGCCCGCAGTACCCGGTGCACCTCGGCGCCGGCCGCGTCGCCGCCGGCGTGCACGATCCGGTTCCGGCTGTGCCCGCCTTCGCGGTGCAGCGCCCCGTGGTCCAGCCGGGCCCCCCGCGCCGCCAGCCGGCCGATTTCCCCGGGCGCCTCGCTGACCAGGGTGTGCACCGCGGCGGTGTCGCACAGGCCGGCCCCGGCCCGGACCGTATCCCGCTGATGCAGGGCCACGCTGTCCCCTGGGCCGAGCGCGGCGGCCAGCCCACCCTGGGCCAGGGGGGTAGCGCCGGCGCCCATGTCCTCCTTGCTGACCAGCAGCACCCGCTGGCCGTGCCCGGCCGCGGCCAGTGCGGCGCTCATCCCGGCCGCCCCGGAGCCGACCACCACCACGTCCGCGTCCTGCTCCCACTCGACCGGCAGTCCGGCGGGCCCTGGCCCGGGCGCCGCGCGGGCCGGCCAGGGCAGGTGCCGGAGCCGCGGCCCGCTCACTCGGCGGCCGCCGAGGGAGTGCCGACCGCGATCATGGCCTGGACCGCCTGCCGGGCCCGGGCCGCCACGTCCGCCGGGACCCGCACCTCGGTGACCCCCTCGCGCAGGCAGCGCAGCAGCGTGGCCGGGGTGGTCATCTTCATGTACCGGCACACCGCGCCCGGGTTGACCGGCTCCCAGCGCACCGCCGGGTTGGCCTGGCGCAGCTGGTGCAGCATGCCCGTCTCGGTGGCGACCAGCACGGCGGGTGCGGTGCTGCTGCGCGCGGCGGCCAGCATGCCCCCGGTGGACAGCACCCTGGTCCGGGTGGCGGGCAGGTCGCCCGCGCCCGCCTGCCACAGCACGCCGGTCGAGCAGCCGCACTCGGGGTGGATGAACAGTTCGGCACCGGGCTGCTCGGCCGCCTTGCGGCGCAGGTCCCCAGGGCTGATGCCGGCGTGCACGTGGCACTCGCCCAGCCAGACATGCACATTGTCCCGGCCGGTGACCCGGCGCACATGGGCACCGAGAAACTGGTCGGGGAGGAACAGCACCTCCCGGCCGGCCGGCACCGCGGCCACGATCTGCGCCGCGTTGGCTGACGTGCAGCACACGTCGGACTCGGCCTTGACTGCGGCGCTGGTGTTGACGTAAGCGACCACCGCGGCCCCCGGGTGCTCGGCCTTCCAGGCCCGCACCTGCTCGGCGGTGATGGTGTCGGCCAGCGAGCAGCCGGCCCGCGGGTCCGGGATGAGCACGGTCCGCCCCGGCGCGAGGATCTTGGCCGTCTCGGCCATGAAGTACACGCCGGCGAACACGATCACCTGGGCGGTGCTGGCCGCGGCGATCCGGGACAGTGCGAGCGAATCGCCGACGTGATCGGCCACGTCCTGGATCTCCGGCCGCTGGTAGTTGTGCGCCAGAATCACCGCGTCGCGCTGGGCCGCGAGCCGCCGGATCTCATCCGCCCACTCCACGCCGGCCTCTTGATCAGCTGCTGACTGGCTGGTCATCCGTTACTCCCGCCTCTCGCCCGGGCCCGCCGTACCAGTTTCCGACCCTAGGTTTTAAACTTCTAGTCGAAAACTGGGTGGATGCACAGTATCATGCGGTCGTGCCAGGACAGCAAGGACCAGCCAGCACCGGCGGCGCGGACGCGCGGCAGGCAGCCGGCAGCAGCGGCGCGGACGCGCGGCAGGCAGCCGGCAGCAGCGGCGCGGACGCGCGGCAGGCAGCCGGTGACCAGTTCCGCCACGAGGTGCTCGCCGTCGTCCTCCAGGTGCGCGGCGGCGCACTGCATGTCCTGCTCTGGCAGCGCGCCGAACCGCCGTTCGAGGGATGCTGGGCCCTGCCCGGCGGGCCGCTCCGGCCGGCGGAACGGCTGGGCACCTCGGCCGGGCGGCACCTGGCCAGCAAGGTGGACCTGACCGACATCGCCCATCTCGAGCAGCTGGAAACCCGCAGCGACCCGGCCCGCGACCCCCGCGGCCGGGTGCTGGCCACCGCCTACCTGGCCGTGGTGTCGGCGGACGTGGAGCCGCTGGTGCCGGCGGACACGGCCTGGCATCCGGTAGCCGGCCTGCCGCCCACCGCGTTCGACCACGGCTCGATCGTCGAATCAGCCCGGGAGCGGCTGCGGGCCAAGCTCTCCTACACCAACATCGGCTTCGCGCTAGCCCCGGACACGTTCACCATCGCCCAGCTGCGGGACATCTACGCGGCCTCGCTGGGGCACCCGGTGTCTGCGACCAACCTGCAGCGCATCCTGACCCGGCGCGGGGTGATCGAGCCCACCAGCTCCGCCGCCCAGCCCACCCCGCTCGGCGGCCGGCCCGCCACGCTGTACCGTTTCGCGGCCCGGGCGCTGGTCGTGACGAACGCGTTCGCCGCGTTCCGGCCGCCCGCCAGCCTCCGCCCGGCCAGCACCCAGCCATGATCGGGGTGGCTGGTGGTGCTGCGGCCAATGAGCCGCTGGTGCTGGGCCGATGGGCCACTGCGGCTGGGGCCGCTCACACTCAGTCGAAGAACTCGGCCCGGTCCACGGTGGCGGCCAGCTCCGCCGGGAGCAGGCTGAGCCAGCGCTCGGCGACCGGCTCCCGGAGCGCGGCCGGGATCTCGCCGACCAGGCGCAGCCGCGAGATGCCGCCGTCCGGGTAGATGTCCAGCCGGACCAGACGCACCGGGTGAGCCGCACGGATCCGGAACCGGTGCTCGGTGTCCGGCAGCAGCCGGGTCCGCGGCAGCAGTTCGGCCCCGGTCTCCGCGTCCAACAGCCGGGCCGCCCCGGGTGCGTTGCCGACGAAACGGGACGTGTCGATGACCACGTGGTGCAGCACACCGGGTGCCGCGAGCCGGACGACCAGCCAGTCGTTGCCGTCGTCGCGGCGCCGGGCGGTCTCCCAGCCGTCCGACATGACCCGGGCCCGCCCCGGCGCCAGCACATTGGCCGGCGCGGCGAAGAACAGGTTGCTGCACGCCGTGACCTCCCCGCCGGCCAGCGCGGCGGCCAGGTCCACCCGGCCGCCGAGCCGCCGCGGGTCCGGCACGATCTCGCCGAAGGCCCGCAGCCGGGCTACGCCCCCATCCGGCTGGATGCTGAGCCGGACGTGCGTGACCAGGCGGTCCGGGGCGGTCACCGGCATCAGGTTGGCCTGGTTCCCGCCCAGCCTGGCCGGGCCGGTGAGCGGCAGCCAGCCCGCCGCCAGCACGTCGGCCAGGGCCGGGTAGCCCAGCAGCGTGGCCCCGTCGACCGCGGCGGCGGGCGGGTAATTCCCGCGGAAGTGCGTGGTGTCGACGTTCACCCCGCGCAGCACGGCGGGTGCGGCCAGCCGGACGATGGCGGAGTCTGCACCCGGCTCCCGGCGCCGCCTGGTCTCCCAGCCGTCGTACAGCTTGCCCCGGAGGCCGAACGCGGCCGGGTCGTGACCGGTGGGCCCCGGCTCGATCAGGTGGTGCACGTCGGCGAAGAACTCGTCGCTGGCGAACAGCACTGCGCCGCCCAGCGCCCGGCTGGCCACGTCGGGCAGGCCGCCGAACACCGCACCGGTCCCGTCCTGGTCAGCCATCCGGGCCCCGGCTGGATCCGGCGCGGGCCGGGCAGGGGAAGGCAGCCAAGCCCGCGCTGACCAGCTGGCCACGCCGCTCGCCCGGCCCGATCGGCGCCCCGGCCAGCCACGTCTGGCGGACCATCCCGCGCAGCGCCCGGCCCAGGTACGGGGTGACCGGGTGACGCTGGCGGAGCAGGCCCACGTCCACCACGAACGTCTCCTCCGGCGCGAACACACAGAAGTCGGCCCGCTGGCCAGCTGCGATCGCGCCCCGGCCGGCCAGGCCGGCCAGGCGGGCCGGGGCGGCGGCCATCCAGCCGGCTACCCGGTCCAGGCCGATGCCCCGTGCGGCCGCTTCGGTCCACAGCACCGGCAGGCCGAGCTGGACCGAGGCGATGCCGCCCCAGGCCGCGCCGAAGTCCCCGCGCCCCCTGTCGGGCCCGGCCAGCCGCTTGGCGGCCGCCGGGCACGGCGAGTGGTCCGAGACGACGCAGTCGATCGTGCCGTCCAGCAGCCCGGCCCACAGCGCGGCCCGGTTGGCCTCGTCGCGGACCGGCGGGCAGCATTTGAACTCGGTGCCGCCGTCCGGCACGTCCTCGGCCCGCAACGCCAGGTAGTGCGGGCACGTCTCGGCGGTGACGGGCAGCCCGCCGGCTTTGGCCGCGCGGATCACCGGCAGCGCGGCCGCGGCCGAGACATGCACGATGTGGGTCCGGCAGCCGGTCCGCCGGGCCGCGGCCAGCAGCGCCCTGATCGCCCGCACCTCGGCATCCGGCGGCCGCGAGGCCAGGAACCCGGCGTACTGGCGGCCCCCAGCCGGCGGGGCCGCGGCGATCACCGCCGGGTCCTCGGCGTGCGCGATGAGCAGGCCGCCGAAGCCGGCGATGGCGGTCATCGCCGCGTCCAGCTGCCCCGGGTCCAGCGGCGGGAACTCGTCCACACCGGACGGCAGCAGGAAGCACTTGAAACCGGCCACCCCGGCGTCGTGCAGCGGCCGCAGCTCAGCCCCGTTGCCCGGGACGGCGCCGCCCCAGAACGCCACGTCCACCGCCAGCTGGCCCGCTGCGGCGGCCTGTTTCTGCCGCAGGGCGGCGACCGTAACCGTGGGCGGGACGCTGTTCAGCGGCATGTCCACGATCGTGGTCACCCCGCCCGCTGCGGCCGCCGCGGTGGCGGTCGCGAAGCCTTCCCACTCGGTGCGGCCGGGCTCGTTCACGTGCACGTGGCTGTCCACCAGACCCGGCAGCAGGACCTCGCTGTCCGGCACGCTGACCACCCCGCCCGGCACCGCCCGGCCGGCCGCCTGGTAATCAGCCAGGCCGGCGATCAGCCCATCGCGGATGAGCACGGTGGCCGGGCGCTCGCCCCCGGCCGTGACCACCCGGCGCGCCCGGATCGCCGTGACCTCGCCCACTCGGTCGCCCCCGGTCGGTGCTTTTCATCAGCGCGGTGGATTTGTGGTCAGCGGTGACCATAAATCCACCGCGCTCCTGGATTTCGGCCGCGCTGAGGCGATCTTCGCACAGCGGCGGTGCGTCCCGGGCTGGCCGGGGCGGGCGGCGGCGATCTATGGTCGGCAGCGTGACTGATCCTGGGCTGGGACCGGCGGCCGAACCCGGGCGGGCACCCGCGGCCGATGCCGAGCGGCCACCCGCGGCCGAACCCGGGCGGCCACCCGCGGCCGATGCTGAACGGGCACTCCCGGCCGATGCTGAACGCGTGCCCGTGGCCGAGTTCGACCGGGCCACCGTGGCCGGGGCGACCGCGGCGCTGCGCCCGTGCTGCGCCGCCGCCCGCTGGGCGGACCAGCTGGTGGCGGGCCGCCCGTACCGCACGCTGGGCGCGCTGGCCGCCGCGTCGGACACCGCGATCGCCGCGCTGGACTGGCCGGACATCGAAGAGGCGCTGGCCGCGCACCCGCGGATCGGCGACCGGCCGGATGGCCCCGGCCGGGATGCCGCCTGGTCCCGGCAGGAGCAGGCCGGGACCAGCACGGCCGGGCCGGGCGCCCAGGCCGCGCTGCGCAGCGGCAATGCCGAGTATGAGGCCCGGTTCGGGCACGTGTTCCTGATCTGCGCGGCCGGCCTGCGGGCCAGCGACATGCTGATCGCGCTGCACGGGCGGCTCGGCCACGACCCAGCCGCCGAGCGCGAAGCGGTCCGGGACGAACTGCGCAAGATCACCGCGCTCCGGCTGGGTAAGACGTTCCGGTAGGAGGCCCATGACCATCTCGACGCACGTGCTGAACGCCACCACCGGGCAGCCCGCGGCCGGCCTGGAACTGGCCCTCAGCCAGCAGGACGGCCCGGGCTGGCGGGAACTCAGCCGCCGGGCCACCGGCCCCGATGGCCGGGTGAGCGACCTGGCCGGCCAGGTCGCGCCCGGCGTGTACCGGATCGTGTTCCAGACCGGGGCGTACCTGCCCGAAACGTTCTACCCGGAAGTCAGCGTGGCGTTCCGGGTCACCGACCCGGCGGCGCACCACCACGTGCCGCTGCTGCTCAGCCCGTACGCCTACTCGACCTACCGTGGATCCTGACTGGCCGGGGTACCTCAGCAGGGCTGGAGCGACCTCGGAACGCAAAGGAGCGTTGGGCATGAACGGCTCGGGCGGGGCGGTCGTGATCGAGGGCGGCCATGTCGCGACGGTGGACGCGGCGGGCAGCGAATACCCGGCCGGCCACCTGGTCGCCGAGGCGGGCCGGATCGTGGCCGTGGGGCCGGGGCCGGTGCCGCCTGGGCTCGCGGACGGGGCGGCCCGGATCGACGGGTCCGGGCTGCTGGTCACGCCCGGGCTGGTCAACACGCACACCCACCTGTACCAGTGGCTGACCCGCGGCTACGCGACCAGCCAGGGCCTGTTCGGCTGGCTCGAGACGCTGTATCCGGTGTGGGCCCGGCTCACCCCGGAACTGGTGCGCGATGCGGCCGCGGCCAGCCTGGCCTGGCTGGCCCTGACCGGCTGCACCACCAGCACCGACCACCTGTACGTGTTCCCGGCCGGCCAGGACGCCGCGGGCCTGCTGGAAGCGGAGATCCTCGCCGCGCGGCAGGTCGGCGTGCGGTTCCACCCAACCCGGGGCTCGATGGACCTGGGCCAGTCAGCGGGCGGGCTGCCGCCCGACGGCGTGGTCGAAACGCACGATGCCGTGCTGGCCGCGTCCGAGGCGGCCATCGACCGCTGGCACGACCCCTCGTTCGGCGCGATGACCCGGATCGCGATCGCGCCCTGCTCGCCGTTCTCGGCCACCGCGGAACTGATGCGCGACTGCGCCGAGCTGGCCCGGGCCAGGGGTGTCCGGCTGCACACGCACCTGGCCGAGACCGCGGACGAGGAGGAGTTCTGCCTGGCCACGTTCGGCCGCACGCCGGCCCAGTACGTGGAGGACCTGGGCTGGCTGGGCCCAGACGTGTGGCTGGCGCACTGCGTGCACCTGTCCGGCGACGCGGTGACCCGGATCGGCCGCACGGGCACCGGGGTGGCCCACTGCCCCACGTCGAACGGGCGGCTGGGCGCCGGCATCGCCCCGGTCCGCGGGCTGCTCGACGCGGGCACCGCGGTCGGGCTGGGCGTGGACGGCAGTGCGTCCAACGAGTCCGGCCGGATGATCGGCGAACTGCACCAGGCCCTGCTGGCCGCGCGGTACGCGGGCGGCGCGGGCGCGCTGACGGCCCGGGACGCGCTCCGGATGGGCACCATGGGCGGGGCCCGCTGCCTGGGCTGGGACGGCGAGATCGGCTCACTCGAGCCGGGCAAGCTGGCCGATCTGGCCGTGTGGCGGGTGGACGGGCTGCCCGGGGCCGGGATAGAGGACCCGCTGACTACCCTGGTGTTCGGCGCGCCCGCGCTGGAGCACCTGTTCGTCGGCGGCCACCAGGTGGTGACGGGCGGGCAGCTCGCCACGGCCGACGCGGGCCCGCTGGCCGAAGCGGCGGCCAAGGCCAGCGCGGCCATCGCCAGGCGCGACCCGCGGGGCGCGGGGCGCTGACAGGACAGGCCAGTGGACCTCAACACGATCACCGGCCTCGTCCCGGCCCCCGGGGCGGCGTGGCAGCCGGGCGACGCCTGGCTGGGCGGCGGGACCTGGCTGTTCTCCGAGCCGCAGCCGGGCCTGCGGCGGCTGCTCGACGTGACCGACTTCGGCTGGCCCGCGCTCACCGAAACCGGGGACGGCCTGGAGGTCGCCGCCACCTGCACGATCGCCGAGCTGTGCGGCTGGCAGCCCGGGCCACCCCGGGCCGCCGCGTGGCGCGGGGCGGCCACCCTGGCCCGGCAGTGCGGCCAGGCGCTGCTGGCCTCGTTCAAGGTGCAGAACGTGGCCACGGTCGGCGGCAACCTGTGCCTGTCGCTGCCCGCGGGGGCGATGATCTCGCTGACCGCGGCGCTGGACGGCGCGGTCACGCTGTGGGCGCCGGACGGGGCGGTCCGGGAGGTCCCGGTCGCGGGCTTCGTCACCGGCCCGGGGCGCAACGTGCTGCGGCCCGGCGAACTGCTCCGGTCGGTGTTCCTCCCGGCGGCCGCGCTGCGCGGGCAGACCGCGTTCCGGCAGGCGTCACTGGCGCCGGTGGGGCGCAGCGCGGCCGTGGTCATCGGGTGGCGGGCGGCCCCGGCGGATGGCGCCGCGGTCACCGTCACGGTGACCGCGGCCACCCCGCGGCCGGCCCAGCTCCGGTTCGCCGGCCTGCCGACCCCGGACGAGGCGGTGGCCGCGCTGGACGCGGCCGGGCTGCGGTACCACGACGACGTGCACGGCGCGCCCGCCTGGCGGGCCGCGATGACCCGGCGCTACGTCGCGGACGTGATCAGGGAACTGGGCCGGGCCCCATGATCGTCAACGGCCAGCCGGCCGCCGGGCCGCCACCCCGGCCTGGCCAGTGCCTGCGCACCTACCTGCGCGAGCAGGGCTGGTTCGGGGTGAAGAAGGGCTGCGACACCGGGGACTGCGGCGCCTGCACGGTGCACGTGGACGGGGTACCGGTGCACAGCTGCCTGTACCCGGCCGGGCGGGCCGCGGACGGGTGCGTGACCACGATCGAGGGGCTGGGCGACGGCCAGCTGGCCGGGGACTTCCTGGCCGCCCAGGGCTTCCAGTGCGGCTACTGCACGCCCGGGATGATCATGACGGCCGCGGCGCTCAGCAGCCAGCAGCGCGGCGACCTGGGCCGCGCGCTCAAGGGCAACATCTGCCGGTGCACCGGCTACGGCTCGATCGCGGACGCGCTGGCCGGCCGCCCAGACTCCGGCCGCCCAGACTCCGGCCGCCCAGACTCCGGCGGCCGGGACCCGGTCGGGCGGGGCGAGCCGGCCCCGGCCGGGCCGGGCATCGTGACCGGGCAGGCCCCGTTCACACTGGACACGACGGTCAACGGGATGCTGCACATGAAGCTGCTCCGCTCGCCGCACCCGCACGCCTGGATCCGCTCCATCGACACCGCAGCGGCCCGGCGGCGGCCCGGCGTGGCCGCCGTGTTCAGCTACCAGGACGCCCCTGGGACGCGGTTCTCGACCGCACGGCACCACAACCCGGGCGACGACGCCTGCGACACGCTGGTGTTCGACCGGACGGTGCGGTTCGCCGGGCAGCGGGTGGCCGCGGTGGTAGCGGACAGCGTGGCCGCCGCCGAGGCGGCGTGCGCGCTGATCGCCGTGGACTACCAGGTCCGGCCAGCCGTCTTCGGCGCCAGGGAGGCACTCGCCGCGGGCGCGCCCCAGCTGCACGACCACGCGCCGGGCAACGTGGCCGCCGAGGTGCACGGCCACGTCGGCGACACCGACGCCGGCTTCGCCGCGGCCGACGTCAGCTACCAGCAGACGTTCGGCACCCAGCGGGTGCAGCACGTGCACCTGGAGCCGCACGCCACCGTCGGCTGGCTGGCGGACGGGCGGCTGGTGCTGCGGACCAGCTCGCAGACGCCGTTCCTGACCCGGGACGAGCTGTGCCGGATCTATGGCCTGGACCGCAGCCAGGTACGGGTGTTCACCGCCCGGCTGGGTGGCGGCTTTGGGGGCAAGCAGGAGATGTTCACCGAGGATGTGGTGGCCCTGGCCGTGCTGCGGCTGGGCCGGCCGGTGCAGCTGGAGTTCACCCGGGAGGAGGAGTTCGCCGCGGCCAGCACCCGGCACCCGATGCGGGTCACGGTCCGGCTCGGCGCCCGCCGGGACGGCACGCTGACCGCGATCCAGCTGCGCACCGTGGCTGACACCGGGGCGTACGGCAACCACAGCGGCGGCGTGCTGTTCCACAGCTGCAACGAGGCGATCAGCCTGTACCGCTGCCCGAACAAGCGGGTGGACGCGTGGTCCGCGTACACCAACACGCTGCCGGCCGGGGCGTTCCGCGGCTATGGGCTGTCCCAGTCCGGGTTCGCGGTCGAATCGGCGCTGGACGAGCTGGCCCGTGCGCTCGGCCTGGACCCGGCCGAGCTGCGCCGCCGAAACGCGGTGCGCCCCGGCGACCCGCTGGTCTCCATCAGCGCCGAACCAGATGACGTGCAGGTCGGCAGCAGCGGCCTCGGCGAGTGCCTGGACCTGGTGCGGGCCGCGCTGGACAGCGGGCGCGGTGCACCGGCCCCCCGGGCGGCCGGCTGGCGGACCGGCCGCGGCATCGCCGTCGGCATGCTGGATACCGTGCCGCCCGGCGGCCACCGGGCGCACGTGCGGATCGCGCGGCGGCCCGGTGGCGGGTACCGGCTGGCCGTGGGCACCGCGGAGTTCGGCAACGGCACCACCACCGTGCACCGCCAGCTCGCGGCGAGCGCGCTGGGCTGCCCGGTGGACCAGATCGAGGTCGTGTCGGCCGACACCGACGAGGTGGAGCACGACACCGGCGCGTACGGGTCGACCGGCATCGTGGTGGCCGGGATGGCCACGCTGCGCGCGGCCAGCGCCCTCGCCGCACTGGAAGCCGCCCCCGGCCCCGGCGGCGAGCCGGACGGGAAGCCACTGGAGGCCGAGGGCAGCAGCGACGGCCGCGGCCGGTCAGTGGCGTTCTGTGTGCAGGGGTTCCGGGTTGCGGTGGACGCGGAGAGCGGCGAGATCCGCGTGCTGCAGAGCGTGCAGGCGGTGGACGCGGGCACGGTCATCAACCCGGTGCAGTGCCGCGGCCAGGTCGAGGGCGGGGTGGCGCAGGCGCTCGGCGCGGCGCTGTACGAGCACGTGGACATCGACGGGAACGGCCAGGTGACCACCCGTACGCTGCGCGAGTACCACGTCCCGGTGCTGGCCGATGTGCCCAGGACCGAGGTCTATTTCGCCCGGACCGCGGACCCGCTCGGCCCGCTGGGCGCCAAGCCGATGAGCGAAGCACCGTTCAACCCGGTGGCCCCGGCCCTGGCCAATGCGGTGCGGGACGCCACCGGGCGGCGCTTCACCGACCTGCCGCTGACCCGCGACCGGGTCTACCTGGCCCTGCATCCCCACGATCATGCTTAACGCCCGGACCTGAAAGGCGGCCCCATGGTGCAGCTCGGCGCGAACCGGTACGGGAAAGCCGAAGTCCGGGTGCTGCGGGTCGCCCGCGGCGCAGCCGACGGGGGCGGCGACGTGATCCGGGACTGGAACGTGTCCACCAGCCTGTCCGGCGACCTGGCCGCCACCCACCTGACCGGGGACAACTCGGGGGTGCTGACCACCGACACGCAGAAGAACACGGTCTACGCGTTCGCCGCCCGGCTCGGCGCGGTCGAGCCGGAGGTGCTCGGCCTGGAACTGGCCGCCCACTTCGTGCGCAGCCAGCCGCAGCTCACCCGGGCCCGGGTGCGGGTCGAGGAGTACGGCTGGGACCGGATCGGCGGGACTGGGCACTCGTTCGCCCGCCGCGGCGCGCTGACCAGGGCGACCCGGGTGGTGCACGACGCGGATCTCGGCCCGGCCGTGGTGTCCGGGATCGAGGGGCTGACCGTGCTGAAGACCACGGACTCCGAGTTCTGGGGCTTTCCCCGGGACGCGTACACCACGCTGGCCGAGACCACCGACCGCATCCTGGCCACCGAGGTCAGTGCCTGGTGGCGGTACCGCGGAGCGGACACCGGCTGGGCGGCCGCGTTCGCGGCGGCGCGGCAGGCGCTGCTGGACGCGTTCAGCGGGACGTACAGTTACTCGCTGCAGCAGACCCTGTTCGCCATGGGGTCCCGGGTCATCGCCGACGTGCCGACCGTGTGCGAGGCCCGGCTGGCGCTGCCCAACAAGCACCATTACCTCGTCGACCTGGCCCCGTTTGGGCTGGTCAGCGACCGGGAGGTGTACTACCCCGGGGACCGCCCGTACGGCCTGATCGAAGGCACCGTGCTGGCCGACGACGCCCCGCCCCCCGGCCCAGCGTGGGACTAACCCCGGTGCCCGGGTTAGATGACATGCATCCAGCTCCCCCCAGCCCCCGGCCGGCCCATCATCCGCTCCGGCGCAGCCCGCATCAAGGACGCCTCCGGCGCCGCACGCGGGCGCTGCGCGCCCCCTTGACCCGGGCCACCCCTCGCAGGACCCGGCAGCCATCAGGGGCAGGGAGCACACCCAGGCACGCCCAGACCCGGCCACCCAGCCCCACAAGACGAGCCACCAGAACCCCCTGGCGGTACCGAGCCGGTACAGGTAAGCGCGGTGAGTCGTGCCCCGCCGGCGGGGCACGACTCACCGCGCTGATGGCCCAGCCCCCGGAAATCGGGGTGCGGGGACGGAGGCGGGGCTGCGATCATGCGGCGTGTGGTGGACGAGGGTCTCTGGTACGCGATGCCGGTGCTGGGTGGTGAGCTGATCCGGCTGGAGCCACTGGCCGTGGAGCACGCGCCCGGCTACCTGGCCGCCGCGGGCACCGGGGAGGTGGCCGCCGAAGTCTTCCGCTGGCTGAGCCCACCGGGCGGCGCGCTGGCCGAGCCGGTCACCATCGAGGACGCTACCCGGCACATCACCGCCGCCCTGGCCGGCCGCGCCCACGGCAGCAGGCTGCCCTACGCCCAGCTCGACGCGGCTACTGGGGAGTTCGCCGGGACCACGTCGTTCTACGAGGTCAACCCGGCCCAGCGCAGCCTGGGCATCGGGCACACCTGGCTCGGCCAGCGCTGGTGGCGCACTGGGCACAACACCGAGTCCAAGCTGCTCATGATGAGCTACGCGTTCGAGACGCTGGCCGCGGTGCGGGTCGTCTGGCACACCGACCGCAAGAACACCCGGTCGCAGGCCGCGATCGAGCGGCTGGGCGCGCTGCGCGAGGGGGTGCTGCGCAAGCACCGGCTCCGCTGGGACGGCAGCTGGCGGGACACCGTGCAGTACGTGATGGTGGACGACGACTGGCCAGCGGCCCGGGCCGCGCTGATCGCGCGCCTGGCCACCGGTCTCGGCTCGCGGGGTTAGCCGGGGGCTGGAGCGATCTGCCCGCACCGGGTCTTTGGGCCCGATCGTCCGGGATAGATGGCCCTGGAGCCGGCCAGACCGCGGATGTGAGGCTGAGACCCATGACAGCCAGCGATGTGTCTGCCCGTCCCACAGCGCGGACCCCTGCTCCGAGCCCGGCGCGGACCGCCCGCGCCATCGACTGGCCAGCCCTGCGCCAGGCCAGCCGGTCCTGCTGCTGCGTCGCCCGGCCCGCCGTGATCGTGGTGCTGCCGCCGGGGGAAGACCGGCCGCACCCGACCGAGTTGCTGCTCTGCCGCCATCACTTCGAGCGCTCCCGGCCGGCCCTGCTGGCCAGCCGTGCGCTGGCCTTCAGCCTGGACGGCCAGCGGCTGCCTGTGACGCCGCCCGCAGCCGCGGGGTCCCCGTACACGGGCGCCGCGCACGCGGGCGTGACCGACTGAGCGCGCAGCCTGAACTGACCCTGTTACCATGGTACATTGTCACCATGGTTGCCGGATCGACGCCAGCGCCAGCCGCCTCCCAGTGGCGGGTGCGCTGCTCCGGGACGGTCCGGCTGCCGTCCGGTACCACGGCCCCGCTGGCCCTGTTCACCCCGGAGGGTGAGCGGGCCTGGGCGGCGGGCTGGGACCCCCGCTATCTCGCCCCGGTCACTGACGACAGCGAGCCCGGCACGGTGTTCCAGACTGGCCACGGGCCACCCGCCGGGACCTGGGTCGTCACCGGCCGGGAGCCGGGGCGGTCGGTCCGGTACGCCCGGGTCATCGCGGGTCAGGACGCCGGCACCGTCACCGTGACGCTGGACAGCGGCGGCCCAGGCAGCGGCGGCCCAGGCAGCGGCGGGCCGGCGGGCGGAACTCAGGTGACGGTCAGTTATGACCTCACCGCCCTGTCCGAGGCGGGTGCCGCCCACCTGGCCCGGTTCGCGGCTAGTTATCCGGAGTTCCTGGCCCACTGGGAGCAGGCCATCGCGGCCGCCGCACGCTGACACAGCCGCCGCGCGCTGACACAGCCGCCGCACGCTGACCACCGGCCCACCCGCGCGGCCGCGGTCAGGCGTTCAGGAACGCGAGCACGGCCAGCACCCGCCGGTTGTCGTCCTCCGACGGGGACAGCCCGAGCTTGGTGAAGATGCTGGTGGTGTGCTTGCTGACCGCCTTCTCGGTGACGAACAGCCGCTGGGCGATGGCCGCGTTGGAGCGCCCCTCGGCCATCAGCGCCAGCACCTCCCGCTCGCGGCCGGACAGCCGGGTGATCGGGCCCTCGAACGACCGGCGGCCGAGGAGCTTGGACACCACCTCCGGGTCCATCACGGTCCCGCCGCTGGCCACGGTGCGGATGGCGTCCACGAACTGGTCGTCGTTGAACACCCGGTCCTTGAGCAGGTAACCGACCCCGCCGGCCTGGTCGGCCAGCATCTCGCGGGCGTAGAGCTGCTCCACGTACTGGGACAGCAGCAGAACCGGCAGTCCCGGCACCTGCCGCCGCGCGGCCAGCGCGGCCTGCAGGCCGTCGTCGGCGAACGAGGGCGGCAGCCGGACATCGACCACCGCCACGTCGGGGCGCTGCTCCAGCAGGGCGCAGAGCAGCCCGGGCGCGGTGTCCACCGCGGCGGCTATCTCGAAGTCATGCGCGGCCAGCAGCCGGGTCAGGCCGTCCCTCAGCAGGAACAGGTCTTCGGCGACAACAACGCGCACGGCACCTCCATGACAACCATGGTCGGTCCGCCAGTCGGGCTGTTCACGGCCAGGATGCCGTCGAACGTACCAAGCCGCCGCTCGACACCCCGCAGCCCGGTCCCGTTGGCCGGGTCCGCCCCACCGACGCCGTCGTCGGACACCTCGATGCGCAGCACGGTGCCGGTGTGCTGGATGCGCAGGTGCACCAGCCGGGCCCCGGCGTGCTTGACCGCGTTGGCCAGCACTTCGGCCACGGCGAAGTAGCAGGCCGACTCGACCGGCGCGCTGAGCCGGCCGGGCAGGCTGATGTCCAGCACAACCGGCAGCGGGGTGTCCAGGGCCAGCGCCCGCACCGCGTGGCCGAGGCCACGGTCGGCCAGCACCGGCGGGCAGATGCCGCGGATCAGGTCCCGCAGGTCGTTCAGCGCCCGCACCGAGGTCTCCCGGGCCTCGGCGACCAGGGCCAGCGCGGCGTCTGGGCTGGCTGGCAGCATGCGCTCCACCGCGCGCAGGTTCATGCCCAGCGCGACCAGCCGGGCCTGCGCCCCGTCGTGCAGGTCCCGCTCGATGCGGCGCAGCTCGGATGTGGCGCTGTCCAGCGCGTGGTCACGCGTCTCAGTCAGCCGCTGCACCCGGCCCTCCAGCTCCAGGTTGGCCCCCGGGCCAGCCGTCATCCGGGCGTGCCGGACCACGGTGCGCGGGAACAGCCAGGCCGCCACGGCCAGGAACGCGCTGGCCTCGGCGCCGGCCACCACCGCGAGCTGCCTGCTGCTGACCATGACGAACCCGTAGAGCTGGGGATGGCGGGCCAGCACAATGAGCGGCCACGACTCCCAGCGCGCGGTGAGGAGGAAGCCGTTCAGGGCGTACGCGATCAGCACCGCCGGGACCAGGTCGGCCGCGATCCGCGGCCAACGGAGCGTGACCAGCACGGCCGCCGCGATGGCGGCGAGCATCCACGGATACGGGCCGAACACGGTCAGGCCCAGCGCGGTGACCGGGACCAGGAGAATGCCCCAGCGAATCTCCTGCATCCGCCGTCGCAGATAGGGCTGCAGGCCCTGCGCGCGGGACCGGTACTGGACAAACGTGCGCGGCGCGAGCCACAAGCCGAGCGCGATGAGCAGCAGCGCCACCGGCACCAGCCGCCCGGGCCAGGGCGAGCTGGTGAACGGCGCGCCGGCCAGGCGGGCGCCGCGGACCGACCCCCAGATGCTCACGTCGGGACGAGGCCCGGGGAACACGGTGCTGGCGTTGAACCGCCCGGGCGGCGAGGATCCTGACAGGATCTGCTTGACCCGCGGCGGGGGCCCGGTCAGGATCCGCTTGATAACCGGCGGCCTCGGCGTCGGCGGGACCCGGGTCACCCTGCCCTTACCGCGGGTTACGGCGCCTTTGCCCAGGCTCACGGTCTGCCGCGCCGCACCGAAGCCGGACCCGTTGACCTGCACCCGGCTGATCTGCAGCCTGGCCTGCCCCGGCGCGGGGAGGTAGAAGCCGGGGCCGGCCTTGGCCGGGATCGCCACGACCTGCATACCGGCCGGGCCTTTCACCACCCACTCGCCTTTGGGCGGCCCCATCGCGTTCACCTGGAAGACGGAGAAGGCGTGGGTCACCCAGTTGCCCGACGGGCCGGCCATGGTCGCGGCCAGGACCAGCCCGGCGATGCCCACCGCCACCATGGTCACCGGCAGCAGGGCGGCTGCTACCGCGGGCCACCAGTACGCCACCGCCATGGCCATCAGCACGGCCAGGATGGTCCACGCGTGCAGGCCGAACAGCGCCAGCCCGACCGCGGCCACCGGGACCAGCAGCAGGCCCAGGCCGAACCGGTGCAGCAGCCGGGAGAACGTCCGGTAGAAGAGCTTCAGCAGCAACCACATGCCCCCATCGTGGCCCCCCGCAGGTCCTGGCGCCATGGGCTGGCGTCTAGTTCCCAGGTGGGCCTGGGCCTACCCCACTGGCCGGCGCCGATCGCCGGCGCCCGCCGCTGACGTGCGTGACCACCGAGCCGGTCAGCAGGACGAGCACCCCGTAGGCGCCGAGCGGGGCAGCCGCCGCGGGCCCGAACGCGGTGGCCGCAATCCCGGCCGCCACCGCGAAGTCCCGGATGGCCACCGGGAGCAGCACCGCCACCGCGCGGCCGGCCGGCAGCCGGACCGCCAGCAGCCCGCCGAGCAGCGCCGAGCCGGCGATATAGACGGCCAGCGCGGCGATGACCCGCAGGTAGCCCGCGTCCAGCCGGATCTGGCTGGCCACCTGCCAGAGCAGCGCCAGCAGCGCGGTGACGGTGACGATCCGCCCGGCCGGGCCGCCGTGGCTGCCTGGTGCCCACACCGCGCGCAGCCCGACGCCGGCGGCCAGTGGCAGCGCCACCACAGCCAGCAGCGTGCCGAGCAGCATGGCGGCGGGCACGGTGGCCGCGCTGCCCAGCAGGGCCAGCACCGGGCCGGCGGCCAGCACGGTGACCAGGGTGGACGCGGCCAGGATCACCGCGCAGACGGCCGCGTCGCCGCCCGCCAGCGCGCACAGCGCCACGGTGGCCACCTCGGCGGGCGCCACCCCAGCCGTCTGCATGCCCGAGCGCAGCACCCGGTCACTGATCAGCTGGCTGGCCGCCCAGGCCAGCCCGGGCAGCGCCGTGGTGCTGACGGCCAGCACCACGGCGAGGCGCCGCCACGCGGTGCGCACCGCGGCCAGGTCGGCCAGCCGCAGCGACAGCCCGGTGGCGAAGACCAGCACGGCCAGGACGGCGTCAATGCCATCCCGGGCGGCCAGCGCCCGGCCCGGCCCAGGCCACGCCACCCCCGCCGCCGCCACCGCCACCACCAGCGGCAGCAGGAACCGCTCGGCCAGGTCAGCCGGCCCGGCCAGCCCGCGTCCCCGCCCCGGCCCGCTCACGGCCCGGCCGTGGCGCCCGGATCGCGGCGGCGGCCCGGCCCGGGGCTGGGCCGCCAGGCCGGCTCGGCGACACGGGCGCTCCCAGCGCCATCCTTGGGCATCGGCGCCGCCTTCCGCAGGCCAGGTGCGAGTCGACAATCCTGGTAGGAGTTCTACACGTCCTGCAGAAGGCCGGATCCGGCCATGGCGGCTGCTCAGCGCCGACCGCCTCGGCCTCAACGGGTAGCCGCGCTACCATCGGCTGACAGTAGGTGACGGCCCGATGACGGAGGCTGACATGCCTGCCCTGCATGCCCGGGTCTGGCGGCGCTACGGCCAGTTACGAATCTATGTCTCCGCGGATGATCAGCCGGTCGGCTGGTTCGACCCGCGCTCCCGGCGATCCCGGATCAGCCAGCCGGGCCGGCAGCGCGAATTCTGGGCCACGGTCCGCACCGAGTGCCTGCGCCTGTTACGCGAGGGGGTCATCACCGAGGCTGAACTCCCGGCGCTGGACGGCCCGGCGGAGCAGCCGATGCCCGCCCCCGCGGCCAGTGCGCGCCCGGTGGCGCCCGACCCGGAATGGGATGACCTGGCCCGCACCGCGCCTGGCGCGTCAGCCGGTGCCCGGGCGCGGGAATTGCGGCGCGAGCGTCCGCTGCTGACCACCGCTGCGGCGGTGCTCGGGATCCGCACGGCGGCCGGATCATTCGCAGCCGGGGCTCGCGGCGAGCGCGTGGTGGGCCGCCAGCTCAACCGGTGGGCGGCGCGCTACGGCTGGCACGTGCTGCACGCGGTGCCGGTCGGGCAGCGCGGCGCCGACATCGATCATGTGATCATTGGCCCGTTCGGGGTGGTCACGGTCAACACGAAGACCACCGGGACAGCGGTCTGGGTCGGCCAGTACGGGCTGACCATCGGCGGCCGTCCCGCCGACTACCTGCGCAAGTCGCGCAGCGAGGCGGCACGGGCGGCCCGGTTGCTGAACCAGGCAACCGGGCTGAGCGTGCCGGTCCGGCCAGCGATCGTCTTTGTCACGGGCCGCCGCGTCACCATCTCCCGCGGCGGCCCGGGGGACGTCGCCGTGCTGGCCTCGCCACGCCTGCTGCGCCGCTGGTTACGCAGGCAGCTCCCGGTGCTGCCGCCGGCCCAGATCGAGACCATCTACCAGGCCGCCCGCCAGCCTGCGAGCTGGCAGGCCCGCCCGGGTACTCAGCCCGGGTGACCTGGGCAGCCTGGGTTGTGGGCGTCAGTGGTCACGGCACCACACTCGGGGCAGACCAGGTGCGCGTAACAGGCTGCCTCGCCGGCCCCGGCGGGCCCGGCGGCCGGATCCTGGGCCGGACCGGGGGCCGGCTGGCGGAGCAGGCTGGCCAGCACGGCGGCCTCGCTGTGCCCGGCGTCCCGGGTGGCGGTGAGCAGGGTGACCGGACCGGCCGCGGCCAGCGCGGCCAGGTGCTGCAGGGCAGCCCGCGCCGCGCCCTGCGACAGCTCGGCCGTGTAGCGGCGGCAGAACTCAGTGAACTTGGCCGGATCGTGCGCGTACCACGTGCGCAGCCCGGTGGATGGGGCCACGTCTTTGGCCCACTCGTCGAGGTGGGCCGCGTCCTTGCGCAGCCCACGCGGCCACAGCCGGTCCACCAGCACCCGGGTGCCGTCCTGCGGCTCGGGCTGGTCGTAGACGCGGCGGACGCGGACGTCTGGTGGCATAACCGGGCTGCTCCCCTCTGCGCACGGACCAGGGCCTCGGCGGCCGGTCACATTACCCGTATGATGGGCACAGGCCGAGAGGCGCTGCAACGGGGGTCGGCCCCGCCACGCTCGGCCTGAATCACCGTCGCAAGGGCGCCTCCTGTTAGCAGGAGGTGACCCGGGACATGACCACTGCACCTGCCACGGATCTGCGTGAACTTCTGGACCAGCGCATCGTGGTGCTCGACGGAGCGTGGGGAACCATGCTCCAGTCGGCCGGCCTCAGCCCGGATGACTACCGCGGCAGCCAGCTGCGCGATCACCCCCGGGACGTCACCGGCGACCCGGACCTGCTCAACCTGACCCGCCCCGACGTGGTCCGCGACGTGCACCGGCAGTACCTGGACGCGGGCGCGGACATCACCACCACCAACACGTTCACCGCGACCAGCATCGGCCAGGCCGACTACGGCCTGCAGCCGCTGGTCCGGGAGATGAACCTGCGCGGCGCCGAACTGGCCCGGCAGGCCGCGGACGAGGCGGGCGGGCGGTTCGTGGCCGGCTCGGTCGGCCCGCTCAACGTCACCCTGTCGCTGTCTCCCCAGGTGGACAACCCGGCGCACCGGGCGGTCAGCTACCACGAGGTGTACACCGCCTACGCGGAGCAGGTCCAGGCGCTGGCCGAGGGCGGCGTAGACTTGCTGCTGATCGAGACGATCTTCGACACGCTGAACGCCAAAGCGGCCATCGCGGCCGCCCGCGACGTGGCCGGGCACCTGCCGCTGTGGATCTCGGTCACGATCGTGGACCTGAGTGGGCGGACCCTGTCCGGGCAGACTGTCGAGGCGTTCTGGCGCTCGGTCGAGCACGCCGAGCCGCTGCTGGCCGGGGTGAACTGCTCGCTGGGCGCCGCCGAGATGCGCCCGCACATCGCCGAGCTGGCCCGGCTGGTGGGCACGTACACGGCCTGCCATCCCAACGCGGGCCTGCCGGACGCGTTCGGCGGCTACGGCCAGGCCCCGGAGGAGACCGCGCGGCTGCTCGGCGGGTTCGCCGAGCAGGGAATGGTCAACGTGGTGGGTGGCTGCTGCGGGACCACCCCCGCGCACACTGAGCGGATCGCCGCCGCGGTCGCCGACCTGCCGCCGCGCCCGGTCCCCGGGGCGGCGCCACGGACCCGGTTCAGCGGGCTGGAGCCGTTCGAGATCGGCCCGGACACCGGGTTCGTGATGATCGGGGAGCGGACCAACGTGACCGGGTCGAGGCGGTTCCGCCGCCTCATCGAGTCCGGGGACTACCAGGGCGCGGCCGCGGTGGCCGTGGAGCAGGTGCGTGGCGGGGCCAACCTGCTCGACGTCAACATGGATGCCGACCTGCTGGACAGCGAGCAGGCCATGACCACGTTCCTGAACCTGATCGCGACCGAGCCGGAAGTCGCCCGCATCCCGGTCATGATCGACAGCTCACGGTGGAGCGTGCTGCAGGCGGGCCTGTGCTGTGTGCAGGGCAAGGGTGTGGTCAACTCGATCAGCCTCAAGGAGGGCGAGGGCCCGTTCCTGGGCCAGGCCCGGCGGATCAGGCAGCACGGCGCCGGGGTGGTGGTGATGGCCTTCGACGAGAACGGGCAGGCCGACACCGCCGAGCGCAAGGTGGCTATCTGCGGCCGGGCCTACGACCTGCTCACCCAGCAGGCCGGTTTCGCGGCCGAGGACATCATCTTCGACCCGAACGTGCTGGCCGTGGCGACCGGCATCGCCGAGCACAACGGCTACGCCAAGGCGTTCATCGACGCGCTGCCGCTGATCAAGCGGCGCTGCCCGGGGGCCCGGACCAGCGGCGGCATCTCCAACCTGTCGTTTGCGTTCCGCGGCAACGACGCGGTCCGGGAAGCCATGCACTCGGCGTTCCTGTTCCACGCTGTGCAGGCCGGCCTGGACATGGGCATCGTCAACGCCGGCCAGCTCGCGGTGTACCAGGACATCCCGGCCGACCTGCTGGAACTGGTCGAGGACGTGCTGTTCGACCGGCGCCCGGACGCCACCGACCGGCTGGTCGGGTTCGCCGAGACGGTGCGCGGCACCGGCACCGGCCCGCGCCCCGTGGACCTGTCCTGGCGGGAGGGCCCGGTGCGGGACCGGCTCAGCCACGCGCTGGTGCACGGCATCACCGACTTCATCGAGGCCGACACCGAGGAGGCCCGGCAGGCGGCGGCGCGGCCGCTGGACGTGATCGAGGGCCCGCTGATGGACGGAATGAAGATCGTCGGGGACCTGTTCGGCTCGGGGAAGATGTTCCTGCCCCAGGTGGTCAAGAGCGCCCGGGTGATGAAGCGGGCGGTCGGCTACCTGGAGCCGTTCATGGAAGCGGAGAAGGAGCAGGCCCAGCGGGAGGGCCGGGCCAGCGACGCCAGCGGGCCCGGCAAGATCGTGCTGGCCACGGTCAAGGGCGACGTGCACGATATCGGCAAGAACATCGTCGGGGTCGTGCTGGGCTGCAACAACTACGAGGTCATCGACCTGGGCGTGATGGTCCCGGCCGACGTCATTCTGGACACCGCGGTGGCCGAGGGCGCCGACGTGGTCGGGCTGTCCGGGCTGATCACCCCGTCGCTGGACGAGATGGTCAGCGTAGCCACCGAAATGCGGCGCCGTGGGCTGAAGATGCCGCTGCTGATCGGCGGGGCCACCACGTCACGGCAGCACACCGCGGTCCGGGTGGCCCCGGCCTACGACGGCGCCACCGTGCACGTGCTGGATGCGTCCCGGGTCGCCGGGGTGGTGTCCGACCTGCTGGACTGCGACCGGGCCCGGGCGCTAATCGCGGCCAACCACGCCGAGCAGGACCAGCTCCGCGACCAGCACGAGCACACCCGGCGCCGCCCGCTGCTGCCGCTGAGCCAGGCCCGGGCCAACCGCGAGCAGGTCAGCTTCGCTGATCTGCCGGTGCCCGCCTTCACGGGCGCCCGTACCGTGACGCCTGGCTTGGCCGCGCTGCGGGAGATGATCGACTGGCAGTTCTTCTTCCTGGCCTGGGAGCTCAAGGGCAAGTACCCGGCCATCCTGGCCGAGCCGGCCGCCCGCGAACTGTTCGACGACGCGAACACCATGCTGGACAAGATCATTGCTGGGCAGCAGCTGGAGGCGAGCGGCGGGTACGCCTTCTGGCCCGCCCACGCCGACGGCGATGACGTGCTGATCGAGGCCGGACTGGCGGGGGGCGCCGGGCTGGCCAGCGTCCGGCTGCCCATGCTGCGGCAGCAGACGGCCAAACCGGCCGGCCGGCCCAACCGGTGCCTGTCCGACTATGTCGCCCCGGCCGGGGATCACCTGGGCGGGTTCGCGGTGGCCATCCACGGCGCGGCCGAACTGGCGGCCAGTTTCGAGGCCCAGCGCGACGACTACCAGTCGATCATGGTCAAGGCACTGGCCGACCGGCTGGCCGAGGCGTTCGCCGAGCACATCCATCTCCAGGCCCGGCGCGACTGGTATGAACCGGGCGCCACCCCGGCCATCGAGGACCTGCACGCGGAGCGGTTCCGTGGCATCCGGCCCGCGTTCGGCTACCCGGCCAGCCCGGACCACAGTCTCAAGCGGGAGCTGTTCGGCCTGCTCGGAGCGGGGCAGTTCGGCATGTCACTGACCGAGTCGTGCGCGATGAGCCCGGCGGCCAGCGTCAGCGGGCTGCTGTTCGCCCACCCCGCGTCGCGGTACTTCACGGTCGGCCGGATCGGCCGGGACCAGGCCGCCGACTACGCGGCCCGGCGCGGCCTCCCGCTGGCCGAAGTCGAGCGCTGGCTGCGGCCCAACCTCGGTTACGAGCCGGGCTGACCAGCCCAGAGCGGGCCCTGGGCGGCCCCCTGGGCGGCCCGGGGGCAGGTCCGGGGGGCGCTGGCCGGCCGGAAGCCGCTGTGCAAGCCGGCCCGTTCAGCAGCGATACTCGGTAGATGCTGGAGGACGAGCGGCTGGCGGGCGGTGGCGGGACCGGGCCGGCCCCGGACGTGCCGCTGCGCAAGCTGCCCGCGGCGGAACGGAACGTGATCCGGGTCGGCCGGATCCTGGACGCGGCCGGCCAGCTGGTGGCCGAGCGCGACTACGCGAAGGTGACCACGTCACACGTGGCCCTGCGGGCCGGGGTGTCGCCCGGGGTGCTCTACCAGTTCTTCGCCGACAAGCGGGAGATCATGCGCGCGCTGGCCGCGCGCAACCTGGACCGCTACCTGGCCCGGGTGGAGGATGCCGTCCGGTCTGGCGGGCTGGATGACTGGCTGGCCACCGCGGACGCGGCGGTGGACCTGTTCGTGGCTATGTGCCGGGAGGACCCCGGGTTCCTGGTCGTCCGGTTCGGCGACGTGGCCGACGTGCACCTGCTCGACGCTAACGGCGACAACGACTCGCATCTGGCCGGCCGGCTGGCCGCGCTGCTGGCCGCCGAGCACGGTGACCGGCCCGGCCTGCCCACCGAGCGGTCCCTGGTCATCGCCATCAAGGTCGCCGATGCCCTGGTCAAGCACGCCTTCTCGGTGCACCCACAGGGCGACCAGGCGATCATCCAGCACGCCAAGGAACTGATCCGGATGCATCTCGAGCTCGCGGGCCGCGACGGTGTCGATCGGCCCAGCGGGCCCGGGGCCGGATGACGCCCCAGTTCGGGGTCCAGGAGCGGCGGGCCCGGCTGGGCCTGCGGCACCGGCTGGCCCCAGGCGCGCAGGCCACCGCCCAGCCGGACGGCGCGGACGGCGTGGCCAGGTCGCTGGTCGCCGTGCACAGCACCGACCCGTCCTCGGCCTACCTGGGCATCCTGGCCCGGCTGGACGGCGCGGGCATCCAGGACGTGGACCGCGCCCTGTACCGGGACCGGACCCTGATCCGGCTGCTCGGCATGCGCCGCACTGTGTTCGCGGCCACGCTGGACGACGCGGCGCTCATCCAGGCTGCGTGCGGCCGGGCCGTGGCCGGCCGCGAACGCCGCAAGGTGCTCGGCTGGCTGGCCGAGTCGGGCGTGCCCGGGGACGTGGACGGCTGGCTGGCCGACGTCGAGCAGGCGGCGCTGCGGGCGCTCATCGCCCGCGGCGAGGCGACCGCGGCCGAACTGGCCGGCGACGACCCGCGGCTGCGCACCCAGATCGTGCTGGCCCGCGGGAAGAGCTACGAGGGCCGGCAGACCCTGGCCAGCCGGGTGCTGTTCCTGCTGGCGGCGCAGGGCCAGGTGGCCCGGGGCCGCCCGCGCGGTACCTGGTCCTCACATCAGTACCGCTGGTCACCGATGGCGCTGTGGTGCCCGGGCGGGCTGGCCGACTGGCCGGCCGGGGCGGCCGAGGTGGAGCTGGCCCGGCGCTGGCTGCACGCCTACGGCCCGGCCACTCCGGACGACCTGCGCTGGTGGGCCGGCTGGGGCAAGGCCCAGCTGGGCCGGGTGCTCACCGAACTCAAGCCGGCCGAGGTGGACCTGGACGGGGTACCCGGCATCGCGCTGGCCGGCGACCTGGACCCGGTGCCGGGCGGCGAGCCGTGGGCGGCGCTGCTGCCCGGGCTGGACTCTACGCCGATGGGCTGGCAGCAGCGGGACTGGTTCCTCGGCCAGCACGGCCCGCGGCTGTTCGACCGGGCCGGCAACATCGGCCCGACCGTGTGGTGGGACGGCCGGATCGTGGGTGGCTGGGCGCAGGACGCGAGCGGTGAGATCATCTGGCGGTTCCTGGAAGACGCCGGGTCCGAGGCGGCCGCCGCGGTCGGGGCGGCCGCGCAGCGGCTGGCCGCCCTGCTCGGCGGGACCCGGCTGGCCGCCCGGACCCGCGGCCGGACCTGGCTGGAAGACGAACTGGCCCGCTGAGGGCGCCGCACCGCTTCGGGGACGGGCATCGGGCCAGCGGCCTGCCGTTGACATATTCCCATATCGGTATATGATCGGCGCATGGCCCGGGCAGCGACCACCGCGGACGCGTTCAACGCGGTCGCCGAGCCACGGCGGCGGCAGATCCTGGATCTTCTGGCCAACGGCGAGCAGCCGGTGAACGACCTGGTCGCACAGCTCGGCCTGGCCCAGCCACTGGTCTCCAAGCACCTCCGGGTGCTGCGTGAGGTCGGCCTGGTGGAGGTCCGGGACGAAGGACGGCAGCGGCTGTACCGGCTCAACCCGCGGCCACTCAAGCCAATCCACGACTGGGTGCAGAGCTACCAGGAGCTGTGGGCCAGGCGGTTCAGCCGGCTGGACGCCGTACTGGAGGAACTGAAGGACATGGAGGATGGAGATGGCGGCAGTGACGCGTAGCGCGGTGGTGACGCTTCCCACCAGCACGCAGATCATGATTACCCGGCAGTTCGACGCGCCGCGCCACCTCGTCTACCGGGCCTGGACCACCCCGGACCTGATCCGCCGCTGGTGGGCCGGGGACCGGGGCGAGGTCACCAGCGCCGAGGTCGACCTGCGGCCGGGCGGCAGGTGGCGGTACGTGATGACGGCCAACGGCGGGTTCGAGGTCGCGTTCCACGGCGAGTACCGGGAAATCGTCCCGGACGAGCGGATCGTGTCCACCGAGGTGTTCGAGGGCGTGCCCGACGCCGCGGCGGTGAGCACGGCCAGCTTTGCCGAGCGGGACGGGCAGACCACGCTCACCATCCTGGTCGAGCACACCAGCCAGGAGCACCGCGACATGCATCTGAGCTCGGGCATGGAAGAGGGCATGAACGAGTCCCTGGAGCACTTGGAGCAGGTCGCCGCGTCGCTGCGCTGATCCCGGACAGGCTGAACCGGGGCGCACAGACCGATCCCGCGGGAAGCTCAGCTGAGCTTCCCGCGGGATCAGCGCCGGTCCAGCGGGTTCAGCGTTACGGTCAGTGGCAGAGCCCAGCCGGGACGGACTTCCCGCAGTGGTTGGCCACGAACTTGTTCCCGACCCCGGTGCCGTCCCAGATCAGGTCGGCCGGGCTGTTGCGGAAGGCCCGGTTGGCCACGATCGTGTCGTGGTTCGGGTTGCTCCCCTTGGTGATCTTGGCCGCGCTCAGCACCACGATGCCGCCCGAGTTGAACTTGTTGCCCCGGTTGCCCCGCACCGTGTTGTGGATGACCAGGCTCCTCGTCGCGCCGAGCAGCAGGATGCCGCCGCCCTGCACGGCGACCGGCGTCTCCTCGTTCTTGGCGCAGAACTTATTGTTCCGGATCGCGGAGTTGTGCGCGATGATGACATTGCCTGCGCCGCCCGGCTGGCCATCGTCGAGCACCAGGATGCCCTGGCAGTTCCTGGTGGCCAGATTATCGAATACCGCTACATGCCGGGCATGCCGGACAAATATCCCGAACTGATTTCCCACCGCGATGTTGTCACGCACCACGGTGTCGGCGTGCGGTGAATCGCCGACATAGAAGCCGGCCTCGTCGTTGCCTACCGCGATGTCGTGGGCGAACAGGGTACGGGTCGAAACGAATCGCGAGATACCGTAATCACCGTCGTTGAACGCGGAGACCCTGGTGACGGTCAGGCCGCCGGTGCCGTAGCCGAAGACGCCGTTGGACGGGAACCCGGCCACGTAGATACCGGTCACCGTATCGTTGCGCACCACCTGGAGCACGGCCCCGCTCTTCGGGTTGACCTTCTTGGCCAGGACGCACACCCCGGTAACGCCGAACGCCTGGGTACACAGCGTGTGCGGCTTCTTGGCGGGCGGCCTGAGCACCGTGCCGCCCAGCGAGTTACCCGCGCCGCGCAGCGTGATCCCGTCCGTGCGGATCTGGACCGCCTGGCGGTACACGCCCCGTTTGAGCCGGATCGTGGTCCCCGGCTTCGCGTGATTGACGGCCTTCTGGATGGATTGGCCGGGCCATACCACGATGACCCTATTGGATCCGCCCGACCGGGCCGGCCCGGACGCCGACGCAGCCGCGGCGGAAAACATACTCAGTGTAATTACAACTGTGCTAGCGCACGCAGCCGTTATTAGCCTGTGCATCAAAGCCCCCTAGCGTGAATACTCACACTGCCCCACCTGGACCGACGCAATGACCGTGACGTTACCGAAAGGCCTGGTGCTTGGCAAGGGCGCGATACGCCAAAAATAAAGAACCGGCAAAAGGCACCAATTAGCCCGCCCGGGGCGTTAGCAGGCGGTGACGGTGGCGCGGCGGGCCAGAGCGGCCGCGGTGGCCCGGTCCGGGCCGCCCGCGGTGCCGCCTGCCGCCTGGGTGGACAGCGCGCCGGCTGCGCAGCCGAGCGCGGCGGCCTGCGGCAGGGCCAGCCCGTCGAGCAGGCCCGCGATCAGCCCGGCGTTGCAGCAGTCCCCCGCGCCGGTGCTGTCCACCGGGATCACCGGCGGCACGCTGACGTGCCAGCGCCGTGGCCCGGCGGCACACAGCACCCCTTGGTCGCCGCGCTTCACGACCAGCCCGGCCCCGGCCCCGGTCAGCACCCGCGCCGCCGCCCCGAGGTCCGGGGCGCCGCCCAGCCGCAGTGCCTCGGCCTCGTTCGGCAGCAGCAGGTCGGCCTGCCGGATCACGCCGGACAGCCGCTCGTCCAGCCAGCCGCCGGACGGGTCCCAGTTGGTGTCCAGCGAGGTGCGCGCGCCCGCGTCCTGGGCCGCGGCGAGCAGGCCGGCCAGCCCGGGCCCGAGCGAGTCGGCCAGCAGGAAGTACGAGCTGACATGCACGTGCCGGGCCTGCCCGAGCAGCCCGGCCGGGACGTCGGACGGGGTCAGCGACGCCACCGCGCCGGGCGCGGTGAGGATGGCCCGGTCCCGGCCCCGGGACAGCGCCACGGTCATCCCGGTCGGCGCGTCGCCGCGCACCGCTACCGCGCTGACATCCACCCGTTCCCGGGCCAGCTGGTCCAGCATGAACCGGCCGGCCGGGTCGGCGCCCACCGCGGCGACCAGTGCCACCCGGACCCCGAGCCGGGCCGCCGCCACCGCGGTGATGGCCGCGGACCCGCCGATGACCAGGGAAACAGCGTCGACCAGCTTCTCCTGCTGGCCGAACGCGGGTGTCACATCGTCGCCCAGGACCAGCACATCCGGGTTGCAGTCACCCAGCACGATCAGGTCAGGCGGTGACAACGTCCACCCCCGCGTCCTTCAGCAGGGCCTTGTCGTCGTCGCTGATACCGGTGTCGGTGACCAGCATGTCGATCTCGGCCGCGGCGCAGATCCGGGCGAACGCGCGGCGGCCCACTTTCGAGCTGTCGGCCACAATGACGACCCGGCTGGCCTGCCCGGCCATCAGCCGGTTGATGCTGGCCTCACCCTCGTGATGCGCGGTCGCCCCGGCCACCGCGTCGATCGCGTCCACGCCCAGAATGGCCAGGTCCAGCGTGACCTGCTCCAGAACGCCAGTGGCCAGCGGCCCGGTCAGCTCGTAGGACTGCGGCCGGGCCACCCCGCCGGTCGTCACGATCTTGATGTTCTGGCGGACCGCGAGCTCGGTGGCGATGTTCAGCGCGTTGGTGACCACGGTGATCACCGGCGGGGCGCCCGAGCTCAGGTCGGGCCGGGTGGCCAGCGCCCGGGCCACCTCGGTGGTGGTGGTACCCCCGTTCAGCCCGGCCACCTCGCCCGGCCGGACCAGCCCGGCGGCCACGGCGGCGATGCGCTGCTTCTCGGACGGATGCCGTTCCGTCTTGTACCGCAGCGGCAGGTCGTACGTGACCCCCTGGGCCACCGCGCCACCGCGGATCCGGGTCAGCATCTGCTGGCTGGCCAGCTCATCGAAGTCCCGCCGGACGGTGGCCGCGGACACCCCGAGCGCCACCGCGGCGTCCTCCACCTGGAGCTGGCCCGCCGCGGCGAGCAGTTCCAGTAGCTGGTTCCAGCGGCGGTAGCGGCTCACCGGTCCCCCCCGATCACCCCGAGCAGGCGGGCGACCTCCGCGGCGACCGCGTCCCGCCCTGCCGCACCGTACCGCCTCGGGTCGACCAGGGCGGAATCATCAGCCAGGCAACGGCGTATCGCAGCGGTGAATGCCTTGTTGAGCTGGGTGGCGACATTCACCTTGGTCATTCCGGCGCGCACCGCCCGGGCCAGGTCGCGGTCCGGCACGCCGGACGAGCCGTGCAGCACCAGCGGCACGCTGAGCGCCGCCCGGATCTGGCTGATCAGCCCGAGATCCAGCACCGCGTCGCGGGTCAGCATGGCGTGTGAGCTGCCCACCGCCACGGCCAGCGCGTCCACCCCGGTGGCGGCGACGTACCGGGCCGCCTCGTCCGGCCGGGTGCGCGCGGCGGGACTGTGCACGCCGTCCTTCCCGCCGATCTCGCCGAGTTCCGCCTCCACCCACATGCCCTGGCTGTGGCACCACCGGGCCAGCTCGGCGGTGGCGCGCACGTTGCCGGAGTACGGCAGCCGGGAACTGTCGTACATGACCGAGCGCAGGCCCAGCCGGGCCGCGTCCCGGACCAGGTCCGGGCTGGTCGCGTGGTCCAGGTGCACGGCTACCGGTACCGCGGCCGCGCCGGCGATGGCCAGGCAGGCTTGCGCGATCGGGCCGAGCGCGCCGTGGTAGGCGGCGCAGTTCTCGCTGATCTGGAGCACCGCCGGCGCACCGGCCGCCTCGGCCCCGGCCACGATGGCCTCGGCATGCTCAACGCCGATCACGTTGAACGCGCCCACGCCGCGGCCCGCCGCGCGGGCCGGCCCGACGATGGCCGCTGCCGGTGTCAGCGGCATCAGCCCGCCCCGTCCGGGTACGCGGTGTCGGGCCGCACGGTCACCGCGGGCAGCAGCCGCCGGTAGTCCGCGGCGCTGAACTCGCCCGCCACCGGCGCCGCGGCCGCCGACGTGCCCAGGGCCACCGCGTGCCGCAGCCGGTCCTGCCACGGGCGGCCGAGGACCAGGCCGTGCGCCAGCGCGGCGGCCACCGCGTCGCCCGCGCCGGTCGGGTTGCCGGCCACCGGTCCCGGCGGGCCCGCCCACCAGCTGCCCTCCCCGGTGACCGCGTGCAGCCCGTCGGCGCCCAGCGAGGCCACCACGGCCTGCGCGCCCGCCGCGCGCAGCTCGCGGGCCGCAGCGGCCACGGCCGGCCGGCCCGCGGCCGCGCCGGACAGCGGCCGGCCGGTCAGCCCGGCCAGCTCGGCCAGGTTGGGCTTGACGATGGCCGGCCCGGCCGCCGCGCCGTGCCGCAGCGCCGCCCCGTGGGTGTCCAGCAGCACGGGCACCCCGGCCGCGGCGGCCAGGCCGATCAGGCCGGCATAGCAATCCGCCGGGCGGCCCGGCGGCAGGCTGCCGGACAGCACCACCGCCGCCCACCCGTCCAGGGCGTCCTGATACCGAACGCGCAGCCGTGCGAACTCGCCGTCGCTGACCGGCGGTCCGGGCTCGCTGAACAAGGCGGAGCCACCCGATTCGGTGTCCACCACCGTGAACGTGCGCCGGGTCTCGCCGCCGATCGGGGTCCACGCGGCGGGCACGCCGAGGCCGGCCAGCGCGTCCTGCACCCCGGCCCCGGTGCTGCCGCCGGCCAGCCCCAGCACGAGCACGTCGGCGCCGAGCGCGTGCAGGGTACGGGCTACGTTCAGCCCTTTGCCCCCCGGTCGGGTGTGCACCGCACTGGGCCGGTTCACGCCCGCCCAGTCCGCGGCCGCCACCTGGTGCGTGATGTCCAGCGCGGGGTTCAGGCAGACGACTCCGATCATGGCTGGCCAGGCTCAGCGCTGGGCCAGGATCACGGACCGGGCCAGGTTGCGCGGCCGGTCGGGGTCCAGCCCGCGGGCCCGGGCCAGCGCGACCGCGACCCGCTGCACCCGGACCAGCTCGGCCAGTGGCTCCTCGCTGGTGAACCACGGCGTGCCGTCGGCCGCGGCGACTTCGGCGGCCAGCCCGTCCGGCGCGATCCCGAACGCCCAGACCACGCTGCCCTCGCCGGTCACCGCGACCGGGCCGTGCCGGTACTCCATGGCCGGGTAGGCCTCGGTCCACATCCCGGCCGCCTCACGGAGCTTGAGCGCGGCCTCATTGGCCAGGCCGTAGGTCCAGCCGGTGCCGAGAAACGTGAACTGGCGGGCGGCCAGCAGCTCAGCCGGCAGCGGCGCGGCGAGGACCCGCTCCGCCGCGGCGGCCGCCGGGCCCACGTCCTCGCCCAGGTGCGCGCGGAGCAGGGCCAGTTCGGTGGTGGCGAACCGGGTCTGCACCACCGACTCCTCATCCGCGAACCCCAGGTCGATCACGGCGTCGGCCGCCTGCGCCACCGGGGCCCCGGTCACCGCGGTGATAGCGACCGTGGGCACGCGGCCGCGCAGCCGGGACAGCAGCTGCAGGATCTCGGTGGTGGTCCCGGACCGGGACAGCACCAGGACCCGGTCGTACTCGCGGCCCGTGGGCATCTCGGAGGCGGCGAAACTGTCGGTCTCGCCGTGCCCGGCGGCCTCCCGCGCCGCCGCGTAGGACTGCGCCATGAACCACGAGGTCCCGCAGCCCGCCACGGCCACCCGTTCCCCGCGGGCCGGCAGCGTGCCCGCCAGGCCGGCGGCCAGCTGGGCGGCCCGCCGCCAGCAGGCTGGCTGCGCGGCCACCTCTTCCTCAGTGCTTCCGGTGGCGGGCACCAGCGCCTCCTCGCTCATCGTGCTCCCATTCCTCTCAGGTCCCGGCCAGCCCGGTGGCGGCCACCGACCGGATGAAGTACCGCTGCGCCACGAAGAAGATCACCAGCATCGGGGCCAGGCTCATCACGTTGGCCGCCATCAGCAGGGCCCACTCGGTCTGGTGCGCGCCCTGGAACGTGGCCAGGCCGAGCGGCAGCGTCATCTGGCTGGTGGACGTGATCGCGATGAGCGGCCACAGGAAGTTGTTCCACGAGTCGAGGAACGTGAGCGCGGCCAGCGTGGCCAGGGCCGGGGTGGCCAGCGGCAGCACGATCTTCCACAGCACGGTGAGCCGGCTGGCGCCGTCCACCCGGGCCGACTCCTCGTACTCGATGGGCAGGGTCCGGAAGAACTGGCGCAGGAAGAAGATGCCGAACGCGGTGGCCGCGTTGGGCAGGATGAGCGCGCCAATGTGGTCGATGCCGACCCCGGCCAGCACGTGCACGCCGAGCCACCGGGTGATGATGAACTGGGGGATCATGGTGACCTGGAACGGCACCATCAGCGTGGCCATGATCACCACGAACAGGATGCCCCGGCCCAGGAAACGGAACCGGGCGAACGCGTAGCCGGCCAGCGAGCACAGCACCAGGTTGCAGAGCACGGTGACCACCGCGACCACCGTGCTGTTCAGGAAGAACCGGCCGAACGGCGCGCTGTTCAGCGCGTTGGGGTAGTTGGCGAAGTGCAGCGTGTGCGGGATCAGGATGGGCGGGAAGTGCAGCGCCTCGGCCGGGGTCTCGATGGACGTGATGATCAGCCAGGCGAACGGGAAGATCAGCACCAGGGTGGCCGGGATCAGCACCAGGTGCCACGGGCTGAACGGCAGCCACCCCCGGCGGCGGGACCGCGCCGCGGGAACTTCGATGCGCGCCGGGGGCGCCTGGATCGCCGTCATGAGCTGTAGTGGGTAAATCGCCGGCCGACGCGGAACTGGACCGCGGTGACGACCAGGATGATGACGAACAGGAAGTAGGCGATGGCTGAGGCGTAGCCGAAGTTGAAGTCCTGGAACGCCTGCTCGTAGAGGTAGTAGACGAGCACGGTGGTGGCGTTGAGCGGGCCACCCGACGTGCTGAGGTACACCTCGTCGAAGAGCTGCAGCGCGTTGATGGTGAGCCAGACGGCCAGGAACAGCGACGCCGGGCTGAGCAGCGGCAGGGTCACCCGGCGGAACGTCCGCCACGGGGTGGCCCCGTCGATCGCGGCCGCCTCGATCAGCGTCTGCGGCACCCCCTGCAGCGCGGCCAGGTAGATGACCACGGCGAAGCCGGTCCAGCCCCAGATCGTCATGATCACGATCACGTACAGCGCCTGGGACGGCGAGTTGAGCCAGGGCTGGGCCGGTAGGCCGAGCAGGCTGAGGAAGTAGTTGACCACGCCGTAGGACGGGTCGAACAGCCAGATGAAGACGATGGCCTCGCTGATCGTGGAGATGGCCATGGTCGCGTAGGCGGCGGTCCGGTAGAGCGAGATGAGGCGGATCTTCCGGTTCATGGCCACAGCCAGGAACAGGCCGACGATCATGGTCCCGGGCACGAACAGCGCGGTGTAGACCAGGGTGTGCTCGATGGCCTGGCCCACGATCGGGTCGTGGATCATCTGCCGGTAGTTCTTCAGCCCGACGAACGGCGTGCTTGGCGTGAGCAGGTTGGACCGCTGGAACGACATCACCGCCGACCAGACGATCGGCACCGCGCCGAACAGCAGGATGACGGCCACCCCGGGAGTGATGAACGCCCACCCGGCGAACTGCTCCGACGCGGTCACCCTCCGGCGGGCGGTCCCGGCCCGGCCCGGCCGCCTCGGCCCGCTGGGGCGGCTGGGCCGTCTCAGCAGCGTGTCAGCGAGCGTCACGTCAGCCCGCGGCCAGGATCTGGTTGACCTGCTGGGCCGCGGAACTCAGCGCGGCCTGCGGCTGGCTCTTGCCGAGCAGCACCGAGACGATCATGTTGCCGAGGACCTGGGAGATCTTCGGGTACTGCGGGATCTGCGGCCGGGCCTGCTTGACGTTGCCCAGGTTGGCCACGAACGCGCTCACGTCCGGCAGCGAGCTGTCCATCTGCTGGCCGAACCCGGCCGCGTTGCCCACCGACGCCCGGGTCGGCAGATCACCGGTGTGCAGCGACCAGTACTTGACCTGGGCGGGTGCGGTCAGCCAGAGCAGGAACTTCTCCGCCGCCGACACCTTCGACGCGCCGTTGTTGAAGATCACCCAGTTGTCCGGGCCGGAGATGGTCTGGTGACCGCCGCCGGTCCCCGGGTAGGCCGGCATGACCTGCACGCCGTAGTGCACGCTGGGGAACGCGGACAGATCCCACGGCCCGGTGACCAGCATGCCGATCTTGCCCGAGTTGAACAGGTTGGCGTACGCCGAGTCGGTTGGGTCCAGGTACATGGACTTGTCCGTCACCGACATCGTGCGCAGCGTGTTCAGCGAGGTCAGCCCGGCCGCCGAGTCGAACGCCGCCTTCTTGTTGTCCGCGGTGAGCAGGTGACCGCCCGCCTCCCACAGCAGCGCCTCCCAGTGCCACACCGTGTCCTCGGTGCCCGGGGTCACGTACGCCGTGCCGTACTGCTTGCTGGCCGGGTCGGTGAGCTTCTTGGCGTCGGCCACGAACTGCGACCAGGTCCAGTTGGGGCTGGGCGGCTGCAGCCCGGCCTTGGCGAACAGCGTCTTGTTGTAGACCACGGCCAGGTTGTCCACCAGCGCCGGGATGCCGATCACCTTGCCGTTGACGGTGGCCACGTCCCGCTCGCCGACCCAGAAGTCGTCCCAGTTCACGCCGGGCTGCTGGACCACCTTGGTCAGGTTGACCACCTGCGGGATCTGGGCCACGTTGGGCGCCCACGACCCGTACAGATAGGCGATGTCCGGCGGGCTGCCACCGCGCACCGCGGTCAGCACCTTCTGCAGCGTGTCGTCGTTGTTGACGTACAGGCTGCTGATCTTCACGCCCGGGTGCTGGTTCTGGTACTCGGTGACGTCGTGCGCGAACGTCTTGGCCTCAGCCCCGGTCCAGCCCTCCCAGATCTGGATGGTAGTGCCGTGGCCGGACGATCCGCCGCTGTCCGTGCCGCAGCCGGCCAGCGCCACCATGGCCGCGACGGGCACGGTGAGCAGACCTGCCAGGGTGACCCGCCAGCGCTGGGCTGGCCGCTGCTGCTGCGCCATACCGCATCCCGCCTGCTAGTGCTCGAAACCGCTCTATTTGAGTCAGCATTGTGCATTCCCGCCGATACAGATGCAAGATCTTGCGCGAAAACGCCGCGAATGGAACACTCACCAGCTGTGGTCAAGGTGACGTTCGTCGGGGCCGGCAGTATCGAGTTCACCCGCAACGTGGTGACCGACCTGTGCGGCTACCCGGAGCTGCGCGGCCGTCTGGAGCTCGCACTGTATGACATCAGCGCCGAGCGGCTGGCCCACGCCGAGCGGCTGGCCGGCCAGATCGTGGCCCAGTCCGGGGCGGCCGCGCAGGTGACCGCGACCGCCGACCGGCGGGCCGCGCTGGCCGGCGCGCACTATGTGATCAACGAGGTCCAGGTCGGCGGCTACCCGGCCACCCGGGCGGATTTCGACATCCCGGCCCGGTACGGGGTGCGCCAGACGATCGGGGACACGCTGGGCATCGGCGGCATCTTCCGCGGCCTGCGTACCATCCCGGTGGTGCTGGCCCTGGCCCGGGACATGCACGAGGTGTGCCCGGACGCCTACCTGCTCAGCTACAGCAACCCGATGGCCATGCTGCCCTGGGCGGTCTATTCGGGCACCCGGTTCCACCGGGTGTACGGGCTGTGCCACTCGGTGCGGGACACCCAGGCGTTCCTGACCGGGCTGGTCGGCGCCGACCCGGACCGGGTCCGCTTCCTGACCGCCGGCTTCAACCACCAGGCGTTCGTGCTGCGCTTCGAGCAGGACGGCCAGTCGCTGTACCCGCGGCTGGCCGAGGTCATCGAGCAGACGCCCGAGCTGCACCGCCGGGTCCGGGTGGAGATCTTCCGGCGGTTCGGCTACTTCCCGACCGAGTCCAGCGAGCATTCCGCCGAGTACGTGCCGTGGTTCATGCGGCACGACTCGCAGATCGAGCGGTTCCGCATCTTCGTCGGCGACTACCTGGAGCGGTCCGAGGAGAACCTGCGCGAGCTCGAGCAGCTGCGCCGCGACCTGGACTCGGGCACCCCGCTCGACCTGGCCCCCAGCCACGAGCTGGCCTCGCTGTTCATCCATTCGGTGGAGACCGGCCAGGAGCGGGAACTGCACGTGAACATCCGCAACGGCGGGCTGATCTCCAGCCTGCCCGGGGACTGCTGCGTGGAGGTGCCCGCCATCGTCGGCGCGGGCGGCGCCAAGCCGGTACCGGTCGGTGCGCTGCCGCCACAGCTCACCGCGCTCAACCGGACGTTCCTCAACGTGGTCGAGCTGACCGTGCGGGCCGCGCTGGAAGAATCCCGCGCGCACGTCTACCAGGCCGCGCTGCTCGACCCGAACACGGCCGCCACGCTGACCACCACCGAGACCATGGCCATGTGTGACGACCTGTTCACCGCGCACCGCGACCTGCTGCCCCCGGGCCTGAGCTAACGGGCGCGCCGTGACCCGCGACCAGACTCCACCGGCCCCTCCAGCCACATCAGCACCGCATCAGCCCGCGCCGCCCCGACTCTTCACGTGGGCGGCCCGCCAGATGCCCGTTTCATCCTGGTTTGTGCGGGCCGGCTACGTGAAAAGTCGCCGGGCTGGCCTAGTTCTCGCCGCGGGGACGGTGCTGCTCGGGTCAGTGGTGGGCGGGACGCCGGCCGCGGCGGCGCGGAGCGGGGCGGCGGCGGCGCGGAGCGGGGCGGCCACGGCGCAGAGCGCGGCTATGGGTGGGGCGGCGGCGCGGAGCGCGGCCGCGGCCGTGCCCGCGCCGGTGCACCGGGGGACGCTGCGCATCGCGGGCCGGGCCCAGGACGGGGCGAGGGTGACCGCGGCCGGGCTGCACTGGTCACCCGGGCGGCTGCCGCGCGGCATGAAGCTGCTCAGCTTCGCGGTCAGCTACACCTGGCAGACCTGCCGGTCCGATGGCACGCACTGCGTGACCGCGTCCGACTCGACCGCGACGCCGTTTGCTGCCCGCCAGTACCGCCCTGGGCATCCCGATACCGGCCGGCGGCTGCGGGTCACCGAGACCGCGGCCGAGGTGGTCGAGACCCGGCCAGCCACGTTCAGCTTCCGGGCCATCCGCCGCTCGGTGAGCCGCCTGGCCAGGGCCCCGGTCCGGGCCTACCGGCGGCACCGGCCGCCCACGGCCGCGTTCATCAACGGTACCCCGGAACACGTCACTGGCTCGGACGCCGAGTGGTTCCAGGTGGGCGTTACGCATTACAACTCCGCGGATGGGCGGCCAGCCCAGCAGTACCGGGTCGACCTCGGCCGGTGGCGGGCGCTGCCCAGCCGCCGGGCGTTCTACACCGGGCTGCTCACGCCCGGCCCGCACCAGGTGGCGGTGCGGACGGCCAACCACGCCGGGGCGACCACGATCCGGTTCGGCTGGCGGGTGGTTCCGCTGCCCGCCCCGCTGGCCTGCCGGGCCACCGCGCGGCACGCATGCTGGTACCCACCGCACCTGGCCGCCAGCCACCACCCGATGCGCTGGGACTGGCAGATCGGCCGGGTCACCCCGCTGCAGCGGACCGGGCGCCGCGCGGTGGACATCTACGACATCGACGGGTTCCTGACCACCCGGGCCGAGGTGCACGCGATCGAGACCCGCTGGCAGGCGGCCACGCTGCCGCACCCGCGCACGGTCTGCTACCTGGACCTGGCCTGGGAGGACTACCGCCCAGACGCCAGCCCGGCGCCCTGGGGCCGGTACTTCCCGGCCGCCACGCTGGGCAACGTGTACTACGGCTATCCCGAGGAGCGCTGGGTCGACTTCCGCCAGCTGCGCGCGCTGGAGCCGATGCTCCGCGAGCGGATCAGCATGTGCGCCAGGAAGGGGTTCGACGCGGTCGAACTGGACGACATCGACAGCTTCGACCCGCCGTCCACCACCGGGTTCCGGCTCACCCCCGGCGACGCGCAGAACTACCTGGCCTACGCGTTTAACGAGGTGCACCGGTACGGGATGACCGCGCTGTGGAAGAACTCGCCGTACCTGTCCTGGTGGGGCCGCCGGTACACGGACGGCGCGGTGGTCGAGGAGTGCTACGTGTACCGGATGTGCACCGCCGCCCAGCTGCGCGGCAGCCGCCAGTACGGGATCACCTGCACCGGCCTGCACGGCCCGGCCCCGTGCGGCTGGGACGACTTCAGCACCGACCGGACGGCCCGCCAGCCGACCGGCAAATGGGTGGGTGAGGCCGAGTACTCGGCCGACCATTACGTGTGCAACCCGGGCCAGAAATGCGCTGGGCGGCGGTCGTTCGCGGCCTTCTGCGCGGCCGTCTACCAGCCGCCGTACGGCTTCGCCGCGGTCAAGTTCGACGTCGATCTGGACGGCCGGATGTTCTATCCGTGCCCGCACGGGATCTAGGCCGGCCAGCCCCGGTTCGCGCTGGGGCCGGCCGGCCCGTCGGCTGCCCCCTCGTCAGCCGACGTGGACCTCGGCCTCATGCGAGGCGATGCCGTGGCCAGGTCCCGGGCCTGGCCGGTCCCCCCCGCCCCGAAGTGCCGTCACCCGGTCGGGGGCCGGTCCGGCCAGGCTGATACATCCAGCCGCCTCCGCGTGCGGCACGGCAGATCAGCGCGGTTAGCTGCGCCCGCGGGCGGGGCACAGCTAACCGCGCTCGTCAAGTTCCGCGATGATGGGGAGGTGGGCGCGGTGCAGATTCCGGATGAGGTGCTCGGGCGGGCCGGGCTGCCCGCCACCGAAGCAGCCGCCTGGGCGGCCGCGGTCCCGGATCCGCGCCGTCCGCTGGACGCGGCGGCCGGCGCGCTCAGCCAGTTCCTGTCCGCCGGGCAGGCGCTGCGCGGCCGGCTGCCCGGGCGGGCGCACCGGTCGGCCGCCGGGCAGGCCGCCTGGGACGTGCTGGCCGCGGTCATGGACGCGGCCCGGGACAGCTTCCTGCGGGTGCACGCGGAGGCCCTCTATGACACGGCGACCAGTGACCGTACCCGGCCCCTGCGGCTGGCTGAGCTGCTGGCCGCGGCCGCCGGCCGGGTGCCCGGCCTGGTCCCGTCCGCGGCCGAGCTGACCGCCGAGCGGGCCCGGCCGCTGCCGGACAAGGACGGCGTCGAGTTCGCGCAGGGCCTGCTGGCCGGGCACGTGCTGGCCCGGCCGCGGGCCGGGCGGCACCTGATCGGCGCGATGCTGCAGCCCCGGCCCGAGGCTCTCAGCCGGCTCGGCGAGCTGCGGGCCGCGGGCCGGGTCGACCTGGGCCCGGTCCGGGTCACCCGGCAGGGCCGGGCCGGCGTGCTGGAACTGAGCAACCCCCGCCACCTGAACGCGGAAGACAGCGTCACGCTGGGCCCGACCGAGTGCGCGGTGGACCTGATCCTGCTGGACCCGGACATCGAGATCGGCGTGATCCGGGGCGGCGTGGTCGATCATCCCCGGTACCCGGGAGTGCGCGTGTTCGGGTCGGGCCTCAACCTCACCCATCTGTACCGCGGGCAGCTCGACTTCCTGTTCTACCTCGATCGCGACCTCGGCTACGTGCACAAGATCTACCGCGGGATCATCCCGCCCGGCGCGGACGCCGGGCTGGCCGGGCCAGACCCAGGGCTGACCGGGCGGCCGGGCGTCAACCCGGAAGGCACCGCGGAGAAACTATGGATCGCCGCGGTGGAGCGGTTCGCGGTCGGCGGCGCGTGCCAGCTGCTGCACGTGGTGGATCACGTGATCGCGACCCGGGGGTCGCGGCTGTTCCTGCCCGCTCGCAACGAGGGGATCATCCCGGGCGCGTCCAACCTCCGGCTGCCCCGCTTCGTCGGCGACCGGGCCGCCCGGCAGGCCATCCTGTCTGGCCGGCCGTGGGTCGCGGGCGAGCCGGACGCGGGGCTGCTCTGCGACGAGGTGGTGCAGCCCGGTGACATGGACCGGGCCGTGCCGGCCCGGGTCGGGGCGCTGACCAGCTCCGGCCTGGTCAACGCGGCGGCCAACCGGTGCACGCTGCGGGCCGGCCAGGAGCCGGTGGACGTGTTCCGCGAATACATGGCGGCGTTCGCGGTCGAACAGGCCCGCTGCCACCTCAGCCCGGCCCTGGTGCGCAACCTGGAAATGCACTGGAACGTGCGGGCGCGCGGCGGCTGAGCAATTCCCACCCCCCGCGTCTACCGAAAGGTCACCGACGCTGCGATAATGCCTGGATGACGGGGCTGTGTCTCGCCCTGGCTAACTTGAAGCCGGGCACGGGGAAGACTACCTCGGCGGTCTGGCTGGCACATGTTTTCGCGCAGGCGGGGAACAGCGTGCTCCTGGTCGACGCCGATCCATCAGGCAGTGCCCTGGAATGGTCAGACCTGGCCGCCATGTACCCGCGGCTGTCGCTATCCCAGGCCTCGTTCCCGTTCCGGATCGTCGCGCTGCCGTCCCGGGAACTGCACCGGCGGGTGCCGGAGATCGCCCGGAGCGACGACGTCGTGATCATCGACACGCCACAGCTGGAAGATCACGCCAGCATCGCCCGGTCGGCGATGCGTTACGCGGACGAGATCCTGATCCCGTGCGGGCCCACCCCGATCGAGATCAACCGCACCACGCCGGTGCGGGAGGAGATCAGCGACGTGGGCACGGTCCGGGACACGCCGCCCCGCTCGGCCATCCTGCTCAACCGCTGCATCGCCCGGGCGAACTCCACGTCCGACGCCCGGGAGGTGCTGGAGGGCCTCGGCTACGACGTGCTCGGCACCGCGGTGCCCCGCCTCGAGGTGTACGCGCAGAGCTTCGGCGTGCCGATCAGGAACCTCGGCCGCGAGGTGTGGCAGCACGTGGCCCAGGACCTGGTCGAGCGGTGCCGGCCACGCTGCTCGGTACGGTCTTTATCACGGCCCGGGCCGGAATGGCCGCCAGCGGTTACATCCAGCCGCCATCGGCGGCCAGCGTGCCACCGTTGAGGTAGGCGGCATCCGGCGAGGCCAGGAACGCGATCGCGGCGGCGATCTCCGCCGGTTCGGCCAGCCGCCCGAGCGAGGCGTGCAGGCCGATCTGGGTGTGCGCGGGCAGGTCGTGCTCGCGCAGCAGCGGGTGGGTGTAGTGCCGGGCGTTCTCGGTGGCCATGTCGGTCGCGGTGCCGCCCGGGGCGATGGCGTTGATCGCGATGTTCTGCGCGGCCAGCTCGGGAGCCAGGTTACGGGCCAGCGCCACCACCGCCGCCTTGCTGGCCGCGTACACGCTGTGCTGGAACACGGCGATCGTGGAGCTCACCGACGACATCAAGACGATCCGGCCGCCGCCGGTCATCAGCGGGACCGCGGCCTGTACCGCCCACAGCTGGCCCGCCACGTTGGTGTCGAACACGTGCCGGAAGTCGTGCTCGGTGATGCCGGCCAGCGGCCCGAAATACTCCACCCCCGCGTTGCTGACCAGCACGTCGAGCCCGCCCAGCCGGTCCGCGGCCTGGCGGGCCACGGCGTGCGCCGCGGCCCGGTCCCGCACGTCCCCCGGCAGCGCGAACGCAGTATGGCCCGCGCCGGTCAGCTCGGCGATCAGCGCGCCGGCCAGCCCGGCGTTGGCGCGGTAGGTGATGGCTACGGCCGCACCCTCGGCGGCCAGCCGGCGGGCCACCGCGGCCCCGATGCCCCGGCTGCCACCGGTGATCAGGGCCCGGCTATGGGCGAAACGTTCCATAGTGGCCATTCTTTACCGCCGGGCCCGGCCATTTCAGGACACTGGCCAGAACGGTGCGGCCGGGGAGCCCGGGGCGGCCGGATCACCGCCGTGGGACCGCACCCGGATGGATGGGACCGGACGCTGGACAATGTTGCCCAGCGGTGGCCGGAGGGAGGGGACCAGGTGGGCGAGCGGGCGGACGGCATTTCCGCCGCGGACTGGCGGGACGCCAGGATCGTCTGGAACTACCACCTGATGGGCCACGAGCTGCGGCCGTGTTCGGCCGGGGTCGCGCTCGGCAGCGGTGACCTGGGCGTCGCCGCATACGCGGCCCGGCTGTACCACGAGGGCTGGTTCCCAGTGCTGGTCGTCACCGGGGCCAACAGCCCGACCACGCTGGCGCGCTTCCCGCGCGGCGAGGCCACCCACTACCGGGACCACGCCCTGGAACTGGGCGTGCCCGAGCAGGCCATCCTGGTCGAGCCGGCCGCCACGAACACCGGGCAGAACATCTCGCGGTCCCGCGCGGTGCTGCGCGAGGCGGGTGTCCGGGTGGACTCGGTACTGCTCATCTCCAAGCCATACATGCAGCGCCGGGCGTACGTCACGTGCCGCCAGGCCTGGCCGGAGGTGGCCGCCATCTGCGCCGCGGAGCCGGCCGACATCGCCGATTATGTGCCGCGGTCCGGGAACCCGCGGCTGGTCATCGACATGATGGTCGGGGATCTGCAGCGGATCGTGGCCTACCCGGCCCGGGGATTCGCCATCGCCCAGCCGGTGCCGGATGGCGTGCTGGCCGCGTACCAGCGCCTGATCCGGGCCGGTTTCACCAGCCGGCTGCTCCCGGGCTAG
>Ga0335078_10000121_pt1 | contig 133464 bp, 127 predicted proteins | sample Lox_Sample_32_FD_206711 | JGI IMG/M metagenome (GOLD analysis project Ga0335078, IMG submission 206711) | Soil microbial communities from Loxahatchee National Wildlife Refuge, Florida, United States - Lox_Sample_3.2 | ecosystem: Environmental > Terrestrial > Soil > Wetlands | place: USA... | reverse complement strand
GCGCTGGCCCGGCGCTGGGACGGCGGCTACCCGACCTGGTTCGCCGGATGGATCGAGCGGGAGCGTCAGGCCACGTCGCTGTGCTGGTGGGAAGCCCTGCTGATCCCCGGCCTGGTGCAGACCGCCGACTACGCCAGGGCGCTGTTTACCGCGTGGCAGCTGGCGGAGGGGGACGAACTGGAAGAGATGGTCAGCACGCGAGCGGAACGGCAGGCCATTCTTGACCGGGCTCGCCCGCCGTCGCTGTGGGTGATCATAGATGAGACCGTCCTGCGCCGCCGCATCGGCGACGCCAAGATCATGTACGACCAGCTGAGCCATCTGGCGGCGCTGGCCAAACGGCCCAGCATCACGCTCCAGGTTATTCCCGGTGATGTCGGCGCGCACGTCGGCCTGCTGGGAGCCTTCGCCATAGCGACCGGGAATGGCGCTGATACGGTATACATGGAGTCACCAGACAAAGGCCAGACCACCGAGGTGCCGGGCGTAATAGCAAAGCTGACCCAGACGTTCAATATCCTGCGGGGCGAGGCTTTGCCGCAGGCGGTCTCGCGCGAGCTGATCATGAAGGTGGCGGAAGAGGCATGGACCTGACCCAGGCGCAGTGGCGCAAGAGCAGCTACAGCGGCGGCAACGGGGGCGGTTGCGTGGAGGTCGCCCGCAACCTGCCCGGTGTCGTTGCCGTACGCGACAGCAAGGACCCCGCGGGCCCGGCGCTGGTGGTCAGGCCGCACCAGTGGCAGGCGTTCCTGGCCGGCGTCCGCGGTGACGAGCTCGGCCTGAGCTAGGGGGCAACCCGTACGCTGGCGGGTAGCGGTTATACGGCGCCGCCTGCCCGCAAGCTCAGCCGATGATCTTCAGGGGCGCCGTGGCCGCACGCCCGGCACGTGCGCGTGCCCCCTGCCTGCGCCGTGCCCCAAGCGTGCGCTGTGCCCCAAGCGTGCGCTGTGCCCCCCGGCCTGCGCGGTGCCCCCCGGCGTGCACGTGTCCGGGGCGTGCGCGTGTCCGGGGCGTGCACGTGCCCCCCGGCCCGCCGGCGGCGCGGTCTTCCCCCTCGGTGTCAGCCGGCCTGGGCCGCGGTCAGCGCGGCCAGCAGATCCGTCTTGTTCATCTTGCTAGTGACCCGGTCGCCCCGCCGCCGCCCCAGCCGCAGCAACTCGGCGTTGGTCAGGTCATCCAGCCTCGCACCCCCCGCCCGGACGATGGCCGTGACTAGCTGCTCCTTGGTCAGGTCCGGCCCGCCGGTCACCTCCAGGTCGTCGGCCAGGCGCTGCAACTCGGCCCGGGTAAGCGAGCGGAGGAAGACCGGATCGGTCATCCGGCTCCGCCCCGCCAGATCGCGGACCTGGCCCGAAGCGGCCTGACTGTCGGCCTGGCTGGCGGGCCGGCTCTTATGCCTTGCCGGGCGCGGCGGCCCGCTCTGGCTCCGGGCCGGGCTGGCGGGCCGGCTCTGGCTCCGGGCCGGGCGCGGCGGCCCGCTCTGGCTCCGGGCCGCACGGCTGTTCGTCGCGCTGGCCCGGTCCCTGGCCGGGCGCTCAGCGGCGTTCCTGGCCTGTCCGGCCAGCCGCTCGGCTTCCCGGCTGGCCTGGCTCGCCACGGCCGCAGCCGCCCGTGCGGACCGGGCGGCCAGGCCCCTGGCGGACTCGGCGCCGCGCCGGGCCGGCAGCAGGACCCTTGACAGCAGCCGTCCGGCGTTCGCCGGCAGGTCAGCCACCACGGTGCCCGTGACATGTGAGACTTTCCCGGCCGGTGTGGTCCTTGGCATGATGTTCTCCCCCGTCGTCTCCGGCCCCCTGGCTACTGGGCCAGCATATGCGACGTGCCTGACCAGCGGCCTGGTGCCTAGTCAGGGCAGGCCCGCCCGCCTCGGTCACCCGGCGCGTGAACCTTGCGAAGAACGCCCCGAAGGGAGGCCATCCGCAGGCGTGGTCAGGATGCTGGCGCTCAGGTACTCGCTTGTACATTAAGCCCATGCCCGACGACGTGCGCCTGGCCGTGGCCGGACGGATCGCCAGAATCGTGATCGACCGGCCGGCGACCCGCAATGCGATAGACCGGGGTGTCATGGCCACGCTGGGCCGGCTGCTCGACGAACTGGATGAGCGCATCGGGTCCGGCGATGTCGGCGTGGTCGCCATCCGGGGCGGCGGAGACCGCGCGTTCATCTCCGGTGGCGACCTGAAGGAACTGGCTCAGATCCGCACCGAGACCGAGGCCGCGGCGATGTCACTGACCATGCGCGGCGTCCTCGACCGGGTCGCGACGCTGCCCGTCCCCACCGTGGCCCTGGTCAACGGCGATGCCTACGGCGGTGGTGCCGAGGTGGCCGTCGCGTGCGACATCAGGCTCGCGGCCGACGGCAGCCGGATAGCGTTCAATCAGGTCGCGCTGGGGGTCATGCCGGCCTGGGGCGGCATCGAGCGGCTGGTGACCCTGGTCGGGCGCGGCAGGGCACTGCACCTGCTGCTGACCGGTGCCGTGCTCGACACACGGGCCGCGGCGCAGGCCGGCCTCGTCGAGCAGGTGGCTTCTCGGGAGCAGTTCGACGCGCAGGCCGACGCGCTGCTGGCCCGGCTCGCGGCCGTGCCCGCCACGCCGGCCAGGGCTATCAAGTCGCTCGTCGGCTCGGCGGCCCCGGCGTCCTGGCCGCAGCTGGCCGACGTTGCCTGCGCGGAGTTCGCCCGGTCCTGGGTCGCCGACGATCACTGGCAGGCCGTGTCCGCCGCGCAGGAGCAGCGCAGGGCCCGGAAGGCATGCGGGCGGTCTGGCGATCACGGCGGCCAGTAACCCGGCCAGCCGCCGCGCTGCCCGCGCTGCCCGCGTCACGGCGTCCGCGGGCCCTGCGGCCGGCCGCCCGCCGCGGACATCAAGGCGGCGTGCGCCATCGCGTGCAGCACCCGCGCCATCTCGCCGGCGTCCAGCTCGTGGGCGCTATGCGGGGTGGAGTTGAGCAGCCCGAACGAGGCATGGGTCGCCGCCCGCAGCCGGGCCGGCGGGGCAGCGGGGAACAGCTCGCTGAGCACCGTCACCCATTCCTCCACATACAGCCGCTGCAGCCGCCGGATGCGCCTGCGGTCCGGCTCGGGAACGTTGCCGAGTTCGCGGTCATGCACGGTGATGAGGGCCGGCTGGCCGAGGGCGAACTCGATGTGCCAGCGCAGCAGGCCGTCGAGCGCCGCGCGGGCGTCGGCCGCGGCCACGGCCCGGCGGCTGCCCTCGTCGAGGAGCTGGCGGCTGATCCGCAGGAGCATCTCGGCCAGCATGGACTGCTTGCCGGGGAAGTGGCGGTAGAGGCCGGGGCCTGAGATGCCGACCGCCGTGCCGATGTCATCGATGGATACCCCGTGGAAGCCGCGGCGGGCGAAAAGTTGCGCGGCGGCGTCGAGGATCTCCTCACGCCGGGGGCGGGCGGGGCGCCGCACGCCCCCGGCGGAAGATCCGGTACTGCTGGCCATGCCAGCATGGTAGACGCCCGGAGTTAGGAAGCGTTAACATGACAGAGGGCTATAGGCTAGTTCTACGTTAGGAATCACTAATAGACACTGGCGGGGGGCATGACAGGGAGCTTCCCAGTCCTTCAGAGCAAGGCGGATCCCTCCAGCGAGGCGTTCGGCCGCAACGCGGCTGAGCACGCCGCGCTGGCGGCCCAGTTGCGCACGCGGCTCGCCGCCGCGGCCCGGGGCGGGCCGGAGCCAGCGCGTGAGCGGCACGTGGGGCGGGGCAAGCTGCTGGCCCGTGACCGGGTCGGCGCCCTCGTCGATCCTGGCTCACCGTTCCTTGAGCTATCCCCGCTCGCCGCGAACGGCATGTACGGCGACGAGGTCCCGGCGGCCGGGATCATCACCGGCGTCGGGCGGGTGAGCGGCCGCGAATGCGTGATCGTCGCCAACGACGCCACCGTCAAGGCAGGCACCTACTACCCGGTCACGGTCAAGAAGCACCTGCGCGCCCAGGAGATCGCCGGCCAGGGCAACCTGCCGTGCATATACCTGGTCGACTCCGGCGGCGCGTACCTTCCGGCCCAGGATGAGGTGTTCCCCGACCGCGAGCACTTCGGCCGGATCTTCTACAACCAGGCCACGATGTCGGCGCGGGGCATCCCGCAGGTCTCGGCTGTGCTCGGCTCCTGCACCGCCGGCGGCGCGTACGTTCCGGCGATGAGCGATGAGACGGTCATCGTCCGTGGCCAGGGCACCATCTTCCTCGGCGGCCCGCCGCTGGTGAAGGCAGCCACGGGGGAGGTCGTGTCGGCCGAGGAACTGGGCGGCGGAGAACTCCATTCCCGCGTGTCCGGGGTCACCGACCACCTCGCCGATGACGATGCCCACGCGCTGCAGATCGTCCGCTCGATCGTCGCCACGCTGGGACCGCGTGAGCCCTGCCCGTGGGAGGTGACGGCCAGCGAGGAGCCTGCCGTGGACCAGTCCGGCCTCTACGGCGTCGTGCCGGCCGACCCGCGTGCCCCCTACGACGTCCGCGAGGTCATCGCCCGGCTCGTCGACGGCAGCCGGTTCGCCGAATTCAAGGCCGGATACGGCACCAGCCTGGTCACCGGGTTCGCGCGCATCCACGGGCAGCCGGCAGGCGTGATCGCCAACAACGGCATCCTCTTCGGTGAGTCCGCGGTCAAGGGCGCGCACTTCATCGAGTTGTGCGACCAGCGCGCGGTTCCGCTCGTCTTCCTGCAGAACATCACGGGATTCATGGTCGGCAGGGAGTATGAGGCAGGCGGCATCGCCAAGCACGGCGCCAAGATGGTCACGGCAGTCGCCTGCGCCCGGGTGCCGAAGCTCACGGTGATCATCGGCGGCTCGTTCGGCGCCGGAAACTATGCCATGTGCGGGCGCGCGTACTCTCCGCGCTTGCTGTGGATGTGGCCGAACGCCCGGATCTCGGTGATGGGCGGGGAGCAGGCAGCGGGCGTGCTGGCCACCGTCCGCCGCGATCAGATGGAGGCCCGCGGCGAGACCTGGCCCGCGGCGGCCGAGGAGGAATTCAAGCGCCCGGTCAGGGAGCAGTACGAGCACCAGGGCAGCCCCTACTACTCGACGGCCCGGATCTGGGACGACGGGATCATCGACCCGATGGATACCCGCCAGGTCCTCGGGCTGGCCCTGTCCGCCGCGGGCGCCGCCCCGCTCGGCCCTGTCCGCTACGGCGTCTTCCGGATGTAGGGCACGCGATGTTCACGACCGTACTGGTGGCGGGCCGCGGCGAGATCGCGGTCCGCATCATCCGCACCCTGCGGGCGCTCGGCATCTGCGCCGTCGCGGTCTACAGCGACGCCGATGCCGGCGCACGGCACGTGGCCGAGGCCGACATCGCGGTCCGGCTGGGCCCGGCCCCGGCGGCCGAGAGTTATCTGCACATCGGGCGCATCCTCGCTGCGGCGGCCCGCACCGGCGCTGCCGCGGTGCATCCCGGATACGGGTTCCTGGCCGAGAACGCCGCCTTCGCCCGCGCCTGCTCCGACGCCGGGATCGTCTTCATCGGGCCGCCGCCGGAGGCCATCGAGACGATGGGCGACAAGATCCGCGCCAAGGCGACGGTAGCCGCCACCGGCGTCCCGGTGGTTCCGGGCGGCGGGGCCGCGGGCATGTCCGACGCGGGCCTGGCCGCCGCGGCGGCCAGGATCGGGCTGCCGGTGCTGATCAAGCCTTCGGCCGGCGGCGGCGGCAAGGGCATGCGCATCGCCGCGTCGGCCGGCGACCTGCCCGGCGCGATCGAGGCAGCGCGGCGGGAGGCGCGGGCGGCATTCGGCGATGACACCCTGCTGGTCGAGCGATACCTGCCGCGGCCGAGGCACATCGAGATCCAGGTGCTCGCCGATACCCACGGCAACGTCATTCACCTGGGTGAACGCGAATGCAGCCTGCAGCGCAGGCACCAGAAGATCATGGAGGAAGCTCCGTCGCCGCTGCTGGATGACCGGCTCCGGGCCGTGATGGGCAACGCCGCCGTCGACGCCGCCCGGAGCGTGGAGTACGCCGGGGCGGGAACCGTGGAGTTCATCGTCTCCGGCGAGCGGCCGGAGGACTTCTACTTCATGGAGATGAATACCCGGCTCCAGGTCGAGCACCCGGTGACCGAACTCGTGACCGGGCTCGACCTGGTCGAACTCCAGGTGCGCGTGGCGGCGGGCGAGCCGCTCGCGCTGCGCCAGGACCAGGTCCGGCCGGGCGGCCACGCGATCGAGGCACGTGTCTACGCGGAGGACCCGGCCCGCGGCTTCCTGCCCACCGGCGGCAGGATACTGGCCTTGCGCGAGCCTGCCCTCCCCGGCGTGCGCGTCGACTCGGGCGTGGCCGAGGGCGTCGCGGTGAGCAGCGCCTACGACCCGATGCTATCCAAGATCATCGCCTGGGGAGCTGACCGCGCCGCGGCGGTGCGGCGGCTCGACGGCGCCCTCGCGGCCACCGCGGTGCTCGGCATCACCACCAACATAGCGTTCTTGCGAACGCTGCTGGGGCATCCTGACGTGATCGCCGGACGGCTCGACACGGGCCTGGCCGAGCGCGCCGCCGAGGGTTCCGTCACCGCGGCGGTCCCGGAGGAGGTGCTCGCGGCGGCCGCCCTCGAGCGGCTGCTCGCCCGGGAGCCGTCCGGCCCGCCCCGCAGTCCGTGGGAGATCCCGGACGGCTGGCGGCTCGGTGAGCCCGTGTGGACCGAACTGCGGATCACCGGCAACGGGTCTGACCCGGTCACGGTCGCGGTCCGCGGCCGGGCCAGGGCCGGCGCGGAGGTCCGCGTGGACGGCGGGCCGCCGGCGCCCGCCCGCGCGCGGTACGACGGCACCGCGGCGCTGGCGGTCACCTACCGCGGCTGCACGCGGCGTTACGTTTACGCGCGGCAGGAGGGCAACGCCGGCGCCGGGGTGCTGTGGCTTGGCCGCGGCGGGCATGCCTGGGCGCTGACCGAAGAAGAGCCGCTGGCGTCGCGTCACGAGGAAACGGGCGGCGGCGACGGCATAGTCCGCAGCCCGATGCCCGGCACGGTGCTGTCGGTGAAGGCGTCCGGGGGCGAGCGGGTACGGTCCGGGCAGCCGCTGCTGATCGTGGAGGCAATGAAGATGGAACACACGGTCAGCGCGCCGCTCGACGGCGTGATCGCCGAGCTTGACCTGGCGCCCGGCCAGCAGGTCGGCATGGACGAGATCCTGGCGATCATCCATCCCAGCGGCAGCACACGCCGCGAGCCGAAGGAGTGAGCTGCGATGGTCGACTACCGTCTCGACCCCGAGCATCAGGAACTGCGGACAGTCGTGGCCAAGTTCGCGCGCGACGTGGCAGCGCCGGTGATCGGCGGCTATTACGAGCGCTGCCAGTTCCCCTACGACCTGGTTGCCCAGATGGGCCGCATGGGGCTGTTCGGGCTGCCCGTTCCGGAGGAGTACGGGGGCATGGGGGGAGATTATTTCGCGCTCTGCCTCGCGCTGGAGGAGCTCGCCTGCGTGGACTCCTCGCTCGCCATCACGCTCGAGGCGGCGGTCTCGCTGGGGGCGATGCCGATCCTTCACTTCGGCACGGAGGAACAGAAACGCCGGTGGCTGCCCCGGCTGTGCTCGGGGGAGATGCTCGGGGCGTTCGCGCTCACCGAGCCGGGCGGCGGGTCGGACGTGCCCGGCGCTATCGCCACCACCGCACGGCTGGAGAACGGCGAATGGGTGATCAACGGCACCAAGGCGTTCATCACGAACGCGGGGACCGACATCACCGGCCTGGTGGCCGTCGCAGCAGTCACCGGGCGCGGCGGGCGGCCCGGGCACGGCGAGCAGGCGGGGCACGGCGAGCAGGCGGGGCACGGCGAGCAGGCCGGGCACGCGGCGGCCGGCCGCCGAGCGGAGGCTGAGATATCAACGATCCTGGTCCCGGCCGGCACGCCCGGCCTGACGGTCTCGCCGAAGTACTCCAAGGTCGGCTGGTCGGCGTCGGACACGCGAGAGCTGTCCTTCGCCGACTGCCGGGTACCGGAGGCCAGCCTGCTCGGCCGCCGCGGCCGCGGCTACGCGCAGTTCCTGCGCACGCTCGACGAGGGGCGCATCGCGATCGCCGCCGTGTCAGTCGGACTGGCCCAGGGCTGCGTGGACGAATCGCTGTCCTATGCCCGCCAGCGGCAGGCCTTCGGCCAGCCGATCGGGCAGCACCAGGCCATCCAGTTCAAGATCGCGGACATGGAGGCCCGCGCGCACACGGCCCGGCTGGCTTACTACCAGGCAGCGGCGAAGATGCGCGACGGCGAGCCGTTCAAGAAGGAAGCGGCGATCGCCAAGCTAGTCGCCTCTGACGCCGCGATGCGCAACGCCAGGGAGGCCACCCAGGTCTTCGGCGGCTACGGTTTCATGAACGAGAGCCCGGTCGGCCGGTTCTACCGCGACGCGAAGATCCTCGAGATAGGCGAGGGCACCTCCGAGATCCAGCGCATGGTCATAGCACGGGAGCTGGGCGCGGGCAGCCCAGCGTAGCGGTCCGGCGCTGCCGTAGCAGGGCGGCGGCGGGGCAGCCCGGCGTAGCGGTCCGGCGCTGCCTAGCAGGGCGGCGGCGGGGCAGCGCGGCGGGGCGGCCGGCGTGGCAGCGCGGCGGGGCGGCCGGCGTGCTGATCACGGGCAGGCCGCTCCCGGCGGCAGGGCGGCCAGGCCGGGCGCCGGCCCGTGCTCGATCAGCTGCCACAGCGCGCTGGTGTCGAGGCATTCGCTGACCGCGTCGGCGAGGATGTCGTATTGTGCCAGGCGGGCGGCCTGGAATGAGGTATCGGGCGGCACGGTGAAACGCCGGCCGGCGAGGTGCGCGATCTCGGTGAGGTAGGCGCGGCGGAACGCGTCGTTCTCCATGATCCCGTGCCAGAGCGTGCCCCGGGTCGCCCCGACCTGGCAGCCGTCGACGGCGGTCCCGCCGTCGGGCGTGGCGGTGAACCACGGCTCGCCGCCCTGCACGTGGACGAGGCCGTGGTGGATCTCGTAGCCGGTGACTGGCGTGCCGGCGGCGTAGCCGCGGGGCCGGCCGAGAGTCTTGCCGCGGGCGAACCGCGTTGTCACCGGAAGCAGGCCCAGTCCGGGAACGTGCCCGGACCGGCTTTCGATGCCGTCCCGGATCTCGGTTCCGAGCATCTGGTAGCCCCCGCAGACCGCCAGGATGGGCCGCCCGCGGGCGGCCCTGGCCCTGAGCGCCGTGTCCAGGCCCCGGTCCCGCAGCCATCCGAGGTCATCGACGGTCGCCCGGGTGCCCGGGAGCACGACCAGGTCGGCGTCCGCGATCTCGCTGGGTCCGGTGACGAACCGGACGCTGACCGAGGGCTCGAGGGCGAGGGCGTCGACGTCGGTGAAGTTGGAGATCCGGGGGAGCCTGATCACGGCGACACGCAGCGCCTCGATGTCGCCGGCCGGCTGCGGGCCGCAGTGCGGACGGTCAGCGGCGATGGCGTCCTCGGCGTCCAGCCAGACCCCGGTGAGGTACGGCAGCACGCCGAGTACCGGGCGCCCGGTCAGCGCGGATATCTGGCTCAGGCCAGGGGCGAGCAGGCCGCCGTGGCCGCGGAATTTGTTAACGACGAAGCCGGAGATCAGAGCCTGGTCGGCGGCGTCGAGCAGGGCGAGCGTGCCGTAAAAGGCGGCGAAGACCCCGCCGCGGTCGATGTCCCCGACCACGATCACCGGAATGCTCCTGGCGCGGGCCAGGCCCATGTTGACGATGTCGTCGCGGCGCAGGTTGATCTCGGTCGGCGATCCCGCCCCCTCGCACACCACCACGTCGAACCGTGATCTCAGCGAGTCGTAGGAGCTGAGCACGGTCTCCAGCAACCGCGCCCGCCCCCGTCCCGCACCCCAGTAGCCAGATGCCTCGGCGTCACCGACCGCGTGGCCCGCCACCACCAGCTGGCTGCGGTGGTCACTGCCGGGCTTGAGCAGCACCGGGTTCATGGCGGCCTCGGGCGGTACGCCCGCGGCGGCAGCCTGCATGGCCTGGGCCCGGCCGATCTCCGCGCCGTCAGGGGTGACCATCGAATTGTTGGACATGTTCTGCGCCTTGAACGGCGCAACGCGCACGTGCTGGCGGCTGAGCCAGCGGCAGATGCCGGCCGTCAGCAGCGACTTGCCGGCGTCGGAGGTTGTCCCGGCAACGAGCAGCGAGCCGCAGTCGGCCGCCGGACGCTCCGCGCGGCTGCCGCGCCGGCCGCCGGCCCGCCGGTCCTGCGCGGGCCGTTCCTGCGGGGGCCGTTCCTGCGGGGGCCGTTCCTGCGGGGGCCGTTCCTGCGCGGGCCGTTCCTGCGCGGGCCGGTCCACCGGGCGGCTATCGTCGTCCACGCGGCCTCCCGCGACTCAGCGGCTGCCGGCCCGGCTTACCTGGATGCGCCGCCCGCTGATCCGGGTCGGCGCGATGCGGACGTAGACGTCCCGGGCTCCGCCTGCCCACGGTTCGATGTGCGTCCCGCGCTCCAGCCGCTTCACTTCATGCTCGTCGGTGACCTGGTGCGCGCGGCCGTGCACCAGGACGCTCCAGCCTTCGCGGAGCGCCTCGTCGAGACGGTCTGCCTCGAAGGTGACCTGGCCGTCGGCATACAGGGCCAGCAGCGTGTCCGGTGCGGTACGGAAGACGACGGTCTTTCCCGCCATCTCGAAGTTCACCGGCAGCATCATGATCCCGTCTGCGGCCGTGAACGCGACCCGGCCGACACCCCCGGGTTCCAGCAGGTCGAGGCACTCCTGCGGGCTGAGCGTCCGCAGCGCGTGCTCGCTGGCAGTCATATGTACCCACCTCCGCCATCCGCTGGCTGCTTCCTCCGCTCAGCCTTGCCCCACGGTACCGGCAGCGCTGCGGCCCGAGGTCCCGCCTGTTCGGGCCGTTCGGTCCTAGCGCGGTGCCGATGATCTTGTAACGGTTTCGTAACACCATTTGGCGTACTTTCAGGCCTCAAAGCACCGCATGCGGTGGTGCGGGGAGCCAGGGGAATCGATCATGCGACGTCTACAGTCGGCGGCCGTCCGGTCACGCGCATTGCTGATCTCGGCAGGAAGGTCACGCCGTCGGCTTCGGTGCGGGGTCGCGGGCGTGGTCCTCGGCCTGGTGGCCCCGGCGCTGATGGCGACCGGGACGGTCACGCCGGCCAGCGCGGCACCCACGCCCATGGTGAGCTCGGGAGGCGGCCACTCGTGCGCGGTCATGCCGGGCCAGACCGTGTGGTGCTGGGGACGCAACACCACCGGCCAGCTCGGTGATGGGAGCAACGCCGACTCGCTAGTTCCGGTCCTGGTACGAAGCCTCCCGCCGGCCGTCGATGTCTCGGCCGGCCACGACGACACCTGCATCGTCGACACCGCCTACCAGGTCTGGTGCTGGGGCAGCAACGCCTTCGGCCAGCTCGGGAACGGCACGACCAGCGTGGAGAACGCGTTCCCCGTGCTGGTCCTGGGCGTCCAGGCCACCCAGGTCTCGGTGGGTGACGGGCACGCCTGCGCGGTCACGCTCGCCGGAACCGTCGACTGCTGGGGCGACGACGACTACGGCGAGCTCGGTGACGGCGGCAGCGCCAATGCGAGCACGCCGCAGCCGGTGACCGGCCTGACCGGGGTCACCCAGGTCGCGGCCGGCTACTTCCACACCTGCGCGCTGGAGAACAGCGGGACGGTGTGGTGCTGGGGCAGCAACGGGTCCGGAGCCCTGGGCAACGGCTCGAAGACCGGCAGCGACGTGCCCGTGCCCGCGAGCATCGAGAACGCGACCTACGTGGCGGCCGGGTCGGATGACAGCTGCGCGATCGTGTCCGGCGGCGACCTGCTGTGCTGGGGCGCGGGCAGCGTGGGGCAGCTGGGAACCGGCGACTTCGCCAAGCACCCGCTTCCCACCCAGGTGGTGGCCATGACCAGCGGCGCCGAGCAGGTCACCCTCGGGGAGGACTTCGGCTGCGCCATCGCCACGGTGACCGGGCCGGCCGCGTTCTGCTGGGGTGATTCTGATGGGCACGGGCAGCTCGGCAACGGCTCGTCCGGCGCGGACCTGCCGTTCCCGGTGCAGGTCTTCGGCCTGATGACACCACCATCGGGTCTGGGGGGCGGCCCGGTGCAGATCGCGGCCGGCGCCCATCACGCCTGCGCGGTGCTGGGCACCGGGACGGTCGAGTGCTGGGGCCAGGGCGTCTACGGCAACCTGGGCGACGGCTCGACGGCCGACAGGGCCGTCCCGACTTTGACGATCGGGCTGCCTTCCTCCGCCGTCTATGCCCTCTCGGCCGGGATCGTGACCGGCTGCGCGGTGATCACTGACCTGCAGGCCGACTGCTGGGGCCAGGACGTCGGCGACGGCGGTGCGCTGTCGACCATTCACACCTCGGCTGTCCCCGTGACCGGCTTGCCCGCCGCCGGCGTCTCGCAGGTGTCGGCCGCATTCGGCGGCTGCGCGGTGGTCCTGCTCGGCGGGCTGAGCACCGGTGCCCGCTGCTGGGGCGACAACTCCTCGGGTGAGCTCGGCAACAACACCACCACCGACAGCACGGCGCCGGTGAAGGTGCACGGGCTCAGTGCCGTGGAGTCGGTGACCACCGGCGGCCGGGACGCCTGCGCGCTGGTCCGCAACGGCGGGGTGTGGTGCTGGGGCGGCAACGGCAACGGCCAACTGGGGGACGGCACGACGACCGACCGGCACACGCCGGTCGCCGTGCAAGGGCTGCCGCTCAAGGCCGCCCAGGTCGCGGCGGCCGGGACGCACACCTGCGCGCTGCTCATCGACGGATCGGTGTGGTGCTGGGGCTCTGGCGGCAAGGGCCAGCTCGGCGACGGCTCCACCAGCGACAGCTCGACGCCGGTCCAGGTCACCGGGTTGCCCGCCACGGTGGCGATCGCGGTCGGCGGGAACCTGTTCGGCGCCGGCTCCAGCTGCGCGCTGACCGGCGCGGGCGCGGTCTTCTGCTGGGGCTGGAACGACAGTGGCCAGCTCGGCAACGGTACGACCACCGACAGCGACGTCCCGGTCCAGGTGACCGGGCTCACCAGCGGGGTGCTGGCCATCGCCGACAACGGCGGGAGCGCCTGCGCGACGCTCATCTCCGCCCAGGTCGACTGCTGGGGAGACAACTCCGTGGACGAACTCGGCGACGGCTCCTCCGGCGGCATGAGCGCGGCACCGGTCACGGTGTCCGGTCTCACCTCGCTCGGCACGTCCATAAGCTCCAGCAACGGCGCGTCCGCCTGCGCGCTGAACGTCGCAGCGCAGGCGGAGTGCTGGGGCTGGAACACCGACGGCCAGCTCGGTGACGGATCGACCAGCGACAGCGACGTTCCAGTCCCGGTCCAGGGCCTGTGAAAGCGCCCCGGCTGCCCGCCGCCGGCATCACCGCTACTCGGTGGCCTGCCCCGTCGGCTGCTCCTCGGCCTCGGCCGGGCTCTCCGGGCCATCGGTGGCCTGCCCCGTCGGCTGCTCCTCGGCCTCGGCCGGGCTCTCCGGGCCATCGGTGGCCTGCGCCGCCGGCTGCTCCTCGGCCTCGGCGGCCCGCGCCGCCGGGTGGTCCGCCACGGCCTCGGCCGGGCTCTCCGGGGCATCGGCTGCCTGCGCATCTGCTTCCGCCAGGCCCACCAGCAGGTCGTTCAGCCGGGTGACGAAGGCAGCCGGATCGTCGAGCCGCGCGCCGAGAGTGAGTACGGCCTGGCTGTACAGCACGTGCGACCATTCAGCGAGGCGCGGATCACCTGAATCGCGGTTCAGCCTTTCCACCAGCGGGTGCCGCGGATTGATCTCCAGCACCGACTGGCTCGGCAGCCCTGATCCTTGCATCCGACGGGCCAGGTTGAAGTCGATATCCGGCTCGTTGGCCACGATGCAGGCAGGCGAGGTAGTAAGGCGGCTGGTCACCCGGACATCCCAAACCTTGCCGGCCAGGATCGCCTTCATCCGGCCTAGCAGGGCAGCGTACTCGGTGGATGCCTTCTCCTGCGCTTCCTGATCGGCCGCGTCCTCCAGCGTGCCGAAATCGGAGACGCCTTGAGCGACCGACTGCAGCCGCTTGCCCTCGAATTCCTGGAGACTGCTCACCACCCAGTTGTCCACGGGCTCTCCCAGCAGCAGCACCTCGATGCCCTTCTTGCGGAACGCCTCGAGGTGAGGGCTGCTCGTGGCCGCCGCGAGCGTCGGAGCGAGCAAATAGTAGATCTTCTCCTGGCCCTCCTTCATGTTCGCCACATAATCGTGCAGCGATACACCGGGCTCTTCGGTCGCGGACTTGGTGGTGGTGAAGCGCAGCAGCCGGGCAATGTCCTCCCGGTTGGCGTAGTCATCAGCCACGCCTTCCTTGAGGACGCCGCCGAACTCCTTCCAGAACGTGGCATACTTCTCAGGCTCGTTCTCGGCCATCTCCCGGAGAAGCCTCAGCACTCGCTTGACGGTGCTGGAGCGGATGTTGTCGACGACCCGGCTGCCCTGGAGCAGTTCCCGGGAAATATTCAGCGGCAGGTCGCTGGAGTCGATCACCCCGCGGGTAAAGCGAAGGTAGCCCGGCATCAGCTGCCCGGTGTCCTCCATGATGAACACCCGCTGGACGTGCAGCTTGACACCCTGGCGCAACTGAGGCATCCACAGGTCGTACGGAGCGCGGGACGGGATGAACAGGAGCAGCGTGTACTCGTAGTTCCCCTCGATCTTGCTGTGCACATAGGCCAGGGGATCGCTGAAGTCACTGGAGATGTGCCGGTAGAAGTCGTTGTAATCTTGCTCGCTGATCTCGCTCTTCGGCCGCGCCCACAATGCCGACGCCCGGTTGACGACCAAATCCTCGTCAGAGCCCTCGCCCGGCTCGCCCGATGCGTTTTCCCCGCGCTCGCCCGGCATCAGGATAGGCAGGCTGATGTGGTCAGAGTACTTGCCGATGATGGACCGCAGCCGGTAACCGTTCAGCAGGTCATCCTCGTCCTCTCGCAGGCGGAGCACGATCGTGGTGCCCCGGGCCGGCTGCTCGACCGTCTCCAGCGTGTACTCGCCCCTGCCGTCCGACTCCCAGCGGACGCCCTCCTGCGCGGGCAGGCCCGCCCGCCGGGTCGTCAGTACCACCTGATCGGCAACGATGAACGCGGAGTAGAAGCCGACGCCGAACTGACCGATGAGGGTGGCGTCCTTGCGCTGGTCACCGGTGAGCGACTGCAGGAACTCGCGGGTCCCGGACTTGGCGATCGTTCCGATATGCTCGATCACCTGCTGCCGGCTCATGCCGATCCCGTTGTCGGCAACGGTGATCGTGCGCGCGTCCTTGTCGTAGGCGACGCGGATCTGCAGCGGTCCTTCCTCTTCAGGCAGCTCAGACTGGGAAAGCAGCTCGAGACGAAGTCGGTCAATAGCGTCGGAGGCGTTTGAGATCAGCTCGCGCAGGAATATTTCCTTGTTGCTGTAGAGCGAGTGGATCATTAGGTCCAGAATCTGGACCGCCTCGGCCTGGAAGCTGAAGCTCTCCTGATTCGTCTCCACGGTCATTGGGACTCTTCCGCCTCCTCGGGTGGCTGTCTGTCGATCTCCCTGAGCTACAGGGACGGGACCCCTGGAGGTTCACCTGCGCAGCCGCGGGATCGAACGCCGCACAGGATTGTAGTTCAGGGTCGCGGTAACTTCGAGTCGCTGCACGCGAGGCCGGCCGCGCAGGCTGGGTCGGCACAGGCCGCCCGATGCCGGCGGGAAGATTCCGCACAGCTGCGGGACTGCACCTCCCTGCGCCAGCGCAGCCGATCAATGTGAGTCTGGTGCTCGCAGACCAGCACCAGACTCACATTGACGGGTTGCTCGCGGGGCTCGAGGCTGGGGCTGCTGTGTGTGGGGGGGCGGCGGGCCGGGGGGGCGGCGGGCCGGGGGGGACGGCGGCCCGGCAGGCTCGCGCCAGGCGCGACGGGGAAGTCCGGGCGCAGGTCGCCCGGCATGCGCCGACCCGGTCATCGTCCTGCGCTGCGCCCAGGCCAGCAGCCAGCGGCAAGCCACCCGCCCCGCCCGTCACAGCCAGGGACCAGCCGCCTGACCAGCCCGCGCCGCTAAACGATCTTTGATCACCCGCAAACGCGTCATGCCCCGCCCGTGCGCGCGGGTTTATTTACGGGCAATTAATGTTACATTAACGGTCAAAGCTGTTGTCAGGTCAATGCTGGCCGTTAGTCGTGATCACCGGGCCTCGAGTGGGGCGAGCCGAGGGAGCCTGCGCATGGCCAGTGGAGGGTTTGAGGCTACGCTCAGTGAGCTGATCAAGGCTGCCGCGGCCTTCGGGGTGCGTGGCGACGAGGTGAAGCAGGCGCTCGCGCGGTTCCGTTCGGCGGCTGATGTGCCCGGCGGCGCGTTCGGCAACCTGGAAGTGTCCGGGAAGATGGCGTCGGGGTACGAGGAGTTCTTCAGCCAGGTTACGACCGTCGTCACCAAGCTGTCCGACACGCTCGAGGCCGGGGCGGAGAGCCTGTTCAAGTCCGCGGTGAACTACTGGGCCGCCGAGCATCTGGTGCAGCGGTACCTCCGGTACGTGCACGAGGTCAAGCTGGACAACGCTGGCCTGATCAACGGCCCGAACGCCGGCCTGGGCACTGCCGCCCTGGGCGAGGGCGGGTGAGTTCGCGGTGTCCTTCCTGGGAAACGTCGAGGGAATCTTCGATCCCGGCGGGGATCCTGAGGCCGTCCGCGGCGCGGCGCGGGCGACCCGGGCGCTGGCCAGCGAGCTGCGCGGGACCGTCTCGGCGCTGGACCCGGTCGCGGCGGATCTCAAGCAGTTCTGGCGCGGGGCCGGGGCGCATCAGGAGGGGTCCGCCGCCGACAATTTCCAGCGGGCATGGGGGAAATTCAGCAAGGACGTCCTGGAGTGCGCCGAGCAGCTCGACGAGGCCGCGACGAGGATCGACAAGATAGCCGGCGCGATCGCGACCGCGCAGGCGGAGGCCGCGAGGCTGAAGCAGGTTATCGAGCTCACCATCGCCGGAGGCGCCCTCCTGACGTTCTTCAGTTTCGGCGTCTCCGACGCTACCGCGGATGTGATGGCCGCGACCGATATCGCGGTGGCGGCGGGAGTGATGACCGAGGTCGATGGTTTTATCGCCAACTCGGTGGCGCTGCTCAGCGATGTGACGGCCGCGCTCGCCAAGGTCGCGGCCCAGTTCATGCTGGGCGTCATTTCCGACGGCCTCGCGATCATGGCCTTCAAGCCGTTCGAGGGCGAGAACCCGTTCAGCCTGTCCAGCTACGACGCCAACGACGTCTCGAACGTCCTCCTCGGCGGCCTGGTGTCCGGGGCACTGGGCGTGGTCGTCAACGGGGTCACGCCGGTCTCGGAGTTCATGCAGGCGCACCCGGTGGCGGGTGCCGCGCTCTGGAACGCCACCTCGGCCTTCAGCTGGGGCGTGCCGTGGGAGTTCTGGGTGCTCGGCCAGCCTTTCGACCTGCACACCTGGCAGATCCTGGGCGAGAGCACCGGCATCTCCTTCGTGAGCGCGAGCGTGCTCGGCAAGGCGGGCACCACAGACACCCCGCTGGGGAGGCTGCTGAGCGCCGAAGGAGAGACCGGCCTGCCGGGGGTCACCAGGGCCGACGTGAGCAACAACGGTTTCATCCTACCCATAACCGGGATCAAGTACCTCATCAATGGCGGGCCCCAGCCCACCAGGCTTCTCGCTCCGGACACCGGGCCGACTCTGCCGCCGGCGCCAGGCGTCGCCGCGCCGAACGTGCCGGAGTTGCCGCCGGGGACGCCGGTACGGCTGGTTCCGCCGCATATCGGCGGGGGGACGCAGACCGTCGCGCCGGGGGACAGCCTGTGGGACATCGCGCGGCGGCGGCTGGGCAACCCCAGCCTCTATCCGGTGATCGCGTCGGCGAACCCGCAGGCGGTGGGCCCGGACGGGACGATCGTGGCGGGCCAGGTGCTGCGCATCCCGGTGCTGCCGCCGCTGCCGCCGGGCGCCACGGCTCAGGTGGTGCAGCCCGGGCAGAGCATATCGGAGATCGCGGGCGGGAACACGGAGCTGGCGCGGCGCATCGCCGAGCTGAGCGACGTTCAGGAGCCCTCGCTGATCTATCCGGGCCAGGTGCTCATCATCCCGCCCGCCGGCTGACCGCGACTGCGGGCGCGGGCGCCGATCCGGTCTCGCAGCCTGCGGGCACGGGCCGGCCGGGCCGCGGAGTAGCAGCGGCGAGCACGCTGGTCAGCCGTCGAACTCAGCCAGTGTTCCTGGCGTAGTCACAGTTGCGCCCCGTGCCTGGCGGGGCGCGCCAAGCCGTGCCGCGTCCAGATGCAGATTCCGCTCTGCGGGGCTCGCCGAGGGAGAGGCAATGACCTGCATCATCCGCGCCCGCGGCCGGCGCCGCCAGCAGGATGAGCGCGGGCGAGCTTGCGGCTGCGGTCCTGCTGGCGCGACAGTCCCGGCCCGGGCCGGGACGATGAGGATCAGCCGGCGGGGCACACGTTGACGGCTTCCGCGGAAGAGTACTTCGAGGCCGGGCAGTGGGACGACGCGCTCGCCGAACTGGAGTCGGCGGCGGGGGTGCGCGGCCGTGGCGAAGTCCCGGTCCGGGCACACGGGCTGATCGCCTTGATAGCCGGACACCGGGACGATTCGGATGTGGCAGAGAAACACCTTGCCGCCGCCCGGGACCGGGCGGCTAGCTCCAACCGGTGCCGCATTATGTCGTCCTACCTGCTCCGGGCGCGCGCGCTCGCCGCGGAGCGGGCAGGGAGCCCGGGTGAGGCAGTCACCGTGCTCGCGGCATGTCTCGACCCTTGGGTCGCGGCGAAGATGCGGCACCGGGACTTGCTGCTTCCGCTGCTGGCACGGCTGGCCCTGGCTGTCGGGGACGCGGTCACTGCCGTCGCCGCGGCGCAGGCCGCAGCCACGGATGCGGAAAAAGGGCGGCTGCCGGTCCAGACCGCGGCCGCCAGTTACTGCACGGGGCTGGTGACAGGCGACCCCGCGCCAGTACTCGCGGCGGCCGTCTACTACCAGTCGGCGGGCCGCCCGTTTGATCGCGCACAGGCGCTGGAGGACGCCACGGTGCTGCTGGCCCGGCGCGGGGATCTGCCCGCCGCGCGCCGCGCGTTCGAAGACGCGGCCAGGCTGTACCAGGAGCTGGGCGCGACATGGGACTTGCGCCGTGCGGATTCCCGGCTGCGTGGCTATGGCATCCGCCGTGGCCGGCGTGGCTGGCACGGCAAGCCGGCCCAGGGGTGGGATGCGCTCACCCCCACCGAGAGGAGGGTGGCCCACCTTGTTGCTGGTGGGCGATCCAACCCGGAGATCGCGGCCGAGTTGTTCCTGTCCCGTAACACCGTGCAGACACACGTGTCACACATCCTGGCCAAACTCGGGGCGCGATCACGGGCCGAGGTCATCCTCCAGGCACTCGGGCGGCCGTGGAAGGGTGAGGGGAAGCGGCAATAGACAGGTCTCCCGCACGGTTCAGCGCGCCGCGCCGTCTCTGCCGGATTCGGCCAGCGCCAGGGCTTCGGTGTCGGACAGGGCGCGGTCCCAGGCCCTTATCCCGTCAATCAGTCCGGAGAACCAGTCGGCCGCGCCGCCGAACAAGCCCCGGCCGACCACGAACGAGCCAGTGGCGGACCATACCCGGCTGAAATCCGCGGTGGCAGCGCGACGGCCATCGACATACAGGCGTAGCTGGTCAGCCTCTGTGTCGTGGACGCCGGCCAGGTGCTGCCACTGGCCGACGCAGGGCGCCAGCGAGTCCGCTGCCCATGCCGGGCCTGCCTTGACGCTGTCGCCCGACAGCATCGAGAACGCCCAGGCGTCATGGACGGCCGAGTACTGGAGGTAAAACCCGCTCACCTCGGTACCGTCCTGGCTGATCACTGTGTGCCATCCGCAGTTGTCGGCCAGCCAGACCCACGCCGACACCGAGAAGGCTTTGCCGGTGTCCAGGAAGCAAGGTGTCGTCGCGGCGGCGGAAAACCCGCTGAAGACCACCCGCCGGCGTAATAACCCGCCGCCCCACCAGCCACCAGTGAGCGTGAGCGGGTGACCGCCCGCCCGGTCGGCGATCAGCGAGTCGCTGCCCTCATCCATCAGGTAGCTGGCCCGCAGGCCGTTACGCAGGGTGGCGGCAGGGTCGCCATCGCCGGGCGCCGCGGTGAGGGCGGGCGTCTCGCGGCCGCGAGGGGGGACCAGCATGGCCGCGTCAAGCCTGCCCTCGCGCGCCGAGCAGATCAGCTCCTCCAGGTCCTGCTCGAGCAGGGCGCCGGATTTCGAATAGCACACAGTGCCGTCGCTGACCACCATGAGCGTGGGGACATCACAGACCCCGAATCTTGCTGCCAGATCCTTTTCATCCTCGATGTTCACCTTGCCGAACACGATGTCGGTGTGACGCCCGGACGCGCGCTCGAAGACCGGGCCGAAAACGGTGCAGCGCGAGCACCAGTCCGCCCGGAAGGACACCAGGACCAGGCCGCCGCCCGCAACGACATTCTCCCAGTTCTCCGAGGTCAGCTCGACGTTGGCGACGGCCTCACCACCGGTCTTCGAAGAGGGGTCCGCTCTGCGGAGACGCCCCATCGTCGGCTCGCTCCCCATCTGCCTGGTCATCTCCCTCACTGATCGGCTTCCTGCCCGCCGGCCTGCTGTGCTGGATACGCCTCAGCATCGCCCGGGCTTCATCGCCGCGCCGCCCGGCCCGCCTGCCCTTCACGGCGGCGCCTGCGTCGTCCGCAATCACTGTGCCGCCCGCCGCTACCGGCCGTGCCGCCCGTAAATCTCACCGAGATGGCCGATACCTACCCGGTGCCACAACGGCACATAATGATCGCGGCAGATGATCAGAATGGCTGGAAGCAGCGGCTTCCGGCCGTGGAGGCAAGCCCAGTGCGACGTTTCCCCCCGGGGGCGCGGTCCGAAGGCAGCGCCCGCATGCCGGGTCCTGGGCGCGCACTGGCAGATACCTGAGTTGGGGTCGGATGGACAATGACCGATGATCAGGAACGGCAGGCCGCAGCCGAGATCGAGCAGAGCCACCCGCATTGGGTGGTGATGTGGGGGTGTTACTCCCGCCTGTTCTGGGCTTTCCCGCACTTCCAGGCCCCGAGGGGAACGATCGTCAGCGCCCCCAGCGGTGAGCGGCTGGTTGTCGGCATGCACGATCTCGAGGCCGAGATGCGCCCCGGCAACCTGCGCGTACCCGCGTACGACGCACCACAGCGAGCCGCCCAGCTCCCTCGGCGGCTCAGCCGTGAGGAGGTGGAGAGAAGAACGTTCGCCACCGCCGCTGCCCAGACTGGCTCACCAGCGGCCGCTTCGGCTCCCGAGCGGCAGGGAGTTCCGGTTCCGGCGCGATACCCTCCAGGCACCCCGTCATCGGTGCAATGGGCAGCGGCGCCCACGCCCGCCTGGGTGCCGCGCCCCCAGGACCAGCCGTTAGCACTGGGCTGCGACCCCTACGCCGTCGACCCTTACCGGCCCGATCCTTACGGGTCCGATCCTTACGGGTCCGATTCCCACGAGTCCGATAAATACGAGTCCGATCCGGGCGAGTTCTGGCAGGGTCTGCGGACTACCTGAGGACGTCCAGGCCGGCCGGCCCCGGCCGGCCTGGACGGCATGGTCAGGCGAGGTCGAACCGGTCCAGGTTCATCACCTTCTGCCAGGCTGCGACGAAGTCGTTCACGAACTTCTCCTTCGCGTCATCGCCCGCGTAGACCTCCGCGAGCGCGCGCAGCTCAGAGTTCGAGCCGAAGACGAGGTCGGCACGGCTGCCGGTCCACTTGACCTCGCCCGTGGCGGCGTCGCGGCCCTCGAACGTATTCGCGTCCTGCGACACGGATTCCCACGTGGTGCCCATGTCGAGCAGGTTGACGAAGAAGTCGTTGGTCAGCGACCCGGGGGTGGTCGTGAGCACGCCGAGCCCCGACCCGTCGTAGTTTGCGCCCAGGACGCGAAGGCCGCCGACCAGGACCGTCATCTCCGGGGCGCTGAGGGTGAGCAGGTTCGCCTTGTCGATCAGCAGGTACTCCGCCGGTAGCCGGCTGCCCTTCCCGAGGTAGTTGCGGAACCCGTCGGCCTTCGGCTCGAGAACGGCGAACGACTCCGCGTCGGTCAGCTCCTGCGACACGTCGGTGCGGCCCGCCGCGAAGGGGACCTCGACGGCGAAGCCGGCGTCCTTGGCGGCCTGCTCGACGCCCACCCCGCCGGCGAGCACGATCAGGTCGGCCAGCGAGATTTTCTTGCCGTCGGCCTGGGCGGCGTTGAAGGCATCCCGGATCCCCTCGAGGGTGCGCAGCGCCGCCGCCAGCTGGTCGGGGTCGTTGACCTCCCAGCCGTTCTGCGGCTCCAGGCGGACCCGTGCGCCGTTGGCACCGCCGCGCTTGTCGCTGCCGCGGAATGAGGAAGCCGCCGCCCATGCGGTGGAGACGAGCCGCGAGACCGACAGGCCCGAGGCGAGGATCTGGGCTTTCAGCCAGACGATGTCGGCCGGGCCGACGAGTTCGTGGTCCACCGCCGGGACTGGGTCCTGCCAGATCAGCGTCTCGGACGGGACCTCAGGCCCCAGGTAGCGCGCGACCGGGCCCATGTCGCGGTGGGTCAGCTTGAACCATGCACGGGCGAAGGCGTCCGCGAACGCCTCCGGGTCCGCCATGAAACGCCGCGAGATCGGCTCGTAGATCGGGTCGAACCGGAGCGAGAGGTCGGTTGTCAGCATCATCGGGGTGCGGCGCTTCGACGGGTCGGCAGGGTCGGGGGCGGTTCCCGCGCCGGCCCCGTCCTTCGGCTGCCACTGGTACGCGCCGGCGGGACTGCGGGTGAGCTCCCACTCATAGCCGAAGAGGATCCGGAAGAAGCTGCTGTCCCAGGTGGTCGGGGTGTCGGTCCAGATGACCTCGAGACCGCTGGTGATCGCGTCGCCGCCCACGCCGGTGCCGAACGTGCTCTTCCAGCCGAGGCCCTGCTGCTCCATCGGGGCAGCCTCGGGATCGGGGCCGACGTTGTCATCCGGTCCCGCGCCGTGAGTCTTGCCGAACGTGTGGCCGCCGGCGACCAGGGCGACCGTCTCTTCGTCGTTCATCGCCATCCGGCGGAACGTCTCACGGATGTCGCGAGCGGCGGCCAGCGGGTCCGGGTTGCCGTTCGGGCCTTGCGGGTTGACGTAGATGAGGCCCATCTGTACCGCGGCCAGCGGATCCTCGAGCTGGCGGTCGCCGGTGTAGCGCTCGTCGCCAAGCCAGGTGGTCTCGGGCCCCCAGTAGACGTCGTCGTCCGGCTCCCAGACATCCTCGCGGCCGCCGCCGAAGCCGAAGGTTGCCAAGCCCATGGTCTCCAGGGCGACGTTGCCCGTGAGGACCATCAGGTCGCCCCACGATATCTTCCGGCCGTACTTCTTCTTGACCGGCCACAGCAGCCGGCGGGCCTTGTCGAGGCTGACGTTGTCCGGCCAGCTGTTGAGCGGCGCGAAGCGCTGCTGGCCGGCCCCGGCGCCGCCGCGGCCGTCGCTGATCCGGTAGGTGCCCGCCAGGTGCCACGCCATCCGGATCATGAGCGGGCCGTAGTGGCCGAAGTCGGCGGGCCACCAGTCCTTGGAATCGGTCAGCACCTCGGCAATGTCGCGCTTTACGGCCGCCAGGTCGAGGGTCTTGAACGCCTCGGCGTAGCTGAACTCCTCGCCGAGAGGGTTGGCCACGGCCGGGTTCTTGGCCAGGATCTTCAGGTTGAGCCGGTTCGGCCACCAGTCACGGTTGGCGTCGCCCTTGGTGGGGTGCGTGAGGCCTCCGTGGGCGGCCGGACACCTACCGCTCTGCGCGGCGGCCCCGCTTTCTGGCGTCGGCCCTTCGATGACTACCGGATCATGGTTCTCTGACATGCGAATCCTTTCCGGGCTAGGCGGAACATGGTGATCAGGAACTGCGGGCGGTGCAGCAGCCAGGGCACAGGCCCCAGTAGATGACCTCGGCCTCGCCGATCGAGAAGCCATGGTCGTCGGACGCGGTCAGGCAGGGCGCCTTGCCGACCGCGCAGGCGACGTCTGCGACGACGCCGCACGACCGGCACACGACGTGGTGGTGATTGTCCCCCACGCGTCCCTCGAACCGGGCAGGGCTGCCAGCCGGCTCGATGCGGCGCACGAGCCCGGCCGCGGTGAGCGCGTGGAGGGCGTCATACACGGCTTGGAGGGAGACATGGCCCACGCGGCGGCGCACCCCGGAGGCGATCGCCTCGACGCCGAGGTGCTCACCGTCCCGGACGGTCTCCAGCAGCGCGACGCGGGCGGCCGTCACCCGCAGGCCGGCCCGGCGCAACTCCTCGGCGGTGGTCGGAGCCTGCGATGCGGTCATGGAGCCCAACCTACCCGCATAAACACGAACAGCTCAAGAGAACGAATGATCCAAGTCTTTTGCGCGGCGACCGCAACTTCGCTCCGGTATGTCCTCGCCAAACCCAATGCAAGGGATATGCTGGCATTTAGCCACAAGCGCCGGGCGGCGGCCGCCATGGCAGGAGTCTGGACCGCGGGGCACGGCGGTGGCCGGGGAAGCGATGACCACACCGGAGCGCAGCGCCAGGCAGCAGGGCAGCACTGGCCTGGCGATCACGTTCCGGGTGCTGGGGCCCGTTGAGGTCTGGTCAGCCGCAGGCGAGCCCATTCCCATCAAGCAGAGGGTACACCGCGCGGCCCTCGCGCTCATGCTGCTGCGCGTCGGCGATACCTGCCCGCGGGCCTGGCTCTGCCAGGCTATATGGGGAAAGTGCCTGCCAGCCTCCGGGCCGAGCGCGCTGCGAACCACCGTGTACGGCCTGCGCCGGGAACTGGCTGCCCTAGGATGCCGCCTGCGGACGCGCCAGGCGGGCCCGAATCCGGGCGGGTACGCCATCGCGGCCGCGGAGGACGAGGTCGACCTCCAGGTATTCCGTGCGCTGGCGGACGCCGGCCGGGCCGCGTGGTACCGGGGGGACGTTAACCGTGCCGCCGGGGCGCTGGGCGAAGCGCTGCGCCTGTGGCGCGGCCTTCCGGCCGATCTCCCGGCAACCCCGGCGGCAGGGGCCGAAGCCAGCCGCCTGCGCGAGGAGTTCCGTAACGCGCAAGACGTGTGGATGGATGCGCGGCTGTCGCTTGGCCAGCACCATGAGGCGGCACCGGAACTGCGCCGCATCCTCATCCGAGAGCCACTGCGTGAGCACGTATGGGCCCAGCTGATGCTGGCCTTGTACCGCTGCGGCGACAGCCTCGGAGCGCAAAGCGCCTTCTACGCCGCCCGGGCGGCGCTCATCGCGGAGTACGGCGCCGAACCCGGGCCAGAACTCGCGGAACTCCACCGCCAGGTACTGGCCGACAGCCCCGCCCTGGGAGCCGGCAGCTGGCAGAAACCCGACCGGTTACCTGCGCCGCGCTCAGGAGGTCGCCAGGGCCGAGATACCGAGTGCCCCGCGGAGTCGGCGCGCGGTGCGCCGCTGCGCCACGTGAGCTGCGTAAGCCGTGCACAGCGCGCCCATCGCGACGGCAAGCTCATAGGTGATCAGCCGGGAGCAGACATGCGCCGTAACCTGCGAGCCGCGCACGGTCGTCACCGCCGGGTGGAGGTCCACGGGCAGGTCGCGGTGGCGGACTCGGTCAAAGCCCACCTGGCAGCCGAACAGCGGCGCGGCCGGCCCGAAGAGTTCCGTTGCGCGGGCGGCCAGCGCCGCCAGGGATTGCGCGGCCTGCGTCGTGATCTGATCGGCAGAGCAGTACAGGACCGTCTCGGTGCGGCTGTGGCGCAGGACGGCGGGGCCGACCCCCACGGCAAGGACCGCGGGCTGAGCGCGGGCGATCGTCCATAGCCTGCCCGTCGGCACCGGATGGAGCGCCTGCAGGCCGCGGAGCATCTCCCGGATCGCGTGCCCTGCTGGCAGCTGCGCACCGTTTTCTCGCAGCACCAGCGCCCACTCGCCGGGATCCAGGGCGATCAGCGCTACCGCCGACCCGCGCGGCCCGGGCCCCCCGGGCCCCCCGGGCTCGCCGGCGGGCGGGGTGATTCCGTCCAGCACCTTCAGCTGAACCTGGGCCCGGCCTGATGACCTCATGGATTCAGCGCCTCCCGCGCGATAGCCGCATGGACCAGGTTCTCCGCGTGCTGCGCCTGCACCTGAAAGCCTATGCGTCGGTGCATTACCGCATTGTTGAGCAGCCGTGAGTCCGCAGGTCCGGGCGGGTACTGGTTCATAACCGTTATCAGCGAGGCTGCCCGCGCAAGGCCGGTGGTATCTTCGTCTCACCCAACGGTGTGGCAGGATTTCGCTGAGTGCATGACCGCGGGCCGGACGTCATAACCGCGTGGCGGCAAAGCACGCAGAAGAGGCGTAGCTGATCATGAGTCCACGTACTAAAGTCACCCGCGAGCAGTGGATCGTGGCCGCAAGCCGGCTGCTCGCCCAGGGACTGGTGCCGGCCGACGTGCCACTCAGCGATCTTTGCGGGCGCCTGGGCGTCACGAAAGGGTCTTTCTACTCGCATTTCCCGCGAGGCCTGGAGGAACTGCACCGCGAGATCATCGCCAGATGGCTGCGTGACAGCGCCGCTGATGGCCTGGCCGCCGCGATGAAAGCGGTCCGCGACCCGCGGGACCGGTTGCGGCTGCTGCGCGCCCGCGGGCTGGAGACGGCCCAGCGGGATGGCGCCATGCGGCGCTGGGCGTCGAAGGACCCGGCTGTCGCCAGCGCAGTGGCGTACCTGGACGCCGAGGTGATCGCGCACGCCACCAGGGCACTGTCCGACCTCGGCCTGCCGGGCGAAGAGGCCGCCGTACTGGCCGAGGTCGTGGTGCATGCGTTCGCCGGAGCGCACCACTTCCTTCCCGCGCCGCCGCGCTCGGACCCGGCCAGATTCGAGGCGCTGCTGGCGATCCTGACCCGCGCGGCGGCTGGCCCGGCGCGGGCCGGCCAGGATGACGGCCTGGTAGACGTGACGGCAGGCGCAGCCCCAGACGAAGTGGTGCTCTTCACTATCGCGCAAGGCCTCCCGGTGGAGGCGCGCAAGGACCTGCGCGAACGGGCACAGCGATTTGCCGAGCAGGCCGCAGCCAGGGCGGCCTCAGCCCCGCGCGGTCGCGGGCCGGCGGCGGAAGCCGGCCGGGGCGGCGGTGCCAGGCGAGGCACTGGCACGTGAGCCCGTTGCCGTTCGCATGATCATCAGATGCAGGCAGCCGCCACCGGTTGTTTTCGCGATTGGAATCTGCCGTTTCAGGGATCCCTTGCAGCAAACTTCCTAGTATGCGTAGCATACCCAGCAGAATGTACATCTGACCTGCGTGACCTCACCCAGCTTGCTCGCGGGGGAGCCGGAAGAGACCGTGCGACTGTGACCGCAGCCCGGTCGGCGACCGTGCTCTCCTGCCGGCCCGCCACGGGTCGGCAGGCAAGCCGGAGATCATGTCTGAGCCAGGGGAGCAAGCGATGCCCGTCGAAACCGCGCCGGTGGCGTTCGACCGTGAGATGCGATTCGGGGAGATCCGCTACCCCTTTCATATCCGTTCCGGCCGGGCGGCGTGGGACGAGCTGGTCGGCCGGCTCTCCGGTCTCAACGCGGACCGTTTCCTGCTGGTCACCGACAACGGAGTCCCCCCATCGGTAGTCGGCACCGTGAGCACCGGGCTGGGAAAGCTCGCGCCAGTCACCGTCCTGCGGGTGTCAGCGAACGAGAAGACCAAGTCCATCACCACGATCGAGCACCTTGCGGAGGAGGCATTTGCCAGCGGGGCGACTCGCAAGTCGGTCTTCGTGGCCCTGGGCGGGGGACTTGCCGGGAACGTGGCCGGGCTGCTCGCCCACCTGTTCCTGCGCGGCGTCCGCCTGGTTCACATCCCGACCACGCTGCTCGCGATGTCTGACTCGGTGCTCAGCCTGAAGCAGGCGGTGAACTCGCCAGTCGGCAAGAATCATCTCGGCGCCTTTCATCCTCCCGAGCTGGTCTGGGCTCATCTGGATTTCCTGGCCTCCCTTCCCGCGGAGCAGATCCGGGCGGCTTTGTGCGAGGCAATCAAGAACGTCGTGGCGATCTGCCCCGAGGCTTATGACGAGATGGCCGCCAGGCTGCGCCCGGACGCGATGTACGCCCCGGCCGGGCTCACCTGGTTCATCGGGATGTGCGTGGAGGCTAAGCAGTCGGTCGTGGCGGCCGACCAGTTCGAGAAAGGCCCCGCGCTCATCCTGGAGTACGGGCACACGGTCGGCCACGCGGCCGAGCTCCTTTCCGAGGGCACCTTGAGCCATGGCCTGGCCATAGGGGTCGGAGGACTAATCGCGGCCCGTATCGCCGCCAGCCTCGGTTTCGGTGACCCTCATCTTGAGAAGGCGCACGAGGCCCTGCTCGAGTTCAACGGCGCGCCGACCATGTTTCCCGACGGCCTGACCGCGGACCGGCTCATGCAGGCCATCCGGTTCGACAACAAGCGCGGCTACGTGCCGCACCGGGCGGGGCACGTGGACATGGTGCTGCTGGAGGAACTGGGAAAGCCGCATCAGCCAGGCGGCAGCATGATCACCCAGGTGCCGGAAGACCTGGTCCGCACCGCCATCGAGAGCCGGACAATCAACTCACACTCCCGGAGGGCCAGCAATGGCGTTTACGACGATCGGGTCGGCGCATAACATCCCGCCGGTCGACACCTACGGCGTCATCACCAATGACATCGCCGGCCTCGGCGAGATCCGGAACCTGGTCGGCGGCACCGGAACCGCCCGGTGGAAGCAGCTGATCAACGGGATGCACCTCGCGGGAGCGTGGGGACCCGTCGAGTACGTGGAACTCCCGCCGGGAGCATCATGCGGCGAGCACCTGCACGCCGAGCGGGAAGAGATCTACTACATCATCGACGGATCCGCGGTCATGCAGGTCAACGGCACGAGCGTCGAGGTCACCGCCGCAGACCTGATCACCTGCCCGATAGGGACGGTGCACGGAATCGGCGTCCCGGCCGACGCCGGGCAGCCGATGCGCTTCTTCGTGGTCGAGATGTTCCCGCACCAGGGGCCGCCGGGGCCGGCGGTGCGCATCGGCGTCCGTGACCAGCTGCAGCCCTTGCCCGGGTACCGCGGGTACGCCGAGGATGACCTTCGCGTCGCCACGATCGACCTGACCCGCCACTTCACCGGGCCCTGGCGGTCGTTCACCGAGATCGAGATTCCCGCTGATGCCGTCATCGGGCCTTACCAGCCCCGGGCCGCAACGACCGAGGTGCTATTCGTGACCGAAGGCGAGGCCGAGGTCACCGCCGGCTCCGAGGTGCTCAAGGGCGGGCCGGGCCTGTGCGTCGGCGGCTCCGCCGCATCAGCCGTGACCGTGCGCAATCCGAGTGACACCCGGGTCCTCCGGATGATCTCAACGCAGGTGGCAGTCTGATGGACCTGAACCTCACCGGCCACACCGCCCTGATCACCGGGGCGGCGAGCGGCATCGGCAAGGCGGCCGCGGCGGTCATGGCCGCCGAAGGCGCCCGGATCATCCTGGTAGACCTGGACAAGGACGGCGTGAACGCGGCGGCGGCGCAGCTGCGCCCCGCCGCCGACGGCATGCCACACGCCGCGGTGAGCGCCGACCTGTCCACAGCCGAGGGCGTCGAATCGGCGATGCGGGAGGCACTCGCCGCCGGGTCTGTGGATATCTTCGTCTCCAACGCCGGGACGTGCGAATGGCGCAGCCTGGACCAGCTCACCGACGCCGACTGGCACACTACGTTCGACCTGAACTTCATGGCCCTGGTCCGCGCCGTCCGCTTCCTGCTGCCGGGGATGCGCGAGCGCCGCCGGGGCTCGATCGTGATCACGTCGTCAGACCTCGCCCGCCAGCCGGAGGTCAGCCCGGCCGACTACCAGGTGGCCAAGGCCGGGCTCCTGGTCATGACCAAGGTCCTGGCCATGGAGGCGAGCCCGCACATCCGGGTCAACGCGGTCGCCCCCGGGCCGGTGTGGACGCCGCTGTGGTCGCGGCCTGGCGGGATCGCCGACAACCTGGCCCGCGTCCACCAGCGCCCGCCGGAAGAGGCGGTTGAGTACGAGCTGTCGCAGCGGCACCTGCCGCTGCGCCGGATCGGCAAGCCGGAAGAGGTCGCCAAGGTCATCGCGTTCCTGGCTTCTGACGCGGCGGCGTTCGTTACCAGCTCCGTTTACGGCGTAGACGGCGGCAGTGTCCGCAGCCTTCTGTGACCGGGAAAGCCGAAGCAGACATGACCTCTACCTCCGGCCCGCGAGCCTCTCAGGCCGCTGCCGCAGCAGGGGAGTCGGTGGCGTTCCTCGCTCCCGGCGAGGGCCCGGCGATCAGCATGGGCGCGCTTCCCCTGATCTTCAAGGCGCGCTCCGCCTGGACCGGCGGCGCGTACGAGATGCATGAGCAGCCGATCAAGCCGGGCGTGCTCGTAGCCCCGCACCGGCACGAGAACCAGGACCAGGTCAGCTATGTGGTTGCCGGGACTCTCGGGTTCATGGTCGGCGGACAGGAGTTCGAGGCCCCGGCCGGCAGTTTCATCTGGCGCCCCCGCCGGGTCACGCACGCCCTGTGGAACAGCGGGCCGGAGGAGGCCCGGATGCTCGAGATCAGCTCTCCCGGCACCGAGATCGAGGAGTTCTTCCGCCGGTTCGGTGACCTTACCGAAGCCGGCTCGGCCACCGCCGAGGCGGTGGCTGAGCTCGCCGCGCCGTACGGCATCACGTACGACCTGTCCGTGATCCCCGGCCTGGAGGCCCGGCACAACGTCTCAGCCGGCGGGGCATGGTGGCCCGAATGACCGGCGCGGCCCGGCAGGCTCGGCTGCCCGGCATGGTGCGCTAGAATATCGGTCGATATTTATTAATTTTGGTCGATATCCTTAAGTGCGTGCCTAGGCTTCTGCCACGCACCAGTCTGGTAGGGCTGATGCGACCGAGAGGTCATCGATGGATTTCCGGGTTCTAGGTCCCCTGGAGATCGTCTCCGGCTCAGGCGAGCCGGTGCCGATCGTGCAGCCGCAGCAGCGCGCGATCCTGTCGGTGCTGCTGCTGCAGGCAGGACGCCCGTGCAGCCACGCGAAGCTGGTCGACGCGCTCTGGGGCGAGGCACCGCCCAAGAACCCCGTCAGTGCCCTGGTCAGCCACATCTCCAGGATCCGCCGGCTCCTCGATTCCGCAGGCCGGCTGCAGACACTGCGGGGCGCTTACCGGATGGACCCGGGCCCGGGCGAGCTGGACCTGTACCGGTTCCGCCGGCACCGGTCCCGGGCGCAGCAGGTGCTCGGTCTCGGCGACCCGGAGGGCGCCGCGACGCTGCTCGCCGCGGCCCTGGACTGCTGGCGGGACCCGCCGCTGGCCGACGTTCCGTCCACGCCCGAGATCGACGCCGATGTCGCCCAGCTCACGGAACAGCGCCGGGCCACCGAAACCGAGCTGATGGACCTCATGCTGGCACTCGGCCGTCATCAGCAGGTCGTCGCCGACCTGCACCGCATTGTCACCGCAGATCCCCTGGCCGAGCGCTCCTGGGCGCAGCTGATGCTGGCCCTGTACCGGAGCGGGCGCAAGGGCGAGGCACTGGCGGCCTACAGCAAGGCACGCGCGGCCATGATCAGCATGCTGGGCACCGAGCCGGCCCGGGAACTCCAGACCCTGCTGGCACAGATCCTCTCGGACAGCGAGAACCTGGCCGCCCCGGCGGCGGCCGCGCCGCGGGCGGGGGGCCTGTACTGGCTGCAGCGCCCCGTTGCCCTCCTGGCCGCCGGGAGCGTCATCCGTACAGCTAGTGAGCGACGAGCTCCCTGCGCATAGCGAGGCTTCCGGCAAGGGCGGCGGCGGCGGCGCTCACCGCGAGCACGGCGGCATCGCGCAGGACGCCGCTGGACGAATTATAGAACACCGCCCTCTGCAGCGAGTGAATGCCGTAGGTGAGGGGATCGAAGGCAGCGATCCGCTGCAACCACTCCGGCTCGAAGAAGATCACGCCGATACCGCCGGCCAGGGCGAAGAGTTCCACGGCCACGATCGTCGCGCCCACGGAGACGGGCTGCTTGCGCTGGAACCAGGTGCCGATGGCGATCCCGAGCCCGGCGCTGAACGCCGAGCTGAGCGCGATCGCGGCGAGGGCTTCCAGCCAGAAGAGCCCCTCGGGGCGGGTGAAGTTAGTGACGGCGCCAACGACCAGCATCGCGCTCGCGAGGACGAAAGTGGACAGGAATCCGGCCAGCATCTTGCCTGCGATGATGGTGAGCCGGCTGACCGGGGCGAGCAGCAGTTCCTTGATTGTCCGCTTCTCGAACTCCGTGGCCACGGCCATGCCGCAGGAGATGATGCCGTTGACCGTGACGATCAGGATGATCACGGGAAGCACGCTGTACTGGTAGAGCTGGACGTCCCGGCGGCGGAGGTCATGCTCGGCGATCGAGACCTTGATCGGGCTGGCGTGCCCGAGCCCCTGGTAGTAGGTGGTGATGGCGTCCGGGACCGACCGGCGGATGTCGCCGGCCAGGTCGAAGTTGAGGTTGTTGGCGCGCACGTCCACGGGTGCCTGCTCGTGTGCGGCCACCCGCTGCGACATATCGGGCGGGATGGTGATCACGGTGGACACCTGCAGGTCGTTATACAGCTCGGCGGCGCGCGCCGGGCTGACGGTGTACACACGGAACACGCCGGCGTCCACGACTGCCTGGGTCAGCTTCGCCCCGACCGGGCCGCGGTCGAGGTTCACCACCGCCGCCGGCTCACGGCTCGTCGCCTGCGCGCCGAGGAAGACCACCAGCGTATAGGAGACCGGGACCAGTATGGAGCCCAGGATCTGCAGCGGCTGGCGCAGCCACAGCAGCAGGTCTTTCACGCAGATGGCCCAGACCGACGCGGCGAACGCGGCGGGAGACTCCCGGCGGTGGGAGCCGCGCCCGGGCGACGGCAGCCGGGGGCCGGGACGGCGCAGGAGGAGGCTCAACCCGCTTCCCCCTCCGCGCGGGCCCGGCGGGGCAGCCAGCGTTTCACGCCCGAGTTCAGGCCGCTGAACTTGAGGGCGACCCCTGCCAGGAGGAGGAAGGCAGCGAAGTACCCGGCGAGGACCAGGGCATCAGTCCCCGGCGATAGCGTGCCAGTCCGGAAGCCCTTGAACGCGAGCTGTTCCAGGACTACCGCATAGTGGACGGGAAGGCCGACGCCGAGCGCCTGGACCGCCCGGGTCTGGAACGTGAGCGGGCTGAACACGCCGCTCAGGAAAAACAGCGGGACCGGTATGGCCCGGGTGAGGATGGTGAACGCCGAGCGGTCCCTGATGATCAGGCCGAAGGCCGTGCCGGCCGCCACGAAGACAGCCAGGGTCAGCAGGCAGACGCCGACGACCAGCAGGAGATCCACGGGATGGCCCCCGACCACGACGGCCACCACGCTGACCACGATGACGGCGGCGGGCAGGGCGATGAGGAAGGCGCCGAGCATCCGGCCGACGAGCATGGCCCACGGCCGGGCAGGCGCCAAGAGCAGCTCCTTGATCGTCCCCTTCTCGAACTCGCGGGCCGCCGCGTTGCCGGCTTGCAGCAGGCCGCTGACCATCAGCGCTATCACCGTGATGCTGATGGCCAGGAACGGGATGTATCCGGTGTCCCCGCGGTAGGCATCGTGCTCGCGAGTGATGATGGGCACCAGCCTCGCGTCGGTGCGCGCGTAGAACGTCGTGACCGACAGCCGGATCGCCCGGTGCACGTCGTCGGTCAGGTCCTCATCCAGGTTGTTGACCTGCATCGGCACCTGCACGGCCTGGTTGCGCGCGACCGACTGGTCGAAGTCCGCCGGGATGGTGACGACAGCCACCAGCGTTCCCTGGCGCAGTTGCGCGCTGGCCTGGGCCGCGCTGGCGACATGCAGGCGAAAGCTGTCCGACTGGCGCATGGAGGTCAGGAACTGCTGGGCGTACCGCCCGTGGTCCAGCATGACCACGGCGGTCGGGGCGGCCGAGCCGGACAGGGCGAACAGCGACATCATGATCAGGTAGTTGATCGGCAGGGAGACCGACTGCAGCATTGTCGAGCGCTCGGTCGCAGCGGAGCGGACGTCCTTGATCGCGCATGCCCAGATCACCCGCAGCGACCGGAAACCACTGAGCACGCCCTCGTCCCCTCGTCCCCTCGTCCCCTAGTCCCGCAGCGCGCTGCCGGTGAGCCCGAGGAAGACTTCGTCCAGGCGGGACTCGTGGACGGACAGGTCTCGGATCTCGCACGAGCGCGAGAGCACGGTGACGATTCCCGCGAGGCTGTCGTCGCTGTGCACGGCCACCTTCAGGCTGTGCTCGCCGGTGTCTGGCCCGCGGTGGTGAGACTTGATGAGGGACACGTCCCTGACGCCGGCAAGCCGGCGCAGGCCCTCCAGGATGGGCTCGAGGGAGCCCGGCTCCGCGGCGGCCTGCACGTCGACGGAAACGACGGTCCCGCCGTAGGACAGCCGGAGCCGGGATGGCGTGTCGACGATCACCAGGGTGCCATGGTCGATGATGGCCAGGCGGTCGCAGAGTTCCTGCGCCTCCTCCAGCTGGTTGGTGGTCATCAGGATCGTCTTGCCCTCGCGGCGCAGGTCCCTGATGTAATCCCAGATTGCCGCGCGCGCCTGCACGTCGACGCCGAGGGTGGGCTCGTCGAGGATGATGAGCTGGGGGTCGTGCAGCAGGGCCCGGGCGATCGCCAGGCGCCGCTTCATGCCACCGGAGAACGTCCCCACTCGCGAGTCCTTGCGGTCAGCCAGGCTGACCAGTTGCAGCAGCCGGGTGATGCGATCCTTCTTCTCGCGGCGGGGTACACCGTACAAGTCAGCGTGGAAGCTCATGTTGGCCCACGCCGTGAGCTCCTCATAGAGCGCGGTCTCCTGGGGCACCGTTCCCAGCAGGTGCCGGATCCGCCGGCGGTCCCGCCGGACGTCCATACCCAGGATCTCGATCGACCCCGAGGTCGGCGGGATCAGCCCGCTGATCATGCTGATTGTCGTGGTCTTGCCGGAGCCGTTCGGGCCGAGCAGCCCGAATACCTGGCCCTGCGCCACCTCCAGGCTGAGCCGGTCGACCGCTGCCAGCCGTTTCTTGCCGGAGTTGAATACCTTGCTGACATCACGCAGCGCGATGGCGGCCGACGTGGTCACGCGCGGAGCCCGGGTGTCGCTCGCAGGAACCGCGAGAGGCTTGTCCCGGGTGGGCTGCCCCCGGGCGTGCCCGGCTGAGCGGCCGGCTCACCCGCTCGGCGGCCCGCCGGCTCACCCGCTCGGCGGCCCGCCGGCTCACCCGCTCGGCGGCCCGCCGGCTCACCCGCTCGGCGGCCCGCCGGCTCACCCGCTCGGCGGCCCGCCGGCTCACCCGCTCGGCGGCCCGCCGGAAGCCCTCGTCGGTGGACGCCGACTGTGCCAGCCATAGCTGCTCCTCGCTCGATAGGTCACCAGGCGCGGGATCCCCTGCCGGGCTGCTATAGCGCAATTTAATACCGGACGGTACGGTACACGTACTATTCGGCTTGCTGCAAGGGTTGCCGGGCCGCGAGGCGCCTCCGAGCAGGCTCGATGTCCGCCAGCGGGGGACCGGGGACGGCCCGGACGGGACTTGCCCGACGGGGCGTCGACGGGGCCCTGGTTCAGCGCGGCCCGGGGCGTCGTGACGTTCGGCGACGAGGGCGGTGTCTACGACGGCCTGCTCGATTACCCGGCGAGCACCCGAACGACGCAGATGCCCCAGGCGCATCGCCGCACCGGGCTGCTGCCGCCGTTCGCGGCGCAGCGCGGCTGAATGGCGGCGGGATGTGGCTTACTTGCCCGTGGCAGCCCGGAATCGGGCGACCACCTCGGCGGGGATCCGGCCCCGGTCCTTGACCTCGATGCCCTGCTCCCGGGCCCAGGCACGCACCTCGGTATGACCGGGCCCGTCCCCGGGTGCCTTCCGCCTGCTGCGCAGGGGCCGCCGGGTGGTACCGGTGGTTCGCCGGGCGGACTCGACGTAACCCGCCAGAGCGTCCCGCAGCTCCTTGGCATGGGCAGAGTTCAAGTCAATCTCGTATTCCGCGCCGTCCAGCCCGAAATGGACCGTGCCCTCGGCCTCGGTGCCGTCGAGGTCATCAATGAAGAAAGTATGTATACGCTGAGCCATGTTGGTCTCCGTTCTCAATAGCTCGCTATTCAGCAACATAGCATATATCGCTAATGTCGTGGAATAGAGCGGCGTTCCGGCGATGAGATAACTCCTGCCCTCTCCGAGGCCCTCCTGGTAATTCGGGCCCGCTCGGATGCCCGGGCGCCGGGGCATTGAAAAGCGCGAGCAGGGCGGCCTCGGCTGCCGCTTCGCCAGGTCGCGGAACGCCAGGCAGCCAGGACGGCCAGGCCGTCCGCGGTCGGACGGGCGAACGGTCATCCTCGGGAATGATGCGCTAACCGGGCACGGTGGCTACCGTCGGCTAAGTGCAGACTCATTCTCCGGCCGTGCCGCCGCCACAGCTGCCGGCCAGCAACGGGCGGCGGCGACCCGGGGCCGCCGCCCTGACGGCCCTCGCCTGCGCGGCGTTGATCGCCCTGGTGATCATACAGGCCCGGCACGCGCGCGGGCCGCAGCTCGATCTGGTGCTCCTGATTGGTATCCCGGCGATCTCATTCTGCAGGCGATGGCCGCTTCCTGTCCTCGCGCTGGCCAGCGCCGCCGCCGCCGCGCAGATGGCACTGGCCACCACCTCGCTGCTGGTGAGCCTCGTGCTCGGCGTGGCTGGGTATACAGTGGCCGCCGGGGTCCCGCGGCGGTTGTCGATACGCGCGGTGCTGGTAGCGGCGGCCATTTTCGGCGTGGCGCTTCTATACGCCCGGATGGCGAACGGGCCCTCTCCGTTCGCGGTCGGCGCCGTCGAGGGCTTCCTGCCGCTGGCGGCGGGGTGGTTTATCGGAGACAGCGTCGCGGCGCGTCGTCGTTACGTGGCCGGGCTGGCCCAGCAGGCGGAGCGCGAGCGAGCCGCCGAGGCCGAACACGCCCGGCAGGAGGTCCGGGAGGAGCGGGTGCGCATCGCGCGCGAGCTGCACGACGTCGTCGCCCACACGCTCGCGGTGATAACCGTGCAGGCCGGCGTGGGCAGGCGCCTGATGGCGAGGCGCCCGGAGGAGGCGGGCGCCGCGCTCGAATCGATCGAGATGATCGGGCGGACCGCCCAGGATGAGCTGCGGGTGGTGCTCGGGCTGCTGCGCGAGGAGGATGCGGGGGGCGCCGCGCTCGCGCCGGCGCCGAGGCTCGTCGACCTCAAGGAGCTCGCGGACACCGTCCGGGCCTCGGGGACTCCGGTCGAGCTGCGAACATCAGGCACCGATCGCCAGCTCTCCCCGGCGCTGGAGCTCACGCTCTACCGGGTCGTCCAGGAGGCGCTCACCAACGTCGTCAGGCATGCGCCGCGCGCCGAGGCAACGGTCTGCATCACGGTATCGGCCGCGCAGGTCCGGCTCGAGGTGGCTGATAACGGAGGATCAGCCGGTGACAGAGGATCAGCCGGGCGGACGACGGGCGATCAGGAACGGCCCGACATTCCGGGCACGGGCCACGGGATCGTCGGGATGCGGGAGCGGATCGCCGCGTTCGGCGGCTGGCTCGTCACCGAACAGCTCGACTGCGGCTTCCGCGTGCTCGCGGAGGTCCCGATCGAGGGCGCGATGTGAGCCGCGGACGTACTGCGCGGCCTCGGCCGGTGATGTGCGGTGCCGTGGACGACCGGCAAAGCGTCGCGCAGCCCGGGCAAGAAGGCGCGCCTGGTCATCCCTGACGCAGGCAAGCACCCGCAAGCTTGGCCGCGATGTCATCGGTCAGCACGCACAGATGCGTGCGCAGGAAGAGGTGCCGGCCGGGGACCATGACCATATCGAACGGGCCGGTCGTTTCCCGCTGCCACGCCCTGGCCTCCTCGGGCGTTCCCGCCAGCGAGTCGTGGTCGCCGACGAAAGACGTGATCGGGCAGCTCAGCGGTGCCGCGGCGAGATCGTGGCGGTAACTCTCCCGGATGGCGATGTCGGCTCGCATGCCAGGGATGAAGGATCTCATGAATGCCTTGTTGCTGAGCACGTCCTCGGGTGCGCCATCCAGCGACCGGATGTGGACGAGGATGTCCTCATCGGTGGCCGACGACGGCAGGTAGGGCGGGGGCAGCAAGGTCGGTCCGCGTTGAGCCGAGACGAAAAGGTGCAGCGGGCTGATCCGGTCGCGCAGTCTGCGCGCAAGTTCGAAGAAGACCAGTGCCCCGAGGCTGTGGCCGAACATCGCCATCGGCTCGCCCAGCCACGGTTCGACCTCATCTGCCAGCGCGTCGACCAACTCGGGCATGGAGCAGATCCCCGGCTCGCGGATCCGGCGCTCCCTGCCGGGCAACACGACAGCCACCACGTCGGCCGCCCCGTTCAGCCTCGGGGGCCAGTGCTGGAACTCTGAGGCGAACGCGCCGCCGCCGGCCATGCACAGCAGCCTGGGCGCTCGTGTCCGCGGCCTGCCGAAGGTAGTGAAGAACGCGCTGCTCATGACAGGGCCTGAGCTGTCGCGGTGCTTCGGTCGGCGATGTGCGCGGCCAGCTCGACGATCGTCGGGTTCTCGAACACCTCGATATGCTCGAGTTCTACCTTGAGGCTGTCGTTGACGATGGTCATGAGCCTCGCGACGCTGATCGAGTTCAAGCCGAGCAGGAACAGGTCCGCGTCCGCTTCGACCTCAATGTCCAGCAACTCGCCGACCGTGTCCATGAGGAACTGCTGGATCGGGGTCTCGACGGGCCGGCCGGGAGGACGGCCGGACCGGGACATGGTTTCGGCCGGGCTGGGCAGGGCGCCAATGTCGATCTTTCCCCACCCAGTCTCGGGCATGGCGTGCAGCCAGATGTAGGTCGTGGGCACCATATGTCGGGGAAGCTCGCGCTCCAGGAATCGTCTGATGTCGTGCGGGTCAGTCGGCGCCGCGTCCCCACCGGCCGATGTCGTGTACGCGACAAGCCGCCCGTTGTCGACGCGCACGGCCGCGTCACGCACCTGGGGGTGCTGCAGCAAGTGGTGCCGGACCTCGCCCAGCTCGATCCGGAACCCGGACACTTTGACCTGCTCGTCGTCCCGGCCAACGAAGATCATCGACCCGTCGGCACGGCGGACCGCCCGGTCCCCGGTCCGGTAGGCGCGGCCGTGCGGCGTGTCGATGAGGTGATCGCCGCCTGGGTCATGGAGATAGCCGATCATCAGGCCAGCGCCGCCGATGTACAGCTCGCCGACCTCGCCCGTGTCCGTGGCCGTGAGGTCGGGACGCAGCAACTCGACCCGGCACCCGGGGATCGCGTTACCCAGGGGGATTTCGTCTTCGTTTCCCGTAACCTCCGCCACGGTGGCCCAGATCGTCGTCTCGGTGGGGCCGTAGGCGTTGACGAGCCGCCGCCCGGGTGCCCAGCGCCTGCTCAGGTCGGTGTCCAGCGCCTCACCTGCACTGATCACCAACCGCAGTTGTTCGTGGTCTGAGGGCTCGACGCTGCGCAGTTTTGTCGGCGTGGACACCAGCACAGTGATACCCCGCTCCGCCAGGAACCGCCGGAACGGCGGGCCCCCTGGCCGCTGCGCAGCATCCGGCACGTGCAGGGACGCGCCCGCGCCCATCGCCAGAGTGACCTCGAAGAAGAATGCGTCCACCGTGACCGGCGCGTTGGCCGCGACGCGGTCGTCAGGCCGCACGCCGAGCAGGCGTCGCTGCGCCTGAACGACGTTGGCCAGCGAGGCGTGGCTGCAGACTACCCCTTTCGGCGTCCCGGTCGAGCCGGAAGTGTAGACGATGTAGGCGGCGTCGCCGGGCGCGGTTGCCCCGGCGGGCGCGGCCCCGGCCGCGGGTGACGCGGCCGGGGAGACGTTGGGCGTCGCGTGCGTCAGCTTCTGCTCGTCGTCGCTGACGACCACTACGCACCTTGCGTAAGTCACCTGCCGGAGACGGCGGGCATGAGGGTGCTCGGGATCGAGGAGCAGGACGACGGCCCGGACTTTCATGGCTGCCAGCAGAGCACAGATGGCCACGTCCACCCGCGGCACCGAGATCGCGACCGCCTCCTGAGGCAGCACGCCGCGCTCACGCAGCACGGCGGCGAGCCGGTCGCTGGCCCGGTCCAGTTCCCTGTAGGTCAGCGTCGAGTCGGGGGCTACCACGGCCGGGGCGTCGGGCGTGGCGCGCACGTGATGCCTGAAGACGTCCAGGAAGGTAGGGCGTGCGGTCACCAGATTCTCCTTTTCCCCGCCTGCCTAAACGGATGAGCAGCAGGCTCTCCGGGCGAGGCAAGTTGATGTTGTCCGACCAGCGCACCGTGTCAGCCCCGGGGATGGCGTCGTGGCACCGTTTGAGCACGGTGTTGACGACGAGCCGGCCTTCCAGCCGTGCGAGCATGGCACCGGGGCAGCGGTGCGGCCCGTGGCCGAACGCGAGATGCGGGGCGGCGCGGCTGGCGTAAGCCCGGTTGACCGATGCCAGCAACACAAGCACGGACTGGCCGGCAGTGATCAGCCGGCCATTGATCCGGACGTCCCGCGACGCGGTGCGGCCGATGAACCTCGACGGCGACACCTCAGCGAGGGCGGCCTCCACGTCGAAAGGCTCGGACCGGCGCTCTGCGGCAGGACCGAGCCGATTCAGGACGGCGCCCGCGATGAACCCGCTGGTGGTCTGATGTCCGGACGCCACGAGCATTACCAGATTGGCGGCCAGGTCCATGTCGTCGAAACCGCCCAGCCTGTCGGCGGCGGCTATCAGCTCGCTGGTGGCGTCATCCGCGGGATGCCGCCGTTTGCACCTGACGACATCCAACGCGAAATCGATGAATGATTCGAGCGCGGTCAGCGTTGCATCATCGGTCGTGCGATCAATTCCGGTGATGAGGCGGGTGTAGGCGTCCGACATGACCCGCAGGTTGTCGTAGTCGGTGCACGGCAGCCCGAGAAGCAGCCCGATGACGGCCATCGGCACGGGGCATGCGACGTCGCCCACGACGTCCAGCACAGCTCGGTCCGGAGCGCCGCAGGCCTGCTCGGCCAGCGCGGTGATCTCGCGGGTGAGCCCGCGAATCCGGCGTCCGGACAGTGCCCGCACGACCAGCGGCCGCAACCGCGCGTGCGCGGCCCCGTCTAGGAAGAGCAACTGCCGGGACAGCATGTCGCCCAGCCGGGACGAGGGCTGCATGATGTCGGGATGCGCCACCCGGTGCGGACGCGAACTGAACGCCGGGTCGTCGAGAACCCGCAGCGCCGCTTCCCGTTCGGCCACCAGCCAGGTTTTCGTGTATGGATCCCAGTGGAATGGGTCCTCGGCCGCTATGCTGCCGAACAGCTCGTCGGCGGCTTCCTGCGACGGATGCAACGCCAGCCGGTAAAGGCTCAGCCTCCGATCGCGCGCAATCGTGGACCCGCTGGGAGGCCTCGTAATTGCCACCCGGACCGCCGCAACCTACCGACGCTGGCAGGCATCGAGCACCTCCCACCACAATGCCCAGAAGACTGGTGAACGCAGCTATCGCCATGGTCAGCCTGGTATCGGCGTAAGTCAATAGCCAGTGCGCTTTTCGGCCCTTCCGGGCGGCGGTCAGCTTTTGGCCGAGTCGATCACGTTCGGCTGGACGTCGTGCCCGGGCGGCAGGCACTCCGACGGGGGGTGTCAGCCTCCGGCGGTAGAGTCACCGCCAGTGAGCACTTCGAACTCGCCGGCCGCGGCCAGCCGCGATGATCAGGCGGTGATCGCGCAGCGATGCGCCGCGCAACTGCTCGGCGGCGGCCCGGCGGGCAGTGCCGAGGAGGTCGCGGGGCGGCTGCTGGCCATCCAGGCGCAAGACCCGCGCGGCGCGCGGCTCGCGATCCGGGCGCGCTCAGCGGCACTGTCCGCCTCGGACGTCGACTCCGCGCTCGCGCGGCGCTCCCTGGTTGTCACCTGGCTAAACCGCGGCACGCTGCACCTGGTCCGTGCCGAGGACTACTGGTGGGTGCACCCGCTGACCACCCCGCAACTGCTGACCGGGAACTCCCGCCGGCTGGCGCAGGAGGGCGTGCCGCCGCAAGACGCCGAGCGGGCGGTGGCCGCCGTGCGGGCAGCGGTGGCCGCCGACGGCCCGCTGACCCGGTCTCAGCTCCGCGAGCGGGTCGCCGCTGCCGGGGTGCGGACCGAAGGCCAGGCGATGGTGCACATACTGGCACTGGCCAGCCTCCGTGGCCTCATTGTGCGCGGCCCGGCAGCTGGACGGGATCAGGCGTTCGTGCTGGTCCAGGACTGGCTGGGCGCACCGCCGCCGGCCATGGGCCGGGCGGCGGCGCTCGGTGAACTGGCGAGGCGTTACCTCGCCGGGCATGCCCCGGCGGCGGACCGCGACCTTGCCCGCTGGGCGGGCATCGGGCTTCGGGATGCCCGGCTCGGCCTGGCCCGGTGCTGTGCGGTGCGGCGAGCGGACGGCCTGGCCGAGCCGCCGGGGACCCGGCAGCCCTCGGCGGCCGCGCTGCCACCGCCGCTGCTGCTGGGAGCGTTCGATCCGCTGCTGCTCGGCTGGGCTTCCCGGGATCCTATCGTCGGGCCGCACCCGCGGATCGTCACGGCCAACGGGTTGTTTCGGCCGTTCGCGCTGGCCGGCGGCCGGGCCGTGGCAACCTGGAGCATCGCGCGCGGCCAGGTCGTGCTCGCACCGTTCGCCCCGCTGGACGCCAAGACACGAGCAGCCCTGGACGCCGACGCCGCTGACGTGACACGGTTCCTCGGCGGGTGAGTGGCGGCCGGCCATTCCGGGCAGGCCGGCCACCTGCGGCACCGACCGCCCGCCCGGGCGAGGAACCGGCCACGAGCATCGCGGCGTAGCCGGCCACGGTCGGCGTCAGGTCCGACTCGAAGTACTGCGTCCCGACCAGCGCGTGACTCGAACCCGAGAAGAGCGGTAGCGCAGGCAGGCTCGTTACCCGGGCTCGTCACTCGGGGTCGGCAGCTGCGTGTCCGCCGCCGTGTCCGCCGCCCGGCCAGCCGCCAGCGCCCCGGTCTGCCGGAAGTATGCGTACAGGTCAGCGACTGTCTGCTCGATGGGCCGCGGACGATAGCCGAGTTCTCGCGCTGCCTTCGTGCCATTGACATGGGGAAAGGCCCGCAGTGCGTGCAGCCCGTCTCGCGTGGGCAGCAGCGGATAGCCGGTGGCCCGGGTGGCGATCGTCCCGAGGGGGGCGCAGAGGCTAGCCGACCATGACGGTGCTACGCGCCGGGTAACAGGGATGCCGGAGAACGCCTCGGCCAGGCGGGCCAGCTCCGAGACGGACCGCCGGTGGCCCGGCAGGATGTAGTTCTGGCCTGCCCGGCCGCGCTCAGCGGCGGCCTGCATCCCCGCCACCACGTCGCGGACGTCCACCCAGTCGAAGCCGCCGACCACCATGGCCGGGAGGCGATGGCGCCACAGCGCCAGCATGACGGCGCCCATCCGGGACGGGGCCTCGTCCACCGGGCCGATGATGCCGGTCGGGTTCAGCACGACCGCGTCCAGCCCCCGGTCCACCGCGCTGTACACCTCGGCCTCCCCGACAGCCTTCGACCGGTCGTAGGCGGGCAAGTGCCGCCCGGTCGCGCGGGGGCTCGATTCGTCGATGACCGCGGCCGCGGCCAAATCGTAGGCATGGACAGAGCTACAGTGAACCAGCCGGCGCACGCCCGCCGACAGCGCCGCCTCGGCGACCGCCCTCGCCCCGACAGTGTTCACCGACGCCACGCGCCCGCGCAGGCCGCCCGCCACAGAGATGACGCTGGCCAGATGGTAGACAAGGTCAGCGCCGTCAAATGCGCGCCGCAGGTACTCCCCGTCGCGAACGTCGCCGCGCATCCAGGCGGCGCCGAGCCGCAGCCCGGTGACCGGCTCGCCCAGGTCAGCCACGCGGACATCCTGGTGCTGCGCACGCAGCGCGGCGACCAGGTTAGTGCCGACATAGCCGGCGCCGCCCGTCACAACCTTGACCATCGGCCCTCCGCCGACCGTGCCGGAGCCTCACCGCAGCGTGCTCAGGTGCTGGCAGCTACCATTTCATATCAGATACCGGACCGGACTCGTCCTTTGGCCGGCCGGCGTGCTGTCCGCGGTCGCCGGCGACGGCGGCCTGGATAGCCCATTCAGCGCTTTTGAAATCGCCTCCGTCGGCGGCCACGGCTTTCCGGTCGACGGTGTGCCACGACTCCGAGCGCCCGTATGAACTCCCCGCCGGGCAGACGGATTCAGGTAACCACGTCCCCGCGCCGACCGGGAGCACGGTGAGTTCACGCAGGCCGGTGCCCGCCAGCGCGTCGGCAGGCACTGCCGCCAGCCCGGCCGAACCCGGAACTGGCCGCAGCCGACCCGGCCGGCGGCAAGGACGAGCCCTGTCCCCCCGGCCAGCCCGGCTGCGGGGTGCTGCCGTTAGGCCGCGCGGCGCAGGTGCTCGGTCTTCTCGGTGGTCCGGGCCTGGTCGGTGAACTTGCGTGACAGGCTGGTGAAAAAGCCCAGCAGCGCGCGCCAGAAGTACGCCGCCCCGCCGATCAGGACGCCGGTGAGAGTGACCGCGATGTCGCTGTTGCGGACGGGGATCGACCACACGCTGAACAGGTTCAGGTTGATCAGCCAGGCCACCCCGACGCCCAACGCCACCAGCACGAACGCCCACACCTCAGACGCCAGGGACAGGTACCGGCTCGCGATCCTGGCGACGGCCAGCACTGCCAGCCCGAGCAGCACGATGATGCCGAAAGCATACATCGATGCCGCCTCCTCTCGATTTTCTCGTGTTCTCTTCCGTTTTCACTGTGTGCCCGGCCGAGCGGCTGCGGAATGGCCGAAGGTCAGCAGGGAGCGGGCCAAGAGTCCTTTCCGTGACGCCTCCGTGACGCCGTCCCTCCTTGCCGCATTCACCGCCGTGACCTTGGCGGCGCTTCGCGCCAAGCTCGCCGCCCGTGCGCCGGCGCGCAGCGCAGCCGCCAGGGCCGGCCTTGTCGCGGGCCGGCTGTCAGCGGGGCAAGTTGACATCTGGTTGCCCAAATGGGACCACTCCTTTCCGGGGTCGTGGTTCGCGCAGCACGACAGCCCCGGTACCATCGGTGCCGGGGAACCGTGGTGAGCGCGAGTTCTTCGGAGACTTCCCGCACGCCAGCCTGTTCGGGGGTCTCACGGTCAGGGCGGTACGCGCCGCCCGGCATCCCCCACCAGGCACTGTCAGAATAGGAATGCCGGACGATCAGGCACCGTGCCGGGTCGTCGGGGTGGATGAGCAGCACCTTCAATCGCGTAGACGACCTTCCCGCCAGCGGGCGGGAAGAAGTGACCCATTCTTTGCTGAGTGCCTGCACGAGCATCAGGCCACGACCCCCCTCAGCATCGGTGTCAGCATCCGACAGGACCGGCGGGTTTGGATCGTGATCAAAGACCTCAATCACTACCCGGCCTGGCAGATGGCGCAACGTGAGAGATATTCGCTGTACACCAGCCAGGTCCGCGTACGTGAGTTGCGTGGGATTATCCGGGCCCGATGTTTTGAGTTCCGGTAGGCCACTGGCGAGGTGCCTGTGGTGCAGGTCCTTTTCCAGTGGCCCCCGGCCCGAACCCGCCGTGCACCTTTCAATGCGACGGGCTCTCCAGTGACTACGGCGTGATTTGTCTCGCGGTGGGCTGCCCAGCGTGAATGTTGTCATGGCAGGCCGGGCAGACCACGAGGGTCTTGCGCCGTTTCCTGGTCATGAGTTGCGCCCACGCGGGCTGTGGCTGTCCTGCTGCGGCGAGGTCAGCGAGCTTGCGGACCTGGTGCACCTGCACGCTGGCCTTGTGCTCGCCTAGCTCGCACCATCCTGCGCGGAGCCGGTTGATGAGCTGGCTGCCGCGAGGGCGGGTGAGCGGGACGGCTTTCCCGGAGTGGCGGGGCCACGGCCCGGTCGATATCCGCGTGAGCCGAGCCGCCCGATCGCCTGTCGCTCATCTGGCTGCCAGCCGCAGGGCTACCCGTCAGGAGGCTGGCCGAAACCATCGGAGCCGCGGCGCGGGCGCTGGTGCCAGGAGGCTGGGTGATCGTCCCGGCTCCGTTGCCGCCCCGGCGGGCCCTCGGCGCCGCGGTGATGCGCTTGCAACTCGCCCTCGCCGGGGCACGCCGCCCGCAGACGGCGAGATCCGGCAGCTACTGGAGCACGCCGCGCTGGGCCACGTCCGCCAGCTGTGGCAGGACGCTGCCCTGGGCGTCCAACCGCTCGCCGCCCTGTCTAAGCAGCCCCGGACAGCGCGGTCAGCCCGGGGGCTGAGCGATGCCCGCGTCACCGGCGAGCGAGCAGCCAGGAGTTCGCCCCGTGTTCCGAATCGCGGCTGTTGTGGTCTTAAGCCCGCTTGACCTAGTCTGGTCATGCATGGGTCAGCGGCCTGAGGGGAAGGACCAGCCAGGTGTCACTGAATGACGTGTCAGCTGAGCTGCAGAGGCCAGCGTGAGGGCCGCCATTCGGCATCATCGCGGGAATCCCGCTCTCCCGGCAAATCGCTCACATAAAGAAACTCGCATGCGGCCTTCCCGCCGCGCGGTCGCCGCACGCCAGAGCGGCTTGCGCGGCCTGGTAGCCAAGACAGCCGGAGAAACCCGCGGAGGGCGGCGCTGTTGAGCAGATACGCGCGCGCAACTGTCGGAGTTGTCGGCCTGGGTCCCACCGGCGCGTCCTTCACCTGGCACCTTCTGCGGGCACTGGCCGTCCGACCGTGCGGCGGGCCGCTGCGGATAACCATGATCGACCCGTCGGCTGAGCTCGGGGCGGGCTACGCGTTCCGGTCAAAGCATCGCCTGAATATGCGAGCCGACACATTATCGATTGACCCGGGCCGGCCGGGGCATTTTGCGAGCTGGCTGAAAGGCAGCGGCCAGTCAGACTGCCCGGAAAGCTCCTACCCGCCGCGGGCCCAGTTCGGGCGCTATATCGTGCAGATGCTCGACCACGCCATTACGGCAGCGTCCGCGCCGGATCTCGAGATCGAGCACTGGCAGGCACATGCTGTCGATATCGAAGACTCCGGTGACTCGCTTCTAGTTACCGGATCCGACGGGCGCCAGAGAGCCTTCGGCATCCTGGTATTAACACTAGGGGAATCTCGCTATAATGCGCTGAGCCATTACAGCGGCGAGCGAAACTTCATAGATTCTTCATGGGCCACAAGTCAGCTCGAAGACATACCGGAAGACGCCGCGGTCGCGGTGGCGGGTACCAGCCTGAGTGCGGTCGATGCCTGCATACAGTTGCTCGACCAAGGACATCAGGGTAACATCGCATGTCTTTCACGGACCCGCGGCTTCCCGAAGGTGCAAGGCCCTTGCGAAGACTATGAGCCTCAGATACTCACGGACTCGTGGCTGAAGCAGGCGGCCGTGCCCGGGGGGGCGCCAGTTCGCCTTCGGCAAGTGATCTCAGCCTTAAAAGAAGAACTGGAATACTGCATGGGAGCCCCGTACGACCCTGGCGCGATCGACCCAAGAGAATGGTTTTCCGCCGACGGGGTGGAATTACGCGGGAAAAGGACGGAGAACGAAGTCTTCAGGGACTCCGTGGTCCAGGCCGGGAAATCGCATACGCGGTGGTACTACGCGCTTGACTCGCTATCGCCGATCACGCCGCGAGTCTGGAATGTCCTCGCTAAGCGAGATCAGACGCGCTTCCTCCGCCATTATCGCGCGGCCTGGAACGAATATCGCCACAGCATGCCGATGGTCAACGCCTCCAGGCTGCTACCGTCCGCGGACGCGGGACAATTAATTATCCGATCCGGACTCCGTTCTTTGGGGCCAGCCTCGCGGCGAGCGGCCCGGTGGATCGCCGTTACCGGCCCAGCCGGCCACGAGGAGGCGTACGACTTTCTCATAGACGCGACTGGCGGCCAGAACGATATTGCCTGCCAGCGCGAACCCCTGCTGCAAGCCTGTGTGCGGCGCGGCCTGGCGAAGCTAGATCCACGCGGAGGCCTGCAGGTGACATTTGACAGCTGCCGGCTAGTCGACGCCTCCGGTCAGGCGCGCAACAATCTCTACTTCGTCGGGCCGCTGACGTTCGGCACGCATTTCTACACGAATTCGTTTGAGACTAACCGGGATAACGCTTACCGCGTGGCGGCGGAGATCGAGCAGGTCCTGCGATCCAACCGCCCGGGCCCGTATAGCGTTCAGGAGGCGCATTCGCGGGCCGCAGAAGGGGAAGGTGACGGCTAGCAATGTCACGGGCAGGCGACGTTCGGCGGGAAACGGTGCTGCCAGGCGGCCGGACGTTTCAGTGGCGCTCGGCCACGCCAGATGACGCGCAGATGATCTGGGAGTGGTGGACGGCGCCGGGAGTCTCTTACTGGAGCATAGACGCGCGACTTTCCAAAGTGCAACGGCCGCCGTACGATCACGGGGCTGTCCGGGATTACCTGGGGATGCCGCAAGGCGAGCGGCGCGTTGACCCTATTATCGGGATACTTGACCGCGGCGCACCGAAGGTGTACGCGGAACTCTATGCAAAGAAGGACAGCCTTCTCGCGGCCTGCCCCCTTGTCGAGGGCGATGCGCGAGGCTCTCACTTCCTGGTCGACCCGATAGAGGGCTGCGACCGCTGGACTGTCTTCGAGATATGCGTCGATGGTGTCGACTGGCAGTTCAGCGAGTGGCCGACGGCAGAGCATTACATCGGCGACCCTGATATACGCAACAGGCCAGCGGTATTTATTCACCAGAGGCTTGGCATGAGGCCGCTGGACACTATACAGCTTCCGTACAAGACCGCATACCTGATGGCCATCGGCCGCGATGAGTGGAAAGCAAATCATGACAAGCTCGACGCCCTCATGCGGCGAGAGACGCCAGCGTAGTCATGGATACGCTCTAGAAAGGGATGAAGGGGGCGGGCTGTCCACGGCCTCGCCGGATTCGAAGATGGGGGAGCGCGGAAACGGATCTCGCTCACGACCGGAGGAAAGCTCTTGGAAGCAAGCGTGGCTGAGGTGCTCGAGCGCGGGGCTGAGCATGATTCTACCGCTGTCCTGGCCGCAGAGACCGGAGAACGTATCGCACTGCGCGATCTGCTGGCGCAGGGCCAGCGCGTGGCCGCAGTGCTGGCAGAGCGTGGCGTGCGAGAGGGCGACAGGGTCGGTCTCATCGTAGAAAATGACTTCGGTCTCTTCACGGCCCTTTTCGGGATAATCTACGCGGGGGCGGTGGCTGTGCCGCTCGCGCCGATCTCCGCGCTGGGGGGCACACAGGCATATCTGGCGCACCTGCGCAGCGTGGTGACCGACGCGAAGATGCGGCATATCACCGGGAGCGGGCGGGTGCTGCGCCTACTACGACGGATCGCGGGCGACCAGGCAATCGGAGTAGACCCGCTTGCGGTGGACGGGCTACCGGACAGCGACTCACGGATGGCAAACCCCGCAGCAGGAAGCTCGCTGGCGGTCATCCAGTACACATCCGGCAGCACGAGCAGTCCACGGGGCGTGATGCTGACGCACCGAAATATCGTGGCTGGTATTTACGCCATACAAGACGGCTGCTCGGCGGCGGCCAGCGACGCGCTAGGACTTTGGATCCCGCTCTTTCACGACATGGGCCTCTTCTCAGCTTTGTCCTGCCTTGGCCGGGGCGGTTGCGTGGTCCTGTGGCGTCCTTCCACTTTTATCAGGAAGCCCGGCCTGTGGCTGAAGCAGTTTTCAGCTCTCGGCTGCACGCTGCTTGCGGCCCCGAACTTCTGCTTCGATTATCTTGTCGCGGAAAGGAGCCGTGCCCCGGAGGGACTTGACTTCTCGCGGTGGCGGCTGGCGTTCAATGGAGCTGAGCCGATCGACTTGAGCACGCTCGAGCAGTTCCAGCAGGCTTTCGGTGAATGTGGATTCCGGCCTGAGGCCATGTTTCCCGTCTACGGCTTGGCCGAGGCGACGCTGGCTGTCACATTTCCTGAGCTCGGCAGGGTGCCGCGTGCCCTGTGGGTGGACAGGAACCGCCTCACGGCCACGGGCTATGCCGAGCCTGCCCGGCGCGGGTCCGCGGAGGCGCGCCCCCTGGTGAGTGTCGGGCGTTCCGTCCCCGGGATGTCGGTCCGCATCAGCGGACCCGATGCGGGCGAAGGCTTCGTCGGGGAGATCGAGATTGCCGGACCCTCGGTCACGGCCGGCTACTACGGGCGGCCGGCCGCGGACCTGTTCGCGCGTGATGGCTGGCTTCGCACCGGTGATCTCGGGTTCTTTCGCCAAGGCGAGATGTATATCACGGGGAGGATCAAGGACGTGATCAAGATCCGCGGCGCTAATTACTTTGCCGAGGATGCGGAGACGATCGTTCGCGAGTTGCCCGGTGTCTACAGGAAACGCTGCGCGGCGGTCCGGGTTAGCGGGGGCGGCAGTGAAGCCCTCGCCATAGTTGCCGAGACGAATGCCACGTCCCCTGATGACAGGCATTCATTAACGCGCCTGATCAGGTCCGAGGTGTCCGCAGGCCTGGGGCTGGCAGATGTCGCTGTTCACCTGGTCTCACCCCGAGCCCTGCCGCAGACCAGCAGTGGCAAGATTCAGCGAGCACGGGTGCGTGCAACGCTTTACGCCGGCCGGTTGCCTCAGTACACGGAGAGCGGCCGTTGAGGCTTGCAGAATAGGGAGTGTCAATGCCTGAGCCGGGTGTCCGCGATGAGGTGCGTGCGATCATCGCCAAGGAGCTGGCGTGCCCGATGGAGGAGATCAGGGACGATGACGGCGTGTCCAGCCTGTCAGGGCTCGATTCACTGAAGCTTTTCCGGATCGTTGCGGCGATCGAGGAGAAGTTCGAGATATCAATGGACGATGGCCGGCTATACGAAATTCGGTCCGTAGCCGACCTGGCCGGCCTGGTGGAAGACAGTAGCGAGACGTGATGAGCCGCGCAGAGCAGCGTCCCCAAGACGAAGGAGGGCCGGCGGTAATATGCCTGACATTGCCAACGCCATATCCCGGGTAAACCGCCAGATGAGCAGCCGGAGCATTCCTGCGGGCGGCGACGCCCGTGCTCTCCTGCTGCGAAGAAGCTATGAGTCCCCTGCCGGGGAGGTATGGCTCGCTCTCACCGACGCCACCCGAATCAGCGAATGGTTCCTGCCGGTGACCGGCGACCTGGCTCTCGGCGGCAAGTTCAGGTTCGACGGAAACATCAGCGGGCAGGTCCTTGCCTGCGAGCCAGCGCGCATGCTCAAAGTTTCCTGGACCCTCGGCGAAAGTCCGCCATCCGAGGTCGAGGTACGGCTGTCGCCCGGTGATGGCGTAACCGAGCTAGAGCTTGAACACGCCGCAGTGGTTGACAAGAGATTCTGGGCCGAATTCGGGCCGGGCGCCGCGGGAGTCGGCTGGGATCTCAGCTTGCTGGGCCTCAGCATGTACCTGGCTGGCGGAATCATGGCCGTCGATGGGCCCGAGGCAGGCCAGCACGCGCCCGAGTTCAGGGACTTGGTCTCACAGTTCAGCCACGCGTGGGGAACGGTGCTCGGGGCCTCCGGCGCGACGGCTGCCGAGGTCACGACGGCGGTGGAGCACACCTTGGCGCTCTACGCACCGCCGGCCCATATGTTCGCTACCCGGGCGTGGATGCGGGCGAGCCGCGCAGCGTTCCTGGACCACTTCGTCGTCGCCTCCTCCCGCGCATTGTAACGAGTCGTGGAGCAAACGCACAATGCGTCGTAACCTTTTTAATAAAGAGCACGAGTTATTCCGTGAGATGGTCCGCTCGTTCATTGCGAAGGAGGTCGAGCCGTACCACAGGGCATGGGAGCACGCTGGCCTGGTGTCGCGAGAGCTCTGGCTGGCGGCGGGGCGGGCCGGGCTGCTCGGCATTGAAATGGACGACAAATACGGCGGCGGCGGCAACGACGATTACCGGTATTATGTGATTATCGGAGAGGAACTGGCGAGGAGCGGAGCACACGGGCCGGCGTTCGCGGTACACAATGATATCAACGGATCATACCTGAAGAAGCTGACTACCGAGGAGCAGAAGGACCGGTGGCTTCCCGGATATTGTTCCGGTGAGCTCATCACGGCAATAGCGATGAGCGAACCAGCCGCTGGCAGCGACATGTCCGGGATCCGCACCACGGCACGCGACGCAGGTGATCATTATACATTGAACGGCCAGAAGACCTTCATCTCCAACGGCCAAATTTGTGATCTGATGATCGTGCTCGCCAAAACTGACCCGGACGCTGGCTATCTGGGTTTCAGCCTGGTCGTGGTCGAGGCCGGCATGGAGGGCTTCCAGCGCGGCAAGAACCTCGAGAAAATCGGCATGCACGCGCAGGACACATCGGAGCTCTTCTTCACAGACGTCCGGGTGCCGAAGTCAAACCTGCTCGGGCACAGGGGCATGGGACTGATGTACCTGATGCGCAACCTGCCCAGGGAACGCCTGGCGATTGGCGTGGGCGCGCTGGCGGTAGCAGAGCAAACGTTCGACGACACGCTGAAGTACTGCAAACAGCGCAACGCGTTCGGAATGCCGATAGGGAAATTCCAGCATAACCAGTTCGTGCTCGCCGAGATGGCTACGGAAATCAGTGTGGCGCGTGTGTTCACTGACCGTTGCATCGTGGAACATAACGCAGGCCGGCTCACTGCCGAGGAGGCATCCATGGCCAAATGGTGGAATACGGAGCTGTGTAAACGCGTAGTCGATCGCTGCGTCCAACTTCACGGCGGCTACGGCTGCATGCTCGAGTACCCAGTAGCTCGGACATTCCTCGACTCCCGGATACTGACCATCTTCGGCGGTACGACGGAGATCATGAAGGAGATCATCGGATCTGGACTTGGCCTCTGAGAGGGATGAGAATGCGCCCCGCGCGGGAAACTTCGGCAGTCAGCCTTGATCCGGATGAACTGGTGGCACGCGCTCGCCAGGCCGCAGGTGACCAGAACGGCCTGCCCCTCCGGTTCCTGTCCTCGCTCAGGCGCCTCACGGAAGCGGTAGATTCCGACGCGCAGCTAACCATGATCGGACGACGGCAACTTCATGACATGCTCGTGTCACAGCTAGTGACGCAAATCCAGGCGGACCGCCTTATAGGGTCACACCCTGAGATCAGGCAAGCAGTCATCTCCCCTCCGATCGTTATTACCGGGATGCCTCGCACTGGCACGACGGCATTGCAGAATATGCTCGCCGAGCATCCCGGTCTTCGCGCGCCGAGCCTGTGGGAGCTGATGGCACCCGCGGCGCCGGCGGGCGCAGGGCAGGATGCGATGCTGATAGAACTTGCACGGCGCTACGTTGACCAGTACTACGCGGCTGCGCCGGCTTTCCGGATGCTTCACCCGCTGGACGCGCTCCGTCCCGACGAGTGTCACCGGCTCACCGGTACGACGTTCCGTAGCGATATTTATGCACAACGTTATCATGTGCCAGGCTATCTCGCCTGGCTGCATGATCAAGACATGGTGGAGGTATACCAGTACCACCGCACGCTGCTGAGCTGCCTGCTGTGGCGGCGGCCCGGCGAGGAGGTGCTGCTGAAGTGCCCATCTCATCTCCGGCACCTTGACGCGTTGGCGGCCGTTTACCCGGGCGCCCGAGTGGTGCGCCTGCACAGGGACCCGATGACCTGCATACCTTCGGCGTGCAGCCTAACTTCGGTGGTCCGTTCAGTGACCTCTGCGGTGGTGGACAAAGCCGGGATCGGCAGAGAGTGGATCGACTACGCTGACCAGGCACTGTCACGCCAGCGCCGGGACGAGGACTCGGTGCCGGGCATCGCTGTCCTCGATGTCCGGCAGCGGGATCTGCTTGCCGACCCTCTGTCAATCGTCGGATTGGTATTGGAGTTTGCTGGCATTCCAATGACTGCCGCCACCCGGGCCGGTATTGAGGACTATGCACGCGACAATCCGCCCGATAAACACGGCGTGCACCGCCCTTCGCTTGAAGATTTCCATCTCGACCCGACGGAAATTGAAGAACGCTTTGCGCGATATAGGGCGGAGTTCAGCTTGTAGCCGCGGAGTTCAGCTTGTAGCCGCGGGGCCGGCCCGGCTCTCAGGCCGGCTCACCGCGGTCTGTGCCGGCGCCTGGCATGCCGGGCAGTCCAGTCCCTGGCGGACTCCGCTTCCGGGTTCGGTGGCCTCCGGTCGCGAGTAGCGCGGCGAACTGAAGCCGCTCGAGCTCCAGGCCGGTATCAAGATCGGTTTCGAGGCCGTTGTCGATGGCCTGCTTCGCAGATCGAAGGGCGGGTGCCGGAGCCGAGGCATAGCGGGCGGCCATATCCCGCGCTTCCTGAAACACGGCCTCATCACCGACGACGCCATCCACGAGCCCGACCTTATGCGCTTGGGCCGCAGATAGGAGGCGACCCGTGAAGACAAGATCCTTAGCTCGTGCCGTGCCTATCAGCCGGGACAGCCGCTGCGTTCCTCCTGCGCCCGGGATGATGCCAAGCTTGATCTCTGGCTGGCCCACCCGAACGCTCTTTCCCGCGACCCGGAAATCGGCGCAAACCGCCAGTTCCAGGCCGCCGCCGAGGGCGAGGCCTGTAATAGCCGCCACGACCGGCTTGGGGATCTTGGCAACTGCCGTGAAGGCTCGCTGAAGACGTAGCGAGTCAGCCGCGACCGAAACGCAGTCCGGCTCGGCCAGCTCTGTGACGTCCGCGCCGGATGCAAATACCCGTTCGCCACCGTAGAGCACTACAGCGCGGATGGCAGGGTCTTCTCCCGCCTGCCCCGCGGCTCCGGCCAGTTCATTTATGACCCGGAGATTCAGAGCATTCATAGGAGGGTGGTGGATACGGATCGTGGCGATCCCCTCGTTAATCTCCAGGTGGACGAATTGCGTCATTTTGAGCCCTCTTCGGGCCCGGTGCGTCGCCCGGACAAGCCCGGCAGCGGCACATGGCGCAGTGTCCGTCGGGAGGCATGCGCCCCGCAGCTTGCCCGGCTGGGGTCAGGGCACAGGCCTGGTCCAGGAGGCATGGATGCGGCTCACCGCCCTTATCCGGTCCTCAGCCAGTCTCCGGGCTGCCTTGTCTGTGTTCACCCCGTCCCTTTCCGACATCTCGAAGATGCCGGCGAGCCGTTTCGGGATGGTCTCCACCTGGGCGGCGGCTCGTTCTTCGGACGGGCCGCCGGGATGGAGCTCGTCTACAACCTGGATCAGCCCGCCCGCGCTGATCACGAAGTCCGGCGCGTACAGAATGCCTTTCTCGCGCAGGCGGTCTCCGGCCCCGGGCTCAGCTAGCTGATTGTTCGCAGCACCAGCCACGACTGCGGCGCGCAGTTCTCCGATGATACGTTCGTCCAGCGCGCCGCCCATCGCGTTCGGGCTGTAGATGTCAGCATCGGCGCGGTGAATCTCGCCGGGCGTCGTGACATCGGCCGCATAGCGCTCTGCCACACAGGCAGCCGCGTCCGGATCGATGTCGGCGACGGTCAAGTGGACCTTCTCTGCATGCAGCAGCCCGGCCAGCCGCCGGCCGACCTTGCCCGCGCCTTGAATGGCGACGCGAAGTCCGGCCAGGTCCTCTGTGCCGAACCGGAACTGCGCGCAGGCCTTGAGCCCGAGGAACACCCCGGCCGCGGTTGAGATCGCGGAGTCGCCTGATCCGCCGTAGGCAGGGTCAGTGCCCCGCGCGAAGCGCGTCTCCCTGGCAACGACGGCCAGGTCCGATGGTGATGTTCCCACATCGCAGGCGGCGTAGTAGCGCCCGCCCAGGCTCTCGACGACCTGCCCGTAAGCGCGCAGGACCGCCTCGGTCTTATCGCGGAGCGGATCACCAATGATCACGCCTTTGCCGCCGCCGATATCGAGCCCGGCCGCCGCCGCCTTGTAGGTCATCGCCTTCGACAGCCGCAGTGCGTCTGCCAATGCCTCATTGCCGCTCCGGTACGGGTAGAAGCGGGTCCCGCCCAGTGAGGGGCCAAGGGCAGTGGAGTGGATTGCGATCACGCATCGCAGGCCCGCGGCCTCGCCTGCGGCAATGACCACCTGTTCGTGGCCCTCGGCAAGCCGCATTATGTCGGTCAAGTAGCCCTCCGCCAGGGTTGGTCCACAGCCTGTGAATCACGGCTTCAGGTCGGCGTTGGCCGGGCAGTTCGCGGCCCGGCAGCGGTGGCCACCGCTGCCGGGCCGCGAACGGTCATGCTGACGATGACTCGCCTGATCCCAGGAGGGCCGAGTCGAGGAGATCCCATAGCGCGGACAGAGACTCCAGGAAGTCGTTCATGCCGCGTTCGATATGGGGGAGCGTCTCCTCGTCCAGTACCTCATCGACCGCGGCGACGACGTTAGCCTCGTGTTGCTGCTCCGCGCCCAGTTCGCCCCAGTGGTCGAGCAGGTAGTGCATCTCCGTGTCTTCCATGTTCACGCCGTAGTGGCCGCTGTCGACAAGCGCGAGTTTCTCACCCGGGATGATCGACTGGTTGGAGTTGATCTCCAGGGCGAGCGCGGTACCCAGATTACGGAGCGTCGTCTCCCGGTCAGTGGCACCGCGCCGGTCGAAGACCGCGATCGCATTGCGGGCCTGGACCGTGAGGCCATCATCTTTACGGTAGCCCGGCAGCGATCCCAGCAGGTCGTCCGAGTAGTGCTTCAGGCCCGACTCGACCGATTCCTGATCGTGGACGTCAGAAAAGACCTCCTGGCCTTCCGTGCTGCGGTTCACGATGTTACCCGCCATGGTCGCCAGGTCAGCGCCGTGGCCCGCCTCGCTGGCCACGATCTCCTCGATCAGTTCCGCCTGATGGCTCATCTTGAACTCGCGCAGTGAACTGGGGAATTCCAGGCCGGGACGAGTGGAGGCGCAGAACTTCTGAATCTGGTGGAACATCGCGCCCGTGACGTCTGCAGGCTGCCTGGCTTCGCTCCAATGCGTCCACATCGGGTGGTCGTAGAGACGGTGGCAGGTGATTTCCTCGACGAGGTCCTTGATCGTCTTCATTGGACATCTCCTTGATCAAATTCCTAAAAGCCTAGCCATGCTTCAGACGAAACCGAACTTTCGCGCCGTCGGAAGTCTAGTCTCGGTAGCTGCCCATGTCTTCACTCGAAAGAACCAATCTATTCGGATATCTTCTTGAAGAGCCGGGGGCCTTACGGATAGTTCCCGCGTGCGGCACTGCCACATTCGTACCGGAACATTTGTCTGCTACAGTAGCGCGGCTCGGAGCGACGGTGCTGACTGGTGATGCCTGGGCGGCGGCGCGGCGCGGGGGCGGCACGGCGCGGGGCGGCGCGGGGCGGCACGGCGCGGGGGCGGCACGGCGCGGGGCGGCACGGGGCGGCACGGCGCGGGGGCGGCACGGGGCGGGGCGGCACGGCGCGGGGCGGGGCGGCACGGCGCGGGGCGGCACGGCGCGGGGCGGCACGGCGCGGGGCGGCACGGCGCGGGGCGGCACGGCGCGGGGCGGGGCGGCGCGGCACGGCACCGCGCGGGGGCGGCGCGGGGCACCTGCCTGCCCCTGCCAGTTACCGACTTTCGCGTCCATGCCGCTGTTGGTCTGCCAGCGGTCTTGCTGTATACTACAATGTATCAATTTTCCCGATTTCGCCGAAGTGCGGTGTCTGTGATCACGGATGGGCGGAGGGTTCGTACTCAGAGACTGTTCGTAATGCATAAAGAGGCCTGCTAATGCTGTCTACGATGGCGGGGGCGTGCGCGCCGTGGTCACTTTGCCGGGCAACTATCTGTCACGTCTTCGCAGGTCTTGGCTTCCTATCCATAAGCTCTGCGTAGCTTCTTTCCGCTGCAGGTCCTGGCCACGAAGATGATGAGGGGGAGTGAACCAAGACCGAGGGAAGAACGCATGGAATGGCAACCGGGCGTCTATAGCGAGTTACAAAAGCGGACGGGAGCCGGACCGGTCCCGGTGACGCGGTTCTTTATAGTTGATGACCGGCAGATCAGCCTGCGCGGGTTGACTGCTATGCTGTCCGGGGCAAGCGGGGTGACTGTTGTCGGGCACTCCGCGGTTACCCCGGAAGTTCCGGACCGGGCGCGCTCACTCGAGGTCGATGTCATCATCTTCAACCTGAGCCAGAACTCTCCAGACGGCCTGCGAGACGCAGCGGCGATCATTGAGCAATCGAAGCTGTTCGAAGATATATCCGTTATTCTCATACGGCCGCAAGAGCCGTCCGATGAAATTACCCGCCTGATCCACCTCGGTGTGCAGGGCTGCGTTACCATTGATATTCCCGAGCTGACCATGGTCCTGGTCGCGCAGGCCGTGGCTTGCGGCTGCGGCGTCCGCTTTCCCGCTAATGGCGTCCCGCAGGCCGCAAGCCAGGCCGGACGGACTTTCGCATTCCCGGATCGCCCTGACCTGACGACGCAGGAGCGCCGCGTACTTGCCTTCCTGGCCTCCGGCCTCAGCAACCGGGAGATCAGCCGGAAGATCGGGCTATCGGAGGCAACGGTTAAGAAGCACCTGTCCCAGGCGATGCGCAAGATCGGCGTGCGGAACCGGCTCCAGGCCGGCCTTTATGCCAGCCACCATCTCGACCGGAGCGCGGAGCCGGTGACGTAGCAGTTCCTCCATGCTCGGGAGGCATGGGCGCAGCGCGGGGCGATGACCGGGTCGGCGCATGCCGGGCGGCCCGCGCCCGGACTTCCCCCGCCTCGCCTGGCGCGAGCCCGCCGGCCCGCCGCCTTCCCCCGGCTCGCCGGCCGCGTCCCCTCAGCCTGTCGTGCACTCGTCAATGTGAGTCTGATGCTCGCCGGCGAGCACCAGACTCACATCGATCGGCTGCGCTGGCGGCTGTTCAGCGCCGGGCTGCTCGGGGCGCCGGGGCCGACGGCGCCCGGACTTTCCCCGCCTCGCCCGGCGCGAGCTGCCGGCCCGCCGTCTTCCCCCGGCTCGCCGGCCGCGTCCAGAGCAGCCCCCGGCCCGTGACCAGGATGAGCCGGATCAGCGCACGCGCCGTTCGGCTTCCCGCTGAGCAGGCATGGGGCGCGGTTCCGGAGCTGCCCCGGTGCGTCTCCCCAATGGCTCTCGCCGAACCCGCCGTGCGCCTCTCGACGCAGCGGGCTCCCCGGCTGCTGCCGTCAGGCTGCTTCAGATGTCCAGGGGCTGGGGATCTGGCTGCCACGGTGGCGGTAACTGTAAACAGGGATGGCCGCAGTCGGCCGCAGTTGGGTCCCTCCCGCCGCGATGGGCCCCGCCCCGCCGCCAGTGCCCGGTGGGGCCGACGACCCAGCGGCGGACCTCCGCCCACTTCCAGTGGCGGGCTCGACCTGTCACTGAACCTGAACCACCGGGGCGGGGGCTGACGGGGCGGACACGAGCCGTCCGGCCCGGGGTCCCAGACAGCCCCCGGCGAACTGGCCGAACTGGGTGCGCGCGTGCGGGGTCTGCCTGGTTGCCGTGGATAACCGACGAATCGTGCAGTAAGCTCGTGCCGAGTGCAACGCCCGAAGCTCACTGGGTACCTGCCTGATGGGAGGGCTGTGAGCATCGACATCTTAAACTGGGTGTTAGACCCCGATGCGGCGCACGGGGTACACCTGGCGGGTCCTGCGCGAACGTGGACCATGTGCAGCTATTCGGATCTTGCCACGAACGCGGGCAGGGTAGCGGCGCTCCTGCGTGGGTACGTCAAGAGCCCTGGCGGAGTGGTGTCGCTCACCCTCTCCGAACCGCAGGACTTTATAGCGGCCTTAGGGGGAGTGTGGCTGGCCGGCTACACGGCATCCCCAGTGGCTGCGCCAGCCGGCTTCCGCGGGCACAGCCAATATGTCGGGCACCTCAGAAGGATTATCAAAGCGGCGGAGCCGGCAGCGGTCCTCTGCGATGTCGGCTTGCTCGATACGGTGAGGGCAGTTCTTCAAGAAGTTGACCTGCCGGCCGCCGCTATAGCCCTGGACTGGACAGTCGCACCGCCGCCTACGTCATGCTTACGATCCACGCCGCCCGATATCGCATTGCTGCAGTTTACCTCCGGCTCCAGTGGCCAGCCCAAGGGCATCGCAATTTCGGCCGGCAATCTCGAGGCGAATCTGGAGGCGATTCACAAGTGGGTCAGCTTTTCGGCCGAAGACTCTGTCGCGTCGTGGCTCCCACTCTATCACGACATGGGGCTGATAGGGTCCTTGCTAACGCCAGCAACCAAAGCGTGCGACATCTGGCTGGCGCGGCCGGAGCAGTTCTTACGCGATCCTATGCTGTGGCTTGAATGCCTGGGACGGCACGGTACGACGATAACTACAGCTCCCAACTTCGGTTACGCATATGCAGCTCGCAAGGTCCAGCCCGAGCAGATCGCGGATCTCGACTTCTCGCCTTGGCGGGTAGCTGTCATCGGCGCCGAGCGCGTTGACGCGAAGGCGATCTGCGACTTCTCGGAACTTACTGGGCCGAGGGGATTCCGGGTGGCTAGCCTGGCTCCCGCGTACGGACTAGCTGAGGCCACGCTGGCCGTCTGTGCGGTCATTCCTGGCGGGGCTGGACGCATTGTGCGGCTGAAGGCCGATTCACTCCGGACAGGATCTCCCGTCCGGATAGAGGCGGAGAGCCGCCTGGGCATCGGCCGCCCCAGCGGCAGCAGCTGGCTAAGCGGATGCGGACCGCCCGTCGAGGGGACTCGGATAATCATTCGCGGCGAGGAGGGCCAGCAGCTCCCGCTCGGCCATCTGGGAGAGATCTGCGTCTGCGGGCCCGGAGTGGCCAGGGGATATCAAGGCCAGCACCACGGCAGCACGACTACGTTCACCCGCGACGAGCTGCGAACTGGCGACGCAGGCTTCATGCTCGACGGCGAGGTGTTCGTCGTCGGCCGCATCGGCGACAGCTTAAAGGTTCGAGGCCGGCGAGTGCACTCGGAAGATATCGAGTCTGCGCTGACCGAAGCCTTGGGCCTGCCGCCGGGACGGTGCGGCGTGGCCATGGGGTCGCTCGCGGAAACCGATGTGCTGGCGGTAGTCATCGAACGCCGGGATCCAGCCCTGCCGACGGAGGCCCTCGCACCGCTCAGGGCCCTGGTCGGCGAGGGTGTCTCCATCGCGCTCTTCATCGCCCGTGCGGGAGAAATACCGCGCACATCCAGCGGGAAAGTCCGGCGAAGCGAGATCTGGCGGCGGGTGACCGGGGGAGAGCCGCCCGGGAATCTAGTGCTGGTGGACTGGAATCCCGCGTCCCCACCGCCGCGATGGGCGGCAGGCACAACGAACAGCCAGCCGAGTGTCAGGAGTCAACCATGAGCGCGAGCACGAGCTCGGCGATCCTCGACATAACTGAGCTGGCTGCGGACGGCCCTGTCCGGCTGCCGACCTCCCGGCAGCTATACGGGCGATGGGAACGGCAGCAGTGGAGCGTTGCTGACGTCGGCGTTTCTCGCGATACCCAGGAATGGAGAGTGCTGCGGCCCTTTTACCGCAAGGAGCTGCTCAACGCACTCGCCGAGCTCGAAGTCGGCGAGGTCTGCGTCACTGAGACCCTGTCGTCGCTGGTCGAATCCGCGCCCACGACCGATCACCGCATCTACTTGTGCACCCAGCTGGCCGATGAAGCAAGACACGTCAGGTTCTTTCAGAGTTACCTCACCGAAGCTGTCGGGATGGACGTGGAGAGCAGTGAAGGGCAGCATGCCCTGGATGAAACGACCGACTACGCACAGGTATTCGCGCCGAGGCTTCGGCGGGCGACTGACCGGGCGCGCGAGTCCGCCGACGAGGGGCCTTGGCATGCTGCGGTGGTACTGTATCACCTGATTACTGAGGGGGTACTAGCCGCGACCGCCCTCCGCACCACGCGAGAAGTAGTTCGCACCCTGGCTCTGCCTGCGCTCAGCGAAGGCCTCACCAACGTCATTCGTGATGAATCGCGCCACGTCTCATTTGGCCTCGCCGCTGTCCGCGAAGGAGTACGAAGCGGCTGGGGACTTACGATATGGCAAGCCTATGCGGCGGGCATAGACCTGGCTGCCTGGGTGCTCATCGGCCCGCGCAGGCACAATCCGGCCCCGGTGATTCGCCAGGCCCTGCTATATCGCGTCGCACAGCTCGAGAATCAGGTGGCGATCGCTCGCGACCGACTTCTGCGCCAGCTCCGGCTGATAGGCCTCGAAGACAGGCAGGCGGACGCCGACTCCCGGTGGACAGCGGCGTGCGAAGCCGCCCTGAACGCCTATCGCGGTCACTGGAACACCGACCATCCGCTTCGCGCATTAGCGGGTAACCAGACAAGGCCACCAGCTAGGAGCCAACTGTGAATACTGAGCACCATCTCAGGGCCAGGGTAAGCGAGGTCATCGGCCAGATGTCTCCGCTGGGACCACGGCAGGCCACATCCGAGGACCGGATATCTGACGATCTTGGTTATGACTCGTTGGCAGTGGTGGAGCTGGCGCTAGTCCTGGAGTCCGAGTTCGACATCCAGCAGATCTCGGAGGACGAGGCCATCGATATCGTCACGGTAAAAGACGTTCAGGACCTAGTCGTCCGGACGGGCCGGATGCCGGATGGCAGCCACGGCGTGAACTCGATTAATGGCTAGAATGGCAACACCTGTACACGATTGCTGGCTCAAAGCCGTGCAGGGACTTTATGCGGTGCCGGAAGGATATCGTGAGGAGCACATCGACCGGCCGCGCGCGCTGGAGTTGCTCAGGTGCCCAGAGAGCGTCCTCACGCAGTTAATCGAGGCCGGGCTCCCATGCTCCGGCGCCCGGGGCGAGGAGGTCTTCGACCGGTACGATCTCATGAACCTCGCGACGTACTCGGGAGCCGGGTACTCCGTTCCCGAGCGATCGCTGAGATTCTCGCTGCGCTGGATGAGCAAGCCGCCCGAGTCATGGTTCCGCCCGATTCAGTGGACGTTCTCCCTCGAGTGCGGCTGCGGCAAGGCCATCGGCGACCAGGCGGCGTCTGCCTGGACCGTCGCGAATCCGGCGCCCGGCCTGCTGGACGGGCACATGCGGAGGCTCTCGGTGAGGCCGCGGGACGTTCTCGTCCGCGAGGCGAGCATCACCTGCCGTTCGCGCGGGGTCCTGGGCGTTGAAGCCCTGTTCGAGGCCCGCGGCCGGCCGGGTGAGCTGCGCGCTCCCGTCCTGCGGGACATTGTCACCGAGTTCATCCAGTCTGGTTACCGCTGGGTCCGGCTACCAGAGCCGCTGCAGGTCCGTTCGGAGTTCCTGCACCGTCATGGCGTCGCGACCTGCATCTCAGCCAGCCTTTACCTCGCCGACCGGTTCCGGGAGAGCGGCTTCGAGGCGCATACTCGCCGGGGGTGGCTCCTGGGTCTGCTCGACCTGCCCCATTCATGGCTCGAGGTGGTGGATTCGGACGGCCACACTAAAGTCGTGGACCCGGCCTTTATCCTGCTGGCCGAGCATGCGGTGAACCCACATCCGAGCTTCGTGAAGGCATGTGTCGGCTCCTGGTTCAATAAGGTGCTCCCGACACACCATGAGGCTGACCAGCCCGTCGTCCAACACGCCTGCGGAGATCCGCCATGCACGCCGCACATTCGAATAAACGTCCGCAAGAGCTAGATGCGCCGGCCGCGGAGGAGCCAGTTATCCGCGCCGACCTGGGGCCTGACGAGCGGTTCCGGCGGGTGCTGGCCCGGCTGGTGGCCTTGTCCGAACGTGGCTACTATAACCCGTACCAGCTCTTCCAATGGCCGGAGCGGCTGCCAGAGGAACAGTACTGGATGAGCCCGGAACTGATGTCCGTGCATGGGACCTCATCGGGAGCCGGGCTGACGGAAGCCCAATTCTGGCAAATATCAAAGTGGGAGAGCATCAATTTCTACAGCCTGAACGTCCACGGCATCAGGGAGCTGCTCCTCGAGATAGTCGGGCGAATCCATACTCCCGGCTTCGAACTGCCATCAGAATACTTTCATCATGTGATCGGTGAAGAAAACGAGCACATGTGGTTCTTCGCCACCTTCTGCCGGAAGTATGCCGGTAAAATCTACCCGAGCAAGTCGATGAAGTTTCCCGGCACGCCGTCACTCGCGTCGGGCAACCTTCTGGTATTCTCCAAGCTCCTGATACTGGAGGAGATCGTCGATTTCGTTAACCAGGCCATGGCCTCCGACGACCGCTTGCACCCGACGATCCGTCAGGTAAACTCGGTCCATCATCAAGACGAGTCGCGGCACATTGCGTTTGGACGGCAAATTGTCGCGATACTGTTCGAGCAATTTGCGCGGAAAGCTTCGCCTGCCGAGCTTTCCGAGGTAGATCTCTACCTATGCCGTTACATTGAGTCGTCGCTGGATTCATTCTGCACTCCGGCCGTGTTCCGCGACGCGGGAATCAGGAACTACTTTAAATTTCGCGCCGCCGTTCTCGCCGATCCCGCGTACCACGAGCTGCGCAGCCGCATCTCGAAGCGCCCGACGTCTTTTCTTGGCGATCTCGGCGTCATCGGCAGAAACGGAGCAGATCCTCATGACTGATACCCAAGGGGCTATCCTGTGCGTCATCGATCACTTGCTCTCCGGACGACCAGGGCTAGAGCAGATCGAGCCCGATCAGGATCTCATCGAAGGGCGAATCCTCGATTCATTGGGGTTCGTGGAGTTTCTCTGTCTTCTCGAGGAGCTCACCGGCCGTGAAATATCGCTCGAAGATGTCGTGCCCGATGATTTCCGGACCCTGCAGGCAATAGAGCGCCGCTTTTTCAGCGGTGAGCCTGATCATGGGAACTGAGCTGGCCGGCCCGCAGCCCATTGCGGTGCGAGACGGGCTGGCCACCATGGGACCTGAAGCCGTTACGCTATGGGCAGACCTTGAGAAATGCTACCTGGACTGGGCGGACCGTTGCGGGGCGGCCGAGTACCGCTTTCCGGCGGCCCTGCCGGTCGCTGACCTGGGCAGGCTGGATTATTTTCGCAATTTTCCGCACCTGGCGGTGCTGGCCAGCGGGATCTCCGCGGGACGGGCTGATGCGTACGCGAGCAGTGCGGAGTCCCCGGACTCGGTGCCCGGCGCGGACCTCGAGCCGGCCGCGCTGGTACTTCCCCCCGCGGCTTGCTATGGCGTCTATCTCCATGTGCGTGGTACTCGCCTGGCCGCGCCGTGGCGGGTGACGACGGTGGCCACCTGCGCCCGCCGGGAGGCCCAGTTTGACGGACTGCGCCGCTTGCTGAGCTTCACGCTCCGCGAGATCGTGTGCGTCGGCGGCCGTGACGAGGTCCTCCAGCATCTGGAGGAGTCCAAGCGGCTGCTGACTGGCTTCCTGCGCGCGCTGGGCCTGCCCGTGCGGATGGTGACTGCGAGCGATCCGTTCTTTGACCAGAGCACTTCACGGGCTCTCGTGGGCCGGCTCTTCCCGGTCAAAGAGGAGATCGTCTACGGGAAGGACCTGGCCATCGCGTCGGCGAACTTTCACCGGAACTTCTTCGGCGAACGGTGCGACATCACCACGGCGGACGGCAGCACGGCGTTCAGCGGCTGCGTTGGCTTCGGCATCGAGCGCTGGATTAGCGCCTTGCGCGAGCAGTTCGGCGGTGATGTGTCCGAGATCGTGACCCGCGTGCGCCGGGCACGCCGGGAGAGCACCGATGCATGAAGGGAGGCCGTCATTGAGGAAAGCAGCGGAGTCGGGTGATGGTGGGCTGGGCGTTCCTGGCGGCGCGCTGCCAAAGGAGACGGCGGATCCCTTCTGCATATCGGCTGCGGAGGCCGACCGGCTCTTGGCGGAGGCGCCGTGGCGGCGATTTGCCGTCATCGGGGACAGCCTTGCGGAGGGTCTCGGCGGCCCATTGGAAGGATATGCGACCGTGCCGTGGGCCGACCGGGTAGCTGAGGCGCTCCGGCGCAGGCGTCCAGAGCTGGCCTTTGCGAATTTCGGCCGGCGCAGAAGGCGTACCGCGCAAGTGCTCGAGCAGCAACTGGGCCAGGCGCTCGAATTTGCGCCGGACTTGCTGGCGCTGGTCACCGGCGGCAACGACCTGCTGGCCCCCGATTATGAGCCCGACGCAGTGGCGGCGGATTTCGAGCGGATCATCATCGCGTTGCGCGAGCGGTCGATCGCCGTGGTGACCTTTACGCTCTGGGACGTTTCGCAGGTATGGCCCAGGCTGACCGGGGTGCGACGAGCCACGGATCTCCTGAACGCCCGGTTCCGTGAGGTGAGTGGCCGGCATGACGTCATGCTGGTCGATATGTGGGGGCATCCGGCTTGCGCCGCGGAGGACATCTACAGCAGGGATATACCTGCCGACCGTTCAGCCGTGCGCCCCGAGACACCGGTATGGGTGATTCATCCGTCAATGCGCGGCCATGCCATATTGGCGGCGGAGACGATCCGCTGCCTGGCGCAAGCCGCAGCATGAGGTGAGCGGATTGGCAGACGGCGTGTCCAGCTATCCCGGTGGGCAGTTCGCGGCGGTCTCGAAGCGATGGCGATCCAGCCGGCGCCTCGTGGCAGGGTGGGAGTATGGCGTACGAAGTGCGCGTATCGCGCGACTGTACGCCCGCATCGCTTTCGGTGCCGACAGCCGCCGTCTGGCCCGGCATGCCTCGGTCGCCGGCGCGTTCCCGCCAGGCTCGCTGGTGCTCGACGTTCCCAGCGGCGGCGGGATCCTGCTCCGGACGCTGCGGCCAGGGCGGCCGATACATTATGTCGCGGCCGACCTATCACCGCTTATGCTCGCCCGCGCGCGAGACGAAGCGGCGTCGCTCGGCCTTGACTTCGTCAAATGCCAGGAAGCTGACGCGGCGGCGCTTCCTTTCGGCGACGGCACGTTCGATGCTGTGCTCAGCTACACGGGATTGCATTGTTTCCCGGACCCCCGCGCGGCGCTCCGCGAGATGATCCGGGTCCTGCGCCCGGACGGCCGGCTGAGGGGAAGCCTTGTCGTCCGTGGCGAGCGAGTGGTATCAGACATGGTCATACGCATATGCCAGCGCCAGAAAATTTTCGGCGCAGTCGAGACCGCACAGCAATTCGGATCCTGGCTTGCCGAGGAGGATATGCGGCGGACCCGGCTTGAACGGCATGGGTCCATTCTGGCTTTTAGCTGCCGCAAGCCCCAGGATGAGAGCGGGGCAGGAGCCCGTGAGTTTACGCGAGCATTGCCCCAGCCGGCTCATCGACGCAGGACATGAGAGGTCGCACGGTGCCCGTTGCCGATCGGAAGCACATCGCTCAACTGTACGATGAGCACGTCAACCGGGGGATCGCGCGCGTGGCCCGGCAGACGGGAATGCCGGTAGAGGTCCGCTCCGCCGGCAGCAGAGTATGGGATGAGGCCGGCCGGGAATACCTTGACTGCGGAGGGTTCGGAGTCTTCCTGCTTGGCCACCGTCACCCGGCCGTGCTCGAGGCGTTGCACCGGTCACTCGACCGGCATCCCCTGGCCACGCATGCTCTGCTGTCGCAGGAACTCGCACAGGCAGCGGAGGCGCTCACCTCGATCGCGCCCCCGGCACTGGAGTACGCGTACTTCGGCTGCACCGGCTCGGAAGCGGTCGAGACCGCCCTCAAACTGGCCAGGGCGCACGGGCGGCGGCGCCTTATCTATACCGAACACGGGTTTCATGGCAAAACGCTGGGGGCGCTCAGCGTCACTGACCGGCAGATCGCGAGAGTGCCTTTCCGGCCCTTGCTGCCGGACACCGATCTGGTGCCTTTCGGCGAGACGGACAGGCTGGCCGCCGCGCTCGCCGACGGCGAGCCCGCCTGTGTCATTGTCGAGCCGGTCCAGGGGGAGGGCGGAGTTCGGCTTCCCCCGGCCGGCTATCTGGGGTCGGTCGCCAGGCTGTGCCGACAGCACGGAGCGTTCCTGATCGTCGACGAGATACAGACGGGCATGGGCAGGCTGGGGAAATGGTGGGGCTGCGAATACGAGGATATCAGGCCCGATGTCCTGCTGGCCGGAAAAGGGCTCGGCGGCGGGTGCGTTCCGGTCAGCGCCGTTATAGCGACTGAGCAGTCGTTCGGGCCCTTTAACCGCAACCCGCGCTTGCACAGCGCCACATTTTCGGGCGCTCCATTGTTAATGGCCGCGGTCTGCGCCACGATAGAGACCATACGGCAGGAACAACTGCTGGACCGGGCCCGCGACCTGGGCACGACGATCTTGGATGAACTGCGCGGGATCGCTGCGCCCTACCAGGGCCACCTGGTAGCCGATGTGCGCGGCCGGGGACTCCTTATCGGGGTCGAGCTAACCCATCCGTCGCTGGCGAACTCGTTCACTGCCGCCCTGCTGGAATCCGGGGTGATCGTAACGAATCCCGCAAGTTCGGCCACCGTCGTGCGGCTGTGCCCGCCGGCGGTACTGTCCGGCGCCGACGTGCAGTGGCTGATCGATGCGGTGCGCCGTGCGCTCGCCGCCTTGCGGCCGCTGGTCAGGGAACGATGATCACCTGCGCGGCGTAACACATCCCGGCGCCGAAGCTGACCAGCAGCGCATACGACCCGGATGTCACTTCGCCGCTCTCGATCATCCGCGACAGCGCGAGCGGGATCGACGCCGCTGAGGTGTTGCCGGTATGCACGATGTCGGACGCTACGGCCGCCTGGGGAGCGCCAAGCTCGCGAGCGAGGGCCTCGACGATCCGCAGGTTGGCCTGGTGCGGGACGAACGCGCCCAGCTCGGCCGGGTCCACGCCGGCCTTCTCGCAGGCTTGCCTGGCCAGCGGCGCCAGGGTGGTGGTGGCCCAGCGAAAGACAGCCTGGCCTTCCTGGGCGACGAACGAGTTCCGGTCCTTGATGCGGATCTTATCGGCCATGTCGCCGTCGCTGCCCCACACGACCGGGCCGATGCCCGGCGGGTCGGCGGGATCGCGGACCGCCCCGACCACAGCCGCGCCTGCACCGTCGGCGAAGATGATGCAGGTCGACCTGTCGCTCCAGTCGATCCATTGAGACAGCTTCTCGGCGCCGATGACCAGAACGTTCTTCGCCGTCCCGGTGCGGACCGCGTCGGCTGCGCTGGCCAGCGCGTAGCAGAACCCGGCGCACGCGGCGTTGAGGTCGTAGGCGCCCGGTGCCAGCAGGTCGAGGCGCCTGGCCACCACGGCGGCCGTGTTCGGGATCTGCGCCTCGGGCGTGCAGGTGGCCACGATCACCAGGTCCACGTCACCGGGAGACAGGTCGCTGGCGGCCAGCGCCTTGCCGCCGGCCTGCACGGCCAGGTCGGCAAGTGTCTCATCCTGGTCCGCGATCCTCCGGCTGGCGATGCCAACCCGGCTGCGGATCCACTCGTCGGTGGTATCTACCGTCCTAGCCAGGTCGTCGTTGGTGACGATCCGATGCGGCCGGTAGCCGCCGAAAGCCAGCACTCGCGCCCCGGTTTGGCCCTCGGTGAGTCGCATGTTCTGCCTTTCGTTGCGGATGGCGTCCGCGGCCGGGCGCTGACGTCAGCTCACACCTAGCCGGACTGCGCGGCCACGCCGTCGGCGGCCCGGACGGTTCCAGCCGTCGGCCCGGCAATTCGGCAATGCCAGCGTCGTGACCGGCGGCAATCAGAAGCATTGCCTAATTTAGCTGCCGAAGAGCGCCTCTTTCAACGCTGTCCGCGCGGCGAGGCGGCCTCGGCCGTGCCGCTGGAGCGCGGCCGCCCGCGAGGCCGCATTTCCCGGGTCCGGCTTGGCAGCCGCCCCGCGTCGGCGAGCACGCGACGCAGCAGGAACTCGATCTGGGCGTTGGTGCTGCGCAGCTCGTCGTTAGCCCATTTGGCCAGGGCGTCGTGGACGGCCGGGTCCAGCCGGAGGAGTACGGCCTTGCGCTCGCTCATCGGCGTTACCGTGTGCGCCCCGACGGCGTTGCTATGCCTGCCGTCACTGGTAGAGCGAGCCGGTGTTGACGACCTGCTGGGTGGCCTGCTCGCTGCACAAGACGACCAGCAGGTTGGACACCATCGCGGCCTTGCGCTCCTCGTCCAGCTCGACGACGTCCTCCTCCTTGAGCCGTTGCAGGGCCAGCTGGACCATGCCGACGGCTCCCTCGACAATCCGCATCCGGGCGCCGACCACGGCGCTGGCCTGCTGCTGGCGCAGCATGGCCTGGGCGATCTCGGGGGCGTAGGACAGCCGGGTCAGGCGGGTCTCGATGATCTGCACTCCGGCGGGCTTGACCCGGTCCGTGAGCTCGGCGGACAGCCTCTGGGTGATCTCATCGGCGTTATCGCGCAGCGACAACGCGTCCCTGCCCCGGTTGTCGTAGGGATAGGCGGATGCGATGTGACGGACAGCGGTCTCGGTCTGGATCGTGACGAAGTGCGTGTAGTCGTCGACGGAGTACCTGGCGTGCGCGGTATCGCGGACCTGCCAGACGACTACGGCCGCGATCTCGATCGGGTTGCCGTCGGCGTCATTGACTTTGAGCTGCGCCGACTCCTGGTTGCGGATCCTGGTCGAGACCGCGATGCGGTTGGTGAACGGGTTGACCCACTGCAAGCCAGGCTCGCGGATGGTGCCGCGGTACTTGCCGAACAGCTGGACTACATGCGCGCGGCCGGGCACAACAGCGGTGAGGCCCTTGAGGACCAGCAGGCCCGCGGCCAGGACGAGCACGCCAAGCCATACCAGGGCCGTCCGCGCATCGCCGCTGAAACGGCCGGCCAGCCAGATCAGGGCAATGCCGACGATCACCACGGCAAGCCCCAGCACGAGCATCCGTATACCGGGCAGGAACCGGGCACTGCGCTCAGGCGCCCGCTGGCCGGAGGGCTGGTTCTGCTCTGCGGCCTGAGCCTCGGTTGTCATCTGACCCACCTCCACTTGACACCGGCCGATAACACTTATCTAGCATAGAGATATCAGTTTAAGCCCGCAACGACCGATGTCCTGGCAGCACGAAGGCACGTGATCCGGCTCGCCGCGGGCTGCCTGAGACCGGCCGTGAGGCGTTCCGTGTGGCCCGCCGGGGGCGCCGCCGTCGTCCCGGAACCAGGCAGCCTGTCCCCAGATGGCCGGTCTTGTCTCTTGTCAGGAAGCCGAGTGCGGTAGTAACATCCCTGGCCAGTCGATGTGTATACGTATTCACAACGGATCGCCGCCCGCTCCGAAAGCTGAAGGACACGCAATGAATCGACTTTCCAAGGGCGCAGCGTGCGCAGTGGCCGGGATGCTGGCCCTCGCCGCGAGCGCATGCACAGCCAGCAACGCCAACGACGCGCACGCCAGCGCCGGGCCATTCAAGATCGCTCTGAGCATGAGCTACAGCGGCAACGACTGGCAGACCACCGCCGCCAACCTGATCAAGGCAGAAGCCGCCACGGGTGACTACGCCAAGATCGTAAAGCTCAGGGTCGACGTAGCGGGCACGAGCATTCCGAACCAGATCCAAACCATCAACAACGAGGTCGCCGCCGGGATGAACGCGATCATCGTCTATCCGCTCTCGCCGACCGCGCTGAACCCGGCAATCCAGGCGGCGTGCGGCAAGGGCGTCACTGTCTTCGCGTACGACAGCTACGTCACGGCGCCCTGCGCGTACAACGTGCGCGACAACGTGATCGACATGGGCTACCAGGGAATGAGCTGGCTGGCGAAGAAGATGCTGGCGAGCCACAAGACCCAGCTGGGCCTCATCACCGGCGTCGCGGGCACCACCGCCAACACCGACTACCTCACGGGCGTCGACAAGGCGCTGAAGCAAAACCCGGGCATCAGCATCGTGGCTACGGCCCCGGGCCTGTGGGACCCAGCGGTGATCAAGACTGCGTTCTCGGCGATGTACGCGGCGCACCCGAACCTCGGCGGCGTATGGGGAACGTTCGCATGTGCCGCGGTGCACCAGGTGCTCTCCGCGCAGGGGAAGCCCGACATTCCGTGCGCCGGCGGTGACACCAACGCCGAGCGCCTGCTCATGCTCCCGAAGACCGAGGGAGGACAGGGTCTTGACAACATCTCCGTCAGCGCCCCGCCCTACAACGGTGAGCTCGCGTTCATGCTGGCGGTAAAGGTGCTGCAGGGCAAGAAAGTCGCCAAGGACACCGTGCTGCCGACCGACGTCGTGACCCAGGCCAACCTGAAGCAGGGCACCAACCCGGCCGAAGGCGCGAACGTGTTCCCGTCGGGCTCAGTTTCCCCCGGATTCAGCGACTCATTCTGGAACCCGCTCGTCGAGCAGGGTCTGGCCGCGGCCAAGACCGGGCGCTCGGAGAAGGTCAGCAACGCCAAGCCGTGCGGCGCCGTCAAGGGCTGCCTGACCTTCAGCAAGCTGACGACGAATCTGCCGACGTTTTGACGACGCTCGTGCCGGGTGGCTGGCTCGCGATGGCCACCCGGCACTGCCCTGAGACGGCGAAGGAGCGAGGCAGGAGGCGGCAGTGACGAGATCGACCGTACCGCTGCAGACAGCGCAGGACACGGCGCTGCAGGTGTCCGGACTGCGGCATGCGTTTGGCGAGACTGTTGCCGTTGACGACGTCACCTTCGCCTGCCGGCGGGGCGAGGTAGTCGCCCTCATCGGCGAGAACGGTGCCGGCAAGTCGACGCTCGTCAAGATCCTCAGTGGCGTCCTCCTGCCTGACGGCGGGAGCGTGACGGTCGATGGCCAGACGAAGCACTTGTCTAGCCCGTCGGCTGCCGTCGCATCAGGCATCAGTACGGTCTTTCAGGAACTTAGCCTGGTCAGGAGCTTCTCCGTCACCGAGAACCTCGTCGCTGGGCGCGAGCCGACCCGGCGCTGGGGCGTCGTCGCGCGCCGCGAAGCCGTCAAACGATCAGAAGACATCCTCGCCGAGTGGGACGCGACCGACTTGCGGCTCGGCTCTCTCGTGGGCTCGCTCTCCCTGGCGCAGCAGCAGCGCCTGGAGATTGTGCGGGCGCTCAGCCGGCGCCCGAAGGTTCTCCTGCTCGACGAGCCGACATCTGCTCTCGGCCCGACGGACGTCGACTGGCTCGCCGCGCAGGTTGAAAAGGTCGCGGCATCCGGGACATCGGTGGTGTTCATCTCGCACCGCCTGGGCGAGGTCAAGCAGATCTGCGGACGACTGCTGGTCCTCCGTAACGGAAGGCTCGTCGCCGACCACGTGGTCGGCGAGGTGACGGATAGCGCGGTCTTCGAGGAGATGATCGGGCACACGCTCGCCGAGAGCCTGCAAGCCCCGGCACGTGCGACGATGGCTGACGAGCCGATGCTGCGGTTGTCCGCCGTAGCGCTGCGCGGCGGCGGCGCGCCCTTCGACCTGGACGTGCGTCCCGGGGAGATTGTCGGCGTGGGCGGTCTCGAGGGCCAGGGGCAGAAGCAGCTGTTCGACGTGATATTCGGGATCGCCTCCCCGGCCGCCGGACGGATCGAGATGGACGGCAAGCCGTTGCGGGCCGGGTCGGTCCCGCGAGCCGTGGCGCGCGGGATCGGGCTCGTGCCGGAGAGCCGCAAGGACGAGGGGCTGTTTCTCGAGTTGCCGCTGCGGGATAACGCCGCCATCGCGTCGCTGCGGCGCTGGACGCGCCTTGGCGTGGTCCGGCGACGGGCGGAGTCGGTCGCGGTCGCGGAAATCCTGCGCCAGCTCAACGTTCCGCCCGGCCGCCTGCACCGCGAGGTCGCAACCCTGAGCGGGGGCAACCAGCAGAAGGTCGTCTTCGCGAAATGGATGCTGCGCAGGTCGAAAATGCTGCTGCTGTTCGACCCGACCCGAGGAGTCGACATCGGTGCCAAGGCTGAGATATTCGATCTCATGCGAGCGCACGCCCGAAACGGGGGGTGTGTGTTGTTCTTCTCCTCCGAACTAGAGGAACTCGTAAAGATCCCTAACCGGGTCGCGGTGATGTACGGCAACTCGGTCGCGGCCCTCCTGAGCGGTGAGCATCTGACGAAGACCGCGTTGCTCAAGGCAATGCTGGGAATCGGGGAGAACCCGTGAGGACCGGATTCCCGCGGCCACGCGGCTGGAACGACAGTCCTTCTCGCACCTGGATCGGGTCGCTCGGCGTTCTAGTGATCTTCCTGGTGCTCTACTTCATGATGACCCCGGGAGCTTCCTCGACCTCGACGCCGACGAACATAGCCGACTCCTCGGTAGTCGTGGCGCTGGCAGCAGTTGGCGAGGCCGTCGTCGTCCTGTCCGGCGGCTTCGACCTCTCGGTAGGGTCGGTCCTGTCACTAGTCAACGTCATCCTCGCTACGCACTTCACCGCCACGGGACAGAACCCGGTCGTCGCGTTGGTCCTCGCCTGCGTGATCGGCGCGCTCTGCGGCCTCGTCAACGGCGCGCTGGTCGTCTTCGGCCGTATTCCGACGGTGATAGCGACCCTCGGCACTTCCTTCGTCTTCTCCGGTGTTGCGCTCTACTTCCTCAGCCAGCCCGGCGGCCAGGTCTCGACGTCATTCGCCACGATGCTCACCGGATCGTTCGGGGTGATCCCCTACACCGGCGTGCTGACCCTGGTGGTCGCGGTGGCCTGGCAGTACCTGCGCAGCCGCCCCTTCGGGCAGGCGATCTACGCGATCGGAGCCGACGCTAAGGCGGCCCGCCTCTCCGGGATCAGGCTGGCCCCGAACCTCTTGCGTGCTTACGCGATATCCGGCGTATGCTACGGGATCGCTGCCGCGTGCTTGACTGCGCAGACTGCGAGCGGCGATCCGAGCGTCGGCGACCCGCTGACGCTCACGGTCTTCGCCGCTGTCGTGATCGGAGGGGTCCGGCTCGGCGGCGGCGAGGGGAGCGTCGTCAGCGCGGTATGCGGTGCGCTGATCCTTAGCCTGATCAGCGATCTGCTGTATGCGGGCGGCGTCAGCTCCTCTTATAACTACGTCGTGACCGGGGCGGTCCTCGTCCTGGCCATCGCGGTATCCGGCTCGCTTCCCCAAGCCGCCACCAGACGCTGGCTGGCGTGGCGCGAATCCGTCCGCGACGCAGTGACACCGGTGGCGTCGCGATGACCGGCGACACCACCGCGGCTCAGTCCCCCCGCCCGGGAGTCGGCTCCCGGGTGCGCTTGCGGGATCGCATGGGGCAGACCGAGTTGGTGGCACTGAGCGTCCTGGCCGTGACCGCGGTCCTGACGCTCGTGGCGATCCTCATCAACCACAACTCGAGTGCCACTAACGTGATCTGGAGCGTGTTCGCGCTCTCGCTGGTGACCGCGGTTGCCGCGTATGGCCAGACAATCGTCGTGCTCACCGGCGGCCTGGACCTGTCCATCCCGTGGGTGATGACCATGGGCGGGGTGTTTCTCAGCGCCTGGAGCGGCTCGTCGGGCGGGCAGGGAGCGGCCGCGTTTGTCGCGGTGCTCCTCATGGGCGCGATCGTCGGCCTGGTGAACGGGCTGGGCATCGTCGTGGTCAAGGTGCCCGCGGTCGTGATGACTCTGGCCATGAACGGGGTGCTCGAGGGCGCGGTGCTGATCTACACCAACGGTGCTCCCAACGGGAGCGCGCCCCAGTTCCTCGTCCGGCTGATGAATGGACGCGGAGCGTGGGGCATACCCTACAGCGTCTGGATTCTCCTGGGGGCGGCCGTCCTGGGCGCCTTCCTGCTGAGGGGGACGGCCTACGGTCGCCGCGTCTACGCCGTCGGGGCCAGCCGCAGGGCGGCTGCCCTGGCCGGACTGCGGAGCAACGTGATCGTCGCTTCCGCGTACGTCATCAGCGGCACGACATCGGCGCTGGCCGGGGCGCTGCTGACCGGATTCAGCCAGCAGAGCTACCTCGGCATGGGCGACCAGTACCTGCTGCCGTCGATAGCAGCGGTCGTCATCGGCGGGGCCTCGGTGCTCGGCGGGCGCGGCCGGTACGTCGGCACGGTCGCCGGCGTGCTCTTGCTTACCTCGATCGGCATCGTGATGTCCGGGCGATCTTCAGACGCGACGAAGACGGTGACCTTCGGGGCGTCCGTCCTCGTCACGGCCTTGCTGTTCAACCGCTCACGGTCGCACCAATGACGGCTGCGGCTGCGGCAAACCCGTGGCGAGAGGAGGCGGGCCAGTGATTGAAACGGTGACGGGGCCGGTCGAGGTCCACGAGCTAGGACTGACGTTGCCGCACGAGCACGTCTTCATCAACCTTGTCCGCGAGTACCGGGGCGACGGGCTGCTGAACGACGTGGCCTTGATGCGCGCGGAACTCGCAAGGTTCGTGCGGTCCGGCGGCCGGACGCTGATCGACTGCACGAGCGACGACATCGGCCGCGATCCCGAGGGCCTGCTCCAGATGTCACAGGCCCTCGGGGTCAACATCGTCATGGGCTGCGGCCACTACCGGGATCCCTATCTTGACCGGGCACGCCTGGACCGGGCATCTGCCGATTGCCTGGCCGACGAACTGGTCCGTGACATCACGGAGGGCGCGGCCGGCACGTCTGTCCGGTCTGGGATCATTGGCGAAATCGGCTCCGACAAGAAGTACATATCCGCAGCGGAGGAGCGTTCGTTCCGGGCAGCGGCGCGTGCCCATGTCCGGACCGGCGTGCCGATCACGACGCACGCCGCCCGCTGGCCGATAGGCACCGATCAGCTTGACATCCTCGTTTCTGAGGGCGTTGACCCGTCGCGGGTGATCATCGGGCATTGTGACATGGTCCCCATTCCCGAGTACCACCTCGCCATCGCCAAGCGCGGCGCCTTCGTCGAATTCGACACGATCCGGGGAGAGTCGGAATACGACTCACAAGCCCGCATCGACTGGCTCATGTCGCTTGTGCGCGCGGGCTACATCGAGCAGATCCTGCTGTCCCAGGACGTATGCCTCCGCTCGCTCCTGCGTGCCACCGGCGGCCCTGGTTACGCCTTCGTCCTGGAGGACTTCCTGCCGCGACTGCACAAGGCCGGGTTGAACACCGGCGAGACCAGCTGCATGACCACGAGAAACATCCAACGCGCGTTCGCCGGATGAGGTGCGATATGACGGTAAAGACTCCGAGCCTGATCGAGCGGAGCGACCTGGTCTTCCCTGGCGGCAGCATCAACGACTTCGCGCTGCCTCCGGAAAGAAGGATCGTCACGGACCGCGCACGCGGCACGCTGCTGTGGGACAGCACGGGCAAGAGATACGTGGACTTCCTGCTCGGCTCCGGCCCGCTGGTGCTGGGCCACGGCCATCCGGCAGTGACCCGGGCGATCACTGACCAGCTCTCGGCCGGAATGACGTACTACCTGCCGAGCCGCCCGGCGGTCGAGCTTGCCGAACAGATCTGCCATCATGTGCCGTGCGCTGAGGCGGTGCGGTACTGCTGTGACGGGTCGGAGGCAGTGTTCTACGCGATGCGGCTGGCCCGTGCCTACACCGGCCGGAGCATGGTGGCGAAGTTCGAAGGCGGGTTTCACGGGCATACCGACTACGCGCTGCAAAGCTTCGCTCCGCAGGATCCGCCGCGTTTCCCGCTTCCCCAGCCCGACTCGCGCGGAATCCCAGCGGCGGTCACCGACACCGTGCTCGTCGTTCCGTACAACGATGCAGACGCCCTGCGCGCGGCTGCGGCCGAGTACGGCAGCGAACTGGCCGCGATCGTCGTCGAGCCGGTGCAGCGAGGCATCGAGCCTATTCCCGGATTTCTGGCAGAGCTGCGATCGGTGTGCGACCGCATCGGCGCGCTGCTGGTGTTCGACGAGGTGGTTACGGGCTTCCGGCTGGACATGACCGGGGCGCAGGGGCTGGCAGGCGTCACCCCGGACCTGTGCGCGCTGGGCAAGGCGATGTCGGGAGGCACCCCGATAGCTTGCGTTGCCGGGCGGGCGGATCTCATGTCGCTGTATGGCCGGCCGGCAGGCCCTGCCGGGGTCTACATGAGCGGGACGCTGAACGGGAACCCGCTGGCGTGCGCAGCCGGCCTGGCCACGCTTCGGGTGATGGCCGAGATCGACGGCTGCGGGCAGATCACCAAGCGTGGCCAGCAGTTGCAACGCGGCCTGTCGGAAGCATTTGCTGACGCTGGGCTGCTGGCGACGACGATCGGTCCGCCCGCTTTCACCGATGTCGTCTTCGGACGGGCCGATGTGGTCGACTACCGCGACTACGTCGACAGCGACCGCGCTGCGGCGGCCGAGTTCGGGACCCGGATGCTCGATCGGGGCTTCCTCATCCGCCCCGGCAACAAGATCTATGTCAGCGCGGTGCACACGAGCGAGCAGATCGACAGCGCGATCGACGCCGCCCGCGAGGTGCTCGAGCAGATGAAGAACGACGGTGCGCTGGAGGAGCGCTCGCTCATGGGCCCGGCCGGGTCCGGTCCTGCCGCGGACGGGGAGGCCCGATGACACCGGCGATCCCGACCGACATCAGGGGGGTGCGGGAACTGGTCCAGCGGTACTCGAACTGGGGACGCTGGGGTGCCGAGGACCAGATCGGGACTCTCAACCACATCGGTGCGGCAGAGGTTGCCCGCGCGGCAGCACTCGTGCGCAGCGGCAAGGTATTCTCGCTGGCCATTCCGCTCGATGACACCGGGCCGCAGCTCGGAACGCTCGGTCGGACGAACCCGATCCACGTCATGTTGCAGGACGGCGGCGACGTAGCCAGCGGCTCGCAGGAGCACCTGCACATGCAGTACACCGACGACGCGGTGTACATGGTGCTTCAGTGCGGCACTCAGTGGGACGCGATCGCGCACTACTTTTTCGAGAAGCGCATGTACAACGGCTTTGGCACCGAGCATGTGACCAGCCGCGGCGCGCACCGCAACGGCATCGAAAAGGTGGCGCACAAGCTCATCGGGCGCGGCGTGCTGCTCGACCTGCCGCGCTGCCGCGGCGCCGCGTGGTTGCCGCCAGGCGAGGCAATCCAGGGCACGCAGCTGCTGGACTGCGCCGACTCGCAGGGCGTCACGGTGGGGCGTGGCGACATTCTTCTCATCAGGACCGGGCAGATGGCCCGGACGATCGGCCAGGGCTCGTGGGGCGACTACTGCGGCGGTCCCGCACCAGGGTTGTCAGTGACCTGCGCGCAGGTCCTTGCCGAGAGGGAGATCGCGGCTATCGCCACCGACACGTGGACGGTCGAGGTGTGGCCATCCGAGGTTCCGGGGGTATCGGGTGTCATGCACGACATCCTCATCGTGGGAATGGGCATGACGCTGGGCGAGATCTTCGACATGGAGGCCCTGGCCGATGACTGCGCCATGGACGGGATCTACGAGTTCCTGCTCGCCGCGCCGCCGCTCACGGTGACCGGGGCCGTGGGCTCGCCGATCAACCCGCTGGCCGTGAAGTGAGCGGCGCGGCGGTGAGGGCACCTGAGACCTCCTTTGAGGGCGTGGACGGCGTCGTCGTGCTCGTGGCCGGTGCCAGCCGCGGAATCGGCCGGGCGGTCGCGGAGTCGCTGTCGGGCCAAGGAGCGCTCGTCGTTGGCACCAGCCGGGACGCCCGGCGGGCTGATGAGCTTGCCGCGCAGTTCGGCACGCTTGGGTGCGTCCTCGACGTGCTCGATCCCGACTCGGTTCAGCAAGCCGTCGAGCGCGTCACCTCTCAGCTCGGACCCGTCCGCGCGCTGGTGAACAACGCCGGGGTCAACGTGCCGCGGCAGTTCTTGCAGGCCAGTTGTGCTGAGTGGGACATCGTCATGGGGACGAACGCGCGGGGGCCCTTCCTCCTTTCGCAGGCGGTAGCGCGTCATCTCGTGGAACGCGGGCTCGACGGCGCGATCGTGAGCATCGGTTCACAGGCCGGCCTGGTGGGTATCGAGGAGCGGGCGGCATACTGTGCCAGCAAGGCGGCGCTCGTCGGGCTCACCAGGGTCATGGCCGTTGAGCTGGCTGAGGCCGCGATCACCGTCAACTGCGTGGCGCCTACGTTCGTCGAGACCGAGTTCACCCGCGAGACCCTCGCTCGCCCCCAGATGCGGGAAAGGTTCCTGAGCCGGATACCTTTGCGGCGCTTCGCGAAGGTAGCGGATGTGGTCGGGGCGGTCGATTACCTGCTCGGCCCGAATGCGCGCATGGTCACCGGACATGTCTTGGTGGTGGATGGTGGCTGGACGAGCTGGTGATCGTGGTCCGCGGCCTGGTTCCGGCAGGGGTGCGAGCGGCCGGCATCTCACCAGCCGGGACATCGCACAGCTGGCAGGAGTGTCGCAGGCGACGGTGTCGCGGGTGCTGAACAACCACCCCAACATCGCGCCTCAGACGCGGGAGAGAGTCCTCGCGGTGCTCTCGGTCAGCGACTATCGCCCCAACGAACTTGCCCGCAGCCTGATCACGCGCAAGGCAAATGCCATCGGCGTGGTCGTCGACGACGTGACCAACCCGTTCTACCCCGAGCTGGTGGACCAGCTCGCCGACATGATCGCCGGGAACGGATACCGCCTGCTGCTCTGGAAGACATCCGGCGACAACTCCGACGAGCTCATCCGTGCGCTCCAGGCACGCCTGGTCGACGGCATGATCTTCACTGCCGCGAAGCTGACCTCGCCAGCGGTGACCGAGGTCTCGGCACGCGGGCACCCCCTGGTGCTGGTGAACAGGTACGCACAGAACGCCGACGTCGACAAGGTGTTCATCGACACGACCAGCGGTGCGCGCTTCGCCGCCGAGCACCTGCTTTCGCTGGGACACACCCGGATCGCGATCATCGGCGGTCTCGACCAGACGTCGACCAACCGTGACATGACCCGGGGCTTCGTGGGTGCCCTCGAGACAGCCGGCCTCACCGCGGGCGAATGGCAGCTACGCCCGTCCGACTACACCTACGAGAGCGGCTACCGAGCTGCGGTCCAGTTCATCACCGGGAATGCCCTGCCAGTAACGGCGATCTTCGCGATGAGCGACGCGGCCGCGATCGGGGCCATGAACGCAGCCAGGGCGTTCGGTCTGCGTGTGCCCGAGGACATCTCCGTGGTCGGATTCGATGACATCGCCATGGCCTCGTGGCCGATGATCCAGCTGACCACGGTCGCCCCGGTGGGCCAGAGCCTGGCGGGCCAGGCGGTCGACCTAGTGCTCAAGCGCATCAAAGACCCGCATCGCGTACCCGAGCAGATCGAGATCGCGTCGCATCTGGTGGTGCGGCAGACGACCGCACCACCGCCTCAGCCGCCTAAGCAGCCGCGATCCCTGGGAGGTGATCAGCGTGGCAGCGGCGCAACCGCGTGACATGTCGCTCGCAGGCCGCCGCGAGACGGTGCGGACCGTACTGGGCGATGTCGCCGCGGATCGGCTCGGTCACGTCCAGATGCACGAGCACCTGCTCATCGATCTGTGGCAAGGCGTCCCGGCCTCCGCGAAACAGGCGGACCTGCAGCGGTACACCGAACCGCTGCGTCCCGGGAACTACTACTGGTCGCGCCGCCATCACAGCCGCGACGACCTGCAGCTGCTCGACGTGAGCGTGGCGATCGACGAGGTGACCGCCTATCGCGGCGCGGGCGGCGGCACGATCGTGGACGTCACGAGCGTCGGTCTGGGCCGGGACCCGCTGGCTATCGCCCAGATCTCCCGCGCGGCCGGCGTCCATGTCGTGATGGGCTGCGGGTACTACTACGCGGACTACCACCCCCGTGACATCGTGGCAGCCGATCTGGACGCCATAGCCGCGGAGATCGTCAGCGACCTTAACGACGGCGTCGGGGAAACGGGCATCCGTGCCGGGATCATTGGCGAGATCGGGATGTCATGGCCACCACAGCCGCCAGAGCTGGTCGTCCTGGAGGCAGCCGCCCATGCGCACCTTGCCACCGGGATCACCATCTCGCTGCACCCGGGACGCGACGCGCGGTCTCCTTTCGACATCCTGCGCCGGCTAGAACAGCAGGGAGTCCCGCCCCAGGCAATCGTGATGGGCCACGTCGAGCGCACCCTCACGGAGACATCGGCGATACGCGAGCTTGCCGCCAGCGGCTGCTTCGTAGAATTCGACCTTTTCGGCCAGGAGTCGAGCTACTACTCCCTCGCCCCCTCGGTGCACCTGCCGAACGACGCCGTCCGTGCCGATTTCATCGTTGACCTGGCGGCACACGGCTACCTCGAGCAGGTGCTCATCTCGCAGGACGTGTGTCACAAGACCAACCTGACCCGCTACGGCGGCGAGGGTTACACCCACGTGCTCCAGCACGTGATTCCGCTGCTTGCGGCAAAGGGGATGACGCCGTCGCAAGTCGCGGCGATAACCCGATCCAACCCGGTGCGTGCTCTGACGGGGAGCGCCCATGGATTAGTGAATGCCTGCCCAGCAGATCAGCACGTGCGAGGAGATGCGATTCATGCTCAAGCAGTTGAAGGCCCCGGCGCCGACGCCGCCGCGGACGGACGGTGATGCCGCGCGGGTGCGCGAGGTCGTCGCGCGGGTGATCGAGGAAGTCCGCGCTGAGGGCGACGAGGCCGTGCGCCGCTACTCGGAGAAGTTCGACAATTGGTCGCCCGCGTCATTCTTGCTCGGCCAGGACGAGGTAGACCAGATCGTTTCCAGCGTCGACGCGGACATCATCGCCGACATCCGGACGGCACAGCGCAACGTGGCCCACTTCGCCCGGCGGCAGTTCGACTCGCTGGCCGAGTTCGAGGTCGAGACGATGCCCGGCGTCTTCCTCGGGCAGCGCAACATCCCGGTCTCGGCCGCCGGCGCGTACGTCCCGGGCGGGCGCTATCCGCTCGTCGCCTCAGCACACATGACTGTACTGACGGCCAAGGTTGCCGGAGTCGAGCACGTGACGGCGAGCACTCCGCCGATCCGTGGCAAGGTTCCGGCCGCGACGGTGGCGGCGATGCACCTCGCCGGCGCCGACGAGATCGCATTGCTGGGAGGCGTCCAGGCCGTCGCGGCCATGGCCATCGGAACGGACACGATCCGTAAGGTTGACCTGCTGGCGGGCCCTGGCAATGCCTATGTGGCGGAGGCGAAACGCCAGCTCTTCGGTGAAGTGGGGATCGACCTGTTCGCGGGGCCCACGGAGATCCTCATCCTGGCCGATGACAGTGCCGACCCGTTCATCGCCGCCGTCGATTTGCTCAGCCAGGCTGAGCACGGCCCGGATTCACCCGCCATCCTGGTCACCACGAGCGAGCCGATCGCCCGGGAAGCCATCAGCCACATCGAGCGACTGCTCGTGGACATGCCGACCAGGGACCTCGCTGCCCCGGCCTGGCGCGACCACGGCCAGGTCATCGTGGTCGACGACCTCGCCGAGGCCTACCGGGTCGCGGACCAGTTCGCCAGCGAGCACGTCGAGGTCCTCACGGCGAATCCCCGCGAAGCGCTGGAGCGGATGCGCAACTACGGGGCGCTCTTTCTCGGCGAGGGGACCTGCGTGGCCTACGGAGACAAGGTGATCGGAACGAATCACACCCTTCCGACGCGCCGTGCCGCCCGCTACACCGGCGGCCTGTGGGTCGGCAAATACCTCAAGACCGTCACCTACCAGGAGGTGACCGATCAGGCATCAAGCGCCGAGCTCGGTCGTCTGTGCGGTCGCGCGAGCCGGGTCGAGTCCTTCGAAGGCCATGCCCGGTCCGGTGACGTTCGCGTGGCGAAATACAACGGCGCGGCGCTGCCATGGTCGCCGGACCAGTACTGCGCCGCACCGGCCGAGGGGTGATCCGCACCCCGGCACTCACCCATATGACCAGGAAGGAGCAAATCCATGACAGGCCACCCGCCGGCAGAATTCGCCGATCCGTCGTGGATCGCCCGATGGCGTGAGGTAATCAACGCCGACAGGGAGATCGCACGCCTGGGCAAGTTCTTTGACGGCCGCATGTGCGTTCAGTTCGATTCCGAGAAGTACATCCTCGTGATCAGTCGCGGCACGGTGATCGACGTCGTCGAGCAGCCACTGTGGGACCAGCCTTTCGATTTCAAGATCGAGGCTAGCCGCGACGTCTGGTGGCAGTCCGTGCAGCCTGTGCCGCGGCCTTTTTACCAAGACATATTCGGGATGATGTGGAACCACGGGATGACGCTCGAGGGCGAGGTCGTCGCCGCCATGCAGAACATCCGAGTCGTCAAGCTGATGCTCGCCGCGATGAAACGCGTCCAAGTCCCGGCCCAGCTCTAGTCCTGGCGAAAGGCGTTCGGACTCGACAGATCAAGGAGCACATGGTTATGACTGCGATACACGAACCTGTGATCGGCCGGTACATGTCGCTCACGCTGGAAGGCGTGGAGTTCAGGCTTTACTACGAGCAGTCAGGCGAAGGCGACATCCCCCTGGTCTGCCTGCATACGGCGGGGGCCCATAACGCCGAGTGGCGCCACCTGCTCAACGACCCCTACATCCGGGAACACTTCACGGCCTACGCGTTCGACCTCCCGTTCCACGGTAAGTCCCTGCCGCCAGAAGGTCAGCAGTGGTGGACCGAGGAGTACCGCCTGACGACCGCGAAGTTCGAAGGCGTGATCATGGAGTTCATTACCGCACTGGGCCTGGAGCGACCGGTCGTGATCGGCTCGTCTATGGGCGGCAACATCACGCTGAAGCTGGCGGCGGACCACTGTGACGTGGTTTCGGCTGTCATCGGGCTCGAGGCACAGGCCGGCGGCTATGAGGAGAAAAAGCCGGGCGCCTACCTATCGGTCTTGTACCGGCCCGACGTCCATGGCGGGGAGGCATCGGCCGAACTCACGGTAGACCTGTGCGCGCCGACGATTCCCGAAAAGTACCGCTGGGAACTGTGGTGGCTGTACACACAAGAGGGGGCGGGCGTCTACAACGGCGACCTGTACTTCTTCAGCCACGAGTGGGACATCCGCGACCGGCTTGCCGAAATAGACACGACACGCTGCGCAGTATATCTGCTGACGGGCGAGTATGACTGGTCATGCACGCCGGCCGACACTATCGCGGCGGCGGAGCAGATCCCCGGCGCGAAGGTCACGATCTGCGAAAACCTCGGGCACTTCCCGATGAGCGAGGACTGGCAGCTGTTCATGTCGTATGCGCGTCCCGTATTCGACGAGGTCGTCGCCAACCGGCCGAGCGTCCTGATGTTAGCCGGCTTATGCGGCCAGCCGGACAACGCGCCGGCTAGCCCCCGAAGGGGTGGCGCGCCTGGATCACGCCGTCAGGCGACGGCGATTACCGTGACGCCGACGGCGTCGTAGGTGCCGCGTGCCCGGGCATCGCGGGTGGCGAGGGCGGCCCCGTGCTCTTTGGCGGCCAGCGCCACCAGCGCATCGTAAACAGCTCCGCCTGCGATGCCCAGGCGGCTGAGCGTGTGCGGCAGCCTACGGGCAAGCGGCCTGCTCAGCAGCAGAGGAGCAGCGAAGCGCGCGGTCAGCAGCCGGGCGGCGTCGGCTGGTGCCAGCCGCGCGTCGCCGGGCAGCCTGGTGAGGACCGAGTACGTCTCGGCGAGGGCGTGACCGCTGAGCGCGACCTTCTGCCCGCCCCACCATCGCGCCACCCCCGCATGGTCGTGATGTGAGCGGACCAGCAGCGGGATGGCGACGCTGGTGTCGACCGCGACCGTCACTTGCGGCCCGCGTCGATGAGGGCGAAGACCGTGTCGTCATCTACCGGGGTCTCGGCATCCGCGACGAGCACGCCGTCCTCCACCACCAGGCGCGCGGTCCGTCCGGCCGGAAGGATCTGCGCGCCGGCGCCGTACGGCGTGATGTCGATCTTCGTGCCGGGCTGCAAGCCCAGCGCGTCGCGGATGGGCTTGGGGAGCACAACCCGGCCGGCCTGGTCGATGACCGCTTCCATGGGAAAACGATACCATCGCAATCCCGTACCGCGGTAGCGGCCATCGAGTCCGGGGTGCGCGACGGCGCCGGGTTCACCGGTGAACTCGGCGCAGGCCACGTAGGCGGCGAGGTAGCAGCCCGCGCCGTGGGCGGCGCGAATCCGGTGAGCTCCATCACCGTGACCTTTACTCTACCGGCCGCGCAGAGCGCGGTCCGGCGGCGGCCGCGAGATAGCTCGCCGGGGAACCCGGCGTCAGCGGCGGCGCGGAGCGGACAGCACCGCGACAGACCGGGGACTGACGGTGACGCGGTCGCGCACGCCTCGCGGCGGGGCTGCGGAGCTGCCGGGCGCCGGCGGGTCGTGGGTGTCGAGATCGATACGCCACGACGCCTGCGCCCTGGGAACCGGCAGGACGAAATCGAGCGGTTCCCACCACGCGTTCACCAGGACGAGGAAGTCGTCATCCAGCAGCCACGTCCCGTCGTCGGCCCGGTCCGGGTCATCGGAGCCGTCCAGGTACAACGCGATGGCCAGGGCGTTCTCGTCCGACCAGTCGGCGGCTGTCATCTCGGTGCCCGCCGGAGTGAACCAGCGCAGCTGCGACGCTTGCTCCCCGGAAAGGAAACGGCGGCGGCGGAATACCGGGTGCGCCTTGCGGAAAGCGATGAGCTGCTTGGTGAAGTCCCGCAGCCCGCTGTCGGCGCTGGCCCAGTCGAACCAGGTGATCTCGTTGTCCTGGCAGTAGGCATTGTTATTGCCCTGCTGGGTGCGGCCCATCTCATCGCCGCCGAGCAGCAGCGGGACGCCGAAGGACAGCATCAGCGTGGTGAGTATGGCCCGGGACTGGCGGGCGCGCAGCGCGAGGATGCCGGGGTCGGTGGCGGGTCCTTCGGCTCCGCAGTTCCAGGACCGGTTGTCGCTGGTCCCGTCGCGATTGTTCTCGCCGTTGGCCTCGTTGTGCTTGTCGTTGTAGGAGACCAGGTCCCGGAGGGTAAAGCCGTCGTGGACGGTGACCAGGTTGACCGAGGCGGTGGGCCGCCGGCCTGCCGTCCCGTACAGGTCCGCCGAGCCGCAGAAGCGGTCGGCGAACTCGCCGATCCCGACCGGGTGGCTGCGCCAGAAGTCGCGCATCGTGTCCCGGTACCTGCCGTTCCACTCCCGCCACAGCGGCGGGAACCGGCCCAGGTCGTAGCTGTCCGCCTGGCCCACGTCCCACGGCTCGGCGACAAGCTTGGCCCGCGACACCACCGGGTCCTGGGACACCATGTCCAAGAAGGCCGACACCTTGTCGAAGAAGCCCTCCTGGCGGGCCAGCGTGGGCGCCAGGTCGAACCGGAACCCGTCGGCGTGCATGTCGGTCAGCCAGTAACGCAGCGAGTCCAGCATCATCTGCAGCGCGATCGGATCGCCGACATTCAGTGAGTTGCCGCAGCCGGTGGTGTCGTAGTAACTGCCGGGGTTGCCGGGATCGACCCGGTAGTAGGCAAGGTTGTCGATGCCGCGGAAGCACAGCGTGGGGCCGTCGGGCCCGGCTTCGGCGGTGTGGTTGAAGACGACGTCGAGGACCACCTCCAGGCCGGCCCGGTGCAGCACGTCGACCATGGCCTGGAACTCCGCGACCTGGCCGCCCGGCTGGCCGGCCCGCACGGCGGCGGAGTAGCCGTCGTGCGGCGCGAAGAAGCCGATCGTGTTGTAGCCCCAGTAGTTCGTCAGCCCCTGCTGGACGAGGAACGGCTCGGGCACGTTCTGGTGCACCGGCAGCAGCTCGACGGTGGTGACGCCGAGGTCGAGCAAGTACGCGATGGCGGCCTCGTGGCCCAGGCCGGCGTAGGTGCCGCGCAGCGGCGGGGGAATGTCCGGATGGCGCATGGTGAAGCCCTTGACGTGGACTTCGTACAGGACCGTGTCCGCGTAGCTGTAACACGGCCGCTGATCGTCCTGCCAGCCGAACTGCGGGTGCGCCACCAGGCTCCGCGGCACGTGCCCGGCGGAGTCCAGGGTGCTCGGCTTCCCGGGGTCGGCCGGGTCGTGGCCGAGCACTTCCGGGCCGGACCGGACCGCTCCGCTGACCGCCTTGGCGTGGGGGTCGAGCAGCAGCTTGGCCGGGTTGCACAGCAGGCCGCGGGCCGGGTCCCAGGGGCCGCCGACCCGGTACCCGTAGGCTTGCCCCGGGCCGATGCCGGGCACGAAGGCATGCCAGATGTCGGCGTCGTTGTCGGCCAGCGGGATCTGCGTTTCCGCGCCGGACTCATCGAACAGGCACAAGGTGACGCTGCTCGCGACGCTGGAGGCGAGCGCGAAGTTCGTGCCCGCCAGGCCCAGGTGCTCGCCGGGCGTGGCGCCCAGCGGGAACATCCGGCCGGGCAGCGCGGCGCCGGCGCCGGCCTCCGGGGGGACGCGCGCCAGTTCTGCTCGGTTCCGGGCGCGACTGTCCACATGTCATGTTCCCATGCCCGCGTGAGCGCCGCAGTCCCGGGCAACGCGGGATCGGCTAATTTGGCTTGACGAGCCTCGCCGGGGCGACGCCCCCGTTCAGGTACTGGCGGGCGTCGGCCGGGCGACGGGCGGTGAGGATGTCGGTGAGCCGGCCGAGCCACCGGGAGAGCTCGCCGTCGTCACCCAGGCTGGCGGCCAGTCCGGCTTCGGCCGCCGACAACAGCTCTGACACCCGCTCGAACCGGACCCGGCCGGGCTCGGCCAGGAAGGCGAGCACGCGCCGCCGGTCGCGTTCGTCCGCCCGCCGGTAGGCAAGGTTCTCGCAGACCATGCGGTCCATCAGCTTGGTGAGGGTGGCAGCGGAGAGCAGCGCGAAATCGGCGATCTCGGTCATGATGTGACCGCGGCCGTCGGAGAGGATCTTCAGCACCCGCCACTCTTCCAGGGTGCAGTGCTCACTTTCGAGTCGTGCCGACATCCGCCCCGCCAGCAGCCGCTCCGCACGGCTGAGCTGATGGGCAAGGTCCCGGGACGGCTCCGTCGGCATTTGTTGCCCGCGCCCCTCCCCTCGGCTTACTCGGCTTATAGAGTAGCTGGACTTAGTGAGCCAGGGCGACCATCGCTGCCCGCCCGCCTCGGACGCAAATGACTCGCCCGGAGGTGCGGTGTGCGGCCCGTTCAGCTCCCGTGCGGGCAGGGGCCGGCCGACCCGGACACGCTTTCCGTCGCGTTGGTCATACCGCGCAGCGGCCCGGCCGGCATGTTCGGCCTGTCCTGTGAGCTGTCCGCCCGCCTTGCCGCCGAGGAGCTCAACGCCGCCGAGGGCCTCGGCGGCAGGCGGATCCGCCTGGTGCCGGTGGACGGCGGCGCCGCGCCCCGGCGGGTAGCCCGGGAGACCGACCGGCTGATCTCGCTCGGCGCGGTGGACGCGGTGGTCGGGTGGCACATCTCCGCCGTGCGCCAGGTCCTGGTCCCGAGCGTGCGCGGCCGGGTGCCGTACGTCTACACGGCGCTGTACGAGGGCGGGGAACGGTCGCCCGGCGTCTTCGTGACCGGCGAGACGCCCGCGCGGCAGCTGCTTCCGGCAATGCGCCTGCTCGGCGAGGCCCGCAGGGTGCGCCGGTGGTGCGTGGTAGGCAATGAATACGTCTGGCCGCGGGTCACCGCGCGGACCGCCCGCGGGTACGCCCGGTCCTGCGGCGCGCGGATCGCCGACGAGGTGTTCGTGCCGCTCGGCACCCGCGACTTCGGCAGGGTGATCCGCCGGGTCGAGTGGTGCGCCGCGGACGCGGTCCTGATGTTGCTCGTCGGCGACGACGCGGTGCTGTTCAACCGCGCGTTCGCCGCAGCCGGCCTGCACCAGCGTTGCCTTCGGCTGAGCACGCTGATGGATGAGAACATGCTGCTGGCCTCCGGCTCACCAGCCACTGTCGGCCTGTGGGCGGCGGCAGGCTACTTCGAGACCCTGGCCACCCCGGAGAGCCTGGGTTTCAGCGCGAGGTACGCCCGCCGGTTCGGCGTGCACGCGCCGCCGGTCGGCAGCCCTGGCGAGTCCTGCTATGAGGGCATCCAGCTGCTCGCCGCCCTCGCCGGCGCGGCCGGCCGCCGCCTGCCGCCGACCGATCCGGCGGCCGGAGCCGGGCCGGTCAGCCTGCCCGGCTTCGAGGGCGCCCGCGGCATCCTGCGCTTGCGGGGCAACCATGTGGAGCAGCCGGTCTACCTGGCCGAAGCCGACGGCCCGGATTTTCACGTCCGCACCCAGCTGTGACTCGCCCGGCCTTACGGCAGCCACCGGGCGCGGCAGCCGCCAGCTGCGGCCAGCTCTACGCGCCTTCGCCCGGTGACCCAGATGTAACGCCCGAGAAATATTTTCTTGGCAAAGTAATTTCGGTGGCGCCGACGTGGCCCACGCCTGACCAGCGACGACCGCATGCCAGGAGCAGCCCATGCGCCACGGAGACATCAGCAGTAGCGACGACACGGTCGGGGTCGCGGTAGTCAACTACAAGATGCCGCGGCTGCACACGAAGGCCGAGGTGCTCGCCAACGCCCAGCACATAGCCGAGATCCTCACCGGCATCAAACAGGGCCTGCCCGGGATGGACCTCATCGTGTTCCCTGAGTACAGCACGCACGGGATCATGTATGACCGGGACGAGATGTTCGCCTCCGCGTCGGTGATCCCTGGCCCGGAGACCGAGATCTTCGCGCAGGCCTGCCGCGAGGCACGGACCTGGGGCGTGTTCTCGCTGACCGGCGAGCGCAACGAGGACCCGGGCAAGAACCCGTACAACACGCTGATCCTGATCAATGACCTGGGCGAGATCGTCCAGCGGTACCGGAAGATCCTTCCCTGGTGCCCGATCGAGGGCTGGTACCCGGGGGACAGCACGTACGTCTCCACCGGGCCCAAGGGCCTGAAGGTCAGCCTCATCATCTGCGATGACGGCAACTACCCGGAGATCTGGCGGGACTGCGTCATGAAGGGCGCCGAGCTTGTGGTCCGCTGCCAGGGCTACATGTACCCGGCGAAGGAGCAGCAGATCCTCGTCGCCAAGGCGATGGCGTGGATGAACAACACCTACGTGGCGGTCGCGAACGCGACGGGGTTCGACGGCGTGTACTCGTATTTCGGGCATTCCGCCGTGCTGGGCTTCGACGGGCGGACGCTGGGGGAGTGCGGCGCGGAGGAGAACAGCGTGCAGTACGCGGAGCTGTCGGTCTCCGCCATCCGCGATGCCCGGTCCACCTGGCAGTCGCAGAATCACCTGTTCAAGCTGCTGCACCGCGGATACGCCGGCGTCCTCGCCTCCGGCGACGGGGACAAGGGCATGGCCGAGTGCCCGTTCGACTTCTACCGCACCTGGGTTATCGACCCGGCGACCGCGCAAAAGCAGGCCGAGGCACTGACCAGGGAGAGCCTCGGCGTCGCCGCGGCCCCTGTCGACGGCATCCCGCATCTGTGACTTTCCGCTCAACGGAACACGAACGCAAAAGGACACCCATGACCGATACTGTCAGCCCGCCCAGGACGCGCAGCTACAACAAGTGGGCGAAGAACGACACGCTTGAGGATTACTCGCTGCGTTACGCCCCCAAATCGTTCCGTAAATGGTCCATGTACGGCGTCGCGACCGCGGCGCTCGGCGGCATCGCCTATCTCGCCGATTTCGCCATCGGCGGCTCGGTCGCGATCGCGTACGGCTTCTCCAACGCGCTGGCGGCGATCGTCATCGCGGGGGTCATCATCTTCATCACGTCCGTCCCGATCGCCTACTACTCCTCCAAGTACCACATCGACATGGACCTGCTTACCCGCGGCGCGGGCTTCGGGTACCTGGGATCGACGTTCACCAGCGTCATCTACGCGTCCTTCACGTTCATCTTCTTCTCTCTCGAAGGGTCGGTCATGGCGCAGGCCATCACCGCCCTCATCCACACCCCGCTGCGGGTCAGCTACGTGATCGCCAGCCTGATCATCATCCCGCTGGTCATCTTCGGCATGACGCTGCTCGCCAAGCTGCAGGTGTGGACCCAGCCGGTCTGGCTGATCCTGCTCTTCGGACCGTTCCTCGCGGTCGCCATCACCCACCCGCACTCTTTCGCCGGATTCGCTCACTTCGGCGGCAACTCGGCCAGCGGGTCGGCCTTCACCATGGTGGGCGCCGGCGCGGGTGCCGGGGTCATCCTCAGCCTGATCGCGCAGATCGGCGAACAGGTCGACTACCTGCGCTTCATGCCGGACAAGACCGAGACAAACAAGAAGGGCTGGTGGGCCGCGGTGCTCGCGGCCGGCCCCGGCTGGGTCATCCTGGGCGCGCTCAAGCAGCTCGGCGGCGCGTTCCTCGCCTACTTCGTGGTGAGCAAGGTCGGCCTCAAGCTGGCCGACGAGCCGATCCAGCAGTATGAGGGCGCGCTGCGCACGTTCGTCGCCCCGGCCGCGCTCGGCGTCGGGGTGTTCTTCGTCGTCATGTCCCAGATCAAGATCAACGTGACCAACGCCTACTCCGGCTCGCTGTCCTGGTCGAACTTCTTCTCCCGGATCCTGCACTGGCACCCTGGACGGGTCGTGTGGATCTTCCTCAACGTGGGCATCGCGCTCACGCTGATGGAGGCCAACGTGTTCAGCTTCCTGAACAACATCCTCGGCTTCTACTCGAACGTGGCGATCGCCTGGATCGGCGCGGTCTGCGCCGACCTGGTGATCAACAAGCCGCTCGGGCTGAGCCCGTCCTTCGTCGAGTTCAAGCGGGCACACCTGTACAACTTCAACCCGGTCGGCTTCGGCTCGATGATGGTCGCCTCGGTGGTCTCCATCGTCGCCTACTACGATGCCTTCGGCGCCGACGCCAAGGCGTTCTCCCCGCTGATCGCGCTGGTCATCGCGGTGGCTCTGTGCCCGCTGTTCGCCTGGGCGACCAAGGGCAAGTACTACATCGCGCGCGCCGACGACATGCACCCGCCGATGTTCACCGACGACGGCCTGATGTCCGCCGCCGAGCTGGACTGCATGGTCTGCACCGACACCTTCGAGCGTCCCGACATGTCCGCCTGCCCGCACCACAGCGGCGCGATCTGCTCGCTGTGCTGCAGCCTGGAGAAGGCCTGCCACGACAACTGCAAGAAAACCCCCGGCCAGGCATCCCTGGGCATGCCCACGATCGGATAGAAGCTACGGCGGCAACTTACCGAGGGCACGCGCGGCGGCCGGCGAACCGGCCGCCGCGCGTGCCCGCCGGGCCCTGCCGACCTAGCGCCCGCGCAGCACGCACCCGCACAGCTCATCGCGCTGCCGCCGCGCCGCCGCCGCGTCGTCGGCCAGCACCGTCACCAGGACGGCCGACTCGGCCAGCTGCTGCGCGGCCGCCGTCGGGGCCGCAACGATCGTGGTGGCCGTCACGCCCGGCCCGGCCAGCAGCGCGGACGCCAGTACCCGCGCCCCCGCGACCATGCCGGGCCAGCTCTGCCAGCCAGGGTCGGTCAGGTCGGTCATCTGGCGCAGCAGCGGCTGCCCGCGACGGGTGACGTCCCAGCGCACAGTCACGGCCGCCGGGTCCGGCGCGCCGCCCCCGGCCAGCACGATGAGCTCGCGCCAGTCCACCGTCGCGTCCGCGGCGAGGCGGATGTCCACCCGCGCGTCCACCCGGCCGCCAGGGCGGATGATCAGCGGCCCGGGATCGGCGCTCAGCCGCCCGCCGCCACCGACCGTCGCCTGCAGGGCAAGGCACGAGCCGGCCTGCCCGGTGCGCCCTTGCGCGATCTGCGCCCCGGCAGCCTGGAGCACCGCGCTCCCGCCGTCCGTCACCTCCAGCGTCAGGGTGAGATCGTCGCCCGCCAGCGGCCCGGCCGCGGAGCCCACCAGGCACAGCGCGCATACGCCGGGCCGCGCCGCCGTGACCTGGCGCAGCGTCAGCGGCGGCTGGCAGGCCAGCTCCACCAGGCGGCCGGCCGGGCCGATCACCGCCCGGCTGCGGGCGATCATCCGCCGCGGGGTGGCCCGCCCGCGGTCAGCTCCGCGCGGACCGCCCGGACCCAGTCAGCGACCGCTTCCGCTGCGTCGCGGCCGGCCAGCGACGTGAACATGACGGGCCGCCCGGCCCGGACGGCTGCCGCGTCCCGGTCCATCACGGCCAGGTCCGCGCCCACGAGCGGGGCCAGGTCCGTCTTGTTGATGACCAGCAGATCGGACCGGGTCACGCCCGGCCCGCCCTTGCGCGGGACCTTGTCGCCGCCGGCCACGTCGATGACGAAGATCTGGCGGTGAATGAGCCCGTAGGAGAAGGTGGCCGTCAGGTTGTCGCCGCCGCTTTCCACCAGGACGAGCTGCAGCCCCGGATAGTCCGCCTCGAGCTGTTCGACGGCGTCCAGGTTCGCGCTGATGTCATCGCGGATGGCCGTGTGCGGGCAGGCTCCGGTCTGGACCGCGCGGATCCGCTCGCCGGGCAGCACCCCCGCCCGGCGCAGGAAGTCGGCGTCCTCGGTGGTGTAGATGTCATTGGTCACCACCCCGATCAGCATCTCCTGGCTCAGCGCCCGGCACAGGGCCGCCACCAGGGCCGTCTTGCCGCTGCCCACGGGGCCTCCGATCCCGATCCGCGGCACCGGCCCGGCGGTCGCGACGCCGGTCTCATGCGAATGATCATGAACGTGCGGGTGGGCCAGCGGATGGCCGGCCGCGGCCGGCGGTTCAGGATGCAAAGATCCGCACCTCCCAGCGGGCGTGGACGTCGGCGAGCAGGTCCAGGGCGGGCGCGCCCGGCGCGGGCAGCCCGGCGAAGTCCGCCAGGTCGCCCGCTGCCTGGGCCGCCGCAATCGCATTGATCTCGTCGGCCAGGCCGGCCAGCACCCCTTGGACGGCGTACGGGTCCAGACCGAGCAGGCGAACCGCGGCGCTGGCCGGGCTCCCGCAGGTACCGAGCGCGGCCGCTGCCGCCGCCAGGCACGGGTCGCCGCCCGCGAGGGCCACGGCAACGCCCAGCACGAGGGGGTGGTGCGGGGCTGGCCGGGGGATCTGCCGCCACGGGGCCGCCAGGCCGGCCGACGGCACCATGGCCGCGACCAGCCGGCGCAGCCCGCTGCCCAGACGGCGGGATGCGGTCCGGGCGGCCTGGGCCGGCATCCGCGCGCCGAACTCGCCGTCCAGCTCGGCCCACCGCGCCGGGCTCCCGTCGCTGTCCCACAGCCGGGTCGCGGCCGCCGCGAACGCGGCCGCCACCTGGCCGGCGGTCAGCAGCCGGAGCCGGCAGAAGCGCTCGACGTCCGGCAGCCCGGCCACGAACCCGGCTGCCACCGCCGCCTCCATCCCGCCCGAGTGGCCGTGCGCCCCGGCCGGCGCCCGTGAGTCCAGCAGCGACAGCAGCAGCGCGGTGTTCGCCGTCACCCAGGATCACTCAGAACAGGGAGTAGCGCTGGGCCATCGGCAGCTCCGCCGCCGGACAGGGCTCGATCAGGTCGCCGTCCACCCGGACCTCGAAAGTCTCGCTGTCCACCTCGATGCGGGGCAGTGCCGTATTCTCCGGCAGGTCGGCCTTGGACAGGCCGGACACGTCGCTGACCGCGACCAGCGGCCGGTCGCTGTCCCAGCGCCGCGCCAGGCCCGCCTCCAGCGCCGCGGGCGCGACGAAGTGCAGGCCGAGCCGCGCGGGCAGGCCGCCGAAGGCGCCGAACATGGGCCGCGGCCGCTGCAGCTGCGGTGTCGGGATGGAGGCGCCCGCGTCGCCCATGCTGGCCCAGGCGATGACGCCGGACTTGAGCACCAGGCGCGGCCGCACACCGAAGAACGCGGGCTCCCAGAGCACCAGGTCGGCGAGCTTGCCCGGCACCACGGAGCCGATCTCGCGGTCCAGGCCGTGGGTCACCGCCGGCCCGATCGTGTACTTTGCCACGTACCGGCGGGCCCGCAGGTTGTCGGCCGCCCCGTCGCCGGGCAGCGCCTGCCGGCGCTCCTTGTTGACATGCGCGGTCTGCCATGTCCGGATGACGGTCTCGCCGACCCGGCCCATGGCCTGGGAGTCCGAGCCGATCATCGAGATCGCGCCCAAGTCGTGCAGCACGTCCTCGGCTGCCATCGTGGTCGGCCGGATCCGGGACTCGGCGAAGGCCAGATCCTCGGGGATGGACGGGCTCAGGTGGTGGCAGACCATGAGCATGTCAAGGTGCTCGTCCTGGGTGTTGACGGTGTACGGGCGCGTCGGGTTGGTCGAGGACGGCAGCACGTTCGGGTGCTGCGCCACCTTGATGATGTCCGGCGCGTGCCCGCCGCCCGCGCCCTCGGTATGGTACGTGTGAATGGGCCGGCCGCCGATCGCGGCCAGCGTCGAGTCCAGGTAGCCGGCCTCGTTGATCGTATCCGTGTGGATGGCCACCTGGACGCCGGCCGCCTGCGCCACCGTCAGGCAGCTGTCGATCGCCGCCGGGGTGGTGCCCCAGTCCTCGTGCAGCTTGAACCCGCTGGCGCCGGCCCGCAGCTGCGCCCACAGGCCCTCGGCCGACGTCGTGTTGCCCTTGCCCAGCAGCGCGATGTTGACCGGCCAGGCCGTCAGCGCGGACAACATCGCGCCGAGCCAGAACTCGCCGGGCGTGGCCGTCGTGGCCTTGGTTCCCTCGGCCGGACCGGTACCGCCGCCGATCAGCGTGGTGATCCCGGCCGCGATGGCCACCGGGATCTGCTGCGGCGCGATGAAGTGAACGTGGCTGTCCACCCCGCCCGCGGTCAGGATCAGGCCGTTGCCGGCGATGACCTCCGTGGACGGCCCGATGACCAGCTCCGGCGTCACCCCGGCCATCGTGTCGGGGTTGCCGGCCTTGCCTAGCGCGCTGATCCGGCCGTCCCGGACCCCGATGTCGGCCTTGATCACGCCCCAGTGGTCCAGCACCACCGCGCCGGTGATGACCAGGTCGGGCGCGCCCTCCGCGCGGCTCGCCGTGCCCTGGCCCATGGACTCGCGGATGACCTTGCCGCCGCCGAAGACCGCCTCGTCGCCAGCCAGCGGCCCCGGCCCGCCGCAGCGGTCCTCGGTCACCTCGATCAGCAGGCTGGTGTCGGCCAGCCGGATCCGGTCCCCGGTGGTTGGCCCGTACAGCGCCGCGTACCGGTTGCGGGACAGCTCAGTCACCGGGCGCCGCCTCCGGGCCGCGGGCCGTCCAGGGGCCCGGCCCACTCGGGCCGCAGTCCCGGCACCACCCGCCGGCCGCCGATCGGGACCAGGCCGACCACCGCGGAAAGGCCGGGCTCGAACCGCATCGACGTGCCGGCCGGGATGTCCAGCCGCCTGCCCCATGCGGCGTCACGGTCGAAGGCCAGCGCGGGGTTGGCGGCGGCGAAATGGTAGTGCGACCCGACCTGGACCGGCCGGTCGCCGCCGTTCTCGATCAGCAGCTCGATTCGGTCGCGGCCCGCGTTGAGCTCGATGACGCCCTCTGCCGCAACCGTCTCCCCGGGGATCACCGGCTGGCCGGCGATCACGGGATCGGCCCGTGCACGGTCACGAGCTTGGTCCCGTCCGGGAAGGTAGCCTCGACCTGCACCGGGTCCAGCATCTCCGGGACACCGGGGGCCACGTCATCGCGGGTCAGGACCCGCCGCCCGCTCGCCATCAGCTCGGCGACCGTCTTCCCGCCGCGCGCCCCCTCCAGGATGAACGAGGTGAGTACCGCCACCGCCTCGGGATAGTTGAGCCGCAGTCCCCGGGCCCGCCGCCGCTGCGCGAGGTCGGCGGCCACGGTGATCAGGAGCATCTCCTGTTCATGCTCGGTGAGCTTCATGGCTGGAGGCTAGACGACACATGTTGCCTGGCTGTTACGCGCGCCCCGGTCGCTCGGCGCACCGTGAGCGCAGCACCAAGCCGACGACCTGCCGCGGATGACCAGCAGCTCCGCTGGGGGGCGAAAGCTGGCTCCCAATTCTATCGTCTGCGATAACGCACCCGACAGGGCGAACCAGGCCATTGTGAACTAATGCCGGAGACCCTGGGCGGGTCCGGATCCAGCAAGGTGAACTGGTAATCGAGCAGCAGGCGCCAAAGCACCACCTTCATCTCAAGGAATGCGAATTGCCGCCCAAGGCATCGGTGAATCCCGCCACCAAAGCCGATCAACGATTGCCGTTCGGCCTTGCCCTCGGGACCGAGCCCGTACCGGTCGGGCCAGAAGTCCTCCGGGCGACGGAACTCTTCCGGAAGTCGGTGAGTCACGGCGGGGGAGACGAACACCCGGGTGCCTTTCCGGATCCGGTATCCCCCTAAGTCGAAGTCGACGGCAGCCTGCCGCGCGATGATGTATGCGACGGGATGCAGGCGCTCCGTTTCGAGCAGGCAGTTATCAAGGTGCTTCAGGCTCTTCACGCCGTCCATGCTTATCGGCGACGTCACCAGCTCTGCCTCGGCCTGCACCCGCAGCAGTTCGGCGGGGTTGCGCAGGAGGTCGATGAGCGCCCACGTGATATGTCCTGTCGTCGTCTCGTGTCCGGCCCACGCGAACATGAGAAGCAAGTTCACCAGCAAGAGCTCCGGCAGCGCCCTGCCGTCGGCGAATTGCGATTCAGACAGCAATTGCAGGAAATCCGGAGGATCTAAAGGTCGTTGGCGACGTTCGGCGATCATTGCCCCCAGCGATTTCCTCAGCCGGTCCCGCGCCCGCTTGCTGCGCACCGCGTGCGGGACTGGGAGCCAGGACGGCGTAAGGAAGTCCATCCCTCTGGAGAACGTCCGGAACTCGGTGTAGAAATCCCGAGTCATCTTCGCGCCGAAGCCGGAGCCGAGGAATGAATGGGCGGCAATCCGCATGACCAATGGGCCGAACACGTCGGTGAGGTTGAACTGGCCAGAGTCGCCGAGCTGCCGCTCGAGGCTGGTGGCCTGGTCGTCCATTATTTCCAGGTAGCTTTCCAGTTGGCGTCCCTGGAAACGTGGAACCACGACTGCCTGCTGCTTCTTGTACTCCTCATGGTCTTCGGCGAGGAAGTAGAAATCGGGCGCGAACATTCGCCGAAAGAACGGATACGCAGAACTGATTGATAGCAGATTGTCGGTCTCAGAGAAAATGAAGCGACTGTTGTCTGTACCGAGTATGACCACTCCGTCGGAGCCGGGCAGCCGGAATGAGAAGACGTTGCCAATCTCACGCGACCCGCGCTGAATCAGGCCGATCGGGTTGCGCAGTAATTCGACGGCATGCCCCAGCCCAGGCTTTGCGCCAGATACTCTTGGGGGAAGCTTCTTTACCTTGGCGTCGGCCCGAGTTGTCCGGTCCTTATCGGTGGCCTCCGCCGTGCTCAGGGTCTTCTCAGAGACCGACCGCCTGTCGCTCACGTCCACTCTCCTCATATTCCTGATTGAATAGTGCGGAGCCGCCGATGTCCGTCGGAGGGCTGGCCGGGCCTGGCCTGTTGTCCGGGTGACGGCGCTTGTCACGCGGGTAGTAGCACCTGGCCTGCCGTCGCCCCTCGGGTGCCCCCTCTCCGTTCTCAACAGTCCATTATCCAAGAACGTAGCATATATCCTAATACTGCGGAATAGGCAGTTAGCCGCGGCTCGCCCGGCTCGTGGCGCTGCCTGCTGGTCCGGGCCCCAGTAGACTCCCTGGCATTGCAGCGGGGGGCAACCCCTATACGCCGCAGGCACGTCGTAAGCGGCGGGTGAGACCCAACCCAGTGGAGGTGCCGGATGGCCGAGTTCACATCGCCCCCAGATGGAATTGTGCTGGCCCACTTCATCGTCTCCGGCGATGTCGAGCGCTCTCGGCGCTTCTACACCGAAGTACTGGGCGGCAGGGTGGCCTTCTCCGGTCCCGGAGGGCTGACCTACGTCGCGCTGGCTAATAGCTGGATCATCATCAACGTCGGCGGAGGCCCGACCGACGACAAGCCTTCGGTCACCCTGGGGCCGCCACGCGATCTTGACTGGGCCAGCAGCTTCCTCAATATCCGGGTCAAAGACATCGCGGCCGTGTACGCCGAATGGAGCGCCAGGGGTGCTCGTTTCCTGACGCCGCCGAAACAGCACCAGTACGAGATCCGCTGCTACCTCCGCGATCCCGACGGTCACCTGATCGAAGTCGGTCAGACCACGGACCCAGAGGGGGACTGGTCGCCCGCTCACTGGCCGTCGAGTACGTCCGGCGGGCAGCCCGAGTGATTCCCGAGATCACCGGCGAGATCCTGCACGCCGGCGGTGGCCAACTGTGACGCGCAGGAGGTTTCGGTCATGACCACCGCGATCATCGGTCACCGGAGCCGGCCGTCCTCTTCTACGTGGCCGGCGACGACGGTGCCGGCCATCCGGTGATCTCGCGGCAGCGCTCCGCCTCCGTGAACGTTCCCAGCTTGTCGATCGCGGGCTCGATGTTGGTGAACAGGCGGTCGAGCGCCGCTTTCACCTGCGGGTCTTCCTGGCGGTCCGCCATGCCGCGGGTGGCGTTGAGCCGGGAACGCTGCATCCAGGCAGACACATGAAGGGCTCCCCGACCCGCCAGGCGCCCGCACCGACCCCGGGGCCGGGCCGCGAGCGGCGCACCCGGGCACCCGGAGACCGGTCACGCGCCCAGATCCTCGAGCACGCGGCGGCGCTGGCGACGCTCGATGGCCTCGACGGCGTCTCGATCGCCCGGCTCGCCGCAGCGACCGGGATGCCGAAAAGCAGCGTCTATGTGCTATTCGGGTCCAAGGAAGAGCTGCAGCTCGCGACGATCGACGCTGCCCGGGCGAGTTTCATCCAGCAAGTCGTCACCCCCGCGCTCGCCGCGACCGCCTCCGGGCGCCAGCGCCTGCAGCGGCTGTGTGACGGCTACCTTGACTACGTCGAACAGCGGATCTTCCCCGGCGGCTGCTTCTTCGTCGCCGCAGCCGCCGAAATGGGCGGCCGGCACGGGCCGGTACGCGACCGCGTCGCCCTCTACCAGGACCAGTGGCGCCAGCTCCTGTCCGACACCACCCGCGACGCGCATGCCGCGCATCAGCTCGCCCCCGGCACCGACCCCGGCCAGCTCTCGTTCGAGCTCGGCGCGATCCTCGCCGGATCGAACCTCGCAGCCGTCCTGCACGACGACAACACGATCATCGACCGCGCCCGCCGGGCGATCCGCGCGCGACTGCGCCTGACCTGACGCCACCGCCGGCCAGGCGGCCAGCCCGATCCGCTCATCGCCGCCGGGCGGCACAGGCAACGATCTACTGCTGGAGAATCTGGCCGCCGGCGGATGGAAAGGAATACGAAGTCCGCTCATTGGCTCGCTGCATACCCGGCAGTGGTATCACGGATACCCCGTGCAAGTATTCGGAGATACCAGGCAGGGGTGTATTACCGGGCTGGGATCATCAATTTCCTGATCTGCTTAACGTCCTGCCTGCCTGCGGATTTAGGTGGCTCGCTGGACCCAGCGTGTGCTTTCTGGCCAACCCTCTTGCTCGCTGCGCAAACTGGCATCTACTGTTCTGCGTAAAGCGCGCGCCGCCTGCTGAGCATGCTCGGCGGATTTCGGCCGCGGCCAGCGTTCAGGGCGCAGGATATAGCGCACAGGGCGGCTAAGGCACAGCGGTCCTGAGTCACAGAAAGCCGAAGGAGAACCGGGATGAGTGACATCGCCGTCGCGGGCGGACAGGCCGCGAGGCGGGGCAGCGCAAGGGCGGCGGCCGTGGACCGCTGGCAGCCGCCTGATTCCAGGCGGGTGCTGCAGCTGTGCCTGGCGGCCGTATGGCTGCTCGACGCGGTGCTGCAGTACCAGTCGTACATGTTCACCAAGGGGTTCGGGCAGATGCTGGCCGGGACCGCGCCAGCGAACCCGGGCGTGATCGCCAGCCCGATCACCTGGGATGCGCGCCTGGTCGAGCACCACACGGTCCTGCTCAACACGATCTTCGCCACGATCCAGTTGCTGCTGGCCCTGGGCATCGCCTGGCGGCCCACACTCCGGGTCGCGCTGGCCGCCTCGATCGCGTGGTCGCTGGGCGTGTGGTGGTTCGGTGAAGGGCTGGGAGAGGTGCTGAACGGCGGGGCGAGCCCGGTCAGCGGAGCCCCGGGCGCGGTGATCATCTACGCCCTGCTCGCCGTGCTGCTGTGGCCCTGCGACCGGCATGGGGTCACGGCCCCGTTCGCGGCCGCCCGCGCGGTGGGCGCGCCGGCGGCCCGGGCGCTGTGGCTCGTCCTGTGGGGGAGCCTGGCCTATTTCGCGCTGCTGCCGGGTAACCGGGCGCCCCAGGCGCTGAACCAGATGATCGCGGGGATGGCCAGCGGCGAGCCGGGCTGGCTGGCCGGCGCAGACAGTCACGCCGCCGCGCTGCTGGCGCACCAGGGGCTAGCTGTCTCCGTCGTGCTGGCGGTCGCGCTCGCGGTGATAGCGGTCGGCGTCTACCCGCCGCGGCCGGCGGGCCGGGCCGCGGTAGTGCTGGCCATCGTGGTGGCCGCGGTGATCTGGGTCTTCGGGGAGGCGTTCGGGGCAATCCTGGCCGGGGGAGCGACCGACCCCAACTCCGGGCTGCTGCTGATCTTGCTCGCGGTGGCCTACTGGCCGGCCCGGGCCGCGGTCACGCCGCCGCCGGGGGTTCAGCCCGCCGGCGCGCAGGAAGCGAGGGCATGATGACACCGTCCTGGATCCTGGACATCCTGGCCGCGGCCATGCTGCTGGTCGCGGCGGCCAGCGCGGGCCGGCTGGCAGTGGCCCGCGCGTGGGCCGGGTCCGCGCGGGACGCGGATATCGACGTCGCGCACCTGCTGATGGGAATCGCGATGGCAGGCATGCTGGTCGCGAGCTTGACCACGCTGCCGAACGGCGCGTGGGACGCGATCTTCGCCGTGATGACGGCGTGGTTCGGGTGGCGGGTCTACCGTGAGTCCCGGGGGCAGGGCGTCCGGATGCTGGCCGACGGGCACCGCATGCCGCACCTGGTGCACAGCGCCGCGATGCTGTACATGTTCGTGGCCTTGGGCACGCCAGCCGCGGCGGGCGGGGGCGGGATGAGCGGCATGGGCGGCTCGGGAACAGCGATGCAGACGCTGAGCGTGCCGGTGGTGGCGTTCATCTTCGCGCTGTGGCTGGCCGTCTATGTCGTCCTGGACCTGGACTGCCTGTCCGGCCCGGGGCACCCGCACGGAAGCTACTTCGCCGCCCGCGTGCTGGCCGGCGCCGCGGCGGGGACTGGATCTGTAAGCCTGGCCGGAAGCGCGGCCGGGTCCGCCCGCGCCTTGCTGCTCAGCCCGCAAGTAGCCGCGGGCTGCCGCATCGCGATGGGCGTGACCATGGCCTTCATGCTCATCATCATGATCTAGCACCGGCCGTATCTAGGTGCCCGCGGCCAGACACCAGGATCTGCCAGCCATGCCAGGAAGCGGCCCTGCGACCAGCAGCGGCCGATGGCCTCGGCGTGCAGGGCCGGCCGGTCGAACACCGCCAGGCCGATGAGGCTGTGGCCAGAGGCGCGGCGATCGCCGAGTGTCGGTATCGCCGGCGCGACTCCGACTCCCTCCGCTGACACCCACGCCACCGGCCGGCCGGCCGCCGCATCGTCGAGGCGGTGCAAAAAGCGCAGGCGGCTCTCGAGCGGGAAGTGCGACAGCGCCCACGTCGTGGTGACGACAGGCAAGGCGCCCGCGGGCACGCGGGTGAAGGCGTCGGGCACCACCTCGACGGCGTCACCTTGCAGCAGCAGCGGAGGGTCCGCCGCCGCCAGCGCCATCTCCGCTTCGAGCTTCGCGATCCGCTCCGGCTGATCCGGCCACAGGCAGGCGCGCAACCACCGGGCGTCATCCGCATCGGTCACGTCGACCGGATCGAGGTCGACGCCGACCCGGGCGACGACCTCGGGCATCGCCCGCGCCGGGATGGGCCGGCCGCCCACGATCGAAGACGACAGCTGCACCGGAGATGACGGGTCGCCCAGCGATTGTCCGTTGCTGTACGTGATGCCAACGCGGTCGACGTTGAGATTCAGCCCGGCCGAACAACCCACGTCGACCAGCCCGACCGCGTTCGCGCCTACCCGGTGCGCCGCCTCGGCAATGGCCGGGTACAGCACGGCGCAGCGCCCGGTCTCCTTGGTCCGCGTCTGCCGGCGCGCGGCGGTCGCGACGACCGAGTCGGTCATCCGCAGCAGCGTGTCGATCGCCGCGCCAGCGGCAGCCGCTCCGTCCGCGGCGGCATAAGCCGCGGCAAGCGCCGGGGCGCGGCCGGCGAGGGCGAGGTCGTGCAGCGCGGCAAGGATCACCGCGGGGTGCCGCTTGCGCGCCGGCGCCGCCTCGATGGCGCGCAACGCCTCGTCGGACTCGCTCAGCGCGACGGCGACGCGCTCGTACAGCGGCGATGTCCCGGCGGCGTCGACCTCACCGAAGCGTCGGTACACCTGAGCGAGCGCGCGAGCCCTACCCGCCGGTACGGCGCTTCTTGCGGTCGGCCCTGGCATCCCGACGATTCTAGACCGCCGACCAGGATCCATCGCCCGACGACTCAATGATCGAGTGGTCCGCGATCTGCAAGCCGCTCCCCGAGGCGGTGTCCTCCACCACGCTGCCGGGGTGATACGCGGGCCCCTGCTGGGCCGGTTATGCCTGGTTTGCTCCCGGCCGCTTCCCGTGCGGCCGCGCGATGCTGCCTGGCTGATCGCTGGCGAGGAGGCTCTGGACGAGCTGAATGGCGATCGAGCCCTCTCCCACCGCGGACGCAACCCGCTTGACCGATGAGTGCCGCACGTCGCCGGCCGCGAGGACGCCTGGCATGCTTGTCTCGAGCGAGTGCGGTCGGCGTTCCGGCGGCCAGCCGTAGCCGCCGGAGAACTCTTCCCCCGTGAGCAGGAACCCTCCCGCGTTTCTTGCGATCTGCGGGGGCAGCCATTCGGTGTGGGGATGGGCTCCGATCAACACGAACAGCGCGTCGGCGGCGACCGTAGCCTGCCTGTTCGGGCGACTCTCACGCAGCACGAGCTGCTGCAGGCGGCCGTCGCCTCCTCCGCCGACCACCGTGGCGGCGGTGCGCACCGCCACGTTGGGGGCGGCCTCGATTCCGCGGACGAGGTAATCCGACATCCCGGCTTCGAGCGACTGCGCACGCACGATGAGGACGACCCGTCTCGCGTACCGCGCGAGGTGCAGGGCGGCCTGGCCGGCGGAGTTTCCGCCACCGAGGACGTAGGCTTCCTTGCCGCTCACCGCGGGCGCCTCAGCGGCCGGGCCGCCGTAGTAGACGCCCGCGCCGGTCAGCGCCTCCAGGGCGGGTACACCCAGGCGACGGTAGGTGGCGCCGGTGGCAAGGATCACTGTTCTGGCGGTCACCCGCTGGCTGCCGTCCAGTGAGACATCCAGCAGGCGGCCTGACCGGGTGAGTGCGGTCGCCCGGTGCATGAACACGAAGCTCGCCCCGAACACGCAGGCCTGCTCGTAGGCCTGCTCGGCGAGTCGGCTGCCGCTAACGCCCTTGGGGAAGCCCAGGTAATTGCGGATGAGCGAGCTAGACCTGGCTTGCCCGCCGATTCCGCCCTCGTCCACCACGAGGACGCGCAGTCCCTCGGAGCCGCCGTAGACGGCTGCTGACAGGCCCGCCGGGCCCGCGCCGACGATGACGACGTCGTAGGTGCCCCGGTCGAAGTCGCTCGGGGCCCCGGCTGCCTGCGCGATTTCGGCATTAGAGGGGTCGCTCAAGACCCGGCCGTCGGGGAGAAACATGAGCGGGAGTTTCGCGTGCGGGCCCGCCTTGGCCAGGAACCCGCGGCCCTCATCGGAGTCCGCGAGGCAGAAGGCGTGCGGGGCCGCGCAGCGCTCGAAAGTTTCCCTGAGCTCGTAGGCTCTGCCCGACCATGCCTCGCCCACGATGTGGACCGTGTGCGGCACGATGCGCCGCTCGGTCGCCCACTCGAGGAGAAAGCTCGAAACGGCCTCGTGGAAAACCTCGTCCGGCGGGCCCGCTGGCCTGGCCACGTAGTAGTCCGCGCCGCCGAGGGCGATGGAGGCGCGGACCGCGTCCGCGGTCGGCTTGTCCGCCCAGAACCCAAACGGAACCAGCAGCGCCCGCTTCGCGTGCGGATGGGACTCACGGACACGATCGAGTAGCTCGCCGCGGGCTGCGGGCGGCCGCGGCATCTCCGCGAGCACCAGCGCGACATCCTCTCCGGCGCGCGCCAGTTCCGCCAGCTTCTGCCGGGCCACGCCGGGATCGCGCAGGCACAGGACGCGATAGTCCTGGGCATAGCGCTGGGTGAGCTGAGATTCGACGGCGCCGAGGGCATCACGGCCCTCGATGACGGCGAGTAGCACAGGAAGATGCATAATTTCGAAAACATAACCTAACTGCTGGTTTGCCGGACCCCGATCCTGTAGCCAGATCGATCTTCCTGTGCATTCTGTCCGCCCGCGGGCGGACCTAATCCGCGGCGGCGCTTGCTGTTCCCGCACGGGGACGGGTTTGAGCAGGGACGGCTCGTGGTACCGCTAGACAGTCCCGGTATCTGCTGGTGCTGGATGAAGGGGTGGGGTCAGGATGGCACACGCCAACGAGGATCTGCTGCGGGACGGGTATGCGGCCTTCGGGCACGGCGATGTCAACATGCTGAAGAGCAATTTCTTCGCTGAGGACATCCGGTGGCATTATCCGGGCAGGAGCCCGCTCGGCGGTGACTATGACGGCGTCGATCAGGTGACGGGCTGGCTTCTGCGCACTTACGAAGCCTGCTGGGGGTCCATCAGCGTCGAGGTGCACGACGTGATCGCCGACAATGAGCACGCGGTCGCGCTGATCAGGGTCCGCGCCGAGCGCGAGGGCAGGAGCCTTCAAGACGACACCGTGCAGGTCTTCCACATCACGGACGGCAAGGCCACCGAGGTGTGGACCTATCCCAGGGACCAGTACGCCTCGGATGAGTTCTGGTCCTAGGATGCTGTGCCCGCGCGGGACGGGATGGGTCGATCGCCAGGATTAGTCCCTCCCCATGAGGCGGCCAGCCTGGCGACGTCCGGCCCCGCGGGGGAGACTGGGATCATGCGGACGGAATCGCCGGGCCGGTCGTATCTGGCTCTGCCCGATGGCCCCGGGCCGTTTCCCGGCGTGGTGGTGGTCCATGAGGCTTCGGGGCTGAACGCCAACATCCGGGACATCTGCGGCCGGTTCGCCGCGCAAGGGTACGCCGCGCTGGGTGTCGACCTGTTCGAGGGCCGCAACCGGGCCGCGTGCATGGCGCGCATGTTCACCGGCGCGATGGCCGGCAACCTCGGCTATTACGGTGTCCCGGCGCTGAAGGCCGCGCTCGGGCAGCTGGCCGGCCGCCCGGAGGTCGATGCCGCGCGGATCGGCGCCATCGGCTTCTGCCTGGGCGGTTCCATCGTGTTGACCTGGGCCTGCACCGATGACCGGCTGGCCGCGATCGCCCCGTTCTACGGGATGGCGCCCAGGCCGCGGGAGGCGATCCGCCGGATGTGCCCGGTGGTGGGGTCCTGGCCGGGCAAGGACTTCACCACCAGGGCCGCCGGGGTGCTGGAGACCGAGCTGACCGCCGCCGGAATCCCGCACGACCTGAAAATCTACCCCGGGGCCAGGCACGCCTTTTTCAACGACCAGTGGCGCGCCTACCACCCCGGCGCGGCGGCCGACTCCTGGCAGCGGGTCCTGGCCTTTTTCGCCGAGCACGTCCGGCGGGGCCCGCCGGGACCGGGCTAAGCCAGGGCGCTGGCCGGGTGACGGGCGGGCCGGCCCGCGGGGCGCTCGGGACGCGTGGCCTGCCGGCGGGGGACCTTCGGCACTGCCGGCGGCGCCGGCTCGCGCGCATCCTGGCAGCGATGGGGCTGCATGGGCTGATCGCCCGGCAGTTGGCGGGCTACGGGCCGGGGCGGCTGGCGTTGCCCGGCCCTGGGGAAGGGGTGATCGCGATGGCCGCGGCGGGGGTTTACCCGGTCAGGGTCGATGCGTCGCTGGACGACCGGCTCTCGCGCTGGCTGTGGCTGGTCAAGTGGCTGCTGCTGATCCCGCACTACGTGGTGCTGGCGCTGTTGTGGACCGCGTTCGTGGTGCTCAGCGCGGTGGCGTTCTTCGCGATCTTGTTTACCGGGGTCTACCCGCGGGCGTTCTTCGACTTCAACGTGGGGGTGCTGCGGTGGACGTGGCGGGTGCAGTACTACGCCATCGGCGCGTTCGGCACCGACCGGTACCCGCCGTTCACGCTGGCCGATGACCCGTCTTACCCGGCGCACCTGGAGGTCGAGTACCCGCGGCGGCTGTCGCGCGGGCTGGTGCTGGTCAAGTGGTGGCTGCTGGCCATCCCGCACTACATCATCGTGGCCGTGTTCACCGGCGGGGGGCTGTGGGCGGCCTGGCACGCCGGGGATAGCTCGAGCGGGAACTGGCCGGGGCTGATCGCGGTCCTGGCGGTGATCGCCGCGGTGATGATGCTGTTCACCGGCCGATACCCGCAGCAGATCTTCGACTTCGTGCTGGGCCTGAACCGGTGGGTGCTGCGGGTCGCCGCCTATGCGGGCCTGATGACCGACGCCTACCCGCCGTTCCGCCTGGACATGGGCGGGCCGGACCCCGCCACCGTGAGCCTGTCACAGCCTCCAGCGCCTGCGCCAGGACCCGCGGGCCCGGGAACGGCAACCGCGGGGCCGGCCGGCGGCCCGCCTGGCGGGCAGCGCACCGGGTGGACGGCGGGCCGGATCGTTGCCGTCGCCGCCGGCACGGTGCTGGCGCTGTGCTCGCTGGGGCTGCTGGCGGCAGGCGGCACCGCCGTGTGGGCGGACACCGCCGCCCGCCAGGGCGGCTATGTCGGTCTCGGGTCGGCGACCTACCACACCGGCGGATACGCGGTGGCCAGCGACACTGTCGGGTTGCACGCCGCCACGGGCGGCTGGGACGCGGCCCAGTCGCTGTTCGGTACCGTCCGCATCCGCGCCACCTCCACCACCGGCGCGCCGGTCTTCATCGGCCTCGCCCCGGCCCCGGCGGCGGCCGGCTACCTGGCCGGCGTCGCGCACGGCACGGTCCGCGGCCCCGCCGGCCCGAGCGGCTGGCTCGCGCAGCAGGGCGGCGCCGCCCCGGCGGCCCCGCCCTCCCGCGTGCGCATCTGGGATGCCCACGCCGCCGGCCCCGGCACCCGGACCATCGTGTGGCCGGTGCGCAGCGGCGACTGGATGGTGGTCGCCATGAACGCCAACGGCTCCTCCCCGGTGAACGTCCACGTGGCCGTCGCCGCCACCCTGCCGGCCCTGCCCTGGATCGCGGGCGGACTGCTGGCCGGGGGGATCATCATCCTTGCCGCCGGTGTCCTGCTGCTCGTCATCCCGATCCGCCGCGTGTCCCGGCAGCGGGCCTTGCCGCCTCGCTGAACCTGGCGGGCGCAGCCGGCCCGCCGGACGATACCTGCCTTTCCGGACTTGTGCCGATGCCTGGGAGGGGATCGAACGGCGCACCGCTCGCCCGCCAGCTGGGCGTCGGGCCCGGCTATCTGGACATCCGGCTAGAATGCCGACATGGCGACAGGCGGGTGGCCGCGAACACGCGAAGAAGGGAAACCGAGCCGACATGGTGAATGGCCAATCGGTATCCGGAGATTGGGTCCGGCGCTTCCATGCGGCACCCGACGCCGCCGTGCGCCTGATCTGCTTTCCCCATGCCGGCGGATCGGCCGCGTCCTTCTTCTCGCTCTCCGGGGCGGTGTCGCCGGCGGCGGACGTTCTCGCGATCCAGTATCCCGGCAGGCAGGACCGGCGGCACGAGCCGTGCATCGAAGACCTGCGGAAGCTGGCCGACGCGGTGGCCACGCAGCTGCGTCCCTGGCTCGACCGGCCGGTTGCGCTGTTCGGCCACAGCATGGGTGCCACCCTGGCCTTCGAGGTCGCCACCACGCTGGAACGTGACGGCATCGTGCCGCTGAGCTTGTTCGCCTCGGGCTGCCGGGCACCGTCGCGCCACCGAGACAGGCGCTTCGACACGCGCGTCGACCTCGTTGAGGATGACACCCTGGTCGCTGAGCTGAAGCGGCTTAGCGGCACTGATCAGCTATTACTGGCGGATGACCAGGTGCTGCGCTTGATCCTTCCCGCGCTACGCGCCGACTACAAGGCGGTCCAGACCTACCGTTACCGCCCGGGCCCCAGGCTGGCCTGCCCAATCCAGGCGCTGGTCGGCAACGAGGACCCGCAGGTAACCATCGATGAGGCCCGTTCCTGGGCCGAGCACACCACGGGTGCCTTCGGCCTGCTCGTCTTCCCAGGCGGGCACTTTTACCTCAGCTCCCACACCACGGCCGTGACCACGGCGATCAGCGAACAGATCACGGCCCGGTCAAAGAGCGCCTGACCGCGGCCAGGGACCGGCATCGAGCCGCTTCGACTACGGCTCGACCTTAGCTTGAGGCGCCTCCAGCAGTATCTGCGGCAATGGCGGGCGCGGCAGCCGAGCGGAGACGATGTGAAGACACCCGGCATTTTCATCAATGCGACAGGTGCCTATCTGCCGGATATCGTGTCCGTGCCGGATGCGGACGAGAACAGCATGGCCGGTGTGGCCGTCGCCGGGCAGATTTCCTCGATCGAGATGGGGCTTGAAGCGACGCGCGAGGCGCTCGCCCGGTGGGGTGAGAGCGTCAGCCGGCTCGCGCTCCTTTTTTATACCGACATTTACCACACCGGTCCGGACGGCTGGCCGCCCCAGTCGTACCTGCAGCGTCATGCCGTCGGCGGGCACGTGCTCGCGGCTGAGGTCCGGCAGGGATGCAACGGCGTGTTTGGAGCGCTCGAGCTGGCCGCGGCTTACCTGCAGGCATTGCCGGAACCGAGATCCGCGGTGATCGTGTCCGCTGCCAACCTGGATACACCGCTGCTTGACCGCTTTACGGCGATGCCCGGCTTCCTCATGGGCGACGGCGCGACTTGCCTGATCATCGGCCGGACCCCTGGCTTCGCCCGCCTGCGGTCCGTCACCTCGCTGACCGTTCCGGAACTGGAGCAGCTCTGGCGCGGCGGTGAGCCGCTCCATCCCGCGGGCGCCGCCGTGGGCCGCCCGCTCGACCTCGGGGCTCGCATGGAGCAGTTCTCGGTCATCGGCGGCGGCTTCACGCCCAGCATGGCCAGGACGCTGGGCGCGGCGTACGCGCAGACCGTGAGCCGGGCGCTCGATGAGGCCGGCATCGGAGTCCAGGACGTGACCAGGGTCGCGACGACCAACGAGCCCCGGCCGAAGCTTGAGGAACGCCTGAAGAGCATCGGGCTGCGGCCGGAGTCCTCGACCTGGAGCTTCAGCCGAAATGTCGGCCATTCCGCGAGCGACCAGCTGTTCGCCTTCGACCACCTGCTCAACGGGGGCGAGCTCAGCAAGGGAGACTATTTCCTCATGATCGGCATAGGTCCCGGGATGAGCTTCGCCGCCGCGGTCATCGAGATGATTGACGAGCCTCCTTGGACGACGTGACTTCTCACGGCGGCCGGCGCCTATCCGTGATATGAGGCGAATATCCATGCGTATCCTGTTTGTCACGTACGGGCCCCGGCCGCATTTCTTTCCCATGGCGCCATTGGCCTGGGCGGGCCGGCTGGCCGGCCACGAAGTCCGGGTAGCAGGCGCGCCAGCCCTCGTCGAGCCGTTGCGCGAGTCGGGCCTGCTCGGTGTTTCTGTCGGTGCGGACGCCGACGTTTCGGGCTTTCTGTCATCTGGCGCGTTCCGGCCGAAAGCCCCGCAGCCGGGGGAATCACAGGAGGACGCGCTAGAGCGTTTCATCTCGGGAATCGTCCCGATCGGCTTTATCCGGTGCGCCGCCATGGTCGATGAGCTGATAGCCTTCGCCCGCCAGTGGCGGCCAGACCTTGTCATTTATGACCCGGTTACCTTCGCCGGCCCAGTTATGGCCCAGGTCATCGGCGTTCCCGCGGTCTGCAACCTGTACGGCATGGCCCGCCAGTTCCGCGTCGAAATGGAAAGCCTGAACGGGAGCACACTGCGCCCGGAATACGTCGAGCAGTTCCAGAAGTTCGGCGTCGGGCCGCCGGCCGACCCGGCTGCCTGGATCGATCCCTGCCCGCCGAGCCTTCGCTGGCAGGGCGCTGGTCCCGCGGTCGTCACTGACGCGCCACGGCTCGGGATGCGGTACGTTACCTATAATGGCCCTTTCCTTATTCCGCAGTGGCTGATCGAGCCGCCGACCCGCCCGCGAGTGGTAGTTACCTGGGGAACCACCCAGGAAAAGAAACTGGGCGCCGAGGTTCTCGAGAATGCCCGGCTCATCCTGAGCTCGATCGCCCATTTTGATGCCGAGCTCATCGTGACCGTCGGTAGCACCTCACCCGAGCATCTTCGCTATCTCGAGGACATGCCATCGAATGTGCGGCTGGTGGAATGGACGCCGTTTCACGTCGTAGCGGAGACCTGCGCGCTTGTCATTCACACCGGCGGCACCGGAATCGTGCTGACCTCGGCGGCCTGCGGCCTGCCCCAGCTCGGCATCACCGCGCTGCCCGAGGGACAGTTCAACACCGAGCAGCTAGCCGCTATCGGCGCCGGCCGCCATATCCCGCAGTCCGACGCCGATTCGGAGGCCATTCGCTCGGCGGTCGAGGCCCTGCTGTACGAGCCGTCTTACGAGAAAAAAGCGCAGGCCCTGCGCCAGGAAATCGAGGAGCAGCCCGCGCCCGGCGACGTAGTGCACGCGCTCGAGCAACTCGTGTAGCCCGGAAGTCGCGACATTAACTCATGGGAAGGTGCAGCAATGGTGACCGATGTGGTAATTGTCGGTGGCGGGCCGGTCGGGCTGTTCCTGGCCGCGGAGCTGCGCCTGGGCGGGGTGAACGTCACGGTCGTGGAGAAGGCAGTGCAGCGGAATGTCAACTCGCGTGCCTTCCGCCTGCAGCCGCGGACTCTCGATATCCTCGACGCGCGCGGGCTGCTTGACCGGTTCAGCAAGGACCACCTCGCCTGGCCGAAGGCTCATTTCGCTGGGCTGAAGCCGCTGCTTGACCTGACGAGGACAGGCGGGGAGCACGGGCATTCGCTGCTCATACCGCAGGCGCGCACAGAGGAACTGCTAGAGGCGCATGCCCAGGAGGTGGGTGCCGACATACGTCGCGGGCATGAGCTCACCGGGCTCCGCCAGGATGGCGGGAAGGTAACGGCCACCGTCCGCCACGGCCGGGACGACTATCATCTGGAAACCTCCTACCTGGTGGGATGTGACGGCGGCCGGAGCCAGGTGCGGAAGCTGGCGGAAATCGAGTTCCCCGGCACCGTCGGACGGGTCGCGGCGCTGCTCGGTGACGTGACGCTGGACGACCCGGAGAAGCTGCCCTCGGGGGTGCCGGGCACGTTGCGCACCCCTGGCGGCCTGCTCATGGCGGTCGCGCTTGAGCCTGGCCTCACCCGGGTTCTGACTACCGAGTTCGGCCGCCCGCATCCCGACCGTGAGTCAGCAGTGACCCTGGAGGAATTCCAAGCCAGCATTCACCGGGTAACGGGAGAAGACGTGAAGATGCACGACCCGCGGTGGCTGTCGCGCTTCAACGACTCCACCCGCCTAGCGGAGCGGTACCGGGAGGGCCGGGTGCTGCTCGCGGGGGACGCCGCGCACGTGCATTTCCCGATCGGAGCGCAAGGGCTGAACCTTGGCCTGCAGGACGCGATGAACCTGGGCTGGAAGCTCGCCGCGGAAATTCAGGGCTGGGCTCCGAAGGGGCTGCTTGACACTTACCAGAAGGAGCGTCAGCCGGTGGCCAGGGCGGTACTGCGGGAAACGCAGGCGCAGCTGGCCCTGATGAACCCGGACGAGGCTATCAACCCGCTGCGCGAGCTGTTCCAGGAGCTCCTGGCGCTCGACCCGGTGAACGAGTACCTGGCCCGTCTGGTCAGCGGCACGGATGTCCGTTATGACTTTGACGCGGGCGAAGCCGATCCCAGCCCGCTGCTTGGCCGGTTCGCTCCCGTCATGACCGTCAAGACGGCCGATGGCCAGGCCACGCTGGCTGAGCTGCTGCGGCCGGGCCGCGGCGTGCTGGTCGAGTTCGCGGATCCCGGAGGTCGCGCAGACTCCGCGGATCTCGCCGCCCTGTCTGCCGGCTGGCGGGGCAGGGTCGACGTAGCTGTCTGCCATACCTCGACGCAGCCCCCGGCCTGGGAGTTACTGCTGCGGCCGGACGGGCACGTGGCCTGGGCGGCCCCTGCGGCAGGGCCGGCCGAGCCGGACGCTGACGGCCCTGACGGGCGTGACCGCGCGCTCGCTACCTGGTTCGGCACTCCCGTCAGCGGGAGCGCGGTCACGCCAGGGCACGCAAGCACGCCAGCAGGCACCTGGCCTCAATGTTGAGATACTGCCCGTGCCGCACGAGCGCAGTCAGCTCAGAAACGGTAGCCCAGGCATAGCCGTCCGGTGTTTCGACCGGGAAATCATCGTCTGCCTCGACGATGAGATAGCGGTTCTCGGCGTGGTAAAAGCGACCGCCTTCCTCCGAATGGACGCAGTCGAAATGGATCTGGCCGGGTGCCGCGGCCAGCACGTAGTCCAGGAACAACGGCTGGCTTTCCGGGTGGTTGGCGGGGATGCACTGGACACTCGGGCCGAGCTCGACCACATCGAAGGTCCCTGCCTCCGTGCGCGTCTGGACCAGTACATGCAGGACGCCGTCGACCTGCTTGGTCAGGAAGGCCACAATGCCCTGGCCCGCCGGGGCGATCAGCGGCTGGGACCAGTGCCCCACCTCTCGGTCACTCGCGTCGACGTCCACGCCGAGCACGCAGAAGTACCTGCCCTCGTCGTGCAGGATCCGGTCCCGCGTGCGATGCCAGCCCTTGACCTGGTTCAGCGGGATCAGCCGACGAGAGAGGGAACGTTCCACCTTGACCCTGGTGAACCAGCTCATCAGGTCATCGGTGCCGTTGGCCAGGCCCTCCGCGGCGGCGAGGGACCGGGCCATCGCCCCGCGAAAAGAACCGCCCGCTGCGGCGGGCGCAGCGCAGGCCGGCGCTGCTGAGGGGATGACAGAAAGGACGCTGCGCGCGTCCATGTGGACAAGGTTCCTAATACTGAGCAGTTCGTGCAGTTGGCCCAGGGTAAGCCAGCAGAAGCCGTGCATGACCGGAAGCTCCTCGGTGACCTCTACGATCATGTTCCGGTTCCGCTTGTTGAGGAAGGACGCGCCCTGCTCGGACTGCAGCGTGTGGACCAGCGTCCGGCCCGTCTGCGGCGCGTCGAAGTACTGGAGGTAGGGGATCGCGCTGCCCTGGTGAACGCGCGTGTAGTTGCTGCGCGTGGCCTGGATCGTCGGTGAGAGCTGGAGCCCGTTGATATTGCCAGGTTCCACCTTCGCCTGCATGAGAAAGTGCAGGATGCCATTGATTTCCTTGACCAGGATGCCGAGGATGCCGATCTCGGGCTGCACGATGATGGGCTGCGCCCAGGCCCGGATCTCACGATCTTCGATGACTACCTCAAGGCCCGCGACGGTGTAGAACCGCCCGCTGCGATGCTCCAGGTTGCCAGTCTGCGGATCGGTGAACCATCCGTCGAGCCGGTCCAGAGGGGCCGGCGTCACCCGGCAGTCGCTGATCCGGGTACGTTCGGCGAACCACGCGTGGAACTGCGTGGTCGGCATGATCATGCTATTGCGTGCGGCCGCTGACTCTGCGAAACGTCCAGCGATGTAATCCGGGCTCGTGCGCGATCGTTTCGATTGCGTAGCTGTATCGGGCACAGGGCAGGTCCTCTCCTGATGACGTCGCGCGGAACACCGTCGGCCCGGCCGCGGAGCACGCGAAACCGCCTGGGCTAACACCGGCCAGTGTGTAATCCCCAGCTCAAGCCCTGATGGACGAGTCGTCGAATCGCGCTGGGGAGACGTTCGAGGCGGCACCACCATGTTCTTGTCCCGCTGGACGTGGCGCGGGAACGCACCGTGCCGGGCGGCGCGATCGTGCTACCACGACGAGCCTTGCTCGGCGGATGACCGGCTGTTCCAGATCGTCGCGTTCCGGACCTTCAGCAAGACCGCCACCTGGCGGGCCGTCCGCGACGTCCTCGGCCGGTACCCGGTCCTGGACGACCTGGCGGACGGCTCGTTCACCGGCGTGCTTGACCAGGCCAGGCAGGACAATGGCGGGCTGTACACCGGGGCGTTCATCTTGTGCGCCACCGACGCCTACGGCCAGTTAGACGCTAGATCAGACGCGAGAAGCGCGGAACCGTGTACTACAAGCTCACGGCGGCGGCTTTCCCGCCGATCGGGTCTTACCTGGGAAGCAGCCAGGGCTGGGTCGGCGCGAACGGCCAGCCCCCGGTGGCCGGCCCCGGCAACTACGGGTTCAACGGGGAACCGGTCCCGGCCCTATGCGAGAAGTTCATGCTCGGCATCCGGGAAGGCGCACCCTCCTTCATGCCTTCCCGGCAAGATCCGCAGGTTTCAAGCATTGCTCCGGATTCCCGCGCCCCGCCGGCCTGCGCGCGATCTTCTCCATCGCTTCTTGAGCCGTAATTGAAAGCTTCTGTGCAGTGTCAGGCATGGCAGGAGTACCGCTATGCGCAGTCACGGTCGTCAGCGAGGTTGATGTGAGAAGACTACAATGTCAATGAGTCGGCGGCGAGTGGCCATTACCGGTATCGGCGTGGTCGCGCCGGGGGAGCCCGGAACCAAGGCCTTCTGGGAACGTATCACCGAAGGCCGGACCGCGACGAGAATTGTAAGGTCCTTTGACGCAGCGCCCTTTCGCTCGCGACTGGCAGCCGAATGCGAATTCGATCCGGCACGGGAAGGCATGTCGCCGCAGGAGGTGCGGCGAATGGACCGGTCGGTTCAGTTCGCGGTGACCAGCGCCCGTGAGGCCCTCGCAGATAGTGGCGTGGAGGCAAAGGACATTCCGCCCGACCGGACCGGCGTGGTCATGGGCACCGCCGTCGGCTGCACCCTGCACCTCGATGAGGAGTACCGTGTATTAAGCGACGGCGGCCGGAAATGGATTGTCGACCCGGAATACGCGCCGACACACATGTATGACTACTTCGTGCCGAGCGCCATGGCGGCCGAGGTCGCCTGGGTAGCGGGCGCCGAGGGGCCGGTCTCCTGCATCTCGACTGGCTGTACCTCAGGGATCGACTCGGTGGGCCGTGCGTGCGAACTCATCGGTGACGGCATTGCGGATGTGATGGTGGCCGGCGCTTCGGACGCGCCGCTGTCGCCGATAACCTATGCCTGCTTCGACGCTATCAAGGCCACCTCGAACAGCAACGACGATCCTGATCACGCGCTGCGGCCGTTCGACCGCTCGCGCAACGGATTCGTCCTCGGCGAGGGCGGCGCCGCCCTGGTCTTGGAGGACAGCGAGCGGGCAGCGCGCCGGGGAGCCCATATTTACGCCGAAATCGCCGGGTTCGCGTCCCGCGCCAACGCTTATCACATGACCGGGCTGCGCGCAGACGGCCAGGAAATGGCCGAGGCTATCCGCGCGGCGCTGACGCAGGCTCGACTGCCCGCAGAGGCCATCGACTACGTTAACGCGCACGGTACCGCGACCAGGCAGAATGACCGGCACGAGACGGCCGCCTTCAAGACGGCTCTCGGGCATCACGCCTACCAGATTCCGGTGAGTTCGATCAAGGCCGTCGTCGGTCATTCTCTCGGCGGGATCGGAACGATCGAGGTGGCCGCGTGCGCGCTCGCGATAGAACACGGGGTGATACCGCCCACGGCCAACCTGAATGAACAGGATCCCGAGCTGGACCTGGACTATACGCCGCTGACCGCCCGGGAGAAACACATGGACGTCGTATTGACCGTCGGCAGCGGATTCGGCGGCTTCCAGAGCGCCATGCTGCTGGCCCGGCCCGGGAGCTGGCACGCGTGAAGACGGTGGTGACCGGCCTGGGGGTGCTCGCCCCGAACGGGGTAGGGACAGAGGCGTTCTGGGCCGCGACCTTGGGCGGCGCCAGCGGCATCGCCCCGATCGCCCGGTTCGACGCGTCCGGCTACCCGGTGCGGCTGGCTGGCGAGCTGACCGATTTCGACCCCGCGCAGCACATCCCCAGCCGGCTGATGTCGCAGACCGACGCGCTGACCCAGATGGCCCTGGCCGCGGCCGACTGGGCGCTCGCCGACGCCGCCATCGACGCGAAGCGGATCGATCCGTTTGACATGGGCGTGGTGACCGCGAATTCGGTCGGCGGCTTCGAGTTCGGCCAGCATGAGCTGGAGAACCTGTGGGCAAGGGGCCCGCAGTATGTCAGCGCTTATCAGTGCTTCGCCTGGTTCTACGCGGTCAACACCGGGCAGATTTCCATCCGCCATGGCATGCGCGGGCCCACGGGAGTCGTGGTCAGCGAGCAAGCCGGCGGGCTGGACGCGGTCGGCCAGGCCAGGCGGCACGTCCGCCACGGCACGCGCCTGCTGGTCACCGGCGGGATGGAGGCCCCGCTCTGCCCGTGGGCGGTGGCGGCCCAGATTCCGAATGGCCGGCTCAGCAATAGCGGTGATCCGGCCCGCGGCTACCGGCCATTCGACGCTGAGGCGGCCGGCTATGTGATCGGCGAGGGCGGTGCCATCCTCATCGTGGAGGAGGCCGCCGCCGCGTGGGAGCGCGGCGCGCCCCGCACCTACGGCGAGATCGCCGGGTACCAGGCCACCTTCGATCCTCGGCCGGGCGCCGGCCGGCCACCCAGGCTGGCCGCGGCTATGCGCGGCGCGCTGGAAGACGCCGAGCTGCGCACCGAGGATATCGATGTCGTCTTCGCGGACGCCGTCGGCGTGCCCGAACTCGACCTGGCGGAAGCCCGGGCCATCGTCGAGCTTTTCGGGCGCTTCGGGGTGCCGGTGACGGCGCCCAAGACCATGACGGGCCGCCTGAACGCAGGCGGCGCGGCCCTGGACCTGGCGCTGGCGCTGCTAACCCTGCGCGACGCCGTGATACCGCCCACGATCAACACGGCGGTCCTGGCGGCAGGGTGTGACATCGACCTGGTCACGACCACGCGGTCGGCCCCGGTCCGGAACATTCTGATCGCGGCCCGCGGATACGGCGGCTTCAACTCCGCGATGGTCGTGCGTGCGGCAGCCTGAGCCAGCGAGCAGCCGAGCGCCGAGCACTGTGGTCAGCGGCCGCCGGAGATGGTCAGTGTTTCCCCCGTGATGTTGGCGTTAGCCGCGGAGCACAGGAACACGACGCCGCGAGCGATGTCCGCCGGAGTGCTCAGCCGCCCGGTCGGCGTAAGCTCCGCCTCGCGCTCACGGACGCTGGCGGGCAGCATGGACAGCACCCGGCCCGTTGTCGTCAGGCCCGGGCAGACAACGTTCACCAGGATTCCGTCCCGGCCGGTGTCCCAGGCCAGGCTGCGGGCGAACCCGTGCAGCCCGGCCTTGGCGGCGCCGTAGGTTTCCTGGCCCGGCGCTCCGTCCAGGGCGTTGTGCGAGGAGATGAGGACGATCCGGCCGCACTTCGCCCTGCGCATCACGGCCACGGCGCTGCGCACCATCCGGATGACCCCGGTCAGGTTGTCGCGCAGCGGCTCCAGCCACTCATCGTCGGGCACGTCCTCGAAGTGATCACCCGGTGCCCGCCGGGGCGTTCGCGCGATGGCGTTCGCCACGAGCACGTCCAGCCCGCCCCAGCGCTCGACGACAGCGGCCACGGCCCGGTCGCCAGCCTGCGGGTCGCCCAGGGCGTACGGCACGGCGAGCGCGGGGCTGCCGCAGCCCCCCAGCTCACCGGCCAAGGCCTGGGCCCGGTCCTTGCTCGTCTGGTAGGTCAGGGCGACCTGCGCCCCTTCGCGCGCGAACATCCGCGCTATCGCGGCCCCGATGCCGTGCGCGGCGCCGGTCACCATGACGGTCTTGCCGGACAGTCCCAGATCCATGCGCGCCTCTGGAAGGTTATGGCGCTAGCCATCCTTGCGAGCGACGACCGCCCTATCCCTGGTGATCGTGTCAAGCTCGGTAATGCTCTCGCAGTGATATCCCGCCTGCTCCACCATTTCCGCGCACTCGCTGGTGCTGTACTCAGAGCCGAGGGCATTGATGACCCGGCAGTTGAGGCTCTGCAGAAGTGCCTCGGCGTTGCGGCGCTCATCATCGATCATGGCCTCGTAGATCAGCAGGAAGCCGCCGGGCCTGACTGCCGCGTAGGTCCGGTCGATGAGCTTCTGCCGGTACTCAGGCAGCCAGTCATGCAGGACGTGGCCGATAACGGCCACGTCGGCTTCGGGGAGCTTGTCGGAGAGGAAGTCTCCGGCGTGGAAGCGGACCCGGTCGCTCGTGCCGAGTTTCTGCATGTGCTCGTCGAACAGCGGCTCAAGCGGCGGCAGGTCGAAGACCGCCCCGGTCACCCCGGGGAGTGCCTTGACCAGAAGGCCGGCCATGTTCCCGCGCGCGCCGCCCACGTCGAGCAGTGACGTCACACCGGTCCAGTTGACCTTCGCCACCAGTTCCGGCGCGATAAACCTGCTGAAGGAGTCGGTATGATCCATGACCGCGCGAGCGGCGACGGGATTCTGGTAGAGCGCCAGGAAGCCGTCGGTGCCACAGACGATGTCGGACTTTGCTTCCCCGTCCTGGAGGGCGGCGGCCAGGTCGGCCCAGGCGCGGTAGTGCTTGCGCGCGTGCTGGGCAATGGTCCCGCCGAGATAATGTCCGCCGGACTTGACCAGGAACTCCTCCGCATCAGCGCTGTTGGAGTAAAGCCCGTCGCTGCGGTCCAGCAGCCCCATCGCGGCTGTCGCGTCCAGGAAGTCTGCCGCAAGGCGCGGGTGCAGTTGCAGGCGATCGGTGATCTCACTGGCCGTGGCCGGGCCGTCGTGCAGCAGCTCAAACAGCCCTACCTGGACGGCGGCCTGAATTGTCTTGGCCTCGAAGTACGCTGTATTGATCTGCATGATCCCGCGTGCCCGGGAAACCAGACTCTGACTGGCGTCATTCATCTGCGGCGCAGCCTTTCTCTCCGCTCCGGCCGGTTGCCTCCTAGCGTCCACGCCCAGCATCCCCGAATGCGTTCAAGGATCTATCAAGGAGACGTGGACGCTTCGGATCAGGGCTCGTCGGTTATTGCCACGGCCCGGGCCCAGCCGGCCCCGGCACCGGTGATCTTTACCGGAAAGCAGGCAACGGTGAATCCGGTCGGGGCGGGCAGCGCGGCCAGGTTGCACAGTCGCTCGACCTGGCAGTATTCCCGCTCGCGCCCGGCAAAGTGCGCGGGCCAGAGCACGCTGCGGTCACCGGTGCGCTGGTAAGCCTCGATCATGTGCTTGAACGGTGCGTCCAGGCTGAAGGCATCGGTGCCGACGACCCGTACTCCGAGGTCGAGCAGCAGGCTGATCGCTGACCCGTCGAGCCCGGTGAACTCGGTGAAGTACCTGGATGACCCGGCGAGCTTGTCGGCGCCGGTGTGCAGGATCACTATGTCCATCGCCGCGGGCGTGTAACCGATCCTGGCAAACTCCTGCCGCAGCCGGTCCGCGCTCATGGCACCCACCGGCTCCGCCCTCAGGTCGAGCGCGACTCCCGGCCGCCAGAACCAGTCCAGGGGCATCTGGTCGATGTGCGGCGGGACACCGTAGCTGGCCGTCGAGCCGTAATGAGACGGAGCATCGACGTGGGTTCCGGTATGCGTGGTCAGGGTCAGCGTGTCCAGGGACAGCAGCTCCCCGCCGGGCAGTACGGACGGGTCGAACTCTATGCCCGCGTGGGCCCGCATTTCCTCCGCCATGTGGACAGCGCCCTCGGCTGGCGACATCACGGCATGCGTGACGTCGTTCGGCTCCCATCCGGCCGCGTCCACTGGTGAGGAAAGGTCAATGAAACGCATCGCGAGCTGTCCTTCCGGCGAGCGGCGGCATGGCTAGGCCAGCAGGCGGAGCCCGCCATCGATACTGATCGTCTCCCCGTGAATCCAGCCGGCTTCCGGCCGGCAGAGCAGCGCTATCACGTCGGCGACGTCCGCAGGAGTGGTCAGCCGCCCGGCCGGCGTTCTCGCGGCGACCCGGGCGGGGAGGCCCGCAGGGTCCGAGCCCGGCTGGCCGAGCTTGCCGACGGCCACGGTGTTGACCGTGATGCCCCGGCCCGCAAGCTCTACCGCGAGATAGCGCACCAGGCTCTCCAGCGCCGCCTTGGCCATGCCCAGGCTCACGTAGCGGGGTATGACGGCGCTCGCCCCGCTGCTGGAGACGGCGATGATCCGCCCGGAGCCAGACGGCATCAGCTCCGTTAGCTGCTCGATCCCGTGCAGCAGCGGGCCCAGCACCACCGCGCGGTCCAGGTCACACAGGTCGGCCCGCAGGGCCGTGGTCGGCATCGGGTGGAACACCACGGCGTTGTGCACCAGGATGTCGAGCCGTCCGTGTGTCCGCCAGATATCGTCGAGCAGCCGGCCCACGTCGCCGGGTTCCCCGATATCGGCGCGCACCGCGTGGACCTTCGGGCCAAGCCCGTCCAGTGCCCCCGCCGCGGCGCGGGCGGCATTCTCGTCGTGAGCATAGTTGAGCAGCACCCCGCAGCCGGACATGCACAGCTTGCGGGCTATTGCCAGGCCGAGCCCGCGCGTGGCGCCGGTCACCAGGGCGACGCTGCCGGCGAGATCCAGCGGCGCAGGCGCCGCCTCACTGTCGGTTATCATCGAGTACCTCGGCCTTCGGCACCAGGAAGAAGCCGCGCAGCAGCGACGACAACTGCTCGACGGACCCGATCAGCCCCTTGCCGGCCAGGTACCCGTCTGGCCTGATCAGGGCGTAACCGCCGGCCCGCACGCCCAGTCCCCGGCGCAGGCTGTCGTCGGGGTCCACGAGCGGGTGCGGGCCGATGACCTCATCCAGCACCGGGGACACCGTGCGCAGCGATACCGCGTCGCCATAGCGCTGATCCGCGTAGTCCAGCAGCTGGCGGAACTCCGCGCACTGGCCAGGGCCGCTGACGAAGGCCAGCAGCGCCCAACGCGGGTCGGTGAGCTCCGCGCAGAGCCCGCGCCATCCGGCCGACGCCTGCTCGGTCGGCGCGTCGCAGGCGACCCGGTAGCCCGGCTGAATCCCGGCCGGCCCGTCGCCGGGCGGCGCCGGCTGGCTCAGGCTCAGCGGACTCTGCCCGTAGTTCAGGGCCAGGCCGCAGAAACCACGGATGATCTTGCTCTCGACGCGGCGCTTGACCGGCTTGAGCACGTTCAGCACGCCCAGCCCCACCGGCAGCAGCACCGGCGCGAGGCCGTTGCGGAGCGCCACGAGCGTGGTGGCCGTCCTGGTCGTCCCGAGCAGTTTCTCGCCGACGGGTACCCGCTCGGCGCTGTAACTGTCCAGCAGACCCTCCTCGGCGTGGCCCCGGACCACGTCCGCCAGCTTCCAGGCCAGGTTGTAGGCATCCTGGATGCCGGTGTTCATGCCCTGACCGGAGGCCGGGCTGTGCACGTGCGCGGCATCGCCCAGGACGAAGCAGCGGCCGACCCGCATCTGCGTGATCATTCGCTGCTGGGCGGTGAACACCGATACCCAGGTCGGGGGGGATACCTCCACGGGGCGCCGGAGCGCGCGGGAGAGCTTCCTGGCCAGCCGGGCACGGACCAGCTCCCAGTCCTCGCAGTGATCGGTGTCCACGGTGTCCACCACGCGCCATTTCCCTGGCTCGGGGAACGGGACGAGCAGGATCGTGCCTGCTCCGGTGTGAATCAGGTGGTTGCTGTCGCGGGGCAGGTCGACGCTCAGGACCGCGTCGGCGTTCATCCAGGTCTGCGTGGAGTCGCCGATCAGCTGCAGCCCGAGCTGCTTGCGGACCGTGCTGTGCGCGCCGTCCGCGCCGAGCAGCCAGCCAGCGGCGGTCTTCTCGGTCTCGCCGTTCGCGCGGCGCAGGAGCGCGAGCACCTGCTTTGGGCCCGGCTCCAGCGCTTCCATCGTGGTTGACCACTCGATGCGGACACCGAGATCGCTCAGGCTCTCCCGCAGGACGCGCTCGGTAATAACCTGGTCGACCATCAGGCTGAACGGGAATCGCGTGGGCAGCCTGGAGTAGTTGGTGTCGAAACTGATCAGGCGCCGGCCGTGCTGGTGCAGCGTGAAATGGACGACCCGCTGGCCGAGCGGTAAGAGCGCGGGCAGCAGCCCCATCTGGTCACAGATCTCCAGCGTGCGGGCGTGGGTAGCGGTGGCCCGGCTGGTCGTAGCGGGCCCCGCTGCCTGGTCCACGACCCGCACCCGTACGCCGCGGCGGGCCAGCTCGCAGGCGGCGGTCAGCCCGGCAGGCCCGGCGCCGACGACGAGGACCTCGGGCGCCCCGGCCTGCGGGCCATCAGGATGCTCAGTCATGAGCGGCCTCGTCATGCGCGGCCTCGGCGAACGCTTTGGCCAGCCCGAGCGTGGTCTCGCTGTTGCCGCCGATGGCCGTGCGCAGGAAGTCCTTGGCCGACTCGACGGTCGCCTCCGCGCCGAGCACGCCGCTGATGGCCGCCTCGTTCACGGTGACCGCGTGCCGGGAGGTGGCCAGGACGCCATCGTCGGTCTTTTCCACGATCCATTCACCTGTGTGCGCGGCGACCAGCGCGGGCGCGCTGATCTGCTTGTAGGTGATCCGCTGGGCCGGAAAGCACACGCGCACGGACTCCGTGGTGTGCACCCGTCCGTCCTTCGTGCGGGTGTCCATGGACATCAACTGGATGTTCTCGACTTCTTCGCGCAGTTCCAGCCGCGATACATGGGGAAGGCGCCGCGGCCATTCGCCCGCCTGGTACAAGAACCCGTAGACGGCTTCGGGCGGGCTGTTGATCAGCAGCGAGCTTTCAAAGGTGAATTCCAGCTCATTCAGCTGGTCCCAGCGTTCCGCCAGGGCCTTGATGCTGGCCAGCTCGCTCTGGCTGTTCTGGTCGGTGACCCCGGTAATCCAGGCGATGCCGTCCGGGTCGTCGCCCACGGCCTCGAAATCGTGGTGGAGCGTCAGGCGCGTTCCGCCGGCCGCGGCGGCGGCGATCCACTCCCCGCCCATCGAGGCTACCGGCGGCGTCGATACCTCCTGCCGGAAGCTGACCCGGCGGCCAGCTGAGTCCAGGGCTCGGCGCGAGGTCCAGGTCTTCACCCCGCCCCCGGCGTAGGCCCAGATCCGCAGCCGCTGCGTTGAGTCATCCAGGTTGGATTCTTCGACATGAACCGTGGGAGCGAACCGCCGCGGCCATGCGGCAGCGTCGGCGACCACGCGGTACACGATGTCGGCCGGGGCACTGATATCGATCATGTGCGTCACATGCTGACGTCCGGTGCTGGACACTGCTCAGCCATCCTTCCTCGGCGGCGCAGCCTCGGCGAGTGTGGCCGCCGGCGCCGTCACTGGCGCTTGCGGGTCGACGAGGTCAGTAGCTGCCCAGGCCGCCGCAGACGTTGAGCGCCTGCGCGGTGATCGAGGCTGCCGTGTCGCTGGCCAGGTAGTCCACCAGGCCCGCCACCTCCTCGGGGGTGGAGTAGCGACCGAGCGGAATCTTGTCCTGGAACTGGGCCAGCACGTCGTCCTCCCCCGTGTTCCACGCCGCCGCGTAGGCCTGGCGGACCTGAACTGCCATGGGCGTCTCGACGTAGCCGGGGCACACCGCGTTGACGGTGATGCCGGATCTCGCCAGCTCTTTCGCGAGCGCCTTGGTGAAGGCGATGACGCCGCCCTTGGACGCCGAGTAAGGGGCGCCCAGCGGCACTCCCTGTTTCCCGCCAGTGGAGGCGATATTGATGATCCGCCCGCTGGCCGCCCGGTCAAGCCGCCCCGTCGCCAGCGTTTCCCTGGTGACCAGGAAGGTGCCGTTGAGGTTGGTATCGATGACGTCATACCACAGCTCGTCAGACAGCTTGGCGGTGACGCCGCCCCCGCTACGGCCTGCGTTATTGACCAGAATGGTGATCGGGCCGAATCGGTCGACCGCGGCCTGGACCACCTGCTGGACCGAGTCTTTGGACCGCACGTCCCCGCTCAGCCCGTCCACGTCGAGGGACTGCTCGCGCAGGGACTTGACGGTCGAGATCACGTTCTCCGTGCCGCGCGCGCAGATGAAGACGCGCACGCCACGGGCGGCAAGCTTCCTGGCCGTGGCCAGGCCGATGCCGCTCGTGCCCCCGGTGACCAGGGCAACGCCGGTGGTACTGGCTGCGCACATAAGCGCTCCCCTCCGGATCGGCGGATCCTGCGGCCGGGCGGTTGTGGCCAGCATCCGGATGCCCGCTCGATTCTCGTCGGAAGTTCGCTAGAGCGCTCATTGCCGGGGCGCTAGGAATGCCGGTGGACGTGTCGCAGGCCCTGGCCTCCAGCCATGCTCGAAGACCGGATGCCATTGTCATGGCAGCTTCATCAGGCGCCATCCAGTGAGGGAAGATGCCAATGTCAGCGCTGGAGCAGATGGCCACGACCACGCAGGACACCGCGCTGTACTGCGAGATCCAGAACTTTTACGGGCGTCAGATGCGGCTGCTCGACTCCGCCGCCGTCGAGGACTGGGCCGCGACGTTCACCGAGGACGGGGTATTCGCCGCCAACGGCCATCCGCAGCCGCACCAGGGGCGGGACGCCATCGAGAGGGGTGCCCGGCAGGCCGCGTCCGCGCTGGCCGCCCAGGGCGTCCAGCGCCGGCACTGGCTCGGCATGCTCGATATGGCACAGAACGCGGATGGCACGGTCAGCGCCCGGACGTATGCCCTGATCATCGAGACGCCGCAGGGCGGCCAGTCGCACGTGCAGCTGAGCTGCACGTGCGATGACCTGCTGGTCCGAGAGGCTGGACGGCTGCTGGTCCGCCACCGCCAGGTGCAGCGGGATGATCTGCCCAGGAGCTGACCGATGAGCGTGTCCGAGCACCAGGCCGCTAAGGACGCCGTCGTGTCGGGTGCCCCGCTGAGCGTCGCCGCCCATCTGATGGGCGGACCCCGGGTGGACGATCTGCTGAGCCGTGCGGCGCGGCGCGCGTCGGCCCGCGCCGCGATCGTGTCCGAGGCGGGACGGGTCAGTTACGCCCAGCTTGACGCCGACGCCAGCCGGTGCGCGGAAGCGCTGCGTTCCGCGGCCGGCGGCCCGGGCGTCGTGATAGCGCTCACCCTCGGGCTCGACCCGGTGTTTCCGCTCGCTTTCTTCGGCATCGCCCGGTCGGGGAGCGTAGCCGCCCTGATCAATCCGTTACTCCGCGCGGACGGCCTGGCCCACGTGCTGCGGGCCTCCCGCGCCCAGGCCGCGATCGTGGCGCCGGATGTCTACCGTCGCCTGACCGGGCTGCCCAGCTGGCCGCCGGAACTGGCGACCATCATCTTGACCCACCGGGACGCCGAACTCGCTGCGGACCCGGCTGGCCCGCCGACATTGCGCGAACTGATGGACCGGGCCTGCGGCAGCGAGCTTCCGCCGGCCAGCCAGGACCCCGGGGCGGTGGCTTGCCTGCAATTCACCAGTGGCACAACCGGGCCAGCCAAGGCCGTGCAGCTTACCCACCGCAACCTCACCGTGAACGCGGCGCAGACCGCGCACGCTCACCGGGTGACCGAGCAGTCGGTGCTGTTCGACTACCTGCCGACCTTCCACGTGATGCACCTGACCATTGCGGTCACCGCCGCGGCGACGCTGGTGCTGTGGTCCGGCGGCGACTTGGCCGGCTCGGTGGAGGCGGCCGGCCAGTGCGGGGCGACGCATTATTACAGCCTGCCGGTACGGCTCGCCCGGCTGGCCGCGGATCCACGGCTGGCCCAGCTGCAGGCGCCGGCGCTGCGCGCCATTCTTTCCGGGGGCTCAGCGCTTCCCGCGGCGCCGGCCCGGGCCCTGGCCCAGCACTTCGGCGTCCGGGTGGTCCAGGGTTACGGGCTGCAGGAAACCTCCCCGTCCACGCACTTCGATAATCTCGACCAGCCGCGAGCCGGTTCATGCGGCCTGCCCCTGGCCGGCACCGGCTGCCGGATAGTGGACGTCGACACCGGGACGGTGCTCCCGGTCGGCAGCAAAGGCGAAATCCAGGTACGCGGTCCGCAACTGATGAAGAGTTACCTCGGCCGGGAACGGGCGCAGGACATCGACGCCGATGGCTGGTTTTCAACCGGCGATGTCGGCTACGTGGACGCGGATGGATACCTTTTCCTGGTCGACCGTATCAAGGATGTCTTCAAATGTGATAACTGGCTTGTATCGCCCACCGAGATTGAGGAGGTGCTGCGCCGCCACCCGAGAGTAGCTGACTGCGTGGTCGTCGATTATCCGGACGAGCTGAGCGGCGCGGTCGCGTACGCCCTGGTCGTGCCTAGTGCCGACGGCGCTGACAAGGCCGTGCTGACAGAATTCGTGGCCACCAGGCTGCCCTATTACCAGCACCTGCGCTACCTGGACTTCGTGAGCGAAATCCCGCGTTCGCCCACCGGGAAGATCGAGCGCAGGCGTCTGCGCGATCAGGTCCGGCTCCGGGTCCCCAATAGCTAGCAGAAGAACTACCAGAGAACGGGAGCAGGGTCCTTGTTTACCTTCATCAACCGGTTTACGGTCAGCGGTGACGTGGCGGAATTCGAGCGGCTCCTGGGCGAGCTGAGCAGTTACATGACCCAGCAGCCCGGGTTCCGCTGGCATCGCTCCTACCGCTCGGCCCAGGACGCGACGGTCTATGTTGAAATCGCGGAGTGGGACGATGCCGCCGCGCACAAGCAGGCGATGAGCGGGGCTGGCTTCCTGGGGCCGGTCCAGGAAGTCATGAAGCTGGCTACGGCCGAGCCGGGTGTTTTCGAGACCATATCGGAGCACCAGGCCGCGGTGCGCAGCTAGCCGCGCAGCTGGCGCACCTGGGCTGCGCCGTTGCAGCGCGGGTGCGGCGGGGACCGGCAGGTGCGGCGGGGACCGCTACAGTGGCACTTCGAGCATCTGCCCGGACGGCTGGTCGGAGGACAGCACGGCGCGGTGAATGTTCTGCAGCTCAGCCGATGGATCAAGGCCAAGCTCATGGCTGAGGGTCTGCCGTAATTGCTGGTAGGCGCGCAGCGCATCGCCCCGCCGCCCGGCCCGGTACAGCGAGATGATGAGCTGCGCGTGGAGCCACTCATTGAAAGGGTGAAGGGAGACGAGCGAACTCAGCTCGGCTATGAGGGCCCGGTGCCGCCCGATGCGCATATCTGCGGCGATGCGCAGCTCGAGCGCGGTTATCCGGCTCTCTTCGAGATGGGTAGCGTACCTGCGCAGCAGCGGTCCGCAGGTGACGTTGGCCAGGGCCGGACCCGACCACAGCGCGAGGGCCCTGCGCAGCATCAGGCCCGCCTCGCGGGCCTGGTTCTCCTCCAGGAGCCGCCGCCCCTGATCGAGCATGTGGTTGAACGCGGACGCATCGATGTGATCGCTATCGATCTCCAGTGTGTACCCCGGCGGCCGTGTCGATATAGCGCAGAGTGCGCGGTCGCCATCGCCGGGGGCGCGGAACATCTGGCGCAGCTGATAGATGTATGTCTGCGCCGTGGTCACGGCGCTCTTGGGAGAGTTCTCGCCCCACAGTTCCTCGATAAGTGCGTCCACGCTGACCACTTGAGTGGCGCGCAGCGCGAGGACGGCGAGGACCTGCCGGACCTTTGGCGCGCTGGGCGTGTAGCTGCGATCACTATGAGCTACCTCAAATCGGCCTAGAACGCTGAACTTCACGCATGCCTCCTGGTGGCCGAGCGGCAGTCAGCCAAAAGGCTGACCTCACAGGAATCTAACAATTAATTCCTGAATACTCAACAGGGGCACGTCCAAGGTCTCCGCTATGCCACTCTCGCCGCCGCTTGGTATAACTTTAGGTATACGACTTATTATAGGATGTCGTTTAGAATTTCACAAGTGCGGGCCGCCACGTTAATTCTTGGTAATAAATACGGCCTCTTTAAGTTTCTTGTTAAATCTCGGTCTACTATTTTTCCCCAGGCGGTCCGCAGGCGTGCGCAGGTGCGGAGAAGATGCAGGCCGCCCTCAGGATACGGGACGCACATACCGCCCGTAGGCCAGGTCACCCTCACCGACCAGCACCTCAACCGGAGACGGCAGGCCAAAATACTCGTCGCAGGCCAGCTTGACGCCGGCCATCTTGACCACAGCCCGCGGATTGGCCTGCGGATCGGCATAGTCGTCCAGGATTATCGCGCCGCCGGGCGCCAGTCGCGGCACGCACTCGGCCAGTGACACCATCGTCGAGCTGTACAGATCGCCGTCGAGGTAAGCGAAGGCGATCTCCCCTGGCAGCTCGGTAGGCAGGGTGTCCTCGAACCAGCCGGGATGCAGCTGCGGGGAGGGCTTGCGCCAGGCCGTCAAGGTGGTGAGCAGCTCATCCTGCGAGGCCGTCATGGCCCCCGTCGGCAGCACTATCTCGTCCTCCTCCGTGCTGTCGGGCAGGCCGCGGAACGAGTCATAGACGTGCAGCGCGGGGTGCGCGCCCAGGGCGTCCAGCACCGAGCGGATCCACAGCGTCATGGCTCCGCGGAAGCAGCCGAGCTCCACCACGGCACCGGGCACGCGTTCGCGCACAATGCGCTCGAGTTCCCGGCGGACATAGCGCAGCCGGTCCGCGTCGACGGTCTCCCCGTGCTCGCGCAGCAGCCATGAGCTGATCTCGGTCAGGCCATCGGGCCGGCCCGTGCCGTTCATGGTCATCGCTTGCCGCCCGTCGCCGCCCCGGCTGCCTCCAACCGGCCCGTTCCCACGTCTGCCGCCTGCTGCGTGCCGGTATCGGAGATGTCCGCCGCTGTCAGCTGGCCCGTCCGGGCGAGCCGCTCCAGCTGGACGGCCACCACGGCGGGGGATGGTCGGCTGGCGATGTCGGCCTTGATCCGCCGGGCCGCGATCCTGAGCCGCTCATCGGTGAGCAGCGTGTTGACCGCCTCGCTTACCTGTTCGTAGGTCGCGTGCAGGCCCGGCAGGCATAGTCCTGATCCGCCGCGGATGAACCGGCGGCTCATTTCCATCTGGTCGTCCGTCAGCGCCAGGGATAGCTGCGGCACCCCGGCCGCCGCCGCGATCATCACCGGGTTGACACCGCCCTGGTGGATAATGGCGTGGCTCCCGGCTAGCAGCAGGTGGACGGGGAACTCGCGGAGCACCCGCACGTTGCCGGGCAACTCGCCCAGCGCGTCCACCTGCTCGGGGGCCGCGGTCAGGACTAGCTCGCCGCCGCGGGCCGCGACGGCTTCGATCGCATGGGCCAGCGCGGGGACGGCGGTGCCGAAGATGCTGGTGGCCGAGTAGCCCCACATCAGGCAGATCCGGTGACGGGCTGGCCGGTCGGCTAGCCACAACGGCATCTCGGCCGGACCGCTGTAGGGGATGTAGCGAACTGGCATGGCCAGCGCGTCGCCGTGGTCCAGGGTGAACGCGCCGGGAGTAGGGTCGATCACATAGGAGATCAGCGGCTGGTCCCGGTCTACCTCATGCCGCTGGAACGCGCCGGCCGGGTCCTTGAGGCTCGCCTCCCTGGCGGTGAACAGGCCGGGGGAGTGGTAGACCGAGGGCACTTGCGTTACCCGGGCGGCGAGCACGCCCTCAGGTGACAGGAGGTCATGCACGACCAGATCGGGCCGCCATGCTCGCGCGAACCGCACGGCAGCCTCATAGTTCCGGTCTATGGCGTCCGCGGAGCGCTGCCGGAAAGCCGGCTCCTCCGCCTCGATGTCATACTCGCTGAGGTCCGGCAGCGGCTGCCCGGTCCGGGGGTGGATGAGCGGGACGCCAGCGGCGGCATTCTCGGGTGCCCGCAGCGCCTCGGCGCAGCGGGCTATGCGTTCTCCCTGCATGGCGTCGATGTGTTCCAGGATCGGCACGGGGATAAGGCCGGCCTGGCTGAGCGCCGGTGACTGCGAGGGCGCGCAGGCCACCCGCACGTCATGGCCCGCCGCCTGCAGCGCCCAGCCAAGCGGGATCATGCAGAAATAAACACCTTTCCAGTTCGTGGTGGTGAACAAGACGCGCATGCCCTCTCCTTTTATTAACTCGGCGATCACGAAGGTGATCACGGAGGCGATCACGCGGGCCGGCCGCCTGCGGCCACGACCGCCCCGGTCAGGTAGCCCAGGTCGGCACTGGCCAGGCGCGCGACGGCTTTCGCGGCCTCCTGCGGCGCGGCGGCGTCGGCTAGGACGGCGTTGACCTGGACTTTGGCCGCTGCCAGCTCGGTTACCACTTGCGTCATCGCCGCGCCCAGTACCGCGCAGGTTAGCCAGGGGCCAGGGATGCCCGCCGCGGCCAGCATGGCCGCATTGGCTAGGTAGATCAGCGAGGCGCCGTCCGGGCCGGCCATGCCAGGCAGCGCCGCCCGCAGCGGTGCCAGGCGGGCCAAGAGGTCTGCCCGCACCGTTTCGGCCCACTCGGCCGTCGTCCGTCCGGTGGCGTAGCCGGGCGCCGCCGCGCGGCCGCTGGCGCAGCAGACGACTATGAGGTCGACTCCGCCCAGCGCCCCGCACACTTTGCGGCCCAGGGCCGCCAGCTGCGCCCGATCCTGCGGGTCGGCCTTGAACGCGACCGCTAGCGCGCCGACCTCTTCGATGCCGCGGACCACCCGCTTGGCCGCCTCGAACGACGCGTTGTACTGGGCCGCTACGGTCGCGCCCCGCCGGGCAAGCTCCAGGGCGACCGCCGAACCCGCGGGCTCGTCCGCGCTGATGACCAAGGCGATTCTGCCAGCCAGCTGAGAGCTGGTCATGTTGCCGCCCACATGGTGGCGTTCCCTCTCCTAGGTGCGCTGTCCGGTGCGCGCATCGGCTGGCTGCTGCCCTCTGGTCAGGCTGGCCTGGAGCCGCCTAGGCCACTGCGGGATCCAGCCGGCGGGCCACGGCGATGTGCTGCGCCGCTATCTCGTAGTTGTCGAGGTTGTCGTAGTAGTCCGGGCGGGCCGAGAAGACGAACTGCACCTGCTCCCGCACTGGTCCGTCAGCCATGGTGTCTGCCCAGCGCTCCAGCGCCGCTGCGACGTCATAGTTGAACGGAACTGGCTGGCTGACGAACCGCCGCTCGCCGTCAATTTCCCCGACCTGCCAGCCCTGCGGAGGCTCTCCTCCTGGCCGTACGTACACCGGCCGCGACCAGCACTCGTATTCGTAGAGCGCTTCGGCGAAGTCCTGCCAGGGTGGCGGAAAAGCCGGGACCACGTGTTCCTGCCACCACTGCCGTACCAGTGCCTGCAGCGAGGGCTGGCTGTGCAGGGATCGAAGCGCCTGCGAGATGGCCGGCGACTCGGCCAGCACCGGAATCCTGCTCACCATGGCGGCGACCACTGGGTCGGTCGAGTTCTCGAAGTAGCCGGCCAGGCTCCTGATCAGCTGTGACTGGGTCAGGCCGGCCAGGTCACGAGCTGGCCGCCAGACATGCCGCAGGTACTGCTGCTCGCCGAGCACTCGCGCCCAGTAGACAAACCGCTGCATCTGGAAACCCTGGGCCATGGTCGAACTCCGGTTGGCCAGGACGTACTCGAAGTCATCGGAGTCCCCGCGCACGGTGACGAAGCCATGGACCTGGCGGTTCTCGGTGTATGACGTGTTGGGGAGCAGGAGCATGGGGTAGACCGCTATTCGCGACACCCTGGCCGCCAGCCGGTCGTAACCGTCCAGAAACGACTCCGGTGTCTCGCCCGGTGCCCCCCATAGTAGCTCTCCGTAACAGTCAAGGCCCTCGTCTGTCAGCCACTCGACCAGGCTCTCCCATTGATTGACTTTCATGTTCTTGCGGAGCATGTCCGTGAGCGCCTCGTCGGATAGCGTCTGCAGGGCGAGGGTGAACAGGCTCTGAAAATCGTGCTGCTTGAGCTGCTTCACGATGTTATAGAACCTGCTGGACTTGTTTTTAGCCCAGCTGGAGATCAGCGCTCGTGGGTACCCGTGCTTTTCCCGGGTCTTGATCAGCAGCTCGACGAACTCCTCATCGGATTCGAGCAGCCCGAAGTTCGAGTCGCACAAGACGATGGATGGAGCCTGGTAGAAGCCGAAGAGGTCGAGCTCCTCGGCTAGCCGGGCAGCTGAGAAGCTCCGCATGCGCTGGCCGACCGCACCGCCCCAGTAGCAGAACGAGCACTTGTACGGGCAGCCGCGGTTCGTCTCCATCAGGGCCACGTCGTAGCGGAAGTGGCCGTCCCGGTCAGCCATCGGGATGGCCCCAGTCAGGAAGGGCGACGGTATTACGTCCAGATCCGCTATCCGGTCCCGGTCGGGTGTGGTGCAGGCTGTGCCATCCGGGCGCCGGAAGGAAAGGCCGGCTATGCCGGCCGGATCCAGCTCATCTGGATGGTTCAGCCGGTACATCACCAGCTCGCGGAAGGTGTGCTCGCCCTCGCCGTTGACGACAACGTCGACCCAGGGGAACTCGCGGAACACCCGGTCAGACTGGTA